>OJRC01000012.1_pt1 | contig 185283 bp, 164 predicted proteins | sample 1599081 | NCBI WGS metagenome assembly OJRC01 (sample SAMN03922519, study PRJEB24848) | human gut metagenome | isolation source: stool sample | host: Homo sapiens | place: Germany | collected 2010-02 | reverse complement strand
GGTACAACCGCAACGCCGCCATCAACCCCTACCTCTCCGAGGGCAAAAAGACCGTGGCTCTGGAGATCATGGAGCAGCTGGACTGGAAAGCCCCGGATTATATCGCCATCTCTGTAGGTGACGGCTGCACCATCGCGGGACTGTGGAAGGGCCTCAAGGACCTCTATGCCATCGGGTTCATTGACAAGCTGCCCCGGCTGATCTCCGCCCAGGCGGAGGGCTGCTGCCCGCTGAACCGGGCCATCGAGACCGGGGAGCCCTGGCATCCCATGGAGGAGAATACCCTGGCGGACTCCATCGCCGTAGGCGTGCCCCGGAATGCGGACAAAGCCCTCATGGCGATCCGGGAGTCCAACGGCCTCACGGTGAATGTCAGCGACGAGGAGATCATGGCGGCCCAGAAGCTGCTGGGACGGACCTGCGGTGTGTTCGGCGAGCCTGCCGGTGTCACCGGTGCGGCGGGCCTCAAGAAGCTCTGTGAGCAGGGGAAGATCCCCGCCGATGCCACTGTGGTCAGTGTGGTCACCGGAAACGGCCTCAAGGACGTGGCCAACGCCATCAAGGCCTGCGGCGAGCCCATCTCCATCCCCAGCGACATGGACCTGCTTCTGAAGGCCTTTGCCGACAACGGCATCGTGGTGGAGTGATCGCTGCCCTAAACATAGGTAGAGCAAAAGAAATTTCCCGCCGAAGAAGGGGATAAGTGCCCCTTGTTCTCCGGCGGAACAGCGAAACAGACAGAGGCCCCGGCGTATACGCGCCGGGGCCTTTCCTCTTGCATTTTTGGCGGAAGATGGTATACTAAATACATCAATATACAGAAAACGGTCGAATTATCTATGAAAAATACATATTATACCATTTCAAAAGTGAATATGGCGGTTATACTTTCCGCCGCCCTGATGCTCTGCGGAGCCATTGTACGGATCGTGTACTATACCGGCGTCCGGGCGTCCGCCGGGGAACTGTGGATCCAGGGGGCGCTGCCCGTATGCGCGGGGCTCCTGTTTGCCGTGATGCTCTTTACCACCGCCTCCGACCGGCTCTACCGCACGGCTGTGCCGGTGCTGATGGGCTGCCTGTTTTTTGCGGTAAAGGCGGGGGGCTTTTCCCTGGTGCACCGGGTGTTGTGCTGGGTGCTGTACCTGGCGGTGGCGCTGCTGTACTTCCTGACGGTGAGCCGGGGGCTCACCAAGTGGCTGTTCGGTACACTGATCGGCGGCGCCCTGGTTTACCACATTGTGGTAGAGGATGCGGTGAACCAGGCGTTTCTGAAGCTGTACACGACGCCTATCCTGCCTGGCCGTCCCTTCTGGTGGCACTTCCTGGCGGAGCTGACGGTACTGATGACCATGGCGGCCCTGCTGCTGGCAGTTGTGGCCATGGAACGCCGGGAGAGCGATAGCTGGCGGCCTAGGTGGGGGGATCGCAACGACGGGCGGCGGCTGCGGAGCCTGAGCCCCATTTTTGCCGTCTCTCCTTATATTATGGTCACCCGTAATACCTCCCAGAACTTTATCCGTGACACCCTGGACTGCGCTGCTGCTGACGAATATATCCGTGCCAAGCGCCGTGAGGGACTTCAGGGCTTCGGTATGCTCCATGTGGTGCTGGCAGCTTATGCCCGGTGTGTGGCCCAGTACCCCGGTATCAACCGTTTTGTCTCCGGACAGCGGGTGTATAGCCGACCGGCTATTGAGGTGTCCCTGACCATCAAGCCGGAGATGAAAGCGGAGTCCCCGGACACGGTGCTGAAGATCGACCTCCAGCCTACGGACACTGCCGAGACGGTGTACCGGAAGATCCAGGAGAAGGTGGATGCGGTGAAGAATGCCCCGGCAGACAACACCAACTTTGATAACCTGGCCAAGGCATTTAACCTGATCCCTGGTGTTCTGCTGAAGTTCGTGGTGTGGCTTCTGAACCTGCTGGACTACTTCGGGTGCCTGCCCCGGGCCCTGACCCGGCTGAGTCCCTTCCACGGCTCCCTGTATATCACGTCCATGGCCTCGCTGGGTATCCCGCCCATCTACCACCACCTCTATGACTTCGGGAATGTTCCTGTGTTCGTGTCTCTGGGGAAAAAGTACCGGGTGAACGAGCTGTCCGCGGACGGCAGCGTAGTGGGCCGCAAGTATATGGACTACACCGTAGTCACTGACGAGCGCATCTGCGATGGTTTCTACTTTGCTTCCGCCCTGCGCTACCTGCGGGGCATCCTCCAGGACCCCAGCTGTCTGGATGAACCTGCCGCCACTGTGGTGGAGGACGTGGACTGACGGGGAGCATACAGAATATAAACAGCCCCGGCCCGCTTAGGCGGACCGGGGCTGTTTCCTGTTTTCAGAAGTACTATCCTACTTCCCGCAGTAGCTCGTCGGCGGATACGCCGTAGAGTTTGGCCAGGGCCAGAAGGTTCACAGTGCTGGGGTCGGAGGTGCCGTTCTCCCACTTGGAAACGGCCTGCCGGCTCACACCCAGGGACTCTGCCACAAACTCCTGGGTCATCTGGCACCGGGTTCGGTGGGCTTTGAGCACCTCGCCCAGAGAGCGCTTGATGGCGGCGTTTTCCGCCTGAGCAGGGGTGCTTCGAAGATATTTCCGCAGGGCCCGGAATACGTACCAGAGCAGTATGCCGAACAGTATCATCAGGGCTACGGATATCACAAGTACGATCCCGATGAAAAAGGTTGTCTTGTAACCAAAAGTCATGGGTGCCATGGATGCTTTCCTCCTTATGCCGGGGGCAGGCATACGCCCCGTTGATGGCGTCAGCATAGCGAATCTTGCCGGTTTTGGCCACCAACTACCGCGCAACTTTTGGTTGCGGCGGGGAAATTCCCCTGGCTCAGCCCACCGTCAGCGCCCGGAGAATGCCCTGGAAGCCCCGGCAGGCCCTCTCCAGCTGGCTGATCTCAATGTACTCGTCAGCGGTGTGGGCCAGATTCTCCCGGGAGGGGCCGAAGCCCACCGTGGGGATGCCCAGCTCTCCGCAGAAGCTGCTGGCGTTGGTGCAGAAGGCGTAGTGGGACAGCGGCGCGTCCAAGCCTGCCTCCTGCAGCCCGTGGAGAGCACCCTGGACCAGAGGATGGTCCTCCGGCAGCACCCAGGCGGGAAAGAAACGTTCCGCCTCCATGACTTCTCCGGTCCAGCAGGTGGAGGAGCCCTGGGACAGATATGCCCGGACGTCCAGCTGGGGCAGCCGGGTTTTCAGATCTGCGGCGGCTTCCTGGATGGGGGAGAGGATACTCTCCGGTGTCTCTCCCGGCAGGAGCCGCCGGTCAAAGGTGGCCCGGCACAGGGCCGGCACCACGGAGGCTCCGGGGTAGGGCTCAGAGATGATATCTGTCAGCTCCAGAATACCTTTGCCCAGCAGGGGGTGTTCCGGTGGCGGCAGGCGGCGGAGCGCACCGATGAGCTCCGCCATGTGGTACACGGCGTTGACACCCTTTTCCGGGTTGGCGGAGTGGCAGGATACCCCGCGGGTCTCCACCACCACCTCAGCACGGCCCCGCTGGCCGATGTTCAGGGCGGTACTGGTGGCTTCCCCTACAATTACATAGTCCGGCTGGGCCAGTCGGGCGATCTCACGACAGGCTACCCCTTCGAAGCGTTCCTCCTGGACGGAGCAGGATACCCATATGGTTCCCTGGAAATCTCCGCCGGTGTCCTTGGCAAACCGGGCGGCGGCCAGGACCATGGCAGCCACGCTGCCCTTCATGTCGGAAGTCCCACGGCCGTAGAGCCGGTCCCCCTGGATCTCCCCGCCAAAGGGGTTATGGGTCCACAGGGCAGGGTCCCCTACGGGGACGGTATCAATGTGACCATCCAGCAGGATTGCCGGACCGGGCCTGCTGCCGCGGATACAGCCCAGGACGCTGCCGTAACGGTCGGTTTCTGCACCGTGATAACCCAGGGACAGCATTGTGCTGCGCAGATATTCCGCTGCTGCTTGTTCCTCACCGGATACGCTGGGCCGTCGGATCAGCTCCCGGCAGAGGGCAATCAGTTTATCATCCTGTTTCACAGTACACACTTCCCTCTGGTGATGAATTGTCCGTCAGATCCTGCCAACACCTTGCCGTGATCCACTGCCAGATTGCCCCGGAGGTACACCTGGGCGATGCTGCCGGCGGTGCGGAAGCCTTCATAGGGGCTGTAGTCCACATTCATGGCCTGATCGGCGGCAGTGATGATACTGTCGGCGGCGGGGTCGTAGACTACGATATCGGCGTCGCTGCCGGGGGCGATAACACCCTTCCGGGGCCAGCAGCCATAGAGCTTGGCGGGATTCTCGCAGAGGACGCGGCACATATCCTGGAGGGTGATGCGGCCCGCCGCCACACCGGCGGTGTAGAGCAGCACGCCCCGGGTCTCTACGCCGGGCAGGCCTCCGGGGATCTTGGTGAAATCGGCTCGCCCCATGTCCTTCTGTGCCAGGGTGAAGGAGCAGTGGTCTGTGGCCACCGTCTGGATCTCACCGTTGCGCAGAGCCTCCCACAGGGCCTCCTGGTCCTCTTTCTTTCGGATAGGCGGCGCGCAGACGAATTTGGCGGCCTCCCGATACTCCGGTGCGTCGTAGACGCTGTCCTCCAGCAGCAGGTAGTGGGGGCAGGTCTCCACATACACTGTCTGTCCCCGGCGCCGGGCGGCACGGACCTCCTCCAGACCGGCGGCGGTGGAGAGGTGGACGATGATGACAGGGGTATCGGCCAGCTGAGCCATCCGCAGAAGGTGGCTGATAGCCTCCGCCTCCAGGGGGGCGGGCCGGGTCCGGGGATGGGAAGCGGGGGAGAGGCGGCCCTCTGCCTTGGCCTTGGCGATGAGCACGTCGATGATGCCGCTGTTCTCACAGTGGACGCCGGCGATGCCGCCGGCTTCTTTCAGCCGCAGCAGGGCGTTGTACATATCTCCCTCTGGGATCATCATGGCGGGATAGGTCATATACATCTTAAAGGTAGGGATGCCCAGCTCCACCATCTCCCCGATCTCCCGGGAAATACCGTCATTCCAGTCGTCGATGGTCATGTGGAAGCCGTAGTCACAGGCGGCCTTGCCCTCCGCTTTCTGCCGCCAGAGATCCAGGCCGTGGTGGAGAGTTTCCCCTTTGTCCGGGGCGGAGAAATCCACCACCATGGTGGTGCCGCCCCGAAGGGCCGCCCGGCTGCCGGTGGCAAAGTCATCGGCAGTGATGGTACCTGCCACTGGCAGGTCGAAGTGGGTGTGGCCGTCGATAAAACCGGGGAAAAGCAGCTTCCCGGTGCAGTCCACGATATGAGCGTCTTCCGAAGGGAGCTGGCTGCCTACGGCAGCGATCTGTCCCTTTTCCAGCAGCACATCCGCCTGCCGGACCTCTCCTCCGGAGACCACAAGACCGCCGCGGAGCAATGTTTTCATGGCAAAACCTCCTCTGCCGCCGAAGGAGCGGCGTTTTTTCTGGACAGAAGTATATCATAGTTCCGGCATAAGTTCCAGCGCTGGCCGGATGGTATATAAACTTTTTGTAAAATATGTTGAATGGGGACTGTTCAAACCACTGGGGCTGCGCTACAATGTGGCTGAGATGGCGGGGAAAGTGATCCCCGCCTATATGGCCGTACGGCTAATATGTAAGGAGGGATTTGTATGAAAAAAGCAGCTTCCCTGCTGCTGGCGTTGGTTCTGGCTCTGAGCCTGGCTCTGCCTGCCTACGCTGAAGAGACCACCTATGCCAGCTTTGAGGGCGGTGTTACGGAGATCCAGAAGTATGGCAACCTGGTGCTGGACATTGACCCGGCAGACCTGCAGGAGGCAGGCTACGCCTATGGTGACATCGTGACCCTGGCTATTGGCGAGGGGGAATATCAGATGCCCCTTTGCACCAACTACTCCGATGTGGACACTGGCTCCCTGGTCCTGCGGGACAGCGAGGGTGTGCTCATTGCCGCCATCAACATGGGGGACTTTGCCACTACCAATGGTATTGCGGAAAAGGTGACGGCGGAGGACGGAAGCTACACCTGGGAGTTCCCGGAGGGCAGCGCTCTGGAGGACATCACTGTGACCATCTCCATGTACGAGAAGGAGGGCTACCGTGACCAGTACCTCATCCATCAGCTCACCCGCACCGATGTTCGGGAGGACTACGCTTCCGATGCTGTTTTTGCTAACTTCCGGAATATTGCCTCCGGCGAACTGGGCGAGAACGCCCTCTTCCGCAGCAGCAGCCCGGTGAACAATGAGCTGGGCCGGGCGGCCTATGCCGACGATCTGGCCGAGGCAAACGGTATCCAGACGGTGATGAATCTGGCGGATTCCGACGAGCTGATTCAGGGCTATATCGATGCGGAAGGGTTTGACTCTCCCTACTATCAGTCCCTGTTTGCCGACGGGAAGGTGAAGGCCCTGAATCTGGGTGTTGATTTTACCGCCGACGACTTCAAGACCGGCCTTGCTGAGGGCCTGCAGTTCTTTGCCGCCAATGAGGGCCCCTATCTGGTCCACTGCACCGAGGGCAAGGACCGGGCTGGTTTTGTCTCTGCTCTGCTGGCCTGCTTCATGGGCGCCAGCTATGACCAGGTGGTGGAGGACTACATGACTACTTATGTCAATTACTATCATCTGGAGAAAGACAGTGAACAGTATCAGGCTGTTCAGGAGAGCAATATCGTCTCCATTCTCAAGGCCATCACTGGTATTACCGACAGCGCGGAGCTGAAGGATGCCGATCTGGCTGCCGCTGCGGCAGATTACCTGGCGGATATCGGTCTGACCCAGGAGGAGGCTGATGCGCTGAAGGCCAACCTGGCCAAGGACTACACCATGCCGGAAGAGCCTGAAGAGACCCCGGAGGAAACACCGGAAGAGGTCCCGGAAGAAGTTCCTGAGGAGACTCCGGAGGAGAGCAGCACCTATACCGTGGCAGCTGGTGACTGCCTGTGGAACATCGCCTACCATTTCTATGGTACTGGCAGCCGCTGGACAGAGATCTATGAGGCCAACAAGGATACGATCAGCAATCCTGGCATGATCTATGTTGGACAGGTGTTGATCATTCCGGCTGCCTGAGCTTGATTTTGATAACATCCCTGCCGGATTTATCCGGCAGGGATGTTATTTTTCCTGGTCAAGACGGGGAATTTTTTGTGAAACTGTGTAAAATGCTCTAGCCAAATAGAGAAAGATAGCGTATAATGATGGCTGCATATTGGCAGGCAGGGGTATCCCTGCCTCTGGCCAGCTCCTCTGGCCGGATGTATCTGCCAGCAAAATTTTTTTAGGAGGAACACGCATGAGAAAGTGGAACAAATTCCTTGCTCTGCTGCTGGCGATGGTTATGGCGTTCAGCCTGACGATCACCGCTTTCGCAGAGGGTGAGGACGCGGAGACCACGGAGACGCCTTCTGTGGAGGAGACGGAAGGTGAGTCCGTAGAGTACAACGGCACAATTGTGATCCTGCATACCAACGATGTCCATGGCGCCATCGATGGTTATGCCAAGGTCGCTGCTCTGAAGGCCCAGTATGAGGCTGAGGGCGCTTACGTCCTGGTTATGGACGCTGGTGACTTCATTCAGGGCCAGCCCGCCGTCAGCATTTCTGAGGGCGCTACTGCTGTTGAGCTGATGAACATGGTCGGTTACGATGTGGCGATCCCCGGCAACCACGAGTTCGACTATGGCTATGAGAACCTGAAGACTCTGGCTGAGAAGGCTGAGTTCCCCATCCTGGCTGCCAACATCACTGTTGATGGTAAGGCTGCTCTGGAGGAGAATACGGTGTTTACCGCTCCTGATGGTACCACCATCGGCGTGTTTGGTCTGGATACGCCTGAGACTGCTACCAAGGCCAACCCCGCCAAGATCCAGGGTGTGAGCTTTGCTGCCGGCGAGGATATGTTTGCCATCGCTGAGGAGCAGGTAAAGGCTCTGTCTGACTGCGATTACGTCGTCTGCCTGGGCCACCTGGGCATCGACGAGGAGTCCACCGGCAACCGCTCCATCGATCTGCTGGAGAAGGTCACCGGCATCGATCTGTTCATCGATGGTCACTCCCACTCTGACCTGGCCGCTGTTGCTGCTGCCACCAATGAGGACCGCACCGTTGGCGAGACTGTGGTGACCTCCACCGGTACTGCTCTGGCCAACATTGGTGTTGTTACCATCAAGGACGGCACCATCACCACCGATACCGTTTCCACCGAAGAGATCACTGTGGCTGAGGACGACGCCATTGCTGCCCGCGCCGCTGAGATCAATGCTGAGATCGATGCTGAGTACGGCGCCAAGTTCGCTGAGACCGAAGTCGACCTCAACGGCGAGCGTGATCCCGGCAACCGCACCCAGGAGACCAACCTGGGCGATCTGATTGCTGACGCTCTGCTGTGGAAGGCCCAGGAAGAGGGCGAGAAGGCTGATGTGGCCATCACCAATGGCGGCGGTATCCGCGCCTCCATCGCTGCCGGCGACATCACCAAGAAGGACATCAACACCGTCCTGCCCTTCGGCAACACCCTGAGCATCATCAAGCTCACCGGTGCTGAGCTGCTGGAGGCTCTGGAAGCTTCCACTTACTGCACTCCCACTGCTGTGGGTGCGTTCCCCCAGGTGGCTGGCATTGAGTTCACCGTTGATACCTTCAAGACCTATGACCAGGGCGATCAGTATCCTGATTCCACCTACTATGGTCCCAAGTCCATCAACCGTGTGACCATCACCAGCGTGGGCGGCAAGGAGTTCGATCCTGAGGCTGTCTACACGGTTGCCACCAACGACTTCATGGCTGCCGGCGGCGACACCTACTATGCCTTTGCTGCTGCCAGCGCCAACTATGATCTGGGCATCGCCATGGACGAGGTCGTGATGGAGTACATCACCGAGGTCCTGGGCGGCAAGGTCACTGCTGAGCAGTACGGCGAGCCTGCCGGCCGCATCACCATCAAGGGCTACACCGATGTCACTGCCAGCAACTGGTATGTGGATGCTGTGGCTTATGTCACTGAGAATGATCTGATGGATGGCCTGACCGACACCACCTTTGGTCCCAGCGAGGCTATGACCCGCCAGATGCTGGTCACCGCTCTGTACCGTATGGCTGGTTCTCCCGAGGTCACTGCTGAGAATCCCTTCACCGATGTGGCTGAGGATGCTTCCTACTACAATGCTGTGATCTGGGCTTATGAGAACGGCGTTGTGGGTGGTATCACCGACACTACCTTTGAGCCTGATTCCGCAGTTACCCGTCAGCAGATGGCTGCTATCCTGTACCGCTATGCGGGTGCTTCTGTGGAAGAGGCTGATCTGAGCGCTTTCACTGATGCCGATACCATCAGCAGCTATGCTACTGAGGCTATGGCTTGGGCTGTGGCCAATGGCCTGTTCCAGGGCAATGCCGATGGAACCATCGCTCCTAAGGCTACCGCTACCCGTGCTCAGGTTGCTACCATCCTGATGCGCTTTGCTGAGCTGCCTGAGGTTCCCGCTGAGGAGGCCCCCGCTGAGGAGACCGAGACTCCTGCTGAGGAGGAGACTGAGACTCCCGCTGAGGAGACTGAGACTCCTTCCGATGAGGAGACTGAGACTCCCACTGAGGGCAAGGCTGCCTGATTAGCATTTAGTAAAGAAGGATCTGCCGCAAGGCAGATCCTTCTTTTTAGTTGTAGACAATTGACAGAGGCAGAAAAAACCGCCTGCACAGGGTGCAGGCGGTTGCTTTTTTCTAGCGGCTGCGCTGACCAACTTAATTACAGCTTCAGGTCGCCCTCCTTGATCCATCCGATCTTCCGGAAAAACAGACCGAAAGCCCAGGTGAGAACAGCGGGAAGAATGAAACAGATGAGGGCCATGGCCAGCCAGTCCATACCGGTGATGGCGGCCTTGGCTCCAGTGGCTACATCATTCACCCAGCCGGCGTATACACCGATAGGGCCTACCATACCGCAGGTGCCCATGCCGGAGGCCACGCCGCCGGAGGGATCGTTCATCTCAAAATGGAACAGGCAGGTGGCCAGCGGCCCGGTAATGGCGGAGGTGAGAATAGCGGGGAGCCAGATCCGGGGATTCTTGACGATGTTGCCCATCTGCAGCATGGAGGTGCCCAGGCCCTGACTGATAAGGCCGCCCCAACGGTTTTCCCGGAAGCTCATTACTGCGAAGCCCACCATGTTGGCGCAGCAGCCGGCCACGGCGGCGCCGCCTGCCAGACCGGTCAATCCAATGGCAGCGCAGATGGCGGCAGAGGAGATAGGCAAAGTCAGGGCGATGCCGATGACCACAGACACCAGGATGCCCATCCAGAAAGGCTGGAGGACGGTAGCCCACTTGACAAAGTCACCCACAGAGGAGGCGGCGGTACCGATAGCGGGTGCCCACCAGGCGGAGAGTCCCACGCCGGCCAGGATCGTTACCAAAGGTGTCACCAGAATGTCGATCTTGGTCTCCTTGCTTACCGCCTTGCCCAGTTCTGCGGCAATAATGGCGATGAACAGTACCGCCAGAGGTCCGCCAGCGCCCTTTTCGCCAGCCAGAGTGGTGCTGCCAAGGGCGTTGGCGGCATAGCCCACTGTGACCAGGGAGAAGAGGACCAGGGGCGGTGCTTTCAGGGCGTAGCCGATGGCTACTGCCATAGCCGCACCGCTCATAGCGGAGGCGTAGCCGCCTACAGTGACCAGGAATTCGATCCCCAGCTGTTTGCCCAGGGTATCCAGGATCGTGCCGATGAGGAGGGAGCAGAAGAGGCCCTGGGCCATGGCGCCCAGTGCGTCGATGCCGTAGCGCTTACCGGAGATAACAATGTCCTTGCGCTTGAGAAAGGCTTTGATCTTGTCCATAATATCCACCTTGCCAAATGGCGTTAAAATAAGTATATGCAGGTGTCTTGACACCTGCACGGACTATTATAGCCGGCTGCCTGCGTTTGTCAATCTTTTTTTACTGCGGGATAGGACCGTTGGGCAGGATGTACAGATTGAGGACAGCTTTAGACGAGCGCTCTATTTTGTATCAGTCAGACTAATACAAAACGCTTGACACTATGTATTATTTGTATTATAATAAATGATACATAAGGGAGGTGATTCCATGCTGCTGAAACTGGATTTTGACAGCGAGGTCCCCATCTACCAACAGATCCGCAACCAGATCGTGGTGGGGATCGCCGCAGGCAGGCTTCTCCCCGGAGAGCGATTGCCTGCCACCCGCTCCCTGGCGGAGGACTTGGGTGTGAATACCATGACGGTGAGCAAGGCGTACCAGCAGCTGCGGCAGGAAGGGTATGTCACCACCGACCGCCGCACCGGGGTCATGGTGCGGCAGCGGGAGGAAGGAAAACCCACCGTGCCGGAGGAGACACTGAAGGGCCTGCGGCTGCGGCTATGTGAACTGCGGCTGGCGGGACTGAGCCGGGAGGAGATCCTCCGGCTGTGTGAGAAGCTGTGTGACGAGGAGGCGCGTTGATATGATCGGAGCACTGATTTTATGGGGATGTATCATCTGGATCGTTCCGCTGGTATATGTCCTTTTGCGTAATGAGGCCAAGTGGAAAAAGAATATCGTGGTAGGGACTACCTTGCCCTACGAGGCCCGACAGGACCCGGAGGTGGAGGAAGTTCTGCGCCGGTACCGGCGGCAGCTGGGCTGGGTGAGTATCCTGCTGGTCCTGGTAGCGGTGCCCTGTATGTTCATTCCGCGGTTTTCTGTCCAGTTTATTGTCTGGTACTTCTGGATCCTTCTGGCGATCATTCTGCCGCAGATCCCTTTTGTTCTGACCAATAAGGCGCTGCGGCGGATCAAAGAGGAGCGGGGCTGGCGTCAGCGGCCGTCTGCCCAGGTGGTGTCCGACCTCACGGCGGCGGCGATCCCAATGAAATGGCTGTCACACTGGTGGTTCCTGCCGCCTCTGGTGCTGAGCCTGGTGCCCCTGGTGTTGGACCGGGAGCTGTGGGTGCTGCGGCTTATCGACGCGGCACTGGTGGTGTTCTGTTACGTGGCGTACCGCTGGCTGTTCCGACTGAGAGCGGAGGTGGTGGATGAGAACACGGACCTCACCGTGGCGCTTACCCATCTGCGCCGGTACAACTGGGGAAAGACCTGGCTGTGGATCGCCTGGGCTACGGGATTCTTTAACCTGGGGATGTGTCTGACTCTGGAGTGGTTCTGGGCAGCCATGGCGGTGACGCTGGTGTACAGCGTGGTGGTGGTCGTGGCCACCATCGGCATCGAGTTTCGGGTCCGCCGGGCCCAGGAGCGCCTTACCGCCGACAGCGGCAAGGACTTCTATGTGGACGAGGACGACCAGTGGATCTGGGGTATGTTTTACTACAACCCCAATGACAAGCGTCTGGTGGTGAACAACCGCACCGGCGTCAATACCACCTTCAATATGGCCAAGCGGGGAGCACAGATCTTCATGGGATTAACTGCGCTCATCATGCTGGCACTGCCCCTGGTGGGGGTGTGGCTGATGCACGAGGAGGCGATCCCTGTGGAGCTGACGGTGACAGAGACGGCGGTAGTGGCCCGTCACAGCGGCACGGAATATGAGGTGCCTTTCGAGGACATCGACAGTGTGGAGCTGCTGACAGAGCGGCCTGATTCCAGCCGGGTAGCGGGCACCGCCATGGAGAGTGTCAGCAAGGGCCGGTACAAGAACGATGAGTGGGGCCGGTTTACCTGCTGCATCGATCCCCGGACAGGGCCCTGGCTGCTGCTGCGGACCACAGACGGGGAGATCTGGCTCTTCGGCGCCAGCGACAGCGCCGCCACAGAGGCGGTCTATGCAGCTGTGGAAGCGGCGGCAACATAACACAGGCTTGATTAAAATGCGAGCAGCCCGGCGGACGGTATCGTCCACCGGGCTGCTCGCTGTCTTTTGCGCACGGTGATGGGAAAGGGCTGCTTTTCTCCGGCAGCTAGCGTTTGCGTTATGGCCTGGCATTTGCTATAATAAGTGCCGATCAAGAGAGAAGGGACTTTTGACAGCCCGGCAGATAAAGAAGGAGGGGACAGGCGGTGCGGAAGCTGGTATACTTCACCCTGGCTTTTGTGGCAGGGACGCTCCTCAGCCAGTACCTCCTGCCGCCGCTGGGACGGCTGATCCTGGAGGTTTCCGTGGGCCTTGTTTTCCTGGCCGCTCTACTGATTCGGAGCAAAACCGGACGGTGGCTTCGGTGGCTGCCGCTGGCAGTAGCGGGCCTGGGCCTGGGGCTTGTATGGTTTGCCGGATATGAGGCCATCTTTACCGCTCCGGCCCAGCGGCTGGCGGAAACCGAGGATATGGTCACTGTGGAGCTTTTGGATTACGCCCAGGAGACGGACTACGGAGCAAAAGCTACGGTCCGGGTGCTGGACTGGGATATCCCCGGCAAGGCGGTGTATTTCAGTGGCTGGGATCTCCTTGACCTGGAACCAGGGAACCAAATCACCGCTGTGGCTGAGTTTGACGAGGCTGTGACCGTAGGGGATGAGACGAGTACCTACTACACCTCCCAAGGGGTATTTCTGCGCCTCTATGGCGATGAGGATACAGAGACGGTGAAGGTGGGCCGGGCGGGCTCCCTCCGGTATCTGCCCCAGCGGCTGGCCCGGGGATTGCGGGAGGCCATCTCTGAGCGCTTTTCCTCTAAGGCCGGAGGCCTGATCACTGCCCTCCTCACCGGCGAGCGGGAGGACATGGATGAACAGAGCCGCACAGACCTGGAGGAGACGGGCCTGCTCCACATCACGGCGGTGTCTGGCCTGCACTGCAGCTTTCTGATTGGACTGATGGGCCTTCTTCTGGGGCGCCGCCGGCGGCTCACTGCCCTGGTGGGGTACCCGGTGCTGCTGTTTTACATGCTGATGGTGGGCGGCACACCATCGGTAGTTCGTGCCTGCGTGATGACGGGGCTGTTTCTCCTGGGGCCGCTCTTGGGACGGGAGGGGGATGCGCCCACCTCCCTGGCTGCGGCGGCCCTGGTGATTTTGCTGGGGAATCCCTTTGCTGTGGCCTCTATCAGTTTTCAGCTGTCCTTTGCCTCAGTGGCGGGATTGCTGCTGATATCACCCCGGGTGTACCGTACCCTCACAGGTCTGTGGCCCGCTGAGCGGAAGTGGGCCAAGGCGCTGCGGAGCTTCGTGCTGGGCACTGTGGCGGCCAGCCTCGGTACACTGCTGTTCACCGCACCCCTCAGCGCCTTCTATTTCCAGTACCTCTCCCTGGTGTCCCCACTGTCCAACCTGCTGGTGCTGTGGGCGGCGCCGTTCCTGTTTGCTTTTGCGCTGGTGCTGACGCCGCTGACTATGGCGCTTCCTGCGCTGATGCCACTTCTGGCATTACCGGAGGCCCTGGCGCAGTATGTATTGACGGTGTCTGGAGCCTTGGCCAAACTTCCCGGCCACGCGGTGTACTTTACTGGCGCCCACTTGATAGCGTGGCTGATTTTCTGCTATCTGCTGCTGGCGGTGTGCCTCATCTCCCGGGAGCGGAAACGGAAGTACGCCTTTGCCGCCGTTTTGGCAGCAGTGGGCCTGTTGGCGGCCCGGTCCCTGCCGGGGCTAGCCCTGGGGGACAACCGGCTGACGGTGATCGCGGTGGATGTGGGACAGGGAGCGGCCACGCTGCTCCGTTCCGGGGAGACCACCGTGCTGGTGGACTGCGGCAGCCTCTATGCGCCGCTGGGACCTGGAACCTTAGTGGCGGACACCATGGCCTCCTACGGCTGGGACAAGCTTGACAAGATGGTGCTGACCCACTACCATGAGGATCACGCCGGCGGATTGGGCGAGCTGATGGCCCGGGTGGAGATCAAGGAATTGCTGCTGCCCCAGCTGTCGGGCAGCGACGACCAGGGGAACCTCCAGGCGGAGGTGCTGTCTCTGGCGGAGGCGTACAATGTGCCGGTGACCTATGTGGAGGAACCCTATTGTGAGACAATGGGGGAGGCGGAGCTGACCATCTACCCGCCCCTTACCGAGGGCGATGTCAACGAGGAGGGCCTCACCATCCTCTGTACTGCCGGGGATTTTGATGTGCTTATTACCGGAGATATGAATGGCAGTACGGAAAAGCTGCTGGTGGAAACCTACGATCTCCCTGACATTGAGGTATTGATGGTGGGGCACCACGGCAGCAAGTACTCCACCACGGAGGAGCTGCTGGAGGCAGTGACGCCGGAGACCGGCATCATCAGCGTAGGAGAGAACAATTTCGGCCACCCCACAGCGGAGGCCATGGACCGCATGGCCTGGCAGGGGATGACCTTATACCGGACTGACCTGCAGGGAAACATTATGATCCAGGCAGGCGGATAGCACCGCTGCGGCGGAGAGAGGAACAGGACACATGGCGGTAAAAAAGAAGAGCGGCGGCAGCGCCGGATATGATACCTTCCGGGCGGACCTTGCCGCCGGAACACTGGGTACGGCCTATATTTTCCATGGGGAGGAGAGCTACCTCCGGGAGTACTACCTGGGAGAGATGCGCCGGCAGTTGGTGCCCGCCGGGTTCGAGGAGTTCAACTACCACAAGCTGGACGGCAAGACCCTTACGGCCCAGGTCCTCACCGAGACGGCGGAGGCCATGCCCATGATGGCGGAGCGGACCATGGTCCAGGTGGAGGACTGGGACCTCTATAAGCTTCCGGAGGACCAGCGGAATATCCTCATCGCCCTTCTGGAGGACTTGCCCCCCTACTGCTGCCTGGTGTTCGTCTATGACCAGGTGGCCTACAAGCCCAACAAGACCTATAAGAAGCTGTACGCCGCCGTGGAGAAAAACGTGCAGACGGTGAAGTTCGAGGAGCAGAGCCAGGGGGAGATCCTCAAATGGGTTTCCCGGCGGTTCAAGGCCACCGGCCACACCATTGATGTGCCCACGGCGGAGCACCTGATCTTCACCTGCGGCAGCCTCATGAACGGCCTTATCCCTGAGATCGCCAAGATCTCTGCCTATGCCCGGGGAGAGCGGATCACCAAGGGAGATATCGACGCGGTGGCTGCTCCGATCTTGGAGGCCCAGGTGTTTGAGATGACCGGGGCGGTGTCCAAAGGGGATTTCAACAAGGCGGCGGCGGTGCTGGGGGATCTTCTCCGGCAGCAGGAGGAGCCCTTTATGCTGTTGGCCCTCATGGGCAAGGAGCTGCGCAAGCTCTACACCGCCCGGCTGGCCCTGGACACGGGGAAGGACAAGTTCTGGCTCATGGAGCAGTGGAACATGCGCTCGGACTATCCGGCAAAGCTGCTATTGGACAACGCCCGGCGGGTGAGCCGGGAGTGGTGTGCTATGGCGGTGCGCCGGTGCTATGAGACGGACCTGCGGATCAAGAGCGTCAATGGCGTGGACGGAGCCCAGGAGCTCAAACTCCTTCTGATGGAACTGGAACAGGGGGCCCGGGCATGAGACGGATCCGGGAAGTGATCGTGGTAGAGGGCCGCTACGACAAGAATGCCCTCAAACAGGTGGTGGAGGCGACGGTGGTGGAGACCGGAGGCTTCGGCGTATTCAATGACCGGGAGCGGCTGGCCCTGCTGCGAAGGCTGGCGGCGGAGCGGGGACTGATCCTCCTCACCGACAGCGACGGGGCGGGATTCGTTATCCGGAATTTCCTCAAGGGGGCCATTCCCAAAAGCCAACTCAAGCAGGCCTATATCCCCGACGTCTACGGCAAGGAGCGGCGGAAGGCCGCTCCGGGGAAGGAGGGCAAGCTGGGGGTGGAGGGCATGAGTCCCCAGGTGCTCCTCACCGCCCTGGAACGGGCGGGGGCCACCTTTGAGGACGGACAGCCGCCAGAGGAGAGGGCGGAGCCCATCACCAAAGCGGATCTCTACGGCCTGGGCCTCACCGGCGGGCAGGACAGCCAGGCCCGGCGGCAGGCGCTCCTTAAAAAGCTGGGTCTGCCGGAGCACATGACGGCCAACGCCATGCTGGAGGCGCTGAACATCCTGTACACCCGGGCGGAGTTCTTCTCTGCCATGGGAGAATAGAAGATAAGCCTGAGGGCGGCGGAACTATTGTTCCGCCGCCCTCAGGCTTATCCTTTATAAAGAGTATCATACCATCTCCACGATACGGCTGTAGGCGCGGAGGGGGTAGTCCCCGTCGTGGGCCTCACCGGGGAGGGTTCGGGACATCTCCCCGGCCTCGGTGATCCGCACCAGCCCTGCCCTGGCCAGCAGGGCGGACAGCTCTGAGCGCTCCTCAGGGGCGCAGAGGAGCCCCGCGGTCTGGAGATACCCCTTCTGCCCTTTGAGAGCAGAGAGAATTCTCGCGCGGGGCAGAGGCTTTACCCAGCAGTTGCCCCCCAGCCAGGACAGCTCCAGCTTGCTGTCCGGAGCCACGGTGACACTGACTCCGCCGCCCCGGAGGATACGGCGGCCGCTCTCGTGGGCCTCCAGTTCCTCGGTGCGCAGATGAAGAGTAGCCTTGGCCCGAAGGCCCATATCTGCCAGCGGATGCCGCCGGTTTTCCTCCTGCAGTATGGCAAAAAACCGCTCCCCCAGAGCTTCTACCTCCCCCATGTCCTCTGAGTCCAGGAAGATCCCCTGGCAGGAGGAGCAGAGAAGCTGCCGGGTGAGACATATGTGTCGGGCCAGGGCGGTGAGATCCTTGTTCGTGGCGGCGGCGGTAGCGTAGGCGAAGCTGAGCTTATGACCCCAGGTGATGAGTTTGGTATTGGGGGCGGCCAGGCGTCTCGCGGCGGTCACCGCCTGGTCTCCGCCCCAGACCACGATGCCGTCGGCGATCTCCGCTAGAGCGGAGAGACTGGCAAGGTCCGTGGAGGGCACGTCAAAGACATAGATAAAGTCCTTCAGCCGGGGCTCTCGCTCTCCCAGCTCGTGGAGCAGCAGAATGGAGGCTCCGTGGTCCATGGAGGGCAGCTTCAGGAGGTTGATATTCCCTGCCAGCAGGCCCTCCACCACGCTGTAGGCCGGAAGGCCGTCCACGTTGCCGGCGGCGATGTGGAGCAGGATGCCCAGGGGATACCGCCGCCGATGGATGGAGGCGAATCCCGGATGGGGCAGATCCTCGGCCTCAGGCGTCTCCCCCAGCTCCAGCCGGAGCTTTTGGGTGAGGCTTTCCCGGGAAAATAACCCAAGGGCCGCATCCAGCTGGCTCCGGGGGATGGAGAAGGCCTCCAGAAAGGGCCTCAGGAGGTGATCAAACTGACCTTGTGCAATGTCCCGGGCCAGACTGTCACAGGCGTTCACTACCAGCTCCGGCGTAATGGGCTCCCTGGCCAGGGTGGCGAGACAATCCTTCTCCAGACGGCATAACAGCTCCGGCAGGTCCTTGTCGTCATGGAGCTGGCCTCGATAGAGGATCATTTCCCTTCGCCTCCCTTCAGAAATTCCGCCGCACCGGAGGCGCAGGTGACCAGACCTTTGGCGCCTACCCGGCCAAGCAGCTCCAGCCAGGGGCTCTGGATGCCGCAGCCGCAGGTGTCCCCGTCGTGGAGAATGCCCAGGTCATCGGTCATGACGCTGAGGATGGGGACACTTTTTACCATGGGGGTCATGAGGTTTACCAGTCCCGGTGTGCCGTTGGGCACTGGTTCCAGCGTGTCCACATCCCGGATGACGATCCGGCTGTATACCGGCACATGGAAGTGGTGATGCTTGCAGGTGGTGTAGAGAATGGGGTGCTCCACTGCGCCGAAGAACTCTACGCAGTCCTCCTCGGCGATACCCAGCACCGACTCCGCCAGTCGGTAGAGCTCTGCTTTTTCCACCTTCTGCCCCTCAAACTGCTTCCAGCCGCCGCCCATGGTGATCTTAGAGTCTTTAGGCATCTGAAGATGGATGCCCTCCTTCTCCATCTGGCTTAAGAGAAGCCAGGTGTAGGCAGGAAAACCGATGGTGCGGATGGGGAAGTGCCCTCTGGCGCAGCGGAGGAGCCGCTGCCGCAGGCCCTCCAGGTCCAGCTGGTAGCCGCCCTTTTGCCACACCAGGGCGTAGGTCCGGCTGAGAGCCGGGGCGAAAAAGGTAAAACCATATCCGGTCTTGGAGAATGCCGTGTCGTTGCCCCGGCGGGGCTGGTAGCCCAGGATCAGGTAGTGGCAGGGAACAGGGGAGAGGAGGTGGTGGTATCGTGTCATCCGCCACACCATGGCTAGACCCCGGAGAAGGCTGCCCGCGTCGAAAGCCATGCGGCTCATGGCGCCGCTGGTACCGGAGGAGGTGGCTTTGATCAGCATATTCCGCTCCGGCATGGAAAAAAGGGCGTGACGCTTGAAATACAGGGTAGGAAGCGGCGGGAGGCTGACGGGCTCAGAATAATCCGCACCAGCCTGTCCGGAAAAAATCCTGGCGTAGTCCGGGCAGTTTTCCACCTGAAAACGTGCGTTCTCTGCCATGGCCGCAGCAAAGAGCGCCTCGGTCTTATCCAGGTCATATGGGGTACGCGATAGAAACAATTTGTTACTATTTGTCATGATTTTCTCCTCTAACGCCACAAAATACCAACGTCATGATGATATCATATGGTGGAATAAATGTAAACAAGAAGGGGAAAAAGGGGCGCGGGAGCGCAGCTGCTCCGACAGAAATGTAAAAGTTTCGTAACATTTTTATATGATTGTCACAAAAATACACCAGGAATTTCCGACAAATAAAAAGGCAGATTGCGGTTGACAGAGAAAAAACGATATGTTACAATTTGGTTACAATTATGACAAAGCAAGGAAGTGAATGAATGGCTCAGAAGACAGAAGGACTTGTGTATAAGAATCATCCTCTGCGTCGTATTGGAAATATGATCTATTTCGGCTCCATGGCCGATCCGTATATTATCCTGATGCAGGTCAAGGAGACCAGAAAGGAAAAGGATCTGGATGTGGCCACTCGGGTCACAGTGGAGCTGCAGCGTACCGCGCCGGATCTGAAGAGCCGGGACCGGGTCGTGAAGAAGAGCGAGAAGGACAGCTTGTACGCTGCCATGGATATTTCCACCATCTGGTTGGAGAGAGCACTGGCCGGAAAGTAACAGACGACGAACAAAAGAGAGTAAGAGGATGTACGAATGAGACGAGTATTGATGAAGACTGCTCTGCTGTCCGCCCTGACGGCAGCGTTTTTGACCCTGACCGCCGCCGCCTCCGTTTTGGGAACGGCAGTGGTAACGGCCGATTCCCTGCGTCTGCGCAGCGAGGCCAACACCGATTGCGCCACAGTAACGTATCTTCTGGAAGGAACCAGCGTTCAGGTCTATGAGGAGCTGGAGGGCTGGTACAAGGTCAGCTATGGTGAGTACACCGGCTATGTATCCGCAGAATATGTGGACTACACACCTGCGGAAGGTGAGGCTGTGGAAGCCCCTAAGGAGGAAGTAACAGAGACGATGTCTGCGGTTGCCGCTGCGGCACAGCCCCGGGATGCGGTGATCGATGGCGCCGGCTATGTGAACCTGAGAGCGGAGGCATCCACAGAGAGTGCGATCCTCACCACGCTGGACGAGGGTACTGAGCTGACAGTGTTGTCCGTTGCGGACGAGTGGTGCTATGTGGCTTGGGGCGACAGCACAGGCTATGTCAATGCCAGTTACGTCTATGTGGATGGTATCCTGATGGCTGATCCCAGAGGTATCGTCACCGGCTCCTGCGTCAATGTCCGCAGCCAGCCCAGCACCGACAGCAGCATTCTCACCAAGGTCTATGCCGGCAGCACAGTGGAGCTGATCTCTCTGGAGGATGGCTGGTACGCTATGAACTGCGACGGCGTCCTTGGTTACATAAGCGCTGATTACGTACGTCCTTATAACCCCGCCGCTGCCAGCGCTGTGGGCGCTGAGGCGGTAGAGATCGCGATGCAGTATCTGGGTGTCCCCTATGTGTATGGCGGCGCCTCCTCCAGCGGCTTTGACTGCTCTGGTTTTACCATGTATGTATTCAGCCAGCTGGGTTACAGCCTGCCCCATTCCGCTACTTCCCAGTGGGAATCTGTTGGCGAGTATGTGGAGCGTTCTGATCTTCAGCCCGGCGATCTGGTGCTCTTCTGTGATCCTTCCCGGAGCAACGGCAAGGCTTGCTCCCATGTGGGCATCTACATCGGGAACAACGAGTTTATCCATGCCTCCACCAGCTACGGCGTGCGGATCAACAGCCTGGACGAGAGCTATTATAATGGCTACTACAAGGGAGCCAAGCGCCTGGGTTGATCCCGTACAGTATTATCTGAGTTGGTGAAGCGCAATACCTGAGACGTCTTTCTTACTGATTACCAAGAACTGCCGCAGAATATATCTGCGGCAGTTCTTTTGTTGTGCTGCCGGGGACGGTATATCTGGAATGGGACATGGCCTCTCAGTTTGAAGTACAGAAGGGCGGTTTGCTCCCTATCCCCGATATTTGCTTTTTGGCGGATACGGTGGCGAACTGGCCCATACGAGCGGCTAGCATATCAAATGGCGGCAACGAGCAGAAATATAGCGCGGACAGCCTTTTAGACTGTCCGCGCTTTTTGTTTGACGCTGATTAAATTACTGTTGGGCCGCTGTGCTGAAACGCTGGAACTCGTTTGCTGGCTTGCTGTTACTGAGCAAAGTTCTCAATGAACCGCATCAGGATGGTTGCGACCTGAGCGCGGGTAGCAGTGCCGGCAGGGTCGAGCATATTGTCGCCCACGCCGTCGAAGATACCGTTCATGGTCATCCAGCACATAGCCTCATAGGCATACTCGCTCACCTGATTTGCGTCGGCGTAGTCCAGAGAGAACGCCCATGTGCCGGTGAATCCCAGTCCCTGGCTCTGTGCATAGCGGTACAGCATCGTTGCCAGCTGCTCTCTGGTGACCGAGCCTGTCAGATCGCTGCCGTCACTGATGCCGGTGCTCTTCGCCCACTGTACACCAGCTTCATACCAGGTGCTGCCGGTGGAGGTATCTACACCCGCAAAACGGGCCAGAACAGTGACGATCATGGCCCGATCCATGGCGGAATTGGGGCTGAAAGTAGATGCGCTGGTTCCATTGAACAGTTCCCGGCTGGTGACAAAGTCGACGGCATCTGCCCCCCAATAGGTGGAAGATACATCGGAGAAGGACTTGCTGTTGTCCACGACTTTGATGGTGTCACCGTCGCTGACAGTGAGAACGACACCGTTCTGCGTAGCTACAGAGGTTTTAACGATCTCTTCGGTGCCGTTAGCCCGGACCAGGATCGCAACAGTACCGGTGGTCGCATTTGTTACGGGGATCTCCACCTTGGCAGAGGCACCGTCAGGCAGATCCATCGTCACCACAGGGGCGGCGGCCCGGTTGGAGGTGACGGAGAGGGCGGGCATGGGAAGAGATATTGTTTTGCCCTGTGCGTTTGTGATCGTGGTTTCCGGCAGCTTGACTGACACGGACGTGCTGCCATTTTTATCCACAGTGGCAACGGAGGAAGCGCCATTGGGAGCCGTGGTAGTAATGGTGCTGCTGCCATCGGGCTTGGTCACTGTGGTAGTAGTGGAGCCGTCGGGATTGGTCACTGTATCGGTAGTGGTGCCAGAACCGGTGGAGGGAACATCAGGGTTCTCGGGCGCATAGTTACGAAGAACTACATTGGTAGGCGCGCCAGTTAGAACAAAGACCGGATGCCAAGAAGATCCAGTGATGTTTTCATAAGAGAGATCTGCTCCATCTTCGGCAATGGTATAGGCATATTCCGTTATAGAGATCTGATCCTCATCAAGATAGGTGCAGGAGACTTTCTGTACGCTGTGCCCCAAAGGAAGGAGACTGCTGGAAACGGTTAATACGGGATAGAGCAATAAGGCGGCTTGCTGGCCTGATACGTTCAGGGTACCGCCAGTCACAGTAAGGGATCTGCCTTGAATTCCATAACTGCCTTCATCCAGGGCATTGACCGTGACAGAGCCACCTTCCATGATCATTTTGCCGAAGAGATTGATCCCCAAAGAGCCGCCGGTGACAGTGATGTTTCCGCCGGTAATGGTTAATGCCTCCGAAATAAGGAGCCCTAGCCCCTTCCCGGCAAGATTCACGTTTCCTCCGTGAATTGCCATCGATTCTGTAAAGACAGCATTTTCGTTTTTGCTGGTGACGGTTATATTACCGCCGTTGATGATCAATGGTGATTTGAGAAACAATGTATAAATTCCTGTGCTTTCGCTCTCGATGGCTACCTCACCGCCCTCAATGGTCAGAGATCCCAGACAGGTGATTCCTTCCGCGGTACTGACAACATGGAGCGCAGCTCCGTTTTGGATGGTGATGCCTGCGTTGGAATAGATGCCACGATTAGAACTGGTAACATTTACCATCGAGGTACCTGCAAACGTCAAATCGCCATCAGCCCGGATAGCAGGACCTTCTTTGGTATTTTTTACGTCCAGACCGCAGGCAATGGTCATGCTGCCGTCGCAGCAGATATAGTTGTCAGTATACAATATACCGCTGCCTTGCATGGTGACATTACTTTCGCCAAACACAGCATAGTCAGCATTGCTGATATAGCTGGTGCCTTCCAGAATGATGGTAATTTCTTCAGCAGCGAAAATGCCGGCAGTGGATAAAGTTTCCATGTCCATGAAGGAATAGCTCTCAGTGATCTGGGCATTGACCAGGACCAGGGTGTTGGTCTCGGGATTGTAGATGGCAGCACCATTGCCGCAGAGGACTGTGTAGCCCGGCGCCGTCAGAATATTCTGACCATTTACATACAGAGCGTCCTCAGCCGGGGGGACTTCGGGGTCTGTATCGGGCAGCAAGGGGAGGATCGCATTTGCTATCAGGCTATGGCCATAGGCGTTGGGGTGGAAATCAGGATTGATGGGCAGAGAAGCGAAGGAAGCATTGCAGGGATTTTCTTCGGCAAATTTAAAAGCGGAAGATACATCTGCCACATCGTATCCCAACTGTAAGGACATAGTGGCAATGGTAGCATTGAGTGCAGTGATCCCGGTCTCAAATGCTTCAACGATTGTGTTGACAGCAGCGGCAAAAAGGGGATTAACGTTTTTGGCGGCATAACTGTAAGGATTATATTGATTTGCCACAATAAGGGTGACGTCGGGATTGGCATTCTTAATGGCCGCAATACTTGCGGTCAGATTTGTTCCCAACTGCTGGAGCGCGGAGCGTGCTTCCGCTGACTGGGGGAAATCAGAGAGCACACTAGAGGCAAAGATCAGAATAGTTGTCTCTTCGATTGTCTCATGCTTGCCCATAAGAGCGTTTTGGATATCAGCAGCGGAAAGAGCAGTGTCGTTCGTTTTATTGTACTGATTGGCAAGATACAGATACAGCGCCCCCATCAGGTCGTTGCCGCCGATGGTGATGGTGATCACATCAGCGCTGGCCACATCAGCGGCCACTGCTGGATCGGAGAGCTTTGCCAAAAGCGTGCTGGATGTTGCTCCATCCACAGCATGGCTTTTGAGCGCATAAGACTTGCTGGCAGCGATTTGCCTGGTAAAGCAAGCATCGGAGTCGGTAAGCCCATAGCCGGTGGAGATGCTGTCGCCCAGCGCGACATAAACTTCACCCTGGGCAAAGGCTGCCGTGGGCAGCAAGCCCAGCATCAGGCAGAGACTTAACAGCACCGATAATAGTCGTCTCTTCATATTGGTTCCTCCTCTGAGTAGTTATCTGTTCCCTCAAATTTGACGGAAACAGTTGCAAGGGTTTACCTATTTAGTGTACCACAAAAAAAACAAAAGGCGGCTAACCTTACAAAAAAGTAAAGTTAGCCGTCAATCGTCATATCTGCTCAAGAATATATCCGTCGCCACGTTTGGAGGAGATTTCGATGCGGGAGACGGCGCTGCTGAGCTTTCTGCGGAGCCGGGAGATCAGTGTCCATAGCGCACGGTTGGAAGCGTCTGTGTCTGTTTTCCACACCTCCCGCAGAATATCCTGTCCTGCGACGGTTCGCTCCGCGTTGTAGGTCAGAAGTAGCAGTACGGCAAATTCTTTTTGTGTCAGAAGGAGATCTTTGCCGTTGAGGCAGGCACGGCTGGAGAGGGTGTCCAGTTCCAGAGGACCATAGCTGACATACCGGTTGTGCTCCCGCGCCTGGCGGAGCCTGGCTTCAATTCGGGCTGCCAGGACTTCCAGGTCGTAGGGTTTGGCCAGATAGTCATCGCCTCCCGCCTTCAGCCCCTCCACAACATCCCGGGTTTCCCCCAGGGCGCTGAGAAAAAGGATCGGGACATGGTACTGTTCTTTTAACTCCCGGCACAGTTCTATGCCGTTTCCATCGGGCAGCATGATGTCCAGTACTACGATGTTTACCGCATGCCAACGGAGTAACCTGCGGCATTCCTCGGCGGTACTGGCCTGCAGGATGTCGTATCCGTACATGGTCAGAGCTTCTGTATTGATTCGCATGATGTGGGGATTATCCTCTACCAAAAGGACTGTGCTCATTTGCTTGCCTCCTTTTTCAGAACGGTAAAGGTAAAGACTGTCCCATCAGGTCCGGTGTGTTCCAACTCCAATGTTCCGCCGTGGGCCTCCACTGCCTCTTGGCAGATGGCCAGACCAAGACCGCTTCCGCCATCACCGCTGTATCCTTTCTCGAATATGTGGGGCAGCAGGGAACTGTCAATGCCGTCACCGGTGTCTTTCACACGGAACACCACATATTCCCGCCTCTCTGTGTCGGATGCGCTGATAGTGACAACGCCGTTTTTGGTGTGTCGGTTGGAATTGACCACCAGATTGATGAACACCTGCAACAGCATTGCCGCGTTGCCGTATAGGGGAGCACACTTTTTCCCGTGAATCTCTATGCGGTTGTTGTTTTTCACGCACATCGGCGTACAAATAGCCTCGACGCTTTTCAGAAGCGGCGCCACATCTACTGCTCCAAATGTTGCCGTATTTTCTCGGCCATAGGAGTATTCCATGAGTTTTGTCACCATATCCGCCAATCGCAGCGCTTCTTGCTGGATGGTTTTCAGATTTTCAGGAGTCTCTTGGCTGATGCGGTCAGTAGCAAATTGCAGTGCGGTGAGCTGGGCGTAACCGGAAATAACAGTAAGAGGCGTTTTCAATTCATGAGCAACCTTGTGCAGGAAATCCAGATTCATTTCATTCATCCGCTCCAGCAGTTCGCTGCGGCTTCTGCTTTCGGCGAGAGCGGCTTCACGGGCCTGAATACGCAGGCTGATGGACACTGCGGTGAGCAAGACAAACATCAGCATTCCGCTGGGCATGACGCCGTAGCGGCTGACGTCGGAATTGCTGTTGACAAGCAGGCCTTCCAGCATGACAGAGAATATCAGAAGGGAGAAGCCGCTGAGGGTGAGGACGTCCGGCAGGGGGCACGCTTTTTCCCGAAGATAATAGCGGACCATGCTCCAGGCAAGATAGAAAAGATAAGGAATCACCCCTACCCATGCGGCAACACACACATTGACCAGGTAAATGGTGGGAAGGAAAGTGATGCACAGACCGGCAACCGCCAGAAACACTATCATGATCAGTGCAGGAAGCCGTTTTGCTGCCCGGGAATATACGCTGTGCAGAAGCAGAAGCACCACTCCGGGCAGAAGGGATGTTACCCCCATGAACAGGCGGTAGCTCACATACCACGAGACGCTTCCGGCAAAAAAGTGGATATGGAAAAAATTCTGATCCCGCAGAGCCATCATCAGGCAGCAGACGGCCAGCAGAAGGAAATCCGTACGCCGCTGGATGGAAGCGCACAATATAAAATAGAGAAACAGGATCAGCAGACCGCCGCTTAGCGTCAAAGATACCAGATCATTACCCAATTTATAGTTTTCCATGTTCTGGGGGGTAGACAGGTAAGTGGGCTGGATAAAGCCGCCGTCCCGATGGACGGAATTGGAATATTGGTAGATGATCTCGATCTCTCCGGATTCTCCGGAATAGAGGGGGATAGTCATATAGCTGATCTGCGGGGCGCTGTCGGCGGCGTTGTCCGCCACCTGGCCGGAAGTGTACGTCTCAACGCCATTGACAAAGACCCGCGTGCTGTAGTCGATGGAGTAGCTGCAGATGGTAAAGTACTGCCGGGGCGGGGCTTTTATGACCAGACGGTATGTACCGTAACGTATCGTCCCCGTTCCCGTATCTTCTTCCTCCTGGGTGGAGGGAATCCCGTTGGCAAAGTCCTCGGAGGTATAAAGCTTGTTGGGATAGAAATCCCAGCTGTTGACAATATTAATAACTTCCTTGGACAGATCCTCCCCTGTGATATCCAATACACCGTCTACAGGAGAAAGTTCTCTCAGGTCATTTTGCCGCCTGCTATAGAGAAGCTGTATGGTCAGTATGATCAAAACAACAGCGGCTACGGGAAGAAGCCATTTCAGGGGCGTAGGCTTATGATTTTTGGTGGTGTCCATACGGTCATCCCCTTTTTGTTGTAGTATGTACCATCGGAATCGAATCATAAAAACTGCTGCAGGTCATCATCAGGATGACGAGGGCCGTTTTGAACTCTGCAATAAGCAGACCACCATCAGACATGCGGATATTTTATCACCCAAAGGAGGAAAAAAGACGAACCTTACAAAATTGTAAAGTTGAGATATGCTCTTTCGGAGGGGTGGAGCAGCCACGGGGTTTGTCGAAATCGCCCATTGACAGACAACAGAACCCCTGCTATACTGGCACCACAATCCAAGGGGCGCTGGCGCATGCCGGCTGAGATGCGACGTATTGCCGTCGAGGTCCCTCGAACCTGATCCGGGTAATGCCGGCGTAGGAATGCGATTACAGTAATTACAGTATGTCTTGCCTGTCGTATGCCCACGCTTGCGGGTATGCGATTTTTTTATTGCCCGCGGCACTTCCCGCCACTATTTTGAGGAGGAAGAAAAGAAATGAACAACCAGAAAAAATCCATGCGCAAATCAACAAAAATGCTCTGTGAAGCGGCAATCTTTATAGCTCTGGCTCAGGTCCTCAGCTATATCAAGCTGATGGAGCTGCCTAACGGCGGTTCTCTGACCCCTGCCATGTTCCCCATCATTCTCTTTGCCATCCGCTGGGGTGTGTGGCCCGGCCTAATGTCCGGCTTCTGCTTTGGCCTTCTGCAGCTGATCTTTGACGGCGCATATGCCTGGGGCTGGCAGTCCATGCTGCTGGACTACCTGGTGGCCTTTACGCCTCTGGGACTGGCCGGCCTGTTCAAAGGTAAGAAGTGGGGCATTTTTGTGGGAACTGTGGTCGGCTGCTTCGGCCGGTTCGTTGTACACTATATCAGCGGCGTTACCATCTACAAGATCCTGGCGCCGACTGAGCTGCTGGGCATGACCTTTACCAGCCCCAGCTTCTACTCCCTGGTGTATAATGGCTCTTACATGCTCCCCAATACGCTGCTGGCTCTCCTTTTTGCCGCACTCCTGTACGCACCTTTGAAGAAATACATCCTGGCTCAGGATCTGGCCTGATCTCCCATTTGCCTATGTTGTCTGCCGCCGTACCCGATGGTGCGGCGGCATTTCTTTCACCCTTGTCCGCAGACAGTGGACAAGTCTCCCCTTTTTTCTCTGGATAGGCTTGACGAACCCCGGGGGCAGGGTGATACTATAGAGGAAAACAAACAGGCAAAGCCTTTGCCACTTGGAAAAGAGATGACGTATGAGCGGATCAAAAGAGGCAAGTATCAATCTGACGGAGGGACCTATCGGCAAACAGATCCTGTTGTTTACCGTTCCTCTTCTGCTGGGCAATGTGTTCCAGCAGTTTTATAATGCGGCGGATACGGTGATCGTCGGCAAGTTTGTGGGTAAGGAAGCTCTGGCGGCGGTAGGGTCCTCCGGTGCGCTGATCAACCTGCTGGTGAGCCTATTGATGGGAATAGCAGTAGGAGCCGGCGTAGTGGTATCCCGGTATTATGGCGCGAAGCAGTACGAGGAGATGCGTGCGACCATCCACACCACCATCGCCTTCGGCCTGATCTCAGGTGTCGTGCTGACGGTAGTGGGGGTGCTGATCACGCCGCTGATTCTGCAATGGATGCAGACGCCGGAGAGTGTGATGGAGAGTTCTGTTTTGTACTTTCGCATCTACTTTGCCGGGGTGCTGACTACTGTAATGTACAATATCGGCAGCGGTATTTTCCGCGCACTGGGTGACTCCAAGCGGCCGCTGTATTTCCTGATCGTTTCCACGATCGTCAATGTGGTACTGGATCTCCTGCTCGTAGCAGTGCTGAAAATGGGTATCGCCGGCGCAGCTATTGCTACTGTGGCGGCGCAGGGCCTGAGTGTGGTACTGGTATACTGGAAGATGATCCGGGAAGATACTGTTTACCGGGTGGACTGGCGGGCGATCCGCATTGACAGGCACTATCTGCGGCAGATCATCGCCATCGGCCTGCCCAGCGGCATACAAAACGCGGTGGTGTCCCTGTCCAACGTGGTGGTCCAGAGCAATATCAACAGCTTCGGTGAGATCGCTATGGCAGGCTGCGGCGCCTATAGTAAGCTGGATGGATTTGCGCTGCTGCCTTCCGGAAGCTTTTCCCTGGCGCTCTCCACCTTTGTCAGCCAGAACATCGGTGCGAAGGAGTACGAGCGGGCCAAGAAAGGTGCTGCCTTCGGCCTGGTAGCCACCATGGTGATTTCTGAGCTGGCGGGCGCATTTATCTATTTTGCTGCCCCCAATCTGATTGGCTTTTTCAATAGTGATCCGGAAGTCATTCGCTATGGTGTAATGATGGCGCGCAATATCGTTTTTGCCTATGCTTTGGTGGCTTATTCCCACGGTATGGCTGGTGTCCTGCGAGGGGCCGGCCTCAGCCGGGTGCCCATGTTTGTGATGGTGGGCTGCTGGTGCGTGCTCCGTGTGATTTGGATCCAGCTGATGGTTCCTCTGACCCAGGATATCCGTGTGGTGTTCTGGTCCTACCCGATCACATGGACATTCAGCGTCCTGATCCTCACTGTTTACTTCTTCAAAGTGGATTGGCTCCATAAGGGCCAGCTCCATTGACAAGATCTACAGGGACCGCCTGTTCCTTTCGCAAAGGAACAGGCGGTTCTTCGTTAGTTGCCGCGAGCTTGCTCAGGCACTCTGAAATATGCCATCCAGGCCGGATGTGATATGGGTGGTGAAGTCATCTGTAACGAAGACGGCTTCGACTCCCTCTGTGTTTTCCACCAGCTCCATGCCTTTTTCCAGCCCCAGAGCAAAGCAGGAGGTGCTCAGAGCATCACCGTCCACGGAGTCGGTACTGATGATCGTCACGGACAGCAGGTCGTTCTCCACCGGATAACCGGTAGAAGTGTCCAGAATGTGGTGATAGAGCTTCCCATCCACGGTGAAGCAGCGCTCGTAGACGCCGGAGGTGACCACCGACAGATCTTCCGCAGGGAGAGAGCCGATGACGGTCTGCCGGTCCTGGTAGGGATACTGGATACCTACCTGGAAGGGCTTGCCGCCGGGCTTGGTTCCCAGGCAGTAGAGGTTGCCGCCCAGATCGATGATAGCGGAGGTGACACCCTCTGCGCGAAGATACGCCGCCATTTGATCCGCAATGTAGCCTTTCGCGATGCCTCCCAGATCGATGATAGTCTCCGGGTCAGAGAAGGTGACAGTATTCCCGGTAAGGGAGACCTTTTCCCATCCGACGTGGGCCAAACCTTCTGCCACCGCTGCCGGATCAGGGACCTGGGGCGTTTCTGCGGAGAAGTCCCACAGGGAAGTGATACTGCCGGTGGTGATATCAAAGGCACCGCCGGTGCGCTGCGCATAGTTCAGGCCCAGCGCGATGACTTCCGCCAGCGCATCGGACACCTGAGAGATCTCCCGATGGTTGAGACGGTAGAGTTCGCTGTCCGGGTCGGTACGGGAAAAGATCTCCTCGTAGCTGCGGCAGAGATCCAGCGCGCCTTGGGCCTGATCCTCTCCGCCGTCATAGAGGGTGACGGAGACGAAGGTGTCCAGCAGAAAGTCCTCACGGACCAGAGGCTGTTGTGTCCCACAGCCAAAAAGCAGCAGCAGGAGGAAAATGCAGGGGAAAAGCTTTCTCATAGGTTCTCCTTGCGCCGTTGTTGCGGCGCTGGTATAATCGAAAAGTACAGATGATAGTAACTATAATAAAAATAGTATACACCAAATCCGCAGCTTTACAAGGGGGCGGGAAGAGATGAAACGGTATCGATATGATCTGCTGCTGGCGGCAGTGGTGCTGTTGTTGACGGCAGCGGTGTGGTTTTTTACCCGCCCGGGCAGCAGCGGGGCCTGGGCTGTCGTTACGGTGGACGGCCAGGAGGTGGGACGCTACGCCTTGGATGAGGACCGGACGGTCACCATCGGAGAGGAGGACTACAATGTTCTGGAGATCTCCGGAGGGCAGGCCTCCGTGGTGGAGGCCAATTGCGGGGATCATACCTGCGTCCGGACGGGAGCGATCTCCCGGGAGGGAGAGACCATCGTGTGCCTGCCCCACCATCTGGTAGTACGGATCGAGGGAGGTAGTGACGGTCTGGATGCGGTGACAGGGTAGAAGGGAGGAGCGGTTATGACCACAGGAAAAGCCAGTCGGGAGTTGACTCGATTCGCTCTGCTGATCGCGCTGGCTATGGTCCTCAGCTGGTTGGAGAGCCTGGTACCCCTGTCACTGGCGGTGCCGGGGGTAAAGCTGGGCCTAGCCAATTTGGTAGTGATTTTTGCTTTGTACCGGCTGGGACCCCGGCAGGCAGCGGTGATCTCTCTGGTACGGGTGCTGCTGGTGACCTTCACCTTCGGCAATGCCTTCAGTTTTGCCTATTCCCTGGCGGGAGCGGCGCTGAGCTTTGTCGTTATGCTGCTGCTGCAAAAGACAGGAAAGTTTTCTATGCTGGGAGTCAGTATTGCCGGGGGCGTGTTCCACAATATCGGCCAGATCCTGGTGGCCATGGCGGTGCTGGGTACAGCGGAGCTGATGTGGTACCTGCCTGCGCTTCTGATCGCGGGGATCGTGGCGGGGGTGTGCATCGGGGCGGTAGGCGCCCTGATCACTGCCCGCATCAAGATGTAATGGTTCTATAACAAAAAGAACCTGTGTCCTATGGGACACAGGTTCTTTTTTAATGGGTAAAGGGATCAGTTCCACAGGCTGCACAGAAGGTCCGTGTAGCCGGAGGGGTCGTCGATGGGCAGACCGGCGATCAGCTTTGCCTGGTTGAGGAGAACTCGGGCGTACTTCTTTGCCTTCTCCGGATCGGCGGTACGGGCGGCCTCCAGAGCGGCAAAAGCGGGGTGATCCACATTGATCTCCAGAATACGCTTGGCCTTGATACCCATTTCCGGCTGGGCCACGGAGAAGTAGCGCTCCATCTCAAAGCTGACGCCCTCACCGCTGGTGAGGCACACGGGGTGAGTTTTCAGCTTCCGGGAGGCACGGACCTCGTCCACTTCGCCGTCCAGGGCCTCCTTGATAAAGGCAAAGGCATCCTTGGACTCCTCGTCCTTCTCCTTGGTCTCCGGCAGATCGTCCAGACCCAGGTCGCCGTCAATGGCGGAGCGCAGCTCCTTGCCCTTGTACTCGCGAAGGATCTCCATAAGCAGCTCGTCGGGCTGGTCGGTGAGATAGAGGATCTCCATGTTCCGCTCCCGCAGCAGCTCGGTCTGGGGCAGGTTGTCCATCATGGCCACATTCTCGCCGGCGGCGTAGTAGATGTACTTCTGGCTCTCCGGCATCCGGTCCACATACTCCTGGAGCGTGACCATCTTCTTCTCTGTGGAGGAGTAGAACAGCAGCAGATCCTGGAGCAGATCCCGCTTGGCGCCGTAATTGTTGAGGCAGCCGATCTTCAGCTGGCGGCCGAAGTTCTTGAAGAACTTCTCATAGCCCTCACGGTCCTCTTTCAGCAGCCGTTCCAGCTCGCCCTTGACCTTCTTTTCAATGTTGGCGGCCATGAGCTTGAGCTGGCGGTCATGCTGGAGCAGTTCACGGGAGATGTTGAGGCTCAGATCCGGGGAGTCTACCACGCCCTTCACAAAGCCGAAGTGCTCGCCGATGAGATCCGGGCACTTGTCCATGATCATCACACCGGAGGAGTAGAGCTGGAGTCCCCGCTCATAGTCACTGGTGTAGTAGTCAAAGGGAGGACGGCCGGGGATGTACAGCAGGGCCTTGTAGGACACCTGGCCCTCAGCGGACACGGTGATGACGGACTGGGGCTTGGTAAAGTCCCCGAATTTCTCCTGGTAGAACTTGTCGTACTCCTCCCGGGTCACATCGCTCTTGCGGCGCTGCCACAGGGGCACCATGCTGTTGAGGGTCTCCTCCTCCTTGTAGTCCTCGTACTCGGGCTTGTCCTCCGGGCAGCCCTCCTTCTTCCGGGACTTGGTGACCTCCATGCGGATGGGCCAGCGGATATAGTCGGAGTATTTCTTCACCAGGTTGCGGAGGGTGTACTCCTCCAGATACTCGCTGTACTTCTCCTCCTCGGTGTCGGGCTTGATGTGCATGATGATGTCGGTACCCACGCTGTCGCGGTCACAGAGAGTGATGGTGTAGCCGTCGGCACCCTCGCTCTCCCAACGGCAGGCCTTGTCAGCGCCGTATTTCCGGGTAATGACCGTGATGTGGTCGGCCACCATGAAGGCGGAGTAGAAGCCCACGCCGAACTGGCCGATGACGCCCACGTCCTCGGCGTCCTTGTCCACCTCCTGGCGGAACTGGTAAGTGCCGCTGGAAGCGATGACGCCTAGATTCTTCTCCAGATCCGCCTCGTCCATACCGATACCATTATCACTGACCGTGAGGGTACGGCTCTCCGGATCGGCCTGAATGTGGATGCGGAAATCCTCCCGCTTCATGCCTACGTTTTCATCCGTGAGGGACTGATAGCAGAGCTTGTCGATGGCATCGCTGGCGTTGGAGATGATCTCCCGGAGGAAGATCTCCTTATGGGTATAGATGGAGTTGATCATCAGATCCAGCAGCCGCTTGGATTCTGCCTGAAATTGTTCCTTTTCCATGGTTGTTGGTAAGCCTCCTGTTGCGGGCCCTCCAGAAATGACTGGGGCGGCCCGATAAATTTACTGGCCCTATCATGCAGGGAAATTGTGAACAGAGTATGACCAAACTGTAAACATTAGCACTCGAATAAAAAGAGTGCTAAAATTGCAGATACAAGAAGAAGCCCGCGCCGGGAAACCCCGGCGCGGGCTCTGGTGCCCTGGGGGAAAAGCCCCCAGAGAAATGACATTACTGGATTTCCAGACGACGGGCGGTAGGTACCGTGGCCTCACGCTTGGGCATAGTCAGGGTCAGCACGCCGTTATCAAAGGCAGCGGAGATATCCTCAGCCTTGACGCCGGAGATATCAAAGCTCCGGGAGAAGGAACCATAGGACCGCTCGCAGCGGATGTAGTTGCCCTCCTTGTCCTTTTCACTCTTCTCGCTGTTGCGCTGAGCGGTGATGGAGAGGTAGTCGCCGTCGATGTCGATGTGGATATCTTCCTTCTTCACACCGGGCAGGTCAGCTTCCAGAACATAGGCATCACCGGTATCCTTGATATCGGTCTTGAAGCTGCCCAGCTCCTTGCCGGAGAAGAAGCTGCGCTCCAGATTTTCCAGATCACGGAAGGGATGATACAAATCATTACGACCAAAAGGCATCAGTTCAAACATAAGTCAAACCTCCATATAAGAAAAATATTTTTATAACAATTTTATTGGGGAGCTGCTGCTCCATGGTGCCCGTACGGGCGATCCGGTTGGCCGCCTTCCAGCGGCTTCGTTATTGTCTATCGGTGTTCCATTGGCCTCGCTCTCTTTTCTCTTTCTTTTTATGCCTTTATTCTGCCCCTGATTTATGAACAAATATAGCGGAAATTATGACCGAACTGTTAACTTTAGCACTCGAACATCGGGAGTGCTAAAATCGCGGAGCGGATGTGACAGGTGGGGGAAAAGAATGGGGGGATTTCGACCGTATGGTTGTATTTTCCGGTACTCCATGCTATACTATACTCTGTATTGCCTTAGGCAAAGACCGAAATAAGGAGCGTTACCTATTTGAATATTGTAGTATTGGCCGGCGGGCTGTCGCCGGAGCGCCAGGTCTCCCTGGTGTCCGGCACCGGTATCTGCCGCGCCCTGAGGAACAAAGGACACCGTGCCGTTCTGGTGGATATGTATCTGGGAATCCCGGAATACAGCGGTCGGGAACGGGACGTATTTGACGCGCCGGACGGCCTGTGCGGAGAGGTATCCATCCAGTCGGAGGCGCCGGATCTGGAGGCGGTGCGCCGCAGCCGGGCGGATCAGTCGTCCCGGCTTTTCGGGCCCGGCGTGCTGGAGGCTTGTACCGCGGCGGATGTGGTGTTTTTGGGGCTCCATGGGGAGTGCGGCGAGGATGGCCGGGTCCAGGCGGCCTTTGATCTGCTGGGTGTTCCTTACACCGGCTCCGGCTACCTGGCTTCCGGTATGGCCATGAATAAAGCGGTGGCCAAGCAGATGATGGAGCGTGTAGGGATCCTGACGCCGCCCTGGCGGGAGCTGATCTATGATGAAAAAGACATCCCCCGCCTGACAGAGGAGCTGCCGGTACCCTGCGCGGTGAAGATCATCAACGGCGGGTCCTCGCTGGGAGTGGCCCTGCCGGATACCCGGGAGGAACTGGAGGCGGCCCTGCGGGATACCTTGCGCTACGGCGGCCATGTGATCGTGGAGGAGAAGCTCTTCGGCCGGGATATTGCCGTAGGCGTTCTGGGGAACGACTACCTGCCGCCGGTGGAGATCATTCCCCGCAGCGGTGCCTATTTTGATTATGCCGCCAAGTATCAGGAGGGCGGAAGTCTGGAGATCTGTCCCGCGCCGGTGACAAAGCAGCAGTGGCGGACCATGGGGGAGGCCACGCTGCGGCTGCACCGGGCTCTGGGGCTTACTGCTTACTCAAGAGCGGATTTTATTTTGGATGGTGATGGGCGCCCTTGGTGCCTGGAGATCAATACCCTGCCGGGGATGACCCCGGCCAGCCTTCTGCCCAAGGAGGCTGCCGCCGCAGGGATGGATTACGACGCTTTGTGCCAGGAGATCCTGGAGCAGTCGCTGGCCGCCCGTCAGGCGGGACGCTGAAGGAACAAGGGGCCGCGCCCATCGGCTGCAGAGCCCCGTGGACAGCCGCTTTGCGGCGAAAGGAGAAAAACATATGCTGCCTGTTACCGCTGCCCAGATGAGAGAGGCCACCAACGGAACGTTATATGGAGATGCGGCGCTGACGGTTACTGCCCTGTCCACCGACAGCCGGCAGATCACCCCTGGCGTGTGGTTCGTACCCATTGTGGGGGAGAAATTTGACGGCCACGATTTTATTGACAAGGCCCTGGAGGCGGGAGCCTCCGGATGCTTCTGCGCCCGGCTGCCGGAAAATCTGCGGCCGGATAAGACCTATATCCAGGTGCCCGATACCAAGCGGGCCATGAAGGACCTGGCCCAGTGGTACCGGGGACAGTTCAACCTGCCGGTGGTACAGGTCACCGGCAGTACCGGTAAGACCACCATCAAGGAGATGATCGCCACGGTCCTCTCCCAGAAGCTGAACGTGCTCAAGACCAAGGGCAACTTCAACGGCGACATCGGAACCCCCCTGATCATGCTGGAACTGGCGCCTGAGCATCAGGCGGCGGTCATCGAGACCGGCATGGATGCCCCCGGCCAGATCCGGAACATGGGAGAGATGGTGCAGCCTGACTTTGCCGTCATCGGCAATATCGGTGAGGCCCATATGGAGTACCTGGGCAGCAAGGAGGCCATCCTGCGGGCCAAGTGTGAGATTTTTGAGAATTTGCGCCCCGGCGGTGTGGCCATCCTCAACGGTGACGATGAGATGCTCAATACCGTGACGCTGCCCTTCGAGACACTCCGCTGCGGAATGGGGGAGAACTGCAATGTCCGGGTGGAGAACGTGGAGGACCTGGGGGTGGAGGGTGTGCGCTGCACCGTCCGCACCGAAAAGGAGACCTATCCGCTGTCCATCCCCGCACCCGGCGTCCACATGATCTACGCCGCCTCTATGGCGGCAGCCATCGGCGAGCGATTGGGCCTCACCAGGGAGGAGATCTGCCAGGGTGTCAGCGCCTACCAGCCCGCCGGAGAGCGGATGCGGGTGGAGCGCCTGAAGGGCGGCCGTATCCTCCTCAACGACAGCTACAACGCCAACCCCCAGTCCATGGGGGCGGCCATCCGCATTCTGGCCAAGACGGACTGCGGCAAGCGCATCGCCATGCTGGGAGATATGAAGGAGCTGGGCGCCGCCACGGAGCCGGGCCACCGGGCCATGGGACAGCTTCTGGGGGAGCTGGGCATTGATATGCTGCTGGCGGTAGGCCCCTTCTGCAAGGAGTATATGGTCCCCGCTGCCAAGGAGGCAGGCTGCCCTGATGTGCGCTGGTACGCCGACAAGAAGGAGGCCTATGACGACCTGCTGGCGGCCTATACGCCGGGCGCTGCCCTTCTGCTGAAGGCATCCCATTTCTCCGGACGGTTCGACCTGGTGGCGGACTTCCTGCGGGAGTACGATTTTAAAGACTAAGTAACGTCCCCATTTTGGGGAGCAGAGAGAGAAACCATGACAGAGATCAGTGTAAGCGGACTAGTCAAGTCCTTTGAGATCGGAAATAATATACTGGATGGTATCACGTTCCAGGTAGAGACCGGGGAGCGGGTGGGCCTTCTGGGCCGCAACGGCGCGGGAAAGTCCACCCTCTTCAAGATCCTCACCGGGGAGATGGATTATGACGAAGGCGAGGTGGTCATTGCCAAGGGCCGCCGCTTGGGGCTCATCTCCCAGATCCCGGTGTACCCGGTGGGCTTCACTGTGGAGGACGTGCTGAACACCGCCTTCTCCCGCCATCAAAAGCTGGCGGAGGAGATGGAGCGGCTGGCTGCCGCCATGGCCGCCGGGGACAGCAGCGAATTGACGCTGAAGCGGTACGGGGAACTGTCTGCCAAATTCGAGGGCATCGGCGGCTACGACACGGAGACCGCCGTCAACAAGGTGGCCAACGGCCTCTCCATTCCCCCGGAGATGCGCGCTCAGCTTTTTGACAGCCTCTCCGGCGGGGAAAAGACCCGGGTGAACCTGGGACGGCTCATTCTGGAGGATACAGATATCCTGCTGCTGGATGAGCCCACCAACCACCTGGACCTCCACGCTGTGGAGTGGCTGGAGGAGTATGTCCACCGCTTCAAGGGCACTGTGGTCACCATCAGCCATGACCGGTACTTCCTGGACCGGACCATCACAAGGGTCATCGAGATTTCCGATGGCAAGGCGGAGTTCTACTCCGGCAACTACAGCTTTTATGCCATCGAAAAGGAGAAGCGGTATCTGGAGCGGATGCGCCGCTATGAGAAGGAGCAGGCAGAGATCCAGCGCCTGACGGAGACCGCCAAGCGGATGCACGAGCACAATACGGAGCTCCTCCACAAGCGGGCCTTCTCCATTGAGAAGCGGATCGCCCGCATCCAGCAGACCCAGCGGCCCGACAAGGCCCGGACCATGACCAGCCGCTTCGGAGAGATGGAGCTCCTGGGGGACGAGGTCATGGAGATCAAGTCCCTGGGCAAGTGCTTCGGAGACCGGGTGCTGTTCCACGATGTGGACCTCCGGATGGAGGGCGGCGAGCGGATCGCCCTGCTGGGGGACAACGGCGTGGGAAAATCTACATTATTAAAAATACTGATGGGGGAGGAGCAGCCCGACGAGGGCCGGGTGAAGTACGGTCCTACTGTGCGCTGCGCCTACCTGCCCCAGATCATCCACTTCGACGATCCCCGGCGGAATCTGGTGGACACCATGCTCTACGCCAAGCGGGGCATGACCACCCAGGCGGCCCGGGACCGGCTGGGGGCCTTCAACTTCCGGGGGGAGGACGTGTTTAAGAGCGTGTCTGTCCTCTCCGGCGGCGAGCAGAGCCGGCTGCGGCTGTGCATGCTGATGGATGATGAGATCAACCTCCTGGTGCTGGACGAGCCCACCAACCACCTGGACATCGCCAGCCGGGAGTGGATCGAGGAGGCGGTGGAGGCCTACGAGGGGGCCCTCCTCTTCGTCAGCCATGACCGCTACTTCATCAACCGCTTTGCTACCCGGGTTTGGGAACTGGAAAACGGTGTTATTACCGACTATCCGGTGTCTTTCCAGCGCTATCGGGAGATCAAGGAGCGGCAGAAGGCTCTGGCCCAGGAGAAGGCCCGGGAGGAGAAAAAGGCAGCGGACAAGCTGGCGGCCAAGGAAAAGGCCGCCGTCCAGCGGGGCGGCAAGGCCCAGCAGGCTGCCCGCAAGCAGCTGACCATCGTCCAGCGGGAGATCGACAAGCTGGAGGCCGCCATCAAGGACAAGGAGGCGGAGCTGGAGGCCAACGCCTGTGACTATGAGAAATACAGTGCCCTCTATGCGGAAAAGGAGCAGATGGATGAGGAGCTTCTGACGCTGATGGAGCGCTGGGAGCAGCTCAGCGAGGAGGCAGAGGGATGAAGCGGGGGTTCTGGATCGCAGCCATCCTCTGTGCCGCCATGGGTGCATGCTTTGTCTTTGGCTATACCCCTATGCGCTTTTCCGGTTATCTGCTTTTTGCGGCGGCGGTGGTGCTGCTGTGCCTGGGATACTTGTTCCATGCTGCTAAAAAACATAAATGGGCAAAGATATGTAAAGGGATAGTCCTTGTGTGCCTTGCAGCTGGCGTGTTGTTCTTTGCGGCCATGGAGGCCTGGGTGGTATCCTGGGCCGGGACGGATAACGACACGCCGGTCGCCGCCGTGGTGGTGCTGGGAGCCGGGGTCAACGGCACTGTCCCCTCCCTGAGCCTCCGGGTCCGACTGGAGGCGGCTCTGGACTACATCGCCGACAAGCCGGATATCCCCATTGTAGTCACCGGTTCCCAGGGACCTGGGGAGGACATCTCCGAGGCCCAGTGCATGGCGGACTGGCTGATCGACCACGGTGTGGCGGCGGACAGGATCCTCCTGGAGGACCAGGCGGACAACACAGAGGAGAACATCGAATTTTCCTCAGCGATGCTCCGTGACAATGGGATTGATGTAACTTCCAACATTGCTGTGGTCACCAGCGATTACCACCTCTGCCGGGCCTCTATCCTGTGGAGCGTTCCCTGGATGGTGCCGGTGGCGGCCCATATGCCGGAGGCCTACTGGCCCCTGACGGTGAACTATTTTATCCGGGAGGCCTTCGCTGTGGCGGCGGAGCTGGTATTCTGAGGGTACATTTTTTAAGGAATTTAACGATAAGGAGGACGGGATGATGTCCAAGATATTGTGCGTATATTACAGCCGCACCGGCAAGACCGAGGCGCTGATGCAGGAGATCGCCCGGGAACTGGGCTGTGAGGCGGTGAAGCTGGAGGACGGAGTGGACCGCTCCGGGCTGCGGGGGTGGCTCTACAGCGGGATGCAGGCTATGGCCCGGAAGGTAACGCCGGTGAACAAGCCGGAGACGCAGCTGCCGCTGTCGGAGTATGACCTGGTGATCCTGGGTACCCCGGTGTGGGCAGGGCGGTGCAGTGCCCCCATGCGCAGTTTCCTGCTGGAGTACGGTGAGACGCTCAAAAGCGTGGCCTATGTCATTACCCGGGCCAGCGAGAACCACTACGACCAGGTCTATGACCAGATGGATCTTTACGTCAACAAGCCCCGGAAGCGGGCGGTGTCCATCTGCTGCGGGACAGTAGGTTCCTCCTTCTGGCGGGATGAGTTCCTGGCGGGTATCCGGGATGAGCGGGAGGATGGCTGATATGCTGGATCAGCTCAAGGAAATTGCCAACCGCTATGAGGCCATTGTCAGCCAGCTGGAGGATCCCAGCGTATATGCCGACCCGGAGCGGCTGGCCAAGCTCACCCGGGAGCAGAAGGAGCTCTCTCCGGTGGTAGAGGCCTATGAAGCGCTGCGCCGGGCGGAGCGGGATATCCAGGAGGCGCAGGAGCTGCTCAGCGATCCGGAGATGAAGGAGATGGCCCAGGAGGAATTCCAGCGGGCCAAGGCGGATAAGGAGCGGCTGGAGGAGGAACTGAAGCTTCTCCTGCTGCCCAAGGACCCCAACGACAGCCGGAACGTGGTCATGGAGATCCGGGGCGGCGTAGGGGGCGAGGAGGCTATGCTCTTTGCCGCCGATCTTTTCCGCATGTACAGCATGTATGTGGAGAGCCGGGGCTGGAAGCTGGAGATAGCCAACGCCAATGAAACGGAACTGGGCGGATTGAAGGAGATCAGCTTTACTGTGGACGGAGAGGGCGCCTGGTCCCGCCTCAAGTACGAGAGCGGTACCCACCGTGTCCAGCGGGTGCCGGTGACGGAGTCCTCCGGCCGGATTCAAACGTCGGCGGCCACGGTGGCGGTGCTGCCGGAGGCGGAGGAGGTGGAGTTTTCCATCAATCCCAACGACCTCCAGATCGACACCTTCCGCTCCAGTGGCGCCGGCGGTCAGCACGTGAACAAGACAGAGTCTGCCATCCGCATTACCCACCTGCCCACCGGTGTGGTGGTGGAGTGCCAGGATGAGCGCAGCCAGTACAAGAACAAGGACCGGGCCATGAAGATCCTGCGGACCAAGCTCTACGAGGCGGAACTGGAAAAGCAGAACGCCGCCATTGCCGCCCAGCGCCGCAGCCAGGTGGGCAGCGGCGACCGCAGCGAGCGGATCCGGACCTATAATTTTCCCCAGGGCCGGGTGACGGACCACCGGCTCACCGGGGACAACAAGAATTTCAATATCGACGCCGTGATGAACGGCGGCCTGGACCCCATCATTGACGCCCTTACCACCGCCGACCAGGCGGCCAAGCTGGCCTCGGCGGGGGACGAGAACGGATAAATAAAAGAGAGCGAAGCGATAAGGATGAAAACACAGATTTTTCATATCACCGATCCCGAAGCACAGCGGGAGGAGGTTCAGGCGGCGGCGGAGATCATCCGCCGGGGCGGCCTTCTGGGGATTCCCACAGAGACGGTCTATGGCCTGGGAGCCAACGGGCTGAATACAGAGGCGGTGACCCATATCTTTGAGGCCAAGGGACGTCCTCAGGACAACCCGCTGATCCTCCATATCCCGGAGGCCTCCTGGCTCACCCGCTACTGCCGGAACATTCCCCCGGCTGCCTATGAGCTGGCCCGGAAGTTCTGGCCGGGGCCCCTTACCATGATCCTCCAGCGGCGGGCCAACGTGCCCAACGCTACCACCGGGGGCCTGGATACCGTGGGGATTCGCTGCCCCAACCATCCGGTGACGCTGGCCATTATCCGGGCGGCTCAGGTGCCGGTGGCGGCCCCTTCCGGCAACCTCTCCGGACGGCCCAGCCCCACCTGTGCCCGACACATGGAGGAGGATATGGACGGCCGGATCGACGGCATCGTGGATGGCGGCCCCTGCGGTGTGGGGGTGGAGTCCACTATCATCGACCTCACCTGCCCGGTACCCCGGCTTCTTCGCCCCGGCGGACTGCCGCTGGAGGCCCTGCGGGAAGTGCTGGGCGAGGTGGCGGTGGACAAGGCGGTGGTAGCGCCCCTCTCCGCCGGTGAGCGGCCCAAGGCCCCGGGGATGAAGTATCGCCACTATGCTCCCAAGGCTCCGGTAACGGTAGTCACCGGCGACAGCCGCCGTACCGCCCGGTACATACGGCGGAATCTGGGGGAGCATACCGGCGTTATCGCTTTCAGCGAGTATACGGGAGAGTTCCCCGGCTGTGTGGTCCATGATATTGGCTCTGTTCAGGACAAGGGGGAGCAGGCCCGGCGGGTGTTCGATGCCCTGCGGGCTTTTGACGATACCGATGTTACGGCTATCTTTGCCCAGTGTCCCGGGGATGAGGGCCTGGGTCTTGCCATTGCCAACCGGTTAAAGAAAGCGGCAGGCTTCCAGGTGGTGGACCTGGGAGAGGGAGAGGAATGACCGTTATCGGCATTACCGGCCCCACCGGTTCAGGTAAGACCACAGCCTTGGCGGCTCTGGAGCGGTTGGGGTTCCAGGTGGTGGACTGCGACGCTCTGTACTACCAGATCCTGGATCGGGACCAGACGCTGCGGGATGGCATCCGGCAGGCCTTCGGGCAAGTGTTCCTGCCGGACGGGAAGCTGGACCGCCCCGCGCTGGGGAACATCGTCTTTGGGAGCCCCGCCGCTCTGGATAAGCTCAACGCCCTGGTGTATCCTGCTATGCACACGGCTGTAGGACAAATTATTAAAAATTGTACACATAAAGGGGTTGTCATTGACGCCATCAATCTGATAGAATCGGGGTTGGGCCGTTTGTGCGATTGGACAGTGGCCCTGACGGCGGCGCCGGATATCCGCCTGAAGCGGATCATGGCCCGGGACGGCATCAGCGAGGAACGGGCCAGAGCCCGGATCGCTGCCCAAAAGCCGGACAAGTTCTATCGGAAAAACTGTACTTTCCTGCTGGAGAACAAGGCGGGAAGTAAGGCGGAATTTGACCGGCTGATCTACGATTTCTTCGCAGATATACTCAATGAAGATGTGGAGGAGTAACACTATGGACATGAAGGCATGGAAGGAAAAAGTGCTGTGCGAGCCCAAGAACGGCTATGACCGGATGCCGGAGAGCGAGCGGGAGGCTATGAATGCCTACTGCGAGAGCTATAAGGCCTATCTGGATGCCGGCAAGACCGAGCGTGAGTGCGTAGCGGAGGGTATCCGTCAGGCGGAAGCCCTGGGCTTTAAGCCCTACGTCCGGGGCATGGCTCTGAAGGCCGGCGACAAGATCTATAAGAGCAACCGGGGCAAGATGCTGCTGCTGGCGGTGATCGGCAGCGAGGGTCTGGACAAGGGCGTCCAGATCACAGCTGCTCATATCGACAGCCCCCGGCTGGATCTCAAGCCTACTCCTCTTTATGAGGACAGCGAAATGTGCTTCCTCAAGACTCACTACTATGGCGGTATCCGTAAGTACCAGTGGGTGACCATTCCTCTGGAGCTCCATGGCGTGGTGGCACTGAAGGATGGCTCTGTGGTGACCGTGGCACTGGGTGAGGGTGACGAGCCCAAGCTGGTGGTCAATGATCTGCTGCCCCACCTGGGTGCTGAGCAGAGCAAGAAGCCCCTCAGTGACGGTATCACCGGTGAGCAGCTGAACCTGCTGGTGGGCAGCGAGCCCCTGGCTGGTGAGGACAGCGACCGGGTGAAGCTCCAGGTAATGAAGCTCCTCTATGAGAAGTACGGTTTCACCGAGGCGGACTTCATTTCCGCCGAGCTGGAGGCTGTCCCCGCGGTGAAGGCTACCGACATCGGCCTGGATCGCAGCCTTATCGGTGCCTATGGCCACGATGACCGGGTCTGCGGCTACGCTGCCATGAAGGCTATGTTTGACCTGGAAGGCACCCCCAAGCGTACTGCTGTGTGCATCCTGGCGGACAAGGAGGAGATCGGCTCCGTGGGCGTCAGCGGTATGCAGACGGCTGCCTTTGATACCTTTATCGAGGACCTGTGCGACAGCCAGGGTGTGCCTCTGCGGGTGTGCCTGGAGAATGCCTTCTGCCTCTCCGCCGATGTGACGGCTGCCTTTGACCCCAATTTTGCCGATGTGTATGAGAAGCGCAACAGTGCCCGGATCAACTATGGTGTGGGCCTGTGCAAGTACACCGGCAGCCGGGGCAAGTCCGGTGCCAGCGACGCTTCCGCTGAGCTGGTGGCCTATGCCCGCCGGATCTTTGATGATAACGGCGCCATCTGGCAGATGGCGGAGCTGGGCAAGGTGGACGCCGGCGGCGGCGGCACGGTAGCGGCTTACATGGCAAACCGGAATATCGATACGCTGGATGCCGGTGTGCCTGTGCTGGCCATGCACGCCCCCTTCGAGGTGGTGTCCAAGCTGGACTGCTACATGACCTATAAGGCCATGAAGGCAGTTTATGAAAACGGTATTGTCCGCTAAGTCTGGTATACGCATCTCTGTAAAGTAAAAAAAGCTGCCTGGAGGGAAACCTCCGGGCAGCTTTTTTATTGTCCCTACAAAAAACAATTAGACGACTATCAAAATAAATGATTGACAACGGAGAGCACCTGTGCTATTTTACGTTTAGACAGACATCTAAATAATGGAGGGAAGAATATGCGCAAACATATGGTGCTGGGGGCAATTCTGTGCCTGCTGCCGCTGGCGGTCATGCTGCCTTTGTATGGGCAGCTGCCGGCGGAGCTGCCGATCCATTTCGGGATAGATGGCCAGGCGGACCGCTATTTGCCCAAGGTGTGGGCGGTATTTGGGATACCTGTGCTGTTTGTGCTGATCCAATTGCTCCAAAGCGGAAAAGTAGCACAGCGCAGCGGCGGTATTTGGCGCTATTATCTGGTGCCGGGAGTGGCCTGGGTAGTCACAGCGATCACACTGGCCGCGGCACTGCGGTAAAAAGGAGGAAAGAACATGCTGGAAATTCAGCACCTGACAAAGAAGTATGGCAGTAAACTGGCAGTGGATGACCTGTCTTTGCACATCCAGCCGGGGGAGATCTGCGGCTTTATCGGCCACAACGGGGCGGGAAAAACCACCACCATCAAAGCCTGCTGCGGCATACTGCCATTTGACAGCGGTGAGATCCTGGTGGGCGGGGTGTCTGTCCGAAAAGATTCCATTGCCTGCAAGCGGCAGATCGCCTATATCCCTGACAATCCTGATCTATATGATTTTATGACAGGAGTAAAGTATTTAAACTTTATAGGGGATGTGTTCGGCGTCAGTCAGGCAGAGCGGCGGGAGCGGATCGGCCGCTATGGGGAGATGTTTGAACTTACCGGAGATCTGGGCCAGCCCATCAGCGCCTATTCCCACGGTATGAAACAAAAGCTGGCCATCATCTCAGCACTGCTCCATCAGCCTAAGCTGCTGATCCTGGACGAGCCCTTTGTAGGCCTGGACCCCAAGGCGACCCACCTGCTCAAGGGGGTTATGGGGGAGCTGTGCCGCAGCGGCAGCGCCATTTTCTTTTCCACCCATGTGCTGGAGGTGGCGGAGCGGCTGTGCCACCGGGTGGCCATTATCAAGAGCGGGAAACTAGTGGCCTGTGGTTCCATGGAGGAGGTAAAAGGGGACCAGTCCCTGGAGACGGTGTTCCTGGAACTGGAGGCGGAGGATGCTTAAACTGCTGTGCGCGGTCCGGATGCGGCTGCTGCTGGATGCGATCATGGGCGGAGGACGCCGCCGGCGAAGCCGGGGGCTGGCAGTGGTATATGCCCTGCTGCTGGTTTATCTGGTGGTGGCGCTGGGCGGTATGTTCGGACTGGGATTCTCGGTGCTGGTACCGCTGGGGGATATGGGCCTGAGCTGGCTGTACTTTGCTCTGGCGGGTATGGCGGCGGTGGCACTGTCGGTAGGCGGGACAGTGCTGATGGCCCAAAGCCAGCTCTACGATGCCCGGGACAACGAACTGCTGCTGTCCCTGCCCCTCTCACCGGGGGCGATCCTGGCCAGCCGTATGCTGGTGTTGTATGCCATGAACCTGCTGATCACACTGCTGGTGTTGGTACCTGCGGGAGTGGTGTATTGGCAGGGGCGTGAGGGATGGATCGCTGGCGGATTGGCGATCCTTCCGGGGGCTGTCGCCGCAGCTCTTCTGGCCCTGGCTCTGGGATGCCTGTTTGGCTGGCTGATCGGCCTGGTCACTGCACGGATGCGCCGCCGGGGCCTTATGACAGTGCTGCTGTCCCTGGTGCTTCTGGCAGTCTATTTCTACGGCTACTTCCGAATCAACGTGCTGCTACAGAATATCCTTCTCAGCGGCCAGGCACTGGCGGAAAAAGTGCGCAGCTACCTGTGGCTTTTCTACGCCCTGGGGGAGGGGCTCAGCGGCCGCTGGCTCTATCTCGTGGCCTTTCTGGCGGTGACGGCGGCAGTATCTGTGGGAGCAGTGTGGCTGCTGTCCAAAACTTTTGTTCGGATCGCTACTGCACGGAAGCCGGTGGCCCGGGTCAAATACCGCAGTGAGAATATCCGCTGTACCTCTCTGCGGACGGCCCTTTTAAAAAGAGAGCTGACAAGGTTCTTTACATGCCCGATATATCTTCTCAATTCCGGTATTGGTATCCTGATGACGATCGTGGCGGGGGCAGCGGTTCTCATTAAGCGGGAGCTGCTCCTCTCCCTGGCAGACCAAATGGGAATGACGGCGGAAACGCTGCTGCCCTTTTTTGCCTGCGCCGGGCTGTGTGTGCTGGGCAGTACGGTCATGGTCTCAGCGCCCTCAGTGTCCCTGGAGGGGAGGTACCTGTGGGTGATCCGTAGTCTGCCGGTACCCTCCCGTGATGTGCTGCGGGCCAAGCTGGAGGCACATGTGGTATTGTCTGCCCCTGCTGTGGTGTCCTGCGGCATTGTGCTGTGGTGGGCGGTAGGCGCGGAAGCGGCGATGGGCATTCTGGTTTTGGCAGTGCCGCTGCTGTTTCTGGTGTGTACCGGGGCCTGGGGCCTTGCGATGAACCTTCTGCTGCCGCGGCTGGACTGGGTCAGTGAGACAGAACCGGTGAAGCAGGGAGCAGCTACCTTGCTGGCCATGCTGGGCAGCTTTACACTGGCCGCAGCCATTGCTGTGCCCTATCCGCTGTGGCTGCGGCAGTGGATGATGCCGGAGATCTATCTGGGCTGTTGGCTGGTGGCCATGGCCGTCATGACCGTAGGCCTGCTGCGATGGATCGATACTGCCGGTGTCCGTCGGTTCGAGGAGCTGTAACGCAGCGGTGGACAACGAAAGATAGCTCTGTCAAGAGGCCGGGTCGGCATTTGCCGATCCGGCCTCTTTTCCGGAAAATAGGACCTGTTTGCAGAGGAAAGTCTTGGAAAAGGCAGGTGAAAAGGAGACGGAGGGAAGAACCAGTCCCTGTGGATTTTTTACCTTGAAATGCGGTAGAATTTACAGTATACTCTACCATAGATTATTGCGTCTGCATCAGGAGGGACCATGAGTACTGTCATTGCTTCCGTGGACCGCCGCTCCCCGGCGGAGCGCTCCGGTATCCTGCCGGGAGAAAAACTGATCGCCATCAACGGCCACCCGGTGGTGGATGTGTTGGACTACCGTTTCTTTGGCTATGACCGGGACCCGGAGCTGGAGCTGGAGGAGTCCGGCGGAGGACGTAGGACGGTCCGGGTGCGTAAGCCTGAAGGGGAGGACCTGGGGCTGAACTTCGACACCTACCTCATGGATAAGGCCCGCTCCTGTGCCAACAGCTGTATCTTCTGCTTTGTGGATCAGATGCCCCCCGGGATGCGGGAGACTCTGTACTTCAAGGACGACGATGCCCGGCTGAGTTTTCTTATGGGCAACTACATCACCCTTACCAATCTCAGCCAGCGGGAGATCCAGCGGATTATCGACCTGCGGATCAGCCCCATCAACGTCTCCGTCCACACTACAGACCCCCAGCTGCGGGCCATGATGCTCTGCCACAAGCGGGCGGGGGACAGCATCGACGTTATGCGCCGGTTCGCCCAGGCAGGTATTGTTATGAACTGCCAAATCGTTTCCTGCCCTGGCATCAACGACGGTCCCGCCCTGGAGCAGACCCTCCGGGATCTCTCGGAGATGGCCCCGTCAGTATCCAGTGTGGCCATTGTGCCGGTAGGCCTGACCAAGTTCCGGGAGGGACTGTACCACCTGGAGCCCTATACAGCGGAGCAGGCCGGGGCGGTGATCGATCTGGTGGAGGCTTTTGGCCGCCGGCAGATGGAAAAGAGCGGCAGTACCTTCGCCTGGTGCTCCGATGAATTCTACCTTCTGGCGGGACGTGAGCTGCCGGAAAAGAGCTATTACGAGGACATGAACCAGCTGGAGAACGGCGTGGGGATGCTGCGGCTGCTGGTGAGTCAGGCAGAGATGGCCCTGGAGGATGTGCCGGAGGGGCTTACGCCCCGCTCCTGCACCATTGCCACCGGTGCTGCTGCTGCACCCTTTGTTGAAAAGATCCTGACGGCAGCCCGGCAGGCCTGTCCGGCCCTTCGGGGAGAGGTGCGGCCCATCCGTAATGATTTCTTCGGTGAGACCATCACCGTTTCCGGACTTGTTACCGGTGGGGATCTGATGGCTCAGCTGAAGGGGACGGACCTGGGACAGCGGCTTCTGATCCCCTCCAATATGCTCCGTTCCGGTGAGCGGGTGTTCCTGGACGATGTGACGGTGGAGCAGGTGGAGCAGACACTGGGTATCCCGGTACAGATCGTGGAGGCAGAGGACGGCTTTGCCCTGGTGGATACCCTGCTGGAGCTGGACTGCCCGGAGGAGGAGCCTGTCTGCGTCCCCTTGGGTGAGGGCGAGTATTACCGCTATAATCCCTCAGCAAAAAAGAGAAGTGAGTGATGATATATGAAACCTGTGGTAGCCATTGTGGGACGGCCCAATGTGGGCAAGTCCATGCTGTTTAACAAACTGATCGGCAAGCGGGTGTCCATTGTGGAGGACACCCCCGGCGTCACCCGGGACCGGATCTATGGAGAGACGGACTGGAATGGCCGGAAATTTACTCTGATCGACACCGGCGGCATTGAGCCCCGGACGGACAACGAGATCCTGCAGTTCATGCGGGAGCAGGCAGGTATCGCCATCAGCCACGCTGATGTGATCGTGTTCCTGACTGATATCAAGACCGGCCTTACCGCCTCCGACCAGGAGGTGGCCAACATGCTCCTGCGCAGCGGCAAGCCTGTGATCCTGGCGGTGAACAAGATGGATTCCGTGGGAGCTGTGGACCCGGATTACTATGAATTCTATAATCTGGGCATGGGTGATCCTATTGCGGTCTCCGCTGTCCACGGTCACGGCACCGGCGATCTGCTGGATGAGTGTGTGAAATACTTCCCGCCGGAGACGGAGGAGGACGAGGAGGATGACCGCATCCAGGTGGCCATCATCGGGCGGCCCAATGTAGGCAAGTCCTCTCTCACCAACCGCATCCTGGGGGAGCAGCGTTCCATCGTCAGCAACGTAGCGGGTACTACCCGTGACGCCATCGATTCCCACTTTGAGAATGAGACCGGTAAGTATAACTTTATCGATACCGCCGGCATGCGCAAGAAGGCAAAGGTGGACGAGAGCATCGAGCGCTACAGTGTCCTTCGGGCTCAGATGGCCATTGAGCGCAGTGATGTGTGCCTCATCCTCATTGATGCCACCGACGGGGTTACGGAACAGGACACCAAGGTGGCAGGTATGGCCCATGAGGCGGGAAAGGCCTGCATCATCGTGGTCAACAAGTGGGATCTGGTGGAGAAGGACGGTAAGACCATGGACAAGATGCGCCAGGACATCCGTCGGGATCTCAGCTATATGACCTATGCCCCCATCCTCTTTATTTCAGCTGCCACAGGACAGCGGGTAGACCGGCTCTTTGAATTGATCCAGTATGTCAACAATCAGGCCAGCACCCGCATCACCACCGGCATGCTCAACAGTGTCCTGGCCGATGCCCAGACCCGGGTCCAACCGCCTACGGACAAGGGCCGGCGGCTGAAGATCTACTATATGACCCAAACTGGTATCAAGCCGCCTCATTTCGTCTGCTTCTGCAACGACGCACGGCTGTTCCATTTCTCCTATCAGCGGTATCTGGAAAATCAGATCCGCGGCGTATTTGGCCTGGAGGGCACGCCTATCCGCATGACCATCCGGCAGAAGGGTGATAAGGAGGAGTAAGCAATGCCTGCATTTGCTTTTGAGATGCCTCTTTGGCTTGTCCTCTCCATTTCGGCAGTAGTCTGTTACTTGCTGGGCTGCTTCAATGGAGCGGTGATCGTATCCAAATATATTCTCCGGGATGATGTTCGCAATCATGGCAGCGGCAATGCCGGACTGACAAATTTCTATCGTACTTTCGGTGGCCCTTTAACTGGCGTGGTGATCCTCACCGATGTGCTGAAAGCTGTGGCGGCGGTGCTGATCAGCCGGTGGCTGATGCTCCACGGCTTCACGATTTTTATCTCCGCCGCATCCACTACAGCGTTCTATGATACCGTTGCCAAGTACTGGGCCGGGGTGTTCTGTCTGCTGGGCCACATGTTCCCGGTGATGTTCAAGTTCAAGGGCGGAAAAGGAATCCTCTCCGGCGGTACCATTGCCCTGATGATGGACTGGCGGGTGGCTCTGGTGGTGTGGGGCGGTTTCCTGATCCTCTCCATTGCCACCAAGTATGTATCCCTGGGGTCCTGCTGGGCGGGACTCAGTTTTCCCTTTGTCAGCTGGTTTGTATATCATAGTCTGTTGATTTTGGCCCTGGCTATTATCTGCGGCGGTTTGATCCTGTGGCAGCACCGGGGAAATATCAACCGTCTTATCCATGGTACAGAGAGCAAGTTCCATTTCCATAAAAAGGCGAAATAAAGGAAGAGGTGGTTCCCAATGAAGATTACAGTATTGGGCAGCGGGGGCTGGGGAACGGCCCTGGCGCTGCTGCTGCTGGACAACGGCAACGATGTAACGCTGTGGTCCTTTGCCTCCGAGGAAGCCGAGGTGCTCCGGGAGAAGCGGGAGAACCCGATGCTCAAAGGGGTAGCGCTGCCGGATACCCTGGCCATTACCACGGATTTTTCCACGGTGCCGGACAGTGAGCTGGTGGTGTTGGCTACGCCCTCCTTCGCCGTACGGGCCACAGCCAGAAACGTGGCGCCCTATCTGAAGGAAGGGACAATCGTGGTGTCGGTGGCCAAGGGTATCGAAAAAGATACCGCGAAACGGCTGACCGAGATCATTGAGGAGGAGATCGGCGGAAAGTGCCCGGTGGTGGCCCTCTCCGGTCCTTCCCACGCTGAGGAGGTAGGACGCCGGGTGCCCACAGGCTGTGTGGCGGCTTCCCGGGATATGAAGGCGGCGGAGAAAGTCCAGGATGTATTTATGAGTCCCCGGTTCCGGGTGTATACCAATACCGATGTTACCGGTGTGGAGCTGGGCGCTGCGCTGAAGAATGTACTGGCTCTGTGCTGCGGCATCAGCGACGGTATGGGCCTGGGAGACAATACCAAGGCGCTGCTGATGACCCGGGGCATGACGGAGATGGCCCGGCTGGGTGTGGCCATGGGCGGCCATAAGGAGACCTTTGCGGGACTCTCCGGCATGGGTGACCTGATTGTGACCTGCACCTCCATGCACTCCCGGAATCGTCGCTGCGGTATCCTCATTGGCCAGGGAACGCCGGTGGCGGAGGCTATCAAAGAGGTGGGAGCCACGGTGGAGGGCTACTTTGCCGCGCTCAGTGCTCACCAGCTGGCGGAAAAGATGGGAGTGGAGATGCCCATCTGTGCCAGTGCCTACGCCGTTTTGTATGAAAATCAGCCGGTGGAGCTGGTGGTGGAACAGCTGATGACCCGCAGCAAGCGCCGGGAAGTAGATGAGAGCTGGATCTGAGCGGAATAAGGAGGTAACTTTATGAAGACTGCACGGTTTATTTCCATGATCGTTCTGGCTGCCTCTGTGGCAGTGACCGCAGGGTTGGCGGTAGCCAACCTGGTGCTGGCCTGTCTGGATCTCCAGCGCCGGTAAGCATAGGCTGCCGATAAGCGCACGAAAAAGAGCCTGCCGCGTGTTACACGCGGCAGGCTCTTTTTTCATACTATATGTGCCATATCTTCTCTGTGCGGTACAGCAAGAGGCCCAGGGCCAGCAGATCGGCGCAGCCTCCGGGGGAGAGGTTTCGGGCAATGCAGGCGTTGTCCAGTTCCTCCAGCCGGGAAGCATATGCCTCTGGTGGTCCTGCCAGGATGGCGGCGGCCTCCCGCTGGACAAAGGACAGTCCTTCGCTTCCGCCACGGTAGAGGAGGTTGGTGTCCTCCACCTGGCTCAGCAGGGTGAGCAGGGCAGGGAGAGGGTCCCCGTTATACTGACGGAGAGCAGAGCAGGCCATCTGTCCATGGGGAAAACCTGCCAGGGCCTCGCCTCGGGCGCCTGGAGCGCCGTATCTGCCCTGAACCTGGGCACCGTGGGTAGTATTTCCCGAGGGGGGCAGTCCGGCGGCAGCCAGCGCAGCCGCCCGGGCAAATACGTCTCCACCTCGGGCCAGAACTCCACCCAGCGCCGCCAACACAAGACCGAAGGCGTAAATGGAGCCTTTGTGGGTGTTCACGCCGCCAGTAGCCGCCAGCATGGCCTCCTCTGCCTGGAGTCCCGCCTGCTGCAGGGCAGGCATGCAGCTATCGCAGGTGAGACCAAGGGTCACGGCTTCACGGAAATAGGGGGCCAAAGCCTGCGCTGAGCGGTGGAACATGGGCAGATCCATGTCCTGGTGGGCGCCGTTGTTGCGCTGGTCCACCAGCCCTGGTTTGGGAGTCAGATCCACTTCGTCCACAAGAGCCTGGACAGCTTGCTCCGCCAGATAGTCCGTCGCAAAGGCGGACAGCAGGGTGTTGGTAGCTCCCAGAATAGCGTCTAAACCGTGGGCACGGCTCCGGGCGCAGGGGGAGGCCGGACCGCCGCAGACCAGACAGGTACGGGGTGTCGGACGGGAAAGTTTGTTTCCGTCGGTGTCGATCACGTCCAGATCGTAGAGGCGGCCCGCCGGCCGGGCGGTCTCCAGCTCCATGGCCAGGGCCTTCAGTTCCAGGGCGGGGAGATCACAAACCCAGATACACTCCAGACCCGTGGCGGCATCCGTTACGGCTTTTTCCAGCACTCGATCTGCCATACGGCGGTCCAGTTCCTCTTCAGCGGCCCGGAAGGCCAGATCCACCGTACCCCAGCGCTTTACTGGGCCGGCAATATTCATGGTCAGGCACAGCAGCGGCTGGCGATGTTTGCGTAACAGGCGGTACTGAGCGGCAGCCCGGGCTTCCCGGGCGTCCAGGACTTCCTGCAGGGTGATTTCTCTCATAAGGGCCTCTTTTTCCCCTACTTTCTTTTTCAAAAGAAAGTAGGCAAAGAAAACTTTACAGGATAGAGCGTTTACTGCGTAGGCCACACAGAAGCTACTCTGCTAAAAAAGCAAACAGGCAAAGAAAATTTGACAGGATAGAGCATTTACTGCGTGAGCCACACCGAAGGGAACATATTACTTGATGGGCGTCTCGTCGATCTGGTGGATGGTATCGATGATGGTGTTGTCCCGGTACATGACCACGCCAACGATCCGATCAGTGTAACGGATGGGGTCAGGCTTGCCTACCAGAGCCAGGGCCTTGTCCCGCAGCTGCTCGATGGTGTAGACGCTGATGCCTGCCTTCCGCAGCCGCTGGGCGATCTCAGGCCGTTTGGGGTTGACCGCCACACCCTGGTCCGTGACTACCACGTCCACCACGTCACCGGGGGTGACAATGGTGTTGACCCGGTCAATGATGGTGGGGATACGGCCCCGGGTCAGGGGAGCCACTACCACGGATAGGCTGGCACCGGCGGCGGTGTCGGGATGGCCGCCAATAGCCCCGCGGATCACGCCGTCGGAGCCGGTGAGGACGTTGACGTTGAAGCTGGTGTCGATCTCCAGGGCAGAGAGGATCACGAAGTCCAGCTGATCCACCGCGGCAGCGGAGAGGAAGCTGGCGTAATAGGTGGCGTTGATCTGATGGTGGAAGCGATTCTTCTTCAGGGACAGGGCAGCGTCCAGGTCAAAGCTCTGTACATCCAGAATACGGTCGATGAGACCCTCCTCATGCATGGCGGCGATCTGGCCGGTGATGCCGCCCAATGCGAAGCGGCAGTGGATGCCCTTGTCCAGCATCATCTGACGGAGAAACCGTGCGGCGGCCAGGGAGGCCCCGCCGGAGCCCATCTGCATGGAGAAGCCGTCGTAGAGATAACCCGCCGCGTCGATGACCTGGGCGGCGGTGTGGGCGATCAGCAGCTCCTTGGGGTTCTTGGTGTACCGGGTGGCGCCGGACATGATGCCCTTGGGGTCACCGATATCCTCGGTGACCACGATGTAGTCCACGTCGTACTCCGGAATGGCCCAGGGGGCGTTGGGGTAGCGGACCAGGTTGTTGGTAAGGACGATCACATGGTCGGCATACTGAGCATCAGTACGGGCATAGCCCATGGAGCCGCAGGCGATGGAATCGTCGTCGTCCCGGCTGTAACCGTTGGCGTTGCCATAGGGGTCGCAGGAGGGAGCACCCAGGAAAGCCACGTCGATATGGAGCTCACCGCTCTGGATGGCGGCGGCGCGGCCGCCGTGGCTGCGGAATACGATGGGGCAGTCCATCAGGCCTCGGGAGATCTGTTCCGCCAGCTCACCACGGAGACCGGAAGTTTCGATATGGGTGATAACGCCGTTTTTGATGTGGTCGATGAGAGGAGCATGGACAGCGGCCAGAGAGCTGGCTGCCAAGGTCAGATTTTTGTAGCCCATCCTGGCCAGAGTGTCCACCACCTGGTTGACCACATGGTCGCCGCCCCGGAAGTGGTGGTGGAAGGAGATGGTCATACCGTCCTTCAGGCCGGAGGCCAGAATAGCGGATTCCAGGCTAGGCATGATCTTGTTCTGCTGGGCGGCCCGTTCCTGGAAGGTGGCGGTGCGCTTGGGCTCTGCGCCGGCGTAAGGTCCCCGGTGAGAGATGGATTCGATGTGCGGGATATTCTTCAGCTCGTCCATGGCTTACTCCTCCTCCATAGCGTTGTCCGCCTCCGCCAGGGCGATGAGCCGCTGGGCGCGGATAACCACAGGCTTGTCGATCATTTTTCCGTTGAGACTGGCTACGCCGCTGCCCCGGGCGTTGGCCTCCGCAATGGCATCCATAATGGCGTAGGCTTTTTTCAGGTCCTTCTCACTGGGGATGAAGGTGCGGTGGAGCGGCTCGATCTGCCGGGGATTGATGACGGACTTGCCGTCGAAGCCCAGCTTGCGGATCAGGGTGACCTCCTCGATGAAACCCTCCTCGTTGTTCACGTCGGAGTAGACGGTGTCCAGAGCGGCGATACCGGCGGAGCGGGCGGCGTTGAGGATCATGCTGCGGGCAAAGAGCAGCTCGATGCCATCGGAGCGGGTGGTTTTCAGGTCGGTGACATAGTCTTCGGCACCCAGCGCGATGCCGATCAGACGGTCGCTGGCGTGGGCGATCTCCCGGGCATTGAGGACGCCGTTGGCGCTCTCGATGGCGGCCATCATGCCGGTAGCGCCTACGGGGATGCCGTGCTTTTCCTCGATGCGGGCGATCTCACGCTCACAGTCGATCACGTCCTGGGCGCTGTCGGTCTTGGGCAGGCGCACCACATGGACGCCGGCGGGGACGATGGCCTCCAGGTCCCGGATACCCAGGCCGCTTGCAAGGTCGTTGATGCGGACCACAATCTCCTTGTGTCCGAAGTCCAGGGTTTTCAGGGCGTTGTGGACTAGGAAGCGGGCGGTATCCTTCTCGGTATAGGCCACCGAGTCCTCCAGGTCGAACATGATGCAGTCAGCGCCGTAGATCCGGGCATCGGCAATCATGCCGGGGTTATTGCCGGGGACGAACATCATGCTCCGGCGCAGGCGATCCTTCACATAGCGCTTTTCCATCACTTGTTCACCTCCCAGTGGTCATTCTCCGCCTGGGCGCAGCGGAAGGCGGCGGCGCTGACCCGGGCCCGGACCGTACAGTCCAGAGCGCCCTTGTCAACAGCGCTGACGGCGGCGTTTTCCACGCCCAGTTCCCCCAACGTCTCCCGAATGACCTCCTCGATCCGGCGGCCGTACTGCTGCATGACGCTGCTGGTGAGATCCAGCGTGATCCCTCCGGATGTCTGGGGCTCAATCGTCACCATGATATCGCCGGATTCCATGGTACCGGCCATGGCGGTTTTTACGAGATCCATCGTATCTCCTCCTAAAAATCAAAAATGTGTCCCATGTTTTCAATGTATACAATCAAATTTTGCAGGAAGAGAGGGACGGGGGCGCGCTCCCGTCCCTCGAAGGGTACTGTATTACGCCAGTTTCTCCTGGAGACGCTGGGCCACAGCGTCCAGAAATTCCTCGGAGTTCACGGCCTTGGCGGTAAAGCCCTCGTCTACCAGGCCCACCAGGTCCTTGGTCATGATCCCGGCATTCAGGGTGTCGAAGCAGGCCTCCTCCAGCTTCTCACCGAAGGCGGTGAGGGCGGCGATGCCGTCCAGCTCGCCACGCTTCTTCAGAGCGCCGGACCAGGCGAAGATGGTGGCCATGGGGTTGGTGGAGGTCTTTTCGCCCTTGAGGTACTTGTAGTAGTGTTTGGTGACGGTGCCGTGGGCGGCCTCATACTCGGTGGTGCCGTCGGGGGATACCAGAACGCTGGTCATCATGGCCAGGGAACCGAAGGCGGTGGAGACCATGTCGCTCATCACGTCGCCGTCATAGTTTTTGCAGGCCCAGATGTAGCCGCCCTCGCTGCGGATGACGCGGGCCACCGCATCGTCGATGAGGGTATAGAAGTAGGTGAGGCCCAGCTCCTCGAATTTGGCCTTGTAGTCCTCGAACTCCTCCTCGAAGATCTTCTTGAAGTTACCGTCGTAAATCTTGGCGATGGTATCTTTGGTGGAGAACCACAGATCCTGCTTGGTGTCGATGGCGTACTGGAAGCAGGCCCGGGCAAAGGAACGGATGGACTTATCCTTGTTGTGGGCGCCCTGCCACACGGCGGGGCCGTCCACCTTCTGGACGCACACGGTGTGCTCCTCGCCGGAAACGCCCTTGAAGGTCATGGTGCACTCGCCGGGCTCCTCGGTGTGGAAGTCCACGCTCTTGTATACGTCACCGTAAGCGTGACGGGCAATGGTGATGGGCTTTTTCCAGTTCTTCACCACCGGCTTGATGGCGTCGATGCAGATGGGGGCCCGGAACACGGTGCCGTCCAGAATGGAGCGGATGGTGCCGTTGGGGCTCTTCCACATCTCAGTGAGCTGGGGATACTCCTCCATGCGCTGCTTGTTGGGGGTAATGGTAGCACACTTTACAGCTACGCCGTATTTCTTGGTGGCATTGGCGGCGTCCACCGTTACCTGATCTTTTGTCTCGTTGCGGTGGAGGAGGCCCAGGTCATAATACTCGGTTTTCAGGTCCACAAAGGGCAGGATCAGCTTATCTTTGATCATCTGCCACAGGATGCGGGTCATTTCGTCGCCGTCCATCTCCACCAGAGGCGTTGTCATCTTGATTTTATCCATAGTCGTATCGTCTCCTTATCTCTGTAAAGCATCAGGCCTTGCCATAGCCAGCAGCGTAGTAATTCATCAGGCAGCCTTCCCGCAGGATCAGCCGCTCGTCAGGGGTGAGGCCGGCGCACTTGAGCTGGATGTCCTTCACCTCGCCGGAGGCGGTGATGACCTGGGCGGTGATGTCCTCCACGCCGTCGGCGATGGCCTTGTTAATGCCCTTCACATACACCCAGTCGCCGTCCTCATAGGGGAACTCCGCTCCCTCGGGGAGGGTGAAGGGGACGATGCCCCAGTTGATGCAGTTGGAGCGGTAGCGCTTGGTAGCGTACTCATAGCAGATGTTGGCGAAGCCGCCCAACACCTTCTGGCAGGAGGCGGCCTGCTCACGGGCGGAGCCGTCACCGGGCTTGTTGGCAAACACGCAGGAGCCTACGGTGGTGTGGGCCGCGTCGCCGCCCACCTTCTGGAGTACTTCGGCCACCTCGGCGGGGACGTTTCCGGCCTCCCGGGCTTCCTCCAGGGCGCGGACCGCTTTGGACCGGCCCACATACTCCGGCACCCGGCGGCTGAGGGCAAACTCGCTCAGGCCGATGGGGTTGGAGCGGTAGGAGCTGGTCTCACCGGAGGGGATGAGCTCGTCGGTGGTGGTGACGGGGTCCCGGATCACGGCGCACAGCTTCACCAGCAGGTCGTTCTCCAGTTTGGGCATCTTGGGCCAGTCCTTGATGTTGGGGCCGTAGCGCAGCTCTGCCGTGGGATCGGCCTTGCCGAAGCCCTCGTAGCAGCGCTTCTCGTAGACGCTGCCGTCGAAGTGGTAGGTGAGCTCCTCCGCCGTGGGGGACTCATACTCGATGTCGGTGGCGGCAGTGAGGATACCGCCGTTGCGGGCGGTAGCGGCAATGGAGCGGGCGTCCATCAGAGCCACTGCGGCGATCTGGCCGTTGCCGGGCTTGGAGCCTTCACGGTTAGCAAAGTTCCGGGTGGCGTGGCGGATGGAGAGAGTGTTGTTGGCGGGGGTATCACCGGCGCCGAAGCAGGGGCCGCAGAAGGCGGGCTTCATCACACAGCCGGCCTCCATCAGGGTGGCCGCGGTGCCGTTCTTGGTGATGGCCAGGGAGATGGGAGTGGAGGAGGGGTACACGCTCATATCGAAGTAGCCGTTCCCGATGCTGCCGCCCTTGAGGATGGCTGCGGCCTCCACGATGTTCTCATACATGCCGCCGGAGCAGCCCACGATGACGCCCTGATCACAGGTGACCTTGCCGTCCACGATGTTGTGGGTCAGGTCCATGGTGACCTTGCCGCCCAGCTGCTTGTTGCAGGCCTCCTGCACCTTGCTGAGGATGCCCTCGGGGTCGGCCTGCAGCTCATGGATGGTGTAGGCGATAGAGGGGTGGAAGGGCAGGGCGATCATGCACTCCATCTTGCTGAGATCGATGGTCACCACGCTGTCGTAGTAGGCGCCGTTCTGAGGCTTCAGCTCCCGGAAGGCCTCGGGCCGTCCGATGTTCTCGTAGTAGGCCTTGATGGTGTCGTCAGTTTCCCAGATGGAGGTCAGGCAGGAGGTCTCGGTGGTCATCACATCCACGCCGATGCGGAAGTCGCAGCTGAGCTCCTTCACGCCGGGGCCCACGAACTCCAATACCTTGTTCTTCACATCGCCCTTGGGGAAGGTGGCGCCTACCAGGGCGATGGCCACGTCCTGGGGACCCACGCCCTTGGGGGGCTTGCCGGTGAGGTAAACCATGACCACCTCAGGGGCGGCCACGTCGTAAGTATTCTCCAGCAGCTGCTTGACCAGCTCACCGCCGCCTTCGCCTACGCCCATGCAGCCGTAAGCACCGTAGCGGGTGTGGGAGTCGCTGCCCAGGATCATGCCGCCGCAGGCAGCCAGCCGCTCACGGGCGTACTGGTGGATGACGGCCTGGTTGGCGGGGACGTAGATGCCGCCGTACTTCTTGGCAGCGGAGAGGCCGAAAGCGTGGTCGTCCTCATTGATGGTGCCGCCCACCGCGCACAGGCTGTTGTGGCAGTTGGTCATGGCATAGGGAATGGGAAATTTTGTAAGGCCCGACGCCTTGGCGGTCTGGATGATGCCCACGAAGGTGATGTCGTGGGAAATCAGGGCGTCAAACTTCAGACGCATTTTCTTGCCGTCCTGGCTCTTGTCGTGAGCGCGCAGGATAGAGTAGGCGATGGTCTTTTCACGGGCCTGGTCAGGCGCTTCCCCGGCGGGCAGGTCCTCCGCCCAGACGATCTTTCCGTCTACCAGGTAGGCGCCCTTTTTGATCACTTCTACCATGTTCCCTTTTCCTCCAATCGTAATTTCACCAGGAGAATGATGTTCTCCTGTCGTCTTCTGATGCATTGAGTGTAGCACAAGCGTCTTTTTTTGTGAATAAGGAATTGCGGTATACGTTGAATTTCGTATGGATGACGAAGGAAAACTTGCAAAATCGAGTAAAATGCAAGAAGCTGAATGGAGGGATGCAGCTTTTAAGATAGTTTGCAAGAAAAAATGCGAAATGCAAAAGTGCATGATGAAAAAATATCCGACGCATCCACCAAAAAAATGCACAAAATGCAGAGTGGAATTTGATTATATACTATACATATAAAACAAGGAAGCCGAAAGGACCCGGCTTGACGATACAGCTGCCGGAAAGGTATAATACTGCCGGATAAAAGACGTGGGCTGCTGTGAAGGAGGATGCTATGCTGAACATATCCATTCCCGGCAAGGGAGATATGACCATAAACCATTTGCTGCTGGATTTCAACGGCACCATTGCGGAGGATGGTATGCTGATAGATGGGGTGGCGGAGCGGCTGGAGGTCCTGAGCCGGTCGCTGGCCATTCATGTGGTTACGGCCGACACCCATGGCACTGCCGCCGCAGCCTGCAAGGGGCTGCCGGTGGAGGTGCTGACCTATCCCACTGTCGATGTGGGGGACATCAAGCGGCAGGTGGCAGAGAGATTGGGGGAGGGCGTGGCCTGCATAGGCAACGGCTTCAATGATTGGCAGATGGCGGAAGCCTGTGCCCTCTCTGTCTGCGTTATTGGCCCGGAGGGCTGCTGCGGGGCGCTGCTGGGGCAGTCGGATGTGGTGGTCACCTCCATCGCCGACGGCCTGGACCTGTTGCTGAAGCCTGACCGGCTTCGGGCCACTCTGCGGACGTGAGAATAGAAATTGATAGATGAAAGTACCCCTCCGGGTAGATCCCGGAGGGGTACTTTTTCTGCAAGAGACCGAACTATCCTATTACGCTTTTTTAATCGCCAGAGGCAGCAACAGTAAGGTGAGGATCGGCGCAGCGGTAAATACCAATCCGCACAGAATCCGTACTGGCTGGGTGAGGTCAAAGCTGCTGATCAGCCAGAATCCTGCCGCAGCGGCCAGGAAGCTGCATACCACCGCCAGAACATAGACAGGGAGGAACGGATTCCTTTTCATCAGGCACCTCCAAAGGGATCAGATGTACTGCTGTGTCATTACATCGATGACGCCGCGGGTAGTGAGGCGCAGGGTGGGGATCACGGGCAGGGACATGAAGCTGAGGGTCATGAAGGGATCGATACCCCGGCTGACGCCCAGATCGAAGGCAGCCTCCTTGGCGTTTTCCAGATCCCGGTTCACATGCTCCAGGGTGTCGTCGCTGATGATGCCGGCGATGGAGAGGACCACCTCTGCTTTCACTTCTCCCTTGTCCATGACCACGATGCCGCCCCGATTTTCTACGATACGGTTGGCTGCTGCCGCCATGTCCTCCTCGCTGGTGCCTACTACAATGATATTGTGGGAATCGTGGGCTACACTGGTGGCGATAGCGCCGGATTTGAGACCGTAGCCCTGGAGATAGCCAATACCGATGTGGCGGGTATTCTTGTGGCGCTCAATGACAGCAATCTTCAGGATATCCCACTCCACATCGATGTGGTCGCTGTAACCCTGATCCTCAGTAACGATCTCACCGGGGATCATACCAATAATGCCACGGGGCCGCCGCTCGGCGAAGTCCTGAGCGGTGAGGTGGGCCACATGGAAGGTATCATGGGCCTTCTGGGCCAGGTAGGGATCAATCTCCGCGGCGGCAAATTCGGTGACAGTCTTGCCATCGAACATTACAGTGCCCTTCTTGTAGACCTGCTCAATGGTGAAGTCCTGGAAATTGTCAATGATAACAAAGTCTGCCAGATAGCCGGGGGCAATGGCGCCCCGGTTATTGAGGAGGTAGTACCTGGCGGCATTGTGGCTGGCCACTTTGACAGCCAGGATGGGGTCCACACCGTGGCGGATAGCTTCCCGGATGTTGTAGTCAATGTGTCCCTTTTCCAGCAGATCGCTGGGATGCTTGTCATCGCAGCAGAACATGCAGCGGTCCGCATATTTCGGAGTCAGGAGAGGCAGAAGGGCCTCCAGATTCCGGGCGGCGGTGCCCTCCCGGATCATAATGACCTGACCTCGTTCCAGCTTGGCGATGGCATCGGCGGGATCATGGCACTCGTGGTCGGAGTACACGCCTGCGGCCACATAGGCATTGAGGTCGTTATCTTTGATATCCGGGGCATGACCGTCGATCTTCTTGTGGTGGGCCTGAGCGGCTACGATCTTCTCCAGTACCTGGGGATCAGCGCCGATGATGCCCGGGAAGTTCATCATCTCTGCCAGACCCTGGACCCGGGGGTGGTCGTAGAAGGAATCGATGGTGCGGTAATCCAGGATGGCGCCGCTCTCATCCATGGGGGTTGCGGGGACACAGGAGGGCAGCATGAACCGCACATCCACCGGCAGCCCCTCGGTGGCCTGGAGCATGTACTCAATACCGTCAGTGCCCATGACGTTGGCAATTTCATGGGGGTCACAGATGACGGTAGTGGTGCCGTGGGGCAGTACGGCTTTGACGAATTCACGGGGGGTGACCATGGCGCTCTCCAGATGGATATGGGCATCGATAAAGCCGGGCAGTACGATCTTGCCGGCCATATCTACTTCCTGTTGGCCGGAGTAGGAACCCATACCCACGATCAGCCCCTCCGCCACGGCAATGTCACCGTGACAGATCTCGTTGCTGAACACATTGACATAGGCGGCATTTTTCAGCACCAGATCAGCCTTCTGCCGTCCGGCGGCCACCTCCACGATCCGCAGCTTTTTGTTGAGCTTTCGGTTGATTTTGCCGGTATAGCTCTCAGTTGCCATGCAGAACCATCCTTTCTTCATCAAATTATGGTGGAGCCGTCCCCGGAGGGGACGGCAGGTTTGTTTCTGTCATATTCCTCATTGCATAGGAATAAAAGGTTCTTCTATTCCATTATTATTTTGCCATAGATAACCTGAAATGTCAACAGCATACACAGAAACATAAACGGTTTACCTGTTCACGCACTGCACAAACTGGTAAACCGCTATAAAGGGGCACGCTCGGTCCACTACGTCTGTGGTGTACCGCGCCTTACGAATTTTTTATTCAATACCGTCAATCTTCTGATATCGTATATGACTCCGCAACAATTTGAAATCGATAAGATGATGGGGGAAAGCATTTCTAAACTGATAAGATCATAGCCCTTGCTATAACATAGAATTCCCACATAAATTGCCAAACACAGCATTCCCAAATTTATTAACAAGGAAACTGTGATCTTTCTCCGCAGCAGATTCTTATTTTCGCTATCTTCAGCATCAATGGCGTTATGTGTATTTTTCATAAGCCCATCCTTTCGGTGTCATATCGTCTTCCCACATTTCTTGTGCCGCGTGATTTGTATCCCCATATATTGTTGGATAGTATACCATTGACTGTTTGAATTGTCCATAAGCATTGGAAATAAAGTGGCTAAAACTTTACAATTTATCAATATGTGAGGGGCTTTCCTAAAATCTTGCCGCGGGGCTTGACAGGCAACCGTATTATTCGTATAATACAGTAAACCGTACTATTCGAATAATACAGTTGAAAGGGGGCGGAGAGATGGCGCTGGTGTCTTTTGACCGGTTTTCTCTCGCCGATGGCAGTCCCATCTACAGCCAGATCATCCGCTTCATCAAAGCGGGGATCGTGTCGGGGACCATCTCCGACGGGGACGAGTTTCCCTCCCGGCGGGCCCTGTCGGCCCTGCTGGGTGTGAATCCCAACACCATCCAGAAGGCATGCCGTCTGCTGGAGGAGGAAGGCCTTCTCCAGTCCCGGATGGGAGCCAAGAGCTACATCGCCGTTACGGCAGAGGAAGCGGAGGCCATCCGGGTGCAGCTGCTGGAGGAGGACGCCCTGACCTTGGTGGAAGCCATCCGGCGGATGGGTATATCCCGGGAAGAGGCCAGGGGCCTGTTGGAGCGGCTGTGGGACGAGGCGGAGAGGAGAAGTGAGGAACCATGAGAAAACATCTGTCAGTCCTGGCTCTGATGGCCAGGCAGACCATAGGAAAAGTACTGGCTCTGCTGGCAGTAATGGCAGTGGCGGAGACGGCCCTGTTTGCCTGGGCCATGTCCCAGGGGCTGACCCGGGTCATACGGGATGATAACACCTGCCCCGCCCCGGTGGAGGATTTTTTTGATTTTGCCGAGATCTATTGGGTGTACCGGATCGCCATGATATTGCTGTTTGTACTGCTGATCCTCTGCGGCACAGAGCTGAAGGGCAGCCGGCTGCGCTACACCCTCCAGCGGCTGCGGATCAGCGAGGAAGCGACAGTGCTGTGGCAGAGTGGATACAATATCCTGTGCCTGCTGCTGCTGTGGGCGGTACAGGCGGCCTTGGCCCTGGGATTTTGTCTGTGGTATGCCGGGACAGTGGACCCGGCCTATGTCAGCGGCCAGTCGGCCTTTCTGGCCTTTTACCGCTCCGGCTTTCTTCACGCGCTGTTCCCCCTGGCAGACCTGTCACGGTGGGCTCGGGCCGCGATGGACGTAGTGGCGCTGGGAGTCACTTCCGCCATGTTCCCCTACCATCAGCGCCACGGGCGGAAGGGGGTAGCGAGCTTTATCGCTCTGGCCTTAGTCCTGTGGCCCTATGCCACTGCGGCGGGAGAGCTGGGGGTGGACTGGAGCATGTTCATTATGCTGGCTCTCATGACCGGCTGGCAGCTCTTTATCCTTTGGATGGCATGGAAGGGGGGCAGCATGGATGAAGAAGACGCAGAGTAGCTTTTCACAGTGGATGACGCGGCAGGTGCCTCCGGGTCTGGACTGGTGGACGGAGTTGAAATGGGCGGTCAGCGGGCTGGTTGTGGGGGCCCTATGGAGCCTGACAGCATTTGGCTATCAGTTTTCCAACGCCTTACGGCGGCTCTATGACTGGGTAGGCGGCAAGTCCATCCTGGTGGAGAGCCGGACCATCGACCCATTTCCGGAGCTTCTGTACCAGGCGATGGCGGGGCTCCTGCTGGGGATACTTCTGACGATCCCCCTGGCCTGTTACCACTATGCCTACCACTACCTTGGCAGCCGGAGCATCTACCTGATGCGTCGTCTGCCGGATGGCTGGGAGCTGTGGCGGCGGTGCCTGACGGTGCCGGCGCTGCTGGCGGTAGTGTTCCTGCTGACCATCGAGCTTCTGACATTCCTGTACTTTCTGATATTTCTGCTGGCCACGCCGGACGCCTGTCTCCCGACAGAACCCTGGCGGCAGCTGGCATACGCCCTGGGAGGTGGACGCGTATGATCGAAATCAAAGGCCTCAGCAAGTCCTATGGGACGAAGGACGCCCTGTTGGGTGTGGATCTGACAGTTCCTCAGGGGGAGATCCTGGGATTGTTCGGCGAAAATGGAGCGGGAAAGACCACATTTCTCAAGTGTGTCCTGGGGTATCTCCGGCATCGGGGGACGGTGACGCTGGACGGTGAGCCTATCACCCGGCAGAATATCCACCGTCTGTCCTTTGCCACCTGCGAGCATTCCTTCTTTCCGGCGCTCTCCCCCAAGGGACACCGGGATTTCTACCAGATGCACTTCCCCTGCTGGCGTGAGAAGCGGTTCCAGGGGCTCATGGACTTTTTTGAACTGCCCATGGACCGTCCGGCGGGAAAGCTTTCCACCGGCCAGAAGAACCAGCTGGAGGTGATCCTGGCCCTCTGCCAGGGGGCGGACTATATCCTGATGGACGAGCCCTTCGCCGGAAATGACATCTTCAATCGTGAGGACTTCTATAAGGTGCTGCTGGGCATCCTGGAGCCTACGGAGACGGTGATCCTCTCCACCCACCTGCTGGAGGAGGTGGAGCACTTCATCGGCCGGGCGGTACTGCTGCGGCAGGGCTGCATCGTGGGGGATGTGACCACCGGGGAGCTGGAGGACAGCGGCAGGACCCTCATGGACTACGTAAAGGAGGCCTACCGCTACCGCAGCGACCGGGTGCGGAAGGCCCTCTCGGAGCTCACCGGGGAGGAGGAGGACGGATGAAGCGGACGCTGATTTTTCTGCTGGTGCTGCTCCTGGCGGCGGCGGGCCTCCTCACCGCCGGGGCTGGGTATCTCACTGGTACCGAGGACGACATTGTGCTCACCCATAACCTCGTCGCCGGGGATCCGGCCGCGGCCCAGGGCATTACCCTCACTTTGCCTACAGGGACCCAGCAGGCTAAATTATGCTGGGAGACCACTGTGGATCTGGGGACAGCGGAGCTGTACCCGGAGACGGAGTTCCGGTTCTACCCCACGGGAAGGACCTGGGAGAGTACACCGGAGCCTCGGGTAGAGATCTACACCGGCAGCACCAGCTTCAGTATGAGCAGCAGCGGCGGTATTGACTTTTTGGAGTATACCGGTGAAGGGGAGTGGGATCCCAGTCGATCTATGGAGCATTCCCTGATGGTCCTGTCAGCAGCGGACGTGGCAGAGCGCACGGAGAACGGGGAGACCCGGACGGAGACTCTGCGTCTTGCGGACTACTACGACTATTATCCTATAACGGTGGAGCTGTATCTGCCGGATCAGGAGGGCAGATCCCATGTCTACGCCACCTGGGCGGACTGTCAGGCCCTCACGGACTACTTCGGACTGCGGGTGCCGGAGGACCTGATGGTGGAGGTCAGCGTCACCAAGGATGAACTGGGTCAGGTCTATAACGTAGAGACAAATGACACAGGGAATCAGCGTTTTTGGTTCGACTGTCAGGCGATCGTCGTGGAGAATGGCATCTGCATGTCTATCTCCGTGGAGAGTGAGAACATAGATGTGCCGGAGAACCTGGTAGCCTGCCGGGATGGCTTTGGCCTCTACTTCATTCCCTTCTCTGAGGAGCTGAAAACGGATTATGAGCAGGGAGATCCGGTTTTTGACCTGGAAAATATCAGAATGTTCTGTCCTCTGGCCCAGGGAAGCAGCCCTTTGCTGCTGAATCGGGAGGCGGAGGGGCAGGTGCTCCTCTACGCCAGGGAGGACGGCGCCCTGAAGCTCTCCGTATTCGATGTCGATACCTGGCAGTGCGTCCAGTGGGAGAGCATCTTCCCCCTGGGGGCGGAGGACTACTACTCCCTCCTGGGCAGCGGGGAGGGCTTTATGGTGATGTACCGGTCAGATGACGGCTTTTTCCGGGTGGTGGAGGAACAGGACGGGGTGTATACCCCTGCTCTGTCCGGCACTTGGGACAGAGGGGAAGGATATGTGGACGAGTGGTGGTATGAGACCGCCTGCGCCTACGACGGGGAGCGGCTGGTCATCTCTGGCATCACTGGCAATGGAAATGGTTCCCTCTGGGTCCAGGTCTACGACGAGACGGGCCTCACCTATGGGGCACGGATCGACCACAGTCTGGACCGGGAGGACGTGTGGAATTTCTATGAGTACAGGACGGACGCTGTGACGGAGCAGTATCCCATCATCACATTTACAGGGGCGTAAGCCCGTATCAGGGCTGCGGAACAAAAACACGGCGCGGAAGAATTTCTTCCGCGCCGTGTCTGTATCACGGGATATTACTCCTTCACCGTGCCGTCGCCATTGAACACCGGCAGGGGGGCCAGGTAGGTGATATCCTCACGACCCAGAGCATCGCCCTCGGCCAGAATAGCGGCCCGGCCGGTGACGATACCGCCGGCGGTCTTGACCAGCTCCTCCAGGGCATGGAGGCTCTCGCCGGTGGAGATCACATCGTCCACGATCAGGATGCGCTTGCCCTTGATGAGGGCGCAGTCGTCAGCCCCCAGGAACAGGTCCTGGGTCCGCAGGGTAGTGATGGAGCGGACAGACACATGGATGGGATCGGGCATATAGACCTTGGAGCCCTTCCGGGCGATGAAGTACTTCTTAGCGCCGGACTGGCGGGCCATCTCGTGAATCAGGGGGATGCTCTTTGCCTCAGCGGTGAGCATGTAGTCATAGCTGTCGGCGGGGATCTTCTTGAGCAGCTCGCTGGCGCAGGCCACCGTCAGCTCTGCGTCGCCGAAGATGATGAACGCGCCGATGTAGAAATCGTCGGACACCTTGCACAGGGGCAGCTGCCGCTCCAGGCCGGCGACCTTCATGGTATAAGTCATGGGGAAACCCTCCTTATGATTGATAGCGCCGGCTTTTCGCCGTGTGCCGTGCCATTTGCTGCTCTGCCAGGGGAATATCCTGGCCAAACAGCCAAATTTTCAAAAATATTATATAAATGTGGGGAGAAAAAGTCAAGGGAGGAAGAAACAGCGTCAGCTGCGGATGGCGTGCGTAAGGGGTGCTGGCGGCGAGAAACAGGGGCAGCTGCCGGTTTTTTCCTATCCAAAGTTAATAAAATAGGCGAATTTGGCGAAATAGCTGTAAGCAACTTGTAAACTTTTGTTGGGTTGCACAAAAAAGGTGGGAAAAGTTCCACGTTTTGCAAAGGGAAATTCGTATTGAGTTTTGATAGAAATGATGGTAGTATGAAATCGATGGAGGAACAGACCGGCACAATGCCCGGCCTGTTCTGCAAGGAAAATATGAGGAGGATGATTCCAATGAACGCATATGTCGCCAGCGTAATCGAGAATGTGAAGAAAAAGCACGGCAACGAGCCCGAGTTCGTCCAGACCGTTGAGGAAGTTCTTACTTCTATCGCCCCCATGGTGGACAAGCACCCTGAGTATGAGAAGGCCGACCTGCTCAACCGCATGGTAGAGCCTGAGCGTATGTTCACCTTCCGCGTGGTGTGGATGGATGACAACGGCAACTATCACACCAACATCGGTTACCGCTGCCAGTTTAACGGCGCGATCGGCCCCTACAAGGGCGGCCTGCGCTTCCAGCCCAACGTTTACCCCGGTATCATCAAGTTCCTGGGCTTTGAGCAGATCTTCAAGAACAGCCTGACCGGCCTGCCCATCGGCGGCGGCAAGGGCGGCAGCGACTTCGATCCCGCCGGCAAGTCCGACGCTGAGATCATGCGCTTCTGCCAGAGCTTCATGACTGCTCTGTATCGTTACATCGGGCCCGACATCGACGTTCCCGCCGGCGACATGGGCGTGGGCGGCCGTGAGATCGGTTACCTGTATGGCCAGTACCGCCGCCTGAAGGGCGTGTGGGAGAACGGTGTCCTCACCGGCAAGGGCTTCAGCTACGGCGGCAGCCTGACCCGTCCCGAGGCCACCGGTTACGGTGCTATGTACTACCTCCAGGAAGTCCTCAACCACGAGGGTGAGGATATCAAGGGCAAGACCATTGCCTGCGCCGGCTTCGGCAACGTGACCTGGGGTATCTGCAAGAAGGCTATGCACCTGGGCGCCAAGGTCGTCACCCTGTCCGGTCCTGACGGCTACATCTACGATCCCGACGGTGTGTCCTCCTGCGAGGAGAAGGTCAACTATCTGGTCGAGATGCGCAACAGCGGCCGCAACAAGGTCAAGGACTATGCCGACAAGTTCGGTGTTCAGTTCTTCCCCGGCGAGAAGCCCTGGGGCGTGAAGGTGGATGTGGTGATGCCCTCCGCCATGCAGAACGACGTCCATATGGAGCACGCCAAGCAGATCGTGGCCAACGGCATTAAGTACTACATCGAAGTGGCCAACATGCCCACCACCAATGACGCTCTGTTCTATCTCATGGAGCAGAAGAACATGATCGTGGCCCCCTCCAAGGCTGTTAACGCCGGCGGTGTGGCTGTGTCCGCTCTGGAGATGAGCCAGAACAGCGAGCGCCTGGTCTGGTCCGCTGAGGAAGTGGATGAGAAGCTCAAGGGCATCATGAAGAATATCCACAAGGTATCCGTTGAGGCTGCCGAGGAGTATGGTCTGGGCTACAACCTGGTGGCTGGCGCTAACATCGCTGGCTTCAAGAAGGTAGCTACCGCCATGATGGAGCAGGGCATCTTCTAATAAAGCTGTCCTGAAAGAGATACGCGCGACGAGCGCCCCGGGAGAAATTCCCGGGGCGCTTTTTTTGATATTTGCACGGGAAAAAGATGACTTGCCCAAAACAGTTGTGTATAATGGAGAGTAAAAATGGGAACGCAGAGGCGTTCCGGCGAGAGGAGCGGCGGAATGAACGAACAGCTGTTGAGAGAAGCCCGGGAGATGGGGCCTGTGATGGAGAGCATTTTTACCACCCTTCACGAGAACCCTGAACTGGGCAACGGGGAGGAAAAAACAGCGGAGCTGATCCGGCAGCGCCTGCGGGCCTTGGGCCTGGAGGTGATGCCCATGGTGGGAACTGGTACGGTAGCGATCCTGCGGGGGGGACATGATGGCCCTACTGTGGGCATCCGGGCGGATATCGATGCTCTGCCTGTTGCAGAAGAGACGGGGCTGCCCTATGCCTCCCGGACGGCGGGGGTGATGCACGCCTGCGGTCATGACTTCCATATTACGGCTCTGCTGGGGGCCGCCGAGATCTTGGCACGGCGGCGGAAGACTTTGGCAGGTAATGTAAAGTTTTTCTTCCAGCCCGACGAGGAAGGCGATGGCGGTGCCGCCCGGATGATCGCCGAAGGGTGCATGGAGGACCCTCATGTGGACGCGGTGTTCTGCTGCCATGTGGACAGTACGATCCCCACGGGGACGGTGTCCGTCCGCCCCGGCCCTATCTGTGCCGCCTCCAATCCCTTTTCTATTACGCTCCGGGGCAGGGGCTCTCACGGAGCCAAGCCCCATTTGGGGACAGATGTTATCGTGGCGGGTTCCCAGATCGTCACGGCGCTCCAGACCATTGCCAGCCGCCGCACTGCACCGACAGAACCGGTGGTGGTGACGGTAGGTTCCTTCCACAGCGGTACCGCCGGGAATATCCTGGCGGAGACAGCGGAGCTGAGAGGGATCCTCCGCACCATGGGAGGCGAGGCCCGGGAGCGGGTGAAAAAGGACTTCCGGGACATCGTATCCGGTATTGCCTCCGCCATGGGAGTGGAAGCGGAGATCACCATTTTTGAAAGCTACTCCGGCTGCCGCAATGACCCGGCTATGACAGCGCTTCTCCAGGGTGCCGCAGGGAAGGTCCTGGGCCGTGAGAACGTGCGGTTGCTGCCGGAGCCCTCGCTGGGCACAGACGACTTTGGCTATTTCAGCGATGCCGCGCCCGGCTGCTACTACTTTATCGGCGTGGGAAATGAGGAGAAGGGATTCACCTACCCCATCCACAGTCCCCACTTTGCCGCAGACCCGGCCGCACTGCCTCTGGCGGCGGCGGTCCATGTTCAGACGGTGCTGGATTTTTTGGGAGGTGACGAACGGTGATTTTTCCACCAAGGCCGAAGGCAGGGGATACCATCCTGCTGGTATCGCCTTCCTCGCCTCTGAAGGCGGAGGAACCGGTGGAGCGGATCGCACGGGCGATAGAGGAGCGGGGGTACCGGGTACGGATCGGCGCATCCTGCCGGGGGCAGACAGCCTGCGGATATGCGGCGGCTTCTGCCGCCGTCCGGGCACAGGATATCAATAGGGGCTTTGCGGACCCGGACATCAAAGGAATCTGGTGTACCCGGGGCGGCAGCACTGCTGCCCGGATGCTGCCTCTGCTGGACTATCAGCTGATCCGGGCCAACCCAAAGCCTTTGCTGGGCTTCAGCGATGTGACCAGCCTGCATATGGCCATCCAGCAGCGCTGTGGTCTGGTGACCTACCACGGTCCCACCGCCAATCGACTGCTCCAGTTTGAGAAACAGGATTGGTCCTGGGAGAGCTTGGCCGCGGTGATGGAGATGGAAGAGAGGCTGACCATTACCAACCCGCCGGGGGAGGCCATTACGCCCCTGCGGCCGGGAACAGCCTGCGGGGAACTGATCGGAGGCAACCTGTCCCTGGTGACTGCCTCTTTGGCCACCCCCTGGGAGATCGATACGACAGGCCGGGTGCTGTACCTGGAGGACGTAGGAGAGGCGGTGTATGCGCTGGAGCGGATGCTGACGCAGCTTCGCTGGGCGGGAGTGCTGGACAAAGCAGCGGCGGTAGTGTTGGGGCCCTTTACCAACTGCCGCAATGCCTACCGGGAGGATTACGGACCGGAGGCGCTGCTGCGGGACTTTTTTGCTGACTATCCCAAGCCGGTCATTGCCAATGTCCGCTCTGCTCATTGTATGCCCATGGTGACGCTGCCTCTGGGGGCCTGCTGCCAGGTAGATGGAGACAAGGGAGAACTGATCGTATTCCGGCGGTAAGCAGGGAGCGGCTGAGAAGGGCGCTGACCGCATTTCTTCATAGTCAGGCGGGAGTACCAGCAGAATGATTTTGAGGAGCACCACAAGAATAGAACAGCCCCCGGGACATTGTCCCGGGGGCTGTTTGGTTATGTACAGGGGAGATTATTTGCCGAAGTTCTCGATGATGTCCACGATCTCCGCGCCGATGCGCTTCTGGGCTTCCTTGGTGGCAGCGCCAATGTGGGGGGTGCAGGAGACGTTGGGGTGCTCGATGAGGGCCTTGTTCGTGGGAGGCTCCTCGGCATACACGTCCAGACCAGCGGCCCGGATCTTGCCGGAGTTCAAGGCCTCCAGCAGGTCGTCCTCGTTGACGTTGTCGCCGCGGGAGGTGTTGATGAACACCACGCCGTCCTTCATCTTGTCGATGTTCTCCTTGCAGATCAGCTTCACGCCGTTGAGAGAAGGAGTGTGGAGGGAGATGAAGTCAGCGCGGGCGAACAGCTCGTCCAGCTCCACATACTTCATGCCCATCTGCTCCTCGATGCCGGGAACGTGGAAGATATCCTGGGCGATGACTTCCATACCGATGCCCTTGGCCATACGGCCCAGTGCCTGGCCGATGCGGCCGAAGCCGATGATGCCCAGGGTCTTGCCGCCCAGCTCAAAGCCCTTGCCGTAGGCTTTCTTCTCCCACTTGCCTTCCCGCATGGTGTGGCCTGCCACGGAAATGAACCGGGCGCAGGAGAACATATGGCCCATGGCCAGCTCTGCCACGGAATTGGAGGAGGCGCGGGGGGTGTTCTTCACGGTGATGCCGGCTTCCTCAGCGTACTTGACGTCGATGTTATCCACACCTACGCCGCCGCGGATGATGAGCTTGAGCTTGCCGCCCTTGGCTTCGTCAATGTGATTGGCGCGAACCTTGGTAGCGCTGCGGACCACTACGGCGTCAAATTCACGCAGAGCGGCACCCAGCTCCTCGGGGGCGTAGAACTGCTCCACTACCTCGTGGCCGTTGGCCTTCAGCTGCTCCAGGGCGGTCTTGTCCATGCCGTCGGTAACCAGAATTCTCATAACGTATCGTCTCCTCAATTAAACGGTATTCATACTTTTTCTTGCAAGAAAAAGTATCAAAAAGAACTTTTTGTGCGAAACGCTGTTTCGCTTATAGCTTTCCTAAGTGAGACAAATCACAGTGGAGATGACCTCGGCGAAACGGAGTTTCGCCGCAATGTTTTTCTGTTGCCTCTTTTCTTTGTTCACAAAGAAAAGAGGGCGTACTCCCGTACAGGCTCAGGCGTTCTCGGCCTCGAACTTCTTCAGGAACTCCACCAGGGCTTCTACGCCGTCCTTGGGCATGGCGTTGTAGATACTGGCGCGCAGGCCGCCTACGCTCTTGTGGCCCTTCAGGTTGTCGTAACCGGCAGCCTTGGTGGCGGCCACTACCTTGGCGTCCATCTCGGCATCGCCGGTGACGAAGGGGACGTTCATCAGGGAGCGGAACTCCTTGTCCACGGTGCCCTTGAAGAGCTTGGAGCTGTCCAGGAAGTCGTACATGACCTTGGCCTTTTCGATGTTGATCTTCTCCATGGCCTCCAGGCCGCCCAGGCTCTTGAGGTACTTGAATACCTTGCCGCAGCAGTAGATGGCCCAGCAGTTGGGGGTGTTGTACATGGAATCGTTGTCGGCGTGGGTCTTATAGCTCATGTACAGAGGAACCTTGGGGTCCAGATCCTCGCGGATCAGATCCTCCCGCATGATGACGATGACCATGCCGGCGGGACCTACGTTCTTCTGCACACCGGCATAAATGAGGCCGTAGTCAGAGACGTTGCAGGGACGGGAGAGGAACATAGAGCTCTGATCGCTGACCAGAACATGGCCCTTGGTGTTGGGCAGCTTGGGCCAGGTCACGCCGTGAATGGTCTCGTTCTCGCAGATGTAGACGTAATCAGCATTCTCGGGGATGTCCAGATCGCTGCAGTCGGGGATGTAGCTGTAGTTGCGGTCCTTGCTGGAGGCCACCACATGGACGTCGCCGTACTTCTTGGCTTCGGCAATGGCCTTCTTGGACCAGGCGCCGGTCTCCACGTAGCAGGCCACGCCGTTCTTCATCAGGTTCATGGGGATCATGGCGAACTGCAGGGTAGCGCCGCCCTGGATGAACATAACCTTGTAATTGTCAGGGATTCCCATCAGGTCACGGAGATCCTGTTCGGCCTCGTCGATGATCTGCTGGAACACCTTGGACCGGTGACTCATCTCCATTACGCACATACCGGAACCACGGTAGTTCATCATCTCATCGCGGATCTCCTCCAGGACAGGCTCGGGCATAGTGGCAGGGCCGGCAGAAAAGTTATATACGCGGTCGTACTTCATCGTTTTTTCCTCCTCAATCGTTGGGAATAGAAAAACTTTTCCCATATGGCTCCAGTATAGTATAAATCGATAAAATAATCAACAGCATTTTAAAATAATTTAGAGCACCTAACAAAAAGTTTGGTAAGGGAAAAGTTGTTGAGGCAAAAATGGGGGTTCTGCAAGGGATAGTCAGTTTGCCGTAAAGAAATATTAAGATTCCATTGTTGAAAAATAGAAATTTCTCAGCTATACTTACTACGAATGTCTAAAACAGGAGGGACAGAAATGAGACCAGACGGCCGCAGGGCAAAAGGATTGACCGCCATCGAGCAGGCCATTCCCCATATTATGCCAAAGCGCGTAGATGCGCAGAACTATGTTACGGAATATGTAGATGAGGAAGTCATCAAGGACTATATCCGGCGGGTACGGCGGGAAAAGGGAATCCGGCTCACCCGGATGTCCGTTGTGATCGCGGCGTATTATCTGGCTTCTCTCCAACATCCCTATATCAACCGTTTTGTTATGAACAGCCGGGTATATGACCGGAACCATTTCTGCGTCAGCTTTGTCATGCTGAAAAAGCGGGCGGACGGCACGCCGGATGAGACGACAGTAAAGATCTTCATGACGCCGGAGGATGATATCTTCTCTATCAACCAGCGGATCAACGATACCATTGAAAAGAACAGCGAGCCTAAGCACAACAACAATACCGATAAGTTTGCCAGCTTTATGTTCTCTCTGCCGGTGCTGCCCTATTTGGTGATGGCTCTGGTGCGCCTGCTGGATCGGTGCGGTCTGCTGCCCAGGGCGTTTATCGATCTGAGCCCCTTCCACACCAGTATGTTTATTACGAACCTGGCGTCCATCAATACCACCCATATTTTTCACCATGTTTATGAGTTCGGTACCACCAGCGTTTTCCTCAGTGTAGGAAAATCCATCCCCAACTATCTGGCCGGTGATCTGGAAAAGAAACTCATGCCTATCAGTGTGGTCATGGATGAGCGGATCTGCACCGGACATGACTATGCTCTGTTCAACAAGACTCTCCAGCGGTTTTTGAAAAACCCGGAGCTTTTGGAGAAAGGGAAAGAGGCAGTGTCAGAGCAGGCAGCGATGGTTTGATCCGGTAAAAAGAGAGCCGTTGAGTGCAAAAGGGCCGCGGAACGAGTGTTCCGCGGCCCTTTTTCTTACACTTAAGACTAGGCTGTCCTACATTATTTCAAAAGATAATTTCTGACCAAAATTTGCAGGAGCTCATCCCGGTCGATCTTGCGGATCAAAGTCCGGGCTTGATTGTGATTGGTGATATAGGTGGGGTCCTCAGACAAGATATACCCTACGATCTGGTTAATGGGGTTATACCCTTTTTCCTCCAACGCCCGGTATACGGTCAGCATGATACGGTGAATTTCTGCATCTTGTTCACCGGAAAAATCAAACTTGCGGGTGTAATCGTCCACTCCTGCACCACCTTTCCAAACTTCTGCCCTATAGTATACTCATTTTTCTGCTGGCTGTAAAGAGAAAAAGTTCGAATGTTACAGAGATGTAATATTCGACAGATTTATCCTGATACAGCGTAAAACGAGATACAGGAGCAGGAAACCGGCCATCCAAGGAAGCATGGAGGGAGTGAACTGCCCGAATGGCAAATAAATGGAGGAAACGGTGTCTGTTACCAGGATTTCCCCGCTGTGGACAGACCAGGAGGCACTGCGGTCGGCCAGCCGCCACAGGGTGGCCGACGATGCCAGAAGCAGGGCCAGAGCCAGAGGGACAGCCCGTCGTTCCTTCTGCCACAGGATGAGACAACAGGCAAGGCAGCAGAGGGCTGTCAGCAGGACATATACCAGATCCTGATACCGATAGAGCCACTCCGGCACATAGCAGGTGCGGTAGACGACCCAGAACAGCAGGAACAGCAGAGCAAAAACGCAGGGGAGGATGTTCCGGAAGGAGAGGTGAGGGTTCCAGGACAGCTGGGGCCGCCGGCCGGTGGAAACCATGTGGATGATCCGGCCGGTCAGAGCGGTGAGCAGGGCGGCCACCAGAATTTGAATGCCAATAAGGAGGGCCGCAGTCAGCGTAAGCCCAGACAACGGGTTGGAAAGATCAGATGAGAGCTGTATATCGCTGAGGGAGATTTGCATGGTCAGTATCGATCCTACCGAAACGATGAGCCCGCAGCAGGCAAAGTTGACAAAGAAGTTCATGGTCAGATTGGCCAGGCGGAACCAGCGGCTGTGATAGGTGTAGCGGTTTTGCAGGTATACGCCATAAGCCATGGTACCTATATACAGAAGATAACAGACCAGGGTGGGCATGAAGAGATCCAGCAGGAAAAACAGGATGCCTCCGCCAATAGCGAAAGCAAAGCTCAGCAGATTTTGCCAGTCGGCAGTGCCCAGTGTACGGATAGGGGGTTCATCGCACAGCAGGTCATCTACTGTCACATCCAGCGCCCTGGCCAGAGGAGCCAGCAGGGCAATGTCCGGGTAGCCGCCGCCGCTCTCCCACCGGGAAACAGACTTGTTGGATACCCCCAGCTGATCGGCTAGTTCCTGCTGGGTCAGATTTTTGGCTTTTCGGAAGCGCTTGAGGCGCTCGGCAAATTCCATCTCGGTCATAGTAGACATCCTCCTTTTTGAGGGGAATTGGGGGAGACTGGCCGGTTTCCTTGCCTGTAGTATAGTGGAAAACACCTCTCGTGAACACCCCGAGGTACTGGAATTTTGTCCCGGAGAGCGGGAATGGAGAAAAATCGGCCTGTACCGGGATTGTTCCGGTACAGGCCGAAAGTGTTCGCTGTAAAATTTCCTGGGAAATGGAGATCAGCGCAGGACTGCGCCCAGATCGGAGGCCAGGGTATCCAGGATGCTCTTCACATCTGCATCAGCTTCCTCGCTGGTGAGGGAGCGGTCGTCAGCGCGGAGGACCAGGCTGAATGCCACGGACTTCTTGCCCTCAGCCACGCCCTTGCCGCGGTAGATATCAAAGAGAGTGACTTCCTTGAGCAGACCCTTGGCGCCCTTGCGGATGCATGCCTCCAGCGCGCCCACAGTGACGGCCTCGTCGCAGACCACAGCGATGTCCCGGGCCACAGAGGGGAACTTGGGCAGGGGGACATACTCGGGATCGGGACCACGGGAGGACAGCAGCTGAGTGAAGTCCAGCTCTGCGCAGTAGAGCTCCGCGTCTACGCCGTAGTTCTGTGCAACCAGGGGATGGATCTGGCCCAGTACGCCGACTCTGCGGCTTCCCACGTATACATCGGCGCAGCGGCCGGGGTGATAGGAGGGGTTGGGTGTGCAGGGCTTTTCGAAGGTAATGTCGGTGGCCCGGATATCCTTAAGGATGGCTTCCACTGCCCCCTTCAGGGTGAAGAAGTCCATATCCTCGCCGTAGGCACCCATGGAGAGCACCTTGTTCTCCGCTGCCAGACCGTCGTCACCGCCGGGGAGGTAGATGCGTCCCACCTCATAGAGACGGGCGCTCTTGTTGCGGTAGTTGTAGTTCCGGGTCAGGATCTCCAGCATGGAGGGCAGGGTGGTGGTACGCATGATAGAGGTGTCCTCGCCCAGGGGGTTGAGGATCTTGAAGGACTGCCGGCGGGAATCATCCTGGTTCCAGCGGATCTTGTCGTAGCAGGTGGGAGAGATGAAGGAGTAGGTGATGATCTCATCATAGCCAAGGCTGCGGCACATGGCACCCAGCTGGCGCTCCAGCTTCTCCTGCTCAGAGTAACCGCCCAGGGTGGTCTGGCCCCGCATGAGGGTGGTGGGAATGTTGTTGTAGCCGTAGAAACGGGCCACTTCCTCGGCCAGATCGGCCATCCGCTGTACGTCGCCGCGCCAGGAGGGCACAGTGACCTGATCGCCGTCCACCTGGAAGTCCAGCTTGCGCAGGATACGGACCATCTCGTCAGCGGCTACATCAGTACCCAGCAGGGTGTTGATCTTTTCCGGCTCGAGGGTCAGGACGGTGGGCTGGGGGACATGGTTGAGAATGTCGATGACGCCATCCACCACCTCGCCGGCGCCCAGCATTTCTACCAGCTCACAGGCGCGGTTGACGGCGGGCAGGGTGTTCAGGGGATCAAGGCCCTTTTCAAACTTGGCGCTGGCCTCGGTACGCATGCCCAGGGCCAGGGCGGCCTTACGGATGCAGGTGCCGTCGAAGTTGGCGGATTCGAACACCACATCCACTGTGTCGTCCACGATCTCGCTGTTTTCGCCGCCCATGATGCCGGCCAGACCTACCGCCCGGGTATCGTCGGCGATGACCAGCATATTGTGAGTGAGCTTGCGGACATTGCCGTCCAGGGTGGTCAGCTCCTCACCGTCAGCGGCCCGGCGGACAATGATCTTGCCGTCTTTTACATAGCGGTAGTCAAAAGCGTGCATGGGCTGGCCGTATTCCAGCATAACATAGTTTGTGATGTCCACGATGTTGTTGATAGGCCGCACACCCATGGCGCGCAGCCGCTCCCGCATCCACTTGGGGGAGGGGGCGATCTTCACATTGCGGACCATACGGGCGGTATACCGGGGGCACAGCTCCGGGTCCGGGGTCTCCACGTCCAGAAGATCGCAGAGAACACCCTGGGCGCCGCCCTTCACCACCGGCTCGTGGAGGCGCAACTCCGTGTCGAAAGTGGCGGCAGCTTCCCGGGCCAGGCCGATGACGCTGAGACAGTCGGGACGATTGGGGGTGATCTCAAATTCCACCACATGGTCGTCAAGTCCCACGGCGGTGCGGATATCCTGTCCCACAGTGAGGCCGGTCAGCTCCGGGTCGTCGGAAAGAATCCAGATACCATCCTCGTAGGCGGCGGGGAAATCCCGCTGCTCCAGTCCCAGCTCCTTGAAGGAGCAGAGCATACCGTTGGACACCTCACCCCGGAGCTTGCCCTTCTCAATCTTCACCCCGCCGGGCAGGGTGGATTTGTGGAGGGCCACCGGTACCAGGTCGCCCTGCTTGACATTCTGAGCGCCGGTAACGATCTGGATGGGGGCGTCCTCACCCACCTCTACCTGGCAGACCCACATATGGTCGCTGTTTTCGTGGCGCTTGATCTCAGCCACCCGGCCCACGACCACGCGGCTGATCTCCGCACCCTGCTCCTCCGTGGTCTCCACCTTGGAGCCGGAGAGGGTCATAGCCTCCGCGAATTCCTTATCATTGGCCTCTACTGTGACAAATTCACTGAGCCATTTTCTGCTTAAATTCATTGGTCAATTCCCCCTCTCTTAAAACTGCTCCAGGAAGCGGACATCGTTTTCAAAGATCAGCCGCAGGTCGGCGATCTTGAAGCGGCGCATGGCGGTACGCTCCAGGCCGATGCCGAAGGCCCAGCCGCTGTACACGTTGGGATCGATGCCGCTCATCTCCAGCACACGGGGGTGGATCATTCCCGCGCCCAGCAGTTCGATCCAGCCCTCGCCCTTGCAGGTGGGGCAGCCTACGCCGCCGCACTTGTGGCACTGGACGTCCATCTCGCAGGAGGGCTCGGTGAAGGGGAAGTGGTGGGGACGGAACCGGGTCTTGGTTCCCTTGCCGTAGAGCTGCTCCACCACGGTGTTGAGGGTGCCTTTCAGATCCGCCATGGTAACGTTCTTATCGATGACCATGCCTTCCACCTGGTGGAACATGGGGGAGTGGGTGGCGTCCACCTCGTCCTTGCGGTACACCCGGCCGGGGGCAATGATGCGGATGGGCAGGGGCATAGTCTCCATGGCGCGGACCTGCATGGGGCTGGTCTGGCTGCGGAGCATCACCCGGCTGTCCTCATCAAAATAGAAGGTATCGCTCCAATCCCGGGAAGGATGGCCCTCCTCGGCGTTGAGCTTGTCAAAGTTGTAGGAGGCCAGCTCGATCTCCGGGCCGTCCAGTACAGTAAAGCCCATGCCGATGAAGATCTCCTTGATCTCATCCAGGGCGATATACATGGGGTGACGATGCCCCAGTTTCACGTTCTTGCCGGGAATGGTCACGTCCAGGGCCTCGGCTTCCAGCCGCTTTTCCAGGGCGGCGGCTTCCAGAGCCTTACCACGCTCCTCGAGGGCCTGCTCCAGGGTAGCACGGACCTCGTTGGCCAGCTGACCCATGACCGGGCGCTCCTCAGGAGAGAGCTTGCCCATCATCTTCAGTACGGCGGTGAGTTCTCCCTTTTTGCCCAGGTACTGGACCCGCAGAGCGTCCAGCTGAGCGCTGTCCTCTGCCGCGGCAAAGGCGGCCAGAGCCTGGGCGCGAATCGCTGCTAATTGTTCTTTCATGTGTAACACTCCTTTTTAGGATGTTGATCAAACTGAGGCGGAGGAAAATAAAAAGCCCTCCGTCCACAAACTTGGGACGAAAGGCAAGCCTTCCGCGGTACCACCCGCATTCGTACATAATTATAATGTACGCACTTTTGCCCCTGATAACGGCGGGGGATGCCGTCCCCATCTCTGGGGCCGCTCCCGGGCGAACCAAGCGACACAGCTCAGGCAGGCTTTCAGCCGGCGGCCTGCCCTCTCTTAGAACTGCAAACACGCTATTTTCCCGTTCAACGCACTGTAATCATCATTTATATCACAAAAGGGTGGTGATGGCAAGGGGGAAAGCAAAAAAAGGAGAAATTCAGTCGGATGCCAGGTCTTTGACCGCCTCTGGGGGCCTGCCGTTCGCAGGCGGTTAAAAGGAAAACCTGTGATTTCTGTGCTTGGATAGAAAGAGATGAAAATTTCTAATTCTCTGATTTTTCAGCTTCTTTCGTCAAAGTATCCAAAAATGAAAGAGATACAAAGCGATAACAGGAAGGTTTTCCCATAAGCTCTTGTGAAAAATGTAGTATTTTGAAAATTCCATCAAAATATCATTGATTCACAGATTGTTTACATTTATAATAAAAGCGACGAGGAAGTCAGCGACCGTGGCGGACTGGCGGAGCCGTCGAACTTATTTTTAGGAGGAAAGGCATATGTTGTTTGAAGCATTGATCGGGCATACCCTGATCGCAGCGGACGACACCTGGGGCCTGCTGGGCGCCATGTGTATTTCCGTGGCCCTTTCAATCTGGTTGGAGCAAAAGTATCGTTGGGCTTCCAAGGTATCCGGCGCCATCATCGCACTGATCCTGGCCATGATCATGGCCAACATCGGCGTCATCCCCGTCCACAGCGTTCTGTACGACGACATCGTCTGGGGCGTCATCTGCCCCATGGGCATCCCCCTGCTGCTGCTGCAGTGCAACCTCAAGAAGATCTGGAAGGAGACCGGCAAGATGCTGGCGGTCTTCCTCTGCGGCTCCCTGGGCACCATGCTGGGCGCGCTGATCGCCTACTTCGCTATCCACGGCTTCTTCGGCAATGACCAGGGCCTGGCCCAGGTGGCCTCCATGATGACCGGCTCCTACATCGGCGGCGGCGTGAACTTCGCCGCTATGGCCAACCAGTACAACACCGACGGCACCCTGGTCTCCGCCGCCACCGTGGCGGATAACCTGCTGATGGCGCTGTACTTCTTCGCCCTCATCGCCTTCGCCGGCATGCGCTTCTTCCGCAAGCACTTCACCCACCCCCACATCGACGAGGTGGCCAGCTCCGCCAGCCTGGACAGCGCCAAGACCCAGGCGGCCTCCTTCTGGGGCCCCAAGGAGATCTCCCTGCGGGACATCGCCATGGACCTGGCCTACGCCATCGCCGTGGTGTGGGTCTCCACCCTTATCGGCGGCCTCTTCAGCCCCCTGGCGGTGGAGGGCGTGCCCTCTACTGCCGGCGAGATCGTCAAGGACTTCATCGGCCAGTTCCTGGGCAGCCAGTACGTGTGGATCTCCACCATCTCCATGATCGTGGCCACCTTCTTTGACAAGCCCGCCTCCAAGCTCCACGGCACCCAGGAGGTCGGCACCTACCTCATCTACCTCTTCCTGTTCGTCATCGGTGTTCCCGCCAACATCTACACCGTCGTCACCGAGGCTCCGCTGCTGCTGGTGCTGTGCTTCATCATGGTCGTGGTGAACATGCTCTTCTGCTTCGGCGCCGCCAAGATCTTCAAGGCGGACCTGGAGGACGCTATCCTGGCCTCCAACGCCAACATCGGCGGCCCCACCACCGCTGCCGGCATGGGTATCTCCCAGGGCTGGACCAAGCTGGTGGGCCCGGCCCTGCTGGTGGGCGTGCTGGGCTACGTCATCGGCAACTACGCCGGTACCATCATCGGTATCGTTCTGGGCGCCTGATCCACTACTTGTTCCTAAGGCATGGGGAACGCCCTGCGGGGCGTTCCCCATTATAGATACCGGAGATTTCTCCGACTTTGTACCCTGAGTGTCGTTTTTTGCCGAATGCAAAAAGCTGCAGCAACAACATAGAAATTCACCCTTTCACGTGCGGATTTCTGGATGGAAGAAGAAAGGAGCGGTTTATGAACCAAAGCACGATGTGTGTGCCGAAAGCCCGCCAGCTGCCCGAAGGATTTGTTTATCTGGACGAGCTGATCGAGGACTGCATCATCGACGCCAAATACGCCGGAACGGATAACTTTATGGGCCGGCCTGCCGATGGCTATGAGCAGCCGTTGGTGGTAGCCAGCCGGGAAGTAGCGGAAGGCTGCGTCAAGGCGGCAGAGATCCTGCGCAAGCAGGGATATCTGCTGAAGGTATTTGACGCCTACCGCCCCCAGCGGGCGGTGGATGACTTCTGCCGCTGGGGCGAGGATGCCTCTGACCAGCGCCGCAAGCCCATCCAGTTCCCTGAGATCGAGAAGCTGAAGATGTTTGATGAAGGGTACATTGCCCGCAAGTCCACCCATACCCGGGGCTGCTCGGTGGACCTGACCATCGTGGATATGAAAACCCACCAGGAGCTGGATATGGGTTCTATCTTTGACTACATGGATCCCCGCAGCTGGCCTGACAGCCCGGAGGTTACGCCGGAACAGCGGAAGAACCGCTATATTCTGCGGGATGCCATGCTGGCCAGCGGCTTTGAGCCTTTTGAGTATGAATGGTGGCACTTTGCTGTGGAGCCGGAGCCCTATCCGGACACCTATTTTGATTTCCCCATCCGCTGATACGATTTGATGACAAAACCCCGGCAGCTCTGAAAGCTGCCGGGGTTTTTGCTTTTCCTGCAGAACAAGACGGGGACTAGAAAAAAGTGGGAGTCATAGCCCAGACGGAGACGCAGTCCTCTTTGTCGTTGTTAAGGTATTTGTGGGGGATGGTGCTGCGGAAATAGATGCTGTCTCCTTCGTTGAGCCGGTATTCCTTTCCATCCAGGAGCAGGGTGAGCGTACCCTTGACCACAAAACCGCACTCCTCCCCCTCGTGCGTGACCATCTCATGAGAGTAGGATTCGCCGCCCTTCAGGGTCACCCGGACCAGATCCAGAATGTGCCCCAGACGGCTGGAGGTAAAGAGCTCATATATACCATGGCCCTGGTCGGTTATCATTTTCTTGTGCTCTCCCCGGCGGGTGATGGTAGCTGTCCGGGCATTGTCGCTTTCAAAAAAGTAGTTGATGTCCGTACCGAGAGCCTGGGCGATGCGGTAAAGGTTGACGACAGAAGGCACTACCAGATCACGCTCGATCTGGCTGATAAGACCGGTGCTGACGCCGCTTTTTTCTGCCAGCTCTGTAATACTCAGCCCTTTGGTCTTACGCAGCTCCTTCAGCCGTGCGCCTATGGGAAATTCCATATATTGCCCTCCTTTTCCGCTGAATTCTGCATCGAAATATTCTATAAATGTAGTTTACCCGAAAAAAACCGAGCGGTCAACCCATAGTGTAAAAAATTCAGGCGGAGACCCCTCTGGATACTCGACAAACGGCATGGCCTGTGATAGGATAATCACAAAAAGGAGGGGAGGCGGTTCCCTTGGAGACAGTGACCGCCAGGCTGGCCCGGCGCCTTCTTCCGACCCGCCGGGCAGATGGACACAAAGGCACGTTCGGCCGGATCTATGTAGTGGCAGGGGACGTGGGCTACACCGGTGCGCCGGTGTATGCTGCCGAGGCCGCTGCCCGTACTGGCAGCGGTTTGGTGTTTGTGGGCGTACCCCAGGCGGTATATCCCATTGTGGCTGCCCGCTGTGCCACGGCTATGGCGCAGCCCCTGCCGGAGGACAGGGAGGTGCTGCTGGAGCGGCTTAAAGGCTGCGACGCAGTGGTGCTGGGGCCAGGCCTGGGGCGTTCCCGGGCTGCGGAGGAGCTGGTGCTGTTCCTGCTGGAGAAGCTGGAATGTCCGGTGGTTTTGGATGCGGACGGCATAAATGCGGCGGCGGCGCATATAGATGTGCTGAGAGGCCGGCGCTGTCCCACGGTGGTGACGCCCCATGAGGGAGAATTTCTCCGCTTGGGGGGCGATCTTTCCCTGGGACGGGAGGAGGCCGCTCTCACGGCGGCCAGAGAACTGGGGTGCGTGTTGGTGCTGAAGGGACCGGGAACGGTCACGGCGGCGCCTGACGGCAGAGCCCGACGCAATACCACCGGGAACTGCGGTATGGCCAAGGGCGGCAGCGGCGATATCCTCTCGGGGATGATCGCGTCTCTGATCGGTCAGGGGGCGGACCCTTTTGATGCCGCTGCCTGTGCCGTGTGGCTCCACGGCCGCTCCGGAGACCTGTGCCAGCGGCAGATGACAGCCTACGCCATGACACCGCCGGATATGGTGGAGCGGCTGCCGGAGGTATTCCGGGAGCTGCTGGAGAGTGAATTTGAATAAGGAGGAAGGACCCTGTGCGAAAAGCGCTGCTTTTTGCACCAATGCTGATGCTCCTGCTCACCGCCTGCGGCGGCGGAGGGGAGAAAGATGTGGCGGCTTCTCTGCAGCAGCAGTACGCCGCGGTATCCGCAGCCACGTTGGAAGCGGATGTTACCTGCCACTATGAGGGCGAGGAGAGGACCTATACCCTCTTGTGTGCCTATACCCCGGAGAAGAGCAACATCACTGTATTGTCCCCGGAGAATCTGGCGGGGATCTCTGCCACGCTGGAGGGGGAGACCCTGACACTCTCCTATGACGACATCTCCCTGGATGCGGGAAGCTACTCCGCCGCGTCCATCTCGCCAGTGGCGGCATTGCCCAAGCTGATGGCTGCTGCTGCCACAGGCTACCTTACGGAACAGAGCGAGGAGACGGTGTCGGACCGCCCCTGTCTGCGGCTGGCCTTTGACCTGTCGGAGGACGAGGAGACGCTCTACACCACCTGGTTCGATCAGGAGACCCTGCTGCCCCTGCAAAGTGAGATCAGTGCAGACGGCGCGGTAGTTTTTGAGGTTTCCTGGAAGCGTTTTGAGATCACGGAGACGGGCGAAGGGGAGAGCGCTGCCCAGGAGGACAGCAGTGAGACGGCATCCCAGACAACCGAAGAGGATCAAACAGCCGAGGGCTGAGAACCATACAAAAGAAAGAGGATGGAAAACGATATGAACAGTACACTGAGGAGAACTTGGGCGGAGATCGATCTGGACGCTTTGGCCCACAACTATCACGCACTTTGCAAGCAGATGGGGCCTAAGTCCCGTTTCCTGGGTGTGGTGAAGGCAGATGCCTACGGCCACGGCTCTGTCCAGGTGGGACGGACGCTGGAGGAGCTGGGGGCAGGATACCTGGCCATCTCCAATATTGATGAAGCCCGGGAACTGCGTCTGGGCGGCATTACGCTGCCGATCCTGCAGCTGGGCCTGACCCCTGCGGATCAGACTCCGGTGATCCTGGAAAACCATATCACCCAGGCGGTATACAGCGAAAGTGCCGCCGAAGCCTTCTCCCAGGAGGCGGTGCGCTGCGGCGGAAAGATGAAGGCCCATATCAAGATCGACACCGGTATGTCCCGGCTGGGCTTCCAGTGCGATGAGAGCCACTTTGAGGACTCTGTGGCGGCGATCTGCCGGGTGTGTGCTCTGCCGGGCCTGGACGTGGAAGGCATTTTTACCCACTTTGCTGTGTCCGATGAGAGCGAGGCATCCTGCAAGGAGTATACGCTGCTGCAGCACAGCCGCTTTGAGGAGATGATCCGCCGGCTGGAGGAGAAGGGTGTCACCTTCGCTATCCATCACTGTGCCAACAGCGGCGCTACTGTGGGGTATCCTGAGTTTGCCCATGATATGTTCCGCCCCGGCATCGTTACCTACGGCATCGGCGACCAGGCCAGCATCCTGGGCCTCAAGCCGGTGATGACCCTCAAGACTACAGTGGGCGTCATCAAGGACTATGTTCCCGACACCACTGTCAGCTATGGCCGTACCTTTACCACCCATCGGCCCAGCCGCCTGGGCGTACTGCCCATCGGCTACGCCGACGGCTTCCACCGCTGCCTGTCCAATAAGTGGCGGGTATGGACCCCCTATGGAACCGCCCCCATCGTCGGCCGCATCTGCATGGATATGTGCATGATCGATCTGACGGATCTGCCTCAGGTGAAGGAGGGCGACGAGGTGGAGGTATACGGCCCCCACAACAGTGTCAACGATGCGGCCCATCTGGCGGGTACCATCTCCTACGAGCTGACCTGCGCGGTGAGCAAGCGGGTGCCCCGGATCTACTACAAGGGTGGGAAAGAGATCGCCCGTGAGCTGCTGCTCCGGGGCTGATCATCAGCGATTCAGCGCCTCTGCCGGGAACGGCAGAGGCGCTTTTTTGCCCTTGCCGGGGGACGCGGAGGCTGTCTCGCGCATAGAATGATTTGGGGCAGGAAAACCCCGGTATAAATTCCGCGGTGGCGTGGGAGAATGATAGTGGTCCGTCCAGTACGGGCACTTCTTCCGGCGGAGTGTGAACTTTGTGGATACAAGCGTAAAACGCGGCGACATTTATTATGCCGACCTCAGCCCGGTGGTGGGGAGCGAGCAGGGCGGCGTTCGTCCCGTGCTGATCGTTCAGAACGATACAGGAAACCGATACAGCCCCACGGTCATCGCAGCGGCCATCACGTCTCAGACGGGAAAGGCCCGTCTGCCGACGCATATTGAACTTGCGGCGCAAAACTATGGACTTACCCGGGATTCTGTGGTATTATTGGAACAGATCCGCACGCTGGATAAACGGCGCTTACGGGAAAAGATGGGGCGCGTGGACAAGGAACTGATGGACAGAGTAGACGCGGCCATCGCGGTCAGCTTCGGTCTGCACAGCGACAAGCTGGTGTAAATCCCGGCACGGTCTGATCAAGAAACACAGGCCCGCAGAGGAAATGGCCTCTGCGGGCCTGTCAGAAAGAGCCTACATAAGAGGAGTAAAGTGATCCATGAAGAGAAGAAAACTGCGTACAGCCCTTTGCGTGATGCTGGTGGGAACGGTCCTGGCTGCTTTTGTGGCCATTGCGGCAGAGGCGGGGTCCCAGGGTGATCCCCTGGTGACGCTCAGCTACCTGAATGATACGTTCCTGGGCCAGTTTTTGGGCAAGGTAGACACCAAGATCGCGGAACGGGACAAGACCCTTCAGCAGGAGCTGGAGCAGCGGATCGACCAGGCGGAGCAGGAGATCCTGAGCCAGGTCAACGGGCAGGGTACGACCACCACCGGAACGGCCACATCCTACCGGGAGGTGACGCTGTCTGCCGGACAGGTGCTGAATGGTTCCGCCGGCTGTGAGGTGATGCTCCGCAGCGGTTCCGCCGTCTGTGTGTCGGATGGGAAGAGTACCCCCGGCCTGGTGGATATCACCGGGGGCGGCACCATCAATGACGGCAGCGCCCTGCAGCAGAATCATCTCTATACCATGACCGCCAATCGGGGGGTAAAGGCATCCGAGGCGGTAACGCTGCTGGTCCGGGGCAGCTACACCATAGGCTGAGCGCCGATAAACACATATTCAGGTCCCTCTCCGCATATGCTGGCGGAGAGGGACCTGTTTTATTGGCAAAGAAAGGGGCGGGCTGCAGTGGAAACGATCCGGCTTTTCTGTAGGGGCGAGCCTCGGGGCGATGTTACCCTTGGCCCGGGAGATGGGCGCAGAGAGGTGCGGGCGTCCATGGCCGATCCGGGGGACGGCCTGTATCGGGCGTTCCTGATCGGGGAGCGGGGCGAACTGCCGCTGGGGGTCATGGAGCCGGCAGGGGGACAGCTGTCCCTGTGCCGCAGGATCTATGCCCGGGACATCGCTGCTTTGGGGCGCCTGCAGCGGGGAGAGGCGAAGCTGTCCTTCCGGTTCAATGAGGCTGTGTGGCAGGAGACAGGGGCCCCTGGTCATTTCCTGGAAGCGCCGGAACTGCGGAGACGGCTGGAGAGGGTGAAGCACGCCTGGAAACGCAGAGAAGGGGATCGGCTGCTGCTGGCGATCCCTCTGGAAAAAGGAGAGCCTTTTCCCCTGGAACTTCTGTTTTGCCTGGCCAGAGTGATGACGGTAGAGGGTCGGCTGTGCGCGGTTTATGCCTTTGATCAGAAGGGACGGCCTGTTTCTCCCTGACAGCTAGGAAAAAATGTCAAATTCTTCTATCATTTTTTTCTTTCCTGTGTTACAATGGGCAAAAAAAGAGAGGCATAGACTTCTCTTCCGGCGGCGGATACGCCGCTGAGATCACCGGGAGGATTCCACAGATGAAATGTCCATATTGCGGCTATAAGGAGAGCAAGGTGGTGGACAGCCGTCCCGCCGACGAGGGGAACAGCATCCGCCGCCGCCGGGAGTGCCTGGCCTGTGAGAAGCGCTTTACCACCTATGAGACCATGGAGTCGCTGCCTATGGTCGTCATCAAGAAAGACGGCAGCCGTCAGAGCTTTGACCGCAACAAGGTCCTCAGCAGTATGCTGCGGGCCTGTGAGAAGCGCACGGTGCCTCTGGCCAAGCTGGAGCAAATGACCGATGAGATCGAACAGAGCCTCCAGAACAACCTGGAGCGGGAGATCACCACGGATATGGTGGGTGAGCAGGTGATGGAGAAGCTGCGGGAGGTGGATGAAGTGGCCTATGTCCGCTTTGCCTCTGTGTATCGCCAGTTCAAGGATATCCACACCTTCATGGAGGAGCTGACCAAGCTTCTGGAGGAGAAAAAGTAGACTACGGGAGGAAAGCTGCCCGCAGACCTGCCTGCGTACGGCAGAAGATGGCCCAGCGGCATCTTCTGCCGTACGGGCTTTTTAGGGCCTGATGACGAAATGTTCCTGTTGCGCCGGTTTGAGGGGTATGGTATACTGGCTGCAGATGGAGAAAACTGTCACAAAATGTTTTTAATGCTCACCGACTGGGTCTCGGCCAGCACTTTGAGCTGCGTGGTCAGCAGAGTGAGCTGACAGCGAAATTCCTGGGCGTCCTGCTGGAAGCACGCCTCTGAGGCGGCGGCAAAGAGGGCCTCGGCCTCGTTGAGCTCGCTGTGTTCGATGATCGTGTGGAGAAATGTCTTGCTGCGTTCCCAGTGCTCTTCTGCCTGGGACAGCAGTTTGGAAGCCTGGGGCCAATCTTCCTCTTCGACGGCGGCGGCAGCCTGGTCCAAGAGCTGCTCCCAGGTATCCGCCTGCTGCTGTACATAGCTGCCGGCCCACAGGGAGAAAGCCAGGATGACCGCTATGGCTCCCAGAGGGAGAACGAGTACCTTCATGCCGGACCCTCCTTGGTGACACATACCACAGCTCCTGCCTCATCCACTGTCATGAGGAACACCTGCTTGGGTGAGGTGAGACGGCGCTTTTTCAGCTGCCCCTGCAGCCAGGACAGATCCCGTCCGCAGGTGCGCAGATTGTCGGTCAGGATATGGCCGTCGTTGACCACCAGCACCGGCAGTGTCACATCCTCCTGCACCTCGATCCCGGCGGACTGGGGAGTGAGGGGGGCAGTGCGGGTATAGGGCAGAACGGAGACCTGTCCGCTGGTCTCCAGGATAGCGTATTTCACTCCATCAAGACTGCTGTAACCCTGGGTGCGCAGCTGTTCGTACAGCTCATCCACGGTGAAGCGGGTCTTTGCCATGTTTGCCTGGAGGATCTTGCCGTCCTGGATGATGACAGTAGGCCGTCCGCAGACCAAAGAACGGAAGCGGATGGATTTCAGGCTGAAATAGCTGACCAGCATGGAGAGAGACAAAAGGACGATGATGGGGAACACCCCGTTGACCAGAGGAATTCCGAAGTCCTGCATGGGGACGGAGGCCAGATCTGATATGATCAGAGTCAGCACCAGATCCCCGGGCTCCAGCTCTCCGATCTGCCGCTTGCCCATGAGGCGCAGACCGGCGATAATGAGCAGATAGAGGATCACCGTGCGGAAAAAAGCGGTAATCATGGGTGCACTTCCTTTCTTCGCCAGTATGTGCGGGAAGGGGAGAGAATATGTAAAGGGAGCCAGAGGGGCTCCGCAGAAAAGAGACATTATCAGGATAACAGCCGCATAGCGGTTGCTATAGCATCGCAGAGAGAAAGGAGGACTACAGGCAGAGCCTGTCATAAGCGCCAGTGCCCGTACGGCCAGCAGGAGAGACAGAAGCTTCTTCCCGGTGCTGGTACGGGACGACGAGGTGAGGGGAGTATCGAAGTTTTCGGCGGATGCCCCTCCGTGCCGCTCCGGGTGCGCACACAGCCGGCAAATATACGGGTGACCGTAGAACAAAGGGGCTGTGACCGGGGAACGAGCGACAAATGGCTGCGAGTTTGTCCTCTTGATCGCATCAAATAGGTTGAGCGCTGCCTGCGCCGGCAGATCCGGTACGGGTGTAGTTTGCTGCGGCTTGGCGGCGCCCATACAGGAATGACATCAGGAGGAATAATTTTATGTGTGGAATCGTTGGATATGTAGGGCAGGAACAGGCGGCGCCCATTCTGCTGGATGGTTTGAGCCGTTTGGAATACCGCGGATACGATTCAGCTGGTGTGGCGGTGTACTCCCAGCGGGATCAGAGCCTGTCTGTATATAAGTCCAAAGGACGGCTGCAGGTCCTCAGCGACATGCTCCAGGGAGGAGCTGCGGTGGAAGGTACCATCGGTGTGGGCCATACCCGGTGGGCTACCCACGGCGCACCGTCCGACGTCAACAGCCACCCCCAGGTCAGCCGCAGCGGCCGCATCGCTGTGGTACACAACGGCATTATTGAAAATTATGCGGAACTGAAAGCCTTCCTGCAGGACCAGGGGGTGCCCTTTACTTCGGAGACGGATACCGAAGTGGTGGCCCAACTGATCGAGTATTTCTGTGAGACGGACAAAGTAGGCGTTTTGGAGGCAGTGGGCCGGGTGATGCGGCGTATCCAGGGAGCGTATGCTCTGGGCATCATCTGCGCCGACGAGCCGGATCAGCTCATTGCCGTACGCAAGGACAGTCCCCTGATCCTTGGCTATGGTAAGGGCTGCAACTTCCTGGCCAGTGATGTTACGGCCATTATCCGCCATACCCGCGAAGTGGGCTATATGGATGACGGCGAGGTGGCGGTACTGACCAAGGACGGTATCCAGTGCTATAACCACCTGATGCAGCCGGTGGAGAAAGAGATCTCCCATGTGGATTGGGAGGTAGATGCAGCGGAAAAGGGCGGCTATGAGCACTTCATGTTCAAGGAGATCATGGAGCAGCCGGAGGCTATGCGCCGGGCGATCTTCCCCCGCATTCGTGACGGCGAGGTGTTCCTGGAGGACTTCCAGCTGACGGAGGAATATCTGCGCAGTGTGCATAAGCTTTATATCGTGGCCTGTGGATCGTCCTACCATGTGGGGATGATCGGAAAGTATAACCTGGAGCGGATCCTGCGCATTCCTGTGGAAGTGGCGCTGGCCTCCGAATTCCGGTATATGGACCCCATTGTGGATAACAGGACGCTGGTCATTGTGATCAGCCAGTCGGGAGAGACGCTGGATACCATGGCGGCACTGCGGGAAGCCAAGCGGCTGGGGGCCACTATCCTCTCCATTGTCAATGTGGTGGGTTCCTCCATCGCCCGGGAGTCCGACCAAGTGCTCTATACCTGGGCAGGACCGGAGATCGCCGTAGCTACCACGAAGGCTTATTCCACCCAGCTGGCTGTTTTGAATCTGCTGGGGCTGTACCTGGCCCGTCTGCTGGGCACCATGCCGGTGGAGGAATACCACCGTGTGCTGGAAGAGATGCTGCTGCTGCCGGCGAAGATGGAGGAGATCCTCTCCGACAAGGACGATATCCAGTACTATGCCAGCCAGTACTTCAACCACAACAGCGTATTTTTCATTGGGCGTAACGTAGATTATGCCCTGGGACTGGAGGGCTCCCTGAAGCTCAAGGAGATCTCCTATATCCACTCCGAGGCCTATGCCTCCGGCGAACTCAAGCACGGCACCATCAGTCTGATCGAGGAAGGTACTCTGGTGGTGGCCCTGGGGACCTATGCCAAGCTCTTTGAGAAGGCCATGAGCAATATCGTGGAGGTAAAGGCCAGGGGCGGCGATGTGCTGGCACTGACCACCCGGGAGCATGGGGAGGAGATGGGAAAGACCGCCAACGGCGTTATCACCATCCCGGAGACCCATCCGCTGCTGCTGCCCTCCCTGGGCGTGGTGCCCCTGCAGCTGTTTGCCTACTATGTAGCATTGATGCGGGGCTGTGATATTGATAAGCCGCGGAATCTGGCAAAATCGGTAACGGTGGAGTAAAGAGATTCGCGCCGAGTGGCGCGCACAAGCGTTTTGCCAACAGCAAAACCTTGGCGCAGGGCGGATTCACTCCGCCCGAGCAGTGAAACAGCAAGGGGCCCCGGCGGCAGGGCCGGTGGGGTGGCATTGATGCGGGGCTGTGACATTGATAAGCCGCGGAATCTGGCGAAATCGGTAACGGTGGAGTAACCTGCTGGTGCAACAAGGCCGGGTGCATGAAAATGCACCCGGCCTTAAAACATTCTTAAAAAGAAATAAAACAAATGCTATGCGGAAAAGATGCAAAAATGATGCACAGAAAGCTACAATAAAAACAGTTATGGAGGAACTTTCCACCCGCTTATTCCGTCTTTGCCAATAGAGAAAAGGAGAGGATGGCGTTCCATCCAAGCTTTGTCCTGCTGGAAGGGCTTTCTGCGAGGAACCTGGCATATCCGACTGTATAAAAAACAGAAGGAAGCTGGGAAACAGCGACAAAAACAAGGAGGATACATTATGAAGGTGTATGGGAAGAAAGTAACGGCGTTGCTGCTGGCGCTGTGTATGGTGCTGGGGCTGGCAGCCTGCGGAAACGGCGGGGATGATACCAGCCAGCTCAGCGGAACCATTTATATGCCCGAGTATATTGATTTCAACCTGGATGCGGAGTACATAAACAGCGGTTATTGTGATGGCCAGAATGTCTATGTGATCGCGGAGATCCGCACGGAGACCGAGCCCTATGTGGACCCGGATACCGGTGAATCCTTTCCCAATTATGAGTATACCACCGGAATCTACCGTATCCCCCTGGATGGCGGAGAGCCGGTGAAGCTGGAGAATTTTGAATCCACTCCCATTCCTGAGGGCGTGGAGGGCAGCTCCAATATCAGCAATATCCGCGGCGGCGAGGACGGCACTCTCTGGGTGACGGAGGATGTGTATACCACCACCTTTGAACTGCCTGCTGATTTTGACCCCAACACCGACGATAAGTGGAATTATCCTTCTGAGAGCACCAATTCCCAGATCCTTCGCCAGTTGGATTCCACCGGCAATGAGCTCTCCAGAATCGATACTTCCGGTATGCAGGAAAAGCTGGGAGCGGACTATATCAGCAGCATGGTCATGGACCCGGAAGGTTATTTTTACACCACTGTCCAGACCTTTGGGGAAACCACCAGCGAAAACAAAGTCGTAGTGCTGGATAAGGATCAGAACGTCCTTTTCACCATTGAGGAAGAAAACCTGTGGGGACAGCTGACCCTGCTGGGCGACGGTACTGTCGGCATGAGTGTTTGGAGCGAGGAAGGCGGCCAGGTGCTCCGTACCATCGATAAGGCGGCCAAGGGCTGGGGCGCTGAGTATCCTCTGCCTCCCAACGGCGGCAATATCTATACCGGCAGCCAGAAGTACATCTTCTATTATGATAATGGCGATTCCCTGTACGGCTTCAATAAGGAGACCAAGGCCGGGGAGAAGATCCTCAGCTGGAGCGCGGCCAACATCAACAAGGATGAGCTCATGTTCTTTACCTTCCTGGAGGATGGCCGGATCGTGGCTATGACCCGCAGCTGGGGCATGAATGGCAACGATATGACCATGGAGCTGGCGATCCTCACTGAGACGGACGCCTCTGTTCTGAAGGATAAGGTCACCTTGACCTATGCTACGCAGTATCTGGGATACGAGGAGCGCAGCAAGATCATTGACTTCAATAAGTCCAGCGATAAGTACCGCATTGAGATCAAGGACTACTCCGAGTTCAATACGGCAGAGGATTACAAGGCTGGCCTTACCAAGCTGAACACAGAGATCGCGGCTGGCAACGTCCCTGACATTCTCAATGTTAGCGGCCTGCCCATCCAGCAGTACGGCGCAAAGGGCCTGCTGGAGGATCTGTGGCCCTATATCGACAATGACCCCGACCTGGGCCGTGACGCTATTATGGAAAACGTGTTCAAGGCTGCGGAGCAGGACGGCAAGCTCTACCAGGTGTTCAGCACCTTCTCCATTCAGACTGTCGTGGGTGCTACCAAGGTGGTAGGCGACCGGATGAGCTGGACGCTGGATGACCTCCAGGCTGCCCTGGCTACCATGCCTGAGGGCTGCACCATCTTCGGCGAAGGTGATACCAAGGCCGGCATGCTCAGCAACGTTCTTGCTCAGAACATGGATGCTTTCGTTGACTGGAGCACCGGTCAGTGCTCCTTCGACTCTGAGGATTTCATTTCCCTGCTGGAGTTCTGCAACAGCTTCCCCCTGGAGTACGATTGGAACAACGTGGACTGGGAGGAGTATGAGGATGATAACACCCGTGTCATGAATGGCAAGCAGATGCTCCTCAATGCCTACCTCTACGATCTGGGCGACAGCCTGCAGATGTATGAGGTGGTGTTCAATGGCGATTACTCCTTCATCGGTTTCCCCCAGGAGGACGGCAGCGTAGGCAGCAGCTTCAGCCTGGGCAACGGCATCGCTATGTCCAGCACCTGCAAGGACAAGGAAGGCGCCTGGTCCTTCATGCGGGAGTACCTGATGCCCCAGTATGCCAATGTGGATGAGGAGTATATGATTGGCGGCTACAACCTCTCTACCAACAAGGCTGACTTTGAGAAGATGGTAGAGATGGCCATGAAGAAGGAGTACCAGCTGGACGAGAACGGCAACCAGGTTCTGGACGAGAACGGCCAGCCCATCGAGGTGCCCAAGTATACTTACGGCTTTAATGATCTGACGGTGGATGTCTATGCCACGACCCAGGAGCAGTACGATCAGTTCATGGCCCTCTATAACGCCATTGATTCTATTTCCACTTACGACGAGAACATCTACAACATCGTCAATGAAGTGGCTGGCGGCTACTTCAACGGAGATAAGACCGTTCAGGATACTGCCAAGCAGATCCAGGACCGTGTGACGCTGTATGTTAATGAGCAGAGATAAAAGGATCCGTCTGAAAAAGGAAAAGCGTCCACATCCGTCGGGCAAAACTGCCCGGCGGATGTGGGACGTCAGCAATGAGCACATCCGGGATGTGATGCACAGCATGGCCTTTATGGGGCCAAGCTTGATCGGCGTATCGGTGTTCTTTATCGTCCCGTTTTTGGTGGTGGTGTACTACTCGGTGATCCGTAGTCCCATCAACCCGGAGTTTGTCTTTCTGGACAACTTTATTGCTGTGCTGAAAAACTCGTCCTTCCAGACAGCAGCCAAGAACACCGCTACGTTTTCTATCGTAGCGGTGCCTCTTGCTGTTGTGCTGTCCCTGGGACTTGCGCTGATGCTGGAGTGCCGTATTCCGGGAAAGAGCTGGCTGCGGACCTTCTTCCTCAGCCCCATGATGGTGCCTGTGGCGTCGGTGGTGCTGATCTGGCAGGTGGTGTTCCACTACAACGGCACCCTTAACGCCGTGTTGTCTACATTTGGCATTTCGCCCGTGGACTGGCTCAACTCCCCCTACTGCCAGGTAGTGATCATCATCCTCTTCCTGTGGAAGAACCTGGGATACAATATGATATTGTTTATGGCAGCCCTGAACAATATCCCGAAAGAACTGCTGGAAGTGGCGGACGTGGAAGGCGCCTCGCCTGCCCACAAGTTCTTCAATATCAAGCTGCGTTATCTGTCCCCCACGGTACTCTTCGTGACCATCCTCTCCATCATCAGTTCCTTTAAGGTGTTCCGGGAGATCTATTTGCTCACCGGAAATTATCCGTATATGGGACTTTATATGATGCAGCATTTCATGAACAACACCTTCCAGAACTTCGACTATCAGAAGATGTCCGCGGCGGCGGTGCTGATGGCGCTGGTGATGGTGGTGCTGATCATCCTGCTGTTCAAGGCAGAGGATGCGTTTGGAAAGGATGTGGAAGGATGAAGAAGAACCATTATGTTGGCCGCGCTCTGCTGACACTGGTGGCTGCCTTCTTTGCCTTTGCCTTCCTGATGCCCACGGTGCTGACCATCACCAATTCTTTCATGACCCAGAGTGAGATCAGCGCCAACTACGGCAAGGTATTTGCCAATGCCGCAGGCAGCGCCAACAGCTACATATCTGACATGGTGAACCTCAAGTTCATCCCGGACAAGGTGAGCCTGTCACAGTACATCACTGTGCTGATCAAAAGCCCCGATTATCTGCTGAAATTCTGGAACTCCGTGATTTTGGTGGTGCCTATCGTGCTGCTGCAGGTGGGTGTCGCCTCCATTACGGCTTACAGCTTTACCAGGTGGCGGGGAAAATTCCGCAGCTTCCTGTTTTTCTTCTATGTGATCCTGATGCTCATGCCCTATCAGGTCACTCTGGTGCCAAACTATCTGGTCAGTGACTGGCTGGGACTGCTGAACACCCGGTGGGCTATCATTTTCCCCGGTATGTTCGCTCCCTTCTCCGTATTCCTCCTGACCAAATTTATGCGCCGTATTCCCGCCTCCCTGATCGAGGCGGCTAAATTGGACGGGTCCAGTGAGTGGCAGATCTTCAAGGATATCTGCCTGCCCCAGTGCCGCAGTGCGCTGTACTCCATTGCCATCCTGGTCTTTATCGACTACTGGAACATGGTGGAGCAGCCCCTGATCCTGCTGCCGGACGCCACAAAACAGCCGCTGTCCGTGTACTTGTCCACTATCAACGCCAACGAGGTTGGCCTGGCCTTTGCCATCGCCACCATCTATATGGTGCCCTGCCTGCTGCTGTTCCTCCATGGCGAGGACTATCTGGTAGAGGGCATCGCCCATCAGGGCTCCGTCAAAGGCTGAGCCAAGTCTATTGCGTGTGAAAGGAAGAGAAGCCAATGGAAGCACAGAAATCCAAGAAAAGGGAGCTTATCAAAACCATCGCCATCATATTCCTGGCGGTATTGCTGGTACTCACCTTTTTCTCCAATACCATTATGAACCGTTCCCTGCCTGAGGTGGCTACCGGTATCGTCAATTCCGGAACTATCAACGCTAAGATCCGGGGCAGCGGCACGATCTCCGCCAATGAGAGCTATGAGGTCATCCTCAACCAGACCCGGGAGGTCCGCTCTGTCTGTGTGAAGGTGGGGGATACCGTCAATCAGGGCGATCTGCTCTTTGTCCTGGGCGATATTGAGAGCCAGGAACTCCGGGATGCGGAGGAGCAGCTGTCTACCCTGCAGATCAACTACCAGAAGCAGGTTCTGGGGCTGGCCAAGACTTACGCTACCAATGACCGTAACGTTCAGGTCCTGCAGGAGGATCTGGAGAAGGCCATTGCCCGGCGGGATGCCAACAAGGTCACCGATACGGATATCTCCTATAAAAAAGGAGATCTGGCCACTGCCAAGAATGAGTCCAGCCAGCTGGCGCTGATCCTGGAGGAACTCAATGCCCTCATCGCTGATGATACGGAGTATCAGGAGGCGCAGGCTGCCGTTACGGAGCTGAAAACGCAGATCTCCACATTGGAGACGACCATTGCCGATTATCAGAAGCAGCTTGATGAGCTGAATACTTCCGGCAGCATCGATATGCAGCGTAAGCTGGAGGATGCTTTGGCAGATCTGAATGCGGCAAAGAGCCAGCTGGACAGTGACAATCTGGCGTATGGAGCTACCTACGCGGAATTCAAGCAGTACATCCTTGACAATTATTCTGGCGCCACTGAGAGTAACTATGAGCAGTACATGCAAGCTTACATTACTGCCGGTTCCAGTGAGGGTAATGATACGTATACGCGCTACAAGACGGCGTATCAGGCCATTTCCAAATCAAAGGCAGATGTGGCAGCTAAGCAGCAGACCTATGACCGACTGCTGGAAGACTACCAGAATGCCGGGGCAGATGCAAGTGCACAGCTGGCGAATATCCGTTCCAAACTGAATTCCGCCAATCAGCAGCTGCAGGCGGCCAACCAGCAGCTGCAGGCAGCCAACGCCACTCTGGCCCAGGCGGAGAACAACAACAAGGCCGTCAAGGATCAGATCAAGAACTATGAGGCGGCCAAGCGCCAGCAGGACAATATGGTAACGACCCTCACCGATGAGCTGACAGCTCTTCAGGAAAAAAAGACCATCTATGATGAGGCGGTTACCGCCGTAGAGAGTACGGAGCAGAAGTTGGAGGAAGCCCTCAGCGGCAAGGATTATGACAAGCAGCTCAATGACCTGGACCTCCAGGCCACCCGTTTGCAGATCCAAAAGCAGCAGGAGCTGGTGAACAAGTACCGGGAGGAGGCTATCTCCACGGAGATCAAGGCCAATGTGTCCGGTACGGTCAGCGCCATCAACGTCTCTGCCGGCAAGGAGACGACGGCCGGCTCCCCCATGGCGGTTATCGACGTGGTGGACCGGGGCTATACCATCAAGATCCCGGTGACCAACGAGCAGGCCAAGCAGGTCAAGGTGGGCGATACCGCCGATGTAAGCAATTACTACTGGGGCAACGATGTTCAGGCCACCCTGGAGTCCATTACCTCTGACCCGGACAAGCCGGGACAGGGCAAGCTCCTGGTATTCCGCATTACCGGTGAGATCGATGCCGGCAGCACCATCAGCCTCTCTATCGGTCAGCGCAGTGCCAACTATGACAGCATCATCCCCAAGAGCGCTCTGCGTGAGGATACCAACGGCCACTTTGTTCTGGTGGTGACTGCCAAGAGCAGCCCCCTGGGCAACCGCTATGTGGCCACCCGTGTGGATGTGCAGGTGCTGGCGGAGGACGATACCAACGCCGCTGTAACAGGTCTTGCTCAGGGTGATTACGTGATCACTACTTCCAGTAAGCCTCTGGAGGCAGGAACTCTGGTGAGGTTGGTGGAAAATTCATGAGAGCGAAGGAACTTTTCAGCCGTTTGATCGGTACACTGCGGGGCTTTGGCTTCAAGCAGTGGTTCCTGCTGATTTTGAATACCGTTCTGGTTGCTGCCACCATTGCCTCTGCTGTGGGGCTCAGTGTGGTCAGCAATACCCTGGGATCTGTCCGCAGGGCAGATGCCTTCCGGGGAGAGAGTGATATGCGCTTTGCGCAGATCGCATGTTTTCTGCCGGTAGGAAAGGGCAAGGAGGAGAGCGATATCCTCTCCTTCCGCCAGACGCTGGATACCAAGCTTATGGAACAGTCTCTGGAGGCACCGGAGAACGGCAGCCTCTATATCGACGCGTACAGCACTAGCGCCACGGTGACAGTGAGCAGCGACAGCAGCGGCAGCGGTGGCAGTGCACAGGTGGAGGCAGTGGCAGTGGGAGGCGAGTTCTTCTATTTCCACCCTCTTCAGCTGCGCAGCGGTGCCTACATATCCTCTGATGACCTGATGGATGACCTGGTGGTCCTGGATGAGGAGCTGGCATGGCGACTGTTCGGCGGCGTGGAGCTGGAAGGCATGACCATTACCCTCAATGGAAAGCCTTTTGTGGTAGCTGGAGTGGTGTCCCGTGAGAGCGATTTTGCCACAAAGAAGGCTTACAGCGGAGAAGCAGGGCTGTTTATGTCTTACTCAGCACTCAAGCGGCTGGATGAGACGGCTGCCATCAGCTGCTATGAGATCATCATGCCCGACCCCATCACCAATTTTGCCATGGGCGTCGTGCAGGAGGCGTTTCCTCCTGAGGAGAACGATGTGGTGGAGAACAGCAGCCGCTATTCTCTGGGCCATCTGCTGTCTGTAATCGGCAGTTTTGGCGACCGGTCCATGCGGGTCAACGGTGTCATCTACCCCTACTGGGAGAACGCTGTCCGCCTGACAGAGGATTATGCCTCGCTGCTGCTGATCCTGACGGTGCTGTTTGCCCTGTGCCCCCTGACTTTCGTGGTGGTACTGGTGGTCAAGAATATCGTCTGGGGCTATCGGAAGGTTAAGAAGGCAGTTCCGGAAAAGGTGGAAGCGATGATCGAGCAGCGCCGGGAGGAACGGCTGGAGCGCGAATATGAGAAGAAAGCCGGAGGAGAGTAACCCATGGCAAACCTGAGCTTACGACATGTGAAGAAAGTGTACGACGGCAACGTGGTCGCGGTCCAGGATTTCAACCTTGAGATCGCCGACAAGGAGTTTATCGTACTGGTCGGCCCCTCCGGATGCGGAAAATCCACTACTTTACGGATGGTGGCTGGCCTGGAGGAGATCACCGAAGGGGAGATCTACATCAACGACGTCCTGGTGAACCGGGTCCCACCCAAAGACCGGGATATCGCCATGGTGTTCCAGAACTACGCCCTTTACCCCCACATGACGGTCTATGACAACATTGCCTATGGCCTGAAGCTGCGGAAATTCCCCAAGCGTGTCATTGACGAAAAGGTGCGGGAGGCGGCAGAGATCCTGGATATTACGGAGCTTTTGCGGCGCAAGCCCAAGGCTCTTTCCGGCGGTCAGCGCCAGCGTGTGGCCATTGGCCGGGCCATTGTCCGGGAACCGCAGGCCTTCCTCATGGACGAGCCGCTGAGTAACCTGGATGCCAAGCTCCGCAACCAGATGCGCTCGGAGATCATCAAGCTCCGCCAGCGGATCAATACCACGTTTATCTACGTCACCCATGACCAGACGGAGGCCATGACCCTGGGGGACCGGATCGTCATTATGAAAGACGGCTATGTCCAGCAGGTAGGTACGCCTCGGGAGGTGTTCAGCCATCCCTCCAACGTTTTTGTCGCCGGCTTTATTGGTACCCCCCAGATGAACTTCTTTGATGCCCGGCTGGTCCGGCAGGGGGAGCGGTACTTTGTGGAGCTGGAGAATGCCAGGGTGGAGCTTTCTCGGGAAAAGCAGGCCCGGCTTCTGGCTGGGAATGTGGAGTCCCAGGATGTGGTTCTGGGTGTCCGTCCGGAGCACATGATTATCACCCGGGAGGAAAATGCTGTTCCCGCCTCTGTGGATGTGTCGGAGATGATGGGAAGTGCGGTACATATCCACGTGGCGGCCTGCGGCCGGGATGTGATCATCATCGTACCAGTCTCTGAGGATGAGGAGGAAGCCCGCCGGGCAGTTCCCCAGATGGGAACGCCGGTACGCTTTACGTTCCACGGCGGTGCCGCCCATGTGTTCCACAAGGAGACCGGGGCAAATCTGGAAACCTTCCAGAAGGCGGAGGAGACACTTGCAGTGCCTCAGGCGCCTCAGGTGGAGGAACAGGATACACAGCCAAAGGAAGCTGTCGCAGCGGCAGTCTCCGGCAGTGGGTCGGACGATCCTTTTGCGGAGGAGTAACCCCGCGAATACAAGAGAAACAGAGGGCCGGCGGATCATCCGCCGGCCCTCTGGCTGTATATGCAATGGAATATCATTCTGACTCTTTTTCCCGGCGGTACTGCCCCAGCAGACCGTCATATTTTTTCCCGGCAGCCCGGTAGTAGATCTCAAATCCAATAGTCATGACGACGAAAGCTGCCGCAAAGCTGCCGGCAAAGACCAGCCAAGCACCCGCATACTCTGTGGGGAACCAGCGGAACAGGGCAGCGGTGCCAGATAGCAGCGGGAAGAACAGCACCAGGAACAGCAAGGTGCGCCGGGTGTAGCGCATCTTCCGGATAATATGCTCCGTAAAGCAGAGCAGCTGAAGGGCAGAACCGATGGTACAGATCAGCAGCAGGGACAGCAGGGTCCGCAGCTCTACCACCTGCTGGTGGAAGACCCAGGCGAACACGCTGTAGATGACCACTGCGGCGGTAAAACTGAGACAGGCATTGGTTTTCCATTCCATGATACAGGCAAATGCTTTTTTCATCGTGTCAAACTCCTTTCCAGCTCCCGCAGTTTTTCCTTGATGGAAGCGGCGTACTGACGGGATACATACACCTGCTCGCCATTTTCCATGGTCAGCAGCAGCCGTCCCCCCAGTTCCGGACGGATGGATTGGATATGGCGGAAATTGACGATGGCAGAGCGGCTGATCCGCAGAAAATCCAGTCCCATCAGGCTGTCCTCCAGTTCATAGAGCCGCAGGGCGCTCTCATAGACCTTCTCGCGGGTGTAGAGAAATGTGCGTTTGTCAGCAGTGTCGATATAGAGAATATCCCGAATATCCAGCAGATGGCTCTCCCCCTGCCAGAGGCCTACCAGCTTGTGCTGGTGGATACGGAGCATGGCCACCAGCCGGAGGATATCCTCGTCCGCCTGAGGACAGTTGATGATGATCTCCGTCTCCTGAAAGGCGGGGTCCTGGTTGAGTGTGATCTTCATGTGTCCGCCTCCTTCTGGGGCTATTGTAGCAGAGCGGTGAGGGAAAGCAAGGGCTTTTGCCTCAGTGGTTATTTTTCACACCTCAGATGCTGCGGCGGAGGCGCCGGCGGCACAAAAAAGCCGGAAAGCCCAGCGGCTTCCCGGCTCCTTCCGTATACAGTCATTTCTCCTCGGTGTCCTTCTCTTCTTCGGCGTGCTCGTCCTCTTCCCCCCGGAAAAACCGCCGGGTCTGTTCCGAGTAGAGGTCACTGTTCTCGCTTCCGCAGGAGGAGAACCAGCTCTCCCAGACAGAGGGGCGCAAAAACGCAAACAGGAATGGCTTGCCCATCAGCAGGCGTATCCCTCCTACCAGACAGAGCAGCAGCAGGATAAACATCAAGCGCCCACCGCTGTTGAATGCCAGATATCCGAAGAAGCCGGTTCCTAAATAGCTGTTGTTTATGTAATACGCGGTGTCCTTGTATTCCAGCACTGCCGCCATGACCAGGATGGCCAGGCCCGCCAGGAGAGTGATAGCCATACCGGGCCACCGTTTATCGCTTTCCGCGGCGGCAGGACGGGCCTCCTCGCCCTGCTTCCCGGCGGCGCGGACCGTGTCATCATCTGCTGCCGCCTTGGAGCTGCTTTTGAGGAGGTAGTCCGTAGTCACCCCGAAGAGCTCGCTGAGTGCCACAACCCGCCCTACATCCGGTACAGCTTCATTGAGTTCCCACTTGCTTACCGCCTGCCGGCTGACGCCCAACTGCTCTGCCAGCTGCTCCTGACTCATACCCCGGGCCTTTCGCAGCATCGACAGCTTCTCTCCCAAAGACATTGCGTGTGCCTCCTCTTTCAATGATGGTGGTATCGTAGCATACAGAAGGAAAATCGTCTACCATCCTGCTGTGGCGTTTGCGCAACTGCCGGTTGCATCAGGGCTATGACCCTTTTTCCAGCTCCTGGAGCAGGGCCTGACGCAGGGTCAGGATCTGTCCAACGTGGTAGTTGGTCACCACATCTATTTCCATAACGGAGTCCAGAGGGCGCTGATCCCGGATGGCTGCGCCGGAGGCGGCAAGCCGCCGGCGGTTCTCTTCTGTCAGCCGCCCGGGATATTCCAAAAGACACAGCGCCTCCATGTGGCAGACCAGATCTTTGGCTTTCCGGTCGCAGGAGCGGAACCGTGCCAGTTCCTGCCGCTGGCGCCGCAGGTGGAAAAAGAGCTTCTGCTTGGAGAAGATGGTCAGCTGTTTTTCCATGGCGCTGAGCTTTCCCGCCAGGACGTCGCTGTCCGGCAGCACGCCGTCCCCGTCAAAGATCTCCTCCAGAAAACGAAGCACGTCCTTGTTGAGGCTTTCCAGGGCGCTGCGGATCTTCTGGCTGTTGTCATAGGGGAACACCAGCACATCGATCACGATACCCACACCCAGGCCGATGGCGGTATCCCAGATCCGCCCCAGGGCGTAGGACATGGGGGATAGTTCCGCTGTGGTGCAAACCATGACCAGGATGAAGGAGGGCAGGGAGGGGGAGAGGGTAACATGAAGGGAGTTATATACGGTGATAATAATTATGACGCCGATCCCCACGGCAGTGAGATAGCTGATGGGGAGTTCCCGCAGAAGAAGACCCATGACCGCGCCGAAGCTGACGCCAACGATCTGGGTCAGACAGGCCTCCAGAGAGGCCCGGAAGGTAGGCTGTACTGCCGACATGGCTCCCAGCATGGCAAAGATCAGCTTAGCGCTGCTGGTGCCGTACTGGTTGACGATGGCCAGGGCAATAATGATGGCGGCGGCGGTCTTAATGGTCCGAAGGCCAATAATGGAGGACAGTTTTTTCATGGACGGCTCCTTCCTGATAAAAGGGCGGGGTTGACAGATGCCAATAGGTATCACTATTATAATTATGATACCATAGAGCCCATGGCCCGTCAAACCTGTACCGTCAGGCCAAAAAAGGGGAAAGCCGCCAGGACACAGCCCTGGCGGCTTTCCGTTCAAGAGGAAAATAAAGAGAGGGATACGTGAAGTGGGATTAGAAGTCCACCTCGGTGTCATAGAAGCAGCACTTGAGGAGCTGGGCCATGACATCGGGAGTGATGGTGCGGGGATTGGAACCGGTGCAGGCGTCACCCACAGCCAGCTCGGCCACCTGGGGCAGCTTCTCCAGGAACTCCTGCTCGTTGATGATGCCGCCCTCGTAGTCCTTGATGCAGGAAGGGATATCCAGCTGCTGGTTCATGGCCTTGATATGGGCAATGAGGGCCTTGCTGGTGGGCTCCAGACCCAGGAAAGCGGCGATCTCGCCGTAGCGCTTCTCCGCCTCAGGCTCCTTGGCGTTGTAGGCGATGACCTTGGGCAGGTACATGGCATTGGCGCAGCCGTGGACGATGTGTCCGCCGGAGTAGGCGGCGCCGGTCTTATGGGCCATGGAGTGGACGATACCCAGCAGAGCGTTGGAGAAGGCCATGCCGGCCAGACACTGGGCGTTGTGCATCCGGTCACGGGCCTCCATATCGCCGTTGTAGCTCTTCACCAGGTCGGCGGAGATCATCTTGATGGCGTGGAGGGCCAGAGGATCGGTGTAGTCGCAGTGGAGGGTGGACACATAGGCCTCAATGGCGTGGGTCATGGCGTCCATACCGGTGTGGGCAGTAAGCTTCTTGGGCATGGTCTCCGCCAGGTCGGGGTCCACAATAGCCACATCCGGGGTGATATTGAAGTCGGCCAGGGGGTACTTGACGCCCTTGTGATAGTCGGTGATAACGGAGAAGGCGGTAACCTCAGTAGCGGTGCCGGAGGTGGAGGGAATGGCACAGAAGTGAGCCTTGGTGCGGAGCTTGGGGAAGTTGAAGGGGATGCAGAGGGCCTCGAAGGTGGTGTCGGGGTACTCATAGAAGGCCCACATGGCCTTGGCGGCGTCGATGGGGGAGCCGCCGCCGATGGCGACGATCCAGTCGGGCTGGAATTGCCGCATGGCCTCAGCGCCCTTCATGACGGTCTCCACGCTGGGATCGGGCTCCACACCCTCAAACAACTGGACCTCCATGCCGGCGGCCTTCAGGTTGTCGCAGACCTTGTCCAGGAAGCCGAAGCGCTTCATGCTGCCGCCGCCGACTACGACGAAGGCCCGCTTGCCATCCAGGGTTTTCAGAGCATCCAGAGCGCCCTTGCCGTGATACAGATCTCTGGGTAAAGTAAATCTAGCCATAATAATGTACTCCTTCCAATTTATGCTCTCCGGGCGGAAAGCTGACAGTCCAGATGTTGTTAAAAGTTTAACAAGCTTTCTGATGATAGTGTAGCACAGCCCTATATAATTGTCAATAGTTTAACAATAAAAAAATTTTAGAAAATTACGGCGGAGAATCGGAAACGCTGTCGAAAAAATTTCGCAAATTGACGGCACAACGGAGAGGGAAAAACCGGTGGGAATGGCTGGGGGGAGGGGGTTGTATCCCCCGGAGGGATACGGTATAATAGACCTGCCTGATCCTAAAATAGGAGGAATCCTTTATGCAGCTGCTGTACTGGTTTGAATCCATCCGCACACCGGCTCTGGATACGGTCATGTCTTTGATCACCCGACTGGGGGAGGAGTCCCTGTTTCTGCTGGTGGGATTGTTTATCTTTTGGTGTGTGGACAAGCGCAAAGGGTATTATCTGCTGACGGTGGGCCTTACAGGCACCATTATCAGCCAATGGCTGAAGGTGGTCTGCGCGGTGCCACGGCCCTGGGTGAAGGACCCGGATTTTACTATCGTGGAGTCCGCCCGGGCCGCCGCCACGGGCTACAGCTTTCCCAGCGGCCACACCCAGAGCGCCGTGGGGTATCTGGGGGGCATCGCCCGCTTTACCCACCGATGGTGGCTGCGGGCGGTGTGCATCGTCCTGGCCCTCCTGGTGGCGGTGTCCCGGATGTATCTGGGGGTCCACACCCCGGCGGATGTGGGCGTGGGCTTTCTCATCGCCCTGGTGCTGGTGCTGGCCGTCTACCCCCTGATGGAGAGTACCCTGTGGTTTCCCAACCGAATGTATCTCATCATCGCCGCCATGCTGGCTCTCAGCGGGGCCTTCGTGGCGTATATGGAGCTGACCGTGCCGACCATCGGCAGCGCGGAGGTGCTGATGGAGGCCTATGAGAACTGGGCGGAGGCCCACAAGAACGCCTACACCCTGCTGGGGGCAGTGGCGGGGGTTTTCGTGGCCTATGCCTTTGACACAAAGATTCTTCAGTTTCCGACCCGCGCCCCCTGGTGGGGACAAGTGATCAAGGTGGCAGGAGGCCTTGCGCTGGTACTGGTGGTGAAAACAGTATTGAAAGCGCCGCTGCTGGCCTTCTGCGGCGGTCACGACGCCGCCCACGCCCTCCGGTATTTTCTGGTGGTGCTGGTGGCAGGATGCCTCTGGCCCATGACGTTCCGCTTTTTTGAGAAGTACGCAAAGTGACAGAATGTTACAAAAAACGGTAGTGTGTTGCCTTTTCCTCCGCTGGATGGTATACTGTCAGCGTGTGGCTGAGAGAGCCGTCTCGGCAATTTCAACGGAGGAAGGAAGAAATCGACTATGATGAGCAAAAAACTGACGGATGTGGTGGCCTATCTCTCCTGGATCGGTCTGCTGATCGCCTTTGTGGCCGGTGATCGGGAGAACTGCAAGTTTCACCTGAATCAGTCCCTGGTGATCTGGCTGGCGGGCGTGGTGTTGGGCGTGGTGGCTATTGTCCCCATCCTGGGCTGGATTGTGGCCTTTGTTGGCTGGATTTTCCTCATCGTCTGCTGGTTCATCGGCATTATCAGTGCCGCCAGCGGTACGGAGAAGGAAGTGCCCCTGCTGGGCCGCTTTAAGCTGCTGCAGTAAGATCCACGCACTGCTCCGCAGCAGGAACCGATACATAGTCAATAGAAAACACCGCCGGGCCATGTGGCTCGGCGGTGTTCTTTTTGCTGCTCGCAGGTTATTCTTCCACGGTGGTGCAGGTGACAGTAAAGGAAATATCCGGGGTAGCGATACCGCTCTCACCAGTGGGAGAAAAACAGACCGTGCCGGTAATCGTCTGTACTGTACCGGGGCTGAGACTGCTGGGAATGGTGTAAGAACCCAGAGATAGGGCGGTGATACGATAGTCCGCTGCGAGCCCTGCCGCTTCCAGTTTCGCCTCAATAGCCTCCTGAATGGCAGAGGACAGGTCGAAGCTGCTGCCGGAGACTGCCTCCAGAGCAATACCTTGGGTGCAGCCTTCCAGCTGGCGATAGATGGTCTGTCTGTCCAGGAAATCCTGACTAGCGGTAAGAGAGCCGTCCCCTGTCAGCGTCACCCGGGCTGTAAAGGGGCCGCAGGAGAGAGAGAATTCCTCCGGAGCGTAGCCCTCCACCGTGTACACCGTGGAGAACATCGCGTAATAGGGAATCTCCAGGACATCGCCGCTCTGAGGATTTTCCGAGGGAGAGAAGGCGTAGGAAATGGTTACATCTGTCAGCTGGTCAGCCCACTTGGTGCCGGCAAGGGATTGCTCCAGACCGGCCTGGATAGCCTGCGTAATAGATGCCAGGGACCAGTCACCACTGACAGAGGTTTCCACAGGGTATTCATCCCCCAGGGAAGTTACGATGGGTGCCCAGCCCCGCATGAATCCGTTTATCATCTCGCCTGGCATAGTGGGGAGATCTTCTTCATCGGTGCTTCCGTCACTGAGACCCAGAATTACCCGAACCTCCTCATCAGAGAGAGAAGATTCGCTTTGGCCCTGTTCCTCTGCCAGAGGGGCCCGCAGCCAATACACCGCGTTGTCACGTTCCGTCTCACTGATATAGCTGCTTCCCACCACTGAGGCAAAGGTGTCGGGCGCACTGCGGTACAGCGCCCACAGAATGTCCTGATAGGCGGTGGCGTAAGCGCCGTCAATGGCCTCGTCCAAAGGAGCGGAGAGAATATCGTGGTACTGGCCCCAGGTGGCTTTTCCGCTGGCGGCGTAAGAGCTAAGAGCTGAGAGCAGATCAAACAGTGCATCGCTGCTGGGGTCGTATTCACGGCAGGTCTCCTGGTAGTTCTGCCAGGACAGATAGGGAAGGTAGGTGATGGCCGTAGCCATATCGCTTTCGTAGCTGTCGTGGACCAGTTGGGATATCAGAGAGGCGTCCAGTGTCAGACGGAAGCTGTTTGCCGCAGCCTGCCGCTGAGCTTCTGTAGTAAAGTCACCCTGCCACTCCATCACATAGCAGTGAGGCGTACCGTTGGTGTCGAAGCTTTCCAACAAAATCCGGTTGTCCGACGGATGACTCTCCAGCCACTCCTCCGGCTGAGGACAGATCCGAAGGAACCAATCCTCTTCACCGTCCCGGTAGAAGGTAACACCCGTGGCGTCCTCTGTCCAGTTTACGGCAGCGAGATCCTCCTCCGTCAGGGAAAGGTAAAAGGAAAACAGCCCCTTGCTGTGGGTGATTTGGGCATATCCGGTGGGGTCACGCATCAGCTGGCCATCCTCTGTGACGATCATCCGGCACAGATCGTAGGGGGAGATATCATAGGTGTAGGGGTTGAAGTACTGGTTCACCAGATCTGCTGTCTCCTCCGGATCGGCCAGGAGGTAGAGGGGGGACTGTGCATAACCCTCATCGCATGGGAGCGTGAAGAACTGGACCTGATCACTGTCGATCTCCATAGCCTGCTGAGCAAACCAAAGCAGGCTGGAGGCGGGCAGATCTGTGGTCACATTTTCAGAGAAGATACCTGCCAGTTCCAGGACATCAGACCAGTCCTCCAGCTCCAGGCACCGCTGGGCCAGGGCCTGGAAAAAGGCCTGCTGCAAGGGAATGCGGTCTGTGATATCACTGCCGCCGCTGCCGTTGTTCCGACGCCAGCGGACGATCTCCATGGCGTCCTCTCCGGTGAGCAGGCGGTAGCCCGCCTCCTGGTGGATATGGAGATCCTGATAGGGGTCATCGTAGTCCAAGGTAAAGGGCACGTCAAACCATACGCCGCCCAGGGCGTCCACCAGCTGGCCTACCGCGCCGGTATCCGCCACGAAGTAGTAGTCGGGGAAGACCCCGGTGAGGCTGCGGACCTGCTGCTTGAGGTTCTCGATGCCTCCGCCTTCGGAGAGAGGCATGTTGTAAACGGTGTTGATCCGCTTGAACTCCCAGGACACATCTACCGCCGTATCCCGGGGGATGGAGAGAAAGTTCACTTCCCCGGCGGCCACGTCATAGGTGGCCAGGAAAAGGGTATCTGTGCAGACCTCGGTATCCTCCAGGCCGGCGATCAGGAATGTGTACACACCCTCCCGGCGATTGAGGAAGCCGTCACTCTCCGGCGCGGTAAAGGAGAGGCGGGAGATGAGGGAATCAGAGGAATCTTCCGCGTTTTCCTGGGTGCCGCCGAAAGCCAACAGCACTGCGGCGGCGGCTCCCACCAGAACCAAAACCAGAGTAGCGATGGCCATCTGAGGCTTCTTTGCGATCAGCAGGATGCGCTCCTTCATGGTCCGCTTTTTGTCTGTCATGGTGGTGGCGGTGCGGAAAAGGCCGGAGAGAGACCGCCCGGGGACGATCATATCCACCAAGGTCTTCCCGTAGTCCAGCCGCTGATCCTCGCCCAGATGGCGGATGGCACTGTGGTCGCAGGCCAGTTCGCTGTCCCGCCGGTTGAGGATCGCAGCCCACCAGACCAAGGGATCAAACCAGTACAGGGTCAGGCAGACAGCCCGCAGCAGGGACCACAGGTGGTCGCCATGGCGCAGATGGGTCTGCTCATGGGCCAGGATATGGGACAGCCGTCCGGGGACCAGGGCCTGCTCATTGATGTAGATGGCCGGTCGGAACAAACCGAACAGGCAGGGGGACGGCAGATCCTCCACCAGGTATACCGGCACCCGGCAGGGTTCCGGCAGTTCCTCCGGGGAAATACGCTGGCGTTTTTTCCGCAGCATGCAGGCAAAGCGGAGGTTGGCGCCCAGCAGAGCGCAGCCCATGACAGCGATACCTGTATACCAGGGCCAGCGCCAGAAGGGCATTTCCCAGATGCTGGCATATTTGCTGTAGGTAACGATCTGGCGGTTTCCCTCCAGATCCACTTCGTAGCCGTTGATGTGGTAACCCTTATCTGTGATATCCTGGTTCCACTGTTCCTGGGAGGTGCCCAGGGGGTACTCTGCGGTCTCAGTATAGCGATCGTAGAGAGGAGAGAGAAGAGAAGCCAATCGCTGGACGACAGTGGGATCATCCTCTGCCGGTGCCGCGGTGGAGCTGTTTTCCGCTTTCGGAAGGACCTCGGGCGTATTGCTCTCTGTGTGCTGGACAGAGCTGCTGGTGTTTCCCTGAGAAGCGGGGGAAGTGGTGCTGCTGTCCTCCGGGAGAACGGTGGAACTGCTGTCCTCTTGGGGGCGCACGTCGGAGGTGCTGCCATCTGTGGGGATATCGGCAGAAGGTTCATCCTCCGTTCGGGAGATTTCCTCCTGGAAAGTTTGGGAGACATTCTGCCACAGATGGGTGGCTGTACCGGAAACGGATATAGGGACAGTAAACAGTGTCCCGGGGATCAGCAGCCGCAGAGCCACCAGCAGCCACAGGGCGTATTGAAGGCGGGGGTCGATCTTCCCCCGCAGGAGCCGGCGCAGCAGTGCCAGGGTCAGGATCAGAAGGGCAGAGGAGAGGAGAATCTCCATCATGACTGATCCCTCCTCGCTTTTTCCAGAATAGCAGTCAGCTCATCGATATCTGACTGTGTGAGGCCCCGGCCGTCGGCCAAAGTATTGACCATCATTCCCACGCTGCCCCGGTAGACCCGCTGCAGCAGGGACTCTGTCTCCTGAAGGGCTGCCTGGTCCCGGGAGATGGCGGGAGCGTACAGCTTGGCGCGTCCGCCTTCTGTACAGGTGATGGCGCCCTTGGCTTCCAGACGGGTGATCATGGTGGCGATGGTGGATTTGCTCCAGCCGGTATCGGGAGCCAGGATGCGCACCAGTTCCATCAATGTGCGGGGCGTTTTTTCCCAGAGACGGTCCATGATCTGCCATTCTCCGGGAGAGAGGGAAACGGTGTTATTGGACATAGGGCGCTCCTTTCCGGACCGCGGTCAGCCGACAGGTCCATGCAAAGTGATGTGATATCTGTGATACAAACATACCATATTAGTCTACAAATGTCAACCAAATTTTGGACCACAAGAAGCTATTAGAAAATGTTTAGTTTGTATTAGATATTCTCATATATGAAAAGGGGTGTAACTAGGGGCGTCAGCGGAAAGGCACCGGCAAGATGCGAGAAAAATTGGGCTGATTTTGTGTGAAATGCTTATAGCGTGGGAGAGAAACGTGTGAACAAATTGTGTACATAATGACGGTTGACATTTTTAAGATTAGGTTTTATCATATATCTACCGTTGGCGGACAGGAAAAAGGAGGACGGCAGATGCCTGGGAAACAGGCCGCCGTTACGCCGCTGTCCGGATGACGGGAAGAGAATGGATGCGGAAAGGGGAGCTGCCCGGTGCAGCGCCGCTTTTTTGTATCGTTTCGCTGGAAGGGCCTCTTTGCAGCGGAACAATAAGAGAAAAGGAGTTAACCAACATGAAGAAGTTTCTTGCACTGCTTCTGGCTGCCTCTATGATGATGGCCCTTGTGGCCTGCGGCAGCAATGGGGGCAACAACAGTACTGCCAACAACGGCGGCAGCGCCGATGACACCGGCAGCGAAGGCGGCGATACCATCAAGATCGCTCTGATTGGTAACACCACCGGCGACTACGCTCAGTACGGTATCCCCGTCCGTAACGGCGCCATGCTGTACATTGACCAGCTCAACGCCAACGGCGGTATCAACGGCAAGCAGATCGAAGTCCTGGAATACGACGACAAGGGCGACGGCGTGGAGGCGGTCAACGCCTTCAACCTGGCTATGGACCAGGGGATCACCGCTGTGATCGGCTCTGTTCTGACCGGTCCCACCATCACACTGGCCGATGCCACTTATGAGGTGAATATGCCTCAGATCAGTGCCTCCGCCACCGCCCAGGGCGTCACCCAGATCGACCCTGAGGACGAGAGCGCCGGTATCCGCACCAATGTGTTCCGTTCCTGCTTCATCGACCCCTTCCAGGGCCAGACCATGGCGCACTACGCCGCTGATAAGCTGGGCGCCACCACCGCTGCTATCCTCTATGAGAGCGGCAGTGACTACTCCGAGGGCTGCATGAACGGCTTTGTGGAGGCTTGTGGTGAGCTGGGCATCGAGATCGTGGCCACCGAGGCTTTTGCCACCGGTGACAAGGACTTCAACGCCCAGATGACCAACATCGCCAACGCCAACCCCGACGTGGTGTTCATGCCCTTCTACTACACGGAAGCCGGCCTTGCCATCACCCAGGGCCGTCAGGCTGGCCTCACCGCCACTATCCTGGGCGCCGACGGTTTCGGCGGCATCAAGGATTATGCTTCCGCTGAGGACCTGGAGGGCACCGTGTATGGCTCCGGCTATGCACCCGGCACCGACTCCGTTGCCCAGTTCGAGGCCGACTATGAGGAGACCTACGGCGAGCCTGTCCCCAACATGTTTGCTCCTCTGGCTTACGACGCCGCCATGCTCCTGTGCGAGGCACTCAAGGCTGCTGAAGAGCAGGGCCTCACTGCCGGCAGCGACGAGTACAAGCAGGCTGTGATCGACACGATCGCCTCCATGAGCGGAGTGGAGGGCATCACCGGTACGTATACCTTTGATGAGTACAACAACCCTGAGAAGTCTGTGGCTATGATCCAGCTCCAGGGCGGCGAGGAGAAGTTCACTGAGTTCTACTCCTTCAACTAAAATGATACCATCGATCCCCATTTGACGCACAAGGGGCGCGGAGGGAGGAAAACTCCCTCCGCGCTCTCCAGTATTTTTGGCGGACGCCCAATGGACGCACCCGCTTGCCGGAATGTAGTTCATGCGGATGCGGCCACCGGGTGTTCGCACCCGATCTATGAGAGAAAACTGAGAAGAGAGAAAGGACGTGAAGCAGTATGTCCTATGTATTCAGTCAGGCAGTCAACGCTTTGCAGCTGGGTTCCATCTATGCGCTGGTGGCTCTGGGCTACAGCATGGTGTACGGCATTATCCTGCTGCTGAACTTTGCCCACGGTGACATCATCATGGTGGGCGCCTATGTGACCTATTATGCGATGACCTCCTTCCATCTCCATCCCCTGGTGTCTGTGGTGATGGCAGTGGTCATGTGTACGCTGCTGGGTGTGGCGATCGAAAAAGTGGCCTATACGCCCCTTCGCTCCGCACCCCGGCTGAGCCTTCTTATCACCGCTATCGGTATCTCCTTCCTGCTGGAGAACGGGGCACAGCTCCTCTTCGGCAGCGATACCAAGAGCATGGTCCAGGAGCCGTTGATCTCCGGCAACCTCACCATCGGAAGTGTTTCCATCACCTATGCCGCCATCATCACCATCCTGGTGTCCATCGTGTCCATGATTGCGCTGACGATTCTGGTGCAGAAGACCAAGCTGGGCAAGGCCATGCGGGCGGTCAGTGAGGATATGGGCGCTGCCCAGCTCATGGGCATCAGCCTCAACCGTACCATCTCCTTTACCTTTGCTGTGGGTTCCGCGCTGGCGGGCATCGGCTCTGTGCTCCATATAGCCTCCTATTTCCAGGCCAGCCCCATGATGGGTTCCATGCTGGGCCTGAAGGCTTTCGTGGCGGCAGTGCTGGGCGGCATCGGCTCTATTCCCGGCGCCATGATCGGCGGCTTTGCCATCGGTATCGTGGAGACCTTGGTAACGGCGGCGGGCCTGTCCACCTGGAAGGACGGCGTGGTGTTCGCTATTCTGATCGTGGTCCTGCTCCTGAAGCCTACCGGCATCCTGGGCAAGAAGATCACGGAAAAGGTATAAGGGGGGACGAGAAATGAAACAAAATACAGTCCGTATCCCGATGCCTCTGCGTTACGTCATTAATATTGTACTGACGGTGGCGCTGTGGGGTGTGTTTGCTGCCCTGATCGCCCAAGGTATCATTACCAACTACTGGTCCGGCATCCTGGTGACCATCGGCATCAATATCATCCTGGCGGTGTCTTTGAATGTGGCCACCGGTTATCTGGGACAGTTGCCTCTGGGCCACGCCGGCTTTATGGCGGTGGGAGCCTATGCCGGAGGCATCTATATGAAAACTACGCCTCTGGCGGAATTGCTGCGTGCAGATAATACCCTGGCGGCTCTGCCCTATATCATCATCGCTCTGCTTTTGTCCGGCGTGGTGGCGGGTATTTTCGGCCTGATCATCGGTATCCCTGCCCTGCGTCTGAAAGGCGACTATCTGGCCATCATCACTTTGGGCTTCGGCGAGATCATCCGGGTGGTTCTGACCAATATCGACTCGGTGCTGGGCTTCAAATTCACCTACGGTGCGGCAGGACTCAAGCAGGTGCCTAAGATCTCCAGCTTCACGCTGGTCTTTGTCTGTGTGGCGCTGACCTGCCTGGTCATCCACATGGTCATGAAATCCCGCCATGGCCGGGCCACCCTCTCCATCCGGGAAAATGAGATCGCCGCAGAGAGTGTGGGTATCAATACCACCTACTATAAGGTCATGGCCTTCGTTATGTCCGCATTTTTCGCCGGCATTGCCGGATGCCTGTACGCCGGCTACCTGGGGTCCCTGTTCCCCTCCACCTTCAAGTTCATGAAGTCTATCGAGATCCTGGTGATGGTGGTGCTGGGCGGCATGGGTTCCATGCTTGGGTCCGTATTGTCCGCTACGGTGCTGACTGTGATCTCGGAGCTGCTGCGGACGGTAGGCGACCTGCGTATGGTGTTCTATTCCCTGGCTCTGGTCCTGATGATGATCTTCCGGCCCAAGGGACTGCTGGGCAGCTATGACTTCTCTATGTCCCGGATACTGGAAAAGACCATAGGCTTTATGTTCCGGCCCGCAGGACGGAAGGAGCAGAAAAAAGGAGGCGCGGTGAAATGAAACGTGATCCCAGAACCATAACCAAGCTTGTTCCTGTCCCTTCCACCAATATCATCCCGGAGCGGGATGTGGATAAGAGCCCCATTCTGGAGTGCCGTCACCTGGGCATCGACTTCGGCGGCCTGACGGCGGTGGAGGACTTCAACATGGCCATCGGCCGCACGGAGATCGCCGGCCTCATCGGCCCCAACGGCGCGGGCAAGACCACTGTATTCAACCTCCTGACCAAGGTGTATCAGCCCACCCGCGGAACGGTCCTGGTGGACGGCCGGGATACCGCCGGCAAGAGCACCATTCAGGTCAGCCACATGGGCATCGCACGTACCTTCCAGAATATCCGCCTGTTCAAAGAACTCACGGTGATGGACAACGTCCTCATCGGCCTGCACCACGAGATGGACTACCGGCTGGCCGGAGCCATCTTCCGCCTGCCCGGTTATTGGCGGGGCGAGCGGATCGCCCGGGATCGGGCCATGGAGCTGCTGGGTATTTTCGACATGCAGGATATGGCGGACTATAAGGCGGGTTCCCTGCCCTACGGCGCCCAGCGCCGCCTGGAGATCGTCCGTGCTCTGGCCACCGGCCCCAGCCTCCTGCTGCTGGATGAGCCGGCAGCAGGCATGAACCCCTCTGAGACGGCGGAGCTGATGGACAACATCGTGAAGATCCGGGATACGTTCCAGATCGCCATCATGCTCATTGAGCACGATATGAACCTGGTCATGGGGATCTGTGAAGGCATCTGCGTGCTGAATTTCGGTAAGATCATTGCCAAGGGCACGCCGGAGGATATCCAGGCCAATCCTGCGGTCATCGAGGCCTACCTGGGCAAGAAGAAGGGGGCGTAAGGCTATGGCACTGCTGAAAGTTGATGATATCCATGTGTACTATGGCAGTATCCATGCGGTAAAAGGGGTATCTTTTACCGTCAACGAAGGGGAGATCGTCACCCTGATCGGAGCCAACGGTGCAGGCAAATCCACGGTTCTGAATACTGTTTCCGGCCTGCTCCATCCCAAGAGCGGCAGCGTGATCTTCCAGGACAAGGACCTCAAAGGCGTAGCGCCCCACAAGGTAGTGGAGCGGGGCCTTGCCCAAGTGCCCGAAGGCCGGCGGATCTTCCTGCAGATGACGGTGGAAGAAAACCTGGAGATGGGCGCCTACACCCAGCCCAAGAGCACTCTGGAGCCGGGGATTGCCGACGTCTATGAGCGTTTCCCCCGGCTGAAGGAGCGGCGGCGGCAGATCGCTGGAACCCTCTCCGGCGGCGAGCAGCAGATGCTGGCCATGGGCCGGGCCCTCATGAGCAAGCCCAAGCTCCTGATGCTGGATGAGCCCTCCATGGGCCTTGCCCCCATTCTGGTGGAGCAGATATTCGATATCATTCGTGAACTCCACGCCGCAGGCACCACCATCCTTTTGGTGGAACAGAACGCTCAGGCGGCTCTGGCCGTGGCGGACCGGGCTTACGTTATGGAGACCGGCAAGATCACCCTCAGTGGCACCGGTGTGGAGCTCATGGCCAGTGACCAGGTCCAGAAGGCTTACCTGGGTGCATAAGCTATAAGCGGTCCCTATCAAAATAAATCACTGCGCCCCGGCTGCTGAAAGCAGCTGGGGCGCTGTTTGTTGCGTATGTTCTCAAATCAGCCAGCGGTTGACGACAGGAATACGGCACAAAACTAAGTAGGCACAAAGACTCAGCCCTAGCAGGAGAAGGGCCTGGAGAGGAATGCTCCATAGGGGTGGCAGGGCCTCAAAAAAGCTCTGCCGTGCCAACCATTGAAAAAAGGGGTGAATAAGGTACACGCAGAAGGAGGCCCGGGAGAGAAAAGCGACAAAGAGCGGCAGGTCCCAGCGCTGGGAGAGGGCTTGCGCCAGTCGGAAGATTCCCACAGCCATCAACACGGAGGTGGGGGAGAACCCATCCAAAAGAATCATGTTCAAAGCTCCTTCGGTGGTGCTGCGCTGCCAGGTGAAGAGAAATTCGGCAACGAAACTTCCAAGGAGAAGAAAGAAAGAAGGGAGGATACCCCTGGAAGGCGTGCGGAGCAGATACCAGCCCAGAAGACCCAGCCCGGCGCTGGCAAATACAGGCGGCAGGATAAAACGCAGGAGGGACGGACCGCCCTGGGAGAAGGGGAAGAAATACTGCAGAAAGGGGAGAAGTACGCCTGTGACAAGAAAGAGAAGGACGGAGTACCGCAGCTCCCCCCTGGAGGCATAGCGGCAGATCAGCCGGGTGAGAGGCAGGGCCAGGTACAGTCCGATGGCGAAATAGAAGTAGTAGAGGTGGAAGTAGGTGTTTCCCGTGAGCCAGTTCTGTCCGGCCAATCGGAGCAGAGTTGGCAGGGGGGCGCTTCCCCGCAGCATCCAGATCCGCAGGCACTCGTACAGAGCAGCCCATACGGACAAGGCGGCCACCAGTCGGAGCAGATATCGGGAGAACAGCTTGCTCAGAGGGAGTTCCCGTTCCGGGGCGTTCATCAGAGCACCGCTGCACATGAGAAATACCGGAACGGCCCACTTGCAGGTTCCGTTCCACAGCAGCACCACCAGCCAGGGAAGGCTGCCGATCTCATAGAGTGAAAAGCGTCCAGCGCTGCAGTGGATGAGAAGAACAGCGCATACTGCCATACATTTGGTCAGGTCAATAGCACTGCTGCGGTGGGGCGTTGTATTCATGATAGGTTTCCTCCCTGGTTATCAGAATGGAAATGGGAAGGGAAATACCGGCCTGCCAGATCCCAGAAGTCCTCTTGGCGGGTAATGTACATAAGCAGGAGGTACAAAGCCACTGCAAAAACGCCCAGTCCCAGGCACTTGGCTACCAGAAGGATCTTTCCCTCTGCCCCGGTCAGCACCATACCAGCGGCAAACCGCAGACAGAGTCCGGTCACAACTGCCACTGCGATACACTTGACGACGGGCAGGAGCCGGATACCGCTGGTTTTCCACAGCAGCAGGATGGCCAGGACGATACCGCCCACCGTAAGGGAGAAAGCGGTAGCCAGAGCCAGACCCAAAGCGCCCAGAGAGGGAGACAGCAGGTGGTTAAGGCCCCAGTTGTGGAGAAGAATACCGCCGTTGACGATCAAAGGGGCCAGCGTCTTTTCCATCGTATAGTAGGCTTTGCTGAGCAGATCCAGGGCGCAGAACCCGGCCATGGACAAAGCGTATGCGGAGAAGATGACGCCGGTAGCGGCGGTGGAGGAGGCGTCAAAGCTGCCGCCTTCAAAGAGAACCTTGACGATAGGCGTCCCGAATACTGCCAGCACCGCAGACGCAGGAAGGATCACCAGCATCGTACAGCGGAGAATGCCCCAGATATAGCGCCGGTAGGTGGCAGGGTCTGTGGTGGCATATTCCTGACTGAACTTGGGGAAGAGTACGGTGCTGATACTGTAGATGAGGGTGGTGGTCAGAGGGGTGAACAGCTTATCCGCATAGTAAAACACGCTGACAGGGCTGTCGGTAAGGCTTGCGGCCATACTGGAGTCCTGAAGGTAGCAGAAAAGGAAGATAGAGGTGGTAAGGACCGTCACCACCGCAGTCTTGAAGAACGTGCGGACATAGCTGGCCCGAAGGTCCAGTTTGGGCCGCGGGCAGTAGTGCTCCCTGATCCCGTAGGGGGCGGTCATCCCCAGCTGCAGGAGCCATGCGGCAGATACGGCGGCTACATATCCGCCTACTCCCCAACGATCGGCAAACAGAGCCAGGAACAGGATCAGCGCAATGTTGTAGGGAAGGCTCATGCTGCCCTGGAGGACAAAATGCTCCTGGGACTGGAACAGAGCTACCAGCAGATAGGTCAGCACGATCACCGGCAGGGTCAGCATCATGACCCGCAGGTAGGAGGCCAGACGCAGGGCGTCCTCCTGCCCGCCGTCCCACAGGGACGCAGCCCAGGGGGTAAAGGTGGCGGCTATACCAAGAGCCGTGACCACCAGACTCAGCAGGACGGTGATGGTGATGAGGTTGTTGGCAGCACTGTACCCCTCTTTCCGGTCCCGGCGCAGCCGGGGCGTAAGAATGGGGACAGCGGCAACGCAGAGCGCGTAAGCCGCTGTGGTGAAGAGGTAGATCGTGTTGTTGTTGGCAATGGTATAGAGGTCGGCGGCAGCCTGGGTACCGAAAGCTCTGGCCTGCAGAGCTTCCCGGATGATGCCCAGTACCTTGGCCAGCAGCGTGACCAGAGCTACCGCACTGATAAGATTCAGGGTTTGATTTCGTTTCACTTTGACTGCTCCATAATATCGCGGATCAATTCTTCATTTCGGTCCAGTTTTGCAATCAGACCATCCAGGCACAGGGCCACCGTCTGGCGGATGTCCTCCCGGCGCGCCATGGTTTCACGGAAGGCGGCCTGGAATTTTTCCAGGCTGAATTCCTCCACACTGCATAAAGTGGGCTGCTGGATGGAGGAGAGGAAGGAATCCACTTTCGGGTCGTAGGAAATACCGATCATGGGGACCCCCATCACAGCGGCATAGATCAGGGAGTGGAGCCGTATGCCCACCAGCACGTCCATGCAGCCGATAATGGACAGGGTCTCCTCCGACAGATATTTCTGCCGCAGGCAGCCCACGTGGCCATCCAGGTCGTTGGCAATAGCCTCACATACGCCCAGATCCTCGCTGTGAAAGAAGGGGATCAGCACCGATTCGGCGCCGTATTCCTCACGGAGCCAGAGAATGGCTTTTTCGATCTCCTTCAGGAAAAGAGGGTCACGGCGGCGGGCCTTGACGGCCCAGCCCACCGTGAGGACACCCTCCTTCCGGGGGCAGCCCTCCTGCTCCAGAATGGTCAGTCCCATGGAGGGGTCTGCCTTTTTCACACGGATCACCGGATCTGCGGTGACATGGATCAAATGCTCCGGGACACCGATCTCCAGCAGCAGATCCCGGCTTTTGGCGTCCCGGACCACGATGCCGCTGGTCCGCCGCAGAGTAGAGGCGGTAAGACGGCGGTTTTTCGGGTCGGAGATCGGGCCGATGCCCTGGCTGTAGATGAAGGTCTTTTTCCCCATCAGCTGGGCCAGGCGCAAAATGAAAAGGTAATAGAGAATGCTGCGGGCGGAGGTGGCGTCCTGAAGAAGACTTCCGCCTCCGGAAAGCAGCAGATCACAGTGGAGGACGGAGCGGAAAATATCCCAAAGAGACATCCGGCGTGCGGCTTTCACGCCATATTTGGCACTGGTTTGAGCCGGGTCCTGGGAAAGAACGGTGATATCGATGTCCGGAAGCTTTTCCCGGAGATTGTCGATCACCGTGCGCAGGATGGATTCATCGCCGATATTGTTAAAGCCGTAGTAGCCCGATATCAGTATGTTGTACATGTCACTTCTGTTCCGTCTCCATATATTTTTTCAGGTATTTGTTGTACCACTTGTACAGCAGATCAAAGCACAGGATCATCACGCAGCCGATGACGATGCCGAAGAGCAGGGAGTAGCCGGTGCGGATAAAGCCCAGGTACAGAGGCGTGTGGATATGCATGAAGGTGTTGCAGATGCTGGTAAGGCCGATGGTCCCGGCAAGACCGAACAGGGCGGTAAAGAAGGGAAGGCGGCGTACAGCACAGTAAACGGCCAGCATGATGCCGGGGAACGCCACCAGGAATTCCTTGGTCCGGGGACGTGCCAGCAGGAGGTTTTCCAGATCGTTGCGCATCATGATCTCCAGGGTGGAGACGGACACGTCGCTCTCATGGCCGGTGCGGGCCAGGTAGTAGTAGCCGCACAGGCCTACCACTGCCAGCAGGACCACACACCATACCGGAATGTTCCACTTCATGGCGGTGACGATATCCCGGACATCCAGGGTGTTGGAGGCGCGGTCTTTCTGGAAGAATCCGTAATAGGAGATAAAGATCAGGCAGAAGAAAGCCAGAGGCAGCAGCTGGGCCGCCTTCACGCCACGGAAGATACCGAACTCCAGCATATAATCGGTGGAGGAGAGAGGAGCCGCGGTCATCATGGCACCGGCCAGGGCCATCAGAGCGGAGCCCAGGAGGACCAGGATGCAGCGGGGAAGGATCTTGCGCAGAGGAGCATTTTCCGCCATCTGCAGGCTGCTGCGCTTGGCGGCGCGCAGGAAGAATACCGCCGCGATGCAGGCAAATACCACCGCGCTGGCAAAGCTGGCCAGCAGCCGGAAGAAATTAGGCAATACCAGCCATGCACCGAATACGCACACCGCCGCTACGCCGGCCAGGAGATAGGTCCACTTCTTCTTCATGGGCAGGAAGGTGGCGGGCAGCAGAGCACCGCCGATACCGGCACCCAATCCCAGGATCAGCATGACCACAGAGGGGATCTGGTAGTTTTCCATGACGGAGGCCTCTCCCATGGAGATGCCGTGGGCGGACAGACGGTCGTTGAGGCTTTCAAAAAGGTCGCGGTAGACCTGGACATCTGTAATGTAGGCGAAGCTGTTGTCGGTCTGCTTGATAGGCTTGAAATAGATCACACGGATGTTCCGCTCCACGATAGCCCGGAAGAGAGTGTTCTCCACCTCCTCGGCGCCCTCATAGCCGTAGTAGCCGTAGCGGTACTGAATATAATCCCATACGGAGAACACGCGGACAGCATTATAATCTGTCTCCTGGGCAATGGTCTCTACGCCGGACTGGAGGATATTTTCACGCTGGACATTGGTCTCGATGAGGCCCAGCGTGATATCGTTGTCCTTGATATAGGAGAGAGCGTAGTCGTCCTCGTCGTCAAAGCCGATCACGGCCTCGCCGCCGGCAATAATATAGGTGGGATCAATGCCATAGCGCTCGTAGCCAGCCACTACCGCCTTGGCGTAACGGGTGTCATTGTGCCCGTCGTAGCAGATGGTGCGGGGGACGATCTCCATGCCCAGGGACTGGATGGTCTCCACTTTGCTGGGCATCAGACCCAGGGAGATGTACATGAGCTTGGAGGCTACGATCTCGTTGCGCTCGGTGAATCCTTTGCTGAGGGTATCGGTATAGCTGAAATCAGAGAGATACAGGGTGTCATTGACCTCGCCGTTGAGGAGGATATACGCCTCGTCCCCCAGGTTCAGCATGACCACGTCCTCCGGATGAAAGCGCTGCTCCACCGCTTCGGTGACAAACTGGGTAGCTTCCTGGCCGGAGACTTCCACCAGAACGTCAAAACGGTCAAAGCCGTAATCCGTGATGGTGGAGATGAACTCCGCAGGATAATCACCCCGCCAGTCCGCGTTCTGGATGATGGTGTCCATCATGGTGGAGGTCACGGAGAGGGGGGAGTTCTCCATCAGGGAGGTGAGGCTCTCCTCTGTCAGGCCCACCCGGGTGATGCCCATGTCCCTGAACTGCTCCAGCCACCAGCTGATATCTTCCTCGCTCTGATCGGCCAGCAGTTCCAGCTCGGTGTAATCCAGGATCACATCGTAGGTCTTGTTTTCCGATTCGATCTGCCAGCGGCGGGCGATCACCGTCAGACTTACCAGAACGGCGGCGGCCAGCAGGGCCAGCAGAATTCGATTGGCTTTGGTAAATGATTTCATGCTCTGTCTGCTCCTATCGTCGATGTACTTTGTTGGCTGTATGGATTCAGCCGCGGGAACGCCGGAAGGTGAGATATCCCTCCAGGATCAGCGCTGCTGCCACAGAATCCACTACAGCTTTTCGCTTTTTGGCATTTTTCCCGGCGCTCTGCAGGATGTTGTGGGCGTCGATGGTGGTCCGCCGCTCGTCCCAGAGGATCACCGGCAGAGAAAACCGCTCCTGCAGCGCCTGTTCCAGGGCTTGTGCCTTTTCGGCCCGGGGCCCCAGCGTCCCGTCCATGTTTTTCGGGTACCCCAGCACCAGCTCCTCCACGCCGTATTCCTCGATCAGACTGCCCAGACGATCCAGGACTTCCTCCTGACGGCGGGAGTGGATGGTGGTGGTGTAACCGGCCAGAAGACCGGTGAGATCCGATATGGCCACGCCGGTGTGGGCGTCGCCGTAATCGATGGCCATAATGCGCATGCTGCTTCTCCTTGACAGCGGGCAGAGTCCGCTATATAGTAGTGCCGCGGCATCTTGCCGCATCTTTTCATTATACTATACTTATTCTGTAAAAAAAAGTAGCAGATTTGAAAAAAATGTATTGACCTTAAGGGCACTCCATGGTATAGTAATAATTACCTGTGGAAATGGGGCTTTCTTTTTGTGCGCATTTTTCGCTTTTGGCGCCGGAAAGAGCCGCCGTTTTGCAAGCAGGGAGGCAATCGGTACAGGCCGCAGAGCCTGCATACATGAATAAGGAGGTGCCGTTAGGAGATGCGCGTTAAAATCACGTTGAGATGCAACGAGTGCAAGCAGAGAAACTACAACACGGTCAAGAACAAGAAGAACGATCCTGATCGTCTGGAGATGAACAAGTACTGCCCCTTCTGCAGAAAGCACACGGTCCACTCTGAGACCAAGTAAGGAAAGGGAGAATTCATCATGGCAGAAGAAAAGAAGGTCAAAAAGGATCGGGGCCGTTGGTTCCGTGAGATGAAAAGCGAACTGAAAAAGGTCGTGTGGCCTACTCCCGACAAGGTGGCCAAGAATACCGGCACGGTGATCCTGTGCAGCCTTGCCATCGGCGTATGCATTTGGGTGTTCGACGGCGTTGCCGCTCTGTTCATCAAGACCCTGCTCGACGTCTTTGGGGCGTAAGAGGTAGGGGAAAATGGCCGATAATGCTAGATGGTATGTAGCCCATACCTATTCCGGCTATGAAAACGCCGTAAAAACTACCATTGAGAAGTTTGTCACCAACCGCCACCTGGAGGATATGATCCTGGATATCCAGATCCCTCTGGAAAAGGTGACGGAGATCAACGACGCAGGTGTTGCCAAGGAAGTGGAGCGCAAGGTGTTCCCCGGTTATGTGCTCATCAAGATGGTCATGACCGATGATACCTGGCACCTGGTGCGCAATGTCCGCGGTGTCACCGGTTTTGTGGGCGAGGCCAGCAACAAGCCTATCCCCCTGACGGAGGAGGAGGTCCTGGCCCTGGGCATGGAGAAGCACGAAGTGGTGGTCCTCTACAAAGTGGGCGACCGGGTGCGGATCAGCGATGGCCCTCTGGAGTCCTTTACCGGTGTCGTGGAAGAGATCGATCCAGAGAAGAACAAAGTCTCTGTTGTCGTATCCATGTTCGGCCGGGAGACCCCGGTGGAGCTGGAGCTGGATCAGGTCGAAGTCGTAGACTGACAAACACAATTTTCCTGAGCAAGTTTTCCGCCGCGCGGCGGCGACGTGGGAGGGGCCGTCACAAGACCAGACAAGCCCCGCCACCACCACATTATATCAAGGAGGTGCCTGAACATGGCACAGAAAGTCGTAGGATACGTTAAGCTGCAGATCCCTGCAGGCAAAGCAACCCCCGCGCCCCCTGTTGGCCCTGCTCTGGGTCAGCACGGCGTTAACATCGCCGCTTTCACCAAGGAGTTCAACGAGCGCACCAAGAATGACATGGGCATGATCATCCCTGTGGTCATCACCGTCTATTCTGACCGCTCCTTCACCTTTATCACCAAGACTCCTCCCGCCGCGGTCCTCATCAAGAAGGCCTGCAACATCGAGTCCGGTTCCGGCGTGCCCAACAAGACCAAGGTCGCTACCATCAGCAAGGCTGATGTGCAGAAGATCGCCGAGACCAAGATGCCCGACCTGAACGCTGCCAGTCTGGAAGCCGCTATGAGCATGATCGCCGGCACCGCGCGCAGCATGGGCGTTATCGTTGGCGAATAAGGAGGGCATAAGAGATGTTTAGAGGTAAGAAATATCAGACCAGCGCCAAGCAGATCGACAAGGCTACCCTGTATGATTCCAAGGAGGCCTTTGAGATCATCTGCAAGACCGCTTCCGCTAAGTTCGACGAGACTGTTGAGCTGCATGTAAAGCTGGGTGTCGATTCCCGTCACGCTGACCAGCAGGTCCGCGGCGCCATCGTCCTGCCCCACGGTACTGGTAAGACCGCCCGCGTGCTGGTCTTTGCCAAGGGCGACAAGGCTGACGCTGCCCGGGCTGCCGGTGCTGATTTCGTCGGCGATATGGATATGGTCGAGAAGATCCAGAAGGAAAACTGGTTCGATTTCGATGTAGTCGTGGCCAGCCCCGATATGATGGGCGTTGTAGGCCGTCTGGGTAAGGTTCTGGGCCCCAAGGGCCTGATGCCCTCCCCCAAGGCCGGCACTGTTACTCCCGACGTGGCTAAGGCCGTGCAGGAAGTCAAGGCCGGTAAGGTCGAGTACCGTCTGGACAAGACCAACATCATCCACTGCCCCATCGGCAAGGTTTCCTTCGGCGCTGAGAAGCTCAATGACAACTTCAACGCTCTCATGGGCGCTATTGTCAAAGCTAAGCCCGCCGCTGCCAAGGGCCAGTATATCCGCAGCTGTGTCACCGCCTCCACCATGGGCCCTGGCATCAAGCTGAGCACCGCGAAGCTCATCTAAGAGCCGGCAGAAGCCAAAATAGGAAAATTTTCCTACAAATTTGATATTTAAGTATTGACAAATGTCGAGTACTTAAATATAATACTTGATGCGTTCCAAAGACAGCAGGTGGGTTTGCCCATAAATCCTGCCGAGGATAGCCGATCGATATGATTTGCTTACAGTCCTTGTGTCTTTGCGGACACAAGGACTGTTTCCTTTTTCTTGAACGCACCAACGTCCCCGCAAATCTAATGGAGGTGAAAACAAGAATGCCTAACGCAAAAGTTCTGAGCGAGAAGCAGGCCATCGTTGCTTCTCTGACGGAAAAGCTGCAGGGCGCCGCCGCTGGCGTGCTGGTGGATTACAAGGGCATCACCGTGTCCGAGGACACCGCTCTGCGTGCTGAGCTGCGCAAGAACAACGTCGAGTACGCTGTTGTGAAGAACACCCTGCTGCGCTTTGCTGTCAACAACTGCGGCATGAATGAGCTGGACGACCTGCTCAACGGCACCACTTCTCTGGCCATCTGCAACGATGACCCCGTGGCGCCTGCCCGTATCGTCAATGACTTCGCCAAGAAGCTGGGTGACCGCTTTACCATCAAGGGCGGCTTCATGGACGGCAAGGTCATGCCTCTCAACGAGGTCATGGCTCTGGCGGAGATCCCCCCGATCCCCGTCCTGCGTGCCCAGGTCCTGGGTACCATGCTGGCTCCCATTTCTGGTCTGGCTTGTGTCCTCAAGCAGATCGCCGAGAAGCAGGGTGCTCCCGCCGAGGAAGCTCCCGCTGCCGAGTAATCGGCTTCTATCCACAACTACTTTTTACTGAAAAAATATTAGGAGGTACCTAACAATGGCTAGTGAGAAAGTTACTGCTATGATCGAAGAAATCAAGGCGCTGACCGTCCTGGAGCTGAGTGAGCTGGTTCACGCTCTGGAGGAGGAGTTCGGTGTTTCCGCCGCTGCTATGGCTGCTCCCGCTGCTGGCGCTGCTGCTCCCGCTGCTGAGGAGAAGACTGAGTTTGACGTGGTCCTGACCGGCTTTGATGCCGCTGCCAAGATCAAGGTCATCAAGATTGTCCGCGAGATCACCGGTCTGGGCCTGGCTGAGGCTAAGGCTGCTGTCGAGGGCGCTCCCAAGGCTCTGAAGGAGGGCGTGTCCAAGGAGGATGCCGAGGCTCTGAAGGCCAAGCTGGAAGAGGCCGGTGCCAAGGTCGAGCTGAAGTAAGTTTTCATCGTCCATTTTGCAACCCAGGGCTATTGCCCTGGGTTGTTTTATTTTCTGAGATATGGAACGCGGGTGAGGGTCAGACAATACTAAGACCTGTGGGCGGTTGCAGGATTTTTGCTGTCTCTTGCTTTTTTTAAAGATATTTAGTATCATAAAACAAATCCATACAGCGGGCCGACCCGCTGAGATAGATAGAAGGCAGCCACCTGAGGACTGGAGCTATGGCGGTCTGTCTTTTTAGAAGGAGGCAGCTTTATGGTATATACCATTCAAAACCCCTATTTGACATTGACAGTGGACGACCTGGGGGCACAGATGATGTCTCTCACCGGCAGTGATGGTACAGAGTATCTTTGGAACGGTGACGCCGCCTTCTGGCGCAACCGGGCTCCCAATTTGTTCCCTTATGTGGGGCGTTCTACAGAGGATGCCTGCACGATCCACGGCGTCCGCTATCCTATGAGCCGCCACGGCTTTGCCAACCGCACCCGCTTTACAGTGGAGAGCCATGGCCCGGATCGTATCACCTTTACCATGACCGACAGCCCGGAGAGCCGAGAAAATTACCCCTGGGCGTTTTCCTTCAGCGTCAGCTATATGTTGACAGGACCGGCGGTGGAGATTACATATGAGGTCATTAACCGTGACAGGGAGACCATTTATTTTGGGCTGGGTGGGCACCCTGGCTTCCGGGTGCCGATGGAGCCCGGCTTTGCTTTTACAGATTATGCGCTGACGTTTGGCCACCGCTGCTCTCCTGCCAGGGTGGAGCTGTCTGATGCCTATATGATCAGCGGCCGGGAGACGGCATTTCCTCTGACAAACGGGGATACGCTGCCGTTGCGGCATGACCTGTTTGACCATGATGCTATCATCCTGCACCACATGGATAAGACGGTCACTTTGTCCGCTAAAGGCGGACAGCGGGGCGTGACTCTGGAGATCCCGCGAATGAATTACCTGGGAGTATGGCATACGCCGGAGAAAGAAGCTCCGTTTGTATGCCTGGAGCCTTGGGTGAGCCTGCCTGCCCGCCAGGATGTGGTGGAGGAGCTTACTCAGCAGGGTGATCTGGTCGCTCTGCTGCCCGGGGAGCGATATATCAATCCTTGGAAAATCACCACTTTTTGAGGAGGAAAAACGGTGTATGAAAGACTGATCGACAGCCCTGTAGGGCTGTTGACATTACGAGCAGAGGACGGAGCGCTGACAGCGATCCTGTTTGGAGATCAGCGGACAGGACTGCCTGGAAGCAACCAAATACTGGATCAGGCGGAGGCTGAGCTGAAGGAGTATTTTGCCGGAGAGCGAAAGGAATTTGCGGTTCCTGTCCGCCTGACGGGGACAGAGTTTCAGAAAAAAGTGTGGGCCGCTCTTGCGGAGATCCCCTATGGCGGGACGGCCACATATGGCGAGATCGCTGAGCGGATCGGAAAGCCCAAGGCATGCCGCGCAGTGGGAACAGCCAATCATCACAATCCGGTCCCCATTATTGTGCCTTGTCACCGTGTCATTGGCGCGGGCGGCAGCCTGACGGGTTACGGCGGCGGCCTGGAGGTGAAGGCTTACCTGCTGACACTGGAGAGACACGTATCGTAAGAAAAAGGCCATGTGCTGTCCCGGAGAGAGACAGCACAGGGCCTTGCTGCTGCTTAGATGTTGCTGCTATTGCGCGATATATTCCATAACTGCGGAGGGGATGTAATGATGGAGGGGCTCATTCAATACCCACTTTCCATGGAGAAACTTCTCGTTGTTTGGATGGATAGAGAAGGTACCGTCACTTCTTTCAGACATATAAAGGGTATTCCCACCTGATGTGTGGATACCGATATCGGTGAGTTCCTCTTCTGATTCGGCGGGACCCAGCCAGTAATTTTGAGCAGAGATTTCCCCCAGGCCGCGCAGCAGCTCGTCTGCGCTCCCCCCATTTATTGTTGGGATGGTTCCCTCAGCCAGAACAGGCTCTTCTTCGGATGGATACCAGGTCCAGTTTTGCGTACCATCCTTGCTGCGCAGAGATACGCTGGTAATATGTTCCTCTTCGCTGTCGATAAAGAGATCTTTCAATGTTACTTTGCCAAAAGTGGTGCAGACCGTAGCAACAATCGCACAGACGATGATGATATATGTTACGACGACAGGCTTCCTGCGATCTTTTTTTACCAGCAGTATGATCCCTGTGATCAACCAAATAAGAATGGTACAAGCCATGAGAGCTGTCTTGGTTACTGGCGACAGATCAGATATGAAGTGCTGCATCAGTAAAACCAAAGTAACGACACACTCCATTGCAAAAGATGAATTTTTCATACTGAATTCCCTCCCGCTGATCAAAGAAAGTAACTTCTTGCCGAGAAAAGTGGATACGTAGTATGCGAAAGGATGGCCGTTTCTCTATATAATACACTATGTCGTAAAAAAGAAAAAGAGGGACAAGTAAAATGAAATAAAATTTAAAAATTGGCTGCTAATTATTTTAGCTTTTGCCTGTGTATATAAGTGCCCAAATGCCGGTGTGAAGAGGGAAACGGTAGTGGAAAACTTCTGCGTGCCACAATTTAGGCTATGCGTTATCAATAATCTTTTTCAGATAAGGAAAATATGTTTTGTAAGTGCTTGTTTCAGGGTATAGACACCGTTGTGGGATCATATCCTATCTCAGGTGATGTATATGAACAAATCTTCATGGAAAACATACGCACTTTGGATTCTGGGTGTGGAGGCAGTAGGAGCGCTTTCCGGTTTCTTGACCAGAGGAGGTTCGAAAATTTATAGCGAAGTAATTGAACAGCCGCCGCTCTCTCCGCCGGCAATTGTATTTCCCATCGTCTGGGGCATTTTGTTTCTGCTGATGGGGATCAGTGCCGCCAGGATCTATCTTGCTCCGGTGTCTGACGCCAGAGCCCGAAGTTTGTTAATTTTCTTCGTACAACTGGCGTTCAATTTCTTTTGGAGCATCATTTTCTTCAACTTTCAGAGTTTCAGATTTGCGTTTCTTTGGCTGATGGTGCTGTGGGGGCTGATCCTGTGGATGATCCTCGCGTTCCGAAAGGTAGATTCTGTAGCCGCCTGGCTGCAGGTGCCCTATTTCCTGTGGGTTACCTTCGCGGCTTATTTGAATTTCGGTGTGTGGATGCTTAACCGATAGGGATAATGAAAAAGAGATGGGCTATGCCCATCTCTTTTTTGCACGATCAAGTACTGTTGGAAAATAAATGCTGGCAAGCAGGCTGTTTGTCCCCAATATCAGGGGAGATTACCAGTGGTATACGCCTGATGAAACGAACAGTTAAAATTTATATTTGTTGCGCAGATAAGTGGTATCCAGGGCAGTGGGACGGACATTTTTGCCTCTCTGGAAACACAGTACCGCGATTCCTGCCAGGTAGGGGACCATCCCCAGCAGTTCCGGAGAAAGGCCCAGGGTGTTTGATACCTGAAGCTTCATCTGCAGAGCGTCGAACAAGCCCAGAAGCAGAGCTGTCCCTAAGATCCCGCCGGGTGCCCACTTACCCATCTTTACAGCAATTACCGCCATCATGCCCTTGCCGCTGATCATTCCGTCAAAGAAGCGGTCCAATTGTCCCAGGGACATATACGACCCGGCAATGCCGCACAGCAGGCCGCAGATCAGAACGCCGCTGTACCGTAGACGCCAGACATTGATACCCGCTGTCTCCACCGTTTTGGGATCATCACCGACTGCCTGGACCCGCAGACCGTAAGTGGTGCGGAAAATCACAAACCAGGAACCTACGCCCAGCAGGATACCGATGTAAATGAGCGGAGAGAGCTGGGAGAGAAATCCTCCCACCACCGGAATCCCTGCCAGAATATCCGTTGTCTGCAGGGCGGTTACATTGGGGGAATAGGTGGAGCCGAAAATAGAGATGCAGAGGAAGCGGGCAATGCCGTTGCAGAGCATGGTCAAACCAAGGCCGCTGATGGCGTGCATACCGCCAAATTCCACACACACCAGGGCGTGGATCCCACCGGCGAGGAGACCTGCCAGCATACCGAACAGCACGCCGATCCAGGGATTGCCGGTAAGATACGAGCCCAGCACAGCGGCAAAGGCGCCGCTGACCATCATACCTTCTGCTCCCAGGTTCAGAACACCGACCCGCTCACAGTACATATTGCCCATACCGGCAATGAACATAGGGGCACTCAGGCGGATCACAGACAAAACAAATGCAAATACCAGAGACTCAGCCATGTGCCTTCTCCTTTCCCGTCCGCCGGTTGAGCAGATAGCGGACAATGTAGTTGCTGGCCACAAAGAGGATCAGGGAACCCTGGATCACGGAGATGATCTCATTAGAGATCCCTACCCGGGCCTGCATAGTCAAAGAGCCGTTGCGCAGGGCACCGAAAGCAATGCTGCCGACCACGGCGAGGATGGGGTTGGAACCACACAGCAATGCCACCGGGATACCGTCATAGCCAAACCCAGGGGAAAAATCTGTATACAGACAGTGGTAGTTGCCCAGGACCTCCAAGGCTCCTCCAACACCTGCCAGAGCGCCGCTGATGAGCAGTGCAAGGCTGGTATACTTTTTTACCGGGATTCCTGCATAGAAGGCTGCGGCCCGGTTCAGACCTACTGCCCGCATTTCATATCCGGCCACCGTTCGGGAGAAATACCACTGCAGAATCACTGCCGTCACCAGAACAAAGACAATGGCGATGGTCATACGGTAGGGAGGCCCGATCAGGTAGGGCAGTTTTGCGGTTTCCAGAATCTTCCGTGAGGAGGGGACCAGGGCATTGTCCGATTTAAAAAGATCCAATACGAAATACTGGAGGATATAGCTTGCCACATTGTTGAGCAGCAGCAGGATCACCAGCAGATCCACGCCCCGGCGCACATGCATCACCGCAGGGAAGAGGATATAGAGCATACCGAAAAGTGCCCCAGCCAGCAGGCATACGGCAATATGGAGAGGGGCAGGCAGTCCTGGGATCAGTGCTCCGGCCAGGGTAGCGCCAATAGCTCCCAGCGCCAGCTGGCCTTCCGCACCGATATTAAAGGAGTTGCCCTTCATGGATACGATGATGGCAAAGGAGGCGAAGGCAATGGGAACCGATTTTTTGATAGTGTTCACCAGTGCTGCCGGAGAGCCGAAAGCCCCTTCCAACAAAGATGCGTAAGCAGCCAGCGGGTTTTTCCCCATCAGCAGAATCCAAATGGAGCTGAAGAGAAAGGACAGAAGAAGAAGGAGAAAAGGGATCGCGGCATCCACGACAGTCCGCCGCGAAGGCTTTTTCAGGATCAGTTTCACGGTTCTACCTCCTCGGGGCGTCGGCCCACCATCATCAGACCGATCTGCTCCCTGGTGACATTCTTGGCGTCCACAATTCCTACCAATTGGCCGCTGTACATGACTGCGATGCGGTCGCTGAGCATCAGCACCTCATCCAGCTCCAGGGAGGCCAGCAGCACACTGCCGCCCCGGTTCCTGTGCTCCACCAGCGTGTTGTGGATAAACTCAATGGCTCCTACATCCACGCCCCGGGTAGGCTGGTCCGCTACGATCAGATGGGGCATAGCTCCCATTTCCCGCGCTACGATGATCTTTTGCTGGTTACCGCCGCTGAGGGTGCTGGCGCGGTTGCTACGAAGGGGAGGGCGGATGTCAAAATCACGGATGCGTTCCTCTGCCATGGCGTGAATCTTTCGGCTGTCCTGGAGGAAGCGCCTGGTAATATATCCGCTGCGCCGCTGCATTCCCAGCAGCAGATTCTCCTCCACAGAGAAGTCGAGGATCAGACCGTGGCGGTGGCGGTCCTGAGCAATGAACCCAATCCCCTCCGCCTTCCGCTTGGCAATGGAGTCCCCGGTAATTTCCCGCCCCCGGAAAGTCACACTGCCTTCCTGACAGGGCAGGATTCCGGCCACCACCTCAGTCAGCTCTGTCTGTCCGCTGCCGTCGATACCGGCAATTCCCAGAATCTCACCGCTTCGGAGGGTGAAGGAGATGTCCTGCAGTGCCTGCCGCCCCTCTGCTTTGCAGCTCACATGGCTGAGCTGCAGCATCACCTCAGAGGTATCCGCTTGGGTCTTGTGTCCTCCCAGATGGACTTCACGGCCCACCATATAGGCGGTGAGCTCCGGGATGTTGGTGTCCTCCTTTTTCACGGTGACAACGTGCCGCCCTGCCCGCAAAACGGTGATCTCGTCGCTGAAGTCCATTACCTCCTCCAGCTTGTGGGTAATGATAAGGATCGTTTTTCCGCGTTCTTTCAGCCCCTTGAGCACCAGACCCAGGTCGTCGATCTCCTGGGGGGTCAGTACAGCGGTGGGCTCGTCCAGAATAATGACATCCGCTCCGCGGTAGAGGGTCTTGACGATCTCCACCCGCTGCTGCATGCCGAGGGATATGTCCTGTACCAGAGCCTTGGGGTCAACGGTAATGCCGTAATTGCGGCATACATCCGCCACCTGTTCCTCAGCCCGGTGTCTGTCGTAACGGAAATGGCGCCGGGGCTCATCTCCCAGCACAATGTTGTCCGCAACAGACAAACGGGGAATCAGCATAAAGTGCTGGTGCACCATGCCAATTCCCTGATGAATGGCGTCCATAGCGGAGCGGAAGACAACCCGCTCCCCTTTGATCCGGATCTCACCGCCGTCCGGCTGATAAAGTCCATAGAGAATGTTCATCAGCGTGGTCTTTCCCGCGCCGTTTTCTCCGATAATTGCATGGATCGTGCCGCTCTCCACACAGAGAGAAACCCGATCATTTGCCAGTACTGCGGGAAAACGTTTGCTGATCTCCCGCATTTCTACCGCATATCCCACCAGAGTCCTCCTCCTCACTGCTTACACCCATTCCGCTGCAATAAAGACCGGCCCTCCCCCCGCAGGAGGAGGGCCGGTTCCTTGTCCTGAAATCAGGCGTTTACCTCAGCCAGGTAGCTGGCCAGCTCCTCCTCTGTAGTGGGAGGAACGATCTCGCCGGAGATCAGTTTCTGCTCAATTTCGTCCATGGCGTCCAGGATCTCCTGAGGGATCAGGTCGCCGATATTGGGAGAGATCCGGATCCCGGTAGCACCGTCAGCAAGACCGGCCTTCACGATACCGGAGGGCAGCTGGCCGTCAATAAACTGCTGGCAGACAGTGGCAAAATACTCATCGGTCTTGATGATGTGGGAGGCAATGATCCGATCGGGAGACAGCTCAAACTGGCCGGTGGCTGCACCCATGGCATACTTGCCTTCCTCCAGACCCTCTACTGCCTGGTACACGCCGTTGGCGGCGCCGCCGGCAAAGGCCTGGACGATCACCATACCGTCGTTGTACATCTGCAGAGCCAGTTCCTTGGCCTTGGCGATATCGGTGAAATCACCCACATAGGCAGCAGTAGCCTTGCCGCCGGCATAGGCCGCACCGGCCTCAAAACAGTAGCGGCACAGCTCCAGGTCAGCGATCCGCTGGCCGCCGATCCAACCCACCTCGGAAGGACCGCCCAGATACTCACTCATCATCACAGCAAAAGCGCCGCCGATAAATCCGGCCGCAGGCTCCTCAAACTGGATGGAGGTGCAGTTGTCATAGCCATCCACAGTACCCTTGTTCAGGACAAAGTGGGTATCAGGATAGTCCTCCAGGATGGGGGGCATGATCTCAGATACGGTACCGCCCATGATCACCATATCGTATCCCTCGTTGCCGAAGTTACGGGCATGGATCTCGTGGTCATTGAATTCATTGACTTCCACGCAGGTGACAGGAATGCCGGTGTTTTCAGTAAAGGTCTCTGCGGCCTTTTTCAGAGCGTCATTCAGGCCGTTGTCGCCGAAGGTGCCGGCGGCCACCAGACCGATCTTCCACTCCTTGTCCCCGGTATCTTCACCGGTTTCGCCCCCGTTGGTGCTGTTGGCATTCTGGGCGCAGCCGGCCAAAAGGGACAACATCATCCCTGCAGCCAGGACAATTGCAAGCAAACGTTTCATTGGTAAAATCCTCCTTCTTATTGCCATCAGAGCATGTATTGCTCCAATAACTTCTGATGTACACTGTTTTCCATTCCGCACTCCCCGTAGAGCTCCTGCAGATAGGCTACCATAAACCGATGGCGCTGAAGGGCCTGAGAGCGGGCCTGGGGAGTGTTCATCAGTTCGTAAATGTGCAGAAGCTTTTCATAGAAATGGTTGACGCTGGTAGAGCGGACGGAATGATCCTTGTAGCCCTTGCTGTCCAGGTTATCCCTGGGGGGAAGGGCAGGGTCCACAATCAGATTTCCAAGACTGGCTCCCGTAGCAAAGACCCTGGCAATACCGATGGCCCCCACTGCATCCAAACGGTCTGCATCCTGTACGATCTCTCCCTCAGGTGTGGCCATTTTCTTGCGGGACCCCATTCCTTTAAAGGAAAGGTCACGGATGATCTCCTGGATGTGTGCGATCTGCTCGGCAGGGGCGCCGCACTGCTCCAGCCACTGTGCTGCCGCTCTGGGGCCTGCCTCCTCGTCGCCGCCGTTGAACTTCCAGTCAGCGATGTCATGGAGCAGTGCGGCCAAAGCTACTGTCTGCCGGTCCACAGGCAGCGCGGACCTCTCCGCCAGGAGCACTGCTTCACGGTATACCCGTTGGGTGTGCAGCCAGTCGTGACCGGTGTGTTCATCACTCTGGAGCTGCTGCATATGGGCGATGGTTTTTTGTACCAGGGGATCTTCCTCTGTGCCCATTTCGCAGGCGGGCCACTGAGAGAGATCCATCCGGCGGTGCTGCACGGCAAAGCGGGGCACGCCGCCGGGAGGCGTCAGCTGGCCGTGGTGGATGAGACACAGCTTGTCAAGGATCTCCTGGGGATAGGCGAGGATCTTCTCGTAACTGCAGTGAACGGAGGCATCCTTCATCTGGCAGTCATGGAAAATGATCTCGGCCCCCTGCTCTACCAGGGAGGTCATCAGGGGCAGATCCTGAACCATGTCGGAGGTATAGGCGATCCGACCGCCAAAGAACAGGCCGCAGCTGAATTTGCCATCGATGTGCCGGGTAGAAAACCACTTGGCTTCCACACCACCGCACAGGTCAAATACTTCTCCTTCTGCCGGGGAGACCACATCAAAATAGTCCTCCAGACAGTTGCAGTCCGGATTGGTCAGGCCGCCGGTAAGGTAGCTGTCCCACAGAGCTGCACGGATAGGAGCAGGTACGATCAGTTTTACTTTCTTATGGGATACATATTTACTATACAGGGCAATGGACTCCAGACCACCAGCGTGATCGAAGTGAATGTGGGTAATAAAAATGGTATCGATAGCTTCCCTCGATATGCCTAAAATCTCCAGGCTTTCCCAAGCGGTAGTTCCGCAGTCGATCAGAGTTCGGCACCCGTTTTCTTCCAGAAGCGCATTGCTGTCCATGAGTCCCGGAACGAACCCGTTACCAGTTCCCAACATTGTCAGATACATGTACTTGCCTCCTATCCCGTTTCTGTCATCATAATACCGGAAAGATACTGTCAACAAACAGGACAAATGTCCATATCCGGTGTTAAATCCCTGAAAAACAACTGTTAGATTTTTGCGTGTTCTATGGCTTTTCCCTAAATTCCTCCAAAAAAACAATATCGGGCAGGAAGATTTTCCTGCCCGATACAATTCTCTTTTCATCCAGGTTCTCCGGTATACTGCAGCAAGCGCTGCCGATCCACTACCCGCAGCCGCCGGCCATTCTCCCGGGTGAGGGTTCCCGCCTGCTCCAGCTCTGTAATGAGCCGGCTGATGTGGCGGGGCGTCACGCCCAAATACTCCGCAAGTTCTTTGCTCTTGCAGCAGACCATCCCGTTTTCGTCGCAGTTTTGCAGGATTCGCTGGGCAAGGAGCGTTCTGGTATCATACTGGAGTATCTTGGAATAGTTATACGAAGTATTATAAAGTTTTTCAATTAAATTGTTGCAGATCAAGCGGTAGAACATTACATTGGATGAAAGGTAGTGCTGCACATCTCTCAATGTAAAGCACAGAAGCTCTGCTCTGGTCTCCGCTACGACACTGTGCAGGGTATCACGCCCTTGCAGAAATTCAATGTCCCCGAACATCAGAGGTGGTTTTGCGATGGCTACCGTGACCAGTTTCCCGTTCTCCGAAACGGAGTAGATCCGCATGGTGCCACGAAACAGTACGGACACTGATGTCACTGGGTCACCTGACGACATCACCGCTTCTCCCGCCTCGTATACTGCAATTCTTGTGTTCCGGAGCACCTCCGGCTGCAGCAGGTTCTCCACTCCCAAAGACGCTGCTGCCCGCCGGATCTGCTCCGGATTGCTGTCTGTCCACATCCTATGGCCTCCTCAAGGCATTCCGCCCAGGTTATAGACATTTGTCCTCGAATTATTATAAGGAACAAGGTATGCTCGTGTCAATTCAGTATGGAAAGGATCTGGGAAAAATGATTTCTATAATTGACAATCTTTCCCTGGCCGAAGCCGGCCGGCAGCGGATGCGCTGGTTCATGGAGCAGATGCCCCTGATTGCCTCTCTGAAGGAGACGTATCGGAAAGAACAGCCTTTCCGGGGGCTGAAGGTGGCCATTTGCCTTCACGTGGAGCCGAAAACCGCCTTTTGGATCGACGCGATCCTCACCGGCGGAGCGGAGCATATCTACCTTGTTGGCTGTCTCGGGACCACTAAGCCCGACACAGCTGCCTACCTGGCCTCCGATCCCCGCATTACCGTTCTGGCAAAGGAGAAAGATACCCTGGAGGACCATCAGCGCTATTTGGAGATGGTAATGGAGCAGCGTCCGGACCTCTTCCTGGACAATGGCGCCAGTTTGATCCTGGCTTACCATAAGAAGGAGCGGGATTGGGTGCCTCTGGGAGCCAATGAGGAGACCCGTACCGGCCGCCTTCTCATCGACGATTCCGGCTATGAAATCCGTTTCCCAGTAATTGTTATTGACGACTCTCCGCTTAAAAAGCTGCTGGAAAATGCAGTGGGCGTTGGCCAGTCCGTAGTGGATGGCTTTATGCGCTGCACCAGTCTTTTGCTGGGGGGAAAGCGGATCCTGGTCATCGGCTATGGCTGGTGCGGCAGCGGTATTGCGGGAAAATTCCGTGCCATGGGTGCCCACACGTCTGTCTATGATATCGACCCTGTGTATCTTCTGAAGGCAAAAGTGGACGGCCACCATGTATCCGAGGATCTCAACGAGCTGATTTCCCAGGCAGAGGTCATCGTGACCTCCACCGGCCGCTTCCATGTGATCACCAAGGAGCACATTCCTTTCTTCTCCGATGGACTCATTCTGTCCAACGCCGGACATTTCGGATTTGAGATCGATACCGATGACCTCAGGGCCGCCGCTGACCGGGTGGAGGCAGTGGGCGCCGGGAAGGAGGCACTCTGGTTTGGCGAGAAGAAGGTTTTCCTGCTGGAAAACGCCAATCCACTGAATCTCTCCGCCGGAGATGGGAACCCCATTCCCATTATGGACCTGGGCCTGGGACTCCAGGCCTCCTGCGGAGCATTGCTGGCCAGTGGAAAACACAACCTTCACAACGGCGTGCAGCCCATTCCGCGGGAAATCGACTGCTTTGTCAGCCGCCGGATGCTCCAGATTTGAGATGCAGATCCTATTTGAACACGCCTTGTTTCTTTCCTATGCCGATGCACAGCCCCAGCCGGATATGTGCGTCGGGGTATCTGACGGTGTAATTGCTTTTGTCGGGGCCCAACCGCCGGAGACGTTTTCTCCCGACCGTCGGATCGACTGCTGCGGAGCGCTTCTGATGCCCGGATTCGTCAATGCCCACACCCACTCACCGTTGAGCCTGCTTCGGTCCGGCGGCGAGGGATTGCCTCTCCAGCGCTGGCTGGAGCAGGTGGTTTGGCCATATGAGGCACAGCACACCGCTGAGAGCTGTTACTGGGGTGCCCTTCTTAACGCGGCTGAGTGTATCCGCGCAGGGATCACTTGCGTCTGCGATATGTACATCTACCCTCAGTCTGTGGCCAAGGCTATGTCCGAAGCGGGGCTGCGGGCTTTGGTGACGCCTACGGTAACCGACGCTCTTTTGGAAAAATCTCCGGATCTTCTCACCCAAATTGTCCGCCTTCGGGAACAATGGGCGGGCCATCCTCTGATTCACACGGGGATTGCCCCGCATGCGGTTTATACCTGCGAGGACAAGCTACTGTCCGCTGTTTCTGAGCTGGCTGAGGCATACGACCTGCCTATCCATGTTCATGTTTCGGAAACTGCCTGTGAACAGCAGGAGTGTTCTGACCGGTATGGCACCACGCCTCTGGTCCATCTGGACCGTTTAGGCCTCATTACCTCTCGCACCCTGATGGCCCACTGTGTCTGGCTCTCTCCCGCTGACATCGATCTGGCTGCCCGGCGGGGAGCGACGGTGGTACACTGTCCTCGCAGCAACCTGAAACTGGGCAGCGGTATCGCACCAGTGGAGGATTTTATCCAAGCTGGGATACCGGTGGCGTTAGGTACGGACAGCTCTGCCAGCAATAACAGCCAGGACATCCTGGAGGAGATGCGGTTTGCTTCCCTTTTGCAAAAAGGGACCAGGGGAGATCCTACCGTGCTCTCTCCGGCACGGAGTCTTGCCATGGCGACCTCTGCCGCCGGGAAGGTTGCCGGCTTTTCACTGGGCCGCCTGGCTCCCGGGGAGCCGGCGGATCTCATACTGGTCAGCCGCAGGGAGCCTCATTGGCTGCCGGGACTGGACCCCAGGGCAGATCTTCTCTATGCTGCGTCGGCGTCTGATGTGGTGCTGACGATGGTCAATGGCGTTATCCTTTATGAAAATGGGGTATTCCAAACCGTTGATCTGGAGCGGATCTACCGGATGCTGCCTCATTTTTATCCCAGAGTCATGTCCCATCCTACTTAATATGCCCTCTCTTCAAACGTCCGCCTGACGGGAAGTTCCTGTTCGGCGGACGTTTTTTTGCTATTACCTTCCATTGTTCAATGCCGTGCTGCTTGAATCAGAGAAAAAACACCATTTTGACAGACCTAAAGGCAGTATTTATAAGATATAAATTCTGGAATCTTTTTATAAGCTCCAAACAGTATCCAATTCAGAGCCACAGCCTTTCAACTGTTGCTGGGAACCGATCACACAAATGGAGTTTCTTTTCTCAACTTTTGCTAAGGCTTCGGTGAGATGGGAGATATCCTCTCTGGTGGTGGATAATAGTTCGTGGCGGATACTACAACGGGTTTCATAAGAAATCCCTTTCCAATAGAAGGCATCTGCAGTACGGCCCATGGCTTTGCATGTCAGCAGAGGATCAGATTCAGCAATAGCACCGATAATAAATCTTGTAAGGTCGTTAGTACTTTCGGTGTAGGTGTTTAAAAAGCCAACAACATTTTGATAGCAGTCCAGGGTGCGGGCGACATTGGGATCACGATAGGAATAGTACCCAATGAAATCTGTTTCAGATTGTACCATACCGGTACCGTATGCGCCGCCTTGAACGCGGACCGCATTCCATAGGTAAGCGAGAGAAATAATACGACCAAGTACACGCATTTTACCGTTTCTACCAATACCGGGGCAGATTTCGCCCATAGCAGAAAATGATACGCTGGTTGGAATCACAATGCCTTCCCGGCAGCAGCCTGATGATAAGATGACTGGATGGAGTGGAGCTGCAAACATACCTTTGGGAAGATGTGACGCCAGTACGGCTGCGGCTTCTGCGCCAGCGCTTCCAGCGGGGCCTGTAACGCTAACAGTAAGCCGACATGTGCGGCATATATTGTCCAACAGATGTGACATCTGATCGCACAGAGCGGGAAAACGGCATGCAAAATCTTGTTCCAGTTTTTTTAGCCACTGCAGGAAAGTGATTCCTTCTGCGTGCTCAGAAACTGCCCCTGCAGCAGTGCAGCGGGAAAGAACGCGCTTCATAGCAAAATTCTGACCGGACATAATGACCTGATTTTGCAAGATGGTCTTGCACTGCCCCAATATTTGCAGTATGCGTTTTTTGTCCTGATATACAGTATCCTGCAGCAGCTCCACGATCAATTCTGTGGAGCGGGCTACATTGCTTTCCAAAGTGCTGTATGTGGCTGTTAGGAATGTACGGCAGCTGTTTGGTTGATTGAGAGTGCCGTATGTCTCAACATTGAATTTGACGCTTCCGCATATGGAATGGATCAAATTTTGCAGCTGATGGATCCCATGCCGCCTGGTTTCCAGAGAGCCCAGCAGATTGGTCACAAAGGAGAGCAGGGACAGGTCTTCGGCGGACAGATCATCCAGCGCAAAGTACAGATTGAGATAGACGATGCCATTGGTTGGCAGGTTGTGCCGGAGAATGGGAATATGGGAAAAAGTTTCCGTTTCCAGAGGTAGCTGAGGAGGCTCGTTTGATATTTGGCTTATTTCCAGTTTGGGTATAGCGGCCAGCGCCTCAGGACTGTCCGGGGTATGCTGCCAGTTTTTCAGGTGGTTTTGCTGATCTTGAACGGAGATGATCTGTTCTTTGGTCCAACTGTTGGAAAGAATGCGCAGTCTGGCGTTTTCTCTGGCTTCTGTTTCCTGGGCGAAGGTGTGGGATGGATACATCAGCACTTGGCAGGAATGTCCGTTGTGCAGGAATGTCCGCTGCAGCAGCGATTCAAAGTAGCCGCTGTTTTGTTTATCAAACAAATTTTTAAATATATTGCCAATTTCAAGATTCGCAGCAGGAGAGCCGCCATACAGCCAGCTGGAAAGCATATTCAGATTCAGGCCAAGTCCCTGTGGGGTGCTGCCGTAATCCTGTTCCCGCAATTGAAACTCCAAGTTGGCCAGCGTGGCAGTTAGACAGTCATGATCCAGGCCCTCCTGGGCGATCTGAGTAAGCTCAGCCTGGACGAAGGATGCGATTGTATCGGCCCTGTCTTTGACAATATCCTGTATTTCCAGTAATATCCAGGGCTGTTGAACATTGTCATACAGAGCAAGCCGTGCATTACGGGCCATTCCCTTTTCCAGGAGCCGCCATTTTAAAGAGGAGGGGTTATCTCCGCAGAGAACGCTGCATATGGCTTGTAATGCGATCAGATCTTCCCGATCACGGAAGGTACCGGCTACATAGCCATTGGCGAGCCGGCATTTTCCCTCCAAAGGTTCTTGGAGAGAGAGGGCGTAGGGAATTTCAGTGCGGCTGCTGAATACAGGCTTCTGCATGGGAATCGGGGGGATCGGGGAAGACCGTTCATAGGCGGACAGATATTCCGTATCCAGAATGGACAGTACCTGCTGGATATCTATTTGCCCATCCAGGAAGATGCAGGCATTGGAAGGGTGATAAAAACGTCGGTGAGCGGCTATGAATTGTGTATAGGTCAGTTCGGGGATATGCTCAGGGTCACCGCCGGACACGAAGCGGTAGCAGGTATCCGGGAACAGCCGCCGCAGGATTTCGTTACGTAGGTGCGTGTCTGGAGAGGCAAAAGCACCCTTCATTTCGTTGAAAACTACGCCTTGATATGTGGGAGTGCCTTTTTCCGAGAGTTCGTAATGCCAGCCTTCCTGCTGAAAGATTTCTGGTTTTTGATAAATGGAAGGGTGAAGGACAGCATCCATATATACCCGCATCAGGTTGATAAAATCGTGATCATTGCGACTGGATATCGGATAGACGGTTTTGTCCGAAAATGTAATGGCATTGAGAAAGGTATTCAAGGAGCTTTTCATCAGTTCCACAAACGGCTCCTTGACGGGATACCGGGTGGATCCGCAAAGGACAGAATGCTCCAAAATATGAAATACACCGGTATCGTCCCAGGGATAAGTACGAAATGTGACAGAGAAAGTCTTGTTTTCTGTCTGACGGTCAAGCCAGATGAGTTTTATCCCGGATCTTATATGCTCCATTTCATACATAGAAGCATTCAGTTCCGAAAGTTGATGGACTGTTTGCATGCAGAATGCGGGGTTCAGTTTTGAAATGCTCACCATAATCACCTTGCTTTGTGGGGAAGCCCACCTTATTTGTCCTGTATTATAGAAATTTTTAGGTCGGGCGACAAGATGATCTGCTTATTTTGGCCTCTTCCTGCGCTGTTCTGTCTCATTTTTGACATATTCCGGCACAGATGGATGTTTTGACCTGGCCCATGGCAATAGGATGACGCATATAAATAAATGCGTTTCTGCATAAAATGTATAAAAATTAAGTGGCCAAAATGTGTTTGAGAGACTCGTTTTCTAATCGCCTACATTTCGTAATGGCAGGCAAAAAAGAAGGAAATGGTTTGGTAGCTTTTGTCGTTTATATACAATACCAGAAGTTGAATGGAATGGTTACTCTTGCCTATGAGTGCCTGCAGCACAGGAATTGTAAAGGTCTGCCTGCCGGAATCGACCACGCATGTGTCAAAATAGACGCCAAAACTGCAAAAGTAGACATCTACCCACACAGCTGAAAAATGCTTTGCTATAATGCGTTATACGCTGATGATAGCGTAGCGTCGCAGAGGGCGTTGCATATGGCGGGCCCACCCAACAAACAAAAAGGAGCAACTGCAACTATGGAACGAGTAAAAATCGTCAAGTTGGTGGATTATCGGGAGATCCCGGTTCCTGAGAAGATGCTGGAAGTGAAGGTCCCCGGATCTCTTATTGACAAGGAGTTGGCCCGGGCGGCAAAGCAACATGCCACCATCACCCGGGAGGCGGGGCCTGTAGCGTCTGGTGACATTGTTGTTGTGGATACGGTCAGTAAGGATCCACAGTGGCAATTGGAGGGGTACCACATCAATGTAGGCAAAGGATATTGCAGTGCAGAAGTGGAAAGTGCCTTAGTTGGCATGAAAGAAGGAGAACAGCAGACGGTGCGTTGGGAGGACAACGAAGTTGCTGTCCGGGTGAAGAGCATCCACCGCCGCCATATTCCAGAGCTCAGTGATGCACACATAGTGGCGCTGGGCTTGGATGGCATCTGCACCATTGCGCAGTACCGCGATTATCTGTTTGATGATTATGGAAAGATGTATACGAAGCGCAAAGTCAGCCAGATTGCAGACTATGTGGTGACTCAAATGATCGAGAAGTCGGAATTTGACATTCCGGACGAGGTGATCCAGGACAGGTGCCGTGAGCAGGTAGTGATGCTGCGCAAGCAGCGGGGAATCGCACCGGATATCCCAGAGGAAGATTTCCTGACAGAGAGTTTGGCCCAGGTGTTTCACAAAAAGATAGGAAGCCTGGAGGAAGCAAAGAAGCTTCTTTGGGAGGATAGCTGGAACGATATTGCGTGCCTGACTATTTGCCGGCACTATGCGCAAGCTGATGGCCTGTCATTCGATGAAAAGGCGTATGAGGAGCTGATTACCAATTATGCCAAGGAGAATGGCTGTGCGGTAGAAGAAACCCGGGCACGGTACCCTTATGCGATGTATTGCTTTTATGAACCCATTAACTATTTCAAGCAGACATGTTTGCCAAAGCAGTACAGCAAGCAGTGCAGCGTAGTCCTGGACATGGAAAAGTAAAAAATCTGAAAGGGAGTAATGATGATGGATAAACACTATACATATAAACCTACTGGCGTGTGTGCCAAAGAAATCAACTTTGATCTTGTAGACGGTGTGGTACATAATGTGGAAATTGTAGGCGGCTGCCGCGGCAATTCACAGGGTGTGGCTCATCTCAGTGAGGGAATGAGGGCACAGGATGTTATCAAACGGTGCAAGGGAATCGACTGCCACGGCGGAAATTCCTGCCCCAATCAGTTGGCAATTGCCTTGGAACAGTGCATGGCTGAGTAACCTGCTTTTTATTAAGAGAGAGAAACGCATGGCAGCCCATGCAGTGAACCATACTGGAGAGGAGGGGGGCCGCGATCATGCAGCAGGCAAAAATAACGGAACTATTTGATTTCAGAGAGCTGACCATTCCCCATAAGCTTCTGGAAGTCAAAGTTCCTCGTTCCAAGATCAAAGCGATGCTGGATCGTGCAGCCAGACGCTATTTGCGTATTATGCCGGAGGAAGGTCCGATTCAGCCGGGGGATATTGCAATTGTGGACCTGGAGAGCAGTGATCCTGCGTTGCAGAGGAAAGAGCAGCACATTAACGTCAGAATGGGATTTTTTATCCCTGAAGTGGAGTCCGTTCTGACGGGGATGAAGTGTGGAGAAGAGATGGCCGTTACAGTAAAAGGCTCAGATGTAAGAATTTATGTTCGAAGGGTCTTTAGACGGTATATTCCAGAATTGGAAGATGCGCATATCCCGCCCCTACATATTGAAGGTGTTTCCACCGAGGCGGAGTACCGACAATATGTTTTTGACCAGGTGCTGAAGATCTACAAAGGGCAGAAGAAAAGCGGGTTGGCCCAGTATGTGAAGCAACAGATCCTGGAACGTTCTGTTTTTGATATCCCGGAGGAGATGGTTGATAGGTGGTATGCTGTCGTATTAGACAACATACGCAAAAATGCCAGGGTAGAAGAGGACAAGCCGTTGGCTGAGTTCCTGCCGGAAGCGGTTACCAAGCAGATCCATAGGAAAGCTGAAACTGTGGAGGAAGCGGTAGGAATTTTGCGGGAGGAGTGCTGGAAGGATATAGCGGTGGACCTGGTTGCCCGCCACTATGCTGAGCAAAACGGCGTGTCGTTTAACAGGGAAACCTACTTGGCCAAGTGTCGGGAGATTGCTGAACAGAGCAATGTATCCCTTGCGGAGGTCAAGTATCCATATGAAGACTACCTGCGTATGGCACCCAAATGGTACCTTGAAACAGAGTATCTGCCCAATTGCTATAACGATCAATTCACGATCATAGAAACTGAAGACTGAGATAAAGTAGGGAGGGGAATATTCATGAAGGAATTGCCCAACGAAACGACTAGGCGCCGTTCTCGCGTGTGGGTGCCTTTTGCCAAGCTTCTGAGCGTAACAAAGCTTCCGTGGCTGGCCATTATCGCGCTGTGTGTATTGGATTTGACAAAATCAAAGCTGTTTCTGTTGTTCCCTCAGTATACGCAGCAGATTACAGCAGGTGACATCAGTATTGCTACACTTTCACTGATGGTGGCGGTAGTGATTGGAAAAGCACTTTTGACTGGTGCAAGCTCTGCTCTGGATGAGTTTACCAATGCAAAATTTTCCTTGCGGTTGCGGGATGCGGTGTGGGGTCGTATTTTACGCCTGCCCACAGCTTATTATGATAAGAATATGTCCCGAGACTTTATTACCCGGCTTACCAGTGATACGGATCTGGTCAGTGCCAACCTGGTACATATTCCCAGCCGCCTTCTGACTTCGCTGTATACACTGATCGCAACATTTATGATCCTTTTCACCTATGATTATCGGCTGGCGATTGCAGAAGCCATCATGGTTCCGCTTACTATTTTAGGCGGTTTGTGGGAAGGCCATGTCCACTACAAACGGATGGACAAGGTTCAGGGAAAGCTTGCCAAGCTCAGTGGCTATCTGGCGGAAACCTTGACTCATCTTCCTCTTGTGAAGACCTTTGTGAAGGAGGAGCAGGAGGATAAACGGGGACATGAGGTCATTGAGGAGCTGAATATGACCTCGTTTAAGTACAATGCCATGCAGATCACAGTTATGGGTATTGTGAGCCAGTCGGGTACGATCAATAATATTGTTACTGTTTTGGTTGGTGCATGGCTGACTTCTATTGGTGCTATCACAGTGGATATCTGGTTGGCATTCTATCTGTTTTCCGGAAATCTTCTGACGGATGTCAGAAATCTGATGAGTGTGTGGACAGGCCTGAAGGATGCCCAGGGCGCGGCCAGCCGGATTGCGTCACTGGCTACAGATCCTCTGGACAACTATTCCGGTGATGAGAATGTTGACTTGGGCGAGAAGGATCTTAGTGTAGAGGATCTTACCTTCCGCTATGGAGATAAGGCTGTTTTGAGCAATGTGAGCCTGCGTATCCCCCAGGGGAAGGTTACTGCTCTGGTTGGTCCCAGCGGATCTGGAAAGTCTACGTTGCTGAGTCTGCTGGATCGTTTTTACCAGCCGTCGTCCGGCAGTATCAATGTGGGGGAGAACCCGATTTCCCGCTATGCGCTTTCTGCGTGGCGTGATGCCATCGGCTATGTTTCCCAGGATACACTTTTGTTTGATGGAACAATCCGTGAAAATATCTTGTATGGCCTCAGCCGTACGGTCAGTGAGGAAGAGTTCCAGAAGGCTGTGGATGCCGCTTGCGTAACAGAATTTGTGAAAACGATGGAGAAGGGGTTTGACACAAAAGTGGGAGAGAGCGGCGGTAAGCTCTCAGGAGGACAGCGGCAGCGTATTGGTATTGCCAGAGCGATCCTGCGGGATCCGCAGTTGTTGCTGCTGGATGAAGTAACTGCCAACCTGGACGCAGAGAGCGAGGCAAAGGTAAATGAGGCCCTGGTGAATGTAACAAAGGGCCTCACTACGGTAATGGTAGCACATCGCCTGGACAGCGTTCAAAATGCGGATCAGATTGTTGTCATGGCAGCGGGCAAGGTCCATGGTAAGGGAACCCACAGTGAGCTTATGAAGAATGATGATCTGTACCGCCAAATGGTAGCATTTCAGAAACAGAATGTTACTGCGAAAGTGGGGGTGTAAGGAATGAAGACAACGACACAATTTGATGTTGACGCAAAGAAGCATCCCTGGAGGGCATTGTGGAGCTTGATGCGGATTACACGGCCGCCATGGTTTTTGTATCTGATTTATCTGATTCTCTGCATGATCCAAAATGAGGTCCTGGTTCTGATCCCCAAGCTCACCGGCGAGATCATGAATGGAAATGCGCTGAGCAATCCCGGTATGCTGGGCAGATATTTCCTCTATTCAATAGCAGGTCTGCCAATTTTCCTGGCGGTGAATATTTTCAACAGCTGGTGTGGTATTGGCATTACGCGGAAAGTGCAGCATGTTGCCTGGGGAAAATTCCTGCGTCTCCCCATGGTAACGCTGGATGAGCATAATCCTACTTCTTTGGTCAGCCGGATCAACAGTGATGCCAGTCAGCTCAGTGTAGGTATTATGTATTTCTTCCAGATCTATACCTATGGACACTATACCTATCTGATGCTGCAGAATATTTATGCCATCAACAGTAAACTTGTGATCCCGTTTGCTATGAGTATTCCCTTTACACTGGTCATCACTGTTATTTGCGGCCGGCTGCAGTACAAGGTAAAAAACAGAAACCAGTCTGCGTTGTCCCGCTTTACAAATTATGTGGCGGAGGGGCTGAATAATCTGCGACTGGTAAAGGCCTGCTCTGCTGAGAAGCAGGAAGCAGCCCGGGGTACAAAGGCCGCTATGGATATGTATGACGCCAAGATTTACAGCGCCAAGATCGGCCTTATCACCACACCTTTGCAGCAGCTCTCCGGTGCGATCTGCCAAGTGATCATTTTGATTTACAGCGCGGTGCTTATTGCCAACGGCGAGATGCAGACTGGTGATATTGTGACCATTTTCATGTACCTTGGTTCTCTTACAGGCATGGTCAGCATGCTTTCTCAGATTTGGGGCTTCATTAAGCAGACCCAAGGCGCGACGGTGAACATTACGGAACTGGTGAGCGTCAAGAGTGAGGAAATGGAGCGGGAGCGGAGCTTCAATGTTCCGGACGAAGATATTCGCTTCCAAAATGTCACGTTCGCCTATGGCGACACAGAAGTGCTGCACAATGTCAGCTGCACCTTCCCCCAGGGAAAGACCACGGCGATTGTAGGACCCAGCGGTTCTGGCAAGACGACGATGCTGAGTTTGATCGAGCGATTCTATCAGCCTCAGAGTGGCCAGATCTGCTTTGGGAACGTAAATGCAGAAACGTTCCATTTGAATGAGTGGCGCCGGGCATTTGGCTATGTGCCTCAGATGAGCCCGCTGCTTTCCGGTACCATTCGTGAGAATGTAAACTATGGTTTGGATAAGCCTGCTTCTGACGAGGAATTGGTCAGAGCAGCAAAAATCGCCAATATTTATGATTTTATCCAAACTCTGCCGGAAGGCTTTGACAGCAATGTCGGACAGATTGGCGGCAAGTTATCCGGCGGTGAACGTCAGCGCATTGCCATAGCGCGGACGGCCATCAAGAACCCGGATTATCTGCTGCTGGATGAAGCAACCAGTAGCCTGGATCCCCAGAATGCTACGGAAGTGCAGGTGGCTCTGGGTAACCTGATGCGCGGCCGTACCAGTATTGTGGTTGCACATAATCTGCGTACTGTCGTCACTGCGGATCATATCGTAGTGGTCAATAAGGGGTGCGTAGAAGCAGAAGGTACCCATAAAGAGCTGTATGCATCCAACGAATTGTACCGGCGCTACTGCGATTTGCAGTTGGCGGTATGAGAAGGAGAAACAAGGAAAGGAAATAAGCCGCATGACCAAACATTTTACATATAAGCCGGTAGGGGTTTGCTGCACAGAAATCAGCTTTGATCTCGTTGACGGTATCCTCCACAACGTGGATTTATACGGAGGATGCAGAGGCAATACCACCGGTATTAACCGCTTGGTGGAGGGTATGCCTGCCCGGGAAGTATACATCCGGACAAAAGGTGTCGAATGTCATGGCGGCCACTCTTGTCCTGGTGAGCTGGCCAATGCAATTGCAGCATGTTATGCTGAGATGGGCGAAACGCTCTGATATCCTGTGCTACGATATAGGAAAGCCGTGGGAACGTACTGTGTTCCCACGGCTTTCTGCCTGTTAAGGTTCATTTTGATAGCGGATAGGAAGCTGAGCGATAAAGCTGACGGTACCATCCTGAAATTCTGGAAAAACCAGACCGCCATGGCGGGTCAGAATTCGTTGTACAGAAGCTAGGCCGATCCCTTCGTGCTTCCCTTTTTTGGTGGAATATCCGGCTTCCAGGGCTTGCTTGAGATTTTCCGGGACGTCGTGGAAGGGATTGGTTACGCGAACTACGTTGTTGCCGCCACGCTTTAACAGGAGAACCTTGATCCACGGCTCATCCTTATGGTGGAGCTCGACTTCGTCAATGGCATTTTGAATCAGATTGCCGATGATGGTATTGAGTTCATAAACGGTGCAGGGAATGTGCTGAAAGTCGTTATAGACCGTAATTTCCAGATCAATGCCTTTTTGCAGTGCGATTTCCTGGAACGTACTGAGCATGGCGCTGATAGCAGGAGAGCGTAGCAGAAGAATATCATTGGTACGGCTGGCGTTTTGTACCATGGTGTTGATATAAGTCTGGCACTCATCATATTGCTTTTGCTCCAGCATAGCCGAGATGGCTTGAAGATGAAAGTTGAAGTCGTGGCGCTGAGACCGGATGACCTGCATGAAATTCTGAAGTTCAGCTTGGTATTGTTTATCTACCAATACTTCTATCTGATCTACAAAGTGGTGGGCGTTTCCTCGGACAAACAGCAGCAGTATGGCCCAGAGAAAGAGGGTAGCAAGGGTCAGGATGACTTGATCTGTTTGGTCAAACACGGTCTGGCGAATTAAAAGGTATGTGATCCAGCCTGCCAGAAGGAGGAACAGAAATGTAGTAGCCCAGAGATAGAGAGAGAGACGGCATTTATTTCCGTCTGCGACCAGAAATTGACTGTAATTTTCAGGAAGCAGTCCCTTTTTCCAAAAATATATGGCTCCGACTAAAGCTAGAGTGCAAAGGGGGACTAGCATAGCCAGTTCATTTTTTAGGAGAATATTCCAGATGAGTTGCTGCATGGCCCAAGTAACGCAGCCAAGAGCGGATGCCAGTGTTGCGCATGGCCATGGCAGAAAAAGTAGGTAATGAAAAATAATGGCAACCAGTGGCAGGAGCAGAAGCAGCCATATTTTATGGATAGAAAAGTGTGTCAAAAATACTGCTGCAAAGCCAGCCAGTCCACCGATGGAAGCTAGTATAGGCCATCTTTCCAATCCGCATCGCTGAGCGCTGCCACCAAGAAGGCCAACTCCGGTAAAAACTGCGGTTTCAGCGGAAGCGATCCAAAGAAGGACTAGTTTCCAATGCGTAATTAAAAAATCCGTAGTATTCCCTCCTTGCTTCCGCCTGGCGGAAAGAGCGTTTAATAGATCGGGATGCCGCGTTGCTGTAAAATAGATTGGAGGGCATCGAAGCGGTCTCTGCTGAGAGGAATGTTCCGTTCGGTTCCGTCTACTTGAATGTTGTAAGAGCGTCGGTTGAATTCATCGGTGATTATACGACGAATGTGATTTAAAGGTACCAGATAAGACTGATGGCAGCGAATAAAGCCATAATCCAGAAAAATAGACTGCAGGTTTTGAAGAGAATAGTTGGTCAGCACGTGCTCATCACCCCGGCAGACAATATATACTTTCCGCCCTGACTTTTCGATGAATATAATATCGTCTACATTTAAGATTGTGAGACCTGAACCGGTACGGATACCAATTTGAGCGCCATGCTGAGAAAAGTCCGGTGCCATTTTATTCCGGACATGTGTCAAGGCTCTTTCTACCTTAAGCGGGTCTATCGGTTTTACCAAAAAGTCGGCGGGTTGGAATTCATACCCATCAACTGCATAGCCGGTATGGCCGGTCTGAAATATAACCTGGACTTTGGGATAATGGGCCTGTATGTGTTTTGCCAGGGCGAAGCCATCTATAGAATCCATTTCGATATCTAAAAATACGGCGTCGACGGCTGTGCGGCGCAAGAAGGAAATAGCCTGTGTTCCATCCTGAAGGGTGCCCACGATATCTACGTCGTCGAAGGGAGCCAAGGCATTTTGCAGTGCATCCAGGCAGTGAACATCATCGTCGATCAAAAGTACCTTCAATTGCTTGTTGGAGTTCATGCATACATTTCTCCTTCATTCAGCTCCATACAAAAAGATGTGCACGTTTGCATTATAGCGTAAATCCTACTGCTGTACAATTCCTGCTTTTGGAAAAGTTTAATTGCCTGTGAATACGCATGGAGCGATTTTCTAGATGAAATAGATACCATATTATATCGTAATTAAGAATGAAGTTCAATTGGAAAGCGTTTGCCTACGATAGGTCGGAAGTTGCATAAAAGAGATCACGGCAAATGGTTGCAGGTAATATAACGGCTGGGATATTCCGGCTGTGTGTGGCAGTTGCCTGTAGAAAATCAGCTTTGTATACTATCACCATTGCAGTGATAGTGAGACGGGAACTGTTATCAGGAAAATAACGGCATTATCTGATGGGCTGCTCTGATATCAGTGTTACAATAAAGCCCTGTACTCGTTTGGACATAGCAAGAAACATAGGAATTTCAAGACTTTCTAAAATTATACGAATCATTTACTACTGTTTTACTACTTAAATCGGAGAAAATAAAGTCTCAACAACGATATAAAATATTTGAAAGGAGTTCATAATCCAAATTGCTGGTGCAGAAGTGACTGCGAAAAACCAGCTCATTATTTTGGAGTTCTTTGAACATTTTTTAGACAGCAATGAATTGGTTTCACAATAGGACTTTGACCAGACGGTATTTTTACCGCCTGGTTTTTTAGTTTTGACGGGAAAAGGAGTCGTTATGGCTAAATGTTTACTGAAGTATCAGTGGGTTAAGCTGCCCAGAAATTGTATGCCTGGAGGCAAAGGCCTGCTGGGATATTGGCTCCGATATTTGCGTGTTCTCCGAAGGGTATTGTGGCTAAAAATGTGTTTAAATGGAAATGCGGAACAGCCCAATCTATACATAGAAGAGATATAAGAAAAGAGAGTTTCCTTTTAGAGCATCACACTTCTATGTGTAAACAGCATACTGCCTCGTGCAAGAAATCCATGTCAACACATCAACTTGTGAAAATTAATTTACATTTTACATCCCCGTGAGCGACTTATTTACACTTCTTTGGTACGCTGTACCTGTGCGAAAAAGTCGTATCACAAAACGGGAGGAATAACCATATGAGCACCGTAGAAAAAAACACTGTCAACCAATCTCAGAAGCTGATGATCTTTGTCCTGTCCATGTCCCTGTATGGATTGGCCACCTTGTTTACCGAACTGATCCCCAAATTTCAGGTAGGCTTGGTGGAGTTCTCCGTGGAGTACTTTTTGTTCATTCCTTTGACCCTGGCCATGCTCTTTGACCCCTTGTCCGCCGCCCTGGGCGCCGCCACCGGCGAACTGGTATTCAGTGAGATTATGCTAGGCCAGTTCGGCGGCCTGGGCGAGCTGGAGAAGTTCCTCACGGTCACCATCGGTGTGTACATCGCTGGCCGCCTGGTAAAGGATCCCAAGAACCGGGCTATGGTGGGCTTGGCTGCCATCACCGGCACCGCCGCTCAGCTGCTCATGGGCACCATCGTAGACATCGCTAAGGTGCAGTTTGCCGTGGAAGATTTTGAGGCGGTGGAGGGCCTGCCTGAGAGCGTCTTCGCTACCGAAGGGTTTGCTTTCTGCAACGATCTGCTCTTCTCTGGTATCCTGTTCTGCCTGCTGCCCACATTGTACCTGGTCCCCAAGCTGTACGGCAAGATCGAGCCTCTGCTGGGCATGGCGCCCCGCACCCGGGAGAGCGCTGTTTCCGGTCTGAGCCCCAAAGCCATTCTGGTGTGCGTCATCGGTTTTGCCTGTGCCATTGCCGCAGAGCTGGCTGCCACCACCGGTATGTCTCTCATCGACTGGGAGGCTGAGTGGGCGGAGAGCGGCACCGCACTGGCGGTGGGTATGGTTGCCGCCGCCGCTCTGGCCGTCATTGTCCTGCTGGTCATGAAGAAGAGCAGAGGAAGGAATGTGGCCTGCTGATATGAACGCGGTTGAGATTGAAAGCCTGACCTATACCTATCCAGGCGCCTCTCAGCCCACTCTGAACAACATTTCGCTTCGGATCGCCCAAGGGGACTTCCTGGCTGTCGTTGGAAACAACGGCTGCGGGAAGTCCACTTTGTGCAAAGTCCTTAACGGACTGATTCCTCACTTTATTACAGGGGATTTCCACGGAGAGGTTCAGGTGGAGGGGGTAAACACCCTGGAAAGCGACGTAGGCTCCCTGGCCCAGAAGGTAGGGTACGTCTATCAGGATTTTGAAAATCAGATCGTCCGCCCCACCGTGCTGGACGACGCCTCCTACGCCTGCCTGAATTATGCCTTCCCCGACTATCTGGAGCGGGGAAAGGCGGCCCTTGCCCAGTGTGGCCTGGAGGGACGGGAGGAAGAATACATCTGGCAGCTGTCCGGCGGCCAGACCCATCTGCTGGCCCTGGCAGGAGCGGTATCCCTGCGCCCCGACGTACTGATTCTGGACGAACCCATTGCTCAGCTGGACCCCATGCACGCCGACCGCATCTACGAGGTGCTGCGCCAGCTCAATGAGAAATACGGCAAGACCATCATTGTCATTGAGCACCACACCGAGTATATTGCCGATTACTGCAAGCATGTGCTGCTGATGAAAGACGGACAGGTGCAGTGGCTGCTGCCCACCGGAGAGGCCCTCCAGCATGTGGCGGAGCTGGAGGCGTGCAACATCTTCCCACCCCAGGTAACCCAGGCAGCCTACCGGCTGCAGAAGGCGGGGAAGCTCCCCTCCGGCGCCCCCCTTCCCACCACGGTGGAGGAAGGCCGGTCCGCCTTTTCCAACCTGGTGTACCGTTTACCGGCAGTCTCTCATCAGACGGTCTCTCCAGTAGCAGGACACGCTGTATCCTTTCGTAACGTCTCCCTCTCCTATCGCTCCGTAAAGGGAGAGCCCCGCACCATCTTTGACGGGCTGGATTTGGACATCCGGAGGGGGGGAAAGGTGGCTCTGATCGGCTCCAATGGCGCCGGGAAATCCACGCTGATGAAGATGATGGTAGGCCTGCTGCGGCCCCAGAGCGGGACTGTCTCCCTGTTTGGAGAGCCCATTGGCGAGAAAAAGGCGGAGGACCTGTCCCGTCAGATCTCCCTGGTGTATCAGAATCCCGAGGAGATGTTTATAAAGGATTCTATCCACGCAGATATCGCCTATGCCATGCAGGTGCGGGGCATAGCTGACTGGCAGGATCGTACCCGCGCTCTGCTGGAGCGCTTCCGCCTCACAGCACTGCAGGACCGTGATGGCCGACTCATGTCAGGCGGCCAGATGCGCCGGGCAAGCCTTGCCATCGGCGTGGCCCTGGAGCCGGGCATTCTCCTGCTGGATGAGCCTACCGCCAATCTGGATATCGCCACTCGCCGGGAGATCATGGGGGTACTGGAGGACATGAAGGACATCATCCAGACCGCCGTCATCGCTACCCACGACATGCAGCTGGTGTGTCAGTGGGCTCAGCGGATCATCGTACTGCGGGGCGGCCAGGTTGTGGCCGACGGCAGCCGGGATGAGATCTTCTCCCGAAAGGACCTGGTGGATCTGGTGGGCATCCGCCCGCCGGAGATCTTTTCCATGGCCCGTGAGCTGGATACTCACGCCCTCTGTTATACCGTCGACGAATTTACCAACTGCTTTCTGGAGGCGTAATGATGGAAAAAATGATGAGCAAACTGTCGGAAAATATTCTGGACAAATTTTCCATGGATTTTCTCCGCAACCAGGTGCTGAAAAATGCCTATGGCAACGACGACACGGTCATCGCAGCCCTGGACCCCCGGATTCTCATTGCATGGTACCTGTTCTTTGGTTTGGTGCCCTGGTTTGTGAACGATCTTCCCTTCCTGCTGGGCTGCTTCCTGCTGGTGATGGTCACCACCCTCCTGGCCCGGGTGGCGGGGCTGGTGCTCTTCCTCTTTGCTCTGGGTGTATTCTCCCAGACTGGGTATCTGTTTCTGGTTACCCTGCTCTTTGGCGGCGACGCCTCAGCCATCTCACCTATGCTGATTCTTACCCTGAAGGTGGCCACCATCTCCCTGGCCTCGGTGACTGTGTTCTCCGGCCTGGACCCGGACCGGCTCAGCAACGGCCTGATGTGGTACGGCTGCCCGGAGCGGCTGAGCTTTTCCATCTCCTACGCCTATCGTATGCTGCCTATGCTCATGGAGGAGTTTCAGAATGTGCTCCTCTCCTACCGTTTGCGGGGCAATCCCCCTGCCCATGACACGCTGACCGGAAAGGTGCGCTACCTTATCTATCAGGTAAAAATCATCGTCGAGTCCTTTTACCCCCTGATGCTCAATACCGCCAAGCGCTCCCGCACCACGGTGGAGGCTCTGGAGCTGCGGGGCTACCGGTACGCGGCAGTCAACAAGACTGTAAAGAAAATCAAACTTTCCACTTTGAAGATAACCGATAACGACCTGCTGTTTTTGGCCATATCCGCCCTGTGGGTGGCGCTGTCTGTTCTCTTCTCCACACTGCTCTGAAAGAAGGTTTTTTCCTTGCGACTTGATTTTCACACCCACGGAAAGCTGGCCAAAAAGCTGCCCTTCTCCACCGCCTATACCGACTGGCTGTTCGGTGAGGCCCGCCGGGCCGGACTGGACGCCCTGTGCCTGACGGAGCATTTCAACACCCTGCAATTCGAAGAGCTCTACCGCTACCTCTCCTCGGTGAGCCGCCGGACGGAGGATGTACTGGAGCTGGAAATTGGCCTGCGGGTGTTCCCCGGTATGGAGACCGATGTGGCCGAGGGAGGCCACATCCTGTCCATTGGCCCTCTGGAGGCCATTCTGGAGCTGAACCACCGGCTGGAGCCCCATAAGGAAAAGGGCCAGTTTCTTCCCTTTTCCCAGTTGATACGCCTGTTTGAGGAATATCCCGTGCTGGTGGGGTGCGGCCACCCTTACCGCGCCCCGGGCCATGTGCCGGAGCTGCCTGAGGAGCAGCTGCGCCATCTCAGTTTTCTGGATCTCAACGGAAAGGATCTGGCACTGGACCGGGCGCGTACAGAGGAGCTGACCTACGCCCTGGCACGGCGGCTGAGCATTCCTGTGGTTTCCGGCAGTGATACCCACCAGGCAGTACAGTACGGCTGTGTCACGACGGTGTTTCAGCGGGAGGTTTGCTCCATCTCCGCCCTGAAGGCCGAGATGGATGCCGGTCGGTACGAAATCCAGCTTTCCGACACCGCCGCAGCCCAGGTGCGCACCGCCTGTCTCCTCAAGCGCTCTCTCAAAGAGATCCATGCGCTGGGTGGTGACTACGTCTCCATTCTCACCCAGGAGGCCATCGCATGAGTGTACTGACCGATGTTCTTGCCGGCCAGGTGGTAGAGGCTGTCCGCCAGGCCGGCGCTCTGCTGACCGACCCCGCCGCCATCCAGACCGTGGTTCCCAAAAGCCGGACGGATTTTGTCACCAATGTGGATCTCACCGTGCAGAATACGCTCCGGGGTCAGCTGGACAAGCTGACCCCAGCTGTGCAGTTTCTGGGGGAAGAGGGGGAACGGGCCGCCATTGATCCCCGCCGTCCCTTCTGGATCCTGGATCCGGTGGACGGCACCACCAACCTGATTCACCAGTTCCAGCACAGCGCCATATCGTTGGCGCTGGCGGAGGATGGACAAGTGGTTTTCGGTGTGGTATACCATCCTTATACGCAGGAATGCTTTACCGCTTTCCGGGGTGGCGGAGCATTCCGGAACGGTTGTCTCATCCGGGTGAGTGAGACCTCCAGTCTGGCGGACAGTCTTCTGTCCGCAGGGACGGTTCCTGGCCGGCGAGATCTGGCCGATGCGGCCTTCCGGCAGATGCGAGCACTCTATGACCGGTGCCAGGATATACGCCGCGCCGGATGCGCCTCCCTGGATCTCTGCTGGGTAGCTTGTGGGCGGCTGGACGGCTATGTGGAGCTCTCCCTCCAGCCCTGGGACTACGCCGCCGGACTACTGCTGGTAGAGGAGGCGGGGGGGCTGGTTACTACCCTAGACGGCATGCCGCTCTCCCTTACGGAGGGCGGTGCTGTGCTGGCCTCCAATCAAATCCTTCACCCCACTTTGATGGATGTACTGAACGGATAGGAGAAAATCAATGGAACTGAGCCTTGCCATTTCCCCCGGAGAACTGACCCGGGCGGAGCAAAAGATTCTGGACTATATCAACACCAATACGGACGCCTTTTTGTTTTCCTCCATTGGGCAGCTAGCTCAGCGTCTGGGGCTTTCTGACGCCACCGTCTCCCGGTTTGCCCGCCATGTTGGCTGCACCGATTTCAAGGAGCTAAAAACCATGGTGGTGGAACAATCTGCTGGTCCCGCCGCAAAGATGGCAGGGACTTTGTCCCAGGATGGTGTATTCTCTCCGGCCGCCTGGCTGGAGCGGCAGCAGCTCTATCTGCAAAAGACAGCCAGTCAGCTGAATCAAGAGGAATTTGACCGGGCCGTGGAGGCCCTGGTGTCTGCACGGCAGATTTTCCTGCACGGGAAAAATGCGTCGGCTTCCCTATCCCAGATGCTTGCTTTCCGTCTGCGAAGGCTGGGGCTCCCAGTTTCACCGCTGCCCTCCAGCGGCTCAGAACTGTTGGAGGGGCTGCTCCAGGCAGGGAAACAGGACCTGGTGGTCATGTTCAGCTTTTCCAAACTGTCCCGGGAGGGACGTATTATTCTGGAGCACAGCCACATCGCAGGCTATCAGACCATTGCCTTTGTCAGCCGCACATGTATTCCAGCGGAGGAACAGGCCGATATCAGTCTCTTTGCCTACCGCGGGGAGGAAAAGGAGTACCACTCCATGGCTGCGCCTACTGCCCTGTTGGATGCCCTTACTGTTGCCGTGACCGGCCGGCTGGGACAGCAAGGGACTGATGCACTGGAGCGGCTCCATCAACTCAAAACCAGCTACTTTCCCCAGGGGTAGAGCGAGAAGCGGTGCAAATGCCCCCAACGGTTTACATTCTGTCCGCTGGTTGGTATATGAACGAATGCGGCAACCCACTGATATCCAAGACTTTCTGACAAAATCAGAGAGGAAACAAAGTCTCAACAATGATATAGAATATTTGAAAGTTTCAGCGCATAATCCAAATTGCAGGTGTAGAGGTGACTGTGATAAAGCAGCTCATTATGTTATAGTTCTCTGAATATTTTGGGGCAGAAATGGATTAATTACACGATAAGGCTTTGACCAGACGGTATCACTACCGTCTGGCTTTTTATTTCTGACGAGAAGAGGAGTCGATATGGCTAAATGTTTACTGAAGTATCAGTGGGTTAAGCTGCCCAGAGATTGTATGCCTATGGGCAAAGGCCTGTTGGGATATTGGCTCCGTTTGGCGTCAAGGGCCGCATTTCGCAAGGGTGAGGCCCATTTCTGCGGCCATGTGAACCAAACGTTCCGGGAATGTGGGCTGGCGGAATCGTGGGTCTGAAGCGCATTTTGGGTGTCAAAAATAGGGGAGAGGTACTGCGCATTATGGATAAGCTGCAGGAACTCGCATATATCTCCTACACGCTGGACTCGTCAACCAAGAAGCTGGAGTACAGAATCCTCGATTGGGTCATACAGTGTTCCGGAGCAGAATGCATGTCAGGCACGGCATATACAACGGAAGGATATGGGTTCCTTTGCCTTCCGCGCAGTATTTCACAGCGGCTTGCAGAACAAAGCTATATATTCAGCGAAGCAGACGCATGGCTGGATCTCTGGTGCCATACTATTTGGCGGGATCCACGCAATGCGTTTTCTTTTTTGGCGCCGACGGCACAGTTTGGTGCTCATGGTGCTGTATTGACATTGGAAACCTCGGGACAGCGCTGGGGCTGGGAAAAGACAAAGGCATGGAGGTTTTTCGAAAGTATGGGGATGCCTTCGCTCTGTACCGTCTGCCTGGCTCTTATGGCTGTCTCATTTTTCATAAACAGTATCCAACTGGTGCTGAGGTTTCATTACCCGACTCCGTCGCTGTCATACGTATTTTGGAGAAAATACGCATTCAGGGAAAAGATGCACATATCTGCGGAATGGACCATGAACGTCTGAACAAGATGATTCTTTGGTACAGTCGGGAAATTACCAAAGTATCCCTTCCAAGCGGTGATGTAAATTCCGAAAAGGGTCGTGTTGCACTTTCGACGCCTATAACGCGTGCGTATATTTCTCTGTGTTGGAATTGCAAGAACTGTGATAAGGACTGCGGAAGTAATAGCAGAGTACTACACCCACATAACCAATCAAAGAATGTAGTTAACCCATGGTTTCCATGGTACATAAAGGAGATTTATTATGAACAAGACATTGGAAAATACCGCAAAAGTGGACAACGAGCGCGAGCAGAAGATCAGGGAACGGTCTGACGAATTTATTCGCCTGCTTACCAGGAAGGGAATTCTGGAGGATAATCGGATCAACGATGAACGAGTACGGCAGACACAGAAAGAGAAAAGGCGGAACATGTACCACAATACGAGGATCCTTCTGGAAAACTACCGGAATATAACCTGCTGCTGAAATGCTTTCAGGATATTGTCGCTGAGGAACTGGAAACGCCTTTGGTCGTCGCCCTGGCAGCAACAGCTTTAATACTACTCCTCTATCTGATCCTCACACGGGGCAACCCTATGGCGGGAGAGCGGGGACGATTACTGACCTTTCTTTGGTTGATGCTGGCCGCAATGGCGGTAACGGTGCAGTGTGAGACTGGGGCGTTACTGGCGACATTTGTGCTGGCAGTTCAAGTGGTGGCGGCCCTGTGGTTGGATAGTAAAAACGTCCGATGCCCCGGCACTGCCGGTGGCATTTGCATACAATAAAAAGGTTGGCTGGAAAACCCGTTGGGGTCATCCAGCCACCTTGTTTGAACCTGCAGGATTGAAATTAACAAATATATGGCATATATGTAATGGTTCAGGTTGCCATGACTACTCGAGTGAAATAAACAATTATTCCAGCAATCAAAATTGCTAAAAGGGTAATTCCGTTGCAAAGAAAATTGTTTGGAGCTTTTTTTATCCGTTGAATTCCAAAATAGATTACCTATGCGGAGCAGGAGGACGGCAGTGAGTTGCAGTTGATTCCCATCCCGCTCGGCGAGGATGGCGTAACACGCCAGACCTATGCCGATAGCTGGGGCATTTCCTCCCGTTCGGAACACGCCGACCAGGCCTGGGAACTGTTGGAGTTTTTACTCAGTGAGGACGGGTTTGACGGTGGTATTTACAAGAGGGAGATGGCACTTCTGAACCGTATGGCTGACCAGAAGCGGTATGCCAGTGTTTCTGGCCATGGGTATACCCTCCAGCCCCGGCACTATCAGGAATACCGTCATATCTGCACCCTTCCGGCGACCCGTTGCGCTGAGCCTGTCGGTTGGATCGAAGCTGTCTGGGATCCTGTGCTTGCCTATCTGAAGGAGGAGAAAACGTTGGAGATGGCGATCCAGGAGGCTGTGGAGAACTGGAAGCGGCAGATCATACAGTAGTGCATCTGTTTTACATGTTGTTATTGTATGTAAACAAGGTAAGGGATAACGGAATGCTGTTGCAATTGGTTCAGAAATGCATAGTAGTCAAGTGCTTGAATTAATTGAAACAACACAGCGTAATGGATGGAGAATATCAAAATGTTCAGACGAAAATTATTAGTAATGCTGTGTGTGGTGATGCTGTTTTTCCTGACGGAAACAAGTGGTATGCATGCGCTGAGGACTGAACCGAATTTGGCAGGAACAAATGATGGGTATGTGGGAGAGGTTATTGGCACAAATGGAAATGAGACAGTGGATTATATTGACGAATGGGTTGATGTGATTACATTGCCAGAAGACGGAAGCATGCCAGATTATATAACATATCTGGGATTTGAGGATGGGAGTGTAAATATTCCAGATGAATATGGCTATGCAAATAAAACTCTAGATCAAGCGAACGATGCTATGCAAGTCGATAAAAACAGTATTATAAATGAAGAAAAGACCTGGAACATTTGTGAAAATGTTAATATCGCATTTGACCTCGAAGTTCCAAAGGTAACGCTTTTCGTTTCTGATAGCATAGCATCTATGTCCGCAAGCGATAATGTAGCAGTAAAGTCATACGAATGGTATGTGGATGGCAGTTTAGTTTCAAGTGGAGATGGGACTTCAAGTTCTATTACATTAAATGCACTGGGGCTAAAAAATGGAGCACATACTGTAGAGTGCCGCGTGTACGATGCGGAAGGACTCGCTCCTGGTGATAGACCTCGTAAAGAACGTTATGGGAGTGCGTCACAATCCTTCCAAATTGTAGGGGAAAGTAAGCTGCTAAGCGAAAATATCAGTGCTGAACTGCCTGAACTATCTCCGATTGAAAACGCAGAATCTGTTGTGTCGAAGGTTCTGACTTTGTCTGTAGGAGAAAAACAGCAGCAGTCAATTATTACTCTTGGCGATATGGATATCGTTGTACAAATGGCTACCAAGGGAGCAATAAGGTCTATTGATATTATTTCTCCAGATGGAAAACTGTATGATACGCTCAGCTATATAGCGCCCGATGCTCCCTACAAAATCAGCAATGCGCAAGCAGGTGAATGGACCATTCTCATTTCCGCTTTTACCGAGGAAGATGTTGCGGAACTTCCAAAAGTTCAAGGGAGTGCTGTCGATTCTCAGGATACGGTTATAAATTTGCCTGTCGACATGCAGTTGCAGATTTCTCTCAGGCCTTCTCCTGTGGAAATTGATGTACCAAATATCACCGCGGATTCGTATATTTTAGCAGATCTTTTTGCGGACGAATCCATTGTTGTTACAGAAAATGATCAGACACTCGATAAGAACTTGCCACTGGAGGATGGCATCCATGAACTGTATGTAGTCAGAGAAATGGATGGACTGATTTCTGAAGCGAGAGAGTATTCCGTTACTGTGGATACGACTCCGCCTGAGCTAAGTTTTACGGATCTGCCCAGTGTAACCAATCGAGACCGAGTAGTGTTGTTGATCAATTGCTCAGAAGCAATGAGTGATTTGATGATCAACGGTACCTCTGTGGAACTATTTGACTGTGGTGAGGGTGACGAATATTGTGACGTATACTACCTGGATCATGGTGACAACTACATCGATATAACGGTGACAGATTTGGCGGGGAACTCCAGTAGCCAAACCATTTGTGTTACCCGTACATCCTAAATTCTTAGTATTTTAGTGTTTGTACCCGCATTGTTGCGTTAAATCTTTATTGCATGACACCCTATAACTACAAAGCTTTGTAGTTATAGGGTGTTTCATTCTTAGCCTGTGAACAATGAAGGAGACTTCTCAACTGTGTCTTAATTCACATGCTATTGAAAGGTGTGGGTGGTTTTAGTTTTCGAGAGCAGGTCAGAATATTTTGGCATTGGAGAAAAGAAAATAAAACAAATTGTTTCCGACAATATTGATGCAGGATTTGTTATTCAAAACGGAGTGAAATGCCTTATCAAAAGGAAACGATTTGAAGACTTTTTGGAAGAAATGGCAGCGATATAAATGCTTCAATTTATAAAATGTTGGGGGGCGACAATACTACAAAACAAAGTGGCATATTCCCGTTATATGCGTAGCTATATAGAAAAAGGGCCTCAACTATGATATACTAACAATATATCGCTGTTGAGGCTCTTTCCCTGCCAATCGAAAGGAGCGAAAAGAGGCGCAATCATAGAAAACGCATTCTTCGCAATGGAGAGAGCTGGCGCAAAGATGGAAGATATGCTTGCAAATACATTGACGCCACCGGAAAGCAGCAATTTGTTTATAGCTGGAAGCTGGAAAAGACAGATAGGACACCAGAGGGAAAAAAGGATGATCTTTCTTTACGCGAAAAAGGAAAATTAATTCAGAAAGATATCGACGATCAGATAGTTTTGCGCGGTGGTGAAGTACCAGGTTTGCAGGTTAGACAGAATCTTTCAAAAATACTCGTATCACTAGAAAACATAGGAATTTCAAGGAGTTTTGAGTCGATGGCAAAAATACTGTTTGTGTGCTTGGGCAACATCTGCCGGTCCACCATGGCGGAGTATGTAATGAAGTATCTGGTGGAACAGGCGGGGCTGGAAAAGGAGTTCTATATTGATTCGGCGGGAACATCTTCTGAGGAGGAGGGCAACCCTGTCCATTATGGTACTCGCCGCCGCCTTCAGCAGGCGGGGATCCCCTGCGGCGGTCACCGGGCCAGGAAAATGACAGCGGCAGACTATGACCGTTTTGATCTCCTTATTGGCATGGAGGAATCTAATCTTCGGGCCATGCGGCGGATCACCGGTGGCGACCCGGAAGGAAAGATCCATAAACTGCTGGACTACGCTGGCCGGTCGGCAGATATTGCGGACCCTTGGTATACCGGAGACTTTGACGCCACTTTTGACGATGTGATGGAGGGATGTCGGGCTCTGTTGAAACAGTATGAAGAACAGCAGTGAGTGTTTGCTACTAGTCAAAAAATGCCCATCAGAGCGATGACAGCTCTGGTGGGCATTTTTGCAAACCAGGAAATATAAACGAAACATATAGGAAAATCAATTTTGCCCCTCTAGGATTGCCAGAGCCTGGGGGGTGTCAACGTCCCACAACTCCTCTTCTGCTGCCTCCACCAACAGCAGAGCCTCCTCGTGTCGGCGGATCACACCGCTGCCGCCGCGGTCTCCATCCAGCGCCATCAGTTCCGGGAAAAAACGAGCGGGGAAGAGGCAGGGATTTCCGCGGACGCCGTTGTGGGCCAAAGCTACGATCCGATCCGGATGGGCACGCCACAGGGCGGCAGCTTTTGCCACCGTCTCCCGGCGGAGGAGCGGCTGGTCCGCCACCTGGAAGAGAACACCGTCACAAGTTGTCATAGACGACAACCCCAGGTGGATGGTGTGGCTTACCCCCCACTCCGGGTGAAAATTCTGAATTGCCTGGAATCCGAACTTAGATGCCAGAGCCATTATCTCCGGGTACTGGGTCACTACAGCTATCTGGCTAAACTTCTCCGTCGGCACCGCCTCCAGCGCCCACTGGATCAGAGGTTTCCCGCCGAATGTCCGGGCCAGCTTGTTTTCCCCAAAGCGGCTGGCGTTTCCTGCTGCCATGACCACACAGCCGATCCGCAGAGTATTTTCTTCCATGATTTCACCTCCGCTGCGCATTTTTTCGTGTTGTCAGTATACACGTTTTGGACAGCAGACGTCAACTGACGAGGGAGCGGTATTCTGCAGGTAGGATAACGAAAATGCTGTACAGCTAAAAAATTGTGTGCTATAATAACAATAATTTAGTGAAATAGACAATGGGAGGGGCAGTCTCCGGATGCCCCCACGACAACAAACAAGGAGGCTGATGCACGATGAGCAAGAGCGTAGGCCAGAGCGTAAAGCGGGTGGACGCCTTTGAAAAGGCTACCGGCCGGGCTAAGTACACAGATGATCTGTGTGACCGCAGCGCACTGGTGGTGCGCCTGGTCCATTCCACCGTGGCCCACGGTATGGTCACTGCTGTGGATATCGACGAGGCTATGACGGTTCCTGGCGTGGTGAAGATCCTCACCTGCTTTGACGTACCCAATATTCCCTTCCCGACAGCAGGCCACCCCTGGAGCACCGATCCCCATCATCAGGATGTGGCGGACCGGCTGCTGATGAACCGCCATGTACGCTACTACGGCGACGAGGTGGCCGCAGTGGTGGCGGAGAATGAGGTGGCTGCTGCCCAGGCCGCTCGGCTGGTGAAGGTGAGTTACGAGGAGTATCCCTTTGTGCTGGACGTGCAGAAGGCTATGGAGCCTGGTGCTCCCCAGCTCCACGAGGAGTATCCCAATAACATCCTGGCCCACACCCAGATCCGCAACGGAAACTATGAGGAGGCCATAAAAGAGCCTGGACTCATTAAGGTGGAAGGGTGGTACGATACCCCCACCGTCCAGCATTGCCATATTGAAAACCACATCTGCACCGCCTACATGGAGGGCGGACGCATCACTGTTACCAGCTCCACCCAGATCCCCCACATCGTCCGCCGGGTCTGCGGCCAAGCGCTGGGGATTCCCTGGGGTAAGGTGCGGATTATCAAGCCCTACATTGGCGGCGGCTTCGGCAACAAGCAGGACGCCCTCTACGAGCCGCTGTGTGCCTGGCTCACCACCCAGGTGGGGGGCCGGTTGGTGAAGATCGACTGCTCCCGGGAGGAAACTTTTGTCAGCAACCGGGTCCGCCATGCCATCCGTACCCACATTATCTCCTGGGTCCGGCCCGACGGAACCTTTGCCGCCCGGAAGATCGAGTGCTTCTCCAATCAGGGCGCTTACGCTTCCCACGGCCACGGTGTGGTGGCCAAGGGCATGGGAGCGTTCCCCCAGATCTATCCCTGCCCCAATGTGGAGGGAGACGCCTGGAGCGTGTTCACCAACAAGCCTGCCGCCGGCGCCATGCGGGGCTACGGCATTCCCCAGGCCATGTGGGCGGGGGAGAGCCATATCGACGATGTGGCCCGGGCTCTGGGCCGGGAACCCCTGGAGTACCGCTATCAGATCGTTATGCCTAAGGGGTATAAGGACGCGTTCAGCAAGAACGAGAACTACTATGACACCTTCCGTCAGGTGATGGACAAGGGCCGTGCGGCACTGGACTATGACCGGAAGCGGAAGGAGTATGCGGGCCAGACCGGCCCGGTGCGCCGTGGCGTAGGTATGGCCCTCTTCTGGTACAACACCGCTGTGTGGCCCATCTCTCTGGAATCCTCCTCCTGCCGTATGGTCCTCAACCAGGATGGTTCCATCCAGGTGCAGACCGGCGAGACGGAGATCGGCCAGGGCTGTGATACTGCCTATGCCCAGATGGCTGCCGACGCGGTGGGTATCCCCTTTGAGGACGTCCATGTGGTGTCTACGCAGGATACCGACATTACCCCCTTCGGTACCGGCGCCTATGCTTCCCGACAGACCTACGTTGGTGGTTTCTCCATCCGCCAGACCGGGCAGATGCTCAAGGAGCGGATCCTCTCCTATGCACAGGAGCTGACCCGGCAGATGCGCTCCAATCTGGATATCATCGATGGAAAGATCGTCCGCATTACCGATGGACGGGAGCTGATGACCCTGGGCGAGCTGGCCACCGAGGCCCTCTACAGCCTGGAGCACAGTGAGCACATCACCGCTGAGAGCACCTACCAGATCAAAAACAACGCCTACTCCTTCGGCTGCTCCTTTGCCGAGGTGGAGGTGGATATCCTCATGTGCAAAGTAAAGCTCCTGAACATTGTCAACGTCCACGACTGCGGCAACTTGATCAACCCCGCCCTGGCGGAAGCCCAGGTCCACGGCGGCATGTCCATGGGCATCGGCTACGGCCTCAGCGAGGAGCTGAAGTTCGATGAAAAGACCGGCAAGCCCTTGAACAATAACCTCCTGGACTACAAGCTCTCCACCTTTATGGACCACCCGAACCTCCAGGCCCTTTTCGTGGAGAATCCGGAGCCCACCAGCCCCTACGGCACCAAGGCCCTGGGCGAACCCCCGGCCTGCAGTCCTGCGCCGGCCATCCGCAACGCCATTTTGAACGCTACCGGCGTGGCCTGCAACAATGCGCCCATGACGCCCCACGTCCTCTTTGCCCGGTTCAAAGAGGAAGGACTGCTGTGAGAAAGGAGAGACGCTGACATGTATGATTTGAAAGCACTGTATGAGGCGGAGAGTGTCCAGGACGCCGTCCGTCTGCGTCTGGAGCACCCCGAGGCCCAGATCATTGCCGGTGGTACTGACGTGCTGGTGCAGATGCGGGAAGGCAAGCGGGCCGGCAAGGAGCTGATCTCCCTCTACGGCATCGACGCTATGCGGGGAATCACCCTGGATGAGGCGGAGAACATCCGCATCGGCTCTCTTACCAGCTTCAGCCATATCACCAAGGACCCCATCATCCAGAAATATATCAACGTCCTGGGGGAGGCGGTGGACCAGGTAGGCGGCCCTCAGATCCGTAACGCCGGTACCATCGGCGGCAACACCTGCAACGGCGTCACCAGCGCCGACAGCGCCTCCACCCTGTTTGCATGGGATGCCATCATCGAACTCACCGGTAAGGACGGCGTTCGCCGCCTGCCCATTCAGGAGTTCTATCTGGGGGCAGGGAAGGTGGATATCCATCCCGATGAGATCCAGACTGCCATTCTGATTCCCAAGGCCAGTTATGAAAACTGCTTTGGTCACTACATCAAGTACGCCATGCGCAACGCCATGGACATCGCTACCACCGGCTGCTCGGTGAACGTGGTCCTCAGCGAGGATAAGAAGTCCATTGCCCGGGCCCGGATCGCCTACGGTGTGGCGGGCCCCATCCCCATGCGGGTGCCCGCTGCGGAGGCGGTGGCTGCGGGGAAGCCTCTCACGATGGAGACGGCGGACGCTTTTGCTGCGGCAGTACTGGAGGACATCCATCCCCGGAACAGCTGGCGGGCCAGCAAGGAATTCCGGGAGCATATCGCCGTGGAGATGGCCCGGCGGTGCCTTATTGAATCCATTAAACTGGCGGGAGGTGTGATGGCATGAGCAAGCAGTATAAAGTGATCCATTGTACCATCAACGGCAGAGAAGTGGAGCAGGCAGTGGATGTACGCGCCAGCCTCACCGATATGCTGCGCAACGACTTCCGCCTTACCAGTGTGAAGAAGGGCTGCGAAGTAGGGGAGTGCGGTGCCTGCAATGTCATCATTGACGGGGAGTGCTACAACTCCTGCCTGTACCTGGCGGCCTGGGCCGACGGGAAAAACATCCGCACGCTGGAGGGCCTTATGGGGCCCGACGGGGAGCTCAGCGATATCCAGCAGGCCTTTATCGACGAGGCGGCTATCCAGTGTGGTTTCTGCACGCCTGGTTTCATCATGACCGCTGTGGAGATCCTGGAGAGCGGCAAAGAGTACACCGACGATGAGCTCCGGAAGCTTCTCTCGGGCCATCTCTGCCGCTGCACCGGCTATGAGAATATCCTTCGGGCGGTGAAAAAGACCATGCTCCGCCGCTTGGGAAAAGAAGCCTAAGAAGGCTGTTCCCGTACTATGCTGTAAAAAACATAACAGAAGAGCCCGGCCAAAGGCCGGGCTCTTTTTCCATATAAACAATGGTTACTGTCCGGTTTTTTACTCTGCTTTTGGGGTACAATGGTACTATCAAAAGAAACAGGGAGGACAAAACCATGAAAGGCTACTACAACAACAGTGGATATATGGGCTATGTGGGCGGCCGGTGGGTGCTGTTCGCCTGTGAACAGGACTATGTGGAGTATATGGAAAGCTGAGCCCTCTTGCCCCGGAACTGGGGCCGTGTTATACTGGACGTGAAAATCAGAGGGGAGGCGCGGCTGTGGAAAAAGCGGCACTGCATCCGGTGATTACCGTCCGGTTGTATACAGATGAAAAGTGTTTTGGTCCCGGCGTAGCCATGCTGCTGGAGCGGGTGGAGAGGCTCCACTCCCTGCGGTCGGCTGCCATAGATATGGACATGGCCTATTCCAAGGCGTGGACGATCCTCCGCAATGCAGAGCGTACCTTGGGAGTCAAACTGATTTCCTCTACCACCGGGGGTCGTCACGGCGGCGGCGCTGTACTGACGCCGGAAGGAGAACAGATGCTGGCGGCCTATACAGCGTTTTCCCAAGAGGTCCGGGAGTGTGGAGAAGCGTTGTTTCAGAAGCATTTCGGCGGATGGCTGTCCGGCCAGCCCAACGATGGGGAATAGAGGTCCCGGGCTGCCTGGGATGGTCGGATGGGAGGGACGCTGTACAGCGCTCCCATCTGCGGCAGAAAACACAAAAGCGGGCTGTCCTTACGGAACAGCCCGCTCTTTCACATAAAGGAAGCCCCGCAGTGGCCGTGTGAACCCTGTTATAACCTGCACATATTAGGCAGGTGGGTCGCCTGCAGCGTCCTTTACTGCTTCCAACTTCCAACCGCAGGTGGCAGCCGGGAGGCCTGCAAACCAGACGCTGAACCAGCATCCCGTATAACAGAATGTGGGTTAAAAAAAGGTCCATCACGCACCCCGCAGGGCCGAGAATACTATAAAAGGGGAACTTTCTTTATGGAATGTCGTCTATAGGAAAAAGAAGGATCACTCCTCGTCCTCATCCTCAAACAGACGCTCCATGAAGAGATCGTATACGGTGTTGAGCTCCTCGTCGCTGTCCAGAGTAGAGAGCAGCTCCTCGCCGTTCTCCTCGATGGATTTGAGGATCACCAGACCGTATTCTTCACTGTCCTCGTCGGCCCCCTCCTCTACGGCAGGGCAGAAGGCCATGTAGGTCTGACCGTTGTACTCCAGGGCGTCCAGCATCTCCAGTTCGATGTCGTTGCCGTCCTCGTCGGTGACGGTGATAAAATCAGGGCCGTATTCCTCGCTCATGGCGGGCACCTCCTTGTGGTTGTACGCCAGGGGCGTCCCCGCCGCCTCGCTATGGCTATAGTGTACCCGTTTTTTTTGGAAAATGCAAGGGCTCTCACCTGTGATATTTCGACGATTTCATCCGCCTTTTTTTGTATTTTGTGGAGAAATAGGTCTGGGCAGTCTGGGAAATGGTGGATTCTGCGTTTTTTTTCGCATTTCCAAGGTTGACAAGGCATGATATACTATATGTTGGAGTAGAATTTACCCGGTATTTTTTACTCAAATGTGTGAAAAAAGGAGGGGAGATCCCCTTTTTTGCGGTGTTGACCGCGTTTGCCGTCTATGGACAGACGGTGCGATTTCCCAGTCTGAAAAGGAGGTTATCCGCTATGGATAATGGTTACAACGGCGGTCGGAGCAGCCAGACACCTGCGGGCGGCGGTTCCGGCGCACCACGGAAAAAGAAGAAAAAGACCAGCGCAGGTCAGATCGTTGGACGGATTGCTCTGGTTCTGTTCACGCTGTGCATCATCGGGGTTTTGACCATTGCGATCTTTTTCAAGATCTTCATGACCTATGTCAACACCTCGCTGCTGCCTTCCCTGGAGACAGAAACCCAGGAGCTGACACTGAACCTAGCATCGACGATCTACTATCAGGACAATGAGTCCGGGGAGTGGCTGCCACTGGAGACACTCCATGTCACAGGAGGCAACCGGGAACTGGTGACCTATGACCAGATCCCGGAGCATCTGATCAATGCCCTGGTATCCATTGAGGACCACCGCTTTTGGGAACACCATGGCGTGGACTGGCAGGGTACCGCAGCGGCTATCGTCCAGACCGTCACCGGCGGGAATACCCGCGGCGGCTCCACCATTACCCAGCAGCTTCTGCGGGCCATTACGGATGATACGGATGTAACAGTCAAGCGTAAGTTCCGGGAAATCTTCCGGGCGCTGGAGTATGAAAAGACCCACACGAAAGAGGAGATCATCACAGAGTACCTCAACCGGGTCTACTTCGGAGCCGGCTGTGACGGCATCCAGACCGCTGCCCAGACCTATTTTGGAAAGAATGTCTGGGAGCTGGATCTGGCGGAGAGTGCCTGTATCGTGGGGATCACCAACAACCCCTCGCTGTATGATCCCTTACGGGATGCGGAATTTGTCCAGAAAGACGGCTCTATCAAGACGCCCCGGGATTTCAATAAGACGCGCCAGGAGACGATTCTGGACAAGATGGTTGAGTATGGATACATCACTCAGGAGGAGTGCGACGCTGCCAAGGCGGAGAAGCTGATCTTTACCGATACGCCTGAGTATGCGGAGCTCCATGGAGATGAAACAGGCGAGCAGGAAGTTACTTCCAACGACGATGTTTACTCCTGGTTTGTGGATGCGGTGATCGAGGATGCCATCTCCCTGGTTGCCGAAGCCAGAGGCTGTACAGAGGAAATGGCAGAGCAGCTGGTGTTCTCCGCTGGTTATCAGATCTACACCACGATCGATATGGACATCCAGAACATTGTGGACAGCGTGTATAAGGACACCTCCAACTTTGATTATCCCTCCAAGAATGGTACGCCTCTGAACAGTGCCATTACCATCACAGACCCCTATACCGGCGACGTGCTTGCCATGGCTGGCGGCGTGGGAGAGAAGGAGGTCAGCCGCGGGCTGAACCTGGCCACTTCCCGCCGTGCCTGCGGCAGTGCCATCAAGCCGCTGTCTGTCTATGCGCCCGCCATTGACAACAATGTGATCGGGCCGGGCAGTGTTATCGACGACTACCCGCTTCGGCTCAATGACTCCGGTACGGGAGGGTACCCCAAGAACTCCAACAATAAGTATGTGGGCCCGGTGACGGTGTCCTATGCTGTGCAGCGGTCTATCAATACAGTTGCCTGCCGGGTGCTGGAAAAATTGGGCTATGCCACCTCTTTTGAGTTCATGGAGAACAATCTGGGCTTTGATCTGGATGAGCGGGATATCGGGATGGGCCCCCTGGCCATGGGCGGTCTGACCTACGGTGTTACTACGGAAGAAATGGCGGCAGCCTTTGGCGCCTTTGCTAACTCCGGTATCTACACCAAGCCCCGTACCATTACCCAGATCCTCTCCAATGATGGTAAGGAAGTTATCGTGGACAATCCCAGCCAGTCCAACGTGGCTATGGCGGAAAGCACCGCTTATCTGATGAACAAGATGCTGCGCAACGTAGTTACCAGCGGTACCGGTACTTCCGCTAACTTCTCCGGTATGACCATTGCCGGTAAGACCGGTACCACCACCAACAACTTTGACCGCTATTTTGTGGGCTATACGCCTTATTACTCCGCTGCCGTGTGGATCGGCTACTCCGAGAGCAACGAGAAGATCACTGCCAGCGGCAACCCGGCGGCCAAGATCTGGAAACTGGTGATGGAGCAGGTCCATGAGGGGCTGGAGAACAAATCCTTCCCGGATAAGCCGGCAGGTATCGTCTCCGTGTCGGTCTGTGCCGACTGCGGTCTGAAGCCCTCTGCTCTGTGCTCTCAGGATTACCGGGGCAGCCGGGTGATCACCGTGGAGATGCAGGAGGGCGCTGTGCCTACTGAGACCTGCACATGTCATGTTCAGGCGGAGTTCTGCACAGAATCCGGTATGTTGGCCGGGGAGTACTGTCCCGCAGAATGTCGGGAGACCCGAGTTCTGACCCAGGGACGGGAATACCTGGATACGGTGTACGGAACTGCGAAAGCCAACGAGGACGGCACGTACACGGTAGGTAATCTGGTCCTGGCGACTGACAACGAGGCCCATCTCACCTATCAGAAGATACAGGGAACGTGTAATGTCCACACAGAGGAGACGGTGCCTCCTGATGTGCTGGTACCTGGCGATGATGGCTTCGAGTGGCCGGATTGGTGGCCCTGGGGTCCTGATGGAGAAGGGGACGGAACCGATACCGGCACGGATACCGGAACCGATACCGGCACAAACTCGGGTACTACCGACCCGGGTACCAATACGCCCACTGAGCCTGGCGGAAACCAGGTTCCCACTGAACCCACAGAACCGCAAATACCGTGACCTTTCCCCGGGGCGCCCTGGTAACTCCGGCGCCCCGGGGTATTTTATTAAATGAGCAAAAGCCTAAAAATTTGTGTTGAACTCAAACAAATTTTCAGCTATAATAACAAGAGAAGGGTATCAACGGACTCTGGCATATCATGGGGATAAAAAGGAGATGTGCTATGGCGACATTTGTGGTAAACGGGAAGACCGTTACAACGGAGAAAAATCAAAAGCTGCTGCGCTTTCTGCGGGATGAGCTGCGGCTCACCTCGGTGAAGGACGGCTGCAGCGAGGGCGCCTGCGGCACCTGCACCGTGTTGGTGGACGGGAAAGCCACCCGTGCCTGCATTATGACGACCGATAAGCTGGAAGGAAAAACCGTCATCACGGCGGAAGGCCTCAGCGATTTTGAGAAGGAGGCTTACACCTACGGCTTCGGGGAGGCGGGAGCGGTGCAGTGCGGCTTCTGTATCCCCGGTATGGTGATGGCGGCTAAAGGGCTGCTGGATGTGAATCCTGATCCCACCGAGGAGGAGATCCGTTTTGCCCTGCGTAACAATATCTGCCGCTGTACCGGCTATGTGAAGATCGTGGAAGGTGTGAAGATCACCGCCCGGATCTTGCGGGAGGGACATCTCCCCGATGAAGCGGATAAGCGGGAGTGGAAGCTGGGAGCCCATGTCCACCGTGTGGACGTGGCGGAAAAAGTACAGGGCTATGGCCAGTACCCCGACGACGTGTATATGGACGGCATGATTTACGCCTCCGCTGTCCGCAGCGCCCATCCCCGGGCTATCGTCAAAGCCATCCATAAGGAGGAAGCGCTGTCCCTGCCTGGTGTGATCGGAGTATTTACTGCAGAGGATATCCCCGGTCAGAACAAGGTGGGTCACATCGTCAAGGACTGGGACACCATGATCCCCATTGGGGGTACCACCCACTATCTGGGTGACGCCATCTGTGTGGTAGCTGCTGAGACCCAGGAGATCCTGGAGAAAGCCAAGCGGATGGTCCAGGTGGAGTACGAAGTCCTTACACCGGTTCGTTCCCCTGAAGAGGCCATGGCCTACGACGCACCGTTGGTCCACCGCAGCGGGAATCTGCTGGCCCACAAGCATATTCAGCGGGGCAATGCCGCTTTGGCCATTGCCCGCAGCAAGCACGTGATCACCCGGCGTTTCTACACCCCCTACACGGAGCACGCCTTCCTGGAGCCGGAGTGCGCTGTGGCCTTCCCTGATGGGGATGGGGTGATGATCCTCTCCACTGACCAGGGCGCCTATGATACCCAGCATGAGACAGCTCCTATGTTGGGCCTGCCGCCGGAAAAGGTAAAAGTGAAGAATATGCTGGTAGGCGGCGGCTTTGGCGGTAAGGAGGATGTCACGGTCCAGCATCTGGCGGCTCTGGTGGCCTACCTTACCAAGCGGCCGGTGAAGTGCAAGCTCAGCCGGGCGGAAAGCATCCTCATCCATCCCAAGCGGCACCCCATGGAGATGGAGTTTGCCATCGGCTGCGATGAGAACGGTATCATCCAGGGCGTGGCGGCCAACGTCATCGCCGACACTGGTGCGTACGCCTCTCTGGGCGGTCCGGTGCTGGAGCGGGCCTGCACTCATGCCTCGGGTCCCTATCACTATGAGAACTTCCAGATCGACGGCTACGCCTATTATACCAACAATCCCCCTGCCGGAGCCTTCCGGGGCTTCGGTGTGACCCAGACCTGCTTTGCCATTGAAACGCTGCTCAACGAGATGGCGGATCTGGTGGGAATCACCCCCTGGGAGATCCGCTACCGCAACGCCATTCGCCCCGGCGAGGTGCTGCCCAACGGTCAGATCGTGGGGCCGGAGACGGGCCTTGTGGAGACCTTGGAGGCGGTGAAGCCCTACTACGATGCCGCCAAGTATGTGGGCATCGGCTGTGCGATGAAGAACGCCGGCGTTGGCGTGGGCCTTCCCGACTGGGGCCGCTGCCGTTTGGTGGTGGAGGGAGGCAAGGTCCATATCCAGGCTGGTGCCTCCTGTATTGGCCAGGGCCTGGGCACAGTGCTGGTGCAGATGTGCTGCGACCAGCTGGCGCTGCCCCGGGATGCCATCGTCTACGAGCGGTCCAATACCTTTGAGGCGCCGGATTCCGGTACCACCTCCGGCTCCCGCCAGACCCTTATCACTGGTGAGGCCTGCCGCCGTGCCTGTGTGGAGCTGAAAAAGGCTCTGGAGGGCAAGACCCTGGACGACCTCAACGGCACGGAGTACAAGGGGGAGTATCTGGCTAAGACAGATCCCCTGGGGGCCGATGTTCCCAACCCTGTCAGCCATGTGGCCTACGGCTATGCCACCCAGATCTGCATCCTGGGAGAGGATGGGAAGATCGAGAAGATGGTGGCTGCCCACGATGTGGGCAAGGCGGTGAACCCCATCTCCTGTGAGGGCCAGATCGAGGGCGGCGTGGTGATGTCCATGGGCTTTGCCCTCACAGAGGAGTACCCGCTGGTGGACTGCAAGCCCACTGCCAAGTTCGGTACCCTGGGCCTGTTCAAGGCCAACCAGGTGCCGGAGATCAAGGCCATCGTGGTGGAGAAGCCGGGACTGGACGTGGCCTGTGGTGCCATCGGTATCGGGGAGATTACCTCCATTCCCACAGCTCCTGCCATTGCTGATGCTTACTACCGTTACGACGGCAAGCGGCGCTATACCCTGCCTTTGGAGGGAACCCCGTACAGCCGGAAGAAAAGATAAACACAGATAAAAGCGAAATCGCCCCTTTGCATCGGCAAAGGGGCGATTTTTGCTGTAAGAAAACGGCTTGTCCCTAGCTGCCGACCGTGCTATAATTTTCAATAAGATATCTGCACAGAAGCAGGAGGACACGATATGAAACAATTAGGCTTTGGCATGATGCGTCTGCCGCTGAAGGATCCCAAGGAGCAGACTCAGGTGGACCGGGCTCAGGCCCAGGTCATGGTAGATGCGTTTTTGGAGAGCGGCTTTACCTATGTGGATACGGCGTATTTTTACCACGGCGGCGAAAGTGAGCGGGTGGTGAAAGATATCCTCACCAGTCGGTACCCCAGAGAGAAGTATGTATTGGCGGATAAAATGCCGCTGCTTCATTTGAAAGTCAAGGGTACAGTGGAAAAGCAGGCCGCGATTTTTGATGAACAGCTGGCCAAATGTGGCGTTGCATATTTTGACCGCTACCTTCTCCATTCTATGAACAGGGAATATTATCAACTGGCAAAAAGGCTGGATACCTTTGGTTTTCTGATGAAGAAGCGGGAGAAGGGGAAACTGCGTCATCTTGGTTTTTCCTTCCACGATAAAGCGGAGCTGCTGGATCAGATCCTCACCGAGCATCCGGAGACGGAGTTTGTCCAGCTTCAGATCAACTACCTGGACTGGGAGGACGAGCGGATCCAGTCCCGGAAATGCTACGAGACAGCGGTGCGCCACGGGAAAAAAGTGGTGGTCATGGAGCCGGTCAAGGGCGGCCGGTTGGCCAAATTACCGGCGGAGGCGGAGAAGCTGCTGCGGGAGGTCCACCCCGACTGGTCCCCGGCCTCCTGGGCCATCCGCTTTGCTGCCAGCCTTCCGGAGGTGGAGGTAGTCCTCAGCGGTATGTCCGACATGGCCCAGGTGGCAGACAACACTGGCTTTATGGCGGATTTCCAGCCGCTGACAGAGGAGGAGACAGCTCTGCTGGCTAAAGTGGCGGAGACCCTCAGTGCGCTGCCTGCGGTGGAGTGCACGGCCTGCCGCTACTGCGTGGCTGGCTGCCCCAGGGATATTCCCATCCCCGATTACTTTGCCCTCTATAATGGAGATCAGATGGCGCTGCGTCAGGGCCTGCCGGTGCGGAAGGCGGACTATGAGCGCCTGGCTGCCTCCGGCGGAAAGGCGTCTGCCTGTGTCAGCTGCCGCCAGTGCGAGCAGGCGTGTCCGCAACACCTGAAGGTCGTGGATCATCTGGCCCGGGTAGCAAAGACCTACGAGGGTTGATTTTTCCAACGAGCATCTTGACCATAGACACCTCAGAGCGGTATAACGCTCTGAGGTGTTTTGTCGCCTTGGAGCGTAAAGATAGTTAGTTCTTTTTGAGCCTGGCTGCGGTAAGATCAGCTGCGGATGAAATTGACGATTCATAAATTATTTACAGCCGGGAAATAAGTTTTGCTTGCGAAATATGACACAATCGAGTATAATGCTGTTTGTTGAGCAGCTGTAAGGGCGCTTCGCGAACAAAACAGCTTACGTTGTTTCCGGTTTTCGGGAACAAGAGAAAATTTTGGAAGGAATGAACACAAATGAGCGCATCCAGAGAAAAGAAAAAACGGCAGGATCTCTTTGCCGGCGGCGGCGTCGACCCGAAAGCCGCCCGGGCAGCAGAGCAGAAAGCCGCGGAAAAGAAGGCAAAGATCCTCTATTCTACCCTGGCGATCGTTTTTGTTGTGGTGGCGGTTTTCCTGGTGGTATATAATTCCGGCATCCTCGAGCGCAGCCGGACTGCTTTGACCATTGATGGTGAGAAATACACGGTAGCAGAAGTGAGCTACTACTATCAGGATGCCTACCAGAGCTTCCTCAACACCTATGGCAGCTATGCTTCCATGTTTGGTCTGGATACTTCTAAATCCCTCAAGAGTCAGAATTACAGTGATGACATGACCTGGGATGAGTATTTCAAGGAAGAGGCCATCAAAAACATGAAGTATATCCACGCTGTTCTCGCCAAGGCTGAGGCCGAGGGGATGACACTGGAGGACGAGGAGCTGGAGACCTTTGAAACTGCGGTTGAGAACACAAAGAGTACCGCTTCTCAGTATGGCTACAGCTATAAGGCCTATCTGAATGTGGTCTACGGCTCTGGTATGACCCCCGACATCTATGAGAGCAGTGTGAAGGATCAGCTCCTGGTCAGCAAGTATGCTGCTGCGTACAGCGAGACGCTGACTTTCACCGATGAAGAGATCCAGGCTTACTATGATGAGCACAAGAACGAGTACGATCTGGTAGATGGCGAGTATGTGTCCATTTCCGGCAGTCCGGAGACCAAGACCGACGACGAGGGCAACACCATTGAGGCCACTGACGAGGAGAAAGAGGCCGCTATGGAGGCTGCCAAGGAGACGGCGGACAAGATCCTGGCTGAGTACGAGGCCGGCGGTGACCTGGAGGCCCTGGCTGAGGAGTATGGCGCTACCTATACCGGCAATGAGGAGATGACCTACAGCTCCACCTATGTCTATGGCGACTGGTTCTTTGATGAGGCCCGTACCGCCGGTGACAGCGCGGTGCTGGAGGATGAGAACTACAGCCGCTACTTTGTGGCCGTGTTCCATGACCGCAAGCAGGATACTGCTCTTGATTACAATGTCCGTCATATCCTGATCACCGAGGATAACCTCGACCTGGAGGAAGGCGAAGAGGCCACCGATGAGATGATCGCCGCCAAGGCCCAGGAGATCCTGGACAGCTGGGATGGCACCGAGGAAGGCTTTGCTGAGCTGGCCAAGGAGTACTCCCAGGATACCGGCAGCAAAGAAAACGGCGGTCTGTATGAGAATGTAGCCAAGGGCGACATGGTTGCTGAGTTCCAGAACTGGTGCTATGAGGAAGGCCGCAAGGCTGGCGATACGGGCATCGTGAAGAGCAGCTATGGCCAGCACATCATGTATTTTGTCGGCTACGGCGAGACGCCCTACTGGTATCATGCCTGTGATAACGCTCTGTTCAGCGAGGCATATTCTGCTTGGCAGACAGAGATGACCGAGAGTGTTACCGCTGAGGTGAATGAGGGCGGTATGGCCTCTGTGGGCTGATTCCAATCATTGATTTTTGTCCCGTAAGGGACCGGCCTTGTCCCTGGGCAAGGCCGGTCCCTTTTCGTTTCCCGCATTTCCAGGAAATCCAGAGGAAAGGTTCCGGCGGTCCATCCGCCAGGTGTAGTCATGAGCGAACGGTTTTTGCGAAATGAAATGTTGTTGGGGCCTGCTGCCACAGAGCGGCTGGCCGCCGCCCATGTATGTGTTGTAGGCCTGGGCGGTGTGGGCGGCTACGCGGTAGAGGCTCTGGCTCGTTCCGGTGTGGGGGAGCTGACCATTATTGATCAGGATGCCTACGGCGAGAGCAATATCAACCGGCAGTTGGGCGCCCTTACATCCACCCTGGGCCGCAGTAAGGCGGAGGTCCTGGCGGAGCGGGTGAAGGAGATCAATCCCAACTGTCTGGTCCATCCCATTGTGGGCAGATATACCCGGGAGGACCGGGAGCGATTCTTTGGCCCTTATGACTATATTGCTGATGCCATTGATCTGGTGGCCTGTAAGGTGGATCTGATCTGCCAGGCACAAGAACGGGGCATCCCCATCCTCTCCGCCCTGGGCACCGGTAATAAGCTGGACCCCTCTCGGCTGCAGGTAACGGATCTGAGCAAGACACAGGGATGTCCCTTGGCCCGGGTCATGCGGCGGGAGTTGGGGAGGCTGGGTATCCGCCATCTGAAGGTGGTATACAGTCCCGAAGAGGCGGCTCCCTGTGCTCAGCTGGAAGCGCCGCCGCCGGGACGGCGCAGTGTTCCCGCCAGTGTACCCTGGGTACCATCGGTAGCGGGACTGATGATGGGCGGTGCCATTGTAATGGATCTGGTGGCGGATCTTATTCCTGGAAAGGAGAATAGCTGATGATGCTGACGGGAACACTGGTCAATGCTGCCGGTATTCTCCTGGGCGGCGGTGCTGGCCTCTTGGTGCGGCGCCTCATGCGGCGGGGAGTGCCGGAGCGGTTCAGTGATATCGTGATGAAGGGAATCGGACTTTGCACCATTTACATTGCCGCAACAGGACTTTTAGACGGGAGCAAATCCCTGGTAACAATCCTGTCGGTGGTGATCGGGGCTGTCCTGGGGGAGTGGCTGGATCTGGACGGAAAGATCCGTGCTCTCAGTGAGAAACTGGAAAAAAAGTTTTCCCGTCAAGGGGACAGCAGTTTCGCCCAGGGATTTATGGCGGCAACGCTGCTGTTCTGTGTGGGGACTATGGCCATTAAAGGTTCCCTGGACGGGGGACTGCGGGGCGATCACGCCACACTGTATGCCAAATCTGTGATGGATACCATCAGTGCCTGTATTTTTTCTTCCACTTTGGGATTCGGCGTGCTGTTTTCTGTAGTGCCTGTGGTCCTCTACCAGGGCGCCATCACCCTGTTGGCCTCTGTGGCAGGGCCTTATCTAGGAGACGCGGTGATTGCCGAAATGAATACGGTGGGGTCGCTGCTGCTGCTGGGGCTGTCTCTGGACCTGCTGGGGATCGTCCATCTGAAATTGATGAATTATATTCCCGCCATGTTCCTTCCCATCTTGCTGTGCCTGTTCCTGTAAACGGAGAAGGTGATTTTTTGCCCAATGGAAGGCAGGAAATAAAGAAAAATGGGCGGGATTGTCTCTGTGAGTAAAAATAAGTTGTCATAGAGGCTTTTTTATGGTACAGTGGAGTACAGACCAGAAGTAAGGTGGTACAGAAATGGATAACCATATTTTTCGCAGTGCCCTGGGGGGATTCAACCGCCAGGATGTGACGGAATATATAGAGCGCACCCGCAAGGAAGCGGAGCAGGCTGCAGAGCGTCTGGAGGAACAGATCAAAACCCTTCAGGCCAGCGAGGCTGAGGCACGTGAGGCGCTGGAGAGCTGCAGCCAGGAGAAAGAAAACTTGGACCAGCAGCTCAAGGAGATGACCCTGCAGTATACCGAGGCCAAGGACCATTGGGATACAGAGAGCGCTGCCAAGGAATCCCTGCAGGCAGACGTGGACCGGCAGGAGAAAACGATCCGCACTCTTACTGCGGAGAATGAGAACCTGTCCCATCGTGTCCGGGAACTGGAGCAGCAGGCGGAGGTCCAGCGCCGGGAAAAGGAGCGGCTGACGCAGCTGGAGCTGGATGCTCAGCGCCGCTCTGAGGAGACGGAGGCGAAAGCGGGCGAGGAGGCACAGAACATCGTAGCAGACGCTAACCGCCAGGCGGAGGACATCGTCGGCAAAGCCCAAGCACAGGCGGATGATATTACCGCCAAGGCCAGCACTCAGGCAGAGACCATCGTGGCAGAAGCCAAGGCTCAGGCTGAAGTACTGCTGCGGGAGACGGAGGAGCAGGTCCAGGGTACAGTGAACCAGTTTGCGGTCATGTTCAATACGTTTGAGACGATCACTGATCATTTGAACAATGAGCTGCGGAAGATGAATGTGACGGTATCCCAGCTGCCGATCAGTTTCCATCATCTGCGGGACAGCCTGGAGGCGCTGCTGGAGCGATCAAAGAAACGGTAAAAGCGAATATGTTGAAAAGGCGATGCTGATAAAGCATCGCCTTTTTATGTAAGGAAACTGACATTACATGAGGAAAAATCCTGGACAGGTGACAGCAACAGCGTTTACTTTTCCAGGGGAGTATGCTATGCTGATGCCACCGGGGCATCCCGGACAACAGCGATGGAGGAAAGCGATATGAAGAAACCTGTCCTGGTGGTGCTGGCCGCCGGAATAGGCAGCCGCTATGGAGGTCTCAAGCAGATGGACCCTGTAGGCGGCCATGGCCAGAGCATTATCGACTATTCGATCTATGATGCCCGGCGGGCGGGCTTTGAGACAGTGATTTTTGTCATCAAGCATGAGATCGAGAAGGATTTCAAAGAGCTGGTGGGCAGCAGGATCAGCCGGGGCATCCAGGTACAGTATGCATACCAGAATCTGGACGACCTGCCGGAGGGGTATCAGGTGCCTGCCGGACGGAAAAAACCATGGGGGACGACCCACGCGGTGTTGGCAGCCAGAGATCTGATCGATGGACCCTTTGCGGTGATCAATGCTGACGACTACTATGGGCCGGATGCCTTCCGCGCTATTTTCAACTATTTGTCCCAGCACGAAGATGAACCGGATGGATATCGCTATGCCATGGCGGGCTATCTCCTGGGCAATACTGTGACGGAACACGGAAGCGTGGCGCGGGGTGTTTGCCAGATGAACAGCAGCGGTATTCTGGAGGATGTGGTGGAGCGGACACAGATCGAGAAAGATGGCGATGATGCCCGCTTTACCTTGGATGGCGGCCAGACCTGGACCTCTCTGCCGGGAAGCACCCTGGTATCCATGAATTTCTGGGGGTTCCAGCGCAGCTTTATCGATGAGGCTCAGGCACGGTTCCCCTTCTTCCTGGATCAGATCCTAGCCAATCATCCGGAGAAGGGGGAGGTATACCTGCCTCTGGTGGTAAGCCAGATGATTCGGGAAGGCCATACTCAGGTAAAAGTGCTCCCCAGCCATGATAAATGGTATGGCGTGACCTACCGGGAGGATAAACCTTCTGTCGTCAATGCCCTGGCGGATAAGACGGCCCGGGGGGAATACCCGGAAAATCTGTGGAATGTATAGTGTGCAGCGCGATACAATAAAAAGGACCCCGGAGCAAACGCTCCGGGGTCCTCTGTTTTGCTGCTGCGATGGTCACAGCAGATCGGGGTGCCGGTCCAGCACTTTATGAATGGTGAGACGATAGACGATGATGCTGACGATCGGCGCAATAATATCCGATACCGGTTCTGCCCAGAAAGCCATTTTGGCCTCAAAGAACAGAGGGATCAGAAAGAGTGCTACAAAATACACCAGTTTGCGGAAAGCAGAGAGGGAAAAAGCGATTTTGACCTGGCCCATGCCGGTAAAGCCATCCACGATTTCATACTGGACACCCAGGGGAATAATGGCCAGGGTACAGGTGCCGATCGCCCACAGGGACAGTTCACTGACGGCGGGGTCCTGCGTAAACAGGCGGACAAACAAGTGGCCTGCTACCCGCGCCAGGATAAAGAGCAGGATCGTGTAGGCGACACAGAGCTTTACGATCTCCTTTTGTGCGTCCAGTACCCGCTGTTTGTTCCGGGCACCGTAGTTAAAGGCCAGAATGGACTGGGTACCGCCGGAGATGCCGCCCAGCGGCATGGTCACCACCAGCATAAAGCTCTGGGCGATGGTAGCGCAGGTAACCAGCATATCCCCTTGTTCGGCTCCGCCGTAACGCTGGAGGATAGCGTTCATAGCAATGATCATCACATTGTCGATAGCGATGATGATAAAAGGCGTAAAGCCAATGGCCAAAACGTGTCCCATGATGGGCAGGCTGTAGCCGCCGAAACTGATGCGCATACGGGTTCGCTTTCCAAACAGGAAGAGAAGGCCATAGGTAGCGCTGGCCATCTGGGATATGACGGTAGCCAATGCCGCTCCAGATACGCCCATGTCCAGCAGGAAAATGAAAACAGGGTCCAAAATGATATTCAGTGCTGCCCCCAGCAGTACCAGACGCATACTTACTTTCGCAAAGCCCTGGGCCAGAATAAACTGGCTCAGTCCGGTGGAGAGCAGGGCAAACACAGTGCCGCTGAGATATACGGTAAAATAGGCATCGGCATAGGGGTAGGTCGCGTCACTGGCACCGAAGAGGTAGAGCATGGGACGGCGCAGCGGCAGGACTATAGCAGTGAGGATCACCGCAGCGCCCAGCAGCATGACAAAACAGTTGGCTAAAATACGGCGGGCACGGTCTTCATTTCCTTCCCCCAGACTGATACTCATCAAAGGGGCGCCGCCAACGCCGATGAGAAAGGCCACAGAGCCGACCATTGTCACGACAGGGCCGCATACGCCAACTCCAGCCAGAGCAATGTCTCCGACTTCGGGAATATTGCCGATATACATTCGATCCACGATGCTGTATAATACACTGACAAACTGGGCAAGCATGCTGGGGATGGCAATGCGCCATACCAGCTGCCGGATATTGTCCCGCCCCAGATCATTTTCAAGCGCCATAAATATTCACACCACACTTAATTTTTTGAACTTCGGATTCTTTGGCTGGGTGATTATAGCATTGATTCTACAAAATAGCAAGAGAGGGAACAGTATCTTTTTCCAAGACATAATTTTTTCTTTTTCTGTGGAAAAATATTAGGGCAGCACCGCACAATTGCTGAGGCAAGCGCTGTCGAATCACCCA
>OJRC01000009.1_pt1 | contig 203847 bp, 185 predicted proteins | sample 1599081 | NCBI WGS metagenome assembly OJRC01 (sample SAMN03922519, study PRJEB24848) | human gut metagenome | isolation source: stool sample | host: Homo sapiens | place: Germany | collected 2010-02 | reverse complement strand
TCCTGCCTGATGGGTGATTCGACAGCGCTTGCCTCAGCAATTGTGCGGTGCTGCCCTAATATTTTCTGTATTAAGGAAAGAACATTTCCCTGCTGATCCCAAAACAATTGGGAAGCTTCTGATGATCGGCGTCATCATGCATTTCGGCACAAATGGATGTGTCGTACTGAGCAATAAATTAATCGACTCAGGTGTTGTAACGATACTTCTTGCCACTGTACCCATTCTTGCAGCCGTTATTCAAATCTTTGTTTTCCATACAGAGCGACTGAGCCTGTACAAATTCCTTGACCTGGTGGGAGGATTTGCGGGAATCATATTTGTTGCGTCAAGCGGCGGCGGGGCTCAGCATGTGAACGGAAAAGGTATTATGTTGGGCCTTTTCGGAGCGCTGCTGTGGACAGTGGGCTCATTGTTTACCTCCCGCCTGAAACTTGAGGGCAATCTCTTTTCGGCAACTTCCTTGCAGATGCTATTTGTATCGGGCCTGTTTTTTATAACGGGAACGATCAGTGGCAGTTTTCAGCTTCCTGCGTTTTCATGGACCTTGTTCTGGCCGGTATTCTATATGGCTTTGGTGGACTCTACATTGGGGTTCTTGCTGTATTCCTGGCTGCTGCAAGTGTGGGATCCTCTCAAGGCATCCACATATGCGTATATCAATCCGGTAGTTGCCCTTGTTTTGGGCGCAATAATATTACATGAATCTATCTCTGTTGGAAAAGTGGCAGGAATGATCCTGATCATATTTTCAGTCGTGTTGATCCAAAAGAAAAATTTTAAGAAAGTAAAATTTGCAGAAACAAATCGAACACCCTGAGAATAAAACTGCCGCAGAGGCGGAGAAGAGTAAAAAGGAGATGTGGAATATGAGCGAGCTTGAAAACAAAAAAATCGGATTTATTGGCGGCGGGAGGATGGTGGAGGCAATTTTTTCCGGAATGCTTGCTTCCGGGCTGATAAAAAAAGAAAACGTGTATGTGGCGGATATTTCTGATTCCCGCCTGGACTTCCTGGTGGAGACCTACGGGATCCAGGCTGTCAGAAAGACAGAGAACTGTGAGAATCAGGGCAATTTGGATGTGGTGGATCTGGCAGATGTGGTTGTCATCGGTACCATCCCTCAGGTGGCAGATAAAATTCTTACAGACGTGGCGCCGAAAATGGATGAGAAGATGCCGGTGGTTCTCTCCATTATGGGTGGTATTACGCTGGATTTCCTGCAGCGGTATATCAGAAAGGCACCTGTTATCCGCATCATGCCTAATACTCCGATGTTGGTTCAAGAGGGCGCTGCCGGTGTGGCACTTGGCAAAAATGCCAGTGAGAAAGACGGACGGATTGCTCTTGAAATTTTCAATTCAGTCGGCAATGCATATCTTCTCCCCGAGTCACTGATCGATCCGCTGACCAGCGTAAGCGGCTGTGGACCGGCCTATGCAGCCATGTTTATCCAGTCTTTGGCTGATGGAGGCGTTGAGATGGGACTTCCCAGAGAGATGGCTGTTGAGCTGGCGGCCAAGACGCTTATAGGAACAGGTAAGATGGTCTTGGAAAAGGGCCTTCACCCTGAGATCCTGAAGGACAATGTCTGTACACCTGGGGGTGGGACGATCGCGGGCGTACGTGCCCTTGAGGCAGGCGGATTCCGCGGAATTGTCATGGATGCTGTAGAGGGTGGTATGAAGAGGATGATAGAAGTAGCCGAAAAGGCTTGATCGTATTGTGAAAACCAATATAAAAATAGTAAAGACAATGGTACATCTTGCGCAGTAAAACCACCGTATGTGTTAGTTTGACGGATTCGATGGAGACTGCTTGAACAAAGACCTTTCGGGTGGGCATATCCCAAATGCTTTCTGGGCATGGCACGGATCTTATCAGTAAATATCAGAACATCCTTATCGCTGTATGGCGCTTTTATGTAGTCAATTCAATTTTATGATTAACCCATATAACCAATGAAAGGATGCAAAGAAAATGAAGAGAGAAAATCTTGTAATTGATGGCTGCGCATTTACAGAAGACGGTGTGGGCTTTGTTGGGGTTACCGATCAGGTTCTCCGCAGCGACGTGGACGCATTTTTCCTGACCATTCCCTCCGAGAATGATGGCTATACAGCCTGTACGAAGGCCATCGGCGGCATTTACAATCTGCTCGATGATGACAAGAAGGGCATTAAGATCGCAAGATCCGTTGATGATATCTACGCCGCAAAGAAAAAAGGGTTCAAGTCCATTGTTCTGGCATTCCAAAATCCAAATCCCATTGAAAACTCCCTGGACCAGCTGCGAGTATTCTACGAGCTGGGCGTACGGGTTATTCAGATTACTTACAATAACGCGGGTTTTACAGGCTGTGGCTGCTCAGAGTCTGTAGATGCCGGCCTTACTGACTTCGGAAAGAAGTTCCTGGCAAGAATGAATGAACTGGGGATTTTACCTGATGCATCCCACTGTGGCCCCAAGACGACAATGGACGTGATCAAATACAGCAAGACTCCTGTTGCGATCACCCATGCCGGTGCTTATGGGATTACGCCGAGTGTCCGGACAAAGACAGACGAGATGCTGTATGCACTGAAGGAAAATGGCGGCGTGATCGGCATCTCCCCCTGGGGGCCTCTCTGCTGGAAAAAGGAAAAAGGCTGCCGTCCTGACGTCAAAGACTTTGTCGATCATATCGACTACGTCAGAGATCTGATCGGCATGGATTACGTTTCCTTTGGCTGCGACAATACGCTTGATGGTTCCTTGGATGAAGTGGGTACTGTGGAGCAGGCAACACTATTCTCCAAAGTGGTTGGTGAGTATAACGCTGCTGTGGGTACTAAAGCAGATGAGAGACATGCCAAGGGCTTTTCCGGATGCTGGGAACTGGAAAACGTAAGAAACGAAATGCGTGCAAGAGGGTATTGTGAGGAGGATATTGCAAAATTTTCCGGCGGAAACCTGCTTAGAGTGATCGAAGCAAACTGGAAATAGTGTGTGTCTGAAAACGGGGAGGAGGAATCATCATGAAGAAAAAGTTGAGTTTTCACGTTCCGCATGTGTACGTTATCATTGCAACAATTATTCTGATCGTTGCTGCTTTAGCATGGAGACCGTCGTCATTACCAAAAAGCATAAGATCATTATGACCTGCGTAGTGGTTTGCATCGGTATCATTCTCTGGGGAACGTTGAAAGCTGGCTGGGGTAATCCGGAGCTTGCAGGTATGTTTGCCTTTATGGGCATCTTTGCGGGATTTGTTGATGGGCTGAAGCCGTCGGAGATCGCAGAGGAGTTTGTAAAGGGCGCAGCAGGCATCACAATGGGTGCGTTAGTAGTTGGACTTGCTAGAGCAATTCTCGTGATTGTGCAGGATGCCATGATCATCGACACGATCATTTACTACGCTGCCTCCCTGCTTGAAGGACTTCCTTCCGTTCTTGCAGCCCAAGGGATGCTCCTTCTCACATCAATTATCAACTTTTTCATTCCCTCCTCTACTGGAGCCGCTTCCGTATCGATCCCTATCCTTGCGCCGATTGGAGATTTCCTTGGCGTCAGCAGACAGGTTACTTGTCTGGCGTTCCAGTTCGGTGATGGTTTCTCCAACATGCTGTGGCCTACCGCGGGCATTGCAGTCAGCCTCGGTATTTCTGGTATTCCTTTCGACAGATGGTGGAGATTCTTCCTTCCTTTGTTTGCGATCCTATATGTTGCTCAGGTGATCATCCTTTCTGTTGCTGTACTTATGGGCATATAGCGGCTAAAAACTTTTGTACATATAGGACTATTGCTATGTAAAACGGAAATCGAGGTCCAAGGTATTTCACCTTGGACCTCGATTTTTTTATGGTGTCACTAGGTAAACCTACCTGTATTTTCTGATGTTCCCAAGATTTCATAGTCTGAATTTGAAAGGTACTTATTGGAACAATCCCACTGCTACAAGTCCGGGACGGAACGCATATATTTTGCATTTCATAGAATATGGAAAGGATGAAACTGGAGGTTTCAGGTTCTATGTATTGCCATAACAGCAAAGGATTCGGAATGACCTGCTGTGGGTCTTGCCAGCGGCTATGTCCGGTTCCCGGCCCAGCGGGGCCTGCGGGAGCAGAGGGACCTACAGGGCCGCCGGGGCCCACGGGCCCTACAGGGGCAGCAGGAGTGCCTGGCCCCACAGGTCCTACGGGAGCAGCTGGGGCACCCGGTCCCACAGGCCCTGCAGGAGCAGCCGGGGCGCCTGGCCCAACAGGTCTTACGGGAGCGGCCGGGGCACCTGGCCCCACAGGTCCCACGGGAGCGGCCGGGGCACCCGGTCCCACAGGCCCCACAGGAGCAGCCGGGGTAGCCGGTCCCGCAGGCCCTGCAGGAGCAGCTGGGGCAATCGGTCCCACAGGCCCCACGGGAGCAGCTGGGGCAATCGGTCCTACGGGTCCCACAGGAGCAGCGGGGAGTATGGGGCCAAATCCCTATAATTTGTATGTTCAGGCTGGTGCGGCTCCAGGCGGAGACGGAAGTCAAGCTGCACCGTTTGAGACGATGGAACAGGCACTGGCGGCAGCTCAGCCCGATGGCTTTATACATGTTTTGCGCGGAACCTATCCTGTTGCGCAGCAACTTGTTGTAAGTATACCCGGATTGACCATTCAGGGCACAGCCGGAGCAGTAATTCTCCTCCAGGCACCGGTAGTACCCTTCCTGTGCAACGGGGGATACGCTACCATTGACGGACTTACCATCACCAGTGATGCTCCATATCCCGTGGAATTTATACAGTTTGCCGGAGATGGGAACCAACTTCTGAACTGTCAGATCTATGGCCCTGATCAGGCGGGTGACTCCTCAACATGGGTTGTAAACAGGGGCTTTGTAAGCCAGGGGGGCGTGACAAACCTCTTGGTACGAGACAATGTTATTCATACGTTACGCCAACCAGCTTATTTGAATCCGGGCTCTACCGGGACGATTATCAATAACGTTGTATACAATACCAGAGGATACGTGGTCGATCAGGCGACTTTTTTATTCTCCGGCAATTCTTGGGGGCTTCCGGCAAATGCTGTAGATATTGCTCTGCTTTTGGGTACGACATCGGGAGCACCATATGACCCGATTTCCTCGTTGGAGGCCAACAACAGCGGCGCTACGATCAGCGATCAGCGATAGAAAGTCATGCAGAAGGCTGTTGGAAACCATAATAGTGATTGACAAATGCAGCGCTTTCGCCTATAGTATCACTGTTCATCGGAGGGTGAGTAGCCAATAATGTTACGAGCTGGATAAGATGAAGGGAGTGGCTCCCGTTTTCTTATCCAGCTCGTTTTTTACATAAAGGAGAAAACGTGATCATGCAAAGAGAAGAGCACCAACTAACGCAGGGAAGTATTTTTCGATCTCTGGCCACCTTTGCTGTTCCGGTACTGCTGGCCTTGTTTTTACAGGCGATGTATGGAGCGGTGGATTTGATCATCGTAGGACAGTTTTCCGGGACAAATGAACAGTCGGGAGTCGCGTCCGGCAGTCAGCTGTTCAATATGATCACGATGATCATTACGGGGCTTACTATGGGCGTTACTGTGTTTGTAGGGGACGCCATAGGCTCCGGCAACAGGGAGCGGGCAGGGAAGGGTGTCGGCTGCGGCATCGCCATCTTTTTTGTGTTGGCAGTACTTGTTACTGGCGTGACGGTGCCGCTCAGTAATATGCTGGCGGAATGGATGCATACGCCCCAAGAAGCGTTTGCCCAAACCAGCGGATATATTCGTATTTGTGGAGCAGGTACACTCTTTATTACGGCATACAATGTGTTAGGGGCCATTTTTCGCGGGATCGGAGATTCCAAAACGCCGCTGCTTACAGTTGCCATAGCTTGCGCCATTAATATTGTGGGGGATTTCATACTGGTAGCCGGTTTTGATATGGGGGCGGCTGGAGCAGCTATTGCCACAGTGGCCGCCCAGGCTGTCAGTGTTTTGGCGTCCCTGTATGTTATCAGAAAAAGAGGCGTTCCCTTTTCCTTCTCCGTCAGCTTTATTCGCTTTGACAGACGATATGTCGGAAAGATCCTGAAGATCGGGGTTCCCATTGCATTGCAGGAATTACTGGTCCAGTTTTCCTTTTTGTTTATTCAGGTGGTAGTAAACGGTATGGGGGTCATGCAGTCGGCAGCGGTAGGTGTTGCGGAAAAGGTGTGCGTATTTCTCATGCTGGTCGCATCCGCTTATATGCAGTCAATTGCTGCGTTCGTTGCCCAGAATAATGGAGCAGGTCAATTTGATCGGTCCCGATCGGCACTTTTCTTTGGCATCAAAACAGCCCTGGTTGCAGGTATGCTTATGGGGATGCTGGCTTTTTGGGGCGGCTCGGCATTAGCGGCAATCTTTTCTTCTGAGACTCAGGTAATAGCGTATGCCCACGATTATCTGAAGGCATATGCCATTGACTGCCTGCTGACAGCGGTTTTGTTCTGCTTTGTAGGATACTTCAACGGAAGCGGAAGAACACTTTTTGTTATGGCACAAGGGGTGATAGGGGCTTTCTGCGTGAGGATCCCTGTGGTTTTTCTGCTGAGCCATCTTGAGGGCGCTACCCTCTTTCATATCGGCCTGGGAACGCCTATCTCATCTGTGGTGCAGATCCTGCTGTGTATCGGAGCATATTTTTTCTATAAAAAGCAGGGTGATGTGATATAGGGCAGATAACAAAGGGTTCTATAGGATGATACATAAGAAACCGGAGAGGCCGCCCCTTTTTCAAGGGGCGGCCTCTCCGGTTATTTTACTGTTTTGACGTTCCGGCAGTTTTGGTAAGTGTTACAGACCCGCGAAGACGCGCATGGCTTTTTCCGCATCAGCCTCCATGGCTTTCTGAGCGGCCAGGGCCAGATCGTGGAAGAAGGTCACATCTTCTTTAGCAAGCAGTTCCTTTACCGCCTGCGTACCGGCTTTGGACATGTAGCTGTAATAGTTGATCTTCCTGAGACCGTTAGCAATGCCGGTGTGATAATCCTCCGGAGAGACGCCTGAGCCGCCATGCATCACGAGAGGCAGGCCGGTCTTTTCAGAAATGACCTTCACCCGGTCGAGGTCCAGCACAGGCTTGGCTTTATAGATGCCGTGGGCGGTGCCAAAGCTGGGGGCCAGAGCATCAATACCAGTCTCCCGGCAGAAGGCTACCGCCTCGTCGGGATCGGTGTATACCGGGCCGGAGGCGTTGTCTGCGCCGCCTTCCCGGGAGGCCAACGCACCCAGCTCCGCTTCCACACCGCAGGAGTAGTTCTTCGCCATGGCTACGGCCTTCTTTGTGTTTTCCAGGTTTTCCTCATAGGGGAGTGTGCTGCCGTCGTACATGACGCCGGTAAATCCGATCTCCAGGGCCTGGGCCATATAGTCCAGCGTCTCGCAGTGATCCAGATGGACACAGGCGGGAACTTTGGCACGCTTGGCAGCTTCCACCATTATTGGACCGATCTTTGCCAGGGGGGAGACCTCCTCGTGGAGCTGTGCGTGGGAGATAATGACAGGGACGTTCAGCTTTTCAGCCGCATCGATCACGGCGAGGATGCACTCCCAGTTGGGCGTGTTGAACGCGCCTACGGCACACTTCTTTTCTTCTGCCAGTTTCAGAATTTCTACCAGATTCACAAGCATAGCGTTTTACCTCACATCAGCGGACGGACGGCACTGTACACGCCCTTATACCGCTCGTAAATTGTCATGTAGCTTTGGTGCATATCCTCCCGGGGATAGTACGTCTCCCGTTCCTGCACCATGTGGGCGGCGGCATCATGGAGATCAGAGAACAGTCCTACCGCCACCCCAGTCAGCATAGCGGAACCTACCGTACCTGCATCCACGGTTTTGAGTGCCGTGATGGGCAAGCCCAGGACGTCGGCCTTCATCTGCATCCAGACCTTGGAGCGCGCGCCGCCGCCTGTGGCATGGAGTTTTTTAAAGTGTATACCGGAGCCCTGAAGGGCTTCGTAATTGAGCCGCATCTCGTACACGACGCCCTCCATGCAGGCGCGGTAGATGTCCGCCGCGGTGGTGGCGGTGGTCAGTCCCAGGATGGCCCCCCTGGAACCGGTGTCCATGTAGGGGGTAGCAGCTCCTGCAAAGTGGGGCAGCACCAGAAGGCCGGTGGGAGAATCCTTTCCGTAGGAGCGCTCCATACTCTCGTTGGTCTCTCCTTTGCCGAAGGTCTCCATGCACCACTGGAGCAGTGCTCCGCCGGTGTAGGAGAAGGCGTAGGCCACATACTTGCCGGGCACCACATAAGGAACCACAGAGAAGAAGCCTTTGCACATCACCGCGATGTCCGGGATACTGTCATAGATGGGCGTCAGGCACTCCACGGTGCCCGCACCGTCTACGGCCACGCTGCCGTCAAAGGCCCCCGCCCCCACAGCGGCAGCCACTTGATCGTGGCTGACTGAGACAATGACACACTCCTTGCGCAGCCCTGTCCGCTGGGCGGCCTCCGGCGTGATGGGCCCGGCGGTGCTGCCGGTGGGGACCGGCTGGCTCATAAGGGAGACATCGATCCCGGCGGCGGCAAAAATCTCCCGACTCCATGTCAGGTTATGGATGTCGAAGGCCATGGTGCGTGTGGCCAGAGAGTAGTCGATCTGGGCCCGGTGAGTCAGGTGCCAGACTACGAAATCCTCGATGAGGTGGATGCGCCTGGCCGCTCCGTAGATCTCCGGATGATGCTTTTTGATCCACATCATCTTGGCAATGGAATACATCTCGTGGGGGGCAAGGCCGGTGACAGATGCGATGTGCTCTGCACCCAGGGTATCCACCAGGGCGGCACATTCCTCTGCGCCTCTTGGGTCTGTGTAGAGCATGGCGTTGTGGAGCGGTTCTCCCGCGCTGTTGGTCATGACAAAGGTCTCACCAAAGCTGGTGACGCCGATACCCGCAATATCCGGGTACTGTGCCGCCATCTCTCCCAGAATGGCATAGACGCTCTCCATCAGAGTGGAGATGTCCATCTCGTGGGCGCCTGCCGCCCGGCACACCGGGTAATCCCGGTAGGATTTGCCCAGTTCCATACCGTTTTCGTCAAACACCGTCAGCTTGCAGCCGGTGGTGCCGATATCCAATCCTGCGATCTTCATGGCTCAATCCTTGTCGATGTCAACCCAGTCGTAGTAGAGATAGGTGGTAAAGGCTTCCTTCAGAATGTCCTTCATGTGGCCCACGCCCACGCTGGTGTGGTGCTTGAAGCCGCCCCGTGCCAGGCGGATCATCTTGTCCTCCATGTGGGGGATCTCACACACGCCGGCGCAGCCAAAGTAGCTCTCCTCAATGGGATCGTCTGTGAATTGGGCCTCAGATGCATAGACGATAATTTTGCCGTCCTTGGTCTGGCAGTTGGAGAGGGTGGTGGGGAAGGGACGTATCCGGCCCTCATTGCTGCCCCAGCCGGAACCCGGGTCCGTCTTGTCAAACATCTTGTGGTTGGTAACGGTCCCTTTGCCGGTCATCAGGGACTGGGCCACCGGACCGCAGTGGAAGAGGATGACCTTGTTTTCCTCCTCGCCGTAGTTGTTGTTCCAGTCCAGAACGGCGGTGGGCTGCTCACTAGCAAGGCTCATGGCCCGCATGGTGATGGCGGAGCACATGTCGATCTCACAGGAGGCGGCAATACCCCGGTCGTTGAGTTCGGACAGCAGCACGCAGGGGCAAATTCGCAGGACCTGCTCCATCTCGTTCCAGCAGCGCAGCGCCAACGCATCCAGGTGGTACGTTTCGATGTAGCCGTCAATGGCGACGGAGACCTTGGCCAGGGTGTTCTTGTTGGTTTCCGGCACCTTGGAAAAGTCGGTGTAATTCTCAAGATGGGCCCTTTTGGCAACTACGCGAGGGTCGTCATCGGGCATATGCTGCACCGTGAAAAACAGCTCGCTGAGGTCGAAGGACTCCACATTGATGCCGTACTTCTGCAGGGCGATCTCATCAAAACGAGTGGTTTTGAAGGCGGTGGTCCGGGCTCCGATGCAGCCGAGGTTAAAGCGCTTCATACCGTTGACCACCCGGCAGATGGCCGCGAAGTCCCGCAGATTCTCCTGAAATTTGGGACTGAGGGGATGGACCACATGGGGCTTCAATACCGTGAAAGGTACCCCATACTGGGTGAATACATCGGTGACAGAGAACTTGCCGCAGAAGGCGTCGCGCCGGTGAGCAAAGTCCATCTTGCCGATCTCATCGGGATAGGCCTGCATGAGAATGGGAACGCCTGCGTCCTGAAGGGCGGTGATGGCACCGTTTTCGTCTGCGAAGATGGGCATAGAGAAGATCACACCGTCGTATTCACCCTCATGGGATTTCAGCCATTTGGCATACAGCAGGCCCTCGTCACGGGTCTCAATGCCGCCGTAGCGGGTGAGGTCCGCGTCCATAGCAATGTAGTCATAGCCCGCATCAGTGACTGCCTTGATCATGTCCTCCCGGGCGCCGTAGATCAGTTCGCCGGGCATGAAGCCACGATTACAGAATGCCAGTGCAAACGTCATTTTTTTAGCCATTTGAAATTCCCCTTTCGATTTGTTTTCCCCCATAGGGTAGAGAAATGGAAAATGGATGAGGTATCAGACATCCATGAATTCGATTTTTACAGTATTGGTGACGCTTTCAAAGGCCTTGAGTACCGGCAGCGTACCGTTTTCCCGCTCGTCGTGGCGGCCCATGATATAACAGTTGGTGGGCTCCAGACCGAGAACATAATCTCCGCTGGCCATGCTGCGCCATTGGGAGAGGATCGGCAGCGTATCGCCCGACCAGGAGATGACCATGTTCACGCCGAGAACGGGGTTTTCAAGCCGTGCCCAAAAGTCCTTTTCCATCTTCTGAAAGAATACTCGCTCCTCCTCGCTGTCGATGGGCTTGTCAAATTCGCAGGCCCGGTCCAGGCCTGTGCGGGCAAATTCGGTGCGGGGGATAGTCTCCCGGGCCTGGGGCAGCACCAGATGTGCCTTCTCGCTCAGCATCGGGTAGCCGAAGTTGCAGTGATAAATCTGCATGATCTCCTCATCCCGAGGGGTAAGGTTGGTGACGGTGTCCTCTACCGTGACCGAGGAGCCGAAGGCTGGGATGCGGATGGTGCGGTTAACCTCCAGCACATGGCCGAAAAGTGCCGTTTCGCGGACTGTTCCCTGGACGATGATCTCATCGTTTTCCAGTCTGGCTGAAACATGTTCCGCCGCCAGAGAGTGATAGCGCCCATGCAGGGGGTGCCACTCGCCGCCGTCCCGATTGGCTGGGCCTGCCGAGCGCAGACCACAGGTGTACAGCAGTCCGCCGGGAAACGTGTTGACAAACTCTGTCTCATAGGGGCTGATGGCTGCCGGGCTGTCATAGCCGTTCTTGCTCATCCAGCTCATATTCATGCCTTTATAGCGGCATTGGCCAATGTCCAGTCCCGCATCCGGCAGAATATCCAGCGCCAGCCCACCGGCGGTTTGCACCTCAATGATTTCCGTACCCTTGGCCTTTCCCTCGTTTACCGTTACCCTGCGCAGCGTAACAAGCTGGGCGGGGTTGCCGATATAGCCTTGTCTTATCAGTTCTTTCATAGGCTTTTCCTCCTTCTGAAAACCGATTTGGCAGTTTCGCTGCGCTGATTTTATTATAGAAAGATTGCCTGCCAGGGTATAGGTAAGATTGTTCTTTTTTCTTTGTTTTTGTTCGCGACTGTGTTACAATTTCTACGTTGGATTTTTGTGCAACTTGCGGGGAGGCCGTTATGATCTCTGTGTTTGATTTGAAAAAGCTCCGGGGGCTATTAAAGGATTTCTACCAGATATCTCAGATCCGTATCACTGTTTTTGACGAGAATTTACATGAGCTGTGCGCCTATCCGGAGAGCATCCCGGCTTTCTGTAAAATTATCCGCAGCTGTGAAACTGGAAAGCACGCATGTGCGCAGTGTGATAAGGCCGCATGTGAGAGAGCCGCCAAGGAACGGAAAACGCAGATCTACCGCTGTCACGCGGGGTTGACAGAGGCTGTCACGCCGCTGATCGTTCATGATGTGTTGGTGGGATATCTCTTTTTTGGCCATGTGTTTTCTTACCCGAATTATGAGAGCGGCTGGGAGGAGATCTGCCGATGCTGTGGATCACTTCCCCTGGATATGGAAAAGCTCCATGCTGCCTGTATGGAGCGTCCAAGGATCGAATATGAGTATGTTCTGTCTGCTACACAGATCCTGCTGGCTGTTGCCTCTTATCTGGTGATGGAGCGTATGGCTACGCTGCAGACAGATCGGCTGGCGGTTCAGATAGACGAGTATCTCTCGGCTCATTTTACAGAGCGTTTGAGAGCGCCCGATCTCTGCCGGCATTTTCAGATCGGCAAAACGCAGCTGTATAAATTGTCACAGCAGCTTTACGGGTGTGGGATCTCGGAGCACATCCGGGATATGAGGGTCAAGATGGCCAAGGAACTATTGGCAGAGCGGCCAGAATTGTCGCTTGCCGATATCGCGGCAAAATGCGGCTATCACGACTATAATTATTTTATCAACGTATTCACACAAGCGGTAGGGACATCACCAGGTGTATTCCGCAGAAAAGGAGTGCCCATCCATCTTCAAAAAGAAGAGGATGGGCAGTGATAGTCTGGATGTTTCCTGGCTGGTAGGTTCCGGAGGCCGTTCGGGCGGGTATCTATATTCTTTTTATTGCCGGATTGCTTTCAGCTTCCAGCGGCCTGAGAGGTAACGAAGAAGGACACACAGCGCTCCGACACACCATGAAATGGGCAGTCCCCACCATATGGCGGCGAATCCGAATGAAGAATATTGCAGGAGTAACTTCGATGAAGAAACGCGGATGACCAGCGATAAAATGGAGATGGCCATCTCTGTGCGGGCATCGCCGGCGCCCCGCAAAATGCCGCTTAGGGTATTGTAGAAAGTATTTATCAGGTAAGACAAACAGACAACGCGCAGATACCCTAAACAGAAAGCAAATGCTTCTGCACTGCTGCCGCTTTTTAAAAAGAGAGAGGCGAACGGGGTACGGAAGCAGTAGATGACCAGCGCGATTCCTCCGCATATTCCCAGAGAAAGACGGAGGGTTATGTGCAGGCCTTTTTTGACCCGATCCAGCTGATTGGCGCCTATATTCTGTGCGGTGTAGGTAGAAAGACCGGAGGAGATGCTGAACATCGGCATCATGGCCAGCGTCTCTATTTTGCTTGCGGAGGTGTAGCCTGCCATAACGCTTTCGCCAAACTGATTGACCATACCCTGGACAAAGAAAATACTCACGGCAACAGACACTTGCTGAATCATAGCGGGGACTCCCAAATGCAGTATCCGTCGGAATTGCTCCTTGTCAAATACACGAAATTCCTTTCCAGGCCATAGGAACGGGACTTTTTTGGCAGTGTAGTATATAAACAGCAGAGCAGACAGTGCTTGCGCCATAATTGTGGCAAGCGCTACGCCGGCAATGTCCCATCCCAGAAGAAGAACAAATACCAAATCCAAAATAATATTGGCTGCAGAAGCGACGATAAGAAATATGAGCGGTGTTCTTGAATTGCCGATCGCGCGGAAAATAGCGGAAAAGCTGTTATAGGTGAAAATAAACCCTGTCCCAAGGAAGAGAATACGGAGATATAAGGTGCTTCCTGGCATATGTTGAGGCGGCAGATTCAAAAGCCGCAGAAAGGGAACGACCATTGCCTCACCTAAAAGCGTAATAATGATTGACAGTGCGCCGATGGTGAGAAGTGTCGTATATACGGCCCGCTGGAATTCATCCTTGCGATTGTTTCCAAATAGCTGGGAGAGAAGAATGGATGCACCTGTTGTGATGCCCATGGCAATTGCATTGACTAGATATACGATAGGGAATGTGCTGCCGACAGCGGCGAGTGCTCCCATGCCGACAAATTGGCCTAGTACCATGGAATCGATCATATTGTAAAACTGCTGAAACAGATTTCCGGCGAGAAGCGGCAATGAAAACATCATAATCGCCTTTCCCGGGGCTCCTGTGGTCATATTACCGCGCATATTGTACCTCCCGTAGCTTGTACTTTTTCATAGATTAATTTTGCTTTGAATCAGAATTTTGTTAATAATAACTGTAACTGTCGCTTGCACGACAGACACGAAGCGGGTTTGCCGTTACAATAAAGGCCACAAGACGCCCCGTCATAACGCCTGGGTTACGACCTGGTTTTATCGGGCCGGTCAGCAGGCAGCCGCCGGGAGGCCTGAGTTTTATCGACCGAGGTGAACAAATGAAAGGCACAGGTAAATCCGCGTCCGCAAAAATGTCACTGCTCTCCTGTACACTGATGGGAATTGGAAGTATTGTTGGAGCAAGCGTTTTTGCAACCACTCCCTTGTCGATCCAGATTGTCGGGGGAAATGGCATTGTTATCGGGTATCTTTTCGCATCATTGTTCGTGTTTATCAAAACACTTCCAGAGATGGTACTGATCTCGGCCCTCCCTGCAACCGGTGCATCCTACATGCATTTGACCCGTTTGGTACATCCGGCCTTAGGTATTTTGAATGCTTTCAACCAACTGGTGATTGGTTCCATGAAAGTTGTTACGCTATCGCTGACTTTTTCTACTTATTTGGCTATGCTTTTGCCTAATATCTCGGAAAAAGCGGTAGCGGTGGCGGTTGTTTTGGTCTTTACTATTATTTTCTGCTTTGGCGTGCAGATCTCTGCCTGGGTACAGAATATCTGCGTCGCCGTCCTGCTGGTAACACTTGGCATTTATGTGTTTGGCGGTTGGGGTGCAACAACGGTTTCCCTGGAAGAAGTGATTACCAGTACCTGGGAGCTGACTAGCATGTGGGCCGCCATGGGTATCATGCACGGCAGTCTGATGGGTGCCAACGTGTTGATGTATGCGGCAGACGAAATCGAAAGACCCAGCAGAAACATTCCTATTGCTTTTGTGGTAGGTACCCTGGTTACAGCGCTTCTCTATGCCGGTATCGGCTATGTCACAGTGGGTGTTATGCCGAATTACAATGACATTGATAACCTGGCCACTGTTGCGGCAAAATTCCTTAGTCCTGGCATGACCGCTTTCTTTATCTGCGGCGGTGCACTGCTGGCAGTGGTGACTTCCATCAATGCCTGCATTTTGATGTTCTCACGGTCCCACTTCGCTGCAGCCCGAGACTACCTGTTCCCACAGGGAATTGTCAAGCTGAACAAGCACAATGTACCTGCCAATGCGATTTGGCTCAATTCCGGTATTGCTATCGCTGCTATTCTCACCGGTTATAATGTTAGTGATGTAATCAATATTACCTCAATTCCCGGCTTGCTGCTGGCACCGCTCACGTTCTGCGCGATTTTCGTTCTGCCTAAGCGATATCCCAATGCCTATAAGGCATCCTTCCTGAGAATTCCTCACTGGCTTAACTGCATAATTGTGGTTGTCGCAACGTTTTTCAGCTTTGCCACAGGCGGATCACTGGCAAAGCAAATGGCACCTAAGAACTATCTCCTGGTGATTGGTTTTTATATTGCCGCTGCAATCTATACCTATTTCCGCAATCGATATATTGTGAAGACTCAGGGGCGGTCTCTGTTTGAGATCATGCGTACGCCGTATGAGCCCTGGAATGAGCGGGAAGCTGCTGCCAAGGAAGCTCTGGAACGGGGCGATAAGGTTTTTATCTGATCCCGCGAATCAATAAAAAAGTAAAACAAAATTATGTCCTTTGCCGCCAGGCTGACAGCCCGGCGGCAAAGGATTTTTTATGCCTTTAGGAACAAGAATAATGCAGGATGGGAAAGGAGAGAATGAGTTGCCTCAGGCGGGCGAGATACCCGGCTATCTCGCCTGCTGTTCCAGCAAAAGCGGGTCTTACCTGCGACTTTTCCTTCTACTGGTTTACTCTGGGCAAGGGACACCGGAAGCCCCCGTCCCGTAAGGGCGGAGGCTCCCGGTATAAGTGAGAGATCATGTAGGGTTACCAGAAATCAATAGCCTACCCAGTTCATGATTCCCAAGAAGTAAATGATAACCCAGGAAATAATGGTCAGGATAATGACGAGAGGAACAGCGAATTTCCACCACTTGTTGAAAGTGACCTCTGCGGTCTGTACGGCACCGGCTGTCCAACCAAGCATGGGAGACAAGCTGTTGGTGAATCCATCGCCAACCTGGAACGCTTGAACAGCAACCTGCGGGGACATACCCAGCGCCTGTGTCATGGGCTGAATGATAGGGATCAGAATGGCCGCTTTGCTGGTAGCGGAGGGGATAAACAGATTCAGGATCAGCACTACGAAGGACACGCCAATGGCGATCGTACCGCCGTTGAGGCTGCGCAGGGGCATGCAGGCATAATGCACGATGGTGTGGATGATATTGCCTTCGGACATTACGATACTCATTGAGCCAGCGAATCCCACAACCAGTCCGACGAAAGCCATGTCGGAAACACCTTTGGCAAACACATTTCCGATTTTTTCAAAGGACATGCCGTAGATCAGACCGCAGATAATAGCAACGGGGATCTGGACCGCAGGCATAACGCTCATAGGCATTTTAAAGACGGTCAGGAGGACAACAACGCTGGTCAGCATAAAGAAGAACAAAATGGTAACGATAACCGCCCGGGGCCGCAGTGCGACAGCTTTAACTTCTCCGTGGGCGGTGGTGTTCAATCAGGGCACCGGTTTCCATTACAACACCAATGGCACCACCGGCGATAAGAACCAGAGCGATTACCAAAGAGGAGTTTTGGAAGTCGGGCAGGATGCTAAAAAGGGCATCCCAGGGACTCACAGGTGTCTGCTCCGGAAGGAAGGAGAATTGATCTCCTAATATTTCTCCGGTTTCGGGATCAGTAGCAAACTCGCCGGCAGGGATGATGTACGTCATAAGACTCATGAATAAGATGAGTCCCAGCATAAGGAAAAGAAGATGAGGAATTTTAAATTTACGTTTTTTCCCTTGCGCTTTCGTGGTGCTGCTTGACACTGCTTATCGCCTCTTTCTTTCGTAATTTAGATGGAAATAGATGTACTTCCACCATTTGATATTGTAAATTTTAACAAAAAATGGCACTTGCGTTGTGTCGTGATGCTGACAGTTCTACAAATAAATATAAACTTTTTATAGGGTAAAATTTCCGTTCTGTCGGTTGCGCGACATACAAAATTGACAAAAAAGCTTATAGTTAATGCAGGTAGAATTTGAGCAAAATGAATGATATTTTCTGCTTGAATGATTCGCTAGCTTGTGGTTTGATGGAAAATATCTGTAAGTGTGCTGGCGTTTAGAACGGTAATATACCCCCTCTTTAATTCAATGATTCCCTCTTTCTTCCAACGATTCAGGATCGTGGAAACGGTTTGCCGGGCAATACCACAGTTATTGGCCAACTGTTCCTGGGTAATGGAGATACAGAATTTTTCTGAGGAGCGATTCTTGTAGAGGGTGATCAAAAGATATGCCAGCCTGCTTTCTACATTCATCTGTGTGAGTGCGATCTTCATCTGCGCGGAGGTTTGCAGCCGTTCCTGCATAGATTTCAGGATTATTTGGATAATATCGTGGTTTTCCCACACCAATTCAGCAAAGAAATTTCGTTGGACACACAATACGTCAAGATCTGTGACAGCGATAACAGTGCTGCTGTGTCCCTCGTTGAGCAAGATGCCCATTTCGCCAAAGTAATCCCCTTTTCCTTCAATCTTTACCGGTGTACTGAATTCATTGCTGTCGGTAACAATTTGTGTGACGTTTCCCTTTAATACAACGTAAAAGTAATGGATCGGACTGCCCTTTTTGCATAATACATACCCTTTTTTCAGCGTGAGACGCTTGGAATGCTGAACGATTTCTTTTAGTTGCTGGTGATCCAGATGCTGAAATAAGCGGACAGTGGATAGGCAGTCAAGAACGGAACTGCTCGGTTTTACGACTTCCATGGCGGACCTCCTGCTGATTGGCTTCCTATGTGTTTTACTGCGCATTTGAAAATGGATATAGAGAAGGAGAGACAGAAACAGTAAAGAATCAGCTACTTTTTAGAAATGAGAGGATGATACGATGAACGATTTCCACCTGCCTGCCCACTCTGAAATTCTGCCCACTTCTATTTCTGAAGCACTTCCTGTCATTAACCAGGCGGAAGAGATCTTCCCCTATGTTCAGGAAATGCGCCGCTACTTTCACATGCACCCGGAGCTTTCCATGGAAGAGAAGCAGACTTGCCGGCGTATCTGTGAAGAATTGGAAAAAATGGGGATACCCTATAAAATCATCCCTCCCTATGGCGTGGTAAGGTCCTGGTCATTCCCATCCCCTTGGATGAAATGACGTGGGTAGAACAGCCTGAGATCCCCTTTTTCCAGTGGTATCCCTTCCAAGTGAAAAACTACGCCCTTATGCGCTTTGTGGAATCTCTCAATGAGATCCTGGAAACGGGACTTGCCTTTGCGCCTTTGTGGCCGGACGGGGCACGTACGGTGGTCTGTATCACCGGTGATGTCCACGACTATGAGGGGATCGAGGGCCGTTTTGACCGGGAATACCGGGATATGCAGTACAATTGTCGGCTCTTGGAACAGTTTGGACTGGGCGGCTGCGCCAGCTTCTATATGAGCGCTATCGTAGCCAAGCGCCATCCTGAGGAGGTAGCCAGGACACTTTCCGAGGGGTATGAAATTTGTCCCCACACATATATCGAGACCCAGTACCTGATCGAAAATTGGAGTGAGGAGCGGCAGGAGCAGGATATCAAGACCTGTATTGAGACCTTCCGCAAGGCATATCCTCAATCGGATGTGTACTGTAAGGGATTCCGGACACACGGTTACCAGAGTGATTTCAACACCCGTACTGCTTTGGAAAACCTGGGGTATGACTATCTGGCAGATCTTCAGGCGTGGGAGTGCAGCGGCAGCTATGATCCGGGTTTCCCGGAGGGGACTGTGACGTATTTGGGCCTGCCTCAGCACGCCTGCGACAGCCGTGGCCACGTGCTCAATCTGCTGGAGATCCCGGATACAGTAGGCAACGATCATTTTTGTTACCGGCTGAAGGGGATGAACCCTGAGGAGGCGTTGGCCTTCTGGAAGAAGGAATTTGACCGCATCCATCGCTTGGGCGGCCTCTTCCAGACCTGCCTGCATCCCTATATCTCCATCCAGGAGGGGGAAGGCCGGGAACAGACCTATCGGGATTTAATCACCTATATGCACTCCTTCGGTGATGTAAAATTTATGACCATGGGTGAACTGGCTGCTTGGTGGCGGAAACGGAACGGTGAAATGAGAGGAAAAGAATGCTGAATTACGATTACCAGTATGATCTATATGGGCAACCCTTTTTCTCTCTGCCTCTGGATGATAAAAATTCCCTGCTGCTCAAGATCAATGCGTCTTCCAGACTGAGAACGCTGGCGGGGTTTGCTGTGAAGCTCTGCCGGTATGGTGACCCCGGAGATATTACTTACCGAGTGGGGTTCACTCCCGAGAGCAGCGAACTCGCTCAGGGAAGCATCTCTGCCGGACAAGTCCTGCCGGTATATGAACGGTTTCAGCACATCTGGTTCCCGGCGGTGGAAGTGACAGGGAGAACGGTATACATTACCTTGTCTTGTGCATCCGGTCAAATGCCGTTGGATGGGTATCGTGTTGTCGGACCCAACCAGAGCGATGACGATGTCTTTGATGACCTGGAGACAATCCCTTACTGGTGGGAAGAACGCCATTCCTGGGGCATGATGGTACCAAAGCATTATCGCCCTGAGAAATATGCCTCCTGTACGTTTGCCTGCCGCCTGGCAGGAGGAGAGGAAAAGCCCTGCGTGTCCCTGCGCTTGTTTGAGGAGGGGGAATTGCCGCCCCGGGAAGCAGAGCCCTTTGGTTTTCTGGATAAGGTTTTCGCCCCTCTTTACAGCGAATGGAAGCCTATCAAGAAGAAACCTGTCCCGGAAGGCTGGGTTCAACTGACGGCCAACTGGCGGGTAGTTGATGAGACGGGCGGAAAAGCTGGGCTTGCCGTCAAAGATCTGGAGGAATTCCTTCGCCGATCCTTTGCATTGGAGCTAACCGGGGAACGTCGTATTCGTTTTTGCCTGGATTCCAGCCTGGATGTGGAAGGGTCCGAGGGGCATACGATACAGGTCGCGCCGGATGAGATCATCATCACCGCTAAGAACGGATCGGGATTGCTGCAGGCTGTGATTTATCTGGAGGACCGGATGCAGCGCTACCGTTGTCCCGCTCTGCCTGGAGGGCTCCACAAAAGAGACTCGCGCTATGAGATTCGCATGGCCAGCGGTGTATATCCGGCTCCCTTTAACTACTTCCCGCTCCAGACGGGAGAGCTGTGGACAGATGAGTATCTGTGGAGACTGGTCCATGAGGGCTATAACGCCATTTGGCTCATCGTCAATCTGGAGGAGATCACACCGGAAGGCAGCATACTGCGGGAAGTGGCGGACCCGAACTGTGAGCTCGTTTTGGCGCGCCTGCGGCGTATCACAGAACGTGCTGCCCGCTGGGGTGTCAATGTATATCTTGATCTGAAGACTGGCTACTACAAGCTGTTTGACCAGGGGATCTACGAACGCTACCCGGAACTGAAAACCTTCCGGAAATGGGGCGATACTCCCTGCACCGGACAGGCTGTCTTCCAGAAGTATCTGACTGAGACCCTGCAGAACCTCTTCCGCTCCGCTCCGCTGCTGAAGGGGCTGATGGTCATATATGATACCGAGGGCTTCTACTCCTGCTTTACCAAGAACCATCAGGAGAATTGCCCTAACTGTCAAGGCCACAGCGCTCAGGAGTTGGCGGGAGCATTTTTCAGAACGCTTTCTGATGCAGTGCGTCAGGTGCGCCAGGATGCCCAGATTATCGCGTGGACCTACTACTGCGACGAGCCGTGGAATTACGAAGTGCTCAGGAACCTGCCGGAAAACGTGGAGGTGTTGAGCTGCTTCAGCCAGTTTGTGAAATTCCATCGCCACGGTATCAAAAATCAGACCGACGACTACTCCTGTTTTGTCACAGGACCGGGAGAATACTTTCAGAAAATTGAGGGCTTCTGCCGGGAAAGAAATGTCCCGGTACTGGCAAAGACGGAGGTCTCTCAGGGACAGGAGTTTGTATCTACATCTTATATCCCTGTGCTGACCCAACATCAGCGGCGATGGGATGCTCTGGCTCAATATCATCTGTCCGGCTTTATGGGCGATTATATCCACCGGAGTTTTCAGCCCTCCCCCTGTACTGCGCTGATGAAGCGCAACATCTTTGACACCTCGGTGGAGGGGGAGGCGCCGCTGACGGCTTCCGACAAACTCCGCTGGGTGGCAGAGCAGTTCTTCGGTACGGAAGCAGCAGAGGATATCCTGCAGGCGTGGGATGTATTTTCCAAGGCTTTGTGTGATAACTTCCCCTATTCCCCTGGGGTTTGCCGTTATCCGGGTCCCATTCAAGCGGGACCATCCCAGCCTTTTTATCTGGACCCCAATCGTCCTGTTAAGCGCTGCTGTGCCAGAAACAACAGTGTTGATCTGGAATGGACAAAGCTCTATTTCTTTGAGAAAGCCGGACCCGGGACAGAAAATCCGGACTGGAACAGCGCACTGGTACGTCGCTGCCTGGTGGATTTCTGCCGGGATATGGAACAGGGAATAGAACTGGTCCGGCGTGCGGACAGTGAGGAGAACCACGAAGCGTGTGCGGAACTGCTGAGCATCTCTTCCGCTATGTGCGTCATGGCCCAAAGTATGATCCACTTTATTGATTTCGTTGAGCTACGGGACAAACTGCAGGAAAATCCGTCTCTGGATGTGTGGCAGAAACTGCAGGCTGTCTGTCAGGCGGAGATGGAGAATACGGAGAAGGCCCTTGCGCTCTGCCGCCAGGATTCCAGCCTGGGATTCTCCTGCGAGGGGCAGGGGGCTGTAAGAGGCGGATATTTCAACGCCTTTACTGTGGAAGAAAAACGCCGGGAATTACTCGGCACACTTGCGGAAATTGAAGAGAAAATGAGGGATTATCATGATGCAGTATAAATTTACAGTAAATAAACTGAGCGACCGCAAAGAGCTTGGCCGCGTAGCAGCACAGGAAGCCGCCGAAGCAATTTCTGCGCTTCTGAAAGAGAAGGAGACCATCAACGCTATCTTTGCTGCGGCTCCCTCTCAGAATGAATTTCTGGAGGAACTGGCCAAAAGCGGTGTGGATTTCAGCCGTATCAATGCTTTCCACATGGACGAGTATGTGGGTTTGCCGGATGACGCTCCCCAGCGGTTTGCTGCCTATCTGAGAGAGCATATCTTTTCTCTGGTACCCTTCCGCTCTGTAAATTATTTGAACGGCTCTGCCTGTGATGCTGAGGCGGAATGTGAGCGCTACTCTGCTCTCCTCAGAGAGAACCCCGTGGACATCGTCTTTATGGGGATCGGAGAAAATGACCACATCGCCTTTAATGATCCCCATGTGGCAGATTTTAACGACCCGAAGCTGGTAAAGGTAGTGGAGCTGGATGAGAAGTGCCGTCAGCAGCAGGTAAACGATGGATGCTTCGCCAAGATCGACGACGTGCCCAAGCGGGCCATGACCCTCACCATCCCTGCGCTGATGGCGGCAGGCCAGCATTTCTGTATGGTCCCCGGCAAGACCAAGTGCCAGGCTGTCCATGATACTGTTTGCGGTCCCATCGGTCCCCACTGTCCTGCTACTGCCATGCGTACCGCGCCGGACGCCAGACTGTATATTGACGGAGACAGCGGCCGTGACCTCTGATAGGAGGTATGAGCAGATATGATTACGGTATTTAAGAATGTTACAGTCATTACCCCTTGGGAGCAGAAGGATGCTGTTGTGGTGGTAAAGGACGGCGTCATTGCTGGCGTTCATAGCCGGTGTGATATCCTCGAAGGCGCCGAAGTGATTGACGGCGGCGGCCGGTTCCTGTCCTCTGGCTTTATGGATATCCATGTCCACGGCGGCGGCGGACATTCTGTCATGAGCTGTGATGCGGAGGAAATCCGGAAGATGGCGGAGGCCCACGCGGAATATGGCACCACCTCTATCGTTCCCACTACGCTGGCATCTCCCATCCCGGTTCTGGAGAAAGCGGTGGATGCTGTCAAGGCTGCTCAGAAGACCTGTACAAAGAGCAACATCCTGGGCGTACACCTGGAGGGACCCTTCCTGGCTCAGTCTCAGCGGGGCGCCCAGAGCCCGGACAGCATCCTTGTCCCGGCAGAGCACAACTATATTCCTCTGCTGGAATGGTGGGACGGGATTCGCATGATGGGTGCTGCCCCGGAGACTGAAGGTGCGCTGGCACTGGGCAGAGAGTTGGAAAAGCGGGGGATCGTGGCATCTGTGGCCCACTCCGACGCTACCTATGACCAGGTCCTCGCCGCGGTGGAAAACGGCTTCCGGGATGTGACACATATTTATTCCGGCTGCTCGCTCATGAAGCGTGTAAATGGCTATCGCGTTGCCGGTGTAGTGGAGGCAGGCCTGACGTTGGATGAACTGACGGTGCAGGTGATCGGAGATCTGCGGCATCTTCCGGTTTCCCTTATCCGTCTGATCTACCGCTGCAAAGGCGCTGACAAAATTGCCCTCATCACCGATGGGTTGGAATATTCTGCTTCGACCTTGGAGGAAGGTACCACCTATGTCCAGGAGAACGGTGTAGCAACCGTCTATGAGGACGGTGTCATGAAGTTAATGGACCGCACCGCTTTTGCTGGGAGCGTGGCTACTATGAGCCGGCTGGTAAAAAATATGTATCACCATGCGGGTATCTCCCTCAATGACGCGGTTCGTATGGCTACGCTTACCCCTGCCTCTATTCTTGGGCTGGCCGGGAAAAAGGGCCGGGTAGCCGCAGGATATGACGCAGATTTGATTCTGTACGGGGATGATGTGGAACCTTACTTTGTCATGGTCGGCGGTCGGATCATAAAGAATACACTTTGATGAATACAGGCATTTTTGAGATGGTTTGCTTCGGAATTGTGGTAGCAAATAGCTTGCTTTTGCATTTTGAAGTGATATAATGGTGGTGGAAATTATAGGGAGTACGAAGGTGAGAATGTGGCTAGACAAAGTTTGTGCGACTATGTTGTAGAAGAGATCCGTAATGAAATCATTGCTGGGAAATTGAAGAATGGCGATAAGCTGCCTGGTGAGTTTGAACTGGCGGATAAATATTCTGTCAGCCGCTTTACCATTCGGGAGGCAATGAAAAAACTGACCTCAATGGGGCTGGTGGATGTTAAGCATGGTGTGGGATCTTTTGTTAATATTCTTTCGCCAGAGTCATATCTGAAACCTCTTCTTCCCACCATTCTGATGAGTGATCAGGATATTCGTTCTGTTTGTGAAACCCGTATGGCGATTGAAACCCAAACGATTTCTTTGTGTGTAGAACGGATCACAGACGAAGAAATCGAAGAACTGCATAAACTGTGCCTCAGTATGGAGCAAGCGTTTGCGGAGGGGGATCACGCCGAATACAACCGCTATGACCTGGAGTTTCACTTGGCGATCGCTCGAGCGGCTCGGAATAAAATGCTGTATGAGATACTGGATAGTCTGCAAAGCTTGCTGGCGATTCAGATGACGCGAACAGTCGAATTGCCGGATTCCATTGAACATTCCATCAAGCGGCACAAGCTTATGGTGGAATTTCTTGCTGATAGAGAAGAAAAATTAGCAAGGGATATGATGGAGCTCCATATAGCAGACTCTCTGAATGCACTTCGCGGAGAAAAGAAATGATACGCATAGCTTTGGTTGGAGTGGAGAGCATGCATGCCGCTCGGTTTGCTGAGCTTATAGCCTCTTTGGAAGGAAAGCAGAGGGCGCGCATAGTTGGTATTTGGGATACAAACAGCCAAAATGCGGAAAAGTTTGTGGCTCAGTATGCCCCGGATGCCAAAATAGCGGATTCGCTTGGCGACTTAGCGGAGTGCGTGGATGCGGCAATCATAATAGATCGTTTTGGTTCCAGACATTTTGAACAGGCCCGCCCCTTTTTGGAATGTGGAATGCCTGTTTTTGTTGACAAACCTTTGACGGCATCTCCTGGTGATGCTGCCGCATTGGTTCAGCTGGCCCGTGAAAGAAATGCCTGCGTTTTGTCAGGTTCTGGCTGCAAATTTGCTGGCGACACGTTGGCCCTGAAACAAATTGCAAAAAAGATGATATGTGCTGACGAGCTGCACAGTGGCCACCTCCATTATGCTGCGGATTTGAAAAGTCCCTATGATGGATTTTACTTCTACGCATCACACGCGGTAGAAATGGTGCTGGAAATATTCGGGTACGATATAAAAAGCGTAATTGCTGTGGAAAAGGCAGGGAATGTAACCGCTATAGCTGGTTACAATAGATTTTCTGTAGTTTTAACGTTCGCACCCGATCAGGCGGTCCCGGTTTGTTTCCTTATTGGAGGCGGGAAAACCATTTCCTGGAGCATGAATATATCAGATATTTTTGCAAACCAGTTGAGTTGTTTTTTTGGATATGGCGGAGTCAAAAAAGATGCCGTTATCCTATGAGCAATTGACACTCCCTGTATTTGTTATTGATGCAATACTAAGGTCGCTGGCTACCGGGAAAGAGGTTACGCTATCCTGACAGTTAAGCTGCTGTGGCTGGTGATAACAGTGCCCGTTGAATGAAAGAGACGGATATTGCATCAAAAAGTGCAAAATTTTGCGGTTTAATGGGCATGTTTGCATCGGGAAAATAAAAAGGCAGGCACACCTCACTTGGTGTGCCTGCCTTTTGTTTGAAATCTTTGCTGCTGAGTATCTGGGGGAAATTTGTTGAGGTGTATGGGAAAGGCGTGGAGACTTCTTCCTAGCTCTGCGCGATTTGCCGGGCGGCCTGCCAGGCCTCGCCCATGCAGGCCAGATGGAGTCCTTCGTTGGCGGTATTGCCCATGATATCACGGAGATCCAGCAGCAGAGCTTTCCGCAGATAGGCAAGCCCCTGTTCCTTCAGACCGTTTTGCAGGGCAAATAGGGCATGGCTTGCGAAGCTGAGGGTGGAATCGTGGAGGCAGATGGGCTCAAAATCCTCCCAGGCCGCCAGCTTTTCTTCGTCAGCAAACAGCTGCGGCATACGGGTCATCAGAAGCAGTACGTCGGCCTGCTTGATCACTCTGTACCGCTGCAGACGGTCAAAGCAGACCTGGTGATAACTGGCGCTGTCGTCCGGCTTGATCGTAAGCAAGTCCACGGGTTCCAGCAGATGCAGCGTCTCATCCTGGGCTAGCCTTCCGGTCATGGGGTCGCGTGGCCATTTGATGGCGGCACACAGGGCTGCCATGTGATCCAGTTCCTCCTGGGTGATGGCCAGTCGGGCGTACAGGTGAGGACGCTTTTCCCGCAGATCTGCTGCCGCCTGGATAGCCAAACGGAGATTGTGCTGCACCATCACATTGGTGAACAGGTTGTTGCAGGTGATGCCGCAGTACTCGTCGGGCCCCTTGCAGAACAGCAGGTCTGCCTCGCCTGTTTCGGAGCGATAGGTGTAACGACTGACCCAGAAACGGGCGGTCTCCACCAATACTTCCGCAGCTTCGTCGAGATAAAAGGCCTCGTCGCCGGATTTCTTGCAGTAGGCATCCAGGGCAAAAGCTACATCGGCAGTAATATGGACCTCGCTGCAGCCAATGTCCCAGGTCTCACACTGCTCGCTGCCATCCAGAGCTGCCATCCAGGGGTAACGGGCTCCGGTGGTGTTCATTTTCCGGGAGTGTGCTTTTGCGGCGGGGAGGGAGCGGACCCGGTATGCACAGAGATTCCGGGCGGCTTCCTGGTCGTTTTCCAGAAAGAAGGGCAGCATGAAGAGGTCGGTATCCCAAAAGTAGCAGCCTTTGTAGCGGGCGTGGCTCAACCCTCGGGCGCCGATGCTGACGGTTGGGTCTTTGGCGCTGCAGCTGCCCAAAAGCTGGAACATAGCATACCGCAGCCCGGTCTGCAGGTCCTCACCGCAGGCGGAGATATCCATATCGCAGACCTTCCAGGTCTTTGCCCATGCCGCTTTATGGGCAGCCAGAAGGGTATCATACTGCCAGTCTGTCGGGATACCGGCGATGCGGGGGTCTACATCCCGGGAGGTGAGGATACCGGCAATTTTGTCGAAGGACAGCTTTTGGCCGGATGCGGCGGATGCGCGATATACGCAGCAGGCGCCGCAGCTGTTGGTGCGGGAAAAATCCGGACAGGAAAACTGTACCTCCTGGGTAACCGTAAGACTGGTCCCGCGGATGGCAAAAGTACAGGAGATGCCTGTGTCGGATACGGAGATGCCGGCGGGCTGGGAGAGCTGGATGGTCTCTGTGTTGGCCTTGGTCTGGTCGTCGGGGATGGGACTGTTGCAGCTGTCCGTCAGGATTCCGCTGGAGATGGTCACCACCATATCTGTATCGGGGATAAGTGTCATCCTCTGCAGGATAAGTGCGGGCTGCTCTTTGGGCAGAAAACGCTGATGCTCGATCTGCAGATTCTTTCCGTTGGCGGAGAGCGTGTAGCGCATGGTCAATAAAGCCTGGCGCAGGTCGAGTGTCCGCTCGATATCGGATACCAGCTCGGCTTCCAGATTGTCGATCAGGACCGTTTCCCGGACGGGAGTGGGGAGGTTGACAAAGTCCGTGATCCCGGGTTTGATCTCCCCGAAAATCCCCGCCAGATAGATGCCCTTCTGGATGGGGCGGCAGGCAGGTTCTGAGGAGACGTAGCCCCGGACGCCCATCCGGCCATTTCCCAGGAAAAAGATGCTCTCACAAAATTCATCTGCCCAGCCTGGGCCACTGTGGGAAATGGTCCATGGGGACAAGTGCAGATCATTTCGCATAGTTTCCCTCCTCCAGGGCGATCTTCATGCTGTGACAGAGAAAACCGGCACAGGTAGCAAAGGCGGCGCCTGTCATACAGGTGCCGGTGACAGGGTGGACGCTTTCGCAGGCGATGCCGTTATCCATATCCATGATCTCCAGTTCCTGGAAAGCCTGCTGGTCATAGCCGCACAGCAGGCTGTTGCACAGGCTGAGTACCCAGGGATAGGGGGCATGGGCGCAGCCGATCTCGGCGATGGGCTGCCCGGAAAAGCTGTAGGCGTAAGCGGGGGAACGGATCATGGATACGGTGGTGCGCCAGATCTCGTCATCCTTGCTGCAAAAACCGTAATACGGCAGCAGCTGCAAACTGCCGGGGGGTTCATCGTAAACATTGTGATGGCCTTGCAGATCTACTGACCAGCCAAAATAGGATTGTCCCGCATCGTCGTGAAAGACGCAGTGGGCATAGATGGCTGCTTTCACCTCTTCTGCGGCGGCAGTCAGAGATCCGTATTTTAGCGGATACAGCTTCGCCAGCGCCTGCAGCGTCCGCCAGACCAGCACGTTGTTGTAGGTGAGATAGGGGTATACGATCTCATCGTCGGTGGGCTGGAGAAATGTTTCGTAGAGCGGAATACTGGGGTGCCGCATAGTTTCCAGTGTTTTCAGGATCTGGGAGATCCCTTTTTGTATGTCTGGCTCCTCCAGAATATCCTTGTGGCCGGTCTGATCCACATAGGCCTCCAGGGCGATAACGGGTGCCATCAGTTCATCCAACTCAAAGCCGGGCTCCAGAACGGTGCCGTCAATGTACCGGGAGTGGATGCCCAGATTCCGCCGCTGACGGCCGAAAACGTAGTGGAGGATCTGTTGTGCCAGGTCAGGGTCAGCATCCAGGATAGCCGGGAAAGCCCAGAGAAGGACATCCCTGTCCCAGTAGGCGGCGCTGACATAGTAGCGGGTACCCCGGCTGGTGGCACAGACCAGCTCCTCGGTGTCCAGGGTAACACCGGTGGAGTAGAAGATGCAGAAGAACAGATTGGTATTGTAAATTTGTGCCAGCCGCGCGGTAGGCATGGGGCGAAGACGCTGTTCCAGCCACCTGACAGTACCCTGGTAGAGCCAGTCCCAGCCCCGGCGGAGCATCTCTTTGGCACTGGTAGCGGCGGCCACCTCCTCGTAGCCCAATCCCCAGTAGAAGGTCAGCTCACGGGTCTGACCTGGGGCAATGTTCTCTGTGCGGGATAGGGTATAGAACAGGGCATTGTCTCCTGATCTGTAGAAGTCGGCGGCGGTCTCCAGGTCGGACATAGGGGCGAAGGCAAACATGGGCGCGCCGCAGCGAAAATCAAAAATCAGGCTGTTGTTCCAGCCGCTTTGGTAGCAGTGGGAAGCACCGTCCAGAGGTTTATCCTCGTTGATGCAGTGCCAGCTGCTGTCCCAGCATCCCTTCATACCCCAGGTGATGGCGGCGCCATCCTCACCGGCGGTGAGGGAAAGCTTGACGGCAAAGCCCCGCTGTCCGATCGGGGGCAGGATTGTCATAGAGAACTGGTGGGTACCGGCCTGGGCGGTGAGGGAGGGAAGCCAGCAGCTCCGGCGCTCCCACTTCAGATCGGTGAGGGGAATATCCTGTCCCTCCTGAAGAATAAAGGGCTGGATCAGGGGGGCTTCTGCCCGGCCTCTGATCTCGATCATACCCTTGTGCTGCATGGAGAGGAAGGTGAGGTCTTCGATCCCTGCGGTTCGTTCATTGATTTTGGGCAAGGAGATCATCTTATTGCCGACAGGCAAATAGCGGTCCATAGGTTCACCTCGCTCGAATGTTTAAACGATTAAATTAATTATGTGGTTAAAGTATAACAAAAATAGCGAGGTTGTCAAGAATGATTTCAACAAAATGTTAATATACTGTTGACAAACTCAGAAAAAATGATTATGATTATCACAACGGAAATTTAATCGGTTAAACTACTTGCAGAAAAGAGGGATTCCTATGGCTCGTGCCACGCTGAAGGATGTTGCCCAGAGGGCGGGGGTGACCACGGCCACGGTCTCCTATGCTCTCAGCGGGAAGCGTCCCATCTCCGAGGCCACTAAACGCCGGGTGATGGAGGCCATCGAGGAGCTGGACTATGTGCCGGACCTCAACGCCCGGGGGCTCAGTATGCGGGACTCCAAGCTCATCGGAGTGGTTGTGCCTCAGACCGAGCCGGGGGAGAGGCTCATGTTCCAGAACAGCTTCTACAGCGAGGTCCTGGGAAGTATCGAGTACTACGCCCGGCAGCAGGGCTATCACATCCTGATCTCCGCCACCGACGCTAACGAGAGCTATCTCACCCTGGCGAAGAAACGGAATCTGGACGGCATTATCGTCATCGGCATGTACCCGGACGAGTTTTATCAGCAGATGAAAAAGACCCAGATCCCCATCGTCCTCATTGACAGCTACTGCAACGACCACTACTACCACAATATCCGCATCGACGATGCCTACGGCAGCTATCTGGCTACCCGGTACATGCTGGAGTGCGGCCACACCCGTATCGCCTTCTTTGCCGGACAGATGAAGGAAAACGGCGTCATGAAAAAACGCCTGCTGGGATATCAGCAGGCTCTGGAAGAATTTCACGTTCCCTATCAGAAAGAGTACGTTTTTGAAGGGCAGATCGACTATACCAGCGGTATTGCCCTGGCCAATCGTCTGCTGGACGAGGATCTTCCCGCTACCGGCGTGGTGGCGGCGGCGGATATCCTGGCCATCGGTGCGGCCAAGGGATTCTTCGAGCGGGGGAAGCGGATCCCCGATGACTACTCCATCATCGGCTTTGACGATGTGGAGATCGCCCAGTACTTGACCCCGGGCCTCACGACCATCCGTCAGCAGATATCCCTGAAGGGGCAGAAGGCGGTGGAACTGCTGCTCAAGCATATCGAGGACCCCAGCCTTCCCAAGCAGGAGGAGATCCTGCCGCTGCAGCTGATGGTGCGGGGCTCCGTAAAAAATCTGAAGTAGGGTGTCCCGTTTGGCAGAAGGAGGTGTAAAAAAGCGGCTTGCATGCCCTCGCCAAAGCACATGCAAACCGCCGGGAAAAAAGCGTTGACCCACTCTTTTCGCCACATTTTATTGTAAGCGAAAAGAGCTGAAAAATCAATACATGGATTTAGGAGGAAAGAATGATGAAGAAGTCCAAGCTGTTTTCGCTGATCGCTTTGCTTTTGACCGCTGTGCTGCTGCTCACCGCCTGCGGCGGGAACAACACGGCGAACAACGCCGGTAACGGCGGTGATTCCACTCAGAACGATACCCAGGACGACACTGCTGCAGAGCCGGTGACCATTACATACTGCAACTTCAATTCCTCCGGCGGCAACGAGGAGACACTGGCCAAAATGGTAGCTGCCTTTGAGAGCGAATATCCCAACATCAAGGTAGAGGTAGAGACCATTGGCTATGACGACTACTTCACCCAGATGCAGACCCGGGTGGCCGGCGGCACTGCCCCCGACTGCTACGAGCTGAACATCGAGAACTTTGCCGCTTACGCCAACAAGGGGATGCTGGCTGAGATCACCGGTGTGGATGTCAGCGGCCTCAATGACACTGCGCTGAACGCCTTCAAGGTTGACGGCAAGCAGTACGGCCTGCCGGAGAGTTTCTCCAACGTGGTCCTCATCTACAACAAGGACCTCTTTGATCAGGCCGGAGTGGACTATCCCACGGATGACTGGACCCAGGCTGATGTTCAGGAGGCCGCGGAGAAGATCCGGGCCCTGGGCGATGATATCTTCGGTATCTGGCAGCCCATTACTTACAACGAGTTCTTCAAGGTGGTGGCTCAGTACGGCGGGGCTCTGCTCAACGAGGATAAGACAGAGTTTACCATCAACTCCCCTGAGAACCTGGAAGCTGCCACGGTACTGGTGGACCGGGTGCTGGTCTCCAATGTTCAGCCCAACGCGGTACAGCAGGGCGGCATGGGCGACTGGGATATGTTTATGAGCGGCCGGCTGGGCATGATCCCCACCGGTATCTGGGCCTTCCAGACCTTTACCGACGGCTGTGACTTTGCCTGGGACATTGCCGTGGAGCCCGGCAGTACCCAGAAGGCTACCCACTTCTTCTCCAACTGCGTGGTGATGAATCCCGACACTGAGCATCCTGAAGAAGTGGCCACCTGGCTTGCATGGCTGGCCTCCTCCACCGCCTCCGCCGATATCCGCCTGGAGGCCGGTTGGGATCTGCCTGCCCTGAAGGATCTGGACGCCCTGTCCGCCTACCTGGAGGTCACACCTCCCGACAACCGGGAAGCGGTGTTTGAGAGCCTGGATTACCTGGTCATGCCCCCTGTCATCGAGGACTACGCACTGATGAGCGATATCATTACGCAGAAGCTGGCCGCGGCGGCCGAGGGCACCATCACTGTACAGGAAGCGCTGGATCAGGCGCAGGCTGAGTGTGAAGCGCAGATCAAGCTCGGCTGATTCCTTCCATGGGGCCGCTGCCTTACGCAGCGGCCCCATTTTTATCCACAGGAGGTATTTGCATGGAACATAATCTGCCGGTAAGGAGAAAAAAGCGGGGAAAAGGGCTGCTGGTAGCCTCTCCGTTCCTGCTGCCTAGCCTGATCGGCCTTCTGATTTTCAGCCTGCTGCCCCTGATCATCTCCGGCCTTATCAGCCTCACGGACTGGAACGGCCTGGATAAGCTGACAGACCCCGGCTTTATGCAGGAGCATTTTGTAGGGCTCGATAACTATAAGAACATCCTGACAACGGAGGAGTTCTGGAAAACCCTGGGCAATACAGCGGAGTACATCGTTTTGTATATTCCCCTGATGCTGGCGGCGTCCCTGCTGGTGGCATATCTGCTCAGCCGTCCCCACCGGGGCGTAGGCGCTTTCCGGGTGATTTATTATATCCCGGTGCTTACCAGTTGGGTGGCGGCCTCCCTGATCTGGAAGTCGGTGCTGGCGCCTCAGTACGGCGCCATGAATGGCATCCTGGAGTGGTTCGGTATCCAGGGCCCCGGCTGGCTGCTGGATGAGGCCTGGGCCATGCCGGCCATCGTGCTGGTCTCCGTGTGGAAGGATATGGGCTTTTTTGGCCTGATCCTCCTCTCCGGCATCGTGGGGATCAACAGGACCTACTATGAGGCGGCGGAGATCGACGGTGCCGGAGGCTGGACCAAGTTTACCAGAATCACTCTGCCGCTCCTTACGCCGTCTATCTTTTATGTAGTGATCGTAGCCATGATCAACGGCTTCCAGCTCTTCCCTCAGGTGATGATCATGACCGGCGGCGGGCCCAACGGGGCCACCCAGGTAATGGTGGAGCGAATCTACCAGTACGGCTTCCGGTACTACCGGATGGGGTATGCCGCGGCGTTCTCCTGGATCTTGTTTGTCATCATCATGGTGTTTACCGCCATCCAGATGAAGGGACAGGAAAGGTGGGTCCACTATGACAGCTAAAAAACGGATCAATACCACGGTTTTTTATATCGTTGCCATTGCCCTTGCAGTTGTGGCCATGGTTCCCTTTGTCTGGATGATCGCCACCTCTTTCAAGAGCCGGGGCGCCCTTATGTCCATTCCGATTGAATGGATTCCCAAGGAGCCCACCTGGGATGCCTATATCAAGGTGTTTTCCAAGTTCCCCTTTGCCAGGACCATTGTCAATTCGCTTTTCATTTCTGTTACTTATACGGCGATCACGCTGATTTCTGCTTCCCTGGCGGCTTTTGCTTTCGCCAAAATACGGTTTTTTGGCAGTCGTATCCTTTTGAGCGTCTACCTGGCCATGATGATGATCCCTACCCAGGTGACGATGATCCCTCTGTTTGTGATCATGAACAAGCTGGGCCTTACGGATACTTATGCCAGTGTGATCATGCCGTCCATTTTCCGGCCCTTTGCGGTGTTCCTGCTGGTACAGCAGATGCGGACCATTCCCAACGACTTTCTGGACGCCGCCCGGATCGACGGAGCAGGTATCTTCCAGGTGTACCGGAAGATCGCGCTTCCCCTGTGCATCCCCAGCCTGGCCACTCTGTCTATCACCACGTTTATGGAGTCCTGGAATGACTACCTGTGGCCGCTGCTGATGCTCAGCGATAAAAACAAGATGACGCTGCCCATTGCCCTGTCTACGCTGAACGGACAGTACAATACGGAGTACAACGTCCTGATGGCGGGCAGCCTCATCTCCATGATCCCCATTATCATCATCTACATGTTTGCTCAGAAGCAGTTCAAGAACGGCATGATGGCCGGCGGGATCAAAGGATAAGGAGAATACCGATGAAACGTGTTTCCTGTGAGACAAAAGAATTGTCCTTCGGTCCGGCAAGGCTCCATCGGGAAGGGGAGCGGCTCACCGTGTCCCTTGCCTACAACGGTGCCTACGGCATGGGAGAAAAGTATGACAGCCTGAACCAGAAGGGAAAAACCGTGGTCAACCAGGTGCAGGAGAAGTTCTGCTTCCAGGGGGATAAGACCTATTGCCCCACCCCGTTTTTCTGGACGGATACCGGTTTTGGCCTCTATGTGGATACCTGCGAGACGACAGTGTTTGCCTTTGGAGAGAGCCAGGTGGATGTGACACTGCCGGAGACAGCGGATGTGGTGCTGTTTGCCGGTACGCCGGAGGAAATGGTTCGGGAGTACATGGCCCTGTTCGGGCCAGCGGTACTGCCGCCGGAGTGGGCGCTGGGGATCTGGGTGTCCGCTAACCGGTGGAACTGCCAGGCGGATGTAGAAGATCTTCTGGAGAAGCTGGAGCGGTATGATTTTCCCGCCTCTGTAGTGGTGCTGGAGGCCTGGAGCGACGAGGCCACCTTCTACATCTGGAATGGGGCGAAGTATACGCCGGTAGCCGATGGAAAGGCACTGTCCTGCCATGATTTTGACTTTTCCAACACGCCCTGGCCCGACCCCAGAGAAATGGTCGAAAAGCTCCACAAGGCGGGGCGGAAGCTGCTGCTGTGGCAGGTGCCGGTGTACAAGAAACAGGGAGGAGAAGAGGTCCCCAATCGGCAGAACGATCTGGACCGGGCGGATGCGGCACAGCGGAAGCTGTGTGTGACGATGCCGGACGGCAGCCCCTATACCATTCCCGACGGCAGCTGGTTTGCCGGTTCCATGGTACCGGATTTCACCAAACCGGAGACGGTAAAGAGCTGGTTTGCCAAGCGGCAGTACCTGCTGGATATGGGGGTGGACGGCTTCAAAACCGACGGCGGGGAGTTCATCCATTGCCCTGATGTCCGCTTCCATGACGGTACCACAGGTCGGGAGGGGGTAAACCGCTACTGCCGGGACTACACGGAGTGCTACCGGGACTTTGCCGGGCCGGAAAGAGTGATCTTCAGCCGGGCTGGCTTTGCCGGGCAGCACACCGTACCCTGCCATTGGGCTGGTGACCAGCAGTCCCAGAACAGGGAACTGGCCAGTGTGCTGCGGGCGGGACTCTCTGCCGCTGCCTCCGGTATCCTCTTCTGGGGGTTCGACCTGGCGGGTTTTGCCGGACCGCTGCCCAGCCTGGACCTCTACCGACGTGCCACCCAAATGGCCTGCTTCTGTCCCATTATGCAGTGGCACTCTGAGCCGGATGGCGGCCAGTTCCGGGAACTGATGCCTGGGGGAGAGGGCAACAATGAGCGCAGCCCCTGGAATATGGCGGAAAGCTATGGGGTGCCTGAATTTGCAGATGAGATGCGGTATTGGCACAAGCTCCACGAGAAGCTGCGCCCCTACCTCTGGAAGACTGCCTGTGACTGCGTCAGAGACAGTAAACCCATGATGCGTCCGTTGGCCTATGAGTGGCCGGAGGACCCGGCAGCGGTGAACTGCGAGGATGCTTATCTGTTGGGAGACGATCTTCTGGTAGCGCCGCTGCTGGAGGAAAACGCCTCCTCCCGGGAGGTATACCTTCCCAAGGGGGTCTGGCGTGACTTTTTCACGGGTACGGAACATGAGGGCGGCTGTATCGTTACAGCAGGGGCCGATGGGAGGTTGCCGGTATTCACGCGGAATGGATTTGTATGGGAAAATGAATGATATATATGCTGTTATTTTTGATCTGGACGGTGTGATCTGCAGCACGGACCGCTATCATTACCTGGCATGGAAAGCCCTGGCGGACCGGTTGGGCATCCCGTTTGATGAGCAGGTGAACCGCCGCCTGCGGGGCGTCAGCCGCCGGGAAAGTCTGGAAATCGTCCTGGGAGAGAGGAGAACGGACTATTCCGAGGAGGAGAAGCAGGCCCTGGCAGAGGAGAAAAACGAGATTTATAGGGCGTATCTTTCTACCATGACCCCGGGAGATCTTTCCAAGGAGGTGCGTATGACCCTCCATACACTGCGGCAGAGGGGGTACCTCCTGGCTATTGGCTCCTCCAGTAAAAATGCACGGCAGATTTTGCGTCAGTTGGGACTGGAAAACTTCTTTGATGCGGTGGCAGACGGGACCCAGATCACCCGTTCCAAGCCGGATCCGGAGGTGTTCCTGTTGGCAGCTTCCTTACTGGGGGTCCCCCCGGAACGGGCAGTGGTCGTGGAGGATGCAGAGTCCGGTGTACGGGCAGCCACAGCAGGGAGATTTCGGGTCATAGGGCTCCGCAGCGACGGAAACGATCCCCATGCGGATATTACCATCCGGAGACTGGAAAATTTGGTAGATATTTTTTAGCGAGATGTGCGTAAGGAAATGAAAAACCGCCGGGACGATTTGGTTCCCGGCGGTTTTTATGGCCATCGCTGTGATTTGATGCTGCTGTTATAAAGAAATGCCGCTTTTGTGGGAGTGACAAACCGCGCACGGATGTTTATAATAGTAGGCAACTGGCAGGCAGATCCGTTAGCTGGCGGCGGCATGTAAATTCCTCCGGAATAAATGATATTTTTTCGTAAGGCATTGCGGGGATACGCTTTTCTGAGAAGCTTTGAAGCTGTGCAGAAAGTGGGGGATAGGAAATGAAAGGAATCATTTTAGCAGGCGGGAAAGGGACTCGACTGTATCCTGGCACGAAGGCTGTGTCCAAACAGCTTCTTCCTATTTATGATAAACCGCTCATCTACTATCCCTTGTCCACGCTTATGTTGGCGGGTATCCGGGAAGTGCTGATCATATCTACAGCCCGGGATGTACCCCACTTTGAGTATCTGCTGGGCAATGGCTCTCAGCTGGGTATGCGGATCTGCTATGCCATACAGGAAACACCGCGTGGGCTGGCGGATGCGTTCCTGATCGGCGAGCCGTTCATTGAAAAGGAACGTGTGTGTCTGATCCTGGGGGATAACTTCTTCTATGGGAAGGACTTGGCGCTGTTTTTGGACAAGGCTATGGCTCGCAGAGAGGGGGCCACTATTTTTGGATATCCGGTAGAGAATCCGCATGATTTTGGGATCCTGGCATTTGATGAAAACGGGGCTGTGTTGTCCATTGAGGAAAAGCCTCAGGCACCAAAATCAAATTACGCAGTGCCGGGACTGTATTTTTACGATAACCAGGTGGTTGAGATTGCCAAAAAGGTTCAGCCATCAAGCAGAGGGGAACTGGAGATATCCTCTGTCAACAATACCTATCTGGCATTGGGCCAGCTTCATGTGGAGTTGTTGGAGCAGGGGATCACCTGGCTGGATATTGGTTCTCCGGCGGCACTGTTGAAGGCGTCGGCGTTTGTGGAGGCCCGACAGGCCGAGACGGGCCGCTATGTTTCCTGTATCGAGGAAGTTGCGTGGCGGAGCGGCTTTATCAGCCGGGAGGAAATGGCGGCTCTGGGGGAGCCTATTCAGATGACAGAGTATGGCCGGTATCTGATGTCCTATAGGGAGGGTATATATGGCTAAACTTCTTGTCACTGGCGGTGCAGGCTTTATCGGTTCCAACTTTATTTATTATCAGTTGGAGCATCATCCGGATGACCAGATCCTGTGTCTGGATAGCCTGACCTATGCCGGCAATATCACAACGCTCCGGGGAGCTATGGAACGTCCTGCTATGGGGTTTGTACGAGGAGATATTACGGATCGGGAAACAGTTTTTGCTGTCTTTGCAGATTATCGTCCGGATATCGTGGTCAATTTCGCGGCGGAGAGCCACGTGGATCGTTCCATCAAAGACCCAGGCCTATTCCTGCAAACCAATGTTCTGGGGACACAGACATTGATGGATGCCTGTCTCCAATATGATGTCGACCGCTTTCACCAGGTGTCGACGGATGAAGTGTATGGAGATCTGCCGCTGGACCGGCCGGATCTTCGCTTCTCAGAGTCCACACCTCTGTGTGCCTCAAGTCCTTACTCGGCATCCAAAGCTGCTGCCGATCTGCTGGTGGGGGCATATGGAAGGACATTCCATCTGCCTGCCACGATTTCCCGCTGCTCGAACAACTATGGACCCTATCAGTTTCCAGAAAAGCTGATTCCTTTGATGATCGCCAAAGCCGCAGCGGATGAGCCCCTGCCGGTGTACGGAAAAGGGGAAAATGTTCGGGATTGGCTGTACGTTGCCGATCATTGCGCAGCGTTGGACAAAATCATCCGCTGCGGCAGGGAAGGGGAGATTTATAATATCGGCGGCCACAATGAGCACAGTAATCTGGACGTGGTAAAAACCATCCTGCAGATATTGGGGAAGCCGGAATCGCTGATTACATTTGTCGATGACCGGCCTGGACATGATCTTCGCTATGCCGTTGACCCGGAAAAGATCCATAGGGAATTGGGATGGAGCCCCGCAACAGATTTTTACGATGGGATCCGCAGCACCATACGGTGGTATCTGGATCACCAGAAATGGTGGAAGGATATCCTATCTGGACGGTACAAAGAGGAAAATGACAGGCAATGACACGGCCCTTCTATGAGCTGTGGGCTACACTGGCAGATAGGCTGCCTTGTTGGATGGACCCTGCCTGATAGTGTGGATTTTCTTGACAACCTGATTGGTATATGATATCCTTACAATATGTTCATTTGTGCTTTGCTGTTTTGCCTGATGAAACGGCAAAGTGATACTATTTGATTATTGGAGATGTTCTCATGGAAAGAATCAAGACGATCGAGACCCGCAACCTTTGCGAGAGCGCTAAGAACGGCGGCTGCGGCGAGTGCCAGACTTCCTGCCAGTCCGCATGCAAGACCTCCTGCGGCGTGGCCAACCAGCAGTGCGAGAAGGCCAGCAAGAACTAAACAAACAAAAAGCCGCCGGAATAAAGGGCGGCTTTTTTGTGCGTAAAACGGGAGGAACACATGATACATCAGTATAAATTGAATGGATATAATATCGTGCTGGATACCTGCTCCGGTTCTATCCATGTGGTAGATGAGGTGGCCTATGATCTGATCGCTGGATACAAGACCATGCCGGAGGAGGAACTGGTGGCCCAGGCCATGGAGCGCTATGGCCATATGGAAGGGGTCAATGAGGCGGAGATCCGGGGGTGCCTTGCGGATATCCGGACACTGGAGGCCCAGGGAAAGCTGTTCAGCGAAGATCACTTTGCCCAGCTTGCCGGCCAGTTCAAGGAAAAGGATCAGCAGGTCATCAAAGCCATGTGCCTCCATGTGGCCCATACCTGCAACCTCAACTGCTCCTATTGCTTTGCCAGCCAGGGAAAATACCACGGCGAGCGGGCCCTCATGTCCTATGAAGTGGGAAAGCAGGCCTTTGATTTCCTGATTGCCCACTCCGGTACCCGTCGGAATCTGGAGGTGGATTTCTTTGGCGGCGAGCCGCTGATGAACTGGGATGTGGTAAAGCAGCTGGTGGCTTATGCCCGGGAACAGGAGAAGATTCATAACAAGCATTTCCGCTTTACACTGACTACCAATGGTATGCTGGTGGACGAGGATGTGATCGATTTCTGCAACCGGGAAATGCACAATGTGGTGCTGAGCCTGGATGGTCGTAAGGAGATCCATGACCGTCTGCGGGTGGACTACGCAGGTAAGGGCAGCTATGACAGAATCGTCCCCAAGTTCCAGGAGTTTGTAAAGAAGCGGGGCGATAAAGAGTACTACATGCGGGGGACATTCACCCATGCCAACCCTGATTTTACCAAGGATGTATTCCATATGGCGGATCTGGGGTTTGACCGGCTGAGTATGGAGCCGGTGGTGTGTGCCCCGGATGACCCGGCGGCTCTGACGGAAGAGGACATCCAGGTGGTGCTCAAGGAGTATGAGATCCTGGCCTGTGAGATGCTCAAGCGGAAAAAAGAGGGCCGGCCCTTCACTTTCTACCACTATATGCTTGATCTCACCGGCGGTCCCTGCATCTACAAGCGTCTGTCCGGCTGCGGCAGCGGCACGGAATATGTGGCGGTGACGCCTTGGGGAGATCTGTATCCCTGCCACCAGTTTGTGGGAGAAGAAAAGTACAAGCTGGGTGATATCTGGCAGGGTGTGACCAATGAAGCGGTACGGTCTGAATTCCGCAGCTGCAACGCCTATTCCCGTCCGGAGTGCCGGGACTGCTGGGCCAGACTTTACTGTTCCGGTGGCTGTGCCGCCAACGCCTACCACGCTACCGGCAGCATCAGCGGTATTTACCGCCAGGGCTGCGAACTGTTCAAAAAGCGCATTGAGTGCGCTATTATGCTCCAGATCGCAGAAAAAGATCTGTAATGGAGACGCCCATTTTCGATTTTGTCAGTGGGTATGCTGCCAGCGGCACTTCCCGGCTCCATATGCCCGGACACAAAGGTGTGGGGCCTCTGGGGTGCGAGAGACTGGATATTACAGAGATCCAGGGCGCGGACTCCTTGTACGAGGCCTCTGGCGTGATCGCTGCCAGCGAGAGGAACGCTGCCGCTCTTTTCGGTGCCGGCAGCACCTTTTATTCCGCCGGAGGATCTTCCCAGTGCCTGAAGGCTATGCTGTACCTGGCTCTCCAGGCTACGGGGCGCCGGACGATTCTGGCTGCCCGCAATGTCCACAAAGCCTTTGTGCACGCGGCGGCTCTGCTGGATCTCAAAGTAGAGTGGCTGTGGCCGGAGCCCTATCAGCTGCTGCGGTGCGATGTCACAGCGGAGCGGCTGGAGGAGGCGCTGCGGCGGATGAAAGAACCTCCTGCCGCGGTGTATCTCACATCCCCGGATTACCTGGGTCATATGCAGCCTATTGAGGCGTTGGCGCCGGTGTGTCATCGGCACGGCGTTCCCCTGCTGGTGGACAACGCCCACGGTGCCTATCTCCACTTCCTGCCTGTGCCGCTCCATCCGTTGGATTTGGGAGCGGATCTGTGCTGTGACTCAGCTCACAAGACCTTGCCGGTCCTCACCGGCGGGGCATATCTCCATATGGCCCAACCAGAGGAGATGGGCGGGGAGACGGCTGCCCGGCAGGCGATGGCTCTCTTTGGCTCTACCAGCCCTTCCTATTTGATCCTCCAGTCCTTGGATCTGTGCAATAAGTATCTGGCGGGGGAGTTCCCTGTTCAGCTGGCAGAAATGGTGAAGCGAATCTCCCGTTTGAAAGGCCAGCTGCGAGCAAGGGGCTGGGATGTGGCAGACAGTGAGCCTCTGAAGATTGTGGTACGGGCCTCTTCCGGTACAGCGCTGGCTGATGGACTGCGGCGGCATGGCGTGGAATGTGAATATGCCGATCCGGATCATCTGGTGCTGATGGCTTCCCCCCAGAACCAGGTGGAGGATTACGAGCGGATCTGGCTGGCGTTTTCTTCCTGTGAGAGAAAGACGGAAGAACATAAAGCCCCTCTTGGCATGGCGCCGCCGGAGCGGATCATGTCTATCCGGCAGGCCTTGCTGTCTCCTTGGGAGGAGGTTCCCGCTGACCAGGCAGTAGGGCGGATTTGCGCAGCTCCCTCGGTATCCTGCCCGCCCGCAGTACCGGTCGTGGTAAGTGGGGAACGGATCGAAGCGGATGCAGCGGAAGTGTTCCGCTATTACGGGATATCCTCCGTCTATGTGGTAAAGGAGCAGCCGGGGAAGAGCCGGGCCTCCGCCGAAGCCTAACCAAAGATATAGCAGCAGCCCCAGAGACGAGCTTTTTTGCGTCTCCGGGGCTGCTTTTTTAGTGAAGTATATTAACTTTACATTGATGAGTATTTGCGACTATACGGGGAACTGACGGATCACATCGTAGAAATTCTCATAGGGCAGATAGGGAAGGCCGCATTTTTGCAGATACTGGGCCAGAATATCCCGGGCAAAGATGGTATCCACTGCTTGGCTCATGTTTCGGTCGGTGAAGCTGTCGCCGATGCCCACAGAGCGGCGATAATCATAAAGTGCCATAACGTCGGTCTTTTTCAGCAGTTCATCGCCATTGTCATAGGCGGAAATGAGCTGCATCTGGGGGCGTCTCACGTCCAGATCCACGGCATGCAGGCCCAGCAGGCGGTGACGGAAGGGAGCCAGCGTCTGCTCCACAAATTGCCGGACACCCCCGGAGATCACCACTACCGGGATGCCCCGGCGCTCCATTTCATCGAGAAAATCCGAAAAACCAGGACGCAAGGGAACAGACTTTACATATTCTAGCATCTGAGGCAGAAGCTCCGATGGCGCACCGTCAAATGCCCGACGTACCACCTGGCTCAGGGTCATTTCGCCCTGGGCCAGTTTTTGACTATACAGGTGAAATTCCGCCGGGTCTACAAACAGGCGGATCGCCCCTACCAGCGTATCCTCCATAGTGATGGTCCCGTCAAAATCGGCAAATACAATGGTTTCGTACAATAGGATTCTCCTTTCCTGGTAAGATACCGCGGCGGAGGGGGCTCCTCCGCCGCGGCAGCAAACGCTTAGTTCATCAGATCGAAGTTCTTGCGGAGATCCGGGTTCAGATAACCCAGCATCCGGGCCAGCTCCGCATGGTCCTTGGCGTATTCCGTTACGGGGATACCGGCGATGGCCGCGTCAATGGCCTGACGCATGCTCTTGGCGCCGGCCTCGCTGCCGTCGGGATGGCCGTGGACGCCGCCGCCTGCGGCCAGGATCACATCGGTGCCCACATCCCGGATGATCTTTTCCACCGCCAGCTGCGTGGTGCCGCCGGAACAAGCATACATCATGGGCTTGATGTTCCACCAGGGCTGGGTGAAGAACTTGAAGCTGCGGTAGAACATCTTGTAGGGTACGGGGAACTTGCCGTAGGGATGGCCGTTGATCTGGAAGTCGCCGCCGGCCAGACGGGTGATCTTGCCGATGAGCAGGGGGGCGGCGATACCGGTGTAGGTGGAGGCGGCCATGGTACCCGCAAAGTTCACATGGGCCAGGATGGGCACGTTGATGTTGGGGTCCTCCGCCAGCATCTTCAGGGTGTCAAAGCCGGTGGTGTAGGTGTTGACCATGAGGCAGTTGGTGCCGTACTCCAGAGCCCGGTAGGCGTTGTCCCGGACCTTCTCGGTGCTGTCGGAGATATTGACGGCGTAGAGGCTGTGCTCGCCGGTCTCGGCAAAGACCTGCTTCTCCTTCTCCATGAACTTGGTGACCCGTTCCTTCAGAGGGCAGAAGGGGCCGTCGGCCAGCATCAGCTCGTCGTCTTTGATGATGTCTACGCCGCCTTTGCAGGCGTGATAAAACAGGTCCGCGCCCTCATCCGGGGTCCAGCCGATATTGGGCTTGATCATGGCGTTGAGGAGAGGACGATCAGGTACCTCCAATACCTTCCGCAGGCCCTCCACGCCGAACTTGGGGCCCTGGAACTGGGCGATAAACTTCTTGGGGAAGGCCACATCGATCAGGCGGATCATGCCGGAGGCGGAGATGTTGCCGAAGAGGATAGTCAGCATGGCGGACATGCTGGTGGAGAAGTTGGACATGGGGTAGGCCACCTGGATGATATACATAGGCGGCTCGTCGGACTGGTAGTCACATCCCACATCGGGAACCTCGTAGAGGGCTACCAGCTTGGAGCCGAAGCGCCGGGTCTTTTCCAGAGAATCCGCCCCTACCTTGATCCAGGTACCGGTGGTCTGCTCGTCGGCAATGGCCATAGCCAGCTTTTCAATGTTCTTGGTCTGTACCTTAGCCTGGTAGGTGGCGATGACATAGTCGTTGTCAAAGGCTACCTCGGGAAAGGCATAGGTCAGGTTTTCCACATCCAGTTTACGGATCATATCGTGTTCTCCTTTCAGCGCTCTACGTTGGAAAATACATCCTCAAATGCGTTCAGGGTCTGGGCGATGGTGTCGTCGTTGTCGGCCATGCTGGTATAGATCCGGGAGCCGGCCAGGGTGATCACGCCGTTGGCGGTGAGGGCCGCGCCGAACTCCTCGATATATTTCTGACGCTCGGGGATCTTGGTGAAGATATCCGGGTCTGTGACGCTCAGGTACATGACGCCGGAGACCTCGAAGTGGACGATGGAGCCGGTATTCCAGGTGACGAAAGGCAAATCGTACTTGTCGATCAGCTTCTGGATGCCCGCGCAGAGCTTGTCGCCGTTTTCTCCGGCCTTTCTGGCCGCGTCCTGACGGACGATCTCATCGATGGCAAAGTAGCCTGCCGCACAGCTGAGGGGGTTAGCTGTCAGGGTGCCGCCTACATAGGCTTTCTTTTTGCCCGCCTTGACGCCTGCCGCTACGCAGGACATGATCTCCTCCCGACCGCCTACGCCGCCGGCCATGGGGTAACCGCCGGCCACGATCTTTCCGAATACCGTAAGGTCAGGCCGTACATCGAAGAATCCCTGGGCGCCGCCGGGGCCTACCCGGAAGGCGGTGACTACCTCGTCGAAGATCAGCAGGGCACCGAATTCATCGCACAGCTCCCGGGCCTTGGCGGCAAAGTCCAGAGCCACAGGCCGGGTGCCGCTCTCGGGGCCAAAGGGCTCGATCAGCACCGCTGCGGTGCCGCCGTATTTCTCATTCTCCTCCAGTACCTTCCGCAGCCCCTCCACGTCACCGGGGAAGAACTCGCAGGTGTTGGCGCTGGCCTCCTTGGGGATGCCGTGGGCCTCAAAGGTCTTGGTGTAGGGGATGTGGAGGGAGTAGACCAGCTGATCGCTCCAGCCGTGGTAGGCGCCGCCCACCTTCACGATCCGCTGCTTGCCGGTGTAGGTGCGGGCGATGCGGATGGCTACCATGTCTGCCTCGGTGCCGCTGGCGAGACACCGGTACATCTCCACCCAGGGCATGCACTCTCGGATCTTCTCCGCCAGCTTCTTCTCATAGGGGTGGAACAGGCCGGTCACCGGGCCGGATTCCCGTACCACCTCCCACACCTTCTCATTTACCGGTCCGTAGTTGCTGCCCAGCAGAGTGGGACCGCCGGCCTGGAGATAGTCTACATACCGGTTGCCGTCGATATCGTATAGGTAGGCACCCTCCGCCTTGGTGATGACCAGAGGGAAGGGATAGTTGAAGGCCAGGTTGTGCTGTACACCGCCGGGGATGACTTTTTTGGCCTCGTCGATCATGGCTTTGGAGCCCTTGCACTTGGTGTCAAAATAGTCGAGGTAGCGCCGCATGGCTTCCGGCTTGATGTGGTGCAGAGGCTCGTTCACCAGACGGTCCATTTTGGCAAAGATGGCCTTTTCATCAGGCCAATGGGACACGCCATAATGTTCTTTCATCATGATATACTCCTCCATTGTTTCGCTGTGCGCTTCCGTTTCTGTTAAAAGGGACAGGTATCCGACCCCTCAGCTTTTGGCGTTGAGGGCGGCAAAGGATTTTTTGTTGTCGGTATAGAGGTTTCGGAACACCGGCAGGATCTTGTCATAGACGGCGGTGTTCTCCTTCCGGGGATGATAGACAGCCTGTACCTTGATGATCTTTTTGATGTCCTTGATATCCGGCAGCAGCCCGAAGCTGACGGCAAGCAGAGCCGCCGCGCCCATAGCGCCTACCTGGCGGGGATTTTCGATGGTCTCCACATCCCGGCCCAGTACATCTGCCATGACCTGACAGATATACGGGGCAATGGCACTGCCTCCGGTGAAGCGGACTGCCGGGTTGGTAGGGAATGTTTTTTCCGTACATTCCAGCAGCCAACGCATATGTAGGCATACCCCTTCAATGACGGCCTTCATCAGATCCGATCCCCGGGTGGTGATATCCAGATTGAAGAACACACCACGGGAGTTGGCATCGTCAAAGGGACAGCGGTTGCCGTGCATCCAGGGAGAGAACACCACGCCGTTGCTTCCGGCGGGGGTATCCTTGATGTACTCGATCATCTGGTCATAGTCCATGCCCATCTGGCTGACACGGTCCTTGACCCACTCCATACATTTGCCGGAGGTCTCCACCTCCGCCACATAGTTGTAGGTGGTGGGGTCCACGCCCACCAGAGCGCCGATCAGATTTCCCAGATCCAGGTGGAGCTTTCCCACTGTAGTGGCTACCCAGCCGGAAGTACCGGAATATACCAGTACGTCTCCCAGCTCTACGCAGCCGGCGCCCACGGAGCAGAGGCTCACATCACTGGCTCCAGAGAAAACCGGGGTTCCCGGCGCCAGGCCCAGCTCCTCCGCCGCTTGGGGCAGGAGGTCCCCCACCTTGTCGGTGGAGTCGCACAGAGCCGGCAGATGATCCATGTTGATGTCCAGCATTTGGCAGAGGGTCTTGCTCCAGCAGCGGTTTTTAACGTCGTAAAGGAAAGTGGCGCAGGCGTCGTCCCTGCTGGCCAGCATGTTTCCCGTGGCCCGGCAGGTAAGATACTCCTTGGCGTCCAGCCATTTGTAGATATTGCGGAAGATCTCAGGCTCATTGTCCCGTACCCACAGGTATTTCCATGCCGGGTCTTTGGCGCTGCCGGATACCGCGCCGGTGATCTTCAGATACTTGAGGACCTTGAACAGGTCCAGACCTTCCACTTTCAGTCCGGTGGCCATATAGCGCTTGAACTGTGCGTCTGCCCGGGCGTCCATGCAGCTCATGGCCCGGCGCAGCGGTTTTCCCGCCTTATCTACCATTACTACGGTCTGAAATTGGGAACAAAAGGTGATGCCGCGAATTTCTTCTTTGGCGGTGCCGCTTTTCTCCAGCAGACGGCGGGTGCTGCGAGCCATAGCGTCCCACCAGTCCGACGCCTCCTGCTCCACGCCGCCATTCTCCAGTACGTGGAGTTCATAGTGCTCCACTTCACCGGCCAGATACTGTACGCTTTCCTCGGCGGAGATACGGAACATACAGGTCTTGAGTCCGGTAGTACCTACATCGTAGGCGATGACTTTCATTGACATCTGTTTTCCCCCTTCCCTCGGAGTCATTGCGCATTTGTCAGGTTTCTGCTATAATATTATTGTACTACATTCTAAAATTAGCATCAAGTATAAAAATAGTCAATTTAACAAGTGACGCGCCGAAATTTACCGGAAGAAATTGTGTGATATAGACAATAGCACCGCCCGGATAGAGAGCCTGCCGGGGCGTCGACTGCGGTTGCACCGGAAAAAGGATTCTGCTATAATCAAACTATAACAATATGAGATCTGCGCTGGTTCGTAGGGCCGGCGTGGGATAATAGGTGCAGGGTATGAAACAGGGAAGACGGGAACTGAATAAGATTCAGTGCCGAAACCGGATTTTAAAGATGTCCCGGCGGCTGTTTACCGCCAAGGGATACGAAGATACGACGATGGAGGACATTGCTGAGGCAGCGGAGGTCTCCAAGGCGACGTTATATAACTATTTTTCCAGCAAGGAGAATCTGCTGCTGGGGATCGCTGAGGCGGCTCTGGACGAGATTCGCCAGCTCATAGATACAGATTTGCGGGAGGAGCCTGACAGCCTGGAAAAGCTCCGTCGGGTCATGGAGACTTTGGTCACTGATTCGATCCGGTATATTACCTTATCCCGGCGGATCCTCTATTCCAATCTGTCTCCTGACAGTGAGCTCCATGTGACACGTCTGGAGTTGATGGAGATTCTGAAGCAGCTTGTCGGAGAAGCGCAGGAACAGGGGCGGCTGCGGCGGGATCTGACTTCTGAGGCGCTGGTGGAGAGTTTCCTGGGACTATATCTGCTGACGCAGTTTGGATGGGAGGACCTGGCGGATTATACTGAAGATCAGTGCCGGGACAAGGTGAGAAAGATGATGGACCAGATGCTGGCAGGTCTGTCGGAAACATAGGAGGGATAGCCATGTTGGAGGTTGAGATCAAAGCTTCTTTGGCGGGGATACCGGCGGAGGATCTGCTTTGCCGGGCACTGGCTGCCGGATTTGTCCCGGGAGAACAGGTAAAGGAGACCGATATGTATTTCAATGGCGCGCAGCGGGATTTCCGCCGGACAGATGAGGCGCTGCGCCTGCGCAGTGTATGCTCCCTGCCGGATGGCCCCTGTGAAAGCCTTCTGACCTATAAAGGGCCCAAGCTGGATCAGGTTTCCAGTACCAGAACAGAGTATGAAACGGTTGTATCCCAGGGGGAAACTACGGAAAAGATTCTGGAAGCCCTGGGATACCGGGCGATCTTTACGGTGGAGAAGGTTCGCCGGACGTACCGGAAGGATCATGTGACGCTGTGCCTGGATGATGTTGCTGGCCTGGGACAGTTTTTGGAGCTGGAGACCTTGGCGCCGGCAGAGGAGTACCGGGAAAAAGCCTTGGAGGAGATCTTGGGGCTGCTGGACCGACTGGGCGTCCCGCAGGACCAGTTGACCCGCTTGTCTTACCTGGAAATGCTGATCCGAAAATGCCGGAGCGCATCAAGTGACCAGTAGTGGTTTGACGGTTCGCTGGAACGTTGGCTTTACATGAAAAATACCCGTGAAAGAGAGCTCTCTTTCACGGGTATTTTTCTTCCGGTTATGAAAAGGCGAGTGGATCATATCAGAAGCTGGGTGATTGCCATATACAGGCCGGTACCGGCTGCGATACTGAGAAGGGTGCTGTGTTTCCACTTGTGGATCAGAACGATAACGGCGATGGAGAGGAATTCAGCAAGTCCGTAGTCCGGTGGTGCTACAGCGTCTTTGAGGCAATAGACCACCAGCAGACCGATGGCGGCATAGGGGAGAACTTTTCCCAGATACAAAACGTAGGGGGGAGGAGCTTTTCCTTCCGGGAACAGGAGAAAGGGGAGAAAACGGGTGGTCATGGTCCCCAGAACGACGATAACAATGGTGATGATCTGCTGGTTAACAGTCATTTGACAGCCTCCTTTTCTTTGGGGCGTTTCAGATAGAACCAAGCCACGATGGCAATCATAGAGGGAAGAATAAACTGTTCACTGCCGAACAGAAGGAGGCATAGGGCAGTGCAGATCACGCCGGTGGCGGCGGCGCTGTGGTTGCCGTCCTTTTCCCATTGATCCATAAAGATGACTACGAACAGAGCGGTCATTACAAATTCAATACCAGTGGTATCGAAACGGATAAGATAACCCAGCAATGCGCCAAGGGTAGCGCCGGTGACCCAGTAGATGTGGTTGAGAAGGGTGACAAAGAACATGAACCACCCCTTATCCACGTCCGGCGGCGGGGTAGTGCTGCAATTGATGGTGAAGGATTCGTCACACATCCCGTAGATGAGATAAAATTTTTTCCAGCCGGTGCCGGCATATTTTTCCAGCATGGATATCCCGTAAAAAATATGGCGGGCATTGACCATGAGTGTAAGAAAAAAGGCATATATGGGCTGAAATGTTGACAGCAGTAGATTTACCGTAACGAATTCCATGGAACCTGCAAAAATAAAAAGGCTCATAAAAAGGGGATATAGCAGGGAAAATCCTTTGCTGCGCATCAGAAACCCATAGGACATACCAAGAAAAAGAAAACCTATACAGATAGGCAGTGTGTAAGGAAAGGCAGCTTTCAGTGCTTTTCGTTTCATCCGGTGGTCCTCCGACAGCCAGTGATTGTATTTTCGGTCAGATGCGTTAAAGACTTAAATCTCTAAATATTGACACAAGGTGTATTTTATATTTATTCAGTGTAATTGTCAATTCATTTGGAAAACCGGGGAGCAGGAGCGGCTTGCTGATCAGCCATTTACAGAAAAACAGGGAGATATAGCATAAGAAGCGGTGGGGAAATGTTGCACAGCGAACAGGTTTGACACCCTGTGTATGAAAATAAAAGGTACGGCAAAGCATGGTGCTTTGCCGTACCTTTTGAGGTGCTCTGAAGACAGAGAATAAATACTGCTGGAGGTTACGCTCCCACTGCTTCGAAGTACTGCCCGATGAGCTCATGGGGCAGATATTGGAGATTGATGACGCCGCCGTCCTCTTCTCCAGTCCGCTTGCAGAGGTAGATCTTGCCGTCCTCCGGATCACGGTAGTACTTGCCATAGATGTAGTCCATACCCTTGGCAGCGGGAATGGGGTCCTCCACCGTGCCGGCGTGGGTAACATCAACCACGGCCCACATGGCGGGCGTCTTGTCCGGGGTCCAGTTCTCCTGGGTGGTGTGACCCTGGCCATTGCGGACCTTGTAAAGAAGATCTGTGGGGGCGTAATACCGGCGGTCGCCGGGCTCCACTTCCTCGCCAACCGTCCAGGGCTGGGACAGAGAGGGAGTCTCAGCTGCCTGTTCATCGGGCAGGGAGATGACAGCAGTCTCAATGGTCATACGCATGGTCCGGGCCTCCGCGCCGTCTGCTACAGCTTTACCGGCCAGAATGACCACCTGTTCCTGAGCCTGGGCGGCGTTGGCCTGAGCGGTCTCCAGGCTGCCCTCCAGCGCGGTTACCTGCTTCTGAGCGGCCTGGGCTGCTTCCTGGGCCTGCTGGGCCTCCTGCTCAGCTGCCGCCTTGTCCTGCTGAGCGGTTTCCAGGTCTGCCTCCAGAGATTCCACTCGCTCCTGGTAACCGCTCACATCACCCAGGTACTGCTCGTCCATATGGAAGGAAACATGGTAGGTACGGGTGCTGTGGTCGTAGGTGATGTTATCCACCTGATAGCCGCAGCCCTCAGGAAGGAGGCTACTGTCGCCGGTGATCTGAGGCATATCCCAGTGGATGGCCTCGATCTGCTCCAGGGAGGCCAGCTCTCGCTCGAAGAGAGCCCGGAACTTGCCGCTGCCTAAGCCGTCCACCGGAGACACAGTGCAGCGGATGCTATCGATTTGGGTGCTGTTGTTGTAAAACATGGTGTAACGCTCCTTTTTGAAATAGGTTACAGGAAGATGATCCTGCCGGAAAACTTATGTCGGGAGGTGAGAACCAGAGCAGTGCTGCCGGCATCGTAAGTGGCGGATGTATTGAAGGCGGCCCAGGTGTCCTTTTGGTAGATTCCTCCGGAGAGGCACTCCACTTGATAGAGGAGGGGCGTTGCACCTTCCCGGTCCGTTGCGGGGATAGTAAGGGTATAAGGGTCGGCGGAGCCGGTCCACTGGGCGGCGGAAAATTCTGTGGCGGAGACGGTGGCTCCGGTTTTGACCTGGCGAACCAGACCGCCAAAGGTATCCAGGGTGCTGCCCTCCGGGACGGACACGCCCTTTTCTGCTAGAGCGGCGGCAAGGTCCGCCTTGGCCGCTTGCAGGCGGCTGAGCTCAGAGAATATGCTCATAGCGGCCTCCTTAAATGGCGGCCAGGGCGGCCTCAATATCGCCGGTAAGGGAGACGGTGCCGCCGGAGGTATAGCCTGCGGGAATCTCCACATTGAGGATAGAGAGACCGTCGATCTCCTTGTTGACAGGCCCATTGTTGGGCATGGCACCTGCAACAGATTCTCCGGCGGCGGATACGATGGTCTTGCCAATGAGGACGTCGGCTGCCAGAGCGGTAACGGGAGTGACATCCTGATAGGCTGCGGGGATAGGTTCCACGGTGACAGTGGAGAGGACCTTGCCCTCGGTGGGGGAGATGACCTGCTGAGCCTTGGTGGGGGTAGCAGATTTGGCCTCCGGGTCAATGGATACAGCGCCCTGGCCGCTGTGGTAGCCCTTGGGGACGGTGTAGGCGGGGTCCGCCGCTGTGAGCTTCTTGGCCACGGCGCCGTTGTTGGCCATGGTACCGGCCTTGGCCACACCGTCAGGTCCTACGAAGATCTTGCCGGTAAGTACATCATTTTCAGTTGCGGTGACACTGGAGACGTCCTGATAGTTTTCGAGGATCGCCTCCACGGTAACGTCGGAGAGGCCGTAGTAGCCGCTGTCTGGGGTCACGTTGATTTGGCTTTTGGTGGGTTTGACGGTCTTGGACTGGAGGGTGTAGTTGCCGCCGCCGGCCACGCCGGAGACGGTGCCGCTGCCGTTGTGGTAGCCCTTGGGGATGGTGTAGGTCTCGCCCTCCTGGACGTTGGCGGAGACGGCTCCGTTGTCGGTGATGCCCTCGATGGCAGTGGCCAGAGCGTCCAGCTTGTCGGTGGATTGGGCGAGACCCAAAGCGGTGAGCTTGGCACGGATTTTGTTGCGGCCGGTCTGTAGCCGTGCTACTTCTGTTGAGATACTCATGCGATTACTCCTTCTGCTAAATGGTTTGCAGCAGTGCGTCGATATTGCCTACGGTGGTGTGTACGGCGGCTGAGGTTATAGGCAGAGTGTTGTCGGCCTCCACTTGGCTGGCGGTGTTGACCTCCAGGGTATTCACACCGGTGATCTTCAGGGAGTTTCCCAGCTGGTAGGGGAAGCCGCCCTCACCGTCGGGGAGGGGGAGGCTGCTGTCTTTATAGACTCCTGCCTCTACATCCCAAAGCCTCCAGTAACCGGACGGCCCCGGCACTGGAGGGTGGGCGTTGTATTCTGCAATGCGCTGCTCTGCTTTGGAGAACTCTGTGGGGAGGGAGGGCCACACAGCGTCTCCGCTGAGACTTTCCGGGACTAGGACATGAATGATGTTGGTGTGGCGCAGCTCCTGTTCCCGACGGCCCCGGAGCTGCAGGGCGTAGAAGCCGCTGCGGGAGAGCTGCTCGGCGGTCAATACGGCAGAGACCTCACTTTCGCTGGAGGACAGGGGGATCACATCCAAGGCGTCTCCTGCGGCAAGGAGCATCTCCCAGGTCCAGCCTTCTGGGAATTCCCCGGAGACGGACAGAGTGCAGGCCTTGTTGTCGTACTGCATAGCCAGGATCTGGGCGTCTGCCTGGAGGTGCCAGTTTGAGAAAGTCATCAAGTCGATACCTCCTGGTCAGGTGATGTCAGGCTCTCGCCGACCAAAAGATGAATGATGTTGGTGTGACGGATCTGATCGCCGCAGTGGCCCCGGAGCTGTAGGGCACAGAAGCCGCTGTGGGCCAGCTGTGATCCGGATAAAACGGCAGAGGCACCATCCTCTGTAGGGGTCAGGGGGATGACATCCAGCGTGCCGCTTGTACAGGCGAGCATCTCCCAGGTCCAGCCTTCTGGAAGATTGCCGGTAACAGTGATGGTGCGGGAATTGTTGTCATACTGGCGGGCGAGAAGCGGATCAGTGGCTTCCAGGCGCCAATTGGAGAAAGAGATCAAAATGGATACCTCCTTGCTGAAATGCTTTCTGTGCTGAAACGGGTGGGGGAGAGCTGCTGGATAGGCAGTCCAAAGCGATTCCCACAGATTGCAGGATAGGGGCAGACAGATTGGATGGGACCAGGGAGGTGTTGCAGATGGTGGCTGCCGGTAGGGGTACACTACTGGTGCCTGTTCAAGGATAGTTGTACAGATTGATGCAACGAGAGGAAAATATCCGCCCTGTGCTAATAAATAAAGATCCTGCCGGCGTTTAACGCCGGCAGGACCTTTATCTGAGTAAGTTTTGTATAGTAAGGGGTAGAACGGAATACAGAGGGAACATGTTGCGGAGCGTCAATGGAGGACCTTTTGGATATCCTCGCTCTGGCCCAATACCAGGAGATGTTCCTCCTTGTTGAATACATAGTCGGGGTGAAGGTTGGGACGGATCACACCGTCTTTTATTACGGCAATGACCGTCATGTTGTACTTGGCGCGGAAATTCAACTCCTTCAGGCTCTTACCCAGCCAGCGGGTAAGAGGCATGAGCTCATAAATGGAATAATCGGCGTTGAGGCGGATGCAGTCGAAAATGTTGTCTGAGCTGGCACTGATGGCGATGTTGGAGGCAATCTCGCGTTCCGGATAAATGACCTCGTCAGCGCCGTTGCGCAGGAGAAATTTGGCGTGGGTATCATCGTCAGCTTTGCTGTACACCCGTTTCGCTCCCAGTTCTTTGAGCAGGCTGGTGATCTGCAGGCTGCTGAGAACATTGGAACCCATGCAGACAAAGCAGGCGTCGAAATTTTCCACACTGAAGGAGCGGAGGACGTCCACGTTGGTGCAGTCGCCGATTTTAGCGCTGACTACATGGGGAAGCAAATCCTCCAGAGCTTCTCCGCATTTATCCACTACCATGATCTCACAGCGCTGCTGTGCCAGGGCCATGCACAGATGATGGCCGAAGGAGCCAAGACCGATAATCAAAAAAGACTTCATAAGAGATACCTCGCTTTCTCAGCCGATGGTGATTCGTTCCCTGGGCAGGGTTACGGGAGGGAGCGCCTTTTTTTCCAGCAGGGCTACGGCAAAGGATATGCTGCCCACTCGTCCGCAGTACATCAGGAAGATGATAACACCGCGGCTGATGGCAGACAGGCTTCGGGTAACGCCTGTGCTCATGCCGACGGTTCCGATAGCGGAAAAGACCTCGAAGAGAACCTCCGTCAGAGGAAGGGACTGTACTCCGCAGATCACCAGTGTACCGCTCAGAACCAAAAACAAGTTGGTAAAGAGTACGGAAGTTGCCTTTTTCAACTCCTCGTCACCGATGCTGCGGCCGAAAACATTTGTGCTTTGCTCACGCCGGACACCGGCGATGGTATGCAGCAGAATAACGGCTACCGTGGTGGTTTTGATACCGCCGGCGGTAGAGCCTGGGCTGCCGCCGATAAACATGAGGACCATTGTCAGAAGCATGCTTCCGGAGCTGAGAGCGGCAGTATCCGTCGTGTTGAAGCCTGCGGTGCGCGGAGTAACGGCGTCGAAAAGAGCGGCCAGGATCTGTTCTCCCAGAGGCCGGCCTGCTCCCAGGTTGTTTCTTTCAAAGAGGAAGAACAGTAAGCCGCCGCCGAAAATCAGCAGTGTAGTGGTGGCAAGTACCACTTTTGTCTGCAAACGGTAGCGCCGCCAGTGCAGGTGATTGCGGAGCAGGTCGTCCCAGATCAGGAAACCGATACCACCCACAATGATAAGGCCCATAATGGTCAGGCTGATCAAAGGGTCACCTGCATAGGCAACGAAAGAGGAGTAGGGGCCGGTGTGGGGGCCCATCAGATCAAATCCGGCGTTGCAGAATGCGGAGATGGAGTGCCATACGCCGTAATAGATACCGCGAGCGGGGCCGAACTGCTGTACAAAACGGATGGAGAGGAGAATGGCGCCCAAGGATTCCACCAGTAAAGTGCCGAAGAAGATGCGTTTGACAAAAGGAATGATGCCGTTAAGCTGGTAATGGCTGATACTGTCGACAATGACTTCCCGCTGCCGCAAACCCAGCCGCCGCCGCAGCAGCAGCATGAATAGGGTAGCGATGGTCATAAAACCAAGACCGCCCACCTGAATGAGAGCAATGATGACGATCTGTCCGAACAGGCTCCAGTAAGTACCGGTATCCTGGACAACAAGGCCGGTAACGCATGTGGCGGAGGTGGCGGTAAAGATGGCATCCCCAAAGGAAGCGCCTCCCGGTTCTTGGGTAGACCAGGGCAGCATCAAAAGGCATGTGCCGGTAAGGATAATGATCAGAAAGCCAAGGGCAATGATCTGCAGGCTGGAAAGCTTTGCTTTTGGGCGCCGTTTTCGTTGAAACATAGCAAATTTACCCCCAATGGGTCCATCTGCGGAATCGGCAAGGCTGATGGGAGTGCTTTGGGTCAAGATCCCGCAAAATGGCATAGGTAGTAGATAAAGGTGATGGAAATGCGGCAACTGATACAATATGTAGTATAGCTGATTTATGGTACCATAGATGGTGACTGAACGCAATAGTTCCCGGAGCTTTTTACGGGAACTTCACAGGGGAAGGGCAGACAAGGAAACAGCCCGGCTCGGAACAGCCGGGCTGTAAAATGAGAAGACATCCATTTTCTGAAAGTGCTGTTTTCATAGAAGTGGAAAAATGCCTTTGGATCAGGTACCGGATTGGCTGGCAGATGCTTCCTCAGAGGGAAGAACCGAATAGATGGGAGCATCCGGAGAGGCAGGAATGGTTGGTTCTTCCGGGGCAGGGGCAGTCTCATTGGAAAGATCCTCCTGGACGGGAGGCTGTGTTTCATCTGTGGGGGCTTGGGGAGGAGTTGTCGGCTCCTGGGCGTCGGTTTCCGGTAGAGTCTCTGCGTCAGCAGGTTCCTGTTTCTCGGGAAGAGAAACAGGGGTATCCGTCTTTCCGTGGGTGGTGAAGTAGGTATAGCCGTAAAACTGATCTGTCTGGAGCAGTTCACCGTAGTAGTAAGCCATCAGCTCGCTGACGGTGACCAACTGATATCCCTGCTGGATCAGCCAGGGTACAAGGATATCCACGGCATTTACTGTGCTTTCATAGGAACTGTGCATCAGGACGATCTCGCCATCCAGGCTGGATAGGGACTTTACATAGGAGACGATTTTATCGGTATCCTTGCTCATCCAGTCCTCTGTATCGACAGTCCAGGTGATAACACTGCGGCCGGTGCTGTATTTTACAGTTTTGTTCACAGAGCCGTAAGGGGGGCGCAGGAGGGTGGGGGCAAAACCGACAGCGTCGATGAATGCCTGGTCTGCTGTAGCCAGGTCGTCTAAAAGGGCCGTTGTCTTGAGCTTGCTAAGATCTTTGTGGGCGTTGGAGTGGCTGCCGATCTCACATCCCAGCTCCACCATCCGGCTCAGAGGGCTGGGGCAGTTGGCCACATTTTTTCCTACTTCAAAGAAGGTGGCGACAGCACCATTTTCCTCCAGTATATCCAGGATCATATCTGTGTAGACAGCGTGAGGACCATCATCGAATGTCAGAGCGACCATAGGCTTGGAGGGATCGATGGTGCGGACGGTGGTATCTGGAGCCTCCGGTTCAGGAGGGATCTCTGTGGGCGTTTCCGGTTCCACAGGAGAGGTGTCCTCAGCGGGATCTGTGCTTTCCGGCTCTTTTGTCGGCCTGTCCGATGCCTGTTCGTCATTCTTCTCTTGCCCGGTGGAGGTGCTGTGGTTATGGTCAGGCAGCTGCGGCTTTTCTCCGTGCAGGAATTGTTCTTCATGATCCACAGAAGGAGAGTTGAAGGAAAATGCTGACGTGGAGCATGCTGTGCAGGATATCAGAATTGTCAGAGACAATAATAAAGCAATGATACGGTTCATAGATAAGGGACTTCCTTCGACAGTATTTTACATAAGTCCATTATCCATGGAAGTATCCATCAAAGCAAGAGAGAAACGGTAACAGATTGGATAACAATAGTTACAGTTTATCGCTGTGGCTGTGAGGAGGCTTGTGGGAGGCGTACCACATATTCCAGTGGAGGGAGTAGGCGCGGTAGACCTCCTCACCGGCGCATAGGATCGAGAGATGGTTTACCTCCGGGTGATCGTACAGAAAATCCATTACCGCTTTCAGAACGGCGGCGGCAGCTTTGGACACTGGAAAGCCGAGGGAAGCGGAATCAAAGCAGGAGATGCTCAGGTCACGTTCACCGTGCTCCAGGGACCAGGAGAGCTGCGAGACATACCAGCTGGCCAGATCTTGTGCTGTGGCCAGATAAATAAGGGGCATAGGCAATTGGGAGACCTTTTGCAGAGAGACTTTATCCGTCATAATACCCATCTCCTTCACAATTTCTTGACATAATTTACAAATATTTCATGAATGACATCGGTTTGTAACTTGAGTGATGGACGGTGATTTGGTATACTGTGTCTCGTGAAAGAATTTATGTGAAAGCTGGATCTGGCCGTAAATTTCCTATGAGAGCGGCTTTTTTATCGGGAAAGGAGACAACAGTGCAGAAGATCGTACCATCTTACAGCGGAACGCTGCGCAGCCATCTGGTGGAAGTGCCCCATTGTATCGCAGAGTGTTCCGGCATCCGGATTTTTGGCCGGCGCATCAAATCCCTGGTATTTTCCACAGATGTAGCCATCATCAAGAACATCAATGGCGACGCGATCATCGCCGTGTACCCTTTTACCCCCCAGCCCAGCATCGCCCAGGCGATCATCAGCGTGTCCGATGTACCGGTATTCGTCGGAGTGGGCGGCGGCGTGACCAATGGCCGGCGCAGTGTCCGGCTGGCCACCTATGCGGAGCATCAGGGGGCTTTCGGTGTAGTGGTGAATGCGCCCATTGCGGATGAGACGATCGCTCAGATCAAGGAAGTGGTGGATATCCCAGTGATTGCCACCATTGTTTCCGATCAAATGGATGTAGAGAAACGGATTGCCAGCGGAGCGGATATCCTCAACATTTCCGGAGCGGCCCAGACGCCGGAGATCGTGAGAAAGGTGCGGGAAAAGTACCCGGATATCCCCATTATCGCCACTGGCGGCCCCACGGATGAGAGCATCCTGGAGACGATCCAGGCGGGGGCAAATGCCATCACCTATACACCGCCTACCAACGGAGCGCTCTTTGCGGAGAGCATGCGGCGGTACCGTGCCCGGTATGCAGCAGAGGAGTGACCAGCGTCACTCCTCTGTTTCTGTTTTTTCGGCGGAAGCTGGCTGGATGGGCAGATCCACCAGCCCCTCCAGGTCCGCCGTGGTAATGGTGAGAATATCCTCGTCAGTAGGGGAGGAGAGAGCCGCTACCCGGTTGGCCTGGTTGGCCACGATCCGCTCGAACAGGTTGCGGACGTCCCGGGCGTTGCCGAAGTTTTGGTCCCGATCCTCGTAAAGTTCTTCCAAGTGCTCTTTGATGGCCTGTGCCGCCTGGTCATCCAGCCGGTAGTCGTTGCTTTTTACCCGGCCGAGAAAGATGTCGTAGAGCTGCTGTCCATTGTAGTCTGCGAAAAACAGGTACTTGTTGAACCGGGATTTCAGTCCGGGATTACTGTCAATGAACCGGGGCATGAGGCTGGCGTACCCCGCTACGATGACCACGAAGTCGTCCCGGTGGTCCTCCATGGCTTTGAGAATGGTGTCAATGGCCTCCTGGCCGAAGTCCTTGTCGGCGTTTTCGGGAGCCAGGGAATAGGCCTCGTCAATAAACAGTACGCCGCCCAGGGCTTTCTGAACCACCTCCTGGGTCTTGATGGCGGTTTGTCCTACATAGCCGGCCACCAGACCGCTGCGGTCCACCTCTACCAGGTGACCCTTGCTGAGAAGGCCCAGGGCATTGAAGATCTTGCCGATGATCCGGGCCACGGTGGTTTTTCCAGTTCCAGGGTTGCCGGAGAATACCAGGTGCAGGGACATGTCCGGGCATTTGAGGCCGCGCTCTTTCCGAAGGGCGCGGACCTTTACCAGATTGACCAGACTGTCTACATCTTTTTTGACTTCCTCCAGGCCAATAAGGCTGTTGAGCTCAGCCATGGCTTCCTCCAGAGTGGGCTTTGGAGGCTCTTCCTCCTGGACGGGCTCCTCGGCGGCGGGGGGTTCCGGCGGAGACACCGGGGAGGGGTCCTCCGCAACCGGCAGAGGGTCCAGAGGGCTGCGGGAAGGCTGATTGGGCGTGCCGAAGAAATCGTTGTAGAGGCTGCGGGACTTGTCCCGGGAAATGACCCGGCTGAACTCGTCCATGATATCGTTAAGCTCTTTGGCGGAATTTCTGTGGGGCTGGTGGGAAGAGCCCAGATAGTGCTCCGGACCGGGGGTCAGGGAGATGAGGGTTACACCGGCCTTGTCGCATACGCTGGTGAGCTGGTCATAGAGAAGTGTGATGCGCTTGCTCTCCGCGAAGGAGAAGTCCCCGTCATAGGCGGCGCACAACATCAGAAGATTTTTCTGGATCTCAGCAAAGGTGCGGCTGAAGCTGGTGCCTTGACGGGCGTCGTTGTCAGCCAGCCGCTGGAAAAATTCCGGGATGCCCACGGTGTAGCCGGGATGGTTTCGGTAGTAATCGATGGCCTTGTCAAACTGGGAGGAAGTAAACTGTACTGGCCGGTCTGAGTAGATCTGACTGATGCCATAGAGATCGCCGCCGCGCTTGTCTGAACCCGACCACAGGAAGAGTGCACAGGCCCGGAAATAGGCGTCTACCTCCTGGGTAGTGATATTCAGTTCCGGCGGCAAACTCTGGCAGAAGTGTTTCACGCTGTCGGCGTAGTCCTGATGGAAATTCTTACTCATGTATGCCTCCACTTTGAGGAAGTTTATTTGAGAAGTAGTATAGCATATTAAAAGCAGGAAATAAAGTAGTTTGACAGCCAGGCCAAATTTACATAAAAATTAATGAGTTCTGTACTTGACGGGGCAGAAGGAACAAGATAGGATAAATAAGACAGACATATTTCTGAGCAGAGGGACAGCCTGCTTCTGCTGCCGGCAAACTGCTGAGAGTGAGAGTGTGTCTGAATCACGGGGCCATAGGCCGACGGAGGACATAATGGAGATTTCCCGAACGACAATGAAGAAGCTGTTGCTGCTGATTGCGTTTGCAGCATTGGCTTTTACGATATTCCAGTGGATAGATGGTGTAGCGGTAGCGCTGAGCTTCCTGGTAGAGCTGCTGTCGCCTTTCCTGAGCGGAGCTGCGCTGGCATTCATATTGAATGTACCCATGCGCTTTTTGGAGCGAAATCTGTTTTCTTGGGCAGGCAAAAACAGCAAGGGTAAGGAACGCCTGCCAAAGAGCTTGGTCCGTGTTCTGAGCCTGCTTCTCACATTCGTTGTGGTAGCGCTGGTGGTGATGCTTCTGGTTCTGGTGGTGGTGCCGCAGCTGACAGAGACGATCGCGGGATTGTCTGTAACGATTCAAAACGCTGTAACGAAAGCTCTTCTCTGGGCCGAAGATCAGTTTTCTAATAATCCCCAGATCGTTGCTTGGCTGGAAAATCTCACCATTGATTGGCGTTCTATTGACTGGGAGTCTATTCTCACCAGTGTGGCGGATTTTCTTCGCAATGGTGCAGGGGATGTTCTTAATTCCACGATTTCGGCAGCCAAGAGCATGGTCAGTGTCCTGACCTCGTCCTTCATTGCTTTTGTATTTGCCTGCTATATCCTGCTGCAGAAGGAAAAATTGGGGCTGCAGTGCCGGAAGGCTCTCTTTGCGCTGCTGCCCAAGAAAGCTGCGGAGCGGATTATTTCCGTATGCAGTCTCAGCCATCGAGTATTTTCCAGCTTTATCACCGGGCAGTGCGTGGAGGCAGTGATCCTGGGCACCATGTTCTTTGTGGCGATGTCGATCCTGAAGATGCCCTATGCTCTGCTGGTGGGGTGCCTGATCTCTGTCACGGCCCTGATCCCTATTGTCGGTGCTTTCATCGGCTGCGGAGTGGGAGCTTTCCTGATTTTGATGGTGTCTCCCATGCAGGCTTTGATCTTTGTGATCATGTTCCTGATCCTTCAGCAGGTGGAAGGAAACCTGATCTACCCCCACGTAGTGGGCAGTTCTGTGGGCCTGCCCTCCATATGGGTCCTCTTTGCCGTCACCATTGGCGGCAGTCTCATGGGTGTATTGGGGATGCTCCTTTTTATTCCGCTGACATCGGTGATTTATACCCTGTTCCGGGAATTTGTCTATGATCGCCTGCGGGAGAAAAATATCCGGGTAAAATGAGTAAATAGGTAAGAAAAAGCCGTCCGGGCAAGTTGCCCGGGCGGCTTTTGTATCCCTATGGTTATGTTTTTCGCAGCCAATCCGGCAGAGAACGGCTTCGGACACCGGAGACGATGCCCATAGCGGCGTAGAGTGTTACGATGGAACTGCCGCCATAGCTGAAGAAGGGGAGAGTCAATCCGATGACCGGCATGACGAACAGGCACATACCGATGTTTTCCACGGTCTGGAAGATCAGCATGGTTCCAAATCCTATACAGATCAGGCTGCCCATGGTGCTCTTGGCGATTCGGGCGGTCTGGAAGCAGCGCCAGATCAGCAGGAATTCCAGAATGATGATGGCGAGGCACCCCACCATCCCCAGCTCTTCGCCGCATACAGCGAAGATGAAGTCTGTCTGCCGTTCGGGAAGATTTTCTGAGAAGGTTGACTGGGTCTGGATACCATTGAAGAGCCCCTGGCCGAAAATACCGCCGGAACCGATAGCCATCAGGCTTCTGGTCTGCTGCCAGCCCACGCCCTTAGGATCATAGCTGTGGTCAAAGAGGACAATAAATCGCTGCAGCATATGGCTGGGGAGCTTTTCCAGCAGGACCAGCGCGCCGATGCCTATGCCCATCAGGCTGAAGCCGGCTACGAACCAGTACCAGGCAAGGCCGGCGGCCAGGGCCATACCGGCGTAGATCATGAGATATACCAAGCCGCTGCCGGCATCGGAAGAGATAGCTACGATCCAGAGGAACATGAGCCCCGCATGGGCTGCCGGCCAGAAGAGGGAATCGAGTCCCCGCATTTTCCGATTGTCCCGGAACCAGGCTATCTGCCGGGCCAGGAGGATTGTGAAAGTCAGTTTCACGATCTCCGACGGCTGAATGCTGGTAGGGAGCCAAGAGGCAGACAACCAGGACTTGTTTCCGTATTTGCCTGTACCCAGCGGGGTGAGCAGCAGGGCGATAAAGCCCAGGTTAAAGAGGAAGAACCATTTCCATTTCTCGGAGTAGTGCTCCACGTCCAGCGTAGAGAAAATGAAATAGGCAAACAGTCCGATGACTGCCGCTGCCGCCTGGACGATGACCTCTCGGTAACTTCCGGTATAGTTGGTAGCGCTGGCGATCAGGATGATGCCATAGATGGTGGATACCAGGCAGAAGCCCAGCAGCACCATATCTGCTTTTTTCACGATATATTTAATAGCGCCCAAAGTCTGGGCGAAAATGGACAATGGCATCGCCTCCCGGAATCGATTCGGAATAAGTGTACCACAGATGGCATATTCTGTAAACCGCGGTTTTTTTCTTTTGTGTAAACTTTTATCCCTTGCTTCCGGCAAATATTTTTTCTGAGAGGGGGCACACCGGCGTTTTATTTTCGTCTTTATTTATGGTACGATAAAAGCATCATCAAAGCTGCAAAAGAAAATGGAGGTAAGGATATGAAAAAGATGCTCTCTCTGTTTCTTGGAGCTGTACTGCTGGTGAGCGCCGCCCTTCCGGCAGCGTTGGCGGCAGATACCGCTGACGCGAAGCTTACCCAGATCACCCAATCCGTAAAGAGTGCCCTTGACCTGGATACGGAGGCCTATTCCTCCTTCCATGGGGACTATGAGGAGCAGGAGCTGGCTCCTGTGTGGAACCTTTATTGGGACGGAGATACGGGCTCCTTATCGGTGACCGCCCTGGAGGACGGTACCATCGTCAACTATTATCTCAACAGTGCGGAGACAAGCTCCGATTCCCAGGATATGCCCACTTTTCCCCAGGGTGACCCGCAGCAGGCCAAAGCTGCTGCCCAGGCTTTCCTGGACAAGGTGTTGGTTACGAACGTGGAGTCTGTTGTTTTGGAGGAACCGGAGGACCTTTCCAGTTTGGACAGCGACACATTCCATTTCAACGGTACTGTCCTGCTCAATGGTTTGCCTTCCCCTCTCAGCTATTCCCTTACCGTCCGGGCCTCTGACAATCAGGTGACCCGGTTTTGGCGGGATGTGCCTGAGACCACCTTCCTGGGGGGTATCCCCGGTGCGGAGGCCAACGAATCCCAGGCCGACGCTGCAGCGGCGCTCAAGAGCACCTTGTCTCTGCGGCTGGAGTACATTCTTCCTGATGACGACAGTACCCAGGCGGTGCTTTGTTACTTGCCGGACCCTGTCCACGAGTTCTATGTAGATGCCAAGACCGGCGAGCTGGTGGATCTGACTGCCCTGGAGGAGGAGATGCTCCGGTCCATGGGGATGGGCGGCGCCGGGGCGGACAACGGAGCGTCCCAGGATACCGCCACAGAAGGGGATTCCCTGACCGATGCGGAGCAGGCGGGGATCGCCCAGATGGAGGGAGTCCTCTCCTCCCAGAAGCTGGACAGCACTTTGCGTTCTGTTTCTGAGTATGGCCTTACCGGCTATGAGTTGGTTTCTGCCCGATTCTCTGTAGGGGAGGCGGACGGGGACGAGGCAGCACCGGTGACCTGCGTCCTTCGCTACAGCCGCTCTGCGGGGGAAGAGGTATATACCCGCACTTTCACGGTGGATGCCCGCACCGGCGATGTTCAGTGGCTCTATTCCTACATCCCCTGGGATGAGGATTCCAAGGCTGCGCTCAGTGAGGCGGAAGCCCAGGCCAAGGCGGAGGCCTTCCTGGAAGCCTACTATGGGGAGCAGTTTTCCCACCTGGCTCTTTACGAGACCTCTGGTGAAGAGATCGAGCTTGCAGACAGCGATACATCAGTCTCTTCCTACTCCTTCCGGTTTGCCCGACAGGAGAACGGCTATTTCTTCCCGGATCATTATTATACGGTCCGTATCGATTCCACAAATGGGTCGGTGTGCGGCCTGAATTACCAGTATGATGAGGAAACTACCTTTGCCGCCCCGGAGGGTATCATCTCCCCCGATGCTGCGCTGGATGCCTGGGTGGATACCTATGAGGTGACGCTGGCGTATCTGCTGGTACCTCAGAAGCTTACCGGTTCCGACCCGGTGATCCAGCGGCTGGAGCAGATGGGACTGACTGCTTTCTACTATCTGAAGCTGGGCTATGCCATGGAGCGTAAGGACAGCTACCGGGGCATTGACGCCAAGAGCGGCCAGCCCATGGGATATTCCTGGCAGTCTGAGGATGCGGGCCTTACCTACAGTGACATTGCCGGTTGCTGGGTGGAGGATGATGTGATGCGTCTGGCCCAGTTCAATGTGGGATATGCCGGTGGTGTGTTCCAGCACAGCAAGGATCTTACCCAGTGGGATTTTGTATGCCTTCTCTACAGTCTCAGCTACTATCCTCTGGACCCTGCGGCAGCTACGGAGATGGAGCGCAATGAGGCCTATGCCGCAGCTTACCGGATGGGAGCTCTGACCCGAGCGGAGCGTGACGACGGGAAGGTCCTCACCAGAGGCGAGCTGGTGCGCTGCCTTCTGGATGCTGCGGGCTATGGTTCTGTGGCCCGACTGGAGGGGATCTTCACCTGTTCCTATTCTGACCGTGATACCATTTCTGAAAGTGAACTGGGCTATGCCGCCCTGGCCCAGGGCCTGGGACTGATCAGCGGAACGTATGCCGGCGGCAGTACCGCCACACGGGGTCAGGCAGCGGCTATGCTGTGCCGCCTGATGGAGCGGTAAGCGGAGGGCTTTTTTTCCGTGCCCCCTTTCCAGAGGAGATAATCTGTGGTATACTCTCCAGTTGAGTATGAAGACGGAGGGACAGCAATGGAGTATCTCTCACACAGTGAACAGGAGACGGAGACGCTGGGGATGTCTCTGGCCCGGCAGCTCAAAGCGGGGGACGTGGTGGCCTACCGGGGGGACCTGGGGGCGGGGAAGACTGCTTTTACCCGTGGCCTTGCTCGTGGCTTGGGCTGTACCGGACGGGTGACCAGCCCTACCTTCACCATCGTTAATGAGTACGAAGGTGAGATTCCTCTGTTTCACTTCGACCTCTACCGTTTAGGGGATGAGGAGGAGCTGTGGGACATTGGCTGGGAGGACTATCTCAGCCGGGGCGGCGTGTGTGCTGTGGAGTGGAGCGAGAGCTTCCCGGAGGCCTTGCCGCCGGACTGTATCACGGTGACCATCTGCCGCTGCCCGGAGCAGGATGACTGGCGGCGTATTACCATAGAGGGGGTGTCCCAATGATGATTCTGGCGCTGGAAACTACAGCCAAGGCGGCCTCCTGTGCGGTGCTGCAGGACGGGATGCCTCTGGCCACCGCCTGGCAGGCTACTGGTCTTACCCACAGTCGGACCTTGATGCCTATGGTGGAGGATATGCTGAAAAACAGTGAGCTGACCCTGGAGGCCATCGACGCCATCGCTGTGGCGGCAGGCCCGGGTTCCTTTACCGGCCTGCGGATCGGCATCGCTGCGGTGAAAGGCCTTGCCTGGGCAGCGGACAAGCCCTGCATCGGAGTGTCCACCCTGGAGGCTATGGCCTGGCCTCTGGCCCATGTGACGGGAACCATTGTCTGCGCCATGGATGCCAGGAGGCAGCAGATTTATAACGCGGTGTTTGCCGCCGACGGCGGAGGGCTCAGGCGACTGTGTCCCGACCGGGCCATTTCCCTGGCAGAGGCGGCGGAGGAACTGCGGAGCGTTTCCGGTCCTATCACCGTAGTGGGAGACGGCTGGAAGCTGTGTACGGATTTCCTGACGGAGCAGGGGATTGCCTGTGAGGCTGCCCCAGCACACCTGCGGCTCCAGAGTGCTGTGGGGGTGGCCATGGCGGCGGAAAAGCTGGGAAAGGAAGTCTGGGTGTCTGCTCAGGAGCTTGCTCCGGTGTATCTTCGCCTCAGCCAGGCGGAGCGGGAGCGGCTGGCCCGGCTGAATCAGGCCTGACATTCTGGCTTTTGCCGGGAACGAAGCGTAATGTTACAGAAAGCCCCAGGACGAAAAAGTCCTGGGGCTTTTTTGTTGCCGTTTTTATAAATGTAAAAAACTGACCCCATTAAAAATGGTATATCTGATGCTTTGATGGGATCAGATTTCTTGCTATACTACAGCAAACCAACCAAAAAGGAAGTGCGGATTATGAAACGGATCGTCAGTATTCAGGATATCTCCTGCCTGGGCAAATGCTCCCTCACAGTGGCGCTGCCCATCATCTCTGCCATGGGAGTGGAGTGCTCCATTGTTCCCACGGCGGTACTGTCCACACATACCATGTTCCAGAACTTTACCTGCAAGGACCTGACGGACCAGATCGGGCCCATTGCGGATCACTGGAAGAGTGAGAACATCGTTTTTGACGCCATCTATACCGGCTATCTGGCCTCCAAAGAGCAGATCGGCGATGTCTGCGCATTTTTTGATACGTTCAAGACGAAGGATAACCTCATTGTAGTGGACCCGGTGATGGCGGACAACGGTAAGCTTTATCCTGCTTTCGGCCCCGATTTCCCGGCGGAAATGGCCAAGGTCTGCGCCAAGGCGGATCTGATCGTGCCCAATCTCACGGAGGCCAGCCTTCTCACCGGCCTGCCCTACCGGACGGAGTACGACGAGGAGTATATCCGGGAGATGCTGCAGGCTCTGGCCAAGCTGGGACCCCGGTATGTGGCTCTCACCGGCGTCAGCTTTGAAAAGGGCCGACTGGGTGTGATGTATTACGATCGGGAGAAAAATGAATACGGCAGCTATTTTGCTGAGCACCTGCCTGCCAGTTTCCACGGTACTGGCGATGTGTTTGCCTCCACCTGCGTGGGGGCGCTGATGCGGGGATTGCCTCTGGGAGATGCCCTGGCTTTGGCGGCGGATTACACGGTGGAGTGTATCCGGCTGACGCTGGCCTCTCCCGAAGCCAAGTGGTACGGGGTAGAGTTTGAAAGTGCCATTCCCTACCTGGTGGGCAGGCTGTCCTGAGAGGAAAATGGAGGGCGACAGCATCTTGCATTTTTCCACGTCCTGTTGTACAATACACCCTGGAATAAGAGATGGAGTATGTGCAGGTGGGCGGAATATGGTAACTGGACCTTTCGCTCTGCTCCGTCGTGTATTTAGGAAGGGAGTATTGCTGCCATGTTTAACGAAAAAGTCCATGTTGTTGACCACCCTCTGGTGGCTCATAAGCTGACCATCCTGCGGGATAAGAATACCTCCACTAAAGATTTCCGGGAGATCGTGTCTGAGATCGGTATGCTTCTCACCTACGAGGCTACCCGTGACCTGCCTCTGACGGAGAAGGAAGTGGAGACCCCCATCTGCAAGACCATGGCTCCCACTCTCAAGGGCAAGAAGTTTGCTGTGGTGCCGATTCTCCGTGCGGGCCTGGGCCTGGTGGACGGCGTGCTGCGGATGGTACCCTCCGCCCGGGTGGGCCACATTGGCCTTTACCGCAACGAGGAGACCTTGGAGCCGGTGAAGTATTTCTGCAAGATGCCCAAAGATATTGCGGAGCGGGACATCCTGATTGTGGACCCCATGCTGGCCACCGGCGGTTCCGCTGCGGCTGCCATTGGCTTTATGAAGGAGTACGGCTGCGCCAATATCAAGCTCATGGTGCTGCTGGCTGCTCCCGAGGGCATTGAGCGCATCCAGAAGGAGTATCCCGACGTGGATATCTACTGTGGCGCGGTGGACAGCCATCTCAACGAGCACGGCTACATCGTTCCCGGTCTGGGCGATGCCGGTGACCGGATCTTCGGTACCAAGTGATGCGTTTTTGATTTTATGGTATGCCGCGGCCTTATGGCCGCGGCATACGCAATATATGCAGTAATAGGCCAAAATGAGGGGGAGGAAAGGTGCCATGGGGTCCAATTATGATTTGCAGGTTCAGCGGGCAAAGGAGGCCTTTCTGCGCTGGGACAACAGGCTGATCGCGGAGAAGTTTTCTCTCAGAAGGGACAGTCAGTGGATTTATCTGCCCTATTTGGGACGAATGCATCGGATCAACTGTGAGACCGGCGATGTGGAGGAGCAGGCCGGCCAGTGGCGGCCGGGCAGCTTTGGCGCCCATATGGCCATCTTTGATGCCCTGTGCCGGGAGACGGTAGGGACGCTGAGCGGCAAGTGGTCCACGGTCAATCATCTGGAGGGACTTCACCATCCGGGAGTGGGAGAGGAGACCATGTACGGCGATATAGCCCTTGCCTTTTCCGGCAAACAGGAGCAAATCCGGCAGATTGGTGCACAGTGGGGGGCGGAGCCTTTCCCTGTGGGAGATGCTGCGTTTGTCCTGCGGATTTTCCCATTTCTCCCCATGGTGTTCCAGTTCTGGGAGGGGGATGAGGAATTTCCGCCTCAGATCCGGCTGCTTTGGGACAGCAATATGCTCTCTTTCGTCCGCTATGAGACCATATGGTATATTGCGGCAGATTTCCTGGGGGAGATGAAGCGCCGGCTGTGTCCGTAAAGCTGTGGGCCGAATGCACAAATATGAGCAGGAAAATTTGTCAGGCTGCCAGAAAAAACTGAAGGGCAGATTCTTGCATTTTGATCCATCCCATTTTATAATATAACTACAATCTAAGAATGATAGCTGTAAGGAAGTGCTTCGCGCACGGGCTGAAACTATCACTCCGGCTTTCGCTTGAGTGTTTCAAATCCTCCGGGGTTTGAAACATTTTTTGTTACCGGGGTGTGTCGCACCATATGGATGACGGAAAAGGAGGAAAATGCTATGTATATTCTGGCAAACGGACGGCTCATTACCCGGGACAGCGCCTTGCCCTACCTGCAGGACGGCGGTGCAGTCATCGACGGGACCAAGATTTTGGAAGTAGGTGCCACTGCCGACCTGAAAGCGAAATATCCCCAGGCGGAATTTATTGATGCCAAGGGCGGGGTCATCATGCCGGGCCTGGTCAATGCCCATACCCACATCTATTCCGCTCTGGCCAGAGGCCTCTCCATCAACGGCTTCAACCCCACCAATTTCTTTGAGGTGCTGGACGGCCAGTGGTGGTATATCGACCGCCACCTGACCCTGAAGGGGACCCGGGCCAGTGCTGATGCCCTGTATATGGACTGCATCAAGCAGGGCGTCACCACCATCTTTGACCATCATGCCTCTTACGCGGAGATCCCCGGCTCCCTGTTTGCCATTGCGGACAGCGCCAAAAAGTTTGGGATCCGTTCCTGCCTGTGCTACGAGGTCAGTGACCGGGACGGGGAGGAGAAGTGCCTCCAGGCCATCCAGGAGAACGCAGATTTTATCACCTACTGTGAGAAGAATCCCAGCGATATGCTGGCGGCCATGTTTGGTGGCCATGCCCTCTTTACCATCTCCGACAAGACCTTTGACCGGATGGTAGAGGCCAATAATGGCCGTACCGGCTTCCATATCCACGTCTCCGAGGGCATGAACGATGTCTACGACAGCCTCCAGAACTATGGCCGCCGCCCGGTCCAGCGGCTCCAGGATCATGATATCCTGGGTCCCAAGACCATTCTGGGCCATTGTATCCATGTAAATACCGCCGAGATGGAGATTATCCAGGCAACCGGCACTATGACGGTGAACAACCCGGAGAGCAACATGGGCAATGCTGTGGGATGTTCCCCCATCCTCCAGCTCATGAAGCGGGGCATTACCGTGGGCCTTGGTACCGATGCCTACACCAATGACATGCTGGAGAGCATCAAAGTGGCCCTTACCATCCAGCGCCATAACGCCTGCCTTCCCAATGTGGGCTGGTGCGAGGTGACGGATATGCTCTTCAAGAATAACCCCATCATCGGGGAGAAGTACTTCGGGGTGCCTCTGGGCAAGCTGGCTCCCGGTGCCGCTGCCGACGTGATCGTCATGGACTACAAGCCCTTCACCCCCTTCTCGGACGAGAACATCGACGGGCACATGCTCTTTGGCATGACCGGCCGGCAGTGCCAGACCACCATCTGCAATGGAAAACTGCTGATGAAGGACCGGGAGCTGGTGGGCATCGACGAGGAGGCCATCAACGCCCATATCCTGGAGGAGAGCAAAAAGCTCTGGGGCGAACTAAACCACCGTGCGTATTAAACCAATAAAATTGAGACGGAGGGATACAGCACCATGCGAGAGTTTGAGATTTTAATAGAGGACATCAACCCCTGCGGCGGAAGCCAATTTGCTAAGCGCGAAATTCTGGAGGCAGAGGCGGAGAGCCCGGAGGACTATGTCGCCAAAAACGGGCGCTTCCCGATCCTCTCCCAGGAGGTCAACGCCGACGGGGATACGGTCATCACCACTGGCGACGGCCACGGGAATATTGTCAAATACACGTTCACCGAATAACCCCCGCAGCACCTGCCTGCCGGCTCCGTCCTGGCCCGCAGCGGCCCGCACAGCCGGAAAACTGACAGAGGAGGAGAATTGTCTATGTCTGAGTTAATGATTCCCATTCCCTTTCGGGAACTGATGACCTGGATCACCACGGAGTACGACCGGGAGGGCTCCGTATTCGGCGTCCACCGGCCCTACAAAGCCGGGGAGAAGAAGCTGCCCATCTTCGGCGGCGAGACCATCGAGACCCCTTTCGGCCCCGCGGCCGGTCCCAATACCCAGCTGGCCCAGAACATCATCGCGTCCTACTTCGCCGGTGCCCGGTTCTTTGAGCTGAAAACCGTCCAGAAGATGGATGGTGCGGAGCTGGCGGCCTGCATCAGCCGTCCCTGCATTTTGGCGGAGGACGAGTGCTACAACTGCGAGTGGAGTACGGAGCTGTATGTCCCCCAGGCCTATGAGGAGTATGTAAAGGCCTGGTGCGCTTGTAAGATGATGGCCAAGGTCTATGGCCTGGGCGATCCCAACGGCTTTATTTTCAATATGTCCGTGGGCTATGACCTGGAGGGCATTAAGGGTCCCAAGATCGACAAGTACCTCAATGAGATGCTGGATGCGGCGGGTACCCCCATTTTCCAGGAGTGTATCAAGGTACTCAAGGAGATGTTCCCCCAGGAGAGCGCCTATATTGATACCATTCCTGCCCGGGTGTCTGACAGTGTCACTGTCTCTACCCTCCATGGCTGCCCGCCGGATGAGATCGAGCGCATTGCCTCCTACCTTATCACGGAGAAACATCTGCACACTTTTGTCAAGTGCAATCCCACCATTCTGGGCTACCAGTCTGCCCGGGATATCCTGGATGGCATGGGCTATGATTACATCGCTTTCGATGAGCACCACTTCAATGAGGACCTCCAGTACAGCGACGCCATCCCCATGTTCCGCCGCCTTCTGAAGCTGGCGGGGGAGCAGGGCCTGGAGTTCGGTCTCAAGCTCTCCAATACCTTCCCGGTGGATGTCAAGCAGAATGAGCTGCCCAGCGAGGAGATGTACATGGCGGGCAAGAGCCTCTTCCCCCTGACCATTGAGATGGCCCGGCGGATCAGCAAGGAGTTTGACGGAAAGCTTCGGCTCAGCTACTCCGGCGGCGCCGACTTCTTCAATATCGACAAGCTCTTTGCCTGCAACATCTGGCCCATTACGATGGCTACCACGGAGCTGAAGCCCGGCGGTTACCAGCGTTTCAAGCAGATCGCTGAGAAACTGGAGATGCTTCGCTTCCATCCCTTCACTGCGGTGGATGTGGAGAAGGTGGAGGCCCTGGCCATTGCCATCCGCAGCGACAAGTACCATGTGAAAGCTGTCAAGCCTCTGCCCCGGCGGAAGCTCTACAGTAAGGTGCCTCTCATTGACTGCTTTACCGCTCCCTGCAAGGGCGGCTGTCCCATCGGCCAGGATATTCCCGAGTACATCGAGCTCTGCCGCAAGGGCAAGTACGCCCGGGCTCTGGAGGTGATCCTGGAGAAGAACCCCCTGCCTTTCATCACCGGTACCATCTGCGCCCACCACTGTATGGACAAGTGCACCCGGAACTTCTATGACCAGTCTGTTCAGATCCGTGCCACCAAGCTGGTGGCGGCGGAGCGGGGCTATGACACGGTGATGAAGAAGCTCCAGACGCCTACCCCGGTTTATGATGGTAAGAAGGTGGCTATCGTAGGCGGCGGCCCCACCGGTATGGCGGCGGCCTACTTCTGCGCCAGAGCCGGTATCCCCACTACCCTCTTTGAGAAGGAGAACGTCCTGGGCGGTATCGTCCGCCAGGTGATCCCTGCCTTCCGCATCAGTGATGAGGCCATCGAGAAGGATGCGGCCATCATGAAGAAGATGGGCGTGGAGGTGAAGCTGGGTGCCCCCGCTCCTGCTGTGGAGGAACTAAAGAAGCAGGGTTATACCCATATCCTCTTCGCCGTGGGCGCCTGGAAAGCCGGAAAGCTGGATATTGCCGGCAATGTAAAGCCCGTCATCAGCTGGATGAAGGACGTGAAGGCCGGTAAGGTGGAGCCTTTGGGCCATGTGGCTGTCATTGGCGGCGGCAACACCGCCATGGATGCGGCACGGCTGGCCCTCCGCTGCGGCGCGGAAAGCAGCACCTTGGTTTACCGCCGTACCAAGAAGTATATGCCTGCTGACGCTGAGGAGCTGGAGCTGGCTATCGCCGACGGCGTGCAGTTCCTGGAGCTGGTGAGCCCTGTGGAGCAGAAGGACGGCAAGCTCCTGTGCCGGAAGATGGTACTGGGTGCTCCTGATGCCTCCGGCCGCCGTTCCCCGGTGGAGACCGACGAGATGGTGGAGATCCCCTGTGACACCGTTATCTCCGCTGTGGGCGAGAAGGTGGACAGCGAGTTGCTGGCCTCCTATGGTGTGACCGTTAATGAGAAAGGCCGCCCCGGCTTTGAAACCAACCTGCCCGGCGTTTACGCCGCCGGCGATGTGCTCCGGGGCTCCGCCACGGTGGTGGAGGGTATCGCCGATGCTTCTGCTTTTGCTGAGGCTGTTATCGGCAGCGCCTACGAGGCCAAGATCCCTCACATCGCCCATGCTTCCCGGGCCGATGCCATTGCCCGGAAGGGTATCCTCTGTGAGAGTGCCAAGTGTGAGGGCGACCGGTGCCTGAGCTGCAACGTGGTGTGCCAGTGCTGCGCCGATGTGTGCCCCAACCGGGCCAACGTGGTCATTACGCTGCCTGACGGCCGGCCGCAGATCCTCCACGTGGACCGTATGTGCAACGAGTGCGGCAACTGTGCGGTGTTCTGCCCCTACGACAGTGCTCCCTACAAGGAGAAGTTCACCCTGTTCCATGACCGTGCGGGCTTTGACGAGAGCCCGGCCAACAGCGGCTTCCTGCCTCTGGGCGGACGGAAGGTGCTGGTGCGGTTGGATGGCAAGGTATTCGAGGCGGATCTGGACAAGGATAACGATCTGCCTGCGGAGATCGATGCTCTGATCTATACCATTCTGGTCAATTACGCCTATCTCCTGGGATAAGCAGATAAAAGATAAGGACCGTGGAGAATCTTTTTGGATTCTCCACGGTCCTTTTTTGTTGTAGATTTGCCTGTGTCACATCCGTCGGGCGGGCACGCTGACAGAGGGAACCATCTTGCGGTACCACTTGCGCATATGCCAACCAACGGTTGCCGACATCTCCCGGGAGGCTACCATCTTGTCCGCCAAGGTCAGCACCCAGCCCTCAGAATTTTTGGGAATAGGTGCCAGTGGGAACATATGGCTGGTAATAGCCGAACGCTGCCGCTCATCCAGTCCAAAGAGCCGGTTGGCTCTCCGGGCGGCCATAGCGCCATGCACAAACGCATGCATATGAGTCAGGCGGCGCAGGCCGGAATAATGGCGTAGGAACTGCTTATGGGCGTCGCTTCGCCAATCGTAACCGAAGAAGTCGTGCAGCAGGGCGGCCCGGGTCACGGCCTCGACCCGCTCCTCACGCATGTGAAATTTCCTGGCCAGCCGATAGGCACATTTTGCGGTATCTACCGAGTGGTCGTACAGGGAGTTCTCACCACCGTGGTGGACAAAACTCTGCATCTGTGTGAATAGTGGGTGGGTAATGATGTCGGCCGTTATGCGGTGAAAAGCTTCATCCTGCATCGGGTATCGCCTCCAATCCGCGCACTGCGCGGGGTGTACTGTCTCCAGCCACATTTATTATATACGTTCTGGGGCGCCATATGCAAGGTCAAAATACTGGGAGTAATATTAAATTTTTCATATATGGCGGGATGGGTTGCTCCAGAAGGACCAGCGTGCTACAATGGTAAAAAAGAGGCGGCGGATCGCCTGAAAAAGAGGAGGAGATGGTACTGTGACAGCAGAGGAGCGCCGGAGAGCAGTCTGGCAGACGTTGAGCCGGTCTCCACAGCCGGTGAGTGCCACTGCCCTGGCGCAGCAGTATGGGGTGAGCCGTCAGATCATCGTAGGAGATGTGGCACTGCTCCGGGCTGCCGGGGAAGCCATTGATGCCACGCCCCGGGGGTATGTGGTCCGGCGAGGCGGGACAGGCCTTCTGCGGCAGGCGGCTTGCCGCCATGCGGCTGCAGATATGGAGCAGGAGCTGAATATCATGGTGGATAATGGCTGTATGGTGCTGGATGTGGTGGTTGACCATCCAGTATATGGTCAGCTCACCGGAGCCCTCCATTTGAAGAGCCGTTATGATGTCCAGCAGTTCGTAGCCCGCTGTGCCCAGGCCCAGCCCCTGTCGGTCCTGACAGAGGGGATCCATCTTCACACCTTGTCCTGCCCGGACGAGGCAGCCTGGGAGCGGGTCCGGGGGGCACTGGCCGCTGCAGGCTTTCTTCTGGAGGAGTAATGATCTGAAAAGTATAATAACTTTACAGATTTGATGTTATAGTAAAAAGCAGTAGAACGCCGGTCGTGGAGTACACCCACGACCGGCGTTTTGCTGTTTTTCCTCTTTGCAGTAATCACCCTGACACAGAGGGGATTTTCAAGAATGGCATCTCACTTTCCCCGACTGGACTGCCGCCTGCGCCGTCCGTCCGCTGCGGCCATCAGCCTGCCTAGAGGCCGAGGATCAGAGGTGAGCCGCCGTATTTTCTGGGGCTGGGGTGCGGAGACCTCCGGTAGGGGGAGAGGCATATCTACCGCTGGAGGTTGCTGCTTGCCGGACATGTGCCGGTCAGTTACCTGGGATTTTTTCGACGGTACAGGCTTCTTTGTCGCAGGTGCCGGCACTTTTTCCGGGGCAGATTGTTTCGGCAAAGAGGTAACAGTGCCCGTCCCCGCGGCCTTCTGCCGTTCCGCTCTGGGAGGACGCGGGACTTTTGGGGTGGCCTCAAAGATCTCCATAGGCCAGGGATGGTCCTCCACCACAGGTACCTTTTTGCCAATCAGTTTTTCAATATCCTTGAGGTAGGCCAGCTCGTCAAAGTTGCAGAAGCTGATGGCGAGGCCGCTGCGGCCCGCCCGGCCGGTACGCCCGATGCGGTGGACGTAGGTCTCCGGTACGTTGGGCAGCTCATAGTTGATAACACAGCCCAGTTCGTTTACGTCGATGCCCCGGGCGGCGATATCGGTGGCTACCAGTACCCGGATAGCGCCGCTTTTGAAGCTCTCCAGGGCCTTGACCCGGGCAGTCTGTCCCTTGTTGCCGTGGATGGCCATGGCGGCGATGCCACTGCGGCCCAGTTCCTTCACCACCCGGTCGGCGCCGTGCTTGGTGTTGGTGAACACCAGTACGCTGTCCAGGGAGGCGTCCTGGAGGATGTGCTGAAGGAGATGCTTCTTGTTCGCTTTATCCACTTTGTAGAGCCGCTGCTCAATGGCCTCTACTGTGGAGGATTGGGGAGTTACCTCCACCCGAACGGGATCGACAAGGATGGTCTTGGATAACTCCGCGATTTCCTGAGGCATGGTGGCGGAGAAGAGGAGAGTCTGCCGCTTTTTCGGCAAGCGGGCGATGACCCTTTTTACATCGTGGATGAAGCCCATGTCCAGCATCCGGTCCGCCTCGTCCAGTACAAACACCTCGATTCCGGAGAGATCGATATGCCCCTGGTTACACAGGTCGTTGAGACGGCCCGGGGTGGCCACCAGTACGTCCACGCCCTTTTCCAGAGCTTCCACCTGGGGCCCCTGGCCTACGCCGCCGAAGATGACGGTGTTGCGGATGGAGAGGTACTTTCCATAGGAATCGAAGTTCTCTTTGATCTGCAGTGCCAGTTCCCGGGTAGGGGTCAGCACCAGGGCACGGATGGGCTGGTGGGTTTTATTGATCCGGCCACTTAGCCGCTGGAGGATGGGAATCGCAAAGGCGGCGGTCTTTCCGGTACCGGTCTGAGCGCAGCCGATAAGATCCCGGCCGTCCCGCACAGGGGGAATAGCCGCGGCCTGAATGGGAGATGGGGCCTGGTAACCCATGTCGTCCACTGCCTGCAGCAGCTGGGGTAGTAAGTTTAGTTCCTGAAATGTCATAGTGATCCTTTGTATAATGATTTCGCCTGTCCAGGCGCAGAATGGCATTTATTCTAGCATAACTTTCGGAAAAAGGCAAATCGTTGGCTGGAAGGGGGAATTACTGCAGGGAAAAGAAAAGGATCTCCGCAGCTTGGTGCTGCGGAGATCCTGAAAAACCTGTAATGAATAGAGCTTACTTCTGGCACAGAGCGGCGGTGTCCATAGCGATCATGAGCTCCTCGTTGGTGGGGATGATGAAGATCTTCACCTTGGAGTCATCAGCGGAGACAACAGCCTCCTCGCCGCGGACCTTGTTCTTCTCCACGTCCATCTTGATGCCCATGTACTCCAGACCCTCGCAGATCTTGGCGCGCAGGTCAGCGGAGTTCTCACCGATACCGGCGGTGAAGAGGATGGCATCCACGCCGCCCATGACGGTGGCATAAGCGCCGATGTACTTCTTTACCTCATAAATGAACTTGTCCAGAGCCAGCTGAGCACGCTCATTGCCCTCATCAGCGGCCTTCTCCAGGTCACGGAAGTCAGAGCTGACACCGGAGATACCCAGCACGCCGGACTTCTTGTTGAGGATGTTCAGCATCTCCTTGATGTCGTAGTTGTAGCGGCCCATGAGGTACTCCAGGATGGTGGCGTCCACGTCGCCGGAGCGGGTGCCCATGGGGAAGCCGGCCAGAGGCCCAAGGCCCATGGAAGTATCCATGACCTTGCCGTCCACGATAGCGGCCAGAGAGGAACCATTGCCCAGGTGGCAGGAGATCACGCGGCTGTGCTCAGGATTGCCCAGCATGTCGATGGCACGGGCGGACACATAGCGGTGAGAGGTGCCGTGGAAGCCATAGCGGCGGACGTCATCCTTCTCATAGTACTCGTAGGGGATGGCGTAGATGTAAGCCTTGGGGGGCATGGTCATATGGAAAGCGGTGTCGAACACGGCCACCTGGGGGGTGTTGGGCATGATCTTCTGGCAGGCCCGGATACCCATGAGGTTAGCAGGGTTGTGGAGGGGGCCCAGGGGGATGCACTTCTCAATGGCGGCGATGCAGGCGTCATCGATGATGCAGCTCTCGGTGAAGGCGGCGCCGCCATGCAGGACGCGGTGGCCTACAGCAGCGATCTCATCGGTGGAAGCGATCACGCCCTTCTCGGGATCGACCATGATGTCCAGCACGGACTGGATGGCCTCGTTGTGGGTGGGCATGGGGATATCCATCACCACGTTCTCACGGCCGGGGACCTTGTGGGTCAGACGGCCGTCGATGCCGATGCGCTCGCACAGACCCTTGGCAAAGACCTCACCGCCCTCAGACTCCATGAACTGGTACTTGAGGGAAGAACTGCCGGCGTTGATGATCAGGATTTTCATCAGTAAATTCTCCTATCTTTCCATATTGTTATTGTTTTGTTATTTTTGTTTCCGTACTGTGACTTGCATTTACAGCAGGAGACGTTTAAAATAGTCACGATTCATATTGTAGACCATTCTTGCCGGTTAGACAACAGTTTTTTCGTTATTTTTTCGGAAAAATTCCTTGCCTGACCGATGCGTGTAAGGAAGGGGGAGGCGTGCCATGGCCGTAGCGGGCATCATTGCGGAATATAACCCCTTCCACCGGGGACATGGCTGGCAATTGTCCGCTCTGCGGGGACAATTGGGGCAGGATACAGAAGTGGTCGCGGTGATGAGCGGCAACTTTGTCCAGCGGGGCGACCTGGCTGTGATGGACAAGCATGCCCGGGCGGAGGCGGCTCTGCGGTGTGGGGTGGACCTTGTGCTGGAATTGCCAACGCCCTGGTCCTGCTCCACGGCAGAACGGTTTGCTCAGGGGGGTGCAGCGATCCTGGCGGCCACCGGTGTTGTAACCCATCTGGTGTTTGGCAGCGAATGCGGCGACCTGGATGCCCTGTGGGCTGCGGCGCTCTGCCTGGATGGTGAGGAGTATCCTCTGGTCCTGCGGCGCCTTTTGGCGACGGGGATGAGTTTTGCCGCTGCCCGGCAGGAGGCGGTGGCTCAATTGGCAGGGGATGCTGCCCGGTGCCTCTCCCAGCCAAACGACAATTTGGCGGTGGAGTATCTGCGGGCGCTGAGCCGGGTGGATGGTGCCGGCGGGATCGAGCCGGTGACTTTTCGGCGGGTAGGTGCTGCCCATGACAGCGCGGAACCGGGGGCTTATGCCTCTGCATCCTATATCCGCGGCCTTGTGCTGGCAGGGGACCCCACTTGGCGGCAGAGTATGCCGGAGGCTTCTGCGGATGTTCTGGCGCGGGAAATTGGGGAAGGAAGGGCACCGGTTTCCCTGGACCTATGCCAGCGGGCGATCCTTTCCCGGCTGCGGACCATGGGGGAGGAGGAGTTTGCTCCCTATGACGGCGGCGGGGAAGGGCTGTATCACCGCTTTTTTCACGCAGTATCTGCGGGGAAGTCTGTAGAGGAAATTTTGGAGCTGGCAAAGACCAAACGCTATCCTATGGCGCGGCTGCGGCGGCTGATGCTTCACAGTTATTTGCAGATCCGGCAGGCAGAGCCGGGAGAAACGCCTCCCTACCTGCGGGTGCTGGGTGCCAATGAGCGGGGACGGAAACTGCTGCGGAGGATGGCTTCGGAAGCGTCTCTCCCAGTGGTGGTGCGTCCTGCGGCGGCGAGAACGTTGGGGACAGCGTCCCGCACACTTTTTGATCAGGAGGTCCGCTGTACGGATCTCTATACCCTTGCGTACCCTCAGCTGGGGCAGTCTGTACCTGGAAGTGAGTGCCTTACCGGTCCGGTGATGCTTTGACTGCCTCCTGGGGAAAGGAGAATCCCATGAAACGTTGGAAAGCGATATTACTTCTCTGTGTTGTGTGCTTTATTGCGTCCTGTGGCGGCGTCAATAATTCTGCGGCGCAGAATTTGACCAAGAATACGATGATACCGATTCCTGATGAGGAGCCTGAATTTGTGGTATCCCCGTTGCTGGAGCAAAAGACTTTTTCTGCTGATGACGGTACGGTGCTGGCGGAGTATTCCTACCAGCTTGTGACCATGAGTTTAGGCAATCCGGAGGAGCTGTCCGCCGATGCTGAAGAGCGGGCGGAGCAGGTCGTCGGGAGCTTTAATGAGCGGATGGAGAGCCGGCTAAGCGACGCGATGTCGTTTGGCCAGGAGCTGGGTGATATGGCGGAGAGCGCCTACGAGTCAGAGATGCTGCCTGTGGCATATAGTGATGAAGCGACTGCGTCTGTGGTACGTCAGGGGCAGATCTACAGTATTCGTGTAGACAGCAGCAGCTTTACCGGCGGAGCGCACCCCAACAGCTACACAGACAGCTATCTGTTCGACGTGGTTCTGGGACAGTTTATTGATCCCGCCCAGGTAGCGGATGATCCGGTGGCATTTCAGACCGGAGCGGCGAAACTGCTGCTGGAGAAGGCCAAGGAGCTGGACACGGATGTGCAGTCCGGATATTACCCGGAATATGAAGATGTCATTGCCCATTGGTATGACGGTACGGTCCTTTTTGATAAGGAAGGTATGACAGTGGTATATTCGCCTTATGTGCTGGGGCCTTATGCCCTGGGGACAGTTGAACTGAAGGTGAGCTATCAGGAGATCGAGGATCTGCTGGGGCCTGGTGGGCAGGAGCGCCTGGGCATTGGCAGCACCGAAGAAGCAGAATAACGCAGAACACAAGATATTGGAGAACGGGGTTTGCCCCGTTCTCTTTTTTTGCGCCTGTCAGGCTGGAAAACAGGAATAGCGGGGGCTGAAAAGAGCATAGACTAAAGGGAACGATTTATGGAACTGTCTTGCAGAGCGTAGAAGGAAAGGAGCGATAGTAGTGGAGAAGTATTCCTCTGGGCGGTATCGAGCAAAGCATTTGCATAGGAAAGGCGGCAGAAACCGCCGTGGTCCGTCCTCTGCCTCTCAAGAAGGAAAAGCCGTATTGCGTCTGACGGTATGTGGGATCATTTTTGTGGTTCTGGTGGCGATCAAGCTCCTCTTCCCGCAGACAGTGAGCCGCCTGGCACAGACGGCAGGGGACCTCATTGGCCGGGACGCGGATTTTAAGGAGGCCTTTGCCGCTATGGGACGGGCGGTCAGCGGGGATGCACCGGTGGGGGATTCCCTTCAGGATGCCTATACAGCGGTGTTCAACCCCGTGGAAGATGATGAAGCAGTCCTGGCCAACGCAGGTGCGGAAGTGGAAGAATTCCTTGATCCTGCTGCAAAGCTTATGCGCTTTACAGACTATGATTTTACAAAACAAGCTGAGGATGTGCAAGAGAATTCTGAAATAAAACAGGAGGAAGAGGAGTCGGCGCAGCCACAGGAGCTTCAGCAGACAGAGCAGCAGCAAACTCAGAAGGAGGAAGACTCCCAGGAGACCCAGCAGGATTTCCCTCAGGAAGCCGACTCCGCGCAGGAGCAAACGCCGTCTGAGGAGACCGCGACAGCGGCCGTGTCCCAGGTGTATACCATGCCGGCTCTGCCGGAGAACGCCAGTCTGGAGCAGCGAAACCTGGGCTTTGCCCATACCAGTCCGATTGTGGCACCGCTCACATCACCCTTTGGCTGGCGGGAGCATCCTGTCAGCGGCGGCACCAAGTTTCATTACGGCGTAGACTTGGGGGCGGCCACAGGGACGGATATCTGCGCTTTTGCCGATGGTGAAGTATATGCCACCGGAGACAGCAGCAGCCTGGGATATTATATCATGATCCAGCACCAGGACGGGTATATGACCCTCTATGCCCACTGCAGCAAAATCACTGTCACCAGCGGGAAGGTCACAATGGGCCAGAAGATTGCTGAAGTGGGGGAGACCGGTATTGCTACCGGTCCTCATCTGCATTTTGAGCTCCACGACGGGGACCTGTACCTCAATCCCATTTACTATGTGGAGCTGCAGTAAGCTGGAGGTCACCTGGGGGGCAGCGGCTTTGCTGCTGATGGCACTGGTCGCCGGAGCGGGGGAGGTGCTGCCCCTGGTGGCGCTGTCGGCTCTGTGCCATGAGCTGGGGCATCTGACAGCCTTGAAATTGGTGGGCGCAAAGGTGGAGCAGATACGGCTGACCGCTTTTGGCGCTGAGATTAGGGCGGATACACGGTACTTGTCCTACGGCAGGGAGATCTTCTGCACCTTGGCAGGGCCGGCGGTAAATTTGTTTTTGGCGGTGGTGCTGGCCAGGGTAACGGGAGATTATCTGATGGCGGGAGCCAACCTTTTCCTGGGGGTGTTCAATCTGCTGCCGCTGCCATCCTTGGATGGGGGAAGGGCACTCTATTTAATGGTGTGCTGGGCTTCTGATCCTCTGCTGGCGGACAGTGTATGCCGGTGGGTAGGCCTTGTATGCGGCGGGATTTTGACAGCGGCGGCCCTGTCGCTGGTACTGATTCATCGGACAGGACTTTTTCTGCTGGTGGGCGGCCTGGGGGCATTTATCCCACAATTACCCCTTGCAAAACGGAAACAAAGCGGCTAAAATAGTACTGTTTATCCTGGGAAGTTTTTGCCTGTGTGACAAATCCAGGGAAACGGAACGACAGTACCAAGGAGAATTGCCGTGGACAAGAGACTGGAACGCATCCTGCCGCGGGTGCAGAAGCCGGCCCGTTATGTGGGCGGAGAATATAATGAGATCAAAAAAGATAAGGATTCCGTAGAGCTGCGGGTAGCCTTCTGCTTCCCGGACACCTATGAGATCGGTATGTCCAATCTGGGCTTCCGTATCCTCTACGGGATCATGAATGACATGCCCGGCGTGTGGTGCGAGCGGGTGTTTGCCCCCTGGGGAGATATGGAGGAGGAGCTGCGGAAAGCGGAGATCCCCCTTTTTGCGTTGGAATCCGGGGACCCGGTGGGGGATTTCGATGTGGTGGCTTTCTCTGTCGGCTATGAGATGGCCTATCCTGCCATACTGAATATGCTGGATCTCTCCGGTATTCCGCTCCACGCTGCGGAGCGGACAGAGCTGGCCCCGCTGGTCATCGCTGGCGGCACCGCCATGTACAATGCGGAGCCTTTGGCGGACTTTATCGACCTTGCCCTCATCGGTGAGGGAGAGGAGGAGGTACCGGAGCTGCTGGAGCTGTATCGCCGTGCCAAGCGGGAAGGCTGGAGCAAGAGCCGTTTCCTCCGTTCTGCTGCGGATATCCAGGGGGTGTATGTGCCCTCTCTGTACGATGTGACCTACAACGATGACGGTACCATCCGGGCCATTACTCCCCTGGACGGTGCTCCCGCCAAGGTATACAAGCGGGTGGTCCACGATATGGACAAGTCCTACTTCCCCACAAAGACCATCGTCCCCTCCACGGAGGTGGTCCATGACCGGGTGACCCTGGAGCTGTTCCGTGGCTGCATTCGTGGCTGCCGGTTCTGCCAGGCGGGGTATGTGTACCGCCCGGTCCGCTGCCGCAGCCGGGAGCAGGCCTTCCAGTACGGCGTGGAAGCTTGTAAGGACTCCGGTTACCAGGAGATGACCCTCAGCTCCCTGTCTACCAGCGATTATCCTGGCCTGGTGGGACTGTGCGATGATCTGGAGCAGTTTTGCCGGGAGAGCCATGTGAACCTGAGCTTACCCTCCCTGCGGGCGGACAACTTCTCCATGGACCTCATGCAGCGGCTCCAGCGGGGGCGGAAGGCGGGCCTCACCTTTGCTCCGGAGGCGGGTACGCAGCGCCTGCGGGATGCCATCAATAAGAATGTGACGGAGGAGGACCTGCACCAGAGTCTCCGCACCGCCTTCTCCGGCGGCTGGAATGCGGTAAAGCTCTACTTCATGCTGGGCCTGCCTACGGAAACCGACGAGGATGTGCTGGGCATCGCGGAGATGGCCAATCACGTCCTCCACACTTGGCGGGAGTCCGCCAGCAATAAGAACCGGGGGGTTCGGATCACGGTGTCTACCGCCTGGTTTGTGCCCAAGCCCTTCACCGCCTTCCAGTGGGAGGCTCAGATCACCCGGGAGGAATATGAGCGGCGGGTGAAGCTGCTGCGAAACGCCATCACCGCCAAGGCAGTGACCTATAACTGGCACGACGGGGACACCAGCTTCCTGGAGGCAGTGCTGGCCCGGGGTGACCGGCGGTTGGGAAAGGTGCTGGAGTTGGCTTTCCGGAAGGGAGCCCATCTGGATGCCTGGAGCGAGTACTTTGACCTCTCCCGCTGGGAGGAGGCTTTTGCGGAGTGCGGACTGGACCCCGCCTTCTACGCCAACCGGGAGCGCAGCCGGGATGAGATCCTGCCCTGGAGCGTAATTTCCTGCTATGTCAGCGATCAGTACTTATGGCGCCAGCGGGAGCTGGCTTATCAGTCTGTGCCCACGCCGGACTGCCGTACCCAGTGCAGCGGATGCGGGGCCAACGTGGTGGAAGGAGGGGAGTGCAGCCGTGGCTAAGCTTCGTCTTATGTTCCGTAAGGAGGGCCGGGCGGTATATATCTCCCACCTGGACCTGCTGCGTACGTTCCAGCGGGTGTTTCTCCGGGAAGGCCTGGTGCTGCGACATTCCCAGGGGTTTCATCCCCACCCGCTGCTTGCCTTTGCCCTGCCTCTGTCGGTGGGACAGTCCAGCGACTGTGAGTTGCTGGACTTTGAAGTGGACGGTCAGGTGGACTGTGCCGCTCTGCCGGAGAATCTCAACCGTTTCATGCCCGAGGGCATCGTGGCGGTAGACTGCTGGGAGGCGGTGCGTCCTATCCGGGAGCTGGATGCGCTCCGCTGCCGGGTGGAACTCATCTACGATGGCGGTGTGACGCCGGAGACGGTGCAGGCGGTGCAGGAGCTGTTTGCCCGGGAGGAGATCGTGATCCAGAAGCGGACCAAGCGTAAGGCCATGGCAGATGTGGACATCCGCCCGCTGATCCGCAGCATAGACTTTTCTGCGGAGGGAGATACCCTCTGCATGGACGTGGTTGTGGCTGCCCAGAATCCGGGGCTGAATCCGGCACTGCTGGCGACAGCGGTGGAGACCTGTCTGCCGGAGAGAAAGCCTGATTTTGTCCGGGTGCAGCGGCTGATGCTGCTGGACAGCCGGAATGAGGTTTTCCGGTAGATAAAAAGTTGATATTTTCCCGGTATGATAGATGCCGGAATGCTGCCGGGCCTTTGTCCGGCGGACAAAGGCCCCGTCGGAAATGAAGTTTCCGACGGGGGCAGAGGAGGAAGAATGAATGGGGAGAGTGTATGACGCAGAGATCCTGGGCCAGTGCATCGTAGTGATTCCCGCCTTGTGCCCCGACCCGGAGATAACGGCATATGTGGCCACGCTGCTGGACAAGGGGTTCCGTCAGGTAGTGGTGGTGGACGACGGCAGCGGCCCGACCTGTGCTGATATTTTTCGGAAGCTGGAATATATGGCGGGCTGCACAGTCCTGCGTCATGAGAAAAACCGGGGAAAGGGCCGTGCGCTTAAAACGGCATTTGCCCATATTCTCAACTGTCCCCCGTGGAAAGGTTCGGCGGTGGTCACCGCCGATGCAGATGGCCAGCACAGCGTGGAGGATGTGTGTGCGGTGGCTGCGGCTGCGGCAGAGGAAGAAAAGCGCCTGGTGCTGGGGGTACGGGATCTGACCCTGCCCAATGTGCCTACCCGTTCCAAGATTGGAAATCGGGTTACCAGCTGGGCGTTTCACCTGCTTTACGGGGCGAGGCTGTCCGATACACAGACAGGCCTGCGGGGTATACCGTGGGAACTGCTGCGCTGGTGTGCAGGGATCGAAGGTGATCGCTATGAATATGAGATGAATATGCTCATCAAGGCGGCTCGGGAGCATGTAGAGCTGCGGCAGGTCTCTATTGAAGTGATCTACTATAATAACAATGCCGGGACCCATCTCCATGCGGTGCGGGATTCCTGGCGGGTATTTTTGATCCTGATGTCCGGCTTGGGATGGTATACAGCGGCGGCAGCCATGTCGGCGGCGGCGGATGTATTGACCTTCTGGCTGGGCAGTGCGCTGATTTTCCGTCCTCTGTCGGATCTGGCCTGTTATTGGTGGTCTACCTTGACGGCCCGGGCGTTGTCGTCGGCGCTGAACTATACCTTGAACCGCCGCTATGTGTTCGGTGTACGCCCCCACCGCAGGACGCTTGTGCGATACTATTGTCTGTGGCTGGGGCAGCTGATGTGTTCATACTTACTGCTGCTGTTCATGACGGTCCTGTTCCCGTCCCTTCCGCCGGTGGTGAGTAAGGCTCTGGTGGATATCCTGCTGGCTATCGGCAGCTACCAGATCCAAATGCACTGGGTGTTCCGGGAGGAGGACGAGAATGAGGAGAGGTAAGCTTTTTGCGTTCAGCCGTTTTTTTGTCCGGCTGAAGATCGGCCGATGGACGGCGGAGATAGATCCTCCTTCCGGTCCCACGGTATATGTCTGCAGCCACGGCAATATGGCAGGACCGTTAGCCACTCTCTGCTGGCTGCCTTTTCCGGTTCGCCCCTGGGTATTCCATGTGTTTACAGACAAGAAAACATGCTATGAGCAGTTTTCAGGCTATACATTTTCTAAGCGCTTTGGCTTGCCTCAGCCGCTGGCCAACTTCTTGGCTTCTGTGGTATCCGGGTATGTCAGCACTTTGATGGCCTCCACCGGCGCTATTCCGGTCTACCGGGGGTCTGTCCATATCGGGGCAACATTTCGGGAGACGACGGCGGCTTTGCAGGCGGGAGACAGTATCCTGATCTTCCCGGATGTGGATTATACGGATGACAGTGACGATATCGGAGCGGTTTATGACGGATTTCTGCTGATCAACCGGTTTTGGCACCGGGTATCGGACAAGCCGTTGGATTTTGTGCCGCTGCGTCTGAACCATCAGACCCGCCGGATCACGGCGGGTGCTCCGGTCCGCTTTGATCCCGCTGCGGACCAGAAGGCGGAAATGGTACGTGTGCGGGAGGCCCTCCGTGGGGAAATCAATGCCCTGGGGGAAGTGTAGGACGAGGCCTTAATAAAAAAACAGGTTTTTGTTAAAGAAAAAAAGCGCTTGCAGTAGAAGAAAAGTTGAGGATCATGGGCTATGCTCTTATGCAGAGGCGGCAGATGCCGTCACCACGTAAGGAGTGTAGCCCATGAAACTTATTCGCAGTTATGTGCATCTGCTGGCCCAGCGTATTGCTCAGCGCCCTCCGCTCCAGCCCAGGCAGCGTCTGGCTTTAGGCGCGGCCGGCTTGGTAGTGGTGCTGTTCCTGGCTGTGTTTTGGTTTGCCGGACGGCCTATATTGGAATTGGCGTCGGACCCTGACCGGTTCCGTGGCTGGATAGCAGAACGGGGTTGGTGGGGGCAGCTGGCGTTTGTGGGGATGATGATGCTGCAGATATTTGTGGCAGTGATCCCCGGGGAGCCTTTGGAACTGGCGGCGGGGTATGCCTTCGGTGCCTGGATGGGACTTCTGCTGTGCCTGCTGGGGGCGGCCCTGGGCAGTGTGGCGGTATTTTTGCTGGTCCGCAGTTTGGGAGTAAAAGCGGTGGAGACTTTTTTCCCACGGGAGAAGATCATGGAACTGTCCTTTTTGAAGGATATCCGGCGGCGGGACGTCCTGATTTTTACGCTGTTTTGTATCCCAGGCAGCCCCAAGGATCTGCTGACCTATGTATCAGGTCTTACCAATATCAGTCTGGCCCGGTGGCTGCTGCTGACGACACCGGCCCGGATACCGTCCATTATTACCAGCACGGTGGGCGGCGATGCGCTGGGCGTGGGAAATGTGCCCTTTGCCATCGGGGTGTTTGCGGTGACGCTGCTGATCAGCGGCGGCGGTATTCTGATGTATCGCCGGATTTGCCGTACCAGCGCCCAACAGGAGAAAGCTGGTGACTTGGCGGCAAAACAAGAATGAAGGGAGAGGTTGTGTGTGCCTGCTACTTTGTTGATCGTTGATGATGAAAAGGATATCCGGGATATGCTGTCGAGCTGTTTTCGCCGGCGGGGCTATCAGATCCTCACCGCTTCCGGCGGTCAGGAAGCCCTGGCGATGGCGGCGCGACAGCCGGATCTGATCCTGTTGGATGTAAATATGCCGGACATGGATGGCCTGGAAGTCTGCCGGCGGATACGGGAAGATGTGAGCTGTCCCATTCTGTTTCTTACGGCTAAGGTAGAGGATGGGGACAAGATCCAGGGGTTTGCCGCAGGAGGCGACGAGTATATCGTCAAACCTTTTTCCATTGAGGTGCTGCTGGCACAGGTGGAAGCCCATCTGCGCCGGGACCGGCGCCGGGCAGAGCCGAACCGTGTCCGGTTTGAAGGAGATCTGGTGATCAACTATTCAGACAGGAGCGTCCGTCAGGGGGATCGGGAGATCCCGCTGGTGAAGAAGGAATTTGATATTCTGTCTTTTCTGTCCCAACACCCCGGATTGGTATTTGATAAGGAGCGGATCTATGAGCAGGTCTGGGACTATGACAGCGAAGGGGACAGCGCTGTGGTAGCGGAACATATCCGACGGATCCGGACGAAGCTGGCGGCTGCCGGTGCAGAACCGTTTATAGAGACGGTGTGGGGGTGCGGGTACCGATGGAAAAAGTAAAGGGCTGCCGCCTGCGGGATATGGGCCTTCGGCCCACCTATGTGGTCTATACGCTGACAGCCTTTATTCTGGCCACCTTGCTGCTTATTCTGCTGACGCGGAGCCTGGACAGCATCCGGGTTGGGCTCTACTATGAGTACAAGGCTATGGCCACCGTTTATCAGGTCCCTCCGGGAGGAGATGCAGACATTGCCTGGGACGCCATGTCTCAGGTAACGATCCTGGACCAGGATGGCCGGACGGTGGAGAATTTCTCGGTGGACATGTCTCAGAATAAGCTGGAGCAGAGCTTCGATACCGATGAAATGGCCTTTCAGGTGGTGGTCACGCCGGTTTACAGTGATGCCGACCGGATTTTGGATGTGGTCTCCGCGGCGCTGCAGCTGCTGATGGTACCGGTATGTTACGGCGGGGCGGCCATTCTGTGCGCCATTTGGTTTTACCGAAGAAAGCTGAAAGGACCTCTGGCGATTTTGGATGACGCCTCTGCCCGGATCGCTGCCGACCAACTGGATTTTACTATTATATATGATAGTCGGGATGAGATGGGGCGGCTGTGTGCCTCCTTTGAGAAGATGCGCTCTGCTCTGCTGGAGAACCAGCGGACCATGTGGCGGCAGATGGAGGAGCGCAGCCGGCTCAACGCCGCTTTTTCCCACGATATGCGTACCCCTCTGACGGTACTCAAGGGCCATGCTGATATGCTCCTCTCCGCACTGCCGGAGGACGCTGTCAGCCGTGAGGAGGTCAGGGAAGAGGTAAGTACCATGTCACACCACATTGAGCGGCTGGAAAATTATGTGGAGGCGATGACCCGCCTGCAGCGGCTGGAGGACCTGGAGGTCCGCCGTGGCCCCATAGACCGAGGCCTGTTTCTGGCGGGATTGCGTGATACGGCGGATATGCTGCGGGGAGAGAAGCAGGTGACCTGGGAAGTACGGGGAGAGACGATCTGGCATATTGACCGGGAGGTAGTTTCCCAGGTGTGTGAAAATCTGCTGATCAATGCTTTCCGTCACGGGAGGAGCGCTGTCAGTGTACGGATGTCCGCAGAGGATGGGACGCTGTGCGTAGTGGTGTCCGATGATGGGAGAGGGTTTTCCCACCGGGCACTGGAGCGGGCGACGGAACCGTTTTATCGGGAAGAGAGCGGCGGCAGGATGGGCATGGGCCTGCACATCTGCCGGCTGCTGTGTGAGCGGCATGGGGGAAGCTTTTCCATCTGCAACAATGCGGAAGGGGGAGGGGTAGCCTGTGCCAGCTTCGCCATGTGATGAAGCTCTGCCGGGTAAAAGGAAATAGTGGCTGTCCGAGAGGTCGCTGTACCTTTCGGACAGCTATTTTTATTCAAAGGGGATGCAAACTGTATATATTTGTGTATTTCTTGGAAAGAAGCCGAGGTGTAAAAAAAGAAAAACGATGGTATTACAGTTGTAAAAATTGTATGAGTTCCAACCGGGGATTAGAGATTATGCACAAAAGACGGTATAAAAATAAAGGGCAAAATTATAAAAAATATGTATTGCATAAATAAACATTATGAGATAATATATATGCATAAACAACAAACCCAACGGAGGTATTTGTGATGAGCAAGAAAGATATTAAAAAGATCGTTTTGGCCTATTCCGGAGGCCTGGATACATCCATCATCATCCCCTGGCTGAAGGAGAACTACAACAACCCTGAGATCATTGCCGTAGCCGGCGACGTGGGACAGAATGACGAGCTGGAGGGCCTGGAGGAGAAGGCTATCAAGACCGGCGCCAGCAAGCTCTACGTCATGGATCTGGTAGACGAGATGGTGGACGACGTCATCATCCCCTCTATGATGATGGGCGCCAAGTACGAGGACTATCTCCTGGGTACTGCCTTTGCCCGTCCCATTATCGCCAAGGGTCTGGTGGAGATCGCCAAGAAGGAGGGCGCTGACGCCATCGCTCACGGCTGCACCGGCAAAGGCAACGACCAGATCCGTTTCGAGCTGGCCATCAAGCGTTTTGCCCCTGAGATGACCATCATCGCCCCCTGGCGTGAGTGGGACATCAAGAGCCGGAACGAGGAGATCGACTACGCCGAGGCTCACAATGTGCCTTTGAAGATCAGCCGGGAGACCAGCTATTCCAAGGATAAGAACCTCTGGCACCTGAGCCATGAGGGCCTGGATCTGGAGGACCCCGCCAGCGAGCCCCAGTACGACAAGCCCGGCTTCCTGGAGATGGGCGTATCCCCCGCTATGGCTCCCGACGAGCCCACCTATGTGACCATCGACTTTGAGCAGGGCAAGCCTGTGGCCCTCAATGGCGAGAAGATGAAGGCCAGCACCATGATCGCCAAGCTCAACGATATCGGCGGCAAGAACGGCATCGGCCTTCTGGACATCGTGGAGAACCGGATGACCGGTATGAAGGATCGCGGCGTCTACGAGACTCCCGGCGGCTCCATTCTCTATCGTGCCCACGAGGTGCTGGAGATGATCACCATCGACAAGGATACCAAGCATATGAAGAGCAAGCTGGCTGTGGATTTTGCCGACCTGGTATATAACGGCAAGTGGTTCACTCCTCTGCGGGAAGCCCTCACTGCTTTTGCTGTGGAGACCCAGAAGCATGTTACCGGCCAGGTAAAGCTCAAGCTCTACAAGGGCAATATCATCACCGCCGGCGTCACCTCTCCGGAGACCCTGTATTCTGAGAACATCGTTACCTTCCAGGAGAGCGATTACAACCAGGCTGACGCCACCGGCTTCATCAACCTCTGGGGCCTGCCCGACACCATTTTGGCTCTGCGGGACGAGGGAAAGCTGTGATCCAGGCGCGGAATACCGCTGTATCATAAGCAAAAAAGCGGCGGGAGCTGATCTCCCGCCGCTTACCGCATTTATTTTGAGATTAGGAGAGAAGGACAATGAAGCTTTGGGGCGGACGGTTCCAGAAGGAGACCGACAGTTTAGTCAACGATTTCAACTCCTCCATCCAGGTGGACGGACGGATGTATAAAGAGGACATTATGGGCTCCCTGGCCCATGCCGCCATGCTGGCCCAGCAGGGGATCATCTCTCAGGAGGACGGCGCGGCCATTGCCGCCGGGCTCAAGGAAGTGCTGGCCGATATCGAGTCTGGAAAGGCGGAACTGACGGAGGATAACGAGGACATCCACATGAATGTGGAGACTCTCCTCACCGCCAAGATCGGCGCCGCCGGAAAGCGGCTCCACACCGGGCGCAGCCGTAACGACCAGGTGGCGGTGGATCTGCGGCTGTACCTGCGCCATGAGATAGCGGAAATCAAACAGGATATCCTGGATCTGCAGAAGGCGGTTGTGGAGCAGGCGAAGCAGCATCAGGAGACGGTGATGCCCGGCTATACCCACCTGCAGCGGGCCCAGCCCATCTCCTTTGCCCAGCATTTGCTGGCCTACGGCGCCATGCTCAGCCGGGATGTGACCCGGTTGGAGGACTGCCAGAAACGAATGAACGAGTGTCCGTTGGGCTGCGGTGCTCTGGCCGGTACCACCTATCCCATCGACCGCTTTATGACCGCCCAGACGCTGGGGTTTGACCGCCCCATGGGCAACAGCCTGGACGGCGTCAGCGACCGGGATTACGCCCTGGAGCTGATGAGTGCCCTGTCTATTTTGATGATGCATCTCAGCCGCTTCTCCGAGGAGGTTATCCTCTGGTGCAGCTGGGAGTTCAAGTTCATTGAACTGGATGACGCCTACTCCACTGGTTCTTCCATCATGCCGCAGAAGAAGAACCCCGACGTAGCAGAGCTGGTCCGGGGAAAGACGGGCCGGGTCTACGGGGATCTTATGGGCCTTCTCACCGCCATGAAGGGTCTGCCTCTGGCCTATAACAAGGACATGCAGGAGGACAAGGAGGCGGTGTTCGACGCGGTGGATACGGTGAAGATGTGTCTGCCGGTATTTGCGGGGATGATCCGCACCATGAAGGTGCTGCCGGCCAATATGCGCCGGGCTGCCGGCGGTGGTTTTATCAACGCCACCGACTGCGCCGATTATCTCACCAAGAAGGGCATGCCCTTCCGGGATGCCTACACCGCTGTGGGCAACCTGGTCTATTACTGTACCGCCAACGGAAAGCTTCTGGAGGAGCTGACCTTGCCGGAACTGCAGAATATCTCCCCTCTCTTTGAAGAGGATGTATACGAAGCGTTGAAGCTGGAGACCTGCATGGGCCAGCGCAGCAGCTACGGCGGCCCTGCTGTCAGCGAGACCAGCCGCCAGATTGCAGAGCTGGAAAACTTTATTGAGGAGCATAAGGCATGAAGCCCAAGGTATATATTGACGGAAAAGAGGGAACTACCGGCCTGCAGATCTATGACCGGCTTTCCGGGCGGCAGGACATCGACCTGCTGCTGATCGACGAGGAGAAGCGCAAGGACCGGGTGGAGCGGCAGAAGCTGATGAACGCTGCTGATGTAGTGTTTCTGTGCCTGCCTGACGCAGCGGCTATTGAAGCGGTGACTATGGTGGAGAATCCCAACACCCGCATTATCGATGCCTCCACCGCCCACCGCACCAATCCCGCCTGGGACTACGGCTTTCCTGAGCTGTCGGCGGCCCATCGCTCAGCCATTATGAAGAGCCGCCGGGTAGCTAACCCCGGCTGCCATGCCACCGGTTTTATCAGTATCGTCTATCCCCTGGTGACCATGGGAATTTTGCCCCGGGATACGCTTCTCAGCTGCTTTTCCCTCACCGGTTACTCCGGCGGCGGAAAGAAGATGATCGCGCAGTATGAGGCAGAGAACAGGGGAGAACTTCTCTCCAGCCCCGCCCTCTACACCCTGACCCAGGGTCATAAGCACCTGCCGGAGATGCAGGCCGTGTGCGGACTGAAGTACCGCCCGGTATTTACGCCTGTGGTGGATGACTATTACAAGGGCATGGCTACCACAGTAGCCTTTCATATGTCCCAGCTGCGGGGGGTATTCACCCTGCATGGACTCTGGAAAGCCCTGAGTGATTACTACGCCGGACAAAAGCTGGTATGCGTGGCGGCTGACCCTACGGATAAGGACAAATATATTGACGCGGGCAGCAAGATCTATGGCGGGGCCAAGGCGGGAGATAACGATTTGTCCCTCGTGGTGGCAGGCAACGACCAGCAGCTGACAGTCACCGCACTATTTGACAACCTGGGAAAAGGTGCTTCCGGCGCCGCTGTCCAGAACATGAATCTGATGCTGGGCTTTGAAGAGACTGCCGGACTGGTGTAAACCAAGGATAGGGCAATAGATGCCCTGTTTCTCGCCTGTAACTTACGGATAGGAGAATATCATGATGAAAGAGATTTCCGGCGGCGTATGCGCCGCCCAGGGGTTCCGGGCCGCCGGGATCCATGTGGGGGTTAAGACCCACAATGTGAATAAAAAGGACCTGGCTCTCATTGTATCTGATGTGGACTGCGCCGCAGCGGCGGTGTTTACCACCAATGTGGTGAAGGCGGCCCCCATCCATGTGACGAAGGCCCACCTGGCCGACGGCAAGGCCCGGGCGGTGATCGCCAACAGCGGCAACGCCAATGCCTGCGCCCCGCAGGGGGAGGAAAACGCAGAGCGGATGTGCGCTGCCGCCGCAGCAGCTATTGGCTGCCAGGCGGAGGATGTGCTGGTGTGTTCCACCGGCGTCATCGGCCAGACGATCAAGATCAATGTGATCGAGGAGGGGGTTCCCAAGCTCTGCCCGCTGCTGGAGCGGAGCGAGGCGGCCAGTGATGCCGCGGCCCACGCCATTATGACCACCGACACGGTGAAGAAGGAGGCTGCGGTAGAGACCACCGTAGGAGGCAAAACTGTCCGCATGGGCGGCATCGCCAAGGGCAGCGGCATGATCCATCCCAACATGGGTACCATGCTGTGCTTTCTCACCACCGACTGCGCTATTTCCCCGGAAATGATCCGGGAGGCCCTTCTGGAGACCGCCAAAGTCAGCTTCAATCGTATCAGCGTGGACGGCGATACTTCTACCAACGACACCTGCCTGGTGTTGGCCAATGGCCTTGCGGGAAATGTGGAGATCACGGAGAAGAACGACGACTACTATGCCTTCCTGGAGGCCCTGAAGGCTCTGTGTGTCAGCCTTGCCCGGATGATGGCCAAGGACGGCGAGGGGGCAAAGCACCTTATCACCTGCACGGTGGAGGGAGCCAAGGACGAGGCCCAGGCGGAGACCATTGCCAAGAGCGTTATCTCCTCCACACTCACCAAGGCGGCTATCTTTGGCTGCGATGCCAACTGGGGCCGGGTGCTGTGCGCCATGGGCTACTCCGGGGAGCAGTTTGACCCGGAAAAGGTGGATGTGGCTTTTGCCTCTGCTGCGGGCTCCATCAGCGTGTGTGAGAAGGGAAGAGGACTGGACTTTGATGAGGACCTGGCCAAGAAGATCCTCACGGAGAATGAGGTGGTCATCGCCATCACCATGGGTGAGGGCAGCGGCTGCTGTACCTGCTGGGGCTGCGATATCACCTACGATTATATTAAAATCAACGGCGACTACCGGACCTGATCGGTAGGCCAGAAAACCCAATAGAAGGAAGAGGTACGAGACATGGAGCTTTCCCATTCCGACCGGGCGCAGGTGCTGGTAGAGGCCCTGCCCTATATCCAGTGCTACAATAAAAAGACCGTGGTAGTGAAATATGGCGGCAACGCCATGATCTCCGAGGAGTTGCGCAAAGCGGTGATCAGTGATATCATCCTCCTGAAGCTTGTGGGCATCAATGTGGTGGTGATCCACGGCGGCGGCCCGGAGATCAGTGCCATGCTGAAAAAGGTCGGGAAGGAGAGCCGTTTTGTCAACGGCCTTCGCTATACCGACGAGGAGACCATGGACGTGGTGCAGATGGTCCTCTGCGGTAAGGTGAATAAGGACCTGGTTGCCACCCTCAACCGCTGCGGCGGCAGTGCCGTGGGCCTGTGCGGCCTGGACGGCGGCATGCTCAAGGCAGTGCGCCGCATGGAGGATGGTGTGGACTACGGCCTGGTGGGTGATATCGTGGAGGTGGACCCCAAGCCGATCCAGGACGCCATTGCCGGCGGATTCATCCCTGTGATCTCCACTGTGGCGCAGGGCATTGATGCGGAGACCAGCTACAACGTCAACGCCGATACCGCCGCCGCCAAAGTGGCTACTGCCATCGGCGCGGAGAAGCTGATTCTGCTCACCGACGTCCGTGGCCTTCTCCGGGACAAGAACGACGAATCCACCCTTATCTCCCGGATCCACCCCTCTGACGTGCCCCGGCTGATGAAAGAGAATGTGATCGCCGGGGGCATGATCCCCAAGATCGACTGCTGCGTGGAGGCGGTGCGCAGCGGTGTTGCCCGCGCTCATATCCTGGATGGCCGCATCCCCCACTCCATTTTGATCGAAGTGCTCTCCCATGCGGGCATCGGCACCATGATCTGGTAAGAAAGGAAGTTGAACCATGAATTTTGAACAGATCAAAGCTTTGGACAGCCAGTATGTCCTTCAGACCTATGGACGTAATCCTGTGGCTATCGACCACGGCAAGGGAGCTACCCTGTGGGATACAGAGGGGAAGGAATATATCGACTTTACCTCTGGTATCGGTGTGTGCTCTCTGGGTTACGCCAATGAGAAGTGGGCCAAGGCCATTTATGACCAGGCTATGAAAGTTGGCCACATCTCCAACCTTTTTTATACCGAGCCCTATGCCGCTCTGGCGGCCAAGCTGGTGCCTGCCTCCGGTATGGCAGCGGCCTTCTTCGGAAACTCCGGAGCCGAGGCCAACGAGGGCATGATCAAGACCGCCCGGAAGTACTCCTTTGACAAGTATGGCCAGGGCCGTGCCACTATCATTACCTTGAAGAACTCCTTCCATGGCCGGACCATCACCACTTTGAAGGCTACCGGCCAGGATCATTTCCACGAATTTTTCTTCCCCTTCACGGAAGGGTTCCGCTATGCCGATGCCAACGATATGGACAGCCTCCTTGCCCAGAGCGGAGACGACGTATGCGCGGTGATGATGGAGCTGATCCAGGGCGAGGGCGGCGTCAATCCTCTGAACAAGGACTATGTCCAGGCAGTGGCCAAGCTCTGCGCGGAAAAGGACTGGCTGCTCCTGATTGATGAGGTCCAGACCGGCATCGGCCGCACTGGTTCCGTCTTTGCTTTCCAGCAGTTTGACATCCAGCCCGACGTGGTGTCCTTTGCCAAGGGTATTGCCGGTGGCCTGCCCTTCGGCGGCTTCCTGACCAATGAGAAGTGCCGGAAGGTTCTGGGTGCCGGGGATCACGGCTCCACCTTCGGCGGAAATCCCATGGCCGCAGCGGCTGCTGGCGTGGTCATGGACACGATGACGCCGGAATTTTTGGCGGAAGTAAAGGAGAAGGGGGAGTACCTGCGCTCCGGGATCGCTGCCCTCAATAGCCCTTATGTCTCCGGTATCCGGGGCATGGGCCTGATGATCGGCGTGGGCGTACAGGGTATGACCCACAAGGAGCTGTGCGGAAAGCTGCGGGATGTGGGGCTGCTGGCGCTTACCGCCGGAAAGGATACTCTGCGGCTGCTGCCGCCGCTGGTGATCTCGAAGGAAGAGATCGACAAGGGCCTGGCTATCATGGCACAGGTGATGAAGTAAGGAGAGTAAAACGATATGAAGAACAAGCACCTGCTGAAGCTGCTGGACCTGAGCCGGGAGGAGATTTATGAGATCCTGGATCTGGCGGATCAGCTCAAATATGACCAGAAACACGGGATTCCCCATGAGGTTCTCAAGGGAAAGACCCTGGCTATGATCTTTTCCAAGAACTCCACCCGTACCCGGGTGTCCTTTGAGGTGGGGATGTTCCAGCTGGGCGGTCATGCCCTGTTTCTCTCCAACTCTGTCAGCCAGATCGGCCGGGGCGAGCCGGTACAGGATACAGCCCGGGTGCTCAGTCGTTACTGCGACGGCATCATGATCCGGACCTTTGATCAGCAGGAGGTGGAGGATCTGGCCAAGTATGGCTCCATTCCTGTCATCAACGGCCTTACGGATTTCTGCCATCCCTGCCAGGTGTTGGCGGATCTCATGACCATCCGGGAGCATAAGGCCAAGCTGGAAGGCCTGAAGATCTGCTACATCGGGGATGGCAACAACATGGCCAACTCTATTATTGTCGGTGGCCTCAAGTGCGGTATGGATGTGGCCATTGCCAGTCCCAGCGGCTATACGCCCGACCAGCAGGTGCTGGATTTTGCCAAGACCGTCACGGATGCCTCCTTCACTCTCACCAGTGATCCTATGGAGGCGGCAAAGGATGCCGATGTGATCTTTACTGACGTGTGGGCTTCCATGGGCCAGGAGCAGGAAAAGGCTCAGCGGGAAAAGGCCTTTGTGGGCTATCAGGTGAATGATGACCTGATGGCAGTGGCCAAGAGTGACTGTATGGTGCAGCACTGCCTGCCCGCCCATCGGGGGGAGGAGATCACCGAGGCGGTGTTCGAGGCCCATGCAGGCGAGATCTTTGACGAGGCGGAGAACCGCCTCCACGCCCAGAAGGCGGTCATGGCGCTGCTGATGAAGTAAAGCTGAGAAAAAAGGAAGCGGTCAAAATGACCGCTTCCTTTTTATTTGCTCATGTCTTGTATATGCCTATGGAATGGAAGGCTGCTGGCTGGTGATGTTCCTCTGCTGTCGGTATTATACCTCATCCTCCCGCTTCTGCCGGATCATCCGGTAGCCTACACCAATGTGGGTTTGGATATACTGAGGGTGGCTGGGGTCTGCCTCCAGCTTTTTTCGCAGGGTGGCCATGAATACCCGGAGGGAGGGGGTGTCGGAGGCTGTGGGACTGCCCCAGACTTCGTTGAGGATATAATTGTGGGTCAGGACTTTTCCGGTGTTTTTGGCCAGCAGGCACAAAAGTTTGAACTCGATAGGGGTCAGATGAACTTCTACGCCGTCCAGGTAGGTGCAGCCTGCGGCGTAGTCGATCCGCAGTCCACCGTTTTCATAGATCACGGCTTCCTCGCTGGAGCGCTGGCTGTCGTAGCGTACCCGGCGAAGCGCTACCCGCAGCCGGGCCAACAGCTCGTCCACAGAGAAAGGCTTGGTGAGATAGTCGTCGGCTCCGGCGTCAAGAGCTGCCACTTTGTCGCTGTCCTCTGTGCGGGCGGAGACGACGATGACCGGCATATTGCTCCAACCCCGGAGTTTCTTGATGATCTCCACGCCGTCCATATCCGGAAGGCCCAGATCCAGCAGCATCACGTCCGGACGATAGGAAAGAGCGTCCAGCAGGGCACCTGCGCCGGTAGTGGCACGGTGGTATTGATAACCCTGGGTCTCCAGGGCAGTAGCGATCAGATTTCCAATAGCGGTATCGTCCTCCACAACGAGGATCTGTGGTTTATTCATAAGCAGCTGCCTCCGAAAGGTGCAATGTAAAGGAAAACCGCGCCCCATGTGGCACGAGGTTTTCTGCTGAAATAGTTCCGCCGTGAGCGGTGACAATGGATTTACAGAGGGAAAGGCCCAGTCCCAGACCTCTTCGACCGTCTCCGCGCTGATTGTTTATGGTATAGAACATATCAAAAAGCTTCTCTTTGGAGGCTTCAGGGATTCCGGGACCGTCGTCGGAGACAGAGACCCGGGCCCAAGGGCCTTCCTGCTGGGCGGATAAGGTAATGTGGGAGCCGGGGGGCGTATACTTGATGGCGTTGTTGATCATGTTGATGATCACCTGAACGATCAGGCGGGCGTCCATATCTGCCATCAGAAGATCGTCGGACAGCTCTGTGGTGATCACGTATCTGGCGGCATTCCGGTCCAAATGGGATAGCGCATCGGAAAAGACGTCGTCTAGCAGTTCAGGCTGGATGTTCAGCCGCAGGGAACTATTTTCCATCCTGGTGATGGAGAGGAGGTTCTCCACCAGGCTGATCAGCCACATGGCATCGTCATAAATCGAGCCATAAAGCTGGGATTTTTTGTTTTCATCCAGGAGGTCACCTCTGTCCATCAGGATGCCGGCGTTTCCTGAGATGCTGGTCAGAGGGGTACGCAGGTCATGGGAGATAGCCCGCAGGAGGTTGGCGCGGAGGGCTTCCTGGCGGGCGGCCTCCTCTGCCTGCCGCTTGGCCAGTACCACCCGCTCCTTCTCCAGTGCCAGACCACACTCATCCAGAATGGCGATCATCAGGTTTTTTTCAAAGATATCGGGTTTTCGGTCCGGATCGATGGGAATACCGGCTACAGCCTCAACTTGAGCAGAACCGCGGATGGCCATATAGAGACACTTGGTATCCGGAAGGGTGGAGGTGGTGGCACCGGCATGTTTATTGTTTTTTCCCACCCAGTCCGCAGCTATGCGTTCCTCCGGGGTGAGGTAGCGTGCCATATCGCTGCCTGCCTCAGCTGGGAAAAGCAGAGCATCCTGCAGCGTACCGTCCTCACCCGCAGGGTAGATGACCAGATCCCGTTCCAGAAGCTGATTGAGCTGAGTGGCGGCAACAGAGATGATAGACCGAAAATCCTCTGCTTTTTGAAGCTTTTGACTGGTTTGCAGCAAAATTTCCGTTCGATATGCCTTTTCAGCGCTTTGGATCGCCTGCTGTTTGACTCTGGTAGTCAGAGAGCTGCCCAGAAAAGCCACAATGAACATGACAGCAAAGGTGACCAGATACCCCGGGTTGCTCATTAAGGAAAAATAGGGGTAAGTAAAAAAGAAATTAAAGATGAGAACGGACAGGAGGGAGGCAGCCAGGCTGTATCGGTGGCCGTCGGTGATTATAGCGGTAGCCAATGCGCCCAGAATATAGATCATAATGATATTGGCGCTGTTGATGCCAAGCTGCAGGAAGAGAAAGCCGACGGCGGTACATATTCCTAAAACAGCCAGTGTGCGGGCTATATTCCGCAGAGAAAGTTTTTCCGCTGAAAAATGGCGCCGGTTTTTCAGAAGAGAGAGGGAGGGCTGGGAGGGCTGGTCGGGAATGATGTAAATATCCAGATCCGGGGCCAGGGTGTTGAGCTGGTCCACCAGAGACTTGGTGTGGAGAAGCCCCAGGTGCTGGGGACTGCGTCCCAGAACGATTTTGGTGATACCGCTTATTTTGGCATATTCAGCAATTTGGATAGCGGGCTCACTGCCGTAGGCGGTGGCGATACGGGCACCCAGCTCTTCGGCCAGGCGCAGGTTGGCCTGGACACGCAGTTTCTGGGCTTCCTCCTGCTGGCGAAAGTACGGAGGCTCCACGAACAGCGCGGTAAAGGAACCATGAAAAGCATCGGCCAGCCTGGCGGCAGTACGGATCACCTTGGGGTTGGAGGGGGCGCCTGAGAGGCAGATCATGATGTGCTCCCCGGTTTTGCTCTTTTTTTCACCTGACAGGCCGCCTGGGATGCGCTCCAGACGATCCGCTGTACGGCGCAGGGCAATCTCACGGAGTGCGCCCAGGGCTTTTTCTGGGGAAGCCATGTTGCCGGGAAGTACATGGGCGATCCTGCGGCGGTTCTGGCTGTTGGCCAACCGCTCCAACAGGTCGGCGGGCTCCAGATCCACCACTTCCACCTGACTGGCGGAATCAAAAACGGAGTCGGGGACGCGGTCAGTCACAGTGCTTCCGGTGATAGCGGAGACAACGTCCGTCAAGCTTTCCAGCTCCTGGACGTTGAGGGTGCTGTATACGTCGATCCCTGCCCGCAGGAGCTCCTGCACATCCTGATACCGGTTGACATGGCGGCATCCAGGGCCGTTTGTATGGGCCAGGGCATCTACCAGGATCAGTTGAGGATGACGGGCCAGAGCGGCGTCCAGGTCAAATTCCCGTTTTGACCATGAGGAAGAGGAAAGCTGCTCCAGGCCGCTGAGCAGTGCCAGCGTCTCCGGGGGAGTACGGGGGTCGAGATATCCGCACACCACATCTACCCCGGCCTCCTTGGCCCGTAAGGCGGCATCCAGCATAGCGTAGGTCTTGCCTACGCCGGAAGCATATCCGAAAAAGATCTTCAGTTTTCCTGATGATGCTGTTCTGACGTGAGAAATGTCAGGGGCATTGACGGCAGAAGAGTGGCTTGCTTGGCCGATCATGGTACTACCTCATACATAAAATATGACCTTATTATACTACAAGCACGGTAAGAGTGCGAGACAATATTTCCGGTTTGGCAGGGAAGTTTTATAACTTTCTTAATGCGGCCTTAATGCCTGAGGGATTCTCTTTATCCCATCCTCACTTTCACCGTGATATAATACGGTACACCTGTGGTGTATACTGTTGTCATGATGCGCCGTATGATCGGCGCGGATAGCGGCGTGGAGGGAGGCTGGAAATGCCGTTTTGGAAGAATGAGCGGATCAAACCTGCTCAGATCATTATCATTGGTTTTTTGCTGCTGATTTTGTCAGGGACGCTGCTGCTGATGCTCCCCTTTGCCACCCGGGAGCCGGGAAGCGCGTCCTTTGTTGACGCACTTTTCACCGCTACGTCTGCCACCTGTGTCACCGGCTTGATCGTGCACGATACGGTCCAGTATTGGACGCCTTTTGGGCAGACAGTTATCCTGCTGCTGATCCAGGTGGGCGGTATGGGTGTCGTGACGATGGCGGTGGCTATTTTTATGTTTTCCGGCAAGAAGATCGGCCTCAAGCAGCGGTGGGTCATGCAGGAATCCATTGCTGCCCCGCAGGTGGGCGGTATTGTCCGCATGACAGGCTTTATTCTTAAAACTGCCTTTGCCATTGAGACACTGGGCGCGGTGCTTCTGGCCTTTCGGTTCTGTCCTCAGATGGGCTTTTTCAAGGGGATATGGTATGCTGTATTCCATTCGGTGTCTGCTTTCTGCAACGCAGGGTTTGACCTGATGGGAGAAGAGACGGCGTATTCCTCCCTGACAGCTTACGTAGGCGATCCTCTGGTCAGTCTGACCATCGCTATGCTGATCGTGGTGGGCGGCTTAGGGTTTATCACCTGGCAGGATATTTTCCAGCATCGCCACCACCTCCGGGCTTACCGGCTGCAGAGCAAGCTCATTCTGGTGACCACGGGGGCGCTGCTGTTAGGCGGGGTGCTGTTTTTCGGGCTGTATGAGTTCCGCCTGCCTCAATGGGATGGCCTGTCAGCAGGTGAGAAAGCTCTGGCAGCTGTATTCCAGTCAGCTACGCCCCGTACAGCGGGCTTCAATACAGTGGATCTGACGGCTTTGAGTGAGCCAAGCCTGCTGGTGACGATTCTTTTGATGCTGACCGGCGGCTCCCCGGGCTCCACTGCGGGCGGCTTCAAGACGACCACATTGGCGGTGCTGATTTTGAGCGCTTTTGCGGTGTTCCGTCGGCGGAGCACGGCCCATTGCTTTGGACGGCGCCTGACTGAGTCGGTGCTGCGCAGTGCCAGTGCGATTTTCCTTCTGTATCTGCTGCTGTTCCTGACAGGGGGCGTACTGATCTGTTGCATGGAGGGCATCCCTTTGATAACAGCGCTGTTTGAGGCGGCCTCTGCCATCGGTACGGTGGGGCTGTCGCTGGGGGCTACGCCGGGATTGGGTGTGCCATCCCAGTTGATTTTGGTATTTCTCATGTATTTTGGCCGTGTGGGCGGCCTGACAATGATCTATGCTGTGACCAGCGGAGCGGCCACATATTCCCAGTATCCGCAGGAACAGGTCAATGTAGGATAAGAAAGGAAATAGCATGAAATCTGTATTATTGATCGGCTTGGGCAGATTTGGCCGTCATATGGCCCAGCGGCTTCATGATCTTCATCATGAAGTTTTGGCGGTGGATTTGAATGAGGAAAGGGTGAACGCTGCGCTGCCCTTTGTGACCAACGCCCAGATCGGCGATGGAACGAACGAACAGTTCGTGTCATCTTTGGGAGTGCGCAATTTTGATTTGTGCGTGGTGACCATCGGGGATAATTTCCAGAGCTCCCTGGAGACAACAGCATTGCTGAAGGAGTGCGGGGCACCATTTGTAGTAGCCCGGGCTACCCGGGATGTCCACGCCAAATTCCTTCTGCGCAATGGTGCGGATGATGTGATCTATCCGGAAAAGCAGATGGGCTCCTGGGCAGCTGTGCGGTATACGGCTGACCATATATTCGACTATGTGAAGCTCACACCGGAGTACTCCATTTTTGAGACAGCGGTACCTGCTGCATGGGTGGGTAAAACGGTGGTAGAGCTGGCGGTACGGCAGAAATACCGGATCAACATCCTTGCTACAAAGCGGGGAGAAAAGCTGGAGCCGTTGCCTGGCCCGGCCCATTGCTTCGCTGCGGATGAGACCATGTTCATCCTGGGAGCCAACAAGGACATGGAGAAATTCCTGAATTATTGATGTTTTTCACTTTTCCTTACATATTTCGTCTTTCATGTTGATAGGAAGAGGAGTCTTTTCCGAGGTATGGGGGAAAAACAGGTGAAATTGAGAAAAAAGAGAAAATTTTTCTTGCATTTTTACGCTGGCTGTGGTATTCTATCATGGCGATAAAGGGCGGTCCTCTGCCGAGAAGGTCGGGCGATATGGCCGGCAGACCTGGTGAATCGTTACGAACGCCTATAAATTAGGAGGAAATTTCCCATGGATCTCATTAAGGAACTGACTAAGTCCCAGCTCAAGGAGATGCCCGCTGTAGAGGTGGGTGATACCGTCAAGGTGCACGTGAAGGTCAAGGAAGGCGCTCGTGAGCGTATCCAGGTCTTCGAGGGCACTATCATTGCCAAGAAGCACGGCGGTATCGAGGAGACCATCACTGTTCGTCGTATGTCCTACGGCGTAGGCGTGGAGAAGGTCTTCCCCCTGCACTCTCCCACCATCGACAAGATCGAGGTGGTGCGTCACGGTATCGTCCGCCGCGCCAAGCTGTACTACCTGCGCAACCGCGTGGGCAAGGCTGCCAAGGTCCGCGAGAAGCTTTGATCCAAGTGTCAAAAAGAGGCCGTCTCCTGGGAGACGGCCTCTTTTTGCCTCTGTATCCCCAGGGAAGGGAAGAGAAGATATTGGTTGTAATCTCACAGAAATTGTGGTATCTTATACAATTAGAATGCTATTGCTAAGGAGTGTCTGTCATGTCCGAGGAAAAGAAGGAATTGGAACAGGAGGAAGTTGCCGATCAGGCGGAAGAGACGGAAAAGCAGCCGGAGCGCCTGGAAAACAGTGTGTACGACTGGGCCCGTTCCCTGGTAGCCGCAGTGGTGGGCGTGGTGCTGCTCTTTACGTTCCTGGTCCGCCTCATCGGTGTCAGTGGGCCTTCTATGCAGGATACCCTGTATACCGGAGACCGGATCCTGGTGCTCAATTCCATGTTCTGTGATTTTCAGCCGGGAGATGTAGTGGTGGTCAATGCCTATAACGCCCAGCTGGATGATACTTTGGTCAAGCGGATCATCGCCGTGGGCGGGCAGACGGTGGATATCGATTTTGTCACCGGAACTGTCTATGTAGACGGCGTGGCGCTGGACGAGCCTTACATCAAGGAACCTACTTATACCACCGATGGCACTACGTTTCCGCTGACGCTGGCGGAGGACGAGGTGTTCATCATGGGCGATAACCGCAACCACAGCACCGACAGCCGCAGCATTCAGCTGGGGCCGGTAAAAGAAGGATATATTCAGGGCAAAGCGGTGTTTCTGCTGTTCCCTGGCGTAACGCCGGATACAGGGGAGCGGGACTGGAGCCGCATTGGCCTGATCGACTAAGAAAGAAATGAGCGTGTATCAATGCCGGATAATAAGCAGGAAATGAATATCCAGTGGTATCCTGGCCATATGACCAAGACCCGGCGGATGATCCAGAGCCAGCTGAAGAATATGGATGCTGTCTGTGAGATCCTGGATGCCCGGATACCTATCTCCAGCCGCAATCCAGATGTGGAGGAGCTGACAGCGGGGAAACCCCGGCTGGTCGTTCTCAACCGGATCGATATCGCGGACAGTGATGCCACCCGGACTTGGGCGGCCTGGTTCCGATCCAAAGGTTTTGCCGTACTGGAGGTCAACGCCAAGGATGGCCAGGGAACGGCCCGATTTGCCGTTGCTGTGCGGGAACTGCTGGCGGATAAGCTGGCAGCCTATGCGGAAAAGGGGCAGGTAGGCCGTACAGTGCGTGTCATGATCTTTGGCATCCCTAATGTGGGAAAGTCCACGTTTATCAATAAGGTGGCCAAACGTAAGACCGCCAAGGCAGAGGATCGCCCTGGTGTTACCCGGACTCAACAGTGGGTGCCGGTGGATCGGAGTTTGGAACTGATGGATACGCCGGGCATGCTCTGGCCCAAGTTTGATGATCCCCAAGTGGGGCTGCATCTGGCCTTTACCGGTGCGGTCCGCGATGAGATCATGGATACGGAGACTCTGGCCTGCCGGCTGATGGAGCTGCTGGCCCAGCGGTATCCCCAGGCTTTGGCGGATCGGTATAAGGTGGAGATCGGCCCTGAGGATACCGGCTACGACCTGCTGATCCAGGCGGGCCGCCGCCGGGGATTTATGGTCCGGGGCGGCGAGGTGGACACAGAGCGGATGGCCCGGATTTTGCTGGATGAGTTCCGTGGCGGCAAGCTGGGACGCTTTACACTGGAACTGCCTGAGGATATGCAGGGATAATTGTAAAAAGAGAAGGACTGGCTCTGTGATGCCAGGCTCTTTTGGGTGATGTGTTTGTGTGAAGGAGTGGACATGGAGCACTGGGAGCTGGAACAGGAAGCTGCGGCGGCGGGCTATACTGCTGTATGCGGCGTGGACGAGGCGGGAGCAGGGCCGTTGGCGGGCCCCGTATATGCTGCGGCGGTGATTTTGCCTTTTGGCCTGGAGCTGCCCTACCTGAACGATTCCAAGCAGGTGACGCCAAAGCGCCGGGACCGGCTTTTTGACCTGATCCGGGAACAGGCGGTGGCCTGGTCTATCGCCTCTGTATCGGCGGAGGAGATCGATGAGATCGACATCCTCAACGCCAGAATGAAGGCCATGCAGCTGGCCATCGACGGCCTTACGCCGGCGGCAGACTTTGCCCTCATCGACGGCAACCGGGACCACGGCAGCCGCTGTGCTATCATAACGGCCCATGAGACGGTAGTGAAAGGGGACAGCCGCAGTCCCTCTATTGCCGCTGCCTCCATTTTGGCAAAGGTCAGCCGTGACCGCTACATGGAGGAGCTGGCGGATACATATCCCCAGTACCGCTTTGAGCAGCATAAGGGATACCCCACTAAGCTTCATTATGAGATGTTGGATCAATTTGGCCCCAGCCCGGTCCACCGAAAGACCTTCCTTGCCAAGTGGGAGGCGAAAGGGCGTGGATGAGCGCAAACGTCTGGGAAACCGTGGGGAAGAGGCGGTAGCCGCATGGCTGCGGCGGCAGGGCTATTGCCTTCTGGCCAGCCAGTACCGCTGCCGCTTTGGCGAGATCGACTTGGTTGCCCGCAGCCAGGAGGGGATCCTCTGCTTTGTGGAGGTCAAGACCCGTACCAGCAGCCGCTTTGCCGCACCCCGGGAGGCGGTGACGGCAGCCAAGCAGCGCCGTCTGCGGATCACTGCGGAATATTACCTGTCCCGAACCGGCCAGGGGGAGTGCCCCTGCCGCTTTGATGTGGCGGAGGTCTATCCCGCCCTTGACGGGGAGATGACCATCAATTATATTACCAATGCGTTCTGAGGAGCGCGGAGGGGAGGATATGGATATGGAATACCTGAGCACCCGAGACAAGACCCTGCGCCTGACGGCGGCGGAGGCCATTAAGATGGGCCTGAGCCGGGACGGCGGGCTGTTCACTCCGGCGGAGTTCCCCGGATTGAGCCCCCTGGAGATCGAGGCCCTGTGCCCCATGACCTACCAGCAGCGCGCCGCCTATATTATGGAGAAGTTCCTGCCGGACTTCACCCCGGAGGAGCTAACAGAGTACACCGAGAAAGCCTACGGTCCGGACAAGTTCGACACCGACCACGCTGCACCTCTGCGGCGGGTAGGAGGAAAGACCTGGTGCCTGGAGCTGTGGCACGGCCCCACCAGCGCTTTCAAGGATATGGCTCTTCAGATGCTTCCTCAGCTTCTCTCCGCCAGCCTCCGCAAGACCGGGGAGGATAAGACTGCCTGCATCCTGGTGGCCACCTCCGGTGATACTGGCAAGGCTGCAATGGAAGGCTTTGCTGATGTGCCTCAGACCAAGATCCTGGTGTTCTACCCCAGGGACGGCGTCAGCGAGATCCAGAAGCTCCAGATGGTCACTCAGGAGGGAGCCAATGTAGGTGTCTGCGCTGTAGAGGGTAATTTTGACGATGCCCAGAATGGCGTCAAGCGGATCTTCTCCGACGAGACTATGCGCAAGGAACTGGCGGACAGGGGGTACTTCCTTTCCTCCGCCAACTCTATCAACTGGGGCCGCATCCTGCCTCAGGTAGTCTACTATATCTCCGCCTACTGTGACCTCCTCAACATGGGGGAGATCCACCTGGGAGACAAGGTGAACTACTGTGTACCTACCGGCAACTTCGGCAATATCCTGGCCTGCCACTACGCCGGGAAGATGGGCATCCCCGTGGGCAAGCTCATCTGCGCCAGCAACTGCAACGACGTCCTTACGGACTTCATCCGTACCGGTGTGTATGACCGCAACCGGCCCTTCCATACTACCATGTCTCCCTCTATGGATATCCTTATTTCCAGCAATCTGGAGCGGCTTCTCTTCGAGCTCTCCGGCGGGGACGATGCCCTGGTGCGGCAATATATGGAGGAGCTGAAAGCCACTGGCCGCTATGAGATCACAGCGGAGATGAAGGAAAAGCTTCAGGCCATGTTCTACGGCGGTTTTGCCTCCGAGGAGGATACCACCGCCACCATCACTGCCCTTTACACTGACGGCTACCTCATCGACACCCATACTGCCGTGGCTGCCAAGGTGCTGGAGGACTACCGCCGGGAGACCGGGGACGACACCATCGCGGTGTTTGCCTCCACAGCTTCCCCCTACAAGTTCTGTGACAGCGTTCTCACCGCCATTGGGGAAGAACCTGTCAGCGACAGTGTTGCGCGCATTGCCCAGCTGGAGAAGGTCTCCGGTGTGCCCGCTCCCAGGCGGCTGGCGGCTCTGAAGGGCAAGACGCCCCGCTTTGATGGTGTGACAAAGAAGGAAAATATGGAGAAGGTCGTGCTGAATTTCCTGAAATAACAAGGGAGAGGGGGATTGCCATGAAGGAGAAGCGTCTGCGGCGCCGATGGGCGCGGGTAAGTATTGTGCTGGCCATCTCGGGCACGGGCTGTACTTTGCTTGGTCTGCTGATGGGAAGAGCGGTGTACCAGTGGAAATGGCCAGGAGCCCTGGCCATCCTGGGAATTGTCCTGCTGGTTGCGGCGGTGATCGTGAGATATACGTTCTTGCGCTGCCCTCACTGCGGCAAAGGAGTAGCGTTTCCTATTTGGCATCCTGGAAAGTGCCATTATTGCGTGTATTGCGGTAAGCCCTTCCTGTTCGACGATGAGCCGGACGAGATCGAAAAAGAGCATACAAAAGAGGAGTAGCCTATGGCCCTGTACGCCATCGGCGACCTGCACCTGGGGCTGAGTGTGAACAAGCCCATGGACGTGTTCGGCCCTGGATGGGGGAACCACGTGGAGCGGCTGCGGGACGCCTTTTCACAACTGAATGACGACGACGTGACGGTGCTCTGCGGCGACACCTCCTGGGGGATCGACTTTGCACAGAGCCTTGCGGACTTTCGGCTGATCGACAGCTTGCCTGGGAAAAAGATCATCCTTAAGGGGAACCACGACTATTGGTGGAACACTGCCGCCAAAATGAAGCGGTTCTTCTCCGACAATGGCCTTACTACCCTGGATATCCTCCACAACAACTGCCATACCTACGGGGACTACGCCCTGTGCGGCACCCGGGGCTGGTTTTATGAGGAGGAGCAGACTGGACACAACGAGAAGGTGTTCAACCGGGAGGTGATGCGGCTGGAGGCGTCTTTGAAGGCGGCCGGCGGCCGGCCGATCCTGGCCTTCCTTCACTACCCGCCCCTCTACACTGGATACCGCTGTCCTGAGATCATTGCTAAGCTGGAGGAATACGGCGTGGAGCGCTGCTGTTACGGTCATCTTCACGGTCCCACCCATAAAAGGGCCATTGAAGGGACAGTAGGGACAGTGGCGTACAGCCTGGTCTCTGCGGATTACCTGGGGTTTGTTCCCAAAAAAATCTTAAATTAATGGAAAATAATTTGTCTAGGTACTAGAATTTTAGATTTTCCTGTGATACAATACTATGCTGGCTGACTGTGAAGGCCGACAGTAAACGGAGGAAATAAACATGAGTGTGAAAAACTGTGAGAAACACGAGAAGAGCATGGTCGAGCTGACCGTGGAAGTGAGCGCTGCCGATTTTGAGGCCGCTGTTGAGAAGGCCTACAGAAAGCAGCGTGGTAAGATCAATATGCCCGGCTTCCGTCCCGGCAAGGCCCCCCGCAAGATGATCGAGTCTATGTACGGGCCTGAGGTGTTCTATGAGGAGGCCGTGAATATCGCTCTGCCTGACGCCTATATGGAGGCAGTCAAGGAGAAGGAGCTGGACGTGGTGGGTTATCCCGAGGTGGAGCTGCTGGAAGTTGGTAAGGACGGCTTCTCCTTCAAGGCCACTGTGGCAGTGTACCCCGAGGTGACTCTGGGCCAGTACAAGGGCCTGGAGGCCCCCAAGGCTGAGGTCAAGGTGATGGCTGCCGACGTCAATGCCCGTCTCAAGGAGATGGCCGAGCGCAACAGCCGCATGGTCAGTGTGGACCGGGCGGTGAAGAAGGGCGATACCGCCAACATCAATTTCGAGGGCTTCCTGGATGGCAAGGCTTTCGAGGGCGGCAAGGGTGAGGACTATGACCTCGCCATTGGCTCCGGCAGCTTCGTTCCCGGCTTTGAGGAGCAGCTCATCGGCATGAAGGCTGAGGAGGAGAAGGATATTGATATCACCTTCCCCGAGGACTATCATGCGGATCTGGCTGGCAAGGCTGTGGTGTTCCATGTGAAGGTCAACGCCGTGAAGGTCAAGGAAGTGCCTGCCATCGATGATGAGTTTGCCAAGGATGTCAGCGAGTTTGACACTCTGGCTGAGCTGAAGAAGGACGTCAAGGCCAAGCTGATCGCCGAGCGTGAGGAGGCTGCCAGCCGCGCCTTTGAGGACATCCTCATGGAGAAGGTGGCCGAGGGCCTGACCTGCGATATCCCCGACGCTATGGTGGAGGAGCAGGCCAAGCGCTTTGCCGATAACTTCAAGATGCAGCTGCAGTCCCAGGGCCTGTCCTTTGAGCAGTACAAGAAGATGACCAACACCGACGAGGCTGCCCTGCTGGAGCAGGCTAAGGAGCCCGCTGCCCGTCAGGTGCGGATGGATCTGGCTGTGGGTGCTATCATCAAGGCGGAGAACATCGAGGCCACCGACGAGGATGTGGAGGCTGAGTACGCCAAGATGGCCAAGCAATACGGCATGGAGGTAGAGAACCTCAAGAAGTACATCGAGGCCGAGGTGATCAAGGAGCAGGTAGTCCGCAGCAAGGCCATTGCCGTTGTAGTGGACAGCGCTGTTGCCGTCAAGCCTGAGGTAAAGGCCGAGGAGAAGAAGGAGGCCCCCGCTGAGGAGGCTCCCGCCGAGAGTGCGGAGTAATCTGAAATCCCGGTACTAAACCCTCCGGGATCCGGTTATACTGCTGTGGAGTGTGATTCCCGCCGGACAGGCGGGGGAGGGTCCCTATTCAAGCAGGAGGTAATTCATTTATGAGCTTGGTACCTTACGTAGTAGAGCAGACCAACCGGGGAGAGCGTTCCTATGATATCTTTTCCCGTCTGCTCAACGACCGCATTATTTTCCTGGGTGAGGAGGTCAACGACACCACTGCCAGCCTGGTTGTGGCGCAGCTTCTGTATCTGGAGGCCCAGGACCCTGACAAGGATATCCAGATGTATATCAACAGTCCCGGCGGCTCTGTGACGGCGGGCATGGCCATTTATGATACCATGCAGTACGTCAAGTGCGATGTGTCCACCATCTGTGTGGGCCTGGCTGCCAGTATGGGTGCGTTCCTGCTGGCCGCCGGTGCCAAGGGCAAGCGGCTGGCGCTGCCCAATGCGGAGATCATGATCCACCAGCCTTCTGCCGGCACCCAGGGTCAGGTCACGGATATGGCCATCCACCTCAAGCGGCTGGAGGTCATCAAGCGCCGGTTGAACCATATCCTGGCTGACAACACCGGTAAGAGCCTGGAGACCGTCACCGCCGACTGTGAGCGGGACAACTTTATGACTGCTGAGGAGGCCAAGGAGTACGGCCTCATCGACAAGGTCATCTATTCGAGATAAGCGAAGAGGGGAAAACAGTCCATGAGTGACGAGACGAAAAAGTCCCTGCGCTGTTCTTTCTGCGGCAAGCGGGAGGAAGAAGTGCGGCGGATGATCCAGGCGCCCGGCGCCCGCATCTGTGACCAGTGTGTCCAGCTGTGCATGAGCGTTCTGGAGGAGGAACTTGGCAAACCGGATGCCAACCTGACATTGGAGGCGCCGGAAAAACTGCCGACTCCCCGGGAGATCAAGGAGATCCTGGATCAGTATGTCATCGGACAGGAATCTGCCAAGGTAGCTCTGTCGGTGTCCGTCTATAACCACTATAAGCGCATTTACTACGGCGGCGGTGAGGATGTGGAGCTCCAGAAGAGCAACATTCTCATGATCGGGCCTACCGGAAGCGGTAAGACCCTCTTCGCCCAGACTCTGGCCCGGATTTTGCAGGTCCCCTTTGCCATTGCTGACGCAACCACCCTCACGGAGGCGGGTTATGTGGGTGACGATGTGGAGAATATTCTCCTGCGTCTCCTGCAGGCAGCGGACTATGATGTGGACCTGGCGGAGCACGGCATCATTTATGTGGATGAGATCGATAAGATCGCACGCAAGAGCGAGAACACCTCCATTACCCGGGATGTCTCCGGCGAAGGTGTGCAGCAGGCCCTTCTGAAGATTCTGGAGGGTACGGTGGCCAATGTTCCCCCCCAGGGAGGCCGCAAGCATCCTCATCAGGAATTCATACAGATCAATACCCGGAATATTCTCTTCATCTGCGGCGGCGCCTTTGATGGCCTGGATAAGATCATCGAGCGGCGTACCGATAAGCGGGGGATCGGCTTTGATTCCCAGCTGCAGAGCAAGAAGGACCGGGATGTGGGTGCGATTTTGAAGGAAGTCCAGCCTCATGATTTGCTGAAATTCGGCATCATTCCGGAGTTGGTGGGCCGTTTGCCGGTGATCGCACCGCTGGATTCCCTGAAACGGGAGGATCTGGTGCGGATTCTTACAGAACCCAAGAATGCTCTGGTCAAGCAGTATAAAAAGCTGCTGGAGTATGATGGAGTGGATTTGGAGTTTGAGGAGGGCGCACTGGAGGCGGTAGCCGACAAAGCCATTGAGCGGAATATCGGTGCCCGTGGCCTTCGGGCTGTGATGGAGGGGATCCTGACAAAGATCATGTTTGATATCCCCTCTGACCCCACAGTGAAGAAGGTAGTGGTCACACCGGCCTGTGTCAACGGTGAGTGCGGCCCTGAGATCATCCATGGAAGTGCCGGAGAAGGACAGCTTTCCAGTCCGCCGGTATCCGGCCACGCATCCTGACTGCCTGTCGGGAAAGAAATGTTAAGATAAAGGGGGGCGGAACTGCCCCCCTTTGCCTATATTGGCCGATATGCCAAAAAAGTTGCCTGCGGCAGACAGCCGCAGGGACCCTCCGGTGCGGCGCCGGAGAAAGGAGACCCTACATATGGAAAATGTATCAATGAATATGCCTGTCCTGGCTCTGCGGGGACTGACGATTTTTCCCAACTGCATCCTTAGTTTTGATGTAGAGCGGGAGATCTCCATTCGTGCCTTGGAGAGAGCTATGGAGAGTGACCAGCAGATTTTCCTGGTGGCCCAGCGGGAGATCAATGTCCCCCAGCCCGGGGAGAAGGATCTCTACGCCGTGGGAACAATTTCTGTGATCCGTCAGATTCTGCGGATCAGTGAAAATTCTGTACGCGTGATGATGGAGGGCCGCAGCAGGGCCCGCCTGCGGCGTCTGTGGCAGACAGAGCCTTATCTCCAGGGAAACGTGGAGCCTATGAAGGAGCTGAAGAGCCGGATATCGGACTTTCAGCTGGAGGCGCTGCTGCGGCAGACCTATACCAACTTCAGTGAATATGCTAACCTTGCTACCCGACTGAGCGAGGATATCGCGGCAGCTGTAATGGACGACCGGGACCCTGGCCATCTGGCAGATTTTATTGCTCAGAACATTGTGCTGCGTCATGAGGACCGGCAGATGATCTTGGAGGAGGAGCGTCCTGTTCCCCGGCTGCGGAAGGTCAATGAGCTGCTGGCCCGTGAGACAGAAGTCCTGGGCTATGAGCAGGAGCTGGAAGGGAAGATCCGCCAGCAGATGGGTGAGGTCCAGAAGGACCATATTATCCGTGAACAAATTCGCCTGCTCCAGCGGGAATTGGGCGAGGATGATGACAGTGAGCTGAACGATTATCGCCGGAAGATTCAGGAGCGGAAGCTGGGAGAGGAGATTGAGACAAAGCTCCTCAAGGAAGTGGACCGCCTGGCCAAGCAGCCCTTTGGCAGTGCTGAAGCGGCGGTGATCCGCAATTATCTGGATGTCTGCCTGGATATGCCCTGGGGCGTGGAGACGAATGAGCGGGCCAGTGTGGCCGCTGCCAGAAAGATTCTGGACCATGACCACTATGGCTTGGAGAAGGTCAAGGAGCGTATTCTGGAATTTATTGCTGTGCGGCAGCTGAATCCGGAGGCCAAGGGGCAGATCATCTGTCTGGTAGGCCCTCCGGGTGTGGGTAAGACTTCTATCGCGATCTCCGTGGCATCGGCACTGAACCGGAAGCTGGCCCGGCTGAGTTTGGGCGGTGTCCGGGACGAGGCGGATATCCGGGGACATCGGAAGACCTACATAGGTGCCATGCCCGGCCGTATCGTGACAGCCATCAGCCAGAGCGGCAGTATGAATCCGCTTCTGCTGCTGGATGAGATCGATAAGATGGGCAACGATTATCGAGGCGATCCTGCCTCCGCTATGCTGGAGGTGCTGGACAGCGAACAGAACTATGCCTTCCGTGACCACTTCCTGGAGATCCCTCTGGATCTCAGCAAAGTGATGTTTATCACCACGGCCAATACCACCGCTACCATTCCTCGCCCGCTGCTGGATCGTATGGAGGTCATCGAGCTGACCAGCTACACCGATGAGGAAAAGCTGCAGATCGCCCGCAGATATCTCTTGCCCAAGCAGATGAAGGAGCACGGGATTCCCAAAACGGCGCTTCGCGTCAGTGATGACGCCATTCGTGCAGCTATTTCGGGGTATACCCGGGAGTCCGGTGTCCGCACCCTGGAGCGGACGATGGGTAAGCTGTGCCGAAAAGCTGCAATGCGTTTGGTATCAAAGACTGTAAAGCGAGTAAGCATTACAGAAGGAAACCTGGAAGAGTTCTTGGGTGTCCGGCGTTTTCTGCCGCCGGTGCTGGATAAAGACCCGGTGGGCGTGGTCAATGGTCTGGCATGGACCGAGGTCGGCGGTGAACTGCTGGAGGTAGAGGTCAATGTGATGGAGGGCAGCGGCAAGCTGGAGCTTACCGGCAACCTGGGAGATGTGATGAAGGAGTCTGCCCACGCTGCCATCAGCTGTATCCGCAGCCGGGCGGCCCAGTTGGGCATTGATCCGGAGTTTTATAAGAACCGGGATATTCACATTCACTTCCCCGAAGGGGCGGTGCCTAAGGATGGTCCTTCTGCTGGTGTCGCTATCACCACTGCTGTAGTGTCGGCCCTCACTGGTGTGCGGGTGCGCAGTGATGTGGCTATGACTGGTGAGGTGACACTGCGCGGCCGGGTCCTGGCCATAGGAGGCCTGAAGGAAAAGACCATGGCCGCCAAGCGCAGCGATATCCGCACGGTGATCATTCCCCGGGACAACCTGCGTGATCTGGAGGATATTGATCCTGTGGTCCGGGAGGCACTGCGGTTTGTCCCGGCGGAGACAGTGGATACTGTCCTGGACGAGGCACTGCTTCGCACAGAGGTGGTAGACAGCCGTGATCAAAAGCAGGAAAAGGAAGATAAGGAAGGAATTGTGGCAGCTTTTGTACCTCCAGAGGCTGCTGTAAAGGATTCTTCCTTGCGCCAATAATATGCCCCCACGGCAGATTTTGCCAGGGGAGATCAGGAGGAGATGACCTGTGGCCATCCCATTTCAGAAAGCGGAGTTCCTTCTCTCCGCCGCATCGCCTTCCGCTTTTGTGCGGGATGGGCGTAAGCAGCTGGCATTTGCCGGCCGTTCCAACGTTGGAAAAAGTTCTGTGATCAACTGTCTTACCGAGAGGAAAAACCTGGCCCGGGTCGGTGCATCTCCGGGAAAGACCACCCAGATCAATTATTTTGCACTGGGTGAAAAGGCTTATCTGGTGGATCTGCCTGGCTATGGTTATGCCCGGGTGTCAAAAGGGGAGCGTGACCGGTGGGGGCGCTTGATGGAGGCCTATTTTGCCTCCGGACTGATTCACTGCGGTGTGATGATCGTAGACGCCCGCCACAAACCCACCGCTGATGATGTGACGATGGCAAACTGGTTTTTTGATACCGGTTGCCCAGTGATCGTGGTGGCAAATAAGCTGGACAAGCTGAAGAAGTCTGAGGTGGAACCCAATTTGGCTTTGATCCGGCAGACCTTAGGACTGCGAGAGGAGGATCAGTTGGTTCCTTTCTCTGCGGAAAAAGGGATCGGCAGAGAATCTCTTTGCCAGCTGTTGGAGCAGATGATAGAAGAAGATGCGGGCATATAAAGAATAAAAACAGCCTGTCCACAGCAATTTTGTGGACAGGCTGTTTTTTCAGGCGGTAGAAGGGAAGGACTCAAGCTGCTGTGCAGAATGCGTAGGACACAGTTCCGCTGACGTTATCATAGCTGGTCCAGGAACCACTGATCAGCACTACTATCTGGCCAGTGATCTCCGGGACAGTGAAATGGAAGGAATTATCCAGGAAGGAGGTCTCCACCTGGGTGCTGTTTTCCAAGTCAGTTTCGTCTGCGCTCCAGTAGGTAACCGTCACACTGTCGGGGATTTTAGAGAAAGTAAGGGTTACCTCTGCCCCGGAACTGAGGGAAACGGTGGTAAGGGTTTCCTGGGACTCCAGAGGATGGACTGTGTCAGCAATAATGCTGTTGCTGTTGCCCCACTGATTGGTGACAGTCCACTCATAGCCAAAAGAGGGAAGTGTGGTGGAATTGCTCCCCGACTCCAGCGTGAGGGCTGGGATAGAATCCATAACATCCTGGCTGGATACGCCGCAGCCTGCCAGCAGCAGAGTGAGACAAAGTATGAGGATGGAAAATGTTTTTTTCATAATGAGGACTCCTTCATAAACAGATTACAGTAAATCAGACGCAAATCATTGGGATTTGTTCCCTGAGTGGATAAGAGAATGAAAACTGCTTTTTGCAGTATAACCCGGCGGCGCCTCTGGCGCAAGACAGAAAAGGCAGGAATCTGCTCTGGTCACAAAAAATTTGCAATTACCTACTTTTCAAAACAGGGAAAATATATTAGAATAAGTGGCAGTGTATTGCCCCAGAACAACGAACGGAGGGAGCCCTATGGAGGAACCAAAATATAAGAGAGTCCTGCTGAAGATCAGCGGGGAAGCTCTGGCTGGAGATAAACATTTTGGCCTGGATTTCGAGGTCATCGGAAAAGTATGTGATGTGATCAAGGAAGCGGTGGCCATGGGCGTCCAAGTGGGCGTTGTGGTAGGCGGCGGTAATTTCTGGCGCGGCGTCAAGGATGGCAGCGGCCGGATGGAGCGTACCCGTGCCGACCATATGGGTATGATGGCCACTGTGATGAATGCTCTGGCCCTGGCCGACGTGCTGGAGCAGAAGGACGTACCTGTCCGGGTCCAGACGGCGGTGGAGATGCGGGCCATGGCGGAGCCCTATATCCGTTCCCGCGCCATCCGTCATTTGGAGAAGGGCCGGGTAGTGATTTTTGGCTGCGGTACCGGCAATCCCTTTTTCTCCACGGACACTGCGGCAGTGCTGCGGGCTGCGGAGATCGATGCGGATGTGATCCTGCTGGCCAAGAACGTGGACGGCGTATACAGCGCGGACCCCAATAAGGACCCCGGCGCGGTGAAGTATGACAGCATTACCTATGATGATGTGCTGGCCCAGCACTTGGCGGTGATGGATTCCACTGCCACCAGCCTTTCCATGGATAACCATATCCCGGTTTTACTTTTTGCTCTGAAGGATCCCTATAATATTATCCGTGTACTGAAGGGCGAGCAGATCGGAACGATTGTGAAGGAGGACTGAAAGATGAATAAGAGCGATTACAAAGTTTATGAGGATAAAATGAAGAAATCCATCGATTCTGTAGCGGCGGACTTTGCTGCTGTCCGTGCTGGCCGTGCCAGCGCCGCTGTTTTGGATCGGATCATGGTGGACTACTATGGAACTCCTACCCCCATTCACCAGATCGCTTCCATTTCCTCTCCGGACCCCCGGACCCTGGCGATCCAGCCTTGGGATGCCGCGGCAGTGAAGCTGATTTGCAAAGCCATCCAGGAGTCTGATCTGGGGATCAATCCTCAGAATGATGGTCGTGTCATCCGCCTTGCTTTCCCTCAGCTGACAGAGGAGCGTCGTAAGGAGCTGGTCAAGCAGATCGCAAAATATGCGGAAGGCGGTAAGGTGGCCATCCGGAACATCCGCCGGGATGCAGTGGAAGCTTTCAAGGCCCAGAAGAAGAATGGCGAGCTGACGGAAGATGACCTGAAGATCGCAGAGAAGGACATCCAGAAGATGACCGACGACATGTGCAAGGAGCTGGATGCTCTGCTGGAGAAGAAGGAGAAGGAACTGCTGGCGGTGTAAGCGGCAGTGCCTGTAAGGGTATGAGGTTTGCTTTTAGAAAAAAGCGCGATGATACGGCGGGGCAGGTGGATTTTAGCCGTCTGCCCCGCCACATCGCTATTATTTTGGATGGAAATGGCCGCTGGGCCAAGCGCAGGGGCTTGCCGCGCACGGCAGGCCATAAGGTGGGCGCAGAGACGTTTCGCACCATTGCCACCTATTGCCGGGACATTGGGCTGGAGTATTTGACGGTCTACGCCTTTTCTACGGAAAACTGGAAACGGCCAGAAGAAGAAGTCTCAACGATCATGGGGCTTCTGAAGCGGTATTTGCTGGAGGCCATCGACACCATGGAGCGGGATAATGTCCGCTTGTGCTTTATGGGAGATTTGTCGGTACTCAGTGATGAGCTGAAAGCGCTTGTGGCACGGTGCAATCAGATCTCTGCGGGCCTGGATGGCTGCCAGTGTAATATTTGCATCAACTATGGGGGCAGGGCGGAGATCGTCCATGCAGCCCAGAACTTTGCAAAAGATTGCCTTGCAGGAAGAGTAAAGCCTGAAAGCTTAACAGAAGAAAGCTTTGAGGATTACCTCTATTCGGCAGGGATCCCCAGTCCAGAGCTACTGATTCGTCCGGGCGGGGAACAGCGACTGAGTAATTTTCTCCTGTGGCAGTGTGCCTATGCGGAATTTTACTATACAGACGTGCTTTGGCCCGATTTTTCCAAAGAGGAACTTCATCGGGCCATCGCTGCGTATCAGCACCGTGACCGCAGGTTCGGCGGTGTGGGACGCGGATAAATTATCTCCATAAGGAGGGTATTCAATGCGGTCAAGGCTGCTGGTATCTGTAATAGGCGTGCCGGTGATCCTGGTAGTGATTTTGTGGGCACCGGTGATGGTGCTGGTGGTGGCGCTGGCGCTGTTGTCGGCCATCGCTGCTTTTGAACTGATGCGGTGTGTGGGAGTAGTCGATTCTCCCCGGAAGAGCTGTGTTCTCAGCAATGCGGCGATTCTTGGTGCACTGTGCGCCGTATTTGTCCAGTATCGATACGACGAGTACTATGCTGCTCTGATCGTGATCTACACACTGCTTATCTTTGCTTATGCGGTATACCGGGCAGGGGAGATCAAATTCCAGCAGATCATGGCGGCACTGTTTGCCATGTACGCTATCCCCTATGCTTTTTCTTCCTTCCTCCGGCTCCATGAGATGGGCGTCCATCGGGCATACCTGCTGTTGCCGCTGCTGTTCAGTTTTTGCAGCGATACCGGAGCATTCTTTGCCGGCAGGGCATTTGGACGTCATAAGCTGGCGCCGAAGGTCAGCCCCCATAAGACGGTAGAAGGCGCTGTGGGCGGCCTTTTGGGCAATGCGGTCGGTGCGGTCATTTTTGCTCTGATCATGAATCTGGGGCTTGGTGAGGGACTGGATTATCCCGGGATCGTGGCTCTGGGTGTGATTTGCAGCGTGATCGCCCAATTGGGAGATCTCAGCTTCTCCCTGATCAAACGGGAATTTGGCATTAAGGACTATGGCCATATTTTCCTGGAGCATGGCGGCGTTTTGGACCGCTTTGACAGCGTTATTTTCGTAGCTCCCGTGCTGGCGGCGTTTTTGCCTGCACTGATGTGACAGAAGACAGAAAAAGAGTACCTGCCAGCGGGAGAAAAATTTATGGGCGGTTTGTGGAGGTTATCCATGAAAAAGGCGATCACGTTGCTGGGTTCCACGGGTTCCATTGGACGGCAGACACTGGATGTGTGCCGGCAGATGGGAATTCGGGTGGAAGCTCTGGCGGCGCACCACAGTGTAGATCAATTGGAGGAGCAGGTCCGGGAGTTTAAGCCCAACCTTGCGGTATTGTATGATATGGATGCGGCGCTGGAGCTTGCTAAGCGATTGGCTGGTTTGCCGGTCCGGGTGAGCTACGGCATGGAGGGCCTTGTAGAAGCGGCCTCTCTGCGGGCGAGCGATACCGTGGTGGCAGCAATGGTAGGCATGGTCGGATTGCAGCCTACTCTGGCCGCCATACGCCAGGGGAAACGCATTGCTTTGGCCAATAAGGAGACCTTGGTGTGCGCTGGCGAACTGGTGATGGCGGAGGCCCGTCGTACCGGAGCGGAGATCGTCCCGGTGGACAGTGAGCACTCCGCTATTTTTCAATGTCTCCAGGGGTGCAGGGACCGTCGGGAGGTCCGCCGTCTCATCCTGACCTGTTCCGGAGGGCCTTTTTATGGCTTGGACCGGCAGACTGTATATCATAAAACCAGAGAGGAAGCCCTGCGGCATCCTAACTGGAATATGGGAGCCAAGATCACGGTAGACTGTGCCTCTCTGATGAATAAAGGTTTGGAGTTTATAGAGGCCATGCGGCTGTTTTCTGTACCGCCGGAACAGGTGTCGGTGGTGATCCACCGGCAGAGCATCATCCACTCCATGGTGGAGTTCCAGGATGGGGCGGTGCTGGCCCAGATGGGCACACCGGATATGCGCCTGCCCATCCGCTACGCTCTGACCTACCCGGCGAGAGGGCAGTCCCCGGCGGAGCCTTTGGATCTTCTGAATTGTCCGCCTCTGACCTTTGCCTCGCCGGATACGGAGGCATTTCCCTGCCTGAAGTTGGCTATGAACTGCGCCAGTACGGGGGGAACATCCTGTGCGGTGCTCAATGGGGCCAACGAGGCTGCAGTAGGCCTGTTCCTGGCGGACCAGATCCCTTTTGGAAAAATCCCGGAGCTGGTGGAACGGGCTCTCGACAAAATTCCTGTGCAATTAAATCCCGGTCTGGAGGATATACTGGAAGCAGACCGGGCCGCCCGTCAGGTGGTGTGTGACAGCCGGAAAGACGGCTGACCGGAGGAGTCCAACTAAGAAAGGTAACCCAAGACTATGTATATTATCATCGCCATCCTTCTTTTCGGCATCCTGATCGCTGCTCATGAGTGGGGTCACTTTATTGCTGCCCGGCTCTGCGGTGTCACCGTCCACGAATTTTCCATCGGAATGGGTCCGGCTATCTGGCATCGTACCGGGAAGAAGGGGACCCAGTTCTCCATTCGTGCTCTGCCCATTGGCGGTTACTGCGCCATGGAAGGGGAAGAGGAGGAATCAAACGATCCCCACAGCCTGAACAATCAGGGCTTCTGGAAGAAAGTATTTGTCTTTGCTGCCGGTGCGCTCATGAATTTTATCGTGGGTGTGATCATTATTTTCCTCCTGTTTATGGATGCCGGAGCCTTTTATACGCCGGAAATTACCGGCTTTGCCCCGGAATTTACCCTCCAGGGGGAGGATGGATTGATGGAAGGAGATATCCTTTACAGCATTGATGGTGAGAGGATTTATCTCTATAATGATGTGAGCATGTTCCTGTCCCGCGGGGATGGAACCGGTTTTGATCTGGTAGTTCTCCGCGACGGGGAAAAGGTAGTATTGGACGACTTTCCCCTGACGCTCCAGGAGTATACTTCCAATGATGGTGAGACCACTTATACCGGATACGGCCTGTACTTCGGAGCTACCGTGGAGGCTACGCTGGGGGTCAAGCTGAAGATGACGTGGCTCAATGCGGTAGATTTTGTCCGTATTGTCCGCTACAGCCTTCAGGAACTGCTGACCGGCGGCGCCGGTGTGCAGGATCTCAGCGGTCCGGTTGGTATTGTCACCACCATTACTGAGGTGGGCCAGCAAAGCGCCACGGTGTGGGCAGCTCTGGAGAACATCGCTTACTTTGGCGCCATGCTGACAGTGAACCTGGCGGTGATGAATCTGCTGCCGATCCCGGCGCTGGATGGTGGACGGATCTTTTTCCTGGTGATTTCCACTATCTCTTTCAAGGTATTTAAAAAGAAGATACCCATGAAGTATGAGGCGGGCATCAACTTTGCTGGTTTTGCTCTGCTGATGGTGCTGATCCTGGTGGTCACTTTCAACGATGTGGCCCGCCTGTTCAGCTAAGGAGGAAAAGACATGAGTAAGCGGATCATGGTAGGAAATGTCCCTGTAGGCGGTGGTGCTCCGGTGTCCATCCAGTCCATGTGCTCCACAAAGACCCATGATGTGGAGGCTACCGTGGAGCAGATCCTCCGCCTGGAGGAAGCGGGCTGCGAGATCATTCGGGTGGCGGTGCCGGATATGGCGGCAGCCAAGGCGGTAGGGCCTATCCGCAGCCGCATCCATATCCCTCTGGTGACAGATATCCATTTTGACTACAAGCTGGCTCTGGAGTGTGCCGCCCAGGGGGCTGACAAGATCCGTATCAACCCCGGCAATATCGGCGGAGAGGACCGGGTGAAGGCTGTAGCCGATACCTGTCGGGCGGGGAATATCCCCATCCGTATTGGGGTAAATGGCGGATCTCTGGAGCCGGAGCTGCGGAAGAAGTACGGCGGTGTCACAGCAGAGGCTCTGGTAGAGAGCGCCATGGGCCATGTGGCGCTGTTGAATAAATTTGATTTTGATGATATCTGCATCTCCGTGAAATGTTCCTCAGTGCCATTGACCATGGCTGCTTACCGCCTGCTTAGTGAGCGGTGTGATTACCCGCTGCACCTAGGTGTCACGGAGGCGGGAACACCCTCCATGGGCATCATCAAGTCCGCTATGGGCATCGGGGGCCTTCTGTGTCTGGGCATCGGAGATACGCTGCGGGTAACGCTGACGGCGGATCCGGTAGAGGAGATCTATGCCGCCAAGAAGATCTTGCGGGCAGCAGGTCTCCGACAGGATGGCCCCAACTTGATCGCCTGTCCCACCTGCGGACGGACTAATATCGATCTGATCCCCATGGCGGAGGAGGTAGAGCGGCGGCTTATGGGCTGTACCAAGGCAATTACTGTGGCGGTCATGGGCTGCGCGGTGAATGGTCCCGGGGAAGCCTCCTCTGCTGACGTAGGTATTGCCGGCGGAAAAGGGGAGGGACTGCTGTTCCGCAAGGGAAAGATCCTGCGGAAAGTTCCCCAGGATCAGCTGGTGGATGCTCTGATGGCGGAGATTGAGGAACTGTAGACTTTTCGCCTGGAATAGCGCTGTATGAGAGCCTCCTGTAATCTTTCACAGCTTACATTAGCCTTTCGGTCATTTTCAGGCGAAACAGAGTTTTGCCCTAAAGTTTTCTTTTGACCCTTCTCTTTTTCAAAAGAAAAGGGTAGAGACAATACCCTATGGAACGGAAGATAGAGATGGCGCAGAAGATACCTTTTTTCGAATTATTTCATACGGTAAATTTACCATGGGAGCTGCGGGTGGCCCTGGATGGAGCGTATCTGACCGCTGTGGAGGTGGATCGGGAGAGCCGGGCGATGGTAATGGACCTGACTTCCCATACAGATATCAGCGAGCAGCTTGGGGCACTTCAGACAGAGATTGCTGCGGCCTATCACCTGGAGCAGGTGGAGATCCATGCCAAGGTGGTCCGACCGGTTTCAGAGGCCTCCGGCGGGAAGAAGGACAGTGGTGAGATCATAATGGGCGGCGCCATCAAAGGCGCCGTCCAACCTATGACTGGGCTTAATCCCAAGATGGGCAGTGTTATCGTGGCAGGCCGGGTGTTTTTTGCGGATATGTACGAGACCCGGCGGCCTGGTGTATTCTGCCTGACCTTCGATATGACGGATTTCCAGACCTCCGTTCGGGTGACCAAGTACATGCAGAAGGAGGAAAAGGAGGCCCTGAAAAAGGATATCAAGCCCGGTATGTGGCTGAAGGTTCAGGGCTATATCAAGCTCAACCGGGACGGCAGCGACATCGTACTGGACCCCCGGAACATCTCCACCTATCCCCATGAAATGCGGAAGGATACGGCAGAGGTCAAGCGGGTGGAGCTTCATATGCACACTTCATTTTCCAATATGGATGCTTTGTCTCCCCTCAGTCCCAAGGCTGGTCCTGAAGGGAATATTATCAAGCGGGCAGAGGCCTGGGGCCATCCTGCCATCGCCATCACAGACCACGGTGTAGTCCAGGGATTTCCAGATGCCTGGCATTCCGCCGGAGAGATCAAGATCATTTATGGCATGGAGGGCTACTTTGTCAATAATCTGGATGACAGAGTGGCCGTACATGGGGATGGCGAGTCCTCTTTTACCGATGAATATGTAGCTTTTGATATAGAGACCACTGGGCTACATGTAAAGCAAGATGCCATTACAGAGATTGGCGCTGTGGTAATCCGTGATGGTAAGGTAGGAGAACGCTTCCAGACCTTTGTGGACCCGGGCCGGCATCTGACCCCGGAGATCATTTCTCTTACGGGAATTACGGATGACATGCTGAAAGGCGCACCGCAACCGGCAGAGGCTCTGAAAGCCTTCCTTGATTTTGTGGGGGATCGCCCTCTGGTGGCCCACAATGCGGAGTTTGATATCGGCTTTATCCGGGAGGGCTGCCGGCAAGCAGGGCTGCCTTTCGCTCCCACCTATGTGGATACCCTTATCCTGGCGCAGAACCTTTTGCCGGAGCTGGGAAAGTATAAGCTGGACATCGTGGCGGAGTATTTACAGCTGCCTGCCTTTCAGCACCACCGGGCCAGTGATGATGCGGCCACCTGCGGCCTGTTCCTGCCGCACTTTTTCCGCAAGCTGGAGGAGATGGGGATACATACCCTCCAGGAGATCAATCCTGCCATGCCGGCTCTCCGCTCCCAGGGCCATGCCAATCGCCGGCCCAAACATATTATCCTGCTGGCAAAGAACAAGGTAGGGCTGAAGAACCTCTATCAGATGATCTCCGCGTCCAACCTTAAGTATTTCAAGCGTGTTCCTATAATCCCCAAAAGCGAGCTGATTGCCCATCGTGAGGGAATCATTGTGGGCTCTGCCTGTGAAGCGGGTGAACTGTTCCAGGCAGTGGCAGAATACAAGGACTGGGGTGAACTCAAGCGTATCGCCTCTTTTTACGATTACCTGGAGATCCAGCCTCTGTGCAATAACGCCTTTATGCTGCGGGAGGGGAAAGCCAAGGACGAGGAGGAGCTGCGGGAGTTCAACCGGACTATTGTCCGGCTGGGGGAGGAACTGGGAAAGCCGGTTTGTGCCACCGGCGACGTCCATTTCCTGGACCCCGAGGACGAGATCTACCGCCATATCCTTTTGGATACCAAAAAGTTTGCTGACTGTGATGCGCCGCTTCCCATCTATTTCAAGACCACCGATGAGATGCTGGAGGAGTTCCGCTATCTGGGGGAGGAGAAGGCCCTGGAGGTGGTAGTCACCAACACCCAGGCTATTGCGGAGCAGGTGGAGACCTTTGACCTGCTGCCCAAAGGAAAGCTGTTCCCGCCCCGGCTGGAGAACTCTGAGGAGGACCTCAACCGCCTGGTATGGGACAAGGTCCACGAGCTTTACGGCGACGATCCGCCCCAGCTTATCGTAGACCGCCTGAACGTGGAGTTGGGAGGCATCCTGGGCAAGTACGATGTGGTCTATATGTCTGCCCAGAAGCTGGTACAGCGCTCCCTGGAGAACGGCTACTTGGTGGGCTCCCGAGGCAGCGTAGGTTCCTCACTGGTGGCCTATATGTCCGGTATCACCGAGGTCAACGCCCTCCCGCCCCATTATCGCTGCCCTAAATGCAAGCACAATGAATTTATTACCGACGGCAGCTACGGCTGCGGAGCTGATATGCCGGATAAAAACTGTCCGGTGTGTGGGACGAAGTATGTAAAGGACGGCTTTGATATCCCCTTTGAGACCTTCCTGGGATTTGGCGGCGGTAAGGTGCCGGATATTGACCTGAACTTTTCCGGAGAATACCAGGCCAAGGCCCACCGACACGCTATTGAAATGTTTGGCGAGACCCAGGTGTTCCGGGCGGGTACTATTGGTACCGTGGCGGAAAAGACCGCATATGGATATGTAAAGAAGTACCTGGAGGCCAGGGGACTGAATCCGGGCCATGCGGAGGAAAACCGCTTGGCGTTGGGCTGCGTGGGTGTGAAGCGCACTACTGGCCAGCACCCCGGCGGCCTGGTGGTAGTGCCCGATGATCTGGATGTGGAGGACTTCTGTCCGGTGCAGCATCCGGCGGATGCTGCGGACAGTGATATCATCACCACCCATTTCGAATATCACTGCATGGAGGATAACCTCCTGAAGCTGGATATGCTGGGTCACGATGACCCGTCCATGGTGCGCATGATGGAGGACCTTACCGGTGTCAACGCCCGGCAGATTCCTCTGGACGATCCCGATACCATGAGCCTTTTTACCAGCAGCAAAGTACTGGGATTTGAAAATGATGAGATTCTTGGTCCCACCGGCGCGGTGGCTATACCGGAGTTCAACACCAAATTCACCCGGCAGATGCTCATCGACACCCAGCCCAAGGATTTCAATACCCTGGTGCGGCTCTCCGGTTTCTCCCACGGCACCGATGTGTGGCTGGGTAATGCCCGGGAACTGATCGTCAGCGGTACCGCCTCCGTTACAGAGACGGTGGGCTGCCGTGACGATATCATGCTTTATCTGATCTCCATGGGTCTGGAGCCCAAGATGTCCTTCAAGATCATGGAGGCGGTCCGTAAGGGAAAGGTGAAGAAGGGCGGCTTTGAGCCCGGCTGGGAAGAGGCCATGAGGGAACACGACGTGCCGGACTGGTATATCGAGTCTCTGGCTAAGATCGGATATTTGTTCCCCAAAGCCCACGCTGTGGCCTATGTTATGATGGCCTTCCGTATTGCCTGGTTCAAGGCCCATCGCCCGCTGGCTTTCTATGCCACCTTCTTTTCTATCCGTGCCAAGGCCTTTGACGCGGAATACTGCTGTGCCGGTCTGGATGCGGTAAAGCGGAAGATCCTGGAGATCTGGAACAATAAAGATGCTACGGCGGTAGAGCAGGATCTGGCGGTGACACTGGAGGTCTGCTACGAGTTTTACCTCCGTGGATTCCGGTTTGCCCCGATCGATATCTACGAGTCTGACGCCACCCGGTTCCGCATCAAGGGGGATGACGCCTTGATCCCGCCCTTCACAGCTGTGCGCGGTTTGGGAGAGACGGCTGCTTTGGATACCGTAGAAAAGCGGAAGGGAAAGGAATTCATCTCGGTAGAGGAGTTTGCTGCCTGCTGCAACAAGCTTTCCAAGACTCATATTGACCAGCTCCGTGGCCTGGGAGCTTTCGCTGGTATGGCGGATACCAGTCAGATCACTCTGTTCTGACAGCGCCGGGCGGCAGGGCATCCTTTGATCGCTCTTTTATAGTTGGCCGCAACCATTGGTTGCGAAATGTTCCATGCCGTGCTGGTGGTGCGCAACCGCACGATTTGCTAGACTGAAAGCACGAAAGGAGTGGTTGCCATGACATTGGGAGAGAAGATTTGCTGGTACCGAAAGAAGAATAAGTTCAGCCAGGAGGAGTTGGCTGCCCGGGTGGGTGTCAGCCGTCAGGCAGTAAGTAAATGGGAACTGGGGGATGCTGTTCCGGAGGTGGAAAAGCTGCGGTTACTGGCGCAAGTCTTTTCCGTTACCACGGATGAGCTGCTCTCTCCAGACCTACCTGGTGATGAGGGTACGACTGCATCTCGGACTGACAAAGCTGGGATGGGTCCAGACACCTCTCCGGCGGCAGGAGAGTACGCCTTCCGGAGCTTAGGGCGGCTCATCCGCCGCCATGGCTGGCTGGCGGGACTGTATATGACCTTCAGCGGGCTTGGTATTTTGCTGGTGGGGGCACTGGGCTGGTACAACTTCCGGCGGATGTTCCCCAATGATCTCTGGTCTATAGCCAGGCCTGGTTTGGGGATGGGACGCATGGTCCTGGTGGTACCTGCCATTGCCATGGCGGTGGGAGTGCTTATTGCAGTAGGAGGAGTTATCCTGGCTGTCGTACTCTACCGGAAGGGCCGGTCTGATTCATAAAAAAACAAGCTGTTCCATTGGAACAGCTTGTTTTTTTATAGATAAACAATCAGTTGCCCACGCCCAGTTCGATCCACAGATCGTTGTAGAGGTTCAGGGTTTCAGCGGGCATATTCTCGTAGAGTTCGCAGCGGTCCAGCACATCCTGGGGAGCGGCCATGATGTTGTAAAGCTCCTGATCCAGGGGCTCGCCGTAAGTCTCCTCATAGTAGGCAGGATACTGCTCCAGCGCCTCGGCGTTGGGGGAAGCGTACCAGATATAGTCCATGTTAGCCAGGCTGGCCTCAGTGCCGCAGATGAAGTTGATCCACTCCTCAGCCTCTTCCTTGTGCTCGGCATCCTTCAGTACGCACATAGCATCCACAAACCAGTTGGAACCCTCATCGGGGACAACATACACCAGGTCGGGATTGCTCTCCAGCATGGTCAGGTAATCACCGGCATAGTAGGCAGCAATAGCGGCATTGCCCTGTTCCATCTTCTGGAACACCTCATCCATGACCCAGCCCTGGTAGACGCCATCGGCCTTGGCCTGGGCCAGCTTTTCATAAGCTTCCCGGATCTGAGCCTCGTCAGTGGTGTTGACGGAGTAACCCAGGCTCATAAGGGCAATACCCAGAGCGTCACGGGAGTTATTGATCATCAGGACATTATCCGCATACGCGGTATCAAACATAGCATTCCAGCTGGTGATAGGCTCATCCACCATGGTGCTGTTGTAGATGATACCCAGGGTACCCCAGGAGTAGGGGACAGTATACTTGTTTTCGGGATCAAAGCTCAGGCCCTTGTAAGCCTCGTCGATCTTGGCATAGTTGGGGATATTGTCGTAGTTGAGCTCCGCCAGCATACCTTCATCGATAAGACGGGCGATCATATAGTCAGAGGGGACGATGACATCGTAGTTAGCTCCGCCGTTTTTCAGCTGGGAATAGAGGATCTCGTTGCTATCCGCAGTCTGATAATTGACGGTGATGCCGGTTTCCTCCTCGAATTGTGTGATAAGGTCTGTGTCGATGTATTCGCCCCAGCTGCACACGTTGACAACACGACCCGAGCCGCCGGAGCAGCCGGTGAAGAGCAGTCCGCAGGCCAGTACAGTGGCCAGCGCCAAGGCAAGTTTCTTTTTCAATTGATCATTCCTCCAATAAAACAAATAAATTTATTTTTACGGCATTGCCGCAAAAACCACACTATTTTTTCCCGGACTGCCGGGCCAGAGCGGCACGCTCCTGTCTGGCTTCTCGGATGTTGACGATCACCAGCAGCACCAGCACCGTGATAAAGAGCAGGGTGGAAATGGCATTGATCTTGGGGCTGATACGCTTTTTGGTCATGCTGTAGATCTGCATAGCCAAGGTAGAAGTGGCGGAACCTGCGGTAAAATAGGAGATGACAAAGTCATCCACACTCATGGTAAAGGCGATCAGGGCGCCGGATACGATACCGGGTTTGATCTCCGGCAGGATCACCTTCCAGAAGGCCTGCATCCAGGTGCAGCCCAGATCCTGGGCAGCATCCACCAGGTTCCGATCCATCTGCCGGAGTTTGGGACCGACGGACAGGATCACATAGGGAATGTTAAAGGAGATGTGGGCCAGAAGCAGGGTACCGAAGCCCAGATTCAGCCGGGTAGGGAGGTAGACAAGGCTCTGGATGCTGTTGATCCAGGAGGCAAAATCTCCCCACAGGTTGAAAAAGGCCACAAAGAACAGACACAAGGAGACACCGGTGACGATATCCGCATTCATCATAGGAATGCTGTTCACCGTCATCAGAGGTTCCCGTACCCGCCGACGCATACTGTAAAAGCCGATGGCCGCGAAGGTGCCGGCAATGGTGGAAATGACGGTGGCGAGAAGGGATACCAGCAGGGTAGTGTATACGCTCTGCATGATCAGACGATCCCGGAACAGTTCACCGTACCACTTGAGGGAAAACCCTTTCCATACCACGCTGCTCTCTCCAGCATTGAAGGAAAAGATGATCAGCAGGAAAATGGGAGCATAGAGGAACAGAAATACCAGGGCCATAAAGACCCGGTTGAGACTACGGTGTTTCATAGCATCACCGCCTGTTCTTCACCCTCGCCGAAGTGGTTCATGACCCACATACATACGACGACGATGACCATCATCACCATGGCGATGGCAGCCCCCAGGTGGGGGTTGTACGCTCCGCCGGTGAACTGCAGTTCAATGAGGTCGCCCAGAAGCATCTGGTTACCGCCTCCCAGCAGACGGGAAATGGCGAAGGTGGAAACAGAAGGGACGAACACCATGGTAATACCAGAAAGGACGCCGGGGAGGCTCAGAGGGAAGATGACCTTGCGGAACACGACCAGGGAGTTGGCGCCCAGGTCATGAGCAGCCTCTATCAGGGAGTGATCCAGCTTGACGATGACAGAGTATATCGGCAAGATCATGAACGGCAGATAGTTATACACCATGCCTAGCACCACTGCGCCGGAGGTGCCCATCATCTGGAAATAGGTAATGGGTACATAGGCGCTGGGGTCTGCGGCAAAGTGGATAGCGATACTGTTGTAGAGATCGATGAGGCCGATAGCCCGGAAAAACTGGTTGAGCAGGCCGTTATTCTCCAGAATGGACATCCAGGAATAGGTCCGCAGCAGGAAGTTGATCCACATGGGCAGCATGATGAGCACCATGGCGATCCGCTGAAACCGGGGTCCCTCTTTGGCAATCATGTAGGAGATAGGATACCCAATCAGAAGGCAGACCAAAGTGGCAATCAAGGCCAGCTTGAAGGAGCGGGTAAAGACCACGGTGTAGCTGCCCATGCTGGTAAAGTTGTCTAGGGTAAAGGAGCCCAGGGAGCCGTCGGTGGTGCCGGTGGTAAAGGCGTAGACCACCATGATGATAATGGGGATCACCACCAGGAAGGCCATCCAGACGATATAGGGGACGGCGAAGAGGGCGCGCTTATTCTTCATGGCCGTCCTCCCGAGGGCCGTCCTCCTCCTCGTCCAGCATAGTTACGTCGTCCATCTCCTCATACTCTTCAGAGTAGGAGCTATAGTCGCCGAACATACCGGAATACTGGCTCTTGTGCATGATGTGGATGTCGTCGGGGTTGAGGATGATGCCGATGGTTTCCCCCTCGGGATGGTAGTCCGTTGTCTGGATCAGCCATTTGAAGCCCTTGAAATCCACGATGGTGTCGTAATGGACGCCTTTGAAGGTGACAGAGGTGACGGTGCCCCGCAGCTGTCCTTTTTCCGGGGGAACGATATCGATGTCCTCCGGCCGGATGACCACATCCACCGGCTCCATGGGAGCAAAGCCCTTGTCCAGGCACTTGAACTTGCGGTTGAAGAACTCCACGACGTAGTCCTCGTGCATAATACCGTCCAGGATATTGCTTTCACCGATGAAATCTGCCACGAAGGCGTTTTTCGGCTCGTTGTAGATGTCCTCCGGGGTACCGATCTGCTGGATCTTGCCCTGGTCCATGACCACGATGGTATCGCTCATGGCGAGGGCCTCCTCCTGGTCGTGGGTGACATAGATGAAGGTGATGCCCATCTGCTGCTGGATACGCTTGAGTTCGCTCTGCATATCCTTGCGCAGCCGCAGGTCCAGAGCGCCCAGAGGCTCGTCCAGCAGAAGGACCTTGGGCCGGTTCACCAGGGCGCGGGCAATGGCCACACGCTGCTGCTGTCCACCGGAGAGCTCATTGATGCGGCGGTTCTCAAAGCCCTTGAGGCTCACCACTTCCAGCATTTCTAAAACCCGCTCCCGGATCTCGTCCTGGGGGATGCGGACCTTGACTTTTTTCTTCTTGCCGTTTACCTCTTTTTCCTCAGTTCTGCCAATGCGCAGACCGAAGGCCACATTCTCAAATACATTGAGATGAGGGAAGAGAGCATAGCGCTGGAAAACGGTATTGACCTGTCGCAAATGGGGGGGAATATCATTCATCCTCACCCCGTCGAACAACACTTCACCAGAAGTGGGCGTGATAAAGCCGCCAATGATGCGCAAGGTAGTGGTCTTGCCGCAGCCACTGGGTCCGAGCAGTGTGAGGAATTCACTGTCATTGAAATATAGGTTCATGTTATCGAGAACAAGCTCGCCGTCAAACGCCATGCTGCAATTCACAAGGCGAATCAACTCTTTGGACATTTATCCTCCCCCATTCCCTTTTATCATTAAAGACGCATATACAGACAAATTTCTGCTTCAGGACGCAGAAAATTGCCTGTCCTTCCTGAGTACTTTTCCCCCGGAAAAACAGGCAAGCATACTATATATGTTTTATGTCGAAATGTCAATGAGATTATGGAAAAATCCAGAAGAAATTTCAGTATAATTTTTGTTTGAGTTGGAAAAAATAGATGATTTGCCTATAGAAGAAAGGGAGAAATGAAAGCAAAAGGGTAAACTCATTGGTGATGAGGGAACAGAGCGGGAGAAAGGGGGGAAAGAGACCGGGAAGAGTGGGAGAGATCCCGTTGGCCGGGAAGCTGGACCGTGCTTTCCGGGCATTGGCCGGAAGCTGTTGTATCCGGGCCTGGTGCGGGCTCAAAAAAGGCATCATCCTGGAACTCTGTCATGGTATCCCAGTAGCGCTGAGGCATGTGGGTGCGGCGGAGTTTGGGGTTATGGCGTTCCCGGATCTCGATCGTATCATAAAACCGTTTCCATAGCCGCCGGTACTGGGCCTCTTCGGCAGAGGGAGCGGCCATTTTAAACTCTTCCAGCGGGAGAATAGCCCATTTGCCCGGCTGATGGAGCAAGGCTTCCCGGTGAGTGCGGTCGTAGAGAAGGAATGTCTCATTATAAAAGCGGCTGCAGAAGTGGTGCCGCAGCAGGGGCAGAACACGGTTTTTGGGACGGATCTCTCCGGCCAGCATCCCCTCAAATTCCGAAAATCGGACAAAACCTTTGAGCAAATGTACCTCTCCATCCAGATGCCGTACCGCCTGAAGAAGAGGCAGCACGGCGTCGTCGCTGAGCTGTCGCAGGAGTGGTTTTCCTACGTGGTACAGGGCACGTATAAAACGGTATAGGATCATTTCCCGATCCGGTGCGCAGGTGAGAAAGCCTTTGGCCACCAGCTCCTTGGCCCATGGGTCAATTTTCTCCAGACTGACCAGTATCCTTTGGGCGTGGCGCAGATCCGTTCCTACCCAGCGGGCAGGGAAGAGGGACTGGACCAGATGTGCCTCGTCCTGGAACTCTGAGGGACGTTCCCGATTCACATAGCTGTCAAAGACGCAGCAGAGGAACCCCTCAAAACTGCCGTCATAGCGGTAAATAACTTCCATGGTCTTGCACACCCTCCTACTTGATGTTTCCTCCCTGTTTAACGGTGTGGCGCATCGCTCTGCTGCTTTCTGATGAGCGAAACGAAGTTTCGCGGAAAATTCTTTTTGGTTCTTTTTCTTCTAAGAAAAAGAACGGAAAGTACAAGGATACAGAGTATGTCCTCACGCAGGATCAAACAGGCTCAGCTGTTCCCCCTCGCTGGCAGGCAACGCAGAGCGCTCCAGAGCAGTGAGGCTTCGCAGAACGCTGTCCGGCCTGAGGCTGACGCCGTCCAGGACCCTGCCTTTGCAGGTTATAAAATACTGGGCCCGCTTCATGACCACACCCAGCTTCCTCAGATCCTCATGTTCCAGCTTCCTGGCCCGCCGGGCATAGAGAATACGGCGGGCAGAGACCACGCCGACCCCCGGTACCCGTAAAAGCTCCTCCCGGCTGGCAGTGTTGATCTCCACCGGGAAGAAGGCGGGATGTTTCAGGGCCCAGCTGCATTTGGGGTCCACCAACGGATTGAAGTTGGGATCGTCCTCGTCCAGCAGCTCCTCCGCCCGGAAACCATAAAACCGGAGGAGCCAGTCCGCCTGGTACAGGCGGTGCTCCCGCAGGAGAGGTGGTTTGGTATCCAGGGAGGGGAGAAGGGTATTTTCCACCACCGGCACATAGGCTGAATAGAACACCCGTTTGAGGCGGTACTTGTCGTAGAGCGCCTGGGTGAGGGACAGGATGTGCCGGTCACTGTCCGGTGTGGCACCGATGATCATCTGGGTGCTCTGGCCTGCCGGAGCAAAGCGGGGCGTATGACGGTACTTCACCAGCTCTTCCTTATTCTCTTTCAGCGTATGGGTGATCTGATTCATGGGACGGAAGATGGCTTTCCTGGTTTTATTGGGGGCCAGGGTCTGGAGCCCCTGTTCTGAGGGAAGTTCGATATTCACGCTGAGCCGGTCGGCCAGAAGGCCCAGCTGTGTCACCAATTCCGGGGATGTGCCTGGGATCGCCTTGGCGTGGATATACCCGTTGAAGCGGTAGTGGTTGCGCAGCAGGTCCAAACAGCGGATCATTCGCTCTGTGGTGTAATCGGGGCTCACCATCACCCCGGAGGATAGGAACAGCCCTTCAATATAATTGCGCCGATAGAATTGGATAGTCAGATCAGCCAGTTCCTCCGGTGAGAAAACTGCCCGGCGGGTGTCATTGGAACAGCGGTTGACGCAGTATTTGCAGTCATAGACACAGCAATTGGTCATGAGAACCTTCAGCAGCGTAACACAGCGGCCATCGGCGGAGAAGGTATGGCAGCAGCCAGCTATGGAGGAGGATGTATTTCCAATGTATCCAGCCCTGCTTCCCCGGCTGGCGCCGCTGGAGGTACAGGCGGCGTCATATTTGGCAGCGTCAGTCAGGATCGTCAGTTTTTCCATGACATCCACAGTGCGGCCTCCTCTCAAAACAAAACAAACGTTCTAAATAAAATATAAGGCAAGCAGGGAAGAAAGTCAAGAGGCAAGAGCTGGAAATAAAATAGTATCCAGGGACTTTCCATAAAAAGCGGGAAGCGCACCGGACGAGCCGTCCGGTACGCTTCCCTTATAGAGAGAGGAGTATGTGCAAAATTAAGTAGTTGACTCTATCAGATAATGCCCTGGATGGAGAGCACGATGTGGGCAATAGCTGCGGAACCCACATAAGTACCGATCATAACGAAGATAGCAACTACGATACCGCGCCATCCGATGGTCTTGAAGTCCACCCAGCTCTTACCCATGGATACGCCGGCGTAAGCCAGAACAGGGGTAACAGAGGGCAGAAGGCCGATCTTGTTCACCTGCTCTGCCACATAGGCACCGGTGGGGCTGTAGGGCATAGCCAGCAGGATGCCGATCACAGTGATCCATACGACGGAAGGAACTTTGGGGACCAGCTTGGAGAGTGTAATGCCGGCGATGGCAATACCAAGCAGGATCAGCATGCCGGGCAGGCCTTCCAGAATGGACACATATACGTCGGGGTTGGCATCGGTAATGGTGTTGATGCAGTTGCCGATCAGACTGATGACCATGCAGATGGTGCAGATCAGAACATATTCTACAACAGTATCCAGCGTCAGTTTTTTCATCGTCAATCCTCCCATTAACCCTTCTTGGATCTATCCTTGCCGATGATGGGGCTGAGCTTTTTATACAGCCACTCGCACATCGGCAGTCCCAGGAACACAGTCATTATGATGCCGTCTGCCGTGGACAGCACGTTACTGGTGGCGGCATAGGCGGTGATCTGATCTGCCATTTCGGGGAAAGAAGCAGCCAGAGAAGCGCTGGACGCGGCCATCATACTACCACTGCCCACGCCGCAGGCCATGGCCAGAGCATAGGGGTGAAGGATACCGGAGACGCCCAGGAAGTTTGCCATAACACCCATGAAGATGGTGCCGACCAGGGTACCAACGATGTAAGTGGTCATAACACCGCGGCCCTCGGGGGAATTGAGGCCGTACTTGCTGGCGATCAGGCCCACGTTGGGCTCACGTCCGATGGAGTTGGTCATACCAATAGCTTCCCGCTTGAACCCGAAAAGAAGAGCGAAGGGGAGGGCCAGGATGATCGTACCCAGGTTACCGAACTCCTGGAGGATCAGGGCGGGACCGGCAGCGAAGATCTTGGGCAGCTCGATACCGCTGGTGATACTTACCTTGGCCAGGAAAACAGAGATACCAACTACTACGAAAGTATCAGAAACATTGGAAGCTTCATCCTTGACCCACTTGATGGGCTTGATCAGATAGATGATCAGACCTGCCACCATGGCGAAGAGCATGGGGAGGAACAGAATGTTTCCCAGGGGAGTGGGAATGGTGATGGTGTTGATATACTCAAAGATCAAAGTGATTGCCAGAACAGTGAGGTGTAGAGGCCAGAATTTCAGGATCGTTTTTGCCTTTTCCATAAGTTCTCCTTCCTGCCCGGGGCACATACCCGGCTTTGTTTGTTATTGTGAGGGATCACTTCTGCATAGCGCGAATGCCCTCGAATACGGACATGGCGTATACGCCGGCGCCAATGGGGATGCAGCGGTCGTCTGCTTTGAAATGGGGGCTGTGCCAGGAGTAGACGCAGTCGTTCTCCTCATTGCGGGTGCCCAGCCAATAGAAGAAGCCCGGCACACCGGTCTGCAGATAAATGGAGAAGTCCTCGCCGCCGGTAGAGGGGATGGGGTCCACCGGTTCGGCCCCGGCAGCGCGGACAGCGCTGTCCGCAGCCTGGAAGAGGGCGGGATTGTTGGCGGTAACGGGAAGCTCATAGATGTATTCCAGCTCACCGCTGCACTCATACGCCTCACAGATGCTGCTGATGATGGCGTTGAGTCTGCGCTCCACCAGATGCTGGGTCTCCTCCTTGTAGCAGCGGACGGTACCGTACATCTTGACCGTATCAGGGCAGACGTTATTGGTAGTGCCTTCGCCGGCCCGTACGTTGCAGATGGAGACGACACAGGAATCGATGGGGCTCACATTACGGCTGACAATGGTCTGGGCAGCCTGGATAATGGCTGCGGCAGCCACGATGGGGTCCACGTTGCGCTGGGGAACGCCGCCATGTCCGCCTTTACCGGTGATGGTAATGTTGATGCGGTCCACGGAAGCCATCAGAGCACCGTTTTTCACCGCCATCGTGCCCAGGGGGATTTCGGGAGAGTTATGTATACCGAAAATGGCATCTACCTTGGGGTTTTCCAGGCAGTTGAGGCCCATCAGCTTTTTGGCGCCCAGGTTTACCTCCTCGGCAGGCTGGAAGATGAACTTGACGCTGCCGTGGATGTCGTCTCTCAGAGCGGACAGGATTCTGGCCGCGCCCAGGAGTGAGCCGCAATGGGTATCATGTCCGCAGGCGTGCATATATCCAGGACGCTTGGAGGGATACTGACTGCTGGATTCCTCCATGACCGGCAGGCCGTCGATATCGGCCCGCAGGGCAATGCAGGGACCATCGCTGCTGCCGCGGAGGAGAGCAATAAAACCGGTCTCAAGACCGCTGTCCAAAATCTCGATGCCCAGGGACTCGACTTCCTTCTTCAGGAAAGCAGTGGTGTCATGTTCCTGAAAGCTCATCTCCGGATTCTCGTGCAGCCAATGGAAATCTTGGATCATCTTGGGGGCAAGCTCTTCCATCAGCTGCCGGACTTTTTGGCCTATTTCTACCAAACGGAACACCTCTCTTTGTAAGAATACGCATGAATGTGCAAAACTGATAATATAAAAATTCCTGCGTTGGTTTTATTATTTCATATTTCTATACATCGTGCTATTATTAATATTGATATTATATTCACACATTTTGATATTTGTGGTATGATTTTGCCAGATTGTTGATGAAAATACTTGCAATTTTTGTTGTAAAACACATATAACATGGTCGAAAAGAGGAAAAAGCTGGTTTCTCGTTTTAAACATTTAGGGAATATAAATTTTGGCCATGCATAAAAAATAAAACTCTCCCCATGCCAAATAGCCGGTGGCAGGGGGAGAATACAGAAAAAATATTTACTTTCTGATAAAAAGAATACCCAGGGTACCGGGACCGCAATGGCTGGAGATCGTGCAGCCTGCCCGGGTGATCAGGATCTCCTGGAACTGGGCGCAGTCCTCCACGGCTTTTCGCGCGGCGGCAATGGCGCTTTCCTCCACTCCGGAGTGCGTGATGAAGATCCGCGAAAGGTCGAGGGTATCGGGATGGGCCAGACGGTCCCTCACATACTGGTCGATGCATTTCTCGAAAGAGCCGCGATATTTTTTCCCTACCTGCATTTTTCCGCCTACCACTTCGATACAGGGACGCAGGTGAAGCAGATTGGCCCCCAGAGCAACGATGCTGGAGCAGCGGCCGCCTTTTTTCATGTAGTCCAGGCGGCTGAGAATGAAGCTTGCATCCACTTTGCCGGTAAAGACGTTGAGGGTGTTCACGATTTCCTGGGCGTCCATCCCAGATTCTGCCAGCTCCGCTGCCCGCAGGACCACATGTCCGTGGCCGGTGGAGAGATTTCGGGAATCCACCACATATACGTTGTCAAATTCCTGAGCGGCCAGAACAGCATTTTGGTAGCAGGAAGAAAATTCGGCGCTGATATTGAGGTGAATGACGGCGTCGTATTCCTTGCTGAGAACGGAAAAACGATCGGAGTAGTCGGCAATGTTCAGAGCAGAGGTGGTACAGATATCTCCGCCGGCGTCCACATGGGCATAGATGTCATCGGGAGTGATTTCCAGACCATCTCTGAGGCATTTGTCTCCCATGGAAATACACAGGGGAAATAGTTCAATATTGTGACGCTTCAGCTGCTCCGCCGACAGATCACATGTGCTGTCAGTTGTGATTTTGATGTTCATATCGATCATCCTTTCCTATATAAACCAGGCAGATAACGGGTTATCCCTCTGAGGCTGGTGTGATATTGAGCAATAGTTTGATGAATTGCGCGCGGTCCTCCGGAGAAAGTGGGCCCAGTGCTTCTTCCTGGAGACGGCAAGCGGCGTTTTGCACAGCGTCGATCACCGGCTCGGCCTGTTCGGTAAGAGTCAGACGCTGAAAACGCCGGTCTGACAGGTCCATTTCAGCGGTCAGCAGTCCTCGTGTGACCAACTTGAGGACATTACCGGAGACGGAAGCCTTTGACATACCGCAGTGGAAGGCTACATCTTTGGCGGTATCCGACTGTGGCGAACAGGAAAGAAACAGGAGGATACGGACCTCCGGAGGGGAGATTTGCCAGCTTGCAGCTGTTTCATTCAGCAGCTGGTCCAGCAGCCGGGAAGTGCGGCTTAGAAATTGCAGCAGCGCCAAGGTGCCGCTGTCCACATGTCTCACCCCCAATAGTTAAAAACAGAACAGTTCAAAAATGAACTGATAGTATCTATACCATAGAGACCTGGACTTGTCAAGAAAAAACTCCCCCGGAGCTGGCTGGCGAAAGGGAGGAAGTGAGCAGAAAAAGGCCTGCTGCCTTGGGAATGGCAGCAGGCCTTTTTTATATTGCTGAACTTACAGTAGGAAGGACAGCGGGACAAGGATCAGCAGTCCCACTACATTCACGAGGGTAAATACTGCCAGGTACCGGCCTGATTTGGCCTCGGGCAGGGCAGCATAGAACTTGAAGGAGATAAGGCTGGCCAGAGAGGCGATCAAGGTCCCCATGCCTCCCAGATTGGTCCCCACCAGAAGGCCGTGCCAGTCATCCGTAAAACCGGCCAGGAGCACAGCGGCAGGCACGTTGCTGATGACCTGGCTGGCCAGGATGGAGGAGAGAACAGCGCTGCGGTCCAGAAGGGCCTCCAGGAACGTTTTTACCTGTTCGATAGCGCCGATGTTTCCTGCAAAGACAAAGAAGCATACAAAGGTCAGCAGGAGAAAATAGTCCACTCTTTTAAGGATCTTCCGGTCTGTGATCAGCAGAAGGACAGCTACAATGGCAGTAAGGATACCATAGTGGAGCACCCGGAACACAGACAGCAGACACAGAAGGAACAAAACCACATAGAGGATCAGCTGACGTTTTCCTGTAATGGTGCACCGCTGGGTAAAGTCCACCTGGATGGCGTCTTTTGGAAAGATCAGTGAGGAGGCCAAAAGACCGCAAAGGCTCAGCAGCGTGAGGGGGACCATGACACCGAAAAAGCTGGCGGCATCCAGACTGTAGGAGGCATAGAGAAACAGATTTTGCGGGTTGCCCACAGGGGTGGCCATGCTGCCCAGGTTAGCGGCCACAGTCTGCAGCACGATAACGGGGATTAGATATTCTGTGCGTCCGATGGTCTGCAGCACCAGGATAGCGAAGGGGACAAAGGTGATGAGAGAGACATCGTTGGTCACCAGCATGGAAGTAAAAAAGGGCAGCAGTACCAGCAAGAGAGCAACCATACGGAAACTGCGCTTTCCGGACAGCAGGCGCTGGGCCATCAAAGAAAAAAGCTGGCAGGACTGGAGCCCGGCCACCACAGCCATCAGGCAGAACAGCAGACAAAGTACCCGCAAGTCCACATAGCCCAGATACGCGGCGCTGGGGGGCACGGCGATCATGGACAGAAGAGCGGCGGCGGCAGCGGCGCAGAGCACCGGCTCACGGCGGAGAAAGGAGAGGAACATAAAGCGGGACCTCCCATCAGGTCAAGAATCCCGTACATGATAGCACGATAGAGGGAAAAGTCAAGGGCATAGGGAAAAACCACGGGAAAAAGACAGGCTTTTTTGAGAAAATTTGTGGAACTTCTTACCAGGGCTTCACAGGACTCTAACTTTACTTCCCGGCAGGATTGGGGTATACTAACATCGTACACGATGATTGAAAGACAGAAAGGGTGTTCCTTTTATGAGAAAGACAAAGATTGTATGTACGATCGGTCCTTCCTGCGACAATGAGGAGACGCTGGAGCGGATGTGTTTGGCCGGGATGAATGTGGCGCGGCTGAATTTCTCCCACGGCACCCATCCGGAGCAGCAGGCAAAAATGGATCTTGTAAAGCGGGTCCGGGAAAAGCTGAAGCTTCCTATTGCCATCATGCTGGATACCAAGGGACCGGAGTATCGCATCCGTACCTTTGCCGACGGCAGTGTGGAACTGAAGGCGGGAGATCCGTTTACTTTTACCACGGAGCAGATCGTGGGCGATCAGCACCGAGTGGCGGTAAGCTATGCCGGACTGATGGGAGATCTTTCTGTAGGAGATAAGATCCTTCTGAATAACGGCCTGATGGTTTTTGTTGTGGAGGAGCTGACAGAGACAGAGGCCCACTGCCGGGTGCTGGTGGGCGGCACGCTGTCCAATAACAAGAGTATGAGCTTCCCCAATAAGGTCATGAGCCAGGTCTACCTCAGCGAGCAGGACAAGGCAGATCTGCTGCTGGGCGTGGAGAACGGGGTGGACTATATCGCCTGCTCTTTCGTCTCCTGCCGTCAGGATATCCTGGATGTGAAGGATTTCCTGGCCCAGCATACCAGCGAACCTATCGGTATTATCGCCAAGATCGAGAACCAGGCGGGCATCGACAACCTGGAGGAGATCTGTGCGGTCTGCGACGGCATCATGGTGGCCCGGGGAGACTTGGGTGTAGAGGTGCCTTTTGAGAAGCTGCCTGCCATCCAGAAGAAGCTCATCAACACCTGCCGCCGTATGGGCAAGCGCAGCATCACCGCTACAGAGATGCTGGAGTCCATGATCTACAATGCCCGGCCCACCCGTGCGGAGATCTCCGACGTGGCCAATGCGGTGTACGATGGTACCAGTGCGGTCATGCTCTCCGGAGAGACTGCTGCGGGCAAGTACCCGGTGGAGGCGGTGGAGACCATGGCCCGGATCGTGGAGAACACGGAGGAAGATATCAATTACGACCGCCGCTTCTGGAAAACGGAGTTTCCCATTCATAGCACGGTGGATGCTATTTCCCATGCCACCTGTGCCATGGCTATCGATATCCAGGCCAAGGCTATCGTGGCCTGCTCTCTGTCCGGCATGACGGTGCGTATGGTATCCCGGTTCCGGCCCCCGGTGACGATCCTGGGCCTGACCACCAACGAACGTACCTGGCGGATGCTGGCCCTCAGCTGGGGCGTTACCCCGCTGATGTGTGAGGAGGTTCCCTCCAGTGATGTGCTGTTCTACACCGCCAAGAAGGTGGCCAAGGAGCATCTGGGACTTCAGCCCGGGGATGAGATCCTTATTACGGCCGGCCTTACCAATGGCAAGTCCGGTACCACAAACCTCCTGAAGGTGGAGAGCATCTGATATAGAGGGCGCTGCAGGGACGTCTGCGGCGGCCTAAGGCGCATAAAGTATGAAAAAGGAAGGATCAGGTCTAAAACCTGATCCTTCCTTTTTGTCGCATGATCGCTACAGCGTAGGCCTATTGTTATATCAGGCAGGCAAGATGGTAGGCTGCCCGGTTGGCTTCCAGAACCCGTCCGGCGTGGAAGCTGTCGCCGATATTATGTACTTCAGGAGCCACCCGATGGACCTGCGCCTCCAGGAAAGGCTGTTCGTCGGCCCGGCCGCCCATAGCCAGTACCACCAGATCGGCACTGAGTTGATCCAGGTAGGCGTCGGCATCCAGCTTTTTAGCCAAAGGATTGGGAATATTTCTGGGCAGCAGCGGCTGCCAGGTATTGTAGGGATCGGGTACACCGGCGGATACGTTGCGCTCGATGTAGACAAGGCCGGTGTCAAAGCGCATGACCTTGGCGCAGTTGACCAGATCCACCCCGGCTTTTTCTAGATAGTGGATCAGATGTCCCCGGTTGGCGGTGCAGGTGCCCTCCATGAAGTTGGGCAGCATTTCCACCACATGGACCTTGCGGCCCTTCTCATAAGCCGGCCAGTAGGCGGTCTCGCAGCCCACCACGCCGCCGCCTACCACCACGATCCGCCGGGCGTCTCCCAGCAGCTCCGGATTCATCAGCAGCTCCACGGCTTGTACATGGGGGATCTTCTCAATGCCGGGGATAGCGGGCGTAGTCTCCCGGGTACCGTTGGCGAATACCACGGCGTCGTAGCCCTGGGACTTGAGATAATTCGTATCGGCGAAAGTGTTAAGTTTTACGGTGATGTTGGACTGGGCGGCTACCTCCTGACGCAGCCACTGGAGGTAGTTGGCAAAATCAAATTTGATCAGAGGCACGCTGCCTGGGATGACCTTTCCGCCCAGAGCGCCGCTCTTTTCCAGAATCTCTACTTTGTGACCTCTCTGCGCGGCGGTGAGGGCAAAGGTGATGCCAGCGGGGCCTCCGCCTATAACGCCGATGCGTTTGGGGGTGTCTGCTTTTTCGGGCTGAGGGGGAAATACATCTTCGAAACCGGTGCGGGGATTTACGGCGCACTGGGGATGGCCGCCCTCCACGAACTCATTGATGCAGCCCTCCTGGCAGCCAATGCAGGGGCGGATGCGGTCCACCTGGCCGGCGTAGGCCTTGTTGCACCAGTCGGGATCTGCCAGCAGGGGGCGTCCCAGCATGATCATGTCGCACTTGCCTTCCCGCAGGGCCTGCTCCGCCAGATCGGGATAGCCAAGTTTACCCACCGCCACAATAGGCACCGGTACCCCGGCATTGGATAGGATATTCTTCTCGCCAAAGTACGCTCTGGCCACCTGGGATACTTCCAGGAAGCAGCCGGCAGGCATGCCGGAGGGGGGATGGGGAAGCCACCAGTTGTCATAGCAGCCCAAATCCACATCGAACAGATCTACGCCTGCCCGCACCAGGTTTTCCATATAGTCAAGAGTGTCTCCCACGGACCGACCGTTCTGGAAGTGCTTGAGGGACCGGACCTGCTCCATCCGCTCCCCATAGGTCTCGTTGAGAGCCAATGACAGGTCGATGCGGTACATGATGGGGAAGTGGGGGCCGCAGCGCCGGCGGATCTCTTTGACCAGCTCCAGACCAAAGCGCTGCCAGCTGGTGTATTTGCCGGCTTTCCGGCGGTTGAAGGCTGGGCTGGTCATCTGATCCAGCAGGTAGCCCTCATGGCCGTGGAGATAGATGCCGTCCATGCCCATGGCCATGGCGTCGATGGCCGCCTGGCCGCCGTTTTTGATGATCTTGTCCAGAGCCATGTCGGACAGGGGGCGGCAGGGGACTTCCGGGATATAGAAGTTGGGATTAAAGGAGGATGATACCGGGAGCTTGTGCTCATTGATCAGACAGGTAGGTGCCCCTACCCGCCCAAGGCCCGGCGTCAGCTGAATGAAAATACGGCTGCCCCGGGCATGGACACCCTGGGCCAGGTCCCGCCAGCCGGCAAAGTTGGTGCGGGTGCCGTCGATCCGGGGGAAGTAGGAGCGGTTCTTCGGCTCTGTCACGGTGGGATCGATGCCGTGGCTGATGGGGATGAGTCCGGTGGTGAGAAGTCCCACACCGCCGGCGGCCCGGGCGAAAAAGTACTGAAGCATTTTATCGTTGGGCCGACCGCTCTCCTCTGCCATCTGCAGATTGCCCATAGGGGCCATGACTACCCGGTTTTTGATGGTCAGGCGGTTGATCCGGATGGGGGAGAAGAGCATGTCATAGGGATAAAGTGTACTGGTCATTCTTGCCGTACCTCCCGGGCGGTTTTCGCAGTCTCCTTGTACCCAATTACCGTAGCTATCTACCAATTTCTGGATTAAATTGTCCTTTTTCAAATGATTTCCTCCCTTTCCAATTGCAGGGCGCATCCACTATCCACTCTGTTTCACTTTTTGTATTATGGTTAATTTTAACATATTATAAGAGGTTAAGCAATAAATAATAGAACAAAACATCCAATATTTTCTTGCAATGAACCATAGGGGATGGTAAAATAAACATGTGATTTTGCGCTGCTGCCGGAGAAAGAATGGAAAAAATGCCCTTGGTGCAGTGCAGGGAAGGAGGAGAGGAAGCCGGTGGAGCATCAGACCAGGATCATCGCTGTGGCAGGCAAAGGGGGCGTAGGGAAGACGTCTCTTTCCGCGGCTTTTGTGCGCCTGCTGACGGAGGCATATCCTGACAAACGGATTCTGGCCATTGACGCCGATCCGGCGGTAGGCCTGGCTACCGCACTGGGAGTAGAGGTACGGGAGACGCTGGACGACATCCGGAAGAGCATCGTGGCCAGTGTGGAAGACGGCGCGCCCCGGGCGGCCATTGAACTGCTGGGGGAGGCCCGGTTCCGGATCTTGGACACGATGGTAGAGGATCGGGGCTTTGCCTTCCTTGCCATCGGGCGGCCGGAGGCGGCGGGGTGCTACTGCACGGTCAACGCTTATCTCAAGGAGGTCATTACCCTCCTTGCCAAGGACTTTGACTACGTGGTGGTGGACGGCGAGGCTGGCGTGGAGCAGATCAACCGGCGGGTGATGGAAAAGGTGACCCATCTGGTCCTGGTGACAGACCCCAGCCGCCGGGGCACTCAGGTGATCTCCACCATCCAACGGGTAGCGGAGGAGCTGGTGATGTACCAGCGCTGCGGTGCGGTGATTAACCGTATGGAGGACCCGTCCATGGCCCAGTATGTGGAGCTAGGAGATCTGGAGTTGCTGGCCTGTATCCCGGCGGACAAGGATCAGGCGGACAACGATATCCGCGGCATGAGCGTATTCAATCTGCCGCCTGCGGCGGCTGTCCTGCGAGGTGCGGAGGCATGCCTGAGAAATTTGGGCATCCTGTGTCCTGAGGAGGAGAAAGGGAAAGAGGTGTGATCGTTGAAGGACCTGAAGCATCTGATCTACTTTGAAAAGCTGCTGGAAAACAGCAACAACGAGCTGATCCAGCAGGCCAAGAGCGAAGGAAAGCTGGCGGTGGGCTATACCTGCTTCCACATGCCGGAGGTGCTGCTGAATCTGGACAAGTGTTTTTCTGTCCGGCTGCGGGCGCCCAAGACCGGTTCCATGGACATTGCCACCTATTACATGTCCAACTACACCTGTGAATACTGCCGGGCTCTGCTGGAGCGGGCCATCGAGGGAGGCTTCAACTTCCTGGACGCTCTGGCGGGGGTAGATGCCTGTGCGGAAATGAACCGCTGCATGGAGAATATTGAGCTGGTAGCGGATCTGCCGGGAGAGAAATTTTTCGTTACCCATGCGGATATTCCTTATAAGGTGGAGGATTTTACCGTCAAGCACTATGTGACCCAGATCAAAAACCGGGTTCTTGCCCGGCTCCATGAGGTCTATGGGGTGGACATCTCAGAGGAGTCCATCCGTCGGGCAGTGGATGAGCACAACCGGGTCTGCCGGATTATTACGGAGATCGGGGAGTACCGTAAGCTTCCCAATCCGCCTATCACCGGCTATGAGTTCCATGTGCTGAATATGGTGACCTACTGCTGTCCCAAATATCTGATCGTGGATCAGCTTCAGGAGACTCTGGAGGAGATCCGTACCCGCCAGGTGGACACCAAGCCCTGGTTCCGGGCACGGGTAGCCATTGTGGGCAGTGAGATCGACGATCTGGACATGACGAAGCTGATCGAGGATGCGGGTGCCCTGATCGTAGCGGACCGGTTCTGCTTCGGTTCCTTCCCGGGACGGGAGGTCATCGGCCTGAACGATCACGAGGACGCGCTGACCCAGGTCTGCCGCCATTATCTCAAGGTATCTGAGTGCCCCCGGTTCATGAGCGACGAAAAGATCCATCAGCGGCGGGAGACAGCGGACCGGCTGGCACGGGAATACGGTGCGGAGGGTATTATTTACGAGCAGATCAAGTTCTGCGATTTCTGGGGCTTTGAGCGGGCATTGGCCAGCCACATCCAGGCGGAGGAGTATGGCCACCCGGTGCTGTCCATCGACCGGCCCTATAATGCCAGGACCTCCGGCCAGCTCCGGACCCGGATGCAGGCCTTTGTGGAGTCCCTGGAGATCAAGCGTATCCAGAAGAAGAAGCAAGGAGGGGAGAGGACATGCTGAAAGCCAACCTGAAATGGGCAAAGAAGAACCTGCCCCGGGATCTGAAGATCTGGAAAGAGCTGATTTCCGAGGTGGATTGGAAGGACGCGGGCAAGAGCGCCCTGGAGAATCTGAAGGCCACCAAAGACCGCATCGTGGATGATGTGAAGGCAGTGGCCGCCATGACGCCGGAGGAGCGCAAGGACCATCTCATCAACGGCGAAAAGCACCTGGGCAAGCTGTACCGGAAAGGACAGATGGCGTTTGTCCGCCGGGAGTGGCGGGGCGTGGAGAGTACCGCCCGGGACTTTGTTGGCTGGCTGGGCGTATGGGCAGAGATGTCAAAGATGGTCATGAAGGACCCTGTCTCCATTGCGGAGGGCCTTTTTGAGTACCGGTGGCTCAGCTCCTATCTGTCCCTTCCTGCCTTTGTAGACCGCAATACCATGGGTATGCGGGGGCCCCACCTGACCATGGCCCATGATTTATTCCGTCCGGTGCTGCGCTACGGCGCCGACAGCATCGCCACGCTGCTGATGGCTGATGAGCGTATCGGCTGCAATCCCAAGCTGCGTAAGAAGCTTTTGATGTTCGACGAGATGACCATGAGCCAGATGATGGCGGGTTTCCCCAACCTGATCGGCATTCCTTATCAGCTGATGCCGGTGTTCATGGTGTCGGAGATCGACCAGCTGGTGTGCGTTCCCTACATAGACGCGGTGGAGAGCTACGGCCTGCCGGCGGATACCTGCCCGGTGCCCACCAGCGAAAGCGGCGCGGCTATTATCGATGCGCTGCCCCACTGCGGCCTGGGCTTCATCTCCACCTCTACCCCCTGCGACGGCTCCACTATGGCCACCTCCTATCAGGACCGCCGCTTCAAGCTGCCCACCTATCCGCTGACCCTGCCGGTGCGCTATGACGACGAGGACACGGTGGAGTGCGGCGCGGAGGATATGAAACGGTGCATCAAGTGGGTGGAGGAGCTTACCGGAGAGAAGTGGGACTGGGATCACTACTTCACTGTCATCCGTCGGTTCAACGACCAGACCCGGTATGAGATGGAGAAGTGGGAGGTCAACAAGACCCCCTATCCCCAGGTCATCGGTCCTGCATACGAGCTGTTCCGCAAGTGGAACTACGAGATGGACGGCGGCTTGGATCCCCGCGTGATGAAGACTTTCCACAAGGTCAACCGGGCTATGCTTCAGGCCTATGAGAAGAAGATGAACCCCTACCGGGCACCGATCCGGCACCGGGCCATCGTGTGGAGCTGTCCCGCCCACTACTATGCCAACTTCTCCAACTGGCTGCAGAATGCCTGGGGCATCGACGTGCTGGTGGAGATGGAGAGCCTGAACTTCACCAAGATGCTCAACACGGAGGACAAGGAGGAGGCGATCCGGGATCTGGCCCGGCTCTACGAGCGCATGGTCATGCGCAAGCACACCAACGGCGGCTATGTCCATGTGTTGGATGAGCTGTGGAAGCAGGTGGAGGAGTTCAACGTAGAGATCGTCATTATGTATCAGCATGTGTGCTGCAAGACCATGGCGGGACTCCAGGGCCTCTTTGATGAGCAGGCCCGCCAGCGGGGGATCCATATGATCTGGGTGGAACACGACCTGATGGATCCCCGGACGGTATCCCGCCGGGATATGCGCACCAAGGTGAACAACTACATGATGAATGTGTTCCAGGAGGAGCCTCTTGATCCCTCTCTGGTAGACTTTGAAGATGATGTGACCTGGTAAGGCCTGAGATCGTGAAGGAGTGAGAAAGCATGAAATATTTTGGCGGCTGTGATGTAGGTTCCACCTATACCAAATGTGTGATTCTGGATGAAAACGGGAAAATGGTGGCCAATACCACCATCCGCAGCAAGATCAATTCCGAGGTATCTGCCACCATGGCTATGGAGGAGACGGTGGCCCAGGTGCCGGAGCTTCAAAGCGCCAAGGATCTGACCTATCTTATCGGTACCGGCTATGGCCGCAATAAGGTGCCCTTTGCCGATGAGAATATCTCTGAGATCTCCTGCCACGCCATGGGTGTCCATGTGACCAACCCTGCGGTGAAGGCCATCATCGATATCGGCGGCCAGGACGTGAAGGGCATTTCCATCGATACCGACGGCACGGTGAAGAACTTTGCTATGAACGACAAGTGCGCCGCCGGTACCGGCCGGTTCTACGAGGCTATGGCCAACGCCTTTGAGATGACCCTGCCGGAATTTTCTCAGCTGTCCCTGACGGCCAAGAATGTTATTCCTATCACTGCCCAGTGCACGGTGTTTGCTGAGAGCGAGGTCATTACCCTGGTGGGCGAGGGGAAGCCCATGGACGAGATCGCCGCGGGTATCCAGATGGCAGTGGCCAAGCGCTGTTTTGTCATGAGCAAGAAGGCGGGAGCTACCGACAGCATCACCCTCACCGGCGGCTGCGCCAAGAACGCGGGTCTGAAGAAGGCCATTGAGCATGTGCTGAAGCTGAAGGTCATCGATCTGGACATCGATCCACAGCTGATGGGCGCTCTGGGAGCGGCGGAGTATGCACGGCAGAAGGGCCTTGCCAAAGAGGAGTGAGATCATGAAACTACTGCTAAAAGTCATAGGAAAACTGATCAAATGGTGGGCTATCCTTTTTGGGGTGCTGTTTACCATTTACATGCTGAACCTGGACATGAAGCTGGTGGGCTGGCTGTATAAGTGGCTCAACAAGTTCCATGACCGGCGGGACGGCGAACGGGATGTGGCCTTCTGATGGAGCTGTATAATGAGCTGATCCGGGAGACGGAGGGCTTGCTGGAAGGCAAGCCCTTCCGGCGCTGGGACTATGAGGCTGGTATGTCCTGGCCGGATACAGGGGAGAGTGAGCTGGTGCTGATGCGGGATGCCGCCTATGAGTTGGGCGGCGGCGGAAAGCCGGCGGTGCACTTCACCTGTGTTACCACCAGCCCGGTCTTGGTGGAGCGGGATGAGATCCTGCTGTGGGGCCCGGATCTCCGTGAGCTGCGGGGAGATACTCCCTATGCCCGCATTGCCCTGCTGCGGGTGGGGGACATTGAAAGCGATGACGGGGATGACACTGTGGCCTACAACGCTATTAAGGATATGGAGTTTGTCCGTTACCATGTGTTTCCCCGGGGCTATATGCTGCGGTTCTCTGCCGAGAGTGGTCGGGAGCAGGTGCGGGTCAGCAAAACCGTCTTGCAGGATGGAATCAGTTTTCAAAGGGTGGGCTGTGACTTTATCCGCTGCTACCGGAAAAATCCCAATGTCCTGGCGGTGAAGCTGATCTTTATTACCGCACCGGATGGTCCCTATCGGGCCCTGGCAGACTGCGGCCGCCGCTCCACGGAGATCACCCGCACCCTGTGTACCATCCTGGACGGCCTGCCCATGGATTGCTCTGCCTGCCATCTCAAACCGGTGTGCGACGAGGTAGAGGGCATGCGGGAGCTCCACTTCGGAAGATCGGGCGGAAAGAACTGACCTTAGTGGTAAATTGCTCTATTCTCCTTTTAAAATGAAGGCATGTATTGGTATATTACTTGACAGACAAACAAAGAAAAAGTCCCCTGGGTCACAAGGCCCAGGGGACTTTTTTATGAAGAATGTGTCTGCAGCGGGAGAAAACAGTGGCTACTGTTTGGCCTCTGCGTGGAGGATGTTGTCTCTTGCCCGCTCAACATGGCGCAAAGCCAGGGCTTCCGACAGAGCAACATCGTGATTGGTCAAGGCCTGAAAGATCTCCTTGTGCTCCTCGGTAGACTGCAGTGCCCGGGTCCGGTTGCTGACGGACAACTTGCGGTAGCGTACCAGACGCTTGTGGATATTGGTCAGCTGCTTTTCCAGCATGCGGCTGCCGCAGGCGGCATAAATCGCCCGGTGGAACAGGCCGTCGGATTCCTGAATCTTATCCGGAAGGTTCCGGGAGACATAGAAATCCTGCATGGTGATGACCTCATCCAGACGGATCAGGACCTGAGAGGTGATCCTCTGACAGCACCTGGCGGTGGCCAAACCCTCCAGGCGCAGGCGGATCTCCAGCAGATCCAGCAGATCCTGGTGGGTGACACCCATAACCACGATGCTCTTTCCCTGACATTCCACCAGGTCGTCCTGTTCCAGGCGGCGCAGAGCCTCCCGCACGGGAGTACGGCTGACATGGAGCCTGTCAGATAATTTCAATTCTGTAAGGATATCACCGCGCTTATAAGCGCCGGTCAGAATATCGTGCTCTACCTGCTCATAGACCACGTCGGCCAGAGATGTGGTTATTTTTCCTTCTGCCAAAGGATATCACCGCCTTAGTTGGAGAACCGGCCGGGAGCCAGCTCATTGAGCTTCTGCTCCAGCTCGTGGCGGGACATGCCGCTCTGACGGCCGTTATCGTACAATTCATCTACCCAAGCCTTCAGCTGTGCTACCAGCGGGTCGTTTTTGGCAATGGCGTCGCTGCCGGTAAGGCCATAGTTTTCGTTGATCCAGTAGGCGATGCCAGCCAAGCCGGAGGTTTTGCTGATCATGACGGAGGCAGGGCGATTCAGCAGGGTCTTGGTGTCAAAGATATTGTAAATTTCCTCGTCCTTCAGCAGGCCATCGGCGTGGATCCCTGCACGGGTGACATTGAAGTTGCGGCCCACAAAGGGAGCGGTGTCGGGGATGTCATAGCCGATGTCCTTGCGGAAGTATTCAGCGATATCGGTGATAGCGGTGGTATCCATGCCGTCCAGAGTACCCCGGAAGCCGGCATATTGGAAGACCATGGACTCCAGGGGGACGTTGCCGGTGCGCTCACCGATGCCCAGCAGAGTGCAGTTGACGGCGCTGGCGCCGTACATCCAGGCGTGGGCGGCGTTGGCGGTAGCCAGATGGAAATCATTGTGGCCGTGCCACTCCAGGCACTGGCTGGGGACGTCGGCATAGTGCCGCAGGCCGTAGACAATACCGGGGACGCAGCGGGGCAGGGTAGAGCCGCCGTAGGGAACGCCCAGACCCAGTGTGTCACAGGCGCGGATCTTTACAGGAATACCGGCCTGACGGGAGAGATCCTGGAGAGCGTTGACAAAGGGTACCACAAAGCCGTAGAAGTCGGCTCGTGTGATATCTTCCAGGTGGCAGCGGGGGATGACACCTGCGTTAAAGGACTCTTTCACTGTGGCCAGGTAAGTATCCATGGCCTGCTGACGAGTCATGTGGAGCTTCTTAAAGATGTGGTAGTCGGAGCAGCTGACCAGGATACCGGTCTCCTTGATGCCCATCTCAGCCACCAGCTTGAAGTCCTGAGGAGTGGCACGAATCCAGGAGGTGATCTCCGGGTAGCGCAGGCCCAACTCGCGGCAGCGGTCAAAGGCCTCCCGGTCCTTCTTGCTGTAGATAAAGAATTCCGACTGGCGGATAATACCCTTGGGGCCGGACAGGCGGCTCATCAGCTTATAAAGGGTAACGATCTGTTCTACAGAGAAGGGGTCCATGGATTGCTGACCATCGCGGAAAGTAGTATCGGTGATCCAGATATCTTCCGGCATGGCCATAGGTACACGGCGGTGGTTGAAAGCAATCTTGGGGGCCTCTTCATAATTGAACGCATCGCGGTAGAGAACAGGCTCTGCCACGTCCTGCAGCTGATATTTATAGGATTTCTGCTCCAACAGGTGAGAGGAATGAGAAAGCTCCAGCATGGTGCGCACCTCCTTGTATAATTGTATACAATTATACCGACAAAAACCAATTTGTCAAGCGATTTTGCAAGTCAAAATTATTTTTGTTGCAAATTGCAAAAATTGAGAAAAGCGGAGGAAAATAAAAAAATCAATAGTAAAACACAATTAAGAGAAAAATCTCTTATATTTTCTATTGTTTTATCAAAAAAGACAATTGATAGGAGAAGGAATATAAAAGAAAATATTTCGATAAAAACTTGAGCGTGCAAGAATTGAATCGAAATTTTTCTTTTTGCCTGATAAAGAGAGAAATTGGAAGGAAGATAAGAGGTGGGCCGGCGGTATGGGGCAGCCTGATATCAGTAACGCTGCGTAAGGGTGCGGAATATGCTGAGATAGTCTAATGAGGAAAGTTGGGATGCAGAATGTCCCGAAATGATCATTTTTGCCGTCGCTGCGGGTGTCCGCAGAATACATGCGGCTGTATATGCCGGGGCCCTACGGGTCCTACAGGTCCTGTTGGCCCGATGGGAATGGTGGGACGCCCCGGTCCCATGGGGCCGATCGGCCCCACGGGTTGTATGGGGGAAGCCGGGCCTACTGGCCCAACAGGAGAGAGAGGTCCTACTGGTATGGTGGGCCCTACTGGCCCTACCGGTCCGGCCGGACGCTCCGGAAGTGACGGCCCCGTCGGGGCTACCGGTCCTTCAGGGGAACAAGGACCTCCTGGCCCGGCAGGTCTCACCGGAGCCACCGGACCTACCGGTCCCACCGGCCCTCCTGGTCCAGCTGGACGTACTGGCGATGGCCCCACTGGCCCCACTGGCCCGATAGGTCCCATTGGTCTGACAGGAGAACCAGGTCCCACTGGGCCGACAGGCCCTACCGGAGCTGCTGGTTCCACAGGTCCCACCGGTCCGCCGGGCCCAGCCGGACGTACCGGAGAGGGTCCCACGGGCCCTACTGGCCCTGTAGGACCTATTGGTCTGACAGGGGAGCCGGGTCCCACCGGCCCTACCGGCTCCACTGGCCCTACTGGCCCCAGAGGACCGACTGGCTTGCCTGGTCAAATCGGCCTCACTGGGGCTACTGGTCCTACCGGACCGACTGGACCGCAAGGACCTGCGGGGGCAGTGGGGGAGACAGGGCCAACCGGGGCATCCGGTGAAGCAGGACCGGCAGGGGCTACCGGTCCCACCGGTCCTGCAGGAGAGATACCGTACGATGTGTTTGCCTCTTTTATCAATACCCAATATGTGTTGGTACCGGGAAGTCCTATAGCGGTATTTCAGGATGCATCTGACCCAACAGGAAATATCGTGCTGACCAATCCCCAAACGATTTCCCTCACCGCGGGGTACTATTTGATATCCTATAAAGTTTCGGGACTGTTCCGGACGGCCAACTATATGCAGGTGACACCCATATACAATGGGTCGGCCCACCTGGAAACAGGGATCTATTTTGCCACGAGCACAGATGGGTCCAGTGCCTACGGCTCAGCGTACCTGGTTCTGCAGGCGCCGTCGGATACCACTTTTTCTCTGAACTATTCGGGCTCGGCAAGCGCTATCGACGGGGAGATCAATATTACTATACTTAAGCTTCGGAGATCCATGTGATCCTTCCTACAAGGTAAATGAAAAGCCGTCAGCCTTTACAGGTTGACGGCTTTTTGTTTTAGACATTGCAAAGAAAATGCGATTCGTGGCCCTCTTTTACCCTTTGAATCAACGCACAGAGACCTCTTTGATGTTGAATTCCCGGCCGCTGAGCAGATCCTTGTCGAAACTGCCGCAGTCAGGGCAGTAGCCTTCGTTTTCCACCACGGGGAATTCCCGGCCGCAGACGCGGCAGCGGGCCACGGCGGGGATCGTCTCAATGACCAGCTTGGCTCCGGCAAACAGGGGACAGCGGTCCGCGGCGGCAGGAAAACAGGCCTCGAAGTAATGGGGCACCACTGAGGCAATCTCACCAATCTCCACTACCACTGTATCAATGGCGGTGATATCCTCCTCGGAGGACAGAGCTTCCTCCACCACCTTGGCCATTTGAAAAACCAGACCTAATTCATGCATGGGCCGGTGATCTCCTTTCCCAGGCGGGGCGTTACGCCTTCTTGCCGCTGAAGGTGTCCTTTACGGAGCGAACAGCGATCTTGCCCACCCGCTTGACCATATTGGGCGTCATTTTCAGGGGGATCTGCTCGTAGGTGTTGTAGGTGACATTATATTTCTTCACCAGATGGATAGCGTCAAATTTGCACTTGGTGGTGCACTGGCCGCAGCCGATGCACATCTCCTGGTCCAGCTCTACAGCGCCGCAGCCCAGGCAGCGTTCGGTCTCCTTCCGGATCTGTTCCTCCGTAAAAGTGAGGCGGCTGTCCAGGAAGCTGTCCTTAGGCAGCTCCCTGTGCTGTACCCGCTGGCGGGGCATCCGGTCAAAGCTCTCCAGATCGGCGGACTCCTTGTCCAGAGGCTTGTAGATCCGGCGGTCCCGACCGGCAGTCATGCTCACGCCCTCCCATACATAGCGGTGAATGGAGATGGCACCCTGCTTGCCGGAGGCAATGGCATCGATGGCAAACTTAGGCCCGGTGCAGCAGTCACCGCCCACAAACACATCTGGCTGGGCGGTCTGCCAGGTAAAGGAATCTGCCTTGGCGGTCTTTCCGCGGCCAAGCTCTACGGCGCTGCCCTCCAGCAGATTGCCCCAGCGGATCTCCTGGCCGATGCTCAGCAGTACCCAGTCGGCATCCACGGTGATGGTGTCGGAATTGTCGTAAGCAGGGTCAAAGCGGTGATTGTCATCAAATACGGAGACACACCGGCGGAAAGTGACGGCTTTGATGCGGCCGTTTTCTACCACCAGTTCTTTTGGGCCCCAGCTGTTGTGGATGGTGATGCCCTCTGCTTCCGCCTCCTGGATCTCCTCGTCCAGGGCGGGCATCTCTTTGCGGCTCTCCAGGCAATACATAGCGACGGATTCCGCCTGTTCCCGGACGGCGGCCCGGGCCACGTCGATGGCAACATTGCCGCCGCCGATCACCAGCACTTTGCCGTTTAGCGGCTGTCCCTTGCCCAGGTTGATAGAGCGCAGGAAGTCCACACCGGTCATCACGCCGTCGGCGTCCTCGCCGGCAATTCCCAGAGATCTGCCGCCCTGGGCGCCGATGGCCACATAGAAAGCGGCAAAGCCCTCACGGCGCAGATCGTCCAGAGTGACATCCTTACCTACCTCTACGCCGGTGCGGAAGGTGACGCCCAGATCCCGGAGAATATCAATTTCGGCCTGAATGATCTGCCGCTCCAGCCGGAAGGAGGGAATGCCCAGGGTCAGCATACCGCCCAGTACCTGCTCCTTCTCGAATACGGTCACATTGTAGCCGTCTACTGCCAGGAAGTAGGCACAGCTGAGACCAGCGGGGCCGGCGCCGATGACGGCAATAGACTTTCCGTAGTCGTGGGCCTTGGGAGGCACATAGCGGTTTTCTTCCTTCAGTTCTTGGTCGGCAATGAATTTCTTGATCTCATCCACCGCCACCGGCTCGTCTACATCGCCCCGGGTACAGGCACTCTCACAGCTTCTGGGGCAGATACGGCCGCAGACGGCGGGGAAGGGGTTCTCCTTCTTGATAAGTTCCAGGGCCTCCCGATACCGGCCTTGGGAGGCCAGCTTGACATAGCCCTGGACTGCAATGTGGGCCGGGCAGGCGGCTTTGCAGGGGGAAGTCCCCTCGTCGGTAACATTTTTCCGATTTTCCCGGTAGTTGACATTCCAGCGTTTCTCCGGCCAGACGTGGTCCCGGGGAGAGATGGTCTCCGGCTTTTCCTCAGCCGGGTTTCCGCAGAGCTTCTGCCCCAGCTTCAGAGCGTTGACGGGACAGTTCTCCACGCACTGGCCGCAGGCTACGCACTTGGTGCTGTCGGTTTCCGCCACATAGTTGGAGCGGACCATATCCGGGGCGTTGTAGTAGGCGGCGTTGCGGATGGCATAGCAGCCGCATCCGCAGCAGTTGCAGATGGCGTAGGTTTCCTCGCCGTCGATGTTGGGTACCGAGTGCATAAGGCCATTTTCCTCTGCCTTGCGGACGATCTCAAAGGCCTCCTCCCGGGTGATCTCCCGTGCCCGGCCGGTGCGGATGCAGTACTCCGCTCCAGCGTTGAGCTGCAGGCACATATCCTTCTCCAGGTGGCCGCAGCCCTCGCCCAGCAGCCGCCGGGAGGTGCGGCAGGAGCAGTCCGCCACAGCAAAACGGGTGCTTTTGTTGAGAATCGTGGCGATCTCCTCATAGGGGACGCTGCGGCTGTCGCCGTCGATGGCGCTCTGAATAGGAATGACCCGCATAGGGGAAGCGCCCACTGGCAGCTTAGGGGAGAGAAGGCCGCCCCGCAGCCGGGCGTATTCCTCAAAGCCCGCCGGAATTTCCGGGTGCTTTTCACACTGAGCCCGGTTGTTCATCATTTTTTCCATGACACCGGGGACAAATACCGGCAGCTCAAAGACATCCACCCCATTTTCTGAGTGGAAGATACACACGCCGGCCTCTGCCAGCTGGTCCACCAGTCGCTTGGTCTCCTCCAGAGGCTTGCCGCAGCGCTTGGCGATCTTCTCCAGAGGCATGGGACCGCGCAGTTCCATGGCCAGGGCTACCTCCGCCATTTCATCGGTGACGACGCAGTTAAGTACTTTGTATTCCGGGGCATTTTCATCCAGGGTGATGAGCATGGCCACCGGGCCGCTGATCTTTCGCGCCAGCTTCAAAATGTTTTTCCTGACTGCCATAGGTTGCTCCCTCCTTGTATGTGTATGTTCGTCCGGATCATCTGGTTTATGACTGCTGCCACTGCCGTACCTGACCCTGGAGCCACTGGCACCAAGGCTCGATCCCCTCGCCGGTCTTGGCCGAAATGGGGAAGATAGGGATACCAGGACGCAGAGCGTGGACCCGCTGAGTAAAGCGTTCCAAGTCAAAATCAAAGCAGGCCGCAGCGTCGATCTTGTTGACCAGCAGTACGTCAGCTACGGTGAACATCAGCGGGTACTTCAGCGGTTTGTCATCTCCTTCGGGAACGCTGAGAATCACCGCGTTTTTCACGGCGCCTGTGTCAAATTCCGCCGGGCACACCAGATTTCCCACGTTTTCCAGGATCACCAGGTCCAATTGCGCCAAATCCAGTTCGTTGAGCCCCTGGCGGGTCATCTCCGCGTCCAGATGACACATCCCGCCGGTGTGGAGCTGGATCACCTTCGCACCGGTAGCGGAGACAGTCCTGGCATCTACATCGCTGTCAATGTCGGCCTCCATGACGCCCACCCGCAATGTGTCCGACAGGCGGGGAATGGTCTGCATCAGTGTAGAGGTTTTGCCGCTGCCGGGGCTGCTCATCAGGTTCAGAAGAAAGGTTTTATTCTCCTTCAGCTCCTGCCGCAAGGCATCTGCATCCCGGTCGTTGGCAGACAGAACCCCTTGCTTGATTTCGATGACTTTAAATTCCACAGACAATTCACCTCCGTAGAGAAGAAAATACTTGGTAAATACTTATTTTATATTTTACCATTGGGTACCTTTCGCGTAAAGATAAACTTCCTGTACAGCAACTGAAAAACAGAGAAAAAAGCCCCGCCGCAAGTTGCGGCGGGGCTTTACTGTGCAGCTTAGCAATAAAACGGACTAGGGGAGAAATCAGTGGATGCGGATTTTAAAGATAGCCTTTTTGATGGTAGCCGGAGCACCTACCTGTACAGCTGTGCGATGGGCGTCGGCGGGATAGCAGAGAAGGAAATCTCCGGCGTTAAGGACTACATGGCTGTTGGGGTCACCCTCCAAGGGGAGAAAGTCGTCCTTTTCTACGAATTCTTTCTGCTCCATATTGTCAATGAAATTTACATCGATCTGCTCGGGGCCCCGGAGCATGAAGTGCAGGTCCAGATATTGCCGGTGGGCCTCCCAGAACCGGTTTTCCGGAGTGGTGGTCTCATACTCCACGATGTTGACAAACAGTTCATCGCCGTCAATAGGATGGCTGCCCTTTTCGTAGCTGAGGAGGTCGTGCTCCCGGGCGTAGTCAAAGCACTTGCGGACATTTTCCTCCAGATACCCGAAGTCTTTCAGGTCGCGAATATTGCCAAATACCATAGTGGAAGCTCCTTTTCATCTGACAGTTAATTTTGAGGGGGAAAAGCCCCGCTCCTGCAGGGTGATCCGTACAGGGGCGAGGCTTCAAAGGATTACTTTCTGTAAATCGTGGTGTTGGGGTCGGGGACGCTGGTGTCCTTCTTTACAGCCCGCCAGATCATACTGGCAGGAATACCTACCACCAGGGACACAGCGATGGAGATAATGGAGTAAGACCAGATGGATACGGTGCCGGCAGGCAGACCGTATTTGATATACACCATCACCGCAGAGGCTGCGATAAACGCCAGAGTAGCGCCGAAGGTATTGGCCACCTTGGTGAAAGCGCCCAGGATGAAGGTGCCGATCAGGATACCCAGAACCAGGCCCATAAAGCCGTTAAACCACTCGTAGGCGGAGGTGACGCCGCCGTTGGCCAGGACCATAGCCACCACGATGGAGAAGATACCTACCAGCAGGGAGACCCACTGACCGATCTTAGTCTGGGTCTCAAAGCTCAGCTTCTTCTTGGACAGGCGTTCCTGGATGTCCAGGGTCCAGCTGGAGGCCACGGAGTTAAGACCGGTGGACAAAGTGGACTGCGCGGCCGCGTAAATGGCAGCCAGCAGCAGGCCGGTGATACCCACAGGCAGCTCGAAAGCGATCCAGGAGGCAAAGATCTGGTCCTGCTGAGCAGCGGGAGGCAGAGGATTACCCTGTGTCTGGTAGAAGGCGTAAAGGCCGGTACCAATGAAATAGAACACCGTGGCAATGAAGATGGAGAGGCAGCCATTGGCCAGCATCATCTTGTTGAGCTTCTTGGTATCGGTGGTAGTGGTAAAGCGCTGTACGATATCCTGGGAGGATACATAGGAACCCATGGTGTTGAAGCCGGCGCCTACGATCAGCAGGAACACGCTGTCGCGGAGGATGTTGGCATCAAAGATGGGCTGATCCTCTGCCAGGAACTTGTGGTTGTTGGCAAATTCATTGAAGATGGCACCGAAGCCACCGTCCAGATGGGAGACCAGGAAGATCAGACCGAAGGTGACGCCGATCAGCAGCACGGAGCCCTGGATGAAGTCGGTCCACAGCACGGACTTCAGGCCGCCGGTGTAGGAGTAGATGATGGCGATGACGCCCATGATGATAATGAGGATGTTGACGTTGATCCCCATCAGGGCAGACAGGACCATACAGGGCAGGTACATGATAATGGACATGCGGCCAATCTGGTAGATGATGAACATCACCGCGCCCAGCACCCGCAGGAACTTACTGTTGAAGCGCAGTTCCAGGTAGTGGTAAGCGGTGTCAATGTCCAGCTTGCTGTAGATGGGCAGGAAAAAGCGGATGGTCAGGGGAATTGCCAGCAGCATACCCAGCTGAGCAAACCACATGATCCAGGTGCCGGCGTAGGAGTTGCCGGCCAGGGACAGGAAGGAGATAGGGCTCAGAAGCGTGGCGAAAATAGATACCGAGGTGACCCACCAGGGTACAGTGCCATCACCTTTGAAATATTCTTTTCCCTTCATTTCCTTTTTGGCGAAGTGCAGACCGGCAAACAATACCGCCAGCAGATAGACGATCAGCACAGCCAGATCGATGTAAGTAAAACCTTGCATGCCTTGCATGAATTGTTCACTCCCTCTCTTCATTTTTATATTAACCGGACCGTTGTCGGCAGGGGACATAGGGTGCTCTATCAATAAAAATTTTGATTGTTTTTACTGCCATCTTCGAAAAAAGGAACAGCGTTGCTTGCTGGAAGAAGGCAGCGGTCCTTTATTATGCGGTTTTGGGGGGAGAGATAAACAGGGAACAGCAATTTTATCCATTTTCAGACGGCGTTTGCCCGTTGTGATGTTAAAGAAAAACGGCAAATTATTTAACGGTTATTTTATTTAAGTTGTACAAATCTTTATTGAATTATAACACAAAAAATACGGAAAGCAACTGCTAACTTGAAAAAATGATAAAAGACTGTGAAAAAAGGGAAGAAATTCTGGAGAAAGTTCAAGGAAACGGGCGGAGAGAAAACAAAACAAATTCACGCAATCGAAAAAATTTTTTCTTTTTCGCGAACATGCGAATAACTGGATTTCCCTGTCTGAAAAGGAAATGAAAAAGTAAAGGCCAACGGAGCACAGCGTTAAGAAATGATCCGCAGACCAGGTCAATCACTTGAAGGGCATGCGGAGGAAACGCCTGTCAGCTGTGGACATGGGGGGATCCGGCTGAGGCGGAAAAGTACAGGCGCCGGTACTCGTTGGGGAGTACCAGCGCCTGTGTTTTTGCGTATGTATTTGTACCCCATACCATGGAATTGTGGTGGGTCACGGATGCATCAGACGTTTGAGCTCTTCTACAAAAGCCTCCTCCACTGCGGTGAGCTTGTGTTGGTTCATATGGATCAGAACGCAGTCCATTTTTACTTCCGGGTTGGCGATAGGGACGAAGCAGATCCCGCGGGTACAGTCGGAATTCAATCCCAACTGAAGCCCTATGTAGTAAGAATCCGTTGATCGCAGGAAGTCATATAAAGCGGCCCGGTCGCTGATCAGGATTCTCCGCGCAGTTGTCCGGTAGTCGTAGTTATTGACGCCGGAGCAGTAATTGGTGGGAACCACGTCGCTCTGGGCCATGGTGGCGTGAGGGAATTCCAGCAGCTGTACAGGCGTCACAAACTTTTCTTTGGCCAGGGGGTGCTGTTGACCGAAAAAGGCGCAGGCCTGCTGCGTATCAAGGATCGTATAGGAAAAGTCGTGACTCATGGCTGTTGCGCGCCAGTAATCCCGCTTGTCTGAGGGGGTAATGAGGATACCTAGATTGAAAAGACCATCATAGACATGGGCAATGACTTCCTCAGTAGACCCCTCCTCAAAACAGACGTTCTGGAAGGCCTGGCTGGTATTTCGGTTACATAGATTGATCACAGCCCGACAGGCCACGGCATAGCGTACAGAGGAGACGCTCAGATGAAAAATATCTGGTTTGTATCCGGTAAAGTACAACTCTTCCAGGTGCTTGTATTGGGCTTCCAGTCGGCTGGCATGTTTCAGGAACTCCTCGCCCTGGTGGGTGGTGGATATGCCGGAGCTGGAGCGCTCAAATATTTTGATGCCGATTTCTTCTTCCAGCTCCTTGATGCCGCGGCTGAGGGATGACTGAGAGATATACAGTTGTTTGGCGGCGCGGTTGATAGAGCCGCACCGGCTGATTTCCAAAGCATACCGAATGTAATTGATGTTCATATCACTGAAACCTCCGCATGATTCACCAGATACCTTGCTATGCTGCTTCGAGATAGCCAATATAATGTCAGTGCATACCTGCAATTTCGCGGTTTGTGATAAAAACGAAAGAAAACGTTTTAAATGCCGGGTTCTTACGGCACAATGCCGACTTCCACCCATTTTCACTCTTCAGTATAGTACCTGATCCGACAAAAATGCAAGAGGATAGTCATATTTGGGCTATGCACAAATTAGATAATCTGTATTAAAAATTGGGATTACCCTTTTGAAGAGACACTGCGATATAGTAAGTGACAAAGAAAGACTGGTCTTTTCCTTTCCTCATTTCAGACAAGCCGGATCAAGGAACATTCTCAGATGCCGGCGACTTCACATGACCCACCAGTATACCGGAAGAACGGCATCCTGGAGAGACGTCTCCGGAGAAGAGCCGCTGCCGGTCGAATTGTAAATAGGGAGGCTTCTGCATGTATGACATTCTGATTAAGAACGGGAAGATCATCGATGGACAAAACTCCGCGCCCTATTTTGCGGATGTGGCCATTCAGGGGGATGAGATCGTAAAGATCGGCAAGATCGACGAGCCGGCAGGCCGGGTTATCGACGCGGCGGGAAAGATCGTAACGCCGGGCTTTATTGATATCCATTGCCATTCGGACGCGATCGTATTCCATGACGCCAAGAATCCGCTGCGGCTTCGGCAGGGCTTTACCACAGAGGTCATCGGTAACTGCGGCATATCTGCGGCTCCGGTAAATCCCAAGAACCTGGATCTGCTGAGTAAATATTGTAATCCCTTCTATTCCAATGTCCCCGTCCCATACAACTGGCAGTCTTACGGGGAGTATCTGGATGAGGTGGAGGCCCATCACCCTATGCTGAATACTGCCGGCCTGGTAGGTCACGGTACGCTGCGTATTGCAGTTTCCGGCTTTGAGGCTCGGCAGCTGACGCCGGAAGAGCAGGAGCAGATGGACGATCTGATGCGCCGCAGCTTGGAGGAAGGTGCCTTTGGCTTGTCCTCCGGTCTGATTTATCCTCCCGGAGTCTTTGCCAACCAGGAGGAGATGCGCCATCTTGCCAGAGTGGTAGAGGCACACCATGGCATCTATACTTCTCACATGCGCAGTGAGAGTTCTGAGCTGGTAGAGGCGGTTCAGGAGATCATCGCTATTGCAGAGGAGACCGGTGTCAGCGTGGAGATCTCCCACCATAAAGCCCAGGGCGTTCAGAACAAAGGAAAGACAAAGGAGACACTGAGCCTCATCCGTGAGGCCAATGAGCGGGGTGCCAACATCAACTGTGATGTGTACCCCTATGATGCAGCCAGTACGCAGTTCAGTGCCTGCCTGCCGCCGTGGGCCTTGGAAGGCGGCGTGGACCGTCTGGTAGCCCGCGTGTCTGACCCGGAGACCCGGGCAAAGATCATTGCGGATATCAAAAATGAGCATCCTACCTATGAGAATTTCTTCCAGTATGCCGGTTCCTGGGATCGGGTACTGATCAATGAGTGTAAGGTAAAAGACTATGAGGGCAAAACCGTCCTGCAAATTGCCCGGGAAAACAATGAGGACCCCTACGAGATGGCTCTGGACATCATCAAGAACAGCGAAAACAATGTGATGATGATCGTGTTCACCATGGACGAAGAGGATATCTCCCGTGTGCTGCAGGACCCCAATTCTATCGTATGTACCGATGGATTCCCGGGCCTTGGACCCTATCATCCCCGGTATACAGCCGCCTTTACAAGAGTGTTGGAGAAGTATGTAAGAGAGGAGAACCTCCTCTCGCTCCAGCAGGCCATCTACAAGATGACCGGCATGCCTGCGGAAAAGCTGGGCCTGCGGGACCGTGGCCGTATTGCAGAAGGCATGAAGGCAGACGTTCTGGTGCTGGACATGTCCCGCATCCACGATAATGCTGACTATCAGAACTACAATGCCTGCTCGGATGGTATTGATTATGTACTGATCAACGGCCATATTGCGGTGGACGACGGCCAGTTCCATCCGATCTGTGTGGGACGTGTTCTGCGGCGGCAGGATTGAGAGGGCCATCGTATCAAAATAAAGAGAACAGGAGGGACAGATGTGAGCGAAGAAAAGAAACGTATCGACCCTAACAGCCGGGATTATGACTTCAAAAAAGATATTGATGTTGATCCGCGGTTCAAGGTCTGTCTGAAGGAGCTGTTTATCAGCTTTGGTGTCTTTGTGGTGTTTGCCGCAGTGATGCTGTTCGTCGTCTTTGTGGTAGGCGGCGGAGACCCTCAGCAGTATACGTACATTTTGGGCATGCCTGCCTGGTATTTCTGGGTGTTTGTGGTATGTGCGGTGACGGCTGTGGTTGTTTCTATTATTCTGGACAAGTTCTTCCGTCATATGAGTCTTGAAGCGGAGGGCGAGCTGGAAGACAAGGCAAAGTAAGAGATAGAGGAGGGAAAACTGTGGAAGTATCAAGTTCAACCAAAACTGTCGTTATTATTGTATTCCTTCTGTATACCATTGCCCTCTTGGCGGTGGGTTATTTCTACAAGAAGAAGCTGGATGCGCAAAAAGATAAGTATGTAGAGAACTTCTACACCGGCGGTCGTGCTATGGGCGCACTGCTGGTGGCAATGATGGTGGCAGCTGGTATCTGCAGTGCTGGTACCTTTATTGGTTCTCCTGGAAAGATCTACAGCGGCGGGCTGTCCTGGGCGGCGGTCGTGCCCGGCCAGATGCTGATGAACCTGATGGTCCTGGGCGTGATCGGCAAGAAGATAGCCATCGTTTCCCGACGCTCCAATGTGCAGTCCTTTGTGGGCCTGCTCTATGACCGGTATAACCGCAACAAGATCCTGGCGCTGATTTCTGCTGTGATCCTGCTGATTTTTGTGGGCTACTATACCGCCTCTCAGTTCATCGGCGGCGGCCGTCTGTTCGAGGTAATGACCGGTATCCCTTACTGGGTTGGTCTGGTAGCCTTTACGGTGGTCGTGATCGTTCTGGCAGCGTTCAGCGGACTGCAGGGCGTGGCAGCGGCAACCGTGGTGCAGGGAAGTGTTATGACCCTTGCGTGCTTCCTGCTGCTGTTCCTGGGCTTTGGCTACTGCGGCGGAGAGGAGGCCTTCCGGAATCTTGCCCAGCAGAATCCTGACCTGGTATCCGGTGATGCCCTCTACAGCCCCCTGATGATGCTCAGCTACTTTTTGACCTTCGGCTTTTTCAATCCCGGGTATCCCCATGCGGTCATTGGCTGTATGTCCTATAACAGCACCCGCAAGATGAATACGGCTATTAAGATCGGTGTTGTGCTGGTGGCGGTATGGAGCTTGTCCCTGTCTCTGCTGGCCGGCGTGATCCGCAATGCCTTCCCGGAGCTGGCTGTTTCCGACTATGCGCTGCCTACTCTGGCAGTAGCCGCTCTGCCTCACTGGGTGGCAGGCCTGACGCTGGCCGGTGTGGTAGGCGCGCTCCAGTCTACCGTGGGTACCATGGTCATCGTCATGAGTGCCTCGGTGGTAAAGGATGTCTATCAGACCATGATCAAGCCGGATGCATCTCCCAAGACCATGAAGTCTATGACCAATATTGCCACTATCGTCATCACTCTGGTCATTTTCTTCCTCTCCCTGACGCCTCCCGATAATCTGCAGAACGTGGTCATATATGCGGTAGGTGGCATGGTATCCGCCTTCTATATCCCGCTGATTTTGGGCCTCTACTGGATGAGAGCCAATGAGTGGGGAGCGCTGGCCGGTATGGTAGGCGGTCTGGTCACTTACCTGATCAATGGTATGGGGCTTGTGGACTGGAAGATGGGGATGGAACCCATTGTCATTGGCGTGATCGTCTCACTGATTCTTACGGTAGTGGTCAGCTATCTGACCCCCAAGTCTCCTTACCATATCATCGATCGCTGGTTCTCCCGGCATCCGCAGCGCCTGGCATAAGGGCGATGGCGGCCGTTGACTTGTGTGTGTGTCACGGATGGAGAAGAGAATAAAAAGCGTTTCCTAGCGAAATACTGGTGATGGGAATGGCACGGCGAAAAGCCGTGCCATTCCTACTTTGAAGGGAGAAAATCAGCGGTATATGAATAAAAGACAGCTGATACCGACATGCTAAGACAAGATATGGATTTTTTTGACATTTGGAATAGATGGTGGTATACTATGCTAGCTTTTGCTGCGCAAAGCGTTAAAGAATAAAATGGAGTGAGGGATTTAATTTGAAACAACGCGAACAACTGGGGAGCCGGCTGGGATTTATTCTGCTCAGCGCTGGCTGTGCCATTGGCTGCGGTAATGTGTGGAAGTTCCCCTGGATGACAGGCCAGAATGGCGGCGGCGGTTTTGTGCTGCTGTATGTGCTGTGTTTGATCGCTATGGGGCTTCCCGTCATGATCATGGAACTGTCTGTAGGGCGCGCTGCCCAGGCCAGCCCGGTACGGATGTATTATAAGTTGGAAAAACCGGGCCAGAAGTGGCATTTCCATGGCTATCTGGCGCTGTTTGGCAATGCCTGCTTAATGGCCTTTTACACGGTGGTGGCAGGATGGCTGCTGTACTATTTCTATAAATTCCTGATTGGCGATATCGCTTCTCTGGGCTTTAAGCCCATGATCACCAACCCCGGTGTCAACGTGCTCTTTATGGCGATTACGGTGGCTGTGGGCTTCTTTGTCCTGAGCTTCAATCTGCAGGGCGGCTTAGAGCGTGTGACCAAGTATATGATGGTGGCACTGCTGGTTCTGATGGTTGTCCTGGCTGTGCGCAGCTTCACGCTGGATGGTGCGGCTGAAGGACTGTCCTTCTATCTCAAGCCGGATCTTTCCAAGATCAACGGCTCCACGGTAGTGGCGGCTATGAATCAGGCGTTTTTCACCCTTAGTCTTGGTATCGGTTCCATGGCAATCTTCGGTAGTTATATCGGTAAGGACCACTCTCTGATGGGGGAGTCGGTGAACATCATCCTTCTGGATAGCTTTGTGGCCATTACGGCTGGTTTGATTTTGTTCCCCGCATGCTTTACCTATGATCTGGAGGTGGGTTCCGGTCCGTCTCTGCTGTTTGATACTATGGCGACCGTATTTAAGAATATGGAAGGTGGCCGCTGGTGGGGAGCACTGTTTTTCCTGTTCATGGTCTTTGCCGCCATGTCTACGGTCTTTGCCGTCTTTGAGAACATTCTGGCTTGTGTCCGTGAAATGACCGGATGGAGCCGCCCTCGGGGGAGCATCATTTGCGGTGTTGTTATATTCCTGATGTCTCTGACTACTGCTTTGGGATACAGTGTCTGGTCCGGCTTTGTTCCCTTTGCTGAGGGCAGCGCATGGTTTGATGTGTGGGACTTCCTGGTTTCCTATAATCTGCTGCCGCTGGGTTCTCTGTGCTTTGTTCTGTTCTGCTGTAACAAGTGGGGCTGGGGCTGGGACAATTTTGTGGCGGAAGCCAATGCCGGCCGGGGCCCCAAGGTCCGCAACTGGATGAAGCCCTTCTACCAGTTTGTCTTGCCTGTGTTGATTATTTTCATTTACCTTTACGGAATGATCACCTTCAACTGGAGATAAGGTGTTGCAGGCGGTTCGGTAAATCTGCTTTTGAATACTGTTAGAAAAGCGGCTCTTGTCCCCATTGATTTGGACAAGAGCCGCTTTTCTGTATTTTTTCTTCTATACGGGACACTGCCATCGAGAAGAAGATCGCTGCTTACTGAAGTTTCAAAAGATAGAGATATTCCGGGCGGCCCCGTCGGTTTTGGGAGGGGGCGGTCCTTACTTCAGCCAAGCCCTCCTCGGTTAGCTGTTTGAGGATACGGTTGGCGCTTCTTACCGTTACCCCCAGACGGTCGGCAACACTTTGACTGGTGACCGGCTGGCCGGATTCGATGGTGGCCAGGTGGGAAATAGTGCGGAGAGAGATTCCGGTTTTTTGGGAAATATCCAGATAATAGGAGGAACCATCACGCCGGTTTACGCCGGAGTTGGCAGAAAGGAGGCCTTTGCTGCCAAAGACCTGGTACCCGCTGTAACCTTTCCCGTGGCGGATAGCCTCTGTCTGGGAGGCAGAGGCACCGAAGCGGGCCTCCTGCATATCGCTGCCTACGCCGTAGCCGATCTGGACGTCTTCCATGTGGTTTTCTGTCAGGTACTGCAGCAGGCCGCAGTGGGACAATCCTCCCGTTATACGCAGTACCGTTCGGAATGTGGTGAAAGCCTCGTAGCCCTGCGGACTGTTTTGTACGATAAAGTCTCCGCCGCAGTCTCTGGCGAATAGCAGGAGCAGTTCAAAAAGTTTGGTATCCTTCAGGCGCTGGGAATCGTCAGTGACCGGGGAAGAGAGGGAGATTTTTACCACGGCGGGGCAAGTTTCCTCCCGCTGTGACAGCTGGACGCGACTTACCAAGTGTTCTACTGCCTGGCGGATATGCTCCCGACTGGGAAAAGCGTGGTAATAGGGGATGTGGTTGCTCTGCAGGATCTTTTCCGCGAAAGTATAGCGGGTCACCACATAATCGATTTTATCCTGGGTATAGAGCTCATGATAAATTTTTTCCAGTGTAGGGGGGATATCCTGGAGGCTGGAAATGATGTAGGGTTCATCACCTTCGCTGGCAAGAGGAAAATGACAGAAACCGGTGTCACCCAGGAGCTCCGAGAGGAGGGCATGGGCGCTGTCGTCATAAACAAAGTCAAAGAATACCCGTGAAAATTGGATGCCCGGATGCTCTCTGGCCATTTTCAAAAGCACCTGGCAGATACCCAGCGCATCCAGATCCAGAGTTTCCACATATGGATAATCCGGGCAGGCGTTGCGGATATAAGCGGTCAATATCTGGCCGCCGGTAATGAATCCGTCCATACTGTCGCGAAGATCCATAAAATGTGCAACAAGATCTTTAGGGCTCTGGATGGGAAGATAGGTAAAGTAAATATCAGGAAAGCTGCCGCCGATTTTTTCTTTCAGATAGGACAGCATAGGTTCATAGGCTGCAACTGCGATTTTCAAAGCATCATCTCCTTGGCGGAACAATGGCGGTTATGTATTACGATATATTTTATTGTACTCTATTTTGGAATAAAAGACAATCTCCTTTGTATAAGGACATGCTGCCTGCGGACTGCGGCGGAAAAAAGGACATCTGAGGAATTGATGGCTCGGCTACAGAATATTTGTCAAAATACTAAAAAATTGAATGAAACTTCGTATAAACAAACGAAAATCAAAAATCACTCCAGCGGATATTGACACAGACAGATTACTGTGCTATTTTAAAATAAAGACAACGTCTTTAAATATGTCTTAAAAGAAGGCCGGTTGGATTGGAGAACTACTTTGATTTTGCAAATGGATCAACCCTGTTTTGGCTCTGCGTCCCTGTGATTGTCTGCGCGGTGGTGCAGGCACTGCTGTTCCTGAGAAAGGCTTGGCGGCGAGGTTTGGAGCTCGGCATGACGAAAGGTGAGATGAAAAAGGTTATCACCAGCAGCGCCGTATTTTCCATTGTTCCTTCGCTGCCCATCGTTGTCATGATGATGATGCTCATTCCTGTCCTGGGCAAGTATATTCCCTGGATGCGTCTGTCCGTTATCGGAAGTGGTACCTATGAGTACATGGCGGCAGATTTCACGGTAAAAGCTGCCGGGCTTTCCGGTTTGACAGACCCGGGCATGAATATGAATATTTTCATTACCATCGTCTGGGCTATGACCTTGGGCATCCTGGTGGGGCCGCTGTTTATTGTGCTCTTTTTCAAATCCTACGACAAGGGGCTGAAAACCCTCTCCGGGAAGAAGAACAGCTTTATGCCCTTCCTGATCAACGCCACATTTTTCGGCATGCTGTCCGTGTTTATCGCACCTATCGCCATGGATGTTTCTGCACCCCTTGGGATCTTGACTTTCCTGTGTGCAGGTATTGCGGCGATGATCATGAATTTTGCTGCGAAAAAGACGGGCGTCAAAACAATACGCGATTTTTCCTTCCCGCTGAGTATGCTGACAGGCATGATTTGTGCCGTCTTGCTGCAATTCGTACTGTAATAGGAGGCTGCTATGGATACATCTGAAAAGATCACCGCTGTTGAAAATACCGGTACAGAAGAACAGGATACCCGCTATTTCAACTCCATTCACCGCTTGGGAAGAATCTCTATGCTCATTACCCTTGCGGCCATGCTGGCAGTCCCTATTGTCAGTCAGCTGGTGACTGGCGCAGAGGTGAGCTTGAGCCAGTTGGGAATGGCGCTGCTGAGTGTAGGTGCACTGTTTGTCCCGCTATCTATCGTGGAAGTCATGTCCTATGCGCCGTATCTGGGGGCAGGAGGTACCTACCTGGCCTTTATTACGGGAAACATCGGCGGTATGAAGCTGCCGGCTGCTATTGCGGCAGTGAACAACGCCAACGAAAAGCTGGGCAGCAAAAAGGCCGAGGTCATTGCCATTCTGGCGGTAGGCGCTTCCTCTATCGTAACGACTACTGTGGTGTTCCTGGGTATGCTGTTCCTCAGCGCCATGCTGCCGATCCTGCAGCATCCAGTGCTGCAGCCTGCCTTTGACAACATGCGGCCTGCCCTGATCGGTGCCTTTGGTGTGCCCTTTATCATCAAATCCATCAAGGAAGCGGTACCGCCTCTGGTCATCGCCTTCCTGGCAGTGGCGATTATGGGCCTTGCCACATTCTCTACCTATTCTACCTATCTGATGCCTGTATTCATGGTCATTTCCGGCGTATGTTCCTACTTTATGTATAAGAAGGGCTGGCTGGGGAAAGCGAGCGATAAGTAAATGGATTTTATAACAGCAAGCCGGGATATAGAGCAGCAGATCATTGCGGACCGGAGGTTTCTCCACCAGCATACGGAGGTAGGCTTTGATCTTCCGGAAACCAGGGCATATGTCATCAGCCGCCTGAAAGAGCTGGGGTATGCGCCAAAGGAGATGGGGCAGGGGATCGTCGCTCAGCTGGGAGAGGGAAGTCCCTGTATTCTGCTGCGGGCGGACATGGATGCACTGCCCATGGAGGAAGAAAATAATCTTCCCTTCCGGTCAGAAAATCATGGAAAAGCTCATACCTGTGGCCACGATATGCATACCGCTATGCTGCTGGGCGCAGCGGCGATCCTGGCCCGCCGGAAGAAGGAACTGCACGGTACAATAAAGTTCATGTTCCAGGCAAATGAAGAGGGGGGACAAGGCGCCAAGGCTATGGTTGATGCAGGCGTCCTGGAAAATCCGAAAGTGGATGCCGCCATTGGAATGCACACGGCGGCTGCCCGGGATTCCGGCTCCTTTTACTATGCAACAGGGTCTACAATGGCCTCCAGTGATGGCTTTACTGTTGAGATCACTGGAAAAGGAGGCCATGGCGCAGGGCCGCAGTTCTCGATTGATCCGATCAACATTGCCTGTCACATCCACCTTGGCCTGCAGGAATTGATTGCCAGAGAGGCGCCTCCTGCGGAGGTGACGGTCCTTACCATTGGTTCTTTGCATTCCGGCACTGCGGGAAATATCATACCTCAGACAGCGACGATGCAGGGGACACTGCGTACCCACTCTGAGCAGACCAGAACAAAACTGAAGCGCCGGATGGATGAGGTGTGCCAGTATACTGCCAAGGCTTTTGGCGGAGAGGCAAAGCTGACATTTTCGTTTGGAATACCGGTCCTGTTTAATGATGCTGCCATGGCGGAAACGCTGGCACAGACTTTGAAAACGCATTTTGGAGAAGATTGCGTACATAAGATCGACATGAAACTGGCGGGATCGGAGGATTTTGCGGAACTTTCTCTCCGGGTCCCATCCGTGTATCTGTCTATTGGCACAGGTCATGAGAAGGATGGTTTTCCCTATGGTCAGCATCATCCAAAGGTTATATTTGACGAAAGCTGCATGAAAAACGGTGCTGCCGCATATGCGGCGTGTGCCTGGGAGTGGCTGGAAGCTGCCAGAGAGAAGTAAAGGTAGCAGCTGTGCATCTGCGGCGCTTTTACCATGCAGAAAAACACAAAAAAGGTAGGACAGCATATGCTGTCCTACCTTTTTTATTATAGTGTCCGGCATCCCTGCAGCACCGGTAGTATGGGGGTATCAATCATGGGGGATGGATATCTGATGAGAGGAAGATGTATTGAGCAGGTCCTGATGCCTTTTTACCTCGGCTTTCCATGCGGCCAGACCCGGAGCGGACGGGGCGTCCAGGATCTCCTGAGGTGTACCGCAGCATGCAATACGTCCCTGGGAAAGGATGGCTGCCCGGTCAGAGAGGAGGAGGGCTTCCCCGATGTCGTGAGTCACCAGCAGCGTGGTGAGGGACATTTTGCGATGGAGATCCCGGACAAGCTCCTGCATGGCATGGCGAAGATCCAGATCCAGACTGGAAAAGGGCTCGTCCAACAGCAAAAGCCGAGGCTTCACCGCTACTGCTCGGGCTAGGGCGACCCGCTGCTGCTGGCCGCCGGAGAGAGTATGGATCATACGTTTTTCTGTGCCGCTGAGGCCTACAGCTGCCAATAGTTCCCTGGCGGTTTCGCGGCGCTCCTCTTTGGGGACACCCTGCATACGGAGGCCAAACGCCACGTTGTCCTCTACCGTCAAATGGGGGAAAAGCCGCAGATCCTGAAACAGAACAGATACACCCCGCTTTTCCGGCGGTATCCCGGCGGCATTTTTGCCATCCAGGAGGAGCTGCCCCTCTATCAGAGGAAGAAGTCCTGAGATGGTTTTGATCATGGTAGTTTTGCCGCTTCCGGAAGTCCCCAGAAGAGAGAAAAACTCTCCCTCTTCCAGGGACAGATCGATGTGATGGAGGACGACGTGTCCCTCGTAACCCAGGCAGGCCTTCTGCAGTACAAATCGATTCATAGGATTCCTTTCTCCGCGGCGCAGCGGTAGTGGCGGCTCATCAGACAGGAAAAGCCGCCGTATACCAGCGCTGATATAGCTACAAAAGCCAGGGAATAGGCGGCGGCGTGGAGACGGTCGCCGCTTTGGATAAATGGTACCACGATCATGGCAAAGGTCTGTACCTGCCCGCCTCCGATCATCAGTGTCAGAAAATATTGTCCGAAAGAGACAACGAAACCCAGTGCAGTGACAGAAAAAATAGCGGGGATAAGGAGGGGGAGAGTCACCTGCCGTAGCACGGCGGAGGGGGAGGCGCCCAACGTCCGGGCCTGCTCTTCCAACCGGGTGCCCAAACTCCCGGTTACATCGGTAAGCGTCCACACGGTATAGGGTAAGATGACAATGCAGTGGGAGAGGATAACCCCACCTACGGTGTCAATGATCCTTATGCGGGTGAACAATGTCTGCAATCCGATAAAGTAGGCGGTGGAGGGCAGAAGGACCGGCAGCAAAAGCAGTGCCCGGACGAAAGTTTTCCCGGGAAAATCCAGCAGAGCCAGGGCACGGGCGGCCGGGAGGGAGAGCAGTGTGGTCAGCGCCGCGCTGGTCAGAGAGAGAAGGATACTGCTGCCAAGTATGGACAGTGTGCTGTCGGAAAAGACGGAGGCAATTCCTTGTAAAGAGAAGGTGCTGGGCAAGATTTCCGGCCAGGCCCAGCGGGCTGCGCATGCACTCATGAGGAGAAGCAGCAGTGGAAGAGCCAGGGCAAGGAGCCAGAGCCACAGGACGAATTTTTTCATCTCAGATCTCCTTTCCCGCAGCAGCGGCACGCCGGAAAGCCAGTAGATACAGTATGGTCAGAAGACCGCCGAAAGCCAGCATCAAAGTGTTGTATACCATGGCGTAAGGGCGGTCAGACAGATTCGGAGACAGGAACGCAAGATATGCCGTTACCGGCAGAGTGCGCGGCAGGGTAGCGCCCAGCAAAAATGGCAGTTCATAGGAGCCAAAGGAGTAAGCCAAAATGATAAGGAAAGCACTGCTGATAGACGGTCGGCAGAGGGGAAAGATCACATACAAAAAGGTTTGTCGAGGGCTGGCGCCCAAAGAGCGGGCGGCCTCTCCATACCGGGCGTAGACCCGGCGCATCAGCAGCAGGACGACGCTCATCACGTAGGGGGCCTGCTTGAGAAGGTAGGCCAGGATGATCCCTACCCCCAGCCCGTCCTGTACCAGCAGGGGAAATTTCCCGGCGGCGGAGATCAGACCGGCGGAGCCGGCCAGTCGTGAGAAGAAGCCGGTCTGGGAAAAAAGGGTGATGATAAGGAATGCCGCTACGGTGTGAGGAAAGGTAACGGGCACTTTAAACAGAAAATGCTCTCGCTTTCCGGTGCAGACCAATAACGCGCTGACCCCCACCCCGATCCCCGTGGAGAGCAGGGCCGAGGTGAGGGAGAGATAAAGACTGTAGAGCGTTGAGGAGAGGAGAGTGCCCTGGGAGAGGACTTCTCTATAGTAGGACAAGGTAGGTTCGGTCAATCCTGCGGCAGGGAAAATGCCGAAACTCTGTAAGACACCGTCCGCAAGGCCAACGATAAAGAGGAGCATCAGCATTAAGACCGGCAGAAGAAGCAGGTAGGGGTAAGCTTTTTTCATTTTCCCGGCACTTCCTCCAGCCAGATTTCCTCAATGACAGGCACCAGCCCGGCAGGAAGCTCCGGCAGACGGTGGGTCAGCAGCTCCTCCTGGGAGAGAGACCCTGCGCCGGTGTCAATGGCGGAAAAAACAGCCAACTCCTCCTCGGAGAGCCGGTCCATGTCCAGTACCGGCAGGGCGCCCCAGACGGTAGGTTCCATTTTGGAGGCCTGCATAGGGATGGACAAAATGGCGTCAGCCAGGCACAGGGCACCGGGAATGTTGCCGCTGTTGCCGGCGATGGCCACATAGTTGGTGTTGCCGATGGTGCCATTATCAAAGACGAAAGCCTGGCAGGTATCGGTATACTGGCCGTTTCCCATCATGGAGGAGACGTGGTAGGGGTCGTAGCTCATAGAAAGCAGGAGCTGTCCGTCCATAAACATGGCGTCGGCCTGGGCATCGGTGGCAGGGAAAGTACGGCCTCCTTCCCAGAGGTAGGGATTGAGTTGTCGGAGGAACTCCATGGCAGGAGCGATAACGGAGCGGACCTCCTCTTTATCCGCGTCACCGTCCAGAGACGCCACTGTCTCATAGCCGCAAATTTCATAGATGATATTGCGGACAAAGGCACTGCCGGTAAACCCCGGAGGGGCTTCGTAGGTAAATTTCCCGGGATTTGCCTGGCAGAAGGCGAGAAGCGCCTGTGCGGAAGTGGGCGGGTCGGGCACAACAGCGCTGTCACAGATCAGTACCAGCTGGGCCTTGGCGTAGGGAGCCTCATAGCCGTCAATGTCCATGCCAAAGTCGGTGGTGACCTCGGGAGAAGTGGCGTCTACATAGGTGTTGAAGTTGGGAAGATACTGGCAGAAGGGGCCAAAAAGAAGCCCGTTCTCTTTGGCGGTGGCAAAGTTCTCACCGTTGATCCAGATCAGATCGATACTGCCGTTGGTGTTTCCGGCGGCCTTATCACCGGAGAGTTTATTGAGGATCATGTCGATGTCCATAGCTACCCGCTCTACCGTGATATCGTAGGTTTCCTGGCAGTAGGGGATGAGGGTGTCGTCGATCCAGTCGTTCACCAACTCGTTTCCGCCCCAGCCGTAGAAAGTCACGGTGGTACCCGCTGCGGCGGATAGGACAGAATCCCACTGTTCATAGTCTACAGTGATATCCTCCGTATTGACCGTATCATCCGTATGCGAGCAGCCTGCACTGAGAAACAAGATGCCCAGTGCCAAAAGAAATAAAGTATGTCGTTTCATGGGTGGGCCTCCTCTTCCATTTCTTTTATGATGCGGTGGGCGTCTATCAGCCTTTGGAGGATAGTGATGCCGATCAGTCCGGCATAGATCCAGGTGAGAACAGAGAGGGCGCTTGGGAAAAGCATCATGGCCGTGAAAGCCAGGAAGCCCTCGGTGCGTTCCATCAAACCAGCCTGGTAATAAAAGCTCTTTTTGCCCTTTTTAGGGGTCAGCATGCCGGTGGTAAGAAATACGGTCATGGATATCAAAATGGCAGATACCAATCCCAGCAGTGGCAGCAGACAGTCGGGCCGGCGGAGAGCGAGCCCCCATACGATGGACAGCTCCACCAGCCGGTCACTGATGATATCCATCTGCGCACCCCGGACGCTGCTGCGGCCGGAACGGCGGGCCATCTCTCCATCTACAGCATCCAGCAGGCCGGAGAGCCACAGGAGGGCCACAGCAATCATTGGATGCTCACCGTAGAGTACCGCGCCGCTGGTAATGCCCAGGATAAAAGCCAGGGCTGTCACCTGATTGGGGGTCAGCTCCAGCCGGAGCAGAAGGGCGGCGATGGCAGAAAAAAGACGGTTGGTATATTTTCTTGCGTGGGTGTCTAGCATGATGGGTTCTCCTTCGCTTTGACGTTGGCCACTCGGTTGCGCCAGGTGCGCGTTCTGCTGGGGCCGAAGAGAAGTTCAAGGACATGTACGGTCTCCAGGCCTTCGGAGCGGAAAGCATCCAGGCATCCCTCGCAGAAGCTGGTGACCGTCATACCTTGGGGAAATTCCTGCACTCTTCTGCGGCGGATCGACAGACTTTTCTCTGGGTCCGTAGCAGGCATCATGTGATAATTGCCGCAGCAGATAGTTTTCTCCCAACAGTGCCGGGGCTCTGTCACTGTAACACTAGCCATCTGCAGCAGGTGACGTACCGCCTGCTGCACCTCTGGGAACTTGCGGGTAGGACAGGGGTCATGGAGCACCACATCCTGAATCTGAGGACAAAGATCCTCGGGCTGGATATATTGCGCCATGACGGGCCAGAGAGAAATGATCTGAAAACCAGGGAGGCTCTGAAGTTCTAAGGTACAGTTGGGGCAGGCAGTGTAGATCCGCTCCACACCATTTCGCCGCAGCATGGTGAGAAGGGCCTCCTGACGCTTTGCCAGGCGCTGGGGCTGAAGATAGTGGGTGGGTTGCCCACAGCAGGCGGCGGCCAGCCCGATCCCGGGCTCTGCCCGGCGGAGGATAGTCATAATATGGGAAATGATATGTGGTTCCAGTTTCATCAGGGCGCATCCCGGCCAAAAGACAGCGGTACTGCGGCTGCAGTGCATCATGGGAGAGCTGAAGGAGACGGCCTGATGAACGGCCATACTCAGCTTATTCATGGTTCTCCTTCTGGGCCTTTGCGGCCTGACGGTCATTATACATCCGTTTGATGATCATAACAGCGATGCTCAGAGCGAAGATACACAGCAGGGCAGTGACGAAGTACTTGACGCCGCCGGTGAGCATGCCGCCCACATAGGAGTAGATAATGGTGGCAGGCAGCTGACCGATACCGGTGGCTACCAGGAAGGGCAGGAACTTGATGGGGGTGAGGCCTGCAAAGTAGCTCACCGCGTCAAAAGAAACGAAGGGCAGCAGTCGGCAGATGAGGATCGTCCGGCTGCCGTATTTTTCAAAGTAACCCTCCACACTGGCCAGTGCACCCCGACCGGCATATTTTTCCACCGTATCCCGGCCCAGAGCTCGGGCAATGTAGAAGCACAGCACAGCGCCCGCCATGGCGCTGGTCCAGGAGAGGATAGCGCCTTGCCACCAGCCGAAGATGGCCGCATTGGCGAAGGTGATCAGGAAGGCGGGGAGGGGAGCGAGGACGGACTGGAATACCATGAGCAGGAAGGATACGATCATGGCATAGGGCCCGTAGGAGCGGATGAATTCCACCACCGCATCTACGTTGGCAGAGCCCAGTACGGCGGAGATCTCGTTGACATAGTTCTTGACAGTCGGGACAAAGAAGTACGTCAGGCAGAGCAAGATCAGTACAAGCAGAACGATCAGACGGATCAGAGACCTGCGGTTAGTCTTTTCCATGGTTATTCTCCATTTCGTGTTGTTTTTGGGGGAAAATACGTTTGCTCAGCAGAGAGGTGACTGCCAGCAGCAAAGCCAGAAGTCCGAGGGCGATCCAGAAGTGGGGGGATGTGGTATCCATCACCTTGTCGCCGATATTGATGAAGACCAGCGTGCCGGGGATGATGCCTATGGCGGAACCCAGCAGGTAAGCAGCCAGGGAGATATCCGTAAGGCCAAAGGCGTAATTGATCAGGTTATATGGGACAGCAGGGATCAGACGAAGTACGATGAGAAGGAGAAAGCCGCTGCGCCCGCTGTTGGCAAAAAGCCTCTGCTGCCAGGCGGGGGAAAGCTTGCGGCTGAGAAATCCCTTGACTTTTTCGCGTCCTGCATAGCGGGAGAGAAGGAACATCAGCGTACAATTGAGCATCGCCCCAAGAAAGGTGTAGACGCTTCCCCAGAGCAGACCGAAGAGAAGCCCGCCAGCCAGAGCAAGGACGGCTACGGGAAAAAAGAATACCGGCAGCAGCGTAAAAAGAAGAATGTAGCCCAGCGGAGCCAGGGAACCGCTGGGTTCCAGGAGTGCTTGCAGATCCTGGGGGGAAACTGCACGGGCACACCACCAGGAGAAGGCCAGCAGAGCGGTAATAAGGAGCGCGGCAATGATGGCCGCTTTTTTGGTTTGAAACACGGAGATGACCTCCTTCCTGGGGATATGGGCTTCACTTTAGCTGACCAGTCGGTGCAAGTGTGACGGTCAGGGTAATAATCACGCCGGATCCGGCTTTTACGGAGCCTGCGCCTCCGCGGAGGTATGAACGCCTGAAGCGGCCGCCTTACACCGTAAGGCGGCCGCAACGGAGAAGCCAGTGTATTCTCCTGGACGACTAGCTGTCGTATCGATGCCGGCTTGAAGAGAAAAGCTCTGCGCGATCTTACTTTTGTTTCTGGTATAAATAGCAAAAATCTATATGCTAAATGATAGTACCATTTGAAGGTCATAATGTCAACACTTCGTTTTATACTTATATTGATATATAAAAACAATATGTAACAAAATTATTTGCCGATTCTTGGCTAAAAATAAAAAAATATTTTAGTGAATATATATTGACAAAATAAATAATTAGAATTATTATTGTGACGCTTATATATAAAGCAAATAAATATTGGGAGGAAAACTATTATGAAGAAGTTTCTTGCTGTTGTTTTGTGTGTAGTGTCCATCTTGGCATTTATGACTGCCTGCGGAAACAATTCACAGAACAATCAGGACAACAGTTCCAGTGGCAACAACTCTGTTGCGAATGATGGCATCACTGCACCGGAAAGTGATGTGGAGATGCAGTATATGAGCGTAGAGGATGCTGCCGGTGTGCTGGATACAGATGGCTATCTGTTCCTGGATGTACGTAAGGCGGAGGACTATGATGCTTCTCACATTCCCGGTGCTGTGTCTGCGGATATGGATGCCGCCAAGAACGGCGACTTTGATGCGGGTGTAGCTACCATGCAGGCAGCAACGGATGGTGTGGATGATACCCTCATCGTCATCTGCTATTCCGGCAAGTCTTATGCGCAGGCTACTACCAACGTCCTCTCTGCTCTCGGCTATGACATGTCCAAGGTTTATACCCTGGAGGGCGGATTTACTGCCTGGACGGAGACGTACCCCGATAACGTGGAGTAAGATTTTCTACGGTAACAGCGAACAAAAAGAAAATAAACGCCGGGTTATCATTTGATGAACCCGGCGTTTATTTTATCGTGCAGCGGTTTCTGTGGTGCAGGATAATGTAACATTAGAAGTATACAACGGCTGTAAGGAGATATTGGCAGCATAAGAAAAGCAGGGGAATGCTGAAAGAGATTAAGGGTTTGGAATGATATGGTATCGCATCTGCCGTGCCTTAAACCAACAGTAGTGACCATCATCTAAATCCTCAGGCGTTGCATTTTCATCGTCGATCAGGTAGATAAAATCGCCTTTTCGGAGCAGCGAGGCGCTGTACCAATAAATGTCACATTGCTGCGGATTACGGATTTCTGCGTTACAGGCAGCATCCCCCGCAAACCATATTTCGATCCGACAACCCCATACGCCGTCAAACAGAACATATATGCTGTCATCCTCCTGGTGAAATGCCAGAATGTAGGCGTCATGGAAGCAGCGTGAGGCGAACATAAGGTTTTCAAGATCGTCATTGCTGGTCACGTCAACATATGCGTGATAAACATGCTCTGCGTCCATCTGAATACATCTTTTCAGAGAAGTGGTATCCAGTGCTATTTCATCTGAAGAAAGATCGGGGGACTGGAGGAATGAAACGCAGCCTTGTCCTTCGGAGTCCAGTACCCAGTCGGATTGATCTGCCTCCACGATCAATATGCGGGGATCTAGCCTTTTGGATTTTTGGGGAAAGAGATAGTGTTTGACCAGACAGGTCTTGTCCTCGTTAAGGACGAGATAAAAGTAATCGCTTGGATTTTTCCTGGGCTTCTTGAACAGCCCTCCCGCCTGAGGTTTACAGAAAAAACCGAATACCACAGAGGTGTAAAATCCGCCGCGGTCTTTCCTTACAATAGCATACAAGGCCTATCCGTCCTTTCCTGGTAAACTATAGCCTGCCATTTTTTTATGACCTGGGTATATGACCATTTGATTATACCATATCTTTATGTTAAACAAAAACATCAGACGATACATCAGAAAAGCTATGCCGCCAGCGGGATCACCCCGCTGGCGGCATAGCTGCTTTTCAGATTATGGATATGTACAGAGTATTTGAAGGAATCTTACTGCATGCTGACCCAAAGGGCGGGACGAGTCCCATGGCCTGCATTTGTGCAGTCACCGTAGAGAATTATTGTCCCCACATCGCTCATATCCGCAGCACGGCCTGCTTCACCACCGGGGGATCTCAGGAACCACCATTCCGCAACGCCTTCGTTATATGCGATCCGGCCCTCGTTATACTCATCATCAATGAAATATTCGCTGTCGGGATTTCCGTTTTCCAGCTGACCGCTATCGCCAAAGTATTTGACTACCTCTTCAATGCTCAGCAGAAACACCTTGTCCTGAGTATCTTCTCCGCCTTCCACATTGAACCACTCATTATCAGGCGTAGTGACAGCTGTCTCAATAATTTTCTGCTGCTCTTCTTCACTGAAATTATTGGTAATAAAGTCGCTGTTGAGATAACTGCGAATATCAGAATCAGCCCAGGTGATTTCGGTGCAGGATTTGTGATACGGTCTGAACTCAATAATATCTTCCGTAAGCAGAAGAGCTTTTCCATCCTGTACGTCAAGGACTTTCCAGGTATAGTTACCAAATTTTACATCTTCCTGCCCAACAGTCAAGGTTGTGAGATCGGTTGCGGGAGTGTTCTCTGCGGGGTCCTCTGCGGGTTCAGATGTATTTTCGTTTTCATTTTCGGAAACGGTATTCTGATTATCTTCAGCCTGTCCGTTGTTTGACGAGTTGCTCTGACAGGCAGCCAGCATAAGAATCATCATTGCTGCCATTAATACAGCCATTACCTTTTTCAGTTTCATTGCGATATCCTCCTAAAATATAAAAGTATTTGATAAAATATTGCTTAGTCCAGTGTGATCCAGAGAGCCGGACGCAGGCCCTCTCTTTTTTCTGCAAAATATCCGCCCACTTCCAGCATGCCGCATCTGGCTACCATTGCGGTAAACTCGGGCTCGATACCCGGAGAGCGGAGCCACCAGCGTTCATTAGCATCTTCAAATTGAGCGATCCGGGCCTTGCCGTACTCGTCCTCAATGCTGTAGCTGCTGTCTGGATTTCCGTTTTCCAGCTGGCCGCTGTCGCCATAATAGCGGACGACTTCCTCAATGCTCAGCAAAAATATTTTATCTTGCGTGTCGGGCCCGCCTTCTGTCCCAAACCATTCATTGTCCGGGGTGCTGTTTGTTACCTCGATGATCTTGCTTTTTTCCTCATCAGAAAAGTTCTCGTTGTAAAAGTCTTCGTTGAGATACTTTCTGATAGAGCTGTCTGCCCAAACGATAGCTTCGTATTCTTCATTAAAGCGGATCATTTCGAGTATGTCTTCTGTGATCAATAAAGCTTTGCCATCCTGAACATCCAGTACTTCCCAGGAATAGGGACCAAATTGTACATTTTCTTGTCCGACGGAAAGATCATCCAGGCCCGAGGAAGTATTGGACTGACATGCAGTAACGGTGAGTATTATGACCATTGCCGCAATAGCTGCTGCGATTTTTGCGAGTTTCATCGTAAAATTATCCTCCTAAAACCTCTGTAGTAAAATAAAATGCTACGCAGTTTTGACCCAAATCACAGGCCGGATACCGAATTCTGTTTGCACGAAGTAACCGCCAACCTCGATGATCCCTTTATGTGTTACAACGGCAGCGAACTTCGAAGAGTTTCCGGGGGAGCGGAGCCACCACCATATATTTTCATCGTCGTACTGAGCGATTCTGTCACGATTGAATTTGTCATCGACATTATAGTGATGCTCCTGCTGGCCACCAGAGAGCTGGCCGCTGTCACCAAAATACTTTACCGCTTCTTCCACGCTCAGCAATGACACCTTATCCTGAGTATCATTTCCGCCCTTGGTATCGAACCACTGGTTATCAGGATTAGGATTTGTCACCTCAATGATTTTTGCTTTCTCTTCATCTGAAAAAGAATTCTCGAAAAAATCACCATTGAGATATTCCCGCAGGGAACAGTCTTCCCAGGTGATGCTTTCATACGTTTCGTGATAGACGGCTTTTTCAATAATATCCTTTGTAATAAGCAGCGCTTTGTCATCCTGAACATCCAATACCTGCCAGATGTAGGGGCCAAATTGAACATTGTCCTGGCCGACGCTCAGGCTGCTCAGATCTCCGGTTGGCTCTGATTGGCATGCAGTTATTATCAGAACCATCATTGCTATTAGGGACACAACGGTTATTTTCTTTCGTTTCATCAGCAAGTCTCTCCTCAAACACACTTCTCATTTTTTATGTCATACAGAAGTTAAGAAGTCTTGACCCAAACAGCGGGCCGAAGACCATGTTGCTCCTGTACTTCATAACCACCTACTTCAATCACACCTTCTTTGGTTATAACAGCAGCGGATTTTGCATGATCCCCTGGTGAACGCAGCCACCACGTTGTATCTTTCCCTTCGTATTGCGCGATCCGTGCCTGGTCAAATTCGTCGCTGATGCTGGTTCCTCCTTCTGATGAACCGCTTGCCAGCACGCCGCTGTCACCGTAGTAACGGACCACATCATCAATACTCAACAAGAAAAATTTGTCCAGGGTATCGCCTCCGCCGCTGGTACCAAACCATTCATTTTCATAGGTTCGGTTCATAACTTCAACGATTTTTGCTGCGTCCTCATCACTGAAATTTTGATTCAGAAATTTGTTGTTCAGATAATGTCTCACATCAGAACCACTCCAGTCAATGCTTCGCTGTGCATCATTAAATGAGATTTGATCGATTACATCTTCAGTGATCAGAAGGGCTTTGTCCTCCTGTACATCCAATACTTCCCAAGTAAAGCTTCCAAATCTAATGTTTTTTTGCCCTGTGGCGAGTTTGCTGAAGTCTGTAGTTGGACTGGATTGACATGCACTTATTGGGAAAACCAATAAGAAGGCCAGACATAAAAAAAGTAATCTGCTTCCTCTAATCTTCAAGTTTCCACACTCCTCAACACAAAATTGCTTAAGGCGCAAAGCGTTTACATTCTATGCCTGCTTTTGGCAAAAGTCCAATTGCAAATCCATACTAAATTACAGTTATCTATTAATTTTTACTATTGAAAAAAATTATGATATTGAGATTTAACGTGTGAAGCAATAGCGCGAAAGTATAATAAAATGTAAGAACAAAATATAGAAAAATTCTTTACAGCGGATAATGTGAAATTTAAGGAAAGGTGTGTTATAATTTTTTACACTTAAGGGTGAATTATGGAATTGGTTTGCAGTATCTGCTGTCACAGAAACTGGTGACGATTAAAAAAGTCCAAGTAAAACACGACGATATGGTGAGCTGAATGAAAACATTATATTTCAATGGCAATATTTATACCGGTGATGATTTTGTAACTGCTTTACTGGTTGAGGATGGCGTGATAACGGAGATAGGGAGCGCTGCGGAACGATCCGCAGATGAAGTAGAACGAGTGGATCTCCGGGGAAAAACGGTGATTCCTGGGTTCAATGACAGCCATCTTCATTTGTATGGTTTGGGAAAATATCTTAGGTCGGTTCAGCTGGCTGGATGCAGCAGTATAGAGGATATGATTGAGAGGACCAGAAGGTTTATCAAGGACAATCAGATCCCTCCGGGAAAGGTTGTAACAGGCCGGGGATGGAATGAGGATTATTTTTCCCTGGAGAGGAGATCTCCCACAAAGAAAGACCTGGATAGAATATCGACGGAGCACCCTGTTATCCTGAGAAGAGTGTGTGGGCACATTGCGGTGTGTAACTCGTTGGCACTGAAAATGGCAGGGATAGGCAACAATACACGGCCTGTACCCGGAGGACAGATCCTTCGGGATGAAGAAGGAAACGCCACTGGAATTTTTACCGAGAACTCCATTGAACAAATAGAAGCGATCATTCCGCCGCCTTCCGTTCAGGATATCAAGGACGCTGTTACTACTGCTATGAATTGGGCGGTATCTTTTGGCGTTACATCGATCCAAACCAATGATGTCAACGATGATTTTTCTCTGATTCACGCTGCGTATCAGGAGCTGGAACAGGAAGGGAATCTGAAGGTTCGTGTGACGATGCAGAACTGTTTCACATCTGCAAAAGGTTTTAAGAAATATCTGGAAGAGGAGGCAGGGCTGAAGGGCAGCGATTTGTACCGGCCAGGGCCGCTGAAATTGTATGCTGACGGTTCTCTTGGTGGGCGCACAGCGCTTTTGAGCGGGGTATACAAAGATGATCCATCTGCCAGTGGAGTTCAGGTGATGTCGCAGGAAGAAATGGATACCTTTTTTCGGATGGCAGAGGAAAAAGGGGTACAGGTGATTGTGCACGCTATAGGAGATAGAGCTGTCAGGATGGTGATTGACGCTATAAAGCGCACCGCTTCTCCGGGCAATCCGCTAAGGCATGGCATTGTGCATGCACAAATAACGTCGGAGGATATTTTAGAAGAGATACGGAAAGAGAATATTCTGGCGTTTGTTCAACCGATATTTCTCCATTACGATATGCACATTGTGAGGGAGCGGGTTGGTGAAGCACTGGCGGCGACGTCCTATGCTTTCCGGCGGATGGCGGATAGCGGTATCCATGTGTCTTTTGGTACAGACTGCCCGGTGGAAGAGATCAGCACGTTCAACAATCTGTACTGTGCTGTTACCAGTCAGGATCTCAATGGGTGGCCAGAGGGAGGATTCTATCCCGATGGGCGTTTTCCGGTACGCCAGGCAGTGGATTGCTATACCTATGAGGGGGCATATGCTTCCTTTGAGGAAGGGAAAAAAGGAAAGCTGCGCATAGGGTATGCTGCGGATTTTGCAGTTTTGGACAGGAATATTTTCCAGATCGATCCCAATGAGATACGCGATACAAAGGTTCTTCTTACGGTGATGGGTGGGAAGAAAACCTATCAAGCGGAGGAATGGAAGGCGACTGCACCACATCCTGAAAGAACTTTCTCCGGGAATTAGATGGAAAGAGGAGGGATGGATGTAATGGGAAAGATGATAAAAATATTGTTTTTGGGAAATAGTCATACCTATTTTAATGACATGCCCCAAACTTTCAAAGAAATTTGCCAAGCCTATGGAATAGAGGTAGATGTGACAATGCTGGCTTTCCCGGGGGTGACATATGGTTGGCATCTTAAGGAGCGGTATCACCTTAGATTTGCCTTGATGTATGGGGACTATCAGTATATAATTATGCAGCAGGCATCCCACAGCCCGTGTCCAAGTATGGAGGAGACATTGCGCGATGGCATGGAAATCATTGAGCTGGCTAGAAAAAATGGCGTAACGCCGATCCAGACCATACCATGGGCGGAGGAAAGATTCCCGCAAAACCAGGAAAAGATCAATAAGATCTACCAGGAACTGCAACGGAAAACGGGCGTGACACTCAATCCTGTCGGCTATGTTTTTGAGAAGCTCAAGGAAGAACTGCCGGAAATTCCTCTCTATTGGAAAGATGGAGAACACGCCTCTTACTATGGCTCTTATGTAAATGCGCTGACCACATTTTCTACTCTGTTTGATGCGGATATCATGCTTGCGCCCGCAAAGGCACATAATTTGTATCCATTGGCGGAGAATATCGGGAACGCTTACCGGACGGGTCCGATTATGGAAAAGAAAGGAACCGAAGTAGTGATAGAGGACAGATATGCCTATGTCATCAAAAAGTGTGTAGAGCAGTATTGCAGTAAGAAATAGGCAGTGGGTACTAAAAAAATGCTGGCCTGCTGGCATGAGTAGCGGTGCTGTGCGTAACCGCAGAGAGATTCAATATAGCAAAGGAGAAGGTATCATGCTCAAAACAAACCGGGAAGATCTTCCCATATTGTTGGTTCAGGGACAGGTACGTCATTCCAAGGGAAGTATGGCTTACCGACACACCATCGATGGTGAACCGTTCACCCTACCGGGTACCGGCGGGATCACCCTGAATGCTAAGATCGGCGATCGGTGTGTGGGTTGGGCCGCCGACCACCTGGAGCCTGGTGTTACTGCCCGAAATGAGAATGATGAGTACAACGCTGCGCTTCAGGGACTCAGCTGCATCGGCAACACCGCCATCGTTACCAGCGGCGATGCCAAAGGCGCTCGGGGCTTTGTTACCGGCAAGCATGGTGGCTGCGAGCACCTGCTGTGCTGGTTTGACCAGGAGACCATGGAGAAAATGTCTATTGGCGACAAGATCGATGTGCGCAGCCAGGGACAGGGCATGAAACTGCTGGACTACCCTGATATCCTGCTGCGGAATATGAGCCCTGAGCTTCTGGAGAAAATGAACATTACTGAGGTGGATGGAAAGCTGCGGGTTGGCGTGGCCAAGATCGTTCCGGGCTGCATTATGGGTTCCGGCTTGGGGGCATCCACATCCTATTACGGCGACTATGACATTACCCTGCATGACAAAAAGCTGACTGCTGAGTACGGCCTGGACAAGTTGCGCTTCGGTGATATTGTTGCCATTCTGGATGCGGATACCCGTTTTGGCCGCAATTTTGTTACCGGTGCTGTTACTATCGGTGTGGTGGTCCACTCTGACTGTATACTGTCTGGCCACGGCCCCGGCGTTACCACCCTTATGACATGTAAGACCTCTCTTATTGAGGCCGTTATTGATGAGGGCGCTAATTTGGCGGATTACTTTGTCAAATAATTCTTGTGAAGAGACATTGGAAATTTATTTTTGATCCTGAATTTGTGTTGCACCTGTGAGAGGGGTAACTGATCTTGCAAAAATCAAAGCCGGCATGCCCGATGGGGGCTGCCGGCTTTGATATATTTTGTCGGAAATATATTTTCCCTCTCTCCCCAGAAAAAATAGTTCCGACAGGGAAGTGTAGATCAATATTTGCAGAATTGCTCGCGAATAGAAGTCATTTCCTGGACGATGTCATCTACATCCAGAACCATTTCCATCATGCCCACCTGCTCATCATAAATGGCGGGGTCAAATTCGCCCTTGATCTCAGGCTCACAGACATGATATACCTTGAGTCCCAACGAGACTCCTGTCAACGGACCGGCATAGGTGGGGTCACCATTGGTGACTGTCTCAGCGGCGAGGCCGGAAGCTTCTCCTTCAGCTGCCCCCAGGAGAACGACGACGTTCTCAGGGCCATACTGTTCGGAAAACTCCTTGACCCGCTTCTGATTTTCCAGATCCATTGCACCAGCGGCCGTTCAGACGAAGCACTCAGTAGAGGAAAATACAACTTCTGCTCCGGCGCTCTCCGCGCAGGCCTCGATAGCCTGGCCGGGAATGCCGTCCCGATCACCGATAATGATCACTTTCTTGTCTTTTAAGATGCCCATATAAGCTCCTCCTTTCCTTCCAGGATATGTCTAAATCTTCCTGGCTGGGCGGGGCGGCTATATCACCCCACCCAGCCGGGATGCTGGGACGCGATCTTTTATATTCTGGTTATGAACACTGTCTGCTCGCTGACTGGTGTAGCCAGAGCCTGCAGTGCCACACCTACTCTGTGGTAACGCAATTTCCACTGCTCTTCCCGAGGACTGTTGGGATCGCCCAAGGGGTAGGGGATCGAAATGGTGGGAACGATACGGTTGGCGCCCACCGTGGTGGATACCGGGATCAGGTTGCACATATGGACCACCGGGAACCCGGCCTTTTCAAACTCTTTTACCATCGTTGCACCGCAACGCGTGCAGGTACCTCAGGTGGAGCCCATGATAATGGCATCTACCTTGTCCTTTTTGAAATAGGGAATCATCTCTTGGGCCATGCGCCGGGCCTCTGCCTCTGTCGTACCGGTACCCACGGTGCTGTAGAAGAACGAATGGAGACGACCAATGACACCCTCTTTTTCGTAAGCTCGCATGGCGTCAATAGGCATAATAACATTGGGATCGGCGTTAGCGGCAGCGGGGTCGAAGCCGGCGTGAATGGTCTTGAATACGCCACTCTCCAGCCGGTCCATGCCGGAAATATCATAGCGGCCCCAGCGTGTGGCGGAAGCGGACTGAATCCGGTCGGGGTTGTCCACGGGGACGATGCCGCCGGTAGTTACCATGGCAATGGTGGCCTTGGACAGGTCTGCCACAGGAGGTGCGATGGGTACCAATTCCTTCTTTGGAATGGCCAGTTCGGTTTCATAGGGAAGGCCATTCATCTTCCGGATCAGCATCTGGACCGCCCGGTAGGCAGCTGTATTTTCCCGTTTATCCTCCAGGAAATACTCATGACGGCAGCCGCGGGGGAAGTACCCCTCGGCCTTGGCTCCCAAAGTGGGCTCGCCAGCCAGCACTTTATTGACGTACTTTACCATCTTTGATACGTCCTGACGCATTTTTACAGCGCCGTTGCCGCCTTCAAAAATGATGACATCCTTTTTAAACATCTCCACGCCAGGGTTTTCCACGTGCATGGAGGTTACAGCGGGAATGTCCAGCTTTGCCTGAATGGCTTTGCAGATGGTACCGCAGGCTACGCCGTAGCGGCCTGCCTGGAAAGCGGGTCCGGCAATGAACAGATCCGCCTGCTTGCCCTCCAGAAGCTGGAGGATTCGGTCCACAGCCTCATCTGTGCGGGAGTCCATGAAATTATCGCCGCAGACGATGGTGTAGGTCACCTGGGCATCCTTCAGGGCTCCGTTGATGGCCATGGTGGGACCTACAGTCCCTTCCACGATATAGGGCTCCTGATCTGCCTTTTCCTCGCCGCCTACGCCGCCGAAGAACTGATTGATGTAGCAAATGACATGTTTCATAGATGGATGCACCTCCTTCTCTTAGTATTCCAACATGGTCTTGACAGACAGACCGGAGATATGGTCACCACAGAACCAGTTGTTGTCCTCCATAATGATGGAGCCGTCATCCCGGGCGGACTTGCCCAGTACCTCGTCATAGCCCCAGGAGCCGGACATGCCGTCCCGGTTCATGGCCTCCAGGCAGCCGATCACCGTCTTGCAGGCGGGCAGTCGGGACAGCTCTGAGACGTTACCGGTGGATACCAGGGCGGTGAGCTTCTCGTCCAGGGTCACCAGGGGCTGGGAGAAGCCGTCACGGCCGGTACACTCGTTGGACACGCCTACCACGGGAATGCCGGCGTCCTCCAGGATCACCTGGCAGCGGACATAGTCCGTATCCGGGTTACCATAGCCCTCTTCCGTTACGATGGCGTAGTCCACGTCCAGGTTAAGGGCCATATTGCGTACCATGACAGCAGCCCGCTCCTTCTGATCCAAGGCTACGTTCAGCATGGACATGATCACGCCCACAAAGTTAAGGCTCTTTCCGTCCTCGGCAAAAAGCTCCTTGATGATGGGGAAGTTCTGCATCTCGTAAGTGGACCACTTAGAGGAGGAGGGCATAAAAGATCCGGAGATGATAGCTCCGTCCAGCACCTCGGTGGGGCTGACGAAGGTGGGCAGATACTTGTTCATATCCCAGCCGTAGAGGAGATCGTTGTAGCCCAAGGCCTCCATTTGGGACTGGGGCTGCATGACCAGGGCCACATTGGGCAGATCATTGCGCGCAGAGCTCCGCTTCAAGATGGGATCGAAGACGTACTCCTCTGTGTCCTCGGCAGGGAGGGCTTTGACGATTTTACCCAGATACTCCGCCAGCCGGTGCCCTGCCCAGCGGAGGGCGTGGTTGCACTTTTGCTGCTCGTGGCGCTCGAATTCCTCATCGGTATCGCCAACCAGGCAGATATTGACCAGCTTGGACCAGTAGGTGTGCTTGGCACCCTCGCCGCCCATGTCGATAACGCCGTCTCCGAAGGAGCCCCAGTTCTTGGCTACCACGGTGACGCAGCAGCCCTTGAGGGCCTTCAACTCTCCGTCTCCCGCAGGGACCACATCATCTGTGACCCCGGGAAACAGACAGCGGCCGTCCATACGGCAGCGGGGCTCAATGGTTTCGATGACCGGCACAATTCTGGTGTCATCGCCTGGCCTGGCAATGACAATATCCAGGTCAGTGATATGTTCGTCACAATCTTTCAGATAGGCGACAGCGGCATCCTTGTTGATGTAGAGAATGCCGTCCTCAAAAGCGTCCCGCTGACTCAGCTGGACGTCTTTGACATACAGATTTCCGATATTCAATTTCATCTGATGTACCACTCCTCACTTTCTGTTCTTACATTCTTTAACATACAGAAGGCACGTACAGAGTAGTGGATGAGCTGTCCGTCTTTTACTAATCGCGATTATAATATTTTGAAAATGAATTGTCAAGTGACTTATAAAAATTTGGGGCAGGAGGGAGGGATACATGGGACCGTAAAACATAAAACAGCGGTACACTCTATGGTGTACCGCTGTTTGCTGCACTGATTATTCGGATTTTGCTGTAAGGAACTGAATAGCCGCCAACATGCGATCTGTCTGCTGCTGATTGGCCAGAGTGCCTGACTGGGCATCGCATTCCTCCAGCAGCTTCCGGAAGTAGCATATGGTCAGGTCGTTGATAAGGGGCAGATGCGCTGCCGGAAAGAAGCCCTCCTGGGCCAGAGGAGCCAGCACCTTCTGGTTACGGGCTTCCAGATCTCCTGCCAGCAGCATTTCCCGCACGGGACCGTCTGTGACTGCAAGTTGTCCGGGATAGATTTCGTAGTACCGCAGCACCGTCTCCGCTAAAGGTTTGCTGTGGGGGCGAAAAAATAGGTGATAAAATATCAGTGGATGGGAAAAAGCGTGGAGGCAGAAAACTTTCCATGTGTGTAGATAAATTTCATATGCGCTTTGTAGGTGAGGAATATCCGCTGCCAGCATACGGCAGTAATTCTCCAGATAGCTCATGCTGGCCAGGGTGATCAAATCGTCCGCGTCATCAAAATATAGATACAAAGTGGCGCTGTTGAGCCCGACGGTCTGAGCCACTTTTCGGATGGATACCTGCTGAATTCCTTCCAGATCAATGATCTCTCTGGCACAGCGGATAAAATTGGCGGTGATTTTATTGCGCTCCTGCGGCGTATATCGGTTTCTTCCCATATCATTTAGGCACCCTTGAAAAAGGGGAGGCCGCCCTCCTCTGGATAGATCTGCTAGTTACTTTTATAATATAGATTATTAAAAAAATCAAGGTGAATTATTTTATAGTTATTTTATATAGATCAATAATTGCGTTTGACATTTGTTCTGATTTCCATATATAATATAATCGCGTTTATGATAAGCGGATGAGCGCTTTTACTCCCGTTTGCCCGCCTTTCAATATGATTGTGAAAGGAGTGCTTGCGTGAGGAGAGAAAAGGTCAATATGGTATTTCTGACAGCGGCGGCACTGGTTGCAGTGACAGCGCTGTGGGGGCTTTTGCGCCCGGAGCAGCTGGCGGCGGCGGCAGGAGTTCTGTTTCAGGGCATCACCGGCGGCTTTGGCTGGTTTTATCCTTTGGCAATGACTCTGTTTACCGGCTTTGCTGTTTGGATCGGATTTTTCAGTAAATATAAGCACATGCGCCTGGGCCCTGATGATTCCCGGCCGGAATATAGCAATACCGCATGGTTTGCTATGCTGTTTTCCGCTGGGATGGGCGTGGGGCTGGTGTTCTGGAGTGTGGCGGAGCCTCTGCAATTCTACGTGGAGCCTCTTGGGGCAGAAAGAGGAACAGCGGCGGCAGAGGAGTTTGCCTTTGCCAAGGCATTTCTCCATTGGGGGATCCACCCATGGGCCAACTATGCCGTAATGGCCCTGGCCCTGGCTTACATGCAGTATCGGAAAGGCCAGCCCGCCCTGATCAGTTCTCTCTTTGTCCCTGCGGTAGGTGAGAAGCGTACCAGAGGGGGCTTGGGTAAATGTATCGATGTGCTGGCTCTTCTGGCGACTGCTGGCGGGGTGTGCACCACTCTGGGGCTCGGTGTTATGCAGATCAACTCCGGTATGAACTTTATTTTTGGTATTCCTGTTACCACAGTGCTGGTGGTGGGAACAGTCATCGTCCTCTCGGTGATTTATGTGGCTACCGCTGCAGCAGGGGTGGAAAAGGGAAGTGCGCTGGTCTCCAATGCCAACGTGATGATTGCCGCCGCAGTGGTAGTGTTTCTTTTTTTGGCGGGTCCTACGGTGGATATCCTCAACAATTTGACCGAAGGAACCGGTCTCTACCTCTCCCGCTTTATTTACGACAGCTTTGCTCTGGGGGCTTTTGAACACAAGGAGTGGTACAGCAGCTGGACCATTTATTACTGGGCTTGGTGGATTGCATGGGCGCCTTTTACCGGCTCTTTCATTGCGAGAATCTCCCGTGGCAGAACGGTAAAGGAGCTGATCGCTGGAGTCATGCTATTGCCGGCAGCAGCTCCATGGTATGGTTTGCCGTGTTTGGTACCCTGGGAATGGATTTAGGTTTGGATTTTGCCCAGGAAGCTGTTCAGTCCGCATCCACGGCGCTGTTTACTGTCTTGTCCCAATATCCTCTGGGAAAAATCCTTTCTGTGGTTATGCTTGTCCTGGTGTGCACCTTTTTTTGTGCCAGCGCCACGTCTGCCACTATTGTTCTGGGCATGTATTCGGAGCACGGCACGTTGAACCCCTCCAATCGGAGCAAAGTCATCTGGGGAGTTCTTTTGGCGGCTTTGACTCTGTCGCTGATGCTCTTCAGCGAAAACGGTCTGGACATGCTCAAGATCCTTTCCATTGTCGTTGGATTCCCCTTTGCTGTTATCAAGGTGCTCTCCCTGGCCTCTTTCCAAAAGGCTCTGATGTCGGAGGACACCGAAGCCATTGATCAGGCCTATTCCGACTCCCGCAAAAAGAAACCGAATACAGCCTCACAGCAGTATGAATAATACAATAATTGCCTGGACCCGGCAGGCCCCGGAGGTGTGGGACGAGCTGCAAAATACTGGCACTTATTATGTGCGGGAGGCGTATATTCGGAGCAAAAACGGCCCTATCTCCGACTACTATCTGGAGTTGTACCGCTGGTATACCCTTCGCTGCCGGAGCTATCTTGCCATCCCGGAGGGATTGTCCTATCCTATCTGGCTGGCGCTGATAGAGGAGGCAAGGCTTCCACCGGCGGAAAATACCATCTCTCTCACTCTGGAGGTCCCTAGTGAGTGCCTGTTCATTATGGACTATGACAAGTGGGGCTACCGGGTGAACCACTGGTATATTCCAGTGGACGCGGAGGATGAGCGCCGCTATAACGAAGAGCTCAAGCGCTGCGGCATTGACAACGAGGCACTGCTGATTATGACGGACAAGGGAAATTACTACCCAATGCTCCGGCAGAAGATCATCCGCAGCTGGGACCGGCTTTTTGCCGGTCCCTCTGCTAACCCGGACGCCAATGTAGGCACCGTCTGGGAGATAAAGGCGGACTGGGTGAGAGAGGTGGAGATCTATGGTGCATGACAGGGCAACCGTGACACTGTGGACGGCTCAGCGGCAGGTAGTCCTGGATACGCTCATCCGTGATGGCGTATATATGGTGAAGCGGACCTATATTGATGAAAAATATCAGGAGACAGCATGGATATTCCGGGAGGCCTATAGCTTTTTCCGGGAGACTGCGTCCTCAATCCTGCCGCCTCCAGAAGAAGCTCAGTCGGGGATCTGGCTCTATCAGGATCTCCGGTGGGCCGGAGCAACTGCGGATTCTCTGCTGCTGCGGTTGGAGGTGCCGGTGGAGCAGGCCATCTTTTTCGACCTGCGCCTTTGGAACCGAATATTGAATCTTCAGTTTCTAGGAAAAGATCTGCAGGAGGAGCAGGCTTTTGCCCGGGAACTGGAGCGGCTGGGTCTGAAAAGTACCATGCCGCTATTCCAGACCCCGTACTATCCGCTGCAGCGGCGGGCGGTCCGGCAGAGTTGGAAGCGGTTGTTTGAGCCGCCTTTGCCGCCGGAAACGTATCGGCAGGCGGCTGTGTGGGTACTGGAAAAAGAGTGGCTGAGAGAGGTCAAATATCCGGAGGGGACAGCGTGATGTCAGTTTTCCTGGTCACTGCGGAAGCGTAATGTTCCATCTCGGTGTCTCTATATATGGGAATGAAAGGCCAGCCATTGGTAGATACCAACGGCTGGCCTTTCATTTTCTTCAGACGCAGGGATGAAACTGCGTGACCGCAGTATCCGTCCGCTCACGAAATGCAGCGAAAGACGGTGATGAATATTGACCAGACCAACACGAATCATGACCAGAGCAATCCTCCAGAGCATGTGTATATGCAAAGTGTAATCTGGAGAAAAGTAATCGCTTCTGCTGATTGCATATGGCAGTATGAAGCTTCATGATATGGTGTCAGCTTTCTGCCTTCGAGAGCATCATCCGCCTCAGCGCCGCGGCTGCGGCGCTGAGGCATTTTGTTTTATCTTCCAGCAGGATGATTTCCCTTTCAGGTTTCAAGCCAATCACTTCGATGGGGACGATCGTCTTCTGTTCGAGATCCCGCTTGGCCATGAATTCCGGCACGAAACCAACACCAAGCCCTGCTTTGATCATCGGCAGTATCTGGTCGGAGGTGGCCAGATCAATATCCGGTTGCCACTCCAGGCCATAGGGGAGGAACAAGTGGGAGTAGAAATCGTAGGTCTTTGCATGCCGTCCCAAACTGACGATAGGGTAAATAAAGACTTCGTCTGGAGTGATCCGCCGCTCTTTAGAATAATCAGAGCATGCCGCAGCGACAAGAAGTTCTTTAAAGGCTAAAAGGGGAGTGCTCTGTATATCGGGCAAAAAATCGATGGGGGAGGTGACGACAGCCAGATCCAGCAGCCCCTTGCGCAAAGCCGCTGCCGTGCTGGAGGTAGATCCATTGGTGATGTGAAGGCGGATGCCCGGATATGCCGCCCTGAATTTTGCCAGCACGTCCAACAGGACGCCATACAGCGCGGTTTCCGTAGCCCCGATCCGAATGGTGCCTGTGCGCATCTTTCCAACGCCGGACAACTCGTTTTCCGCTTCTCTCAGCTGAGAGTAGGCGATCTGCACATGGGCATACAGCTTTTCACCCTCCGGTGTGAGGGTGACGCCCTTGTTGGAACGCGTCATCAGCCGGCAGCCAAGCTGGCTCTCCAGGTTATTCATATATTTTGTGATGTTGGGCTGGTTGCTGTGCAGGATCTCTGCGGCATGAGAGATACTGCCATACTTGGCCACATAATAAAAAATCCTGTAATAATCATAGGAGACTTTGTCCATGTGCTTCCTCCATACACGATCCGTATATCGGCCATGTAATATATACTTTTTACATGGTGATGAAATGATTATATTCTATGTGAATGGAAAAGTCTATACGAGGAGGGTGCGAGTATGGAAAATTTCGCAATCTGCATTGGCCGCGAATATGGCAGCGGCGGCAGGGAAGTGGGGGAAACGCTGGCTCATAAGCTGAATATCCCGTGCTATGACAAACTGCTGATCAAGCAGGAGCTGGCAAAAGACGGCGTCAGGGATGGTGTCTCGGACCAACTGGACGAGAGACTGCCTGCAGCGATCCTGTCGGGCAATGCATTCGCGGATACTGCGGCGATCATGCAGAATTTTTACTTTTCTGATGGGCAGGCCGCTTATGCTGTGCAGAGGACTTTGAAGCGGCTTGTGGCGGAGCAATCCTGCGTAATAATCGGAAGATGCGCATCTGTATTCTTGTCTGGTTTGCCGCTGCTGTCGGTATTTGTCTATGCGGATGATGCCGATTGCCTGCACCGCATTGAGGAAAGAAACCATATCTCGGAAGAGGAGGCGCGCAAGCGTTTCAAGCAGATCAACAGGCTGCGCAGACAGTATTTCGACTTCTATTCTGACACGGGGTGGGGGAAGCCGGAGAGCTACGATCTCATGCTTTCCAGCAGTGCTCTGGGAATAGAAGGATGTGTAGAGCTGATCCGCGAGAGTCTCTCCTACAGAAAGGCGGTGTGTTCTCATGAATAAGGATTTGACCGTCGGGAAGCCATCCACGGTTCTATGGCAGTTCTGCCTCCCGCTGTTTGGAAGCATTATCTTCCAGCAGATCTATAATATTGCCGATAGTCTTGTGGCCGGGAAATTTGTAGGTGAGGACGCCCTTGCCGCAGTGGGCAACAGCTATGAGATCACGTTGATTTTTATTGCCTTCGCTTTCGGGTGTAATATCGGCTGCTCTGTGGTTGTATCACAGCTCTTTGGCGCCAGACAATACGGTGAAATGAAGACCGCAGTTAGGACAGCGATGATCGGGAGCGCTGTGCTGTGCCTTGTCCTGATGGCAGCCGGCATTTTGGGTAGTGGGACTCTTCTCGCATTGATTCGTACGCCGGACAATATTTTTTCCGATTCCAAGCTGTACCTGGATATTTATGTGTGGGGGCTTCCGTTCGTCTTCTTTTATAATATCTCCACGGGAATTTTCTCAGCCCTTGGCGACTCCAAAACGCCGTTTTGGTTCCTTGCTGCGTCATCCACGGCCAACATCTTTGTGGACATCCTCTTTGTAAAGGCATTTGGCATGGGGGTTGCAGGTGTTGCGTGGGCGACCTTCCTTTGCCAGGGGGTCAGCTGCCTGCTGGCGCTGCTGTTCGTGCTGAGACGACTGCAAAGCATTCCCACCGACGAGAAGGGTGAGTTGTTCTCCTTTGAAATGCTGAAAAACATAGCCGTCATAGCGGTTCCGAGTATCATGCAGCAGAGCTTCATTTCTGTCGGAAATATCCTGATACAGAGCGTCATCAATGGATTTGGTTCCAGCGTGATGGCAGGATACTCCGCGGCAATTAAGCTGAACAATCTGGTGATCACTTCATTTACGACGCTGGGCAACGGCATCTCCAACTACACAGCTCAGAACCTCGGTGCTGGCAAGCTCTCGCGGATAAGGGATGGTTTCCGTGCCGGCATGAAAATGGTATGGCTGCTCTGTATCCCTCTATTTTTGCTGTATATGTTCTGTGGCCGGACACTGGTTTCGTTTTTCATGGACGAACCCTCCTCCCAGGCCCTGCAGACTGGAATTGAAATTTTGCGGATTCTTTCCCCCTTCTACTTTGTCATTTCGGTGAAGTTGGTGGCGGATGGCATCCTGCGCGGTACCGGAAGGATGAAGCAGTTCATGGTGGCAACCTTTACGGATCTGGTGCTGCGGGTGCTCCTTGCGTTTCTTCTCCCGCAAACGGCGCTGGGTTCCTTGGGTATCTGGTGCGCGTGGCCCATCGGCTGGTCGATTGCCTGCGCTTGTTCCGTAGTCTTTTACAGAAAGGGCGAGTGGATACGGGCGGATTCCTGATGGAGGTCCCCGCCTCTTGTCATTGAGTTTTTGACGGGGTAGTACCATCTTATGCAGAAGGAGGCTGGTAGCTATTGCTATGGCCAAAGGAAGGGTATCTCTGCTGCACGCTATGCTTTCTGGGGACTTGCTGGAAGGCAGTGGGAAAACCGATTTGCCTTAAACATCGTTTTGCCAGAAAAAAGCGTTGATGTGTGTTCGTGATCGTTCATCTCGCCAGGGACACGCTTCCCATCTCTCGAGAGAAGAAAAGATATTCCGCATTTCATCATTCAAAGGATAGAGATATGCTTCTCCTTCATGAGAAATACTGCCAAAGAACAGCTCCCCATGAGAAAAGAGACACAAATCCGAGAACCAAGGAATAATCTCCCCGGCGGGTTGACCAATTGCTTCCTGAAGGAAAATATCCTGATATAGTGCACAGAGCGCTTCTTTTAGGCCTTCATCTGCATGATAGAGGTATCTACCCATTTTTGTGCTGCCTCGGCCATAGCCAAACCAGCGATCGGAGATCGTGGTGCCAACCAGCCAAGGGTGCAGTGCAGTTTTATACTTTTCCCACTCATTCCTCCTCTCCCAGGCCTGAGGAAAGCGAGGAGAAAGAATAAGATCAAAGTAGCTGGAAAGTGTCAGTTCATCAACAGACGGCCAGCAGGCTTCCAAAAGCTGTCGAAGCTGCAACACATTTGAAGAAGCGCTATTTCCTCGTTCAGGGCCAAAATATTGAAGCCATTTCACCATTGGATCACCTCTGGGGGAGTTTATTCTTTTAACGGTGCCCAGCCCGGGCGTATAGAGAGCGGACAGAGTGATACTGTCTGCTGATGTCGAGGGTGGGAAAAAGGCGGCCTGGGCCAGTGCGCTTATTCCAATTTATCTGAAATCAGGATGTGCAGGGAAGGTCAACTATTCGAAAAACCGCTTAGTTGATCTTCCCCGTATATTTCATCCTATAAAGGCAGTTCGTTTTCTCTTTTGTTGATGTCTCGTATAGAAATGGCAAGGTTCAATAGCATTAGCAAAAGGATGGATACGATTAGAACAAGAATGATTTTTTTGCGGTATGCTGGCATGCCCGGTGCTATGTAGGTGATGGGGAGGAAATTAAAATAAGAAAGAAGGCAAAGGCTGCAGACTGCAACAGAAAGACCGTATACGGTCCAACGAAATTTCTGCCCACGAATTTCACGGTATGTGAAACGTGTTTGATTATAACCGAAGAGAATTGCCAGCAGAGGTAATAGACTATACAAAAGGAGTAATTCCTGAGAAGACAAAGTAATCATCTTAGGAATTAAGAAGATGGCACCTAGAGCAGCTGATATAAGGAAGCTAAACACTTTTTTCATACACTCACCTCTCAGAAAACAGTTCGACTGTGGTGACTCAATTAGCACACTGAAAAACCACTTTTCTCCTGATATGCTGGGAAGATAAGTCTGCTCGCTCGGAAAATTCTTTATGACGTAAACTAACTTATTCCTTATGCTCTTGGATGTTGCATCTGATCACTTATTCAAATCTATTGTAATACAGTTGCTGTAAAATAACAATTTTAATTTCTGATGGCAACACCTTTCTTGCGGTTGCAAACGAAAATTCACCCTCTCCGTTCCGGCTGATGATGACAAGGGGACATTTTTGTGGTAAAATAATTACCATTCAAAACCATGAGGGGAGAGCCCAGGGGCAGGGAAAAGGAGGGAAGGCGGCATGAAGCGGACGAGACGGCATGGTATTGAGACGGCGGATGGGACGCGGTATACCGGCTGCCGTCCTGCTCTCTGTTGGAAATGTGTGACCAGGAGAAACGCTGATGTGGCTGAGTGCGGAGGGAGAAATCAAAGTCATTTTGATTGAACCTTTCCCATCAGCCCGGGAAAAGAGATTCTGCTCAGCGGGATACAGGAAACCCGATGACGAAGAAAAGGGGGAAAAGAACAAAAAAGCGGCCATTTGCATTGGCGGTCTGTGTGTTCCTTATGCTGGGGTTGCTGTCTGCGGCGGCGCTGGCGGCAGATTCCGGCTCTCACATCTATGTGGGCGGTGTGGAGCTCACCGGCAGTGCGGATGCGCCTGCTTACGCTATGACGGATGAGAGCGGCAAAGTGACACCCGGCGGCAGCGAGGATAACTATCATGTCAAATGGGATGGCACGACACTCACGCTCAATGGCGCCAACGTACATGGTGGGTACTCATACATCGATATTTACGGTGATCCTAACAGCACTGCCATTTACCGCGACGGTGCCTTTGAGATTGCAATTGTAGGGGAGAATACTGTCACCGGCCCTGACTCCGACGGCGACCTCAACAACGGCATCGCTGCCATGGGCGATCTCACGATCTCCGGCAGCGGAAGTCTTAAGGCCACGGGCAGCTACGATGGCATCTCCTCCCAAGGCGGTAACATGACTATTCTCAGCGGCAAGGTGATGGCCGAGGGTGGGTCCTGTGGCATCGCTACCTATGAAGGCGATCTTACCATCTCCGGTGGTGAGGTGACAGCTACAGCTACCGGCAGCTATTTCCATGCCGCCTCTGAGAGCAGTCTGGCCTACGGATGCTATGTCGAGGGTAATTGCACCATTTCCGGTGGCAAGGTGACGGCCACAGGTCATGCTGCTTCTTCCTATAGCACTACCACATGCGGCATCTTTGTCTTTGGAGATGACGGCTTCACCGTCTCCGGTGGAGAATTAACGGCTACCGCCACTGGAGAATACGGAAACAGATTTGGCATCGATTCCTTCTGCGGGGCTGTCATCAAGGGCGGAACAATCACTGCAACCGGGTACTATGCCGGTATCTTTACCCACAGCCGCGATGACGGTGATATCATCATCGAAGGAGGTACCGTCACTGCCACCTCCGTTGATGAGGACGGCTATGGCATCTATGCCCGTACCAACATCATCAGGGGCGGCACAATCAGCGCCACCGCTGCCGAGGATGGAGGATATGGCGTCTACGTCAAATTTGGCAACGTTGCTATCAGTGGCGGCACAGTCACTACAACCGGCAAAGCGGCTGGCTTCTGCTCCGAAGAGGGCGATGTCGTCGTTGTTCCCCAGGAGGGACAGCAGATTGCCATGACTGCAGGCGCAGATAAAGACACTGCAACGGCTGTCGATGGATCGCCCTTCCAGGAAGAGACTGACATCAGCGATTTGCTGAGCGGTATGAAATATGCCCGCTCTACATCCAGTGCCGATGAACTGTCCTTTACCGACGTGGCGACAGACAGCTGGTACTACGATGCGGTGGAGGATGTCTGCGCCGCCGGCCTGATGAGCGGCACCAGTGATTCCACGTTCAGTCCCGATGTAGCCGCGTCTCGTTCCACGGTAACCGAAAGCCTCTGGCGCATGGCGGGCAGCCCGGTGGTCAATTACCTGATGGACTTCACGGATGTTGCCCCGGAGGCTGAGTACGGCGAGGCCATCCGCTGGGCGTCCAGCGAGGGTATCGCGGGCGGCTACGGTGATAAACGGTTTGGCCCTGATGACACGATTACCCGGGAGCAGCTGGCTGCCATGCTGTGGCGGTACGCGGGCAGTCCCGAGACCGTCGCTGACTTGAGCGGATATGCGGACGCTGCCAGCATCAGCGAATGGGCCCGGCAGGCTATGGCCTGGTGTGTGGAGCAGGGTATTATTGGTGGCGAAACCACGTCTACCACCCTCGACCCTCAGGGTGAGGTTACAAGAGCCCAGGTGGCGGTAATGCTGCAGAAGTTTTGCCAGCTGGAGCTGTGATATGATTAAGGAAAGCGCCGAGACGGAATATGATCTCCGTCCCGGCGCTTTTCCAAAGTCCCACTTTTTTTCGCGTTCCCGGCTCTGCAAGGGAGGAAACAGCAAGAAGAAATATAGAGCTTGAAAAAAAGATAATTAAGTTTTGAAAATATAGCTCAATATGGGGTGGCGTATTAGGGCCAACTTACCTTTAAAATGTAGTGAAAATGGGAAATTGGATTTCAACCAAATGTTTTGAACAAGTTGAAAATCCACCGATTTTCAATAAAAACATCGGATTTTTAGCCAGAGTGTCATTGAGTGATCTATGAAAATCCAGTAATATCAATGGCTTGTAAGCAGTCGGTAAAAGGTTTCACCTTAAATTGTACGCTCCCACACTTTTACTTGTGTGATTACATCGCGCAGACGATCACCACCAATTATATACTCCAGAACTTCGTCGGCGGTATCACACCATTTCTCGGTCCGAGTGGTTATTTCCGCAGGGCCAGCTTGACAGATCATCATTTTAGTTGCTGCGCCTGCTGTGGGAGAAATGCAGCCAAAGCAACAATACATAATGCCGTTCCATTCGAATTGAATTTCTCCGCCGCGCCTCATACACCACTTAAAATCGCTGATTGTTTTGAATCGATCGTCCTCAAATGTATTGGTTGGTACAACTGTCTTCATAAAATAGTGTCTCCTTTCACGGTCAAATGCTTTTTGAGAACGTTCGATCTTACGGAGGTGAGGTCCTAATTCATCCCAATAGGCATCGTGCGTGTGAGGATTATCGTGAAATTTTGGAGTTCTGTGATCAAAATAATGAGTCTAGGAATCAGCCTTTCCATCTGGGCCGATATGAGTCTCATACAAGTCTCCCTTTTTGGTAAAAGACTATTTTGCTTCAGCCTGTTTACCAATAAATTTTTCATCGGCGGGGTTGGAAGGCTTCCATTTCCCAGCGTATGCACTGCCGCCCCCCTTGCCGATTAGGAACAACTCTATTGTATCATGGTTGATATTGAAAGAGCCTCCAATTTTAAAACATTCCAAATCTTCTTTCTGAAATTCACGTTTCGGATAAGTACGACCTGACCAGGTGTCCCGACTACAATATACTGCCGATGCCGACAAGAAGTACCTCTTTGATATAGAATGCCTCTAGGGCGCGACGGCAGAGTACGCGGTCGGCCATCTATGGCAGCTCGTCGGCCGGGATGTGCAGGTACTTGTCGATGTCCGAGGGCGAGCCGAGAAGGACGGTTATGACCTTGCCGGAGGTGAAGAAGTTGACGCTGCCGACCAGCTGGAAGCCGCAGTTCGCTCACGGGATCATGCTGCAAACAGTTTCATGCAGCTCGTCCCCGTCGCCCGCGACCACGGCAGTGTAAAAGGTCTTGTGTTTCACAGGCCGCACTGTCCTTCCATAACAAGCCTTGGCAGCATTATTGCATATACTGCCCAAACTCACAATTTTTTCTTGCACCTTATAGCTAGAGGAAAATGTAAATAGCGTATGCATCGTGCCTGGTCTTCCGCCGGCCTAGCAGGGGAAGGTGGGATACGGTCGTGATATAATATTTTGCGCGGGTAAGGGACGCATAGTATAATTTCAAAAATTATGACAGGTCGCGTTTAATTGTATGAGCTGAAATTTACATGACATCGGAGCAGGAACAAAACGGATAATAAACTGTTCAGACAGAAAACCATTGACCGGGTGTCGTATTCTGAGGCGATCAACGACCATATGAAAGTTTTTTCACCCAAAATATGGATAGTTCTGGCGGCGGTGGTTGTGCTGCTCATCGGCGCCTGCGTGTGGGGGGCGGCCCTCAACCGCCGCAGCTGTCGAAGGGTCTGGAAGATGACTGAATGGCAGAGGGAGCGCGTTTATTTGGAATACAGGGAGAAGGTTGCAGCCTGAAGGAGATAGCGCAGGAAATGGGCATCTCCTATTCCGGAGCGAAGCTCATACACAAGCGTGCTCTGGGGAGCCTGCGGCTTATCATAGCGTGAGAATTTAAAAAAACTTTAGCCCTCCGCGCCCGGCGCTCGTATAAAGAAATGAAAACACTTGATCATGGGGGCGACGACAGATGGCGATGCTCGTCAGGGAACGACTGAATTTGCCGGCGGATGAGAGGGAGGCGCTGTTTCTGCTCTCATGGACGGGCAGGGCCGAGGAAGGCCTGAAGGCCGAACTGGGCGAGGATGGTCCGATGACCGAAAGGGCGGCGCTGCTCTGCCTCGTGGGTCTGCTGAGCCGGCTGAGATACATATGCGAGGATGTTTTCAAGACTGAGAAAAATGCCCTCATAGTAGAGGAAAACCCGTTTATGGCCATCGACCCGGGGCTTGCGACGGCGGAGATGAAGGCGGAGGCGTCGGAGAAGCTGCTGCTCGAGCTGGAGCGCACGGGCGGCGGGCGTGTGTTTGAAAAGTATCCCCTGCTGCGCGGACTTCTGGACAGCCGAACGGAGAATTACATCCAGGTATGCCGCGAGCTTTTTGAGAGGCTTCGCCGGGACCGGTCCGAGATATGCCGCCGCTTTTTCGCGGGGGAGGACTTTGGGCTTGTGACGGAGATAAAGGGTGATTCCGGAGACCTGCATTTCCACGGCCGAAGCACCTGCATCATTGTGACGGAGCGGGGGCGTTTCGTGTATAAGCCGCACGACTGCGGCATAGACGCGAGATTCCGGGAGCTGATTGGCCGCGGGTTTTCAGACATGATCCGCTCACCCGACTGCATAGAGGGCGAGGGCTACGGCTGGTGCGAGTACG